>CXWK01001501.1_pt1 | contig 554648 bp, 544 predicted proteins | sample 590851 | NCBI WGS metagenome assembly CXWK01 (sample SAMEA3498364, study PRJEB10139) | wastewater metagenome | biome: wastewater treatment plant; material: activated sludge | place: Denmark | collected 2014-08-01
AATCGCCAAAAACGAACCAACCGAATCACCAACAAACATCACCCGCGGCGGCCGCCCACCCGGGCCAGATGACGGCGGAGCCTCGGGCACCGTGCTTGTTGCAGCGGGTGCCAACCCTGCAGTCGATAGAACCTTGGGCGCAGCTGCTGCCGACCCTGCAATTGATCCGACCTTGGGTGCCGCCGAGGAACCAGCCGGTGCGTCGGGCACCGTACTTATTACGGGGGGTGCCGACGATGCTGCGGGTAGCGGAACAATGGGCAACGGAACTTCCACCGGCCCCCGGGCGTCGACAGTGCCGCGCGACGATGTGTCCAGCGGCGGGGCAAATGCTACGACGAGCGCGACTGCCACCGTTGCAAGCCCGATGGGAAAAGACCCGACAACGGGGCGAAATGCGCGTAGGCCGTTGGTGCGGATGGGCTGCTCAATGACGCGGTACGAGACTTCCGCAACCGCCAAGCTGGCACCGACAGCGGCGAGTCGCCGCCACCAGGAACTCTCGGGCGAGTCTGCGACGTGCAGGACCACCATGATCGGCCAGTGCCACAGGTAAATGCCGTAACTTCGCGTCCCTAGCCACCGGAGCGGACCGGCCGAGAACACCTGAAAGGCAAGCGGAGGCCGATCGAGTGCTGCGGCCGCCACAACAAGGGTACCCGCAACTGAACACGCCAGAAGGCCACCTTGATAGGTAATCAGTGCGTCACCGCGCATGCGCATCGTCATGATCGCGAGCACCATCAATGCAGGTAAGGCCGCGAAACGCAGCACGAGGTTGCGTGACCGTTTCGTCCGCCGATGCGCAATCGCTGCCGCGGTCGCGCCGAGCAGCAACGCAACAGCCCGCGTGTCGGTTCCCATGTACACCCGGCTTGCGTCCGCCGTCGTGCTGAACAGCCGTAACGCCCACAGCCCAAGTCCGCACGACGCAAGGCCGAGGACAACCACCCGCCCTATGTTCGAGCGCACAAGCCGAAACAGACCCAACAGAACGAGCGGCCAAACCAAATAGAACTGTTCCTCGATCGCCAGACTCCACATGTGGTCGAGGAGCCCAGGACCTCCGAATTGCCGCCAGTAACCCGCCCCCGAGTCCAGTCGTAACCAGTTGCTGGTATACGTCAAGGCGCCGATCACATCGCGTCGTCCGCCCGCAGGACCATCGAGCGTGCCGCTCGTCCGCTCGACGAACGCTACGAAACAGATGACGACGATCATCGCCGGCAGCAGGCGACGAGCACGCCGCCTCCAGAACTCCACGAGGTCGATGCGGCCTAACGTTCGGTACTCGCTGAGCAGCAGACGAGTGATCAGGAACCCGGACAGGACGAAGAACAGATCGACACCGAGGTACCCGCCGGTGAGCCAATGAGCGTGAAACGCAACGACGACCGCAACAGCTACGCCACGCAGTCCATCCAGCGCAGGCAGATGTACGAGCCGGTCATGCGCGTCCGTAGGCGCGATGGCGACAGTGGATGAGTTTGTCATTGACTGTCCTCTGGGGGGGGTCCACACCGGCCGAACGTTGCCAACAGTCCATCGGCTCAACTCCCCGAGCACTTTAAGGGAACCTGGTGGACGGCAGGAGGATGGGCGCGTTAGGGGGTTCGTGCCCAGGGTGGTGGAGAGAACATTTGCGACAGCATCCAAATGTTGGCAAGCGATGCACTTTGATCGACGAAGTGACTGCCGTCAGGCCGCAGCACAATGCCATCGCGTTCGGTGAGGCACTCACGGCTCGGACACACCCACAAACCCAGCTCGATAAGACGAATCGCACCATTGCTCTGCGCAACCACCTCCCGCGCAACCCTGTTCACACAATCGATATGATCATCGAACTCGATCTCATACCCGCGGTGATACCCCTGCGTGACCCAATAAACAGTCGCACCCGTCGACGACAGCTCCTGAGTACTCCTCAGAATCTGATCCCGGAACCAGCCATCGAACTCCACACTGCACGGTGCATGCCACTGATCCGGCGCGATCTCATTCTCGTACCAAAACGACATCCCCCAAATCATGACCACAACATCAGGCTGAGCAGCCGCGACAGTCGCCCCAAGGTTGTTCACAGCCTCCGCACAACCATCCGCGAACGCCATCGGAACATCCGAGGCAGAAAACCGGCGACGCAACGGCGTGTACGACAACGGACAAAAATCGACAGCCGCATTGACAACCTCAATACCCAACCGCTCATGCTCACGATCAGCCTGAATCGCCAAAAACGAACCAACCGAATCACCAACAAACATCACCCGCGGCGGCCGCCCACCCGGCACCAGTTGGACAGGAATCGGCGGATTTGCGGACACGTCCGTGGGGGCAAGCGGAAGCGGAAGCGCAGTCGGAACGGTCTCCGGCGTCGAAGCAAACAACGGCGGGGCAAGTACTGCGACGAGTGAGAAGGCGACAGCACCAAACCCGACGACGACTGTGATCGCAGTATGACGGAAGGCGCGTAGACCGTTGTTGCGGATGGGCTGCTCGATGAGTCGGTACGAGACTTCCGCAACCGCCAGGCTGGCCCCGATCGCGGTCAGCCGCCTCGAAAGCGAACTGTCCGGCGAGTCGGCGACGCGCAGGACCACCATGATCGGCCAATGCCACAGGTAAATGCCGTAGCTGCGACTGCCCAACCACCGCAAAGGACGAGTCGTGAACACACGAAAGACCAAAGGCGGCCGATCGAGTGCTGCGGCCGCCACAACGACGGCACCCGCGACTGAACAGGCAAGCAAACCACCTTCGTACGTGAACAAAGCGTCGCCGCGCAGGCCAACCACCATCCCGACGAGCATCAACAACATTGGCAGGGCGGCGGATCGCAGCGCCTCATCGATTGTCGTGTTCGACGCGGCCCGCGCTCGATGATGTGCAATAGCAGCCACGGTCGCGCCGAGCAGCAGAGCAACCGCCCTGGTGTCGGTTCCCATGTAGATACGGCTCGCGTCGGAAGTCGTGTTAAAGAGTCGAAGCGCCCACAGCCCGAGTCCGCACGATGCGAAGCCGAGGACGACCACCCGCCCTATATCGGAGCGAATCCAGCACAACAGACCAAGCATCAGCAGCGGCCACACGACGTAAAACTGTTCCTCGATCGCGAGACTCCACATGTGATCGAGAAGAGCAGGACCCCCGAATTGTTCCCAGTAGACCGCCCCCGAGTCCAGGCGCACCCAGTTGCTGGTGTAGGTAAGAGCGCCGATCACGTCGCGCCGTCCGCCGGCCGGGCCCTCGAGCGTGCCGCGCCATCGCTCGGCGACTGCAGCGAAGCACGTCACGATGATCATCGCCGGTAGCAGTCGGCGTGCACGCCGCCTCCAGAAATCAACGAGGTCAATGCGGCCGGTGGTGTTGTGCTCGTTGAGCAGCAGCCGTGTAATCAAGAACCCCGACAGGACGAAAAACACATCGACGCCAAGGTATCCGCCGGTCAGCCAATGAGCGTGAAACGCGACGACAACTGCGACCGCCGCGCCGCGAAGACCGTCCAGCGCCGGCAGATACGACAGCCGGTGACTTCCAACGGTGGGCACGATCGCGCGCGCCACCGGAGTAGTCATCACAGCAGTCATTGGGCCGCAGCCTCCTTTGGGGACGCCGAAGTCGCTCGACGCAAGGAGAAGTTTAGGGGAAGTGCCGTCGCTCAAGCAGGCAGGGCTGACAACTCCCCCACGCGCACGCTGCGGAATCGCCTTCAACACTGACTACTTAGGTGGCAGTCGAACTCCACCGTCGACGCGAATGGTCTCACCGTTCATGTAGCTGTTGGTGATGCACTCAACGATCATCGACGCCAACTCGTGCGGTGAGGCCAGACGCTGCGGGAACAGCATCCCCTTCTGCAGGTTGCTCTTCAGCGCGTCGCTGGCATCACCCTCGCCGAAGATCGGTGTGTCGACAAGGCCGGGAGCGACGGTGTTGACACGAACTCCAATGGCGGCAAGGTCGCGCGCGACCGGCAACGTCATTCCGACTACGCCACCTTTCGACGCGGAGTAGCTGACTTGTCCGATCTGGCCATCGAACGCAGCCACCGAGGCAATGTTGACGATCGCACCGCGCTCGCCGTGCTCGAGCGGTTCCGTCGTACTCATCGCCGTCGCTGCGATGCGAATGCAATCGAAGGTGCCGATCAAGTTGATCGCAACGACCTTCTTGAACACCTCGAGGTTGTGCGCCGAGTCGTACGAGCCGTCCTTGCCAATCGTGCGCTGCGCCCAGCCGATGCCAGCGGAGTTCACCAACACCCGCAGCGGAGCGATGTCCTTGGCCAACTCGACTGCGCTGATGATGGTGTCGGTGTCCGTGACATCGACCCTGCAAAATGCGCCACCGAGTTCATCCGCAAGTGCCTTGCCCTTGTCCTCCTGCAGGTCGGCGATCACGACCTTTGCGCCTTTCGACGCCAGCAGGCGGGCGGTCGCTGCTCCGATGCCTGAGGCACCACCTGTGACGATTGCGCTGACTCCGTTGATGTCCATGCCAAGACGATACGCGGCAGCACCGCATCCCACCCAAGCCAACAACCAGGAAGCCAACAACCATGAACCTCTACTTGGCGGTGGATGCGGCTGCCACTGCGAGGGAGTCGACGAGGTCGTTCATCTTGTCGCCGCTGTGGCCCTTCACCCAGCGGAACTGGGGTTGGCGGGCCTTGACCAATTCGATGAGCGGCTCCCAGATGTCGACGTTCTTCACCGGCTGACGCTGCGAGTTCTTCCACCCGTTGGCCTGCCACTTGACCCACCAGCGGTCGCGGAAGCAATGGACCACGTACGTACTGTCGCTCACAATGATCAGCTCGCCGGGCAACGCGCGCAGCGCTTCGAGTACCGCCTGCAGCTCCATGCGCTGATTGGTCGAGTGCGCAGCTCCACCTGCGTCGGAGGGCTTGCCATCGGGGGCCACCGCCCACGCCCAGCCGCCGCGCCCGGGATTGCCGGAGCATGCGCCATCGGTGTACACGGTTACCGCAGTGTCAGCCATTGCGACGGCAGCGTAGGCGGTTCGTCGAAAGCGGTGACAGAATGCCCAAATGATCTTCGACGGCTACGTCAGCCAACTCCCCGACAGCGACCCTGGCGAAACCGAGGAGTGGATGGAAAGCCTCGATGCCATCATCGAGGTTCACGGCAAGACACGCGCCAGGTTCTTGTTGGGCAAGCTGCTCGAGCACGCCAACGCGGCACAGGTCAGCTTCCCCGCAACCGTCAGCACGCCGTATGTCAACACCATCCCTCGCGAGGCCGAGCCGTGGTTCCCCGGCGACGAGTACATCGAGCGGCGCATTCGGGCATTCGTGCGCTGGAACGCGGCCATGATGGTCGTGCGCGCCAACAAGCACGAGGACGGAATCGGCGGCCACCTCAGCACATTTGCGAGCTCGGCGAGCCTGTACGAGATCGGCTTCAACCACTTCTTCCGCGGTAAGGACGATGGCAACGCTGGCGATCACATCTACTTCCAGGGCCACGCAACGCCCGGAATCTACGCACGCGCATTCCTCGAGCGTCGCCTCAACGAATCCGATCTCGAGCAATTCCGCCGCGAGATCGGTCGTAATGGGGCAGGCCTCAGCAGCTACCCGCACCCGCGGCTGATGCCCGACTTCTGGGAGTTCCCGACCGTCAGCATGGGACTTGGCCCGATCAGCGCGCTCTACCACGCCCGCTTCAACCGTTACCTGCTCAACCGCGAGATCGACGACACCACCGGTAGTCGCGTCTGGGCCTTTCTCGGCGATGGCGAGTGCGACGAACCCGAGACGCTCGGCGCCATCACGCTCGCCAGCCGCGAGAAGCTCGACAACCTGGTCTTCGTGGTCAACTGCAACTTGCAGCGCCTCGATGGCCCGGTGCGCGGCAACGGCAAGATCATCCAGGAACTCGAGGCCGTCTTCCGCGGTGCCGGCTGGAACGTCATCAAGGTCATCCTCGGCAGCAAGTGGGACGCATTGCTCGCCAACGACAAAGACGGCGTACTGCTGAACCAGCTCAACACCACCGTCGACGGCCAGTTCCAGCGTTACAGCGTCGAGGGCGGTTCCTACATTCGCGACGATTTCTTCGGCCCCGATCCGCGCCTTCGCCAACTCGTTGCGCACCTCAGCGACCAAGACCTGGTCAACCTGCCGCGCGGCGGGCACGACTATCGCAAGCTCTACGCCGCGTACAAGGCAGCAACCGAGAACCTCGGCTCGGGCGCGCCAACGGTGCTGTTGTGCAAGACGATCAAAGGCTGGACGCTCGGCCCCGAGATCGAGGGCCGCAACTCGACGCACCAGATCAAGAAGATGAACGAGACACAGTTGATGGCGTTGCGCGATCGCCTGCACCTCCACGACGAGATCCCCGACTCCGCGTTCGCCGACGACGCGCTCCCCTATTTCCGCCCGTCGCGCGACAGCGTCGAGTTCCAGTACATGATGGAACGGCGTCGCGCGCTCGGTGGCAGCATTCCGAAGCGCATCGTGCGACCGCGCAAGGTCGTCGGACTTCCCCTCGACAGCACGTTTGAGGAGTTGCGCAAGGGTTCGGCGAATCAGGCCGTCAGCACGACGATGGGGTTCACTCGCCTGCTCCGCAACCTGGCGCGCGACGAGAACATCGGCCAGTACGTCGTGCCCATCATCCCCGACGAAGGCCGCACGTTCGGAATGGACTCGCTTTTCCCCGAGTTGAAGATTTACGCCTCACAGGGGCAGAAGTATCAGCCCGTCGATCACGACATGCTGTTGAGCTACAGCGAGAGCGCGCAGGGCCAGATTCTCGAAGAGGGCATCACCGAGGCGGGCTCGCTCGCCAGCTTCATCGCTGCCGGCTCGGCATACGCCACCCGTGGCGTACCAACGATTCCGTTCTACACGTTCTACTCAATGTTCGGCTTCCAGCGTGTCGGCGACCTCATCTGGCAGGCGGCCGACGCTCGCGCGCGCGGCTTTCTGCTCGGCGCCACCGCTGGCCGCACGACGCTGGCTGGCGAAGGGCTACAGCACCAAGACGGTCACTCGCATGTATTGGCAAGCACCGTGCCACCCTGTCAGGCGTACGACCCTGCGTTCGCGTTCGAGGTGGCGGCGATCATCCAAGCCGGCATCACCCGCATGTACGGCACCGACGACGAACGAACCGCGGGCACTGATCGCGACGTCTTCTATTACCTCACGCTCTACAACGAGAACTACCCGATGCCGGCGATGCCCGCCGATCTCGACCCAGCGCACATTCTGCGCGGCCTCTATCGCTGGAAGCCAGCTCCAGATCAGACGCTGCGCAAGGCGACGATTCTGTTCAGCGGTTCGGCGCAGGGCGCTGCGCATGCCGCGGTCGAAGACCTCGCCAAGCTGGGCATCGGAGCCGAGCTGTGGTCCGCCACGTCCTACAAGGCGCTGCGCGAAGACGCCCTCGCTGCCGAGCGCTGGAACAGGATGCATCCGAGCGCGCCAGCACGCGTGCCGGTGGTCACCGAGCTGCTCGCCGAATCGAAGGGTCCCATCGTGGCCGTCACCGATTTCATGAAGGTCGTGCCGGAACAAGTCGCCCGTTTCCTCCCTGGGCGCACTTTCGTGCCGCTCGGCACCGACGGCATGGGCCGCAGCGACACGCGTCAGGCACTGCGCCGCTTCTTCGAGGTCGACACCGGCCACATCGTGTTGGCCGTGCTCGGTGCACTTGCAGCAGACGATCTCGCCAGCCACGACGAAATGCTCGCAGCTATCGAGCACTACGGCATCGACCCAGAAGCCACGAACCCGGCCGTCACCTAAACCATCAGCCTCGCGTCCCACGCCACAGCGTCACCCAAACTGCCGGCCGACCCTACCCGAGCGACCGTCCGTCGCGTGCTTCGCGGCCCACCCGATTAGATTGCTGCCCGTATGTCAATTCGCAATGCACTTGCGCATCGCAACCTTTTGTACCTCCTTTCGCTGAAGGAGCTGCGAACCCGTTACAAGAAGTCCGTTCTAGGTTGGGCCTGGAGCCTGCTCAACCCGCTCAGCCAAATGCTCATCTTCACCGTCATTTTCACATACGTGTTCGCGGCGCAACCGCTTGCCGGAGATCCCAGCGGACTAAGGAACTTCCCGCTGTACTTCTTGGGCGGGCTGTTGCCGTGGAACTTCTTCGCCATTAGCACCAGCGTTGCCATGAGTAGCGTTCAGGGTGGTGCCGGGCTTATCAGGAAGGTGGCTTTTCCTCACGAGCACCTGGTCTTCTCGGTTGTCGTAGCGCAATTCGTCACCTTGCTCATCGAGACAGTGATTCTGCTGGTGGCGCTTGTCATTGCCGGCCAGAACGTGCTTGTGTGGATTCCGGTCCTACTCGCGCTCTATGGGCTATGGGCGCTCTTCACGATTGGTGTGGCGCTGACGCTTGCCGCCGCCAACGTCTTCTTCCATGACGTGCAGTACTTGTGGACCATCGTGACGCAAGTGTTGTTCTATGCCACCCCCGTCATTTACTTCGCGGCAAGCATCGAATCGTCCGCCTTGCGGACCGTGGGCAACTTTGGACCTACGGGAACGTTCATCGTCGCGTTCCACGAGGTGCTGTACGACGCACGCATGCCAGGAGCCGGACGATGGTTATACGCGACGGCACTCGCTGTCGGGTCTTTCGCCTTCGGAACGTGGTTCTTTAGCAGGCTCTCGCCGCGATTTGCAGAGGAACTCTGATGGCTGGCGACGTGGTTCTCGCTGTCGACCATCTGGTGAAGTCATTCCGGTTGCATCATGAGCGAGCGAACACCCTGAAGCAACTCATCGCCGCGCGTGGTCGCAACAAGTTCGAGGAATTCATCGCCGTCAACGACGTCACGTTCGATGTCCGCGAGGGCGAGGTGTTCGGCGTGATCGGCCAGAACGGCTCCGGCAAGAGCACCCTGCTGAAATGCATGGCAGGAATCTTGCAACCAAACTCGGGCAGCGTGCGAGTCTCACGGCGGATGGGGGCCCTGCTAGAGCTCGGGGCAGGATTCCACCCCGATCTCTCAGGGCGCGAGAACATCATGTTGAACGCCGCAATCCTTGGAATGGGTCGTAAGGACATCATGCTGCGTTTCGACGACATCGTTGACTTCTCGGGCCTGAGCACTTTCATCGAGCAACCAGTGAAGACTTACTCATCGGGCATGTATGTTCGGCTCGCGTTCGCGGTAGCGATCAACGTCGACCCACAACTACTCATCATCGACGAAATACTTGCCGTCGGTGACGCAGGATTTCAGAGGCGCTGTATGGAGAAGTTCGTCGAGTTCCGCGACCAAGGACGCACCGTGATACTCGTCACCCACGACATGATCAGCGTCAAGAACCTTTGTGATCGCGCAGTATGGCTGGAGCACGGCAAGGCGGTTGCCGAAGGCGACCCGGGCGATCTTGTTGGCGCATACACGGAACGCGAGTTAGCAAACTATTCCGGCACTCCTGAGGGCGGCCACAGGCAAGGTTCTGGTGAGATTCGAATCACGCTCGTAGAGATGCTCGTCAACGACAGCACCACTCCGATGAAGCGATGCCGAACTGGCGACGATGTCAAACTCCGATTGCACTACCAGTGCGAGCAGAGCGTCCCACAACCTGTCATCGGTATCGCGATCGATGGAATCGGGGGCAGCACGATCACCGCGCCAAGCACAAGAGATGTTGGACTTGTTCCGGCCACCATGTCGGGGAACGGTGTCGTGGAGATCTTGTTCAGTAGCATCGCTCTGCTTCCCGGCAGCTACGTCGTTCACACCTCAGTAACTGACTTCAATCGCGCAAAGGTCTACGACAACGTGCAAATCGCGATGCGCTTCGATGTGATGACTGGCAAGCCTTATGAAACGGATGGAGTGGTCACATTACGGCCCCAATGGACACTGTAAGCCCCCAGTTACTGAGTCGTTGGCGGAGACTCCCTGTAATCCTGGTCAGCAAGGCGCCACCCCTCCTGCCATGGCTGTTGTTCGCCATCGTTGGAATCTGGATGTATCGACCTTTGCTGGACTCGTCGCTCGGGTCAATCGATGATCACGAGTACATCACGTACCTTCGTTCCGCCCAGCAAGGTAATCACGGTCCGCTTTGGATCATCGCGGAGAACCGCGAACTGAGCGATTGGGGGGGAAGCACTCGCTTTCGGCCCCTGTATCAAGGGCTTCGTGTCTTGGGAGTGTTCGTCGTGGGTGATCGGGCTGACCTTCGTTATGGGATTCGGATCATTCAGGTCCTCGGAGTGTGTGCGATCCTCGCAATTGCAGCCACCAAACTCGCCGAGAAACTGACGGAACGACGCCTCTGTCCTACCGCTCGGCACACGGTAAGCGCCATTCTCGCCACAGTTCTGCTCTGTCTGGCACCCTGGGCCGACATCGTCACAAGGCTTGGTCCTTCCGAGATGTTGCTGATGGTTGGTGTCACGCTGCTGGCACTTGCCGTAGCTCGACTGCCGACCGATTCGAGAGAGATGACTTGGGGAACATGGTCTCTTGCTCTCGGCGGACTCGTCATAGCGGCGGGCGCCAAGGAGAACGGGACTGCATATCTCGCTTTCGTAGTGGCACTTGTTCTTCTCTACGGGTTTCCGGCTCGTCGTCGTGTGATGTCGTATGTTGCGTTGGGCGCCACCGCTGGTTGGTGTCTATGGATATTTGTAGGGGTTTGGCGGGCGCTCTCGAAATCCGGCATAGACGTCTACGGGAACGAGCGGTCGTCGGTCCAATCGGTGAGGGACCTCGTGGACGCCATGGGCACTACCGACACAAAGATCACTCTCGCTGCAACCATCATCATTCTGATTGGAGCGCAACGAAGTCGAGCTCGTCTAACCCTCGCAGTGGTCTTCTTCCTGCTGACTTTGACGCTCGCCGACCAAACTCTCTACGGTGCCTCACTCTGGACTGCATCGCGATACTCGATCGCTGTGAAGACGATCACGGTAATCGCGATTTTCCTGGCGTCGGCCGTCACTCTGAGTCGGCTCCGCGTGTGGGGCAACCAACGCCAAGAGCGACTAATACGGTGCCTAGTGGCTCTGTGCTGCGCTGGCCTCCTCTTCGGACACCTGCGGCCGACCATCACCGTGGCGAAGTCAATCCGCTCAGCGAGCGTCCACACACAGTTCGTCACCAGCCAATGGGACCAGTTGGTTCGTGGGGAGACCGCGGTCGTGATCGACGAAGAAGTTGACCAGATCGTCTTCAACGTCTCTCACCCGGACTACTTCGAAAGGACTTACTCCTTCATTCAGTTCCTCGCGTATCACGCCGGGACGAACGTCAGTTTCTTCCTCATTACGTCGGTACCGGTCGACGCGGAGGGCCTCAATGGGTCTTTGAACGCAATGCTCGTCAACATGTCGACTAACGGGAACCCCGCCTGGGAAATCACTCCATTCTCTGAGTTTGACCCGGCTGATCCGACGCTGTGCTATGGCGCACCCTTCTTCACGCCGTCTGACCCGATCGACTGCGACGTGTTGCGCTCTATTTGACGCTCGTGCGCGTCGGTTGGGACTGCCCCGGCTCGGCTAGTTGTTCGGATGGGCGAAGAGCCACTCGACTTCGAACGCCTTTCGGTGGGAAAAGAGCCACTCGACAATGTCGGCGGCGAAGTTGCTTGACAGTGGTGGGCCGTGACCCCCCTCGCGTATCGTCCACAACTCGACTGCACCGTCACCCGGGCAATCCTTGAATTCTTCTCGGGTGGTCTCGTCGCCAGCTAACTCCGCATCGAGATCCATGGTGCCCAGCAAACCCGTCGCAGGCGAGCAGCCGTTGAAGGTCGACCAGATAGCGACGGTTGTCTCGGCTCCCGGATAGAACGCGGACTCTCTGAAGCCGCCGTCGTACCTGATTCTCTCGTCGGCGGTGCCGTGAATCTGCAGAACGCTCACCGGTTCGGTTGGTGCACACTTCGCCCTGTCGAGGAAGGTCGCGCCCGCAAGACTGACGATGGCAGCAATGCGATCGGCGTGATCGCAGGCCATGCGGTGGGCCATGAACCCGCCGTTCGAGTGTCCGACCAGATAGATGCGAGTTGCGATGACGCTGTACGCCGCTGACACCTCGTCGATGATGAAGTTCAGGTACGCCGTATCGTCCGCGTCGCTATCGCCACAGCAGGCATCGGTTGCATTCCACCCCCTATAGCCGGAGCCATCCAGCACCCCGTCGGGGTGCACGTAGAGAAACCCACGCTCTTCGGCTAAAGGCTGCAAATCGAAGTATCTCTCCTGTGACAAGCCATCTCCGGTGTAGGCGTGCAAGAGAATCACCAACGGCATCGCATTTGCCGCCACGTAGCTTGATGGAACGAAGACGTCGTACGGACGATCGTCGAATGACTTCGGCGATGTCGTTGGGACAGTCGATGTCGTTGGGACAGTCGATGTCGTTGGGACAGTCGATGTCGTTGGGATCGATGTCGTTGGGACAGTCGACGCCGTCTTCGCAGACGTGGACTGACTCGCCATCAGTCCAACACAGGCTATGAACACGACCGTTACAACGATGACGGCACTCCGTCGACCAACCGGCGCACTGTGAGGTGACTCCAGACTCACTTTTCTACCATCCACGAGGCGATGTCCTTGCGGGATGTCACACGTACCCGGTTCAGCCGACGTCGATTTCGTAGAGCGGCGGGCAGGGCACGGACGAACGACCAGAATCCCGCGGGGCCGAGCCTCACGGCGCCAACGAAGGCTCGAACCGCAACACCTGCTGGCGCATTCTTGACCAACGTCAGTCGCCGATTGCGATCTACCCAGTAATTGAAGAACTCGCTACCGGCCTTACTTGAGTAAGCGTGCTCGTGATACACCACAGACGCAGGTTCGTAGCGATAGACCCAGCCCGCTGAACGGCCGCGCCACGAGAGATCAAAGTCCTCGTAATACAAGAAGTACGACGGATCGAACACGCCCACGTCACGAAGATAATCGGATCGCAGCAACACTGCGCCACCGCACCACGAGAAGACCTCGGTCGGTTCGTCGTACTGCCCTACATCTGGTTCAAGAAAGCCTCGGTCGCCACCGAACCAACCCGAGTACAACGCACCACCGGCGCTATTGACAACCCGTACAGTCGATTCAACGGCGAACGAGACTGGCGTCGTGTCGGCACCAAGTTCGACTTGCGCCGGCGCATCTGGCGGTCCGACACAAGCCGTCTGCGACGACAACGAGCCGAGATGCACCGTTACGGAATCTACAACGTCTTGTGATTCCACCTCCCACCAGACAGACGCGATGCCTTTGCTCCATCTCCCAGGCCGCTCGCTCTCACGATCCGGGTCCCAGAACCGTTCATCAAATCGAACCATCGCAGTCTGGTCGTCGCCGTTTACGACCACCCTGTCGACCCGCGCGCCCACTAGACGTCCGTCGGGCAATTCAGAAAGTTCCGACGGCTGCAGCAAGACAGCGTGCGCGTAGAGATTGAGCAGGAGTTTCGGGCACACTGCGCCAACACGGGCGTGCGTGAACCCGGCAAGCAGTGGTTCGAGCCAGTCGGGCTCGACTAACGCGTCGTTATTGATGAGCGCGACAAAATCTACTCCGTCGAGGTCGCGCAAGGCAAGGTTACATCCGCGAGCGAATCCCTCGTTTGTTGCAGACTCAACTACAACGACCTCTGGGTAACGCTCCTTCAGTATCGACGTCACACCATCGGTCGAGCCGTTGTCAACTACAACGATCTCCAGACTCTCACGTGAGAAGTGCGTGACGCGGAGGGCATCGACGCAGCGGAGTGTGATATCTCCGCCGTTGAAGTTGACAACAACGACCCGAACCTTCGGGACGGCCAGCTCTTGGAGCGCTTTATCGCTGACCACGAGTCGGGATCCTACCGATGGCCAACCAGGCAACGCGGGCTGTTGCGATCGGCCTCAAACCGCCCTCCTCTAGACCGTGCGCCCGCTATCATCCGCATGTGTCGAACAAGGTGCCCGTTCCGAATCGGGATCAAGTGAACTGGTGACTACGACCCCACTCTCCTCACTGTTCTACTCCCATCGCGGCAACATCAGCGACAAGTGGGAGCAGTATCTCGCAATCTACGAAAGCGAGCTTCGGCAGTGGCAAGGCAAGCCGGTCGAGCTGCTTGAGATCGGCGTTCAGAACGGCGGGTCCATGGATATCTGGGCCCGCTACTTCGATCGAGCATCGTCATTGGTCGGGATCGATATCGATGAACGAATCACCGGTCTGGCGCATGAACCAAACGTTGAGTTACTGGTTGCTGATGGAACAAGCGCGGCCCAAGTCTCCGCGGTGCTCGGTGCGCGAACCTTTGACGTCATCATCGATGACGGATCGCATGTCTCGACCGACATTGTCAATTCCCTTCGTCTGCTCTTCTCGCGGCTGAAACCAGGCGGGCGATACTTCATCGAAGATCTGCATTGTGCGTACTGGAGCGAATTCGGTGGCGGCCTGGAACATGAGGGTTCGGCGATCGAGTTCCTGAAGAAGTTGGTTGATGTGATTCACTTCGATCATCTACAGACGCCAGGCGACCTAGAGATCGGCGTGGACGACGACTTGCTCCTCGATCTTCGCACGGGCATCGCTCGGCTGACCTTCTACGACTCTGTGGCAGTCATCGAACGATTGCCATTTGCCCGGCATGAGCCCTATCGACGTGTCCTCACGGGTGATTCCGGGGAGGTGGTAGACCCCGTACAACTCGTCATGCTTGAGGAGGAGCGCCGTTTGCTGTTCGTCGAACCGTTAGCTCGAACGGTCGATTCCGGGTTGATCGAGGAGATCAAAGCAGGCAGAGAACAACTGAGGCTGCAGGCTGAGGATCTTCATGCTCGCATTGCCGCTCGCGAAGCAGAGGTGCGCGCCTTGCGAGAATCCACTTCTTGGAAGGTGACCGCGCCAATTCGCGCGCTGCGCCAGCTAATCCCAGGTAGACGACGCGACGAGCCTCATCAGTAGCTGAACGAGTTGCTGCGTCGAATCGCTGTTCAACATCGCGCGAACAGCGTGTTGGCCGCGGGCAGCATTTGACGCTCGCATTGACTCATCGCGCAGCAGCAGGTCGATGACTTCGGCAAGCATCACCGGCCCCGAGTTGGGCGGTAGTGCGAGCGCACCTTCGTAGCCATCGGTGGGGCAAGCTTCCGGCACCGCAACGACAACTGGCACACCAGACAGCATCGCCTGCGTCGCCAACGAAGTAGCCCCCGCATGACCTGTCACTACTGCGACAGCTGCTTTGACGAGCAGAACGTCAATGTCGCTCGGCGCGCTGGCGGGGAACCACACGCACTGAACATCTAGTTGTCGGGCCAGTTCCCGAATTCTTTGGGCACGCACAGTCGTTGCGTCATCACTGACAATCACAAGGCTGACATTTCTACCGATCACGCTCCTAATGAGTGCCAACGCCTGAACCGTCAACTCGTTTCGTGGGACGTCGAAGGAGGTCTCGGTCGCAAGAACGTATGGTCCGTCAATACAATGCATTTGCAACAACGTCTCCACCCACGTGGATGCCAGCGACGACGCGCCGGTCGCGATTGCCGGCGCGATAGGGATGAGTTCCACGTCGGAATACCCCGCTGATTCCAGTACAGCGACTCCGGCGGGCGAGTCGGCGACCGCCAGTACAGTCCTGGAGCGAAGTAGCTGCAGTTCATAACGATCCCAGTCGCGGACTTGAGGAGTTGCTGAGTGCCATAGCAACACAAGCTGTGAATGCGTAGCCATTAGTGCTCTTGTACCCACAGGGTCAGCACGACCGGCGTGGTACAAGAGGACTCGCTCACTGCTCGTGGTGTCGAGCTTCTCCAACGGCAACAAGTCGTAGGTAGCTGACGGGTCCGCATGCACCGCAAACACTTCGCTTGCGCCCGACCGATGAATTTCGGACTGGATGCGGAGTGCCACCAGAGTAGTGAGATTGCTGAATGACCCGTTCACTACTAGCTGATCGACGGCAACGCCTGTCACTTTTGCTTCGACATCGCGAGTTCGAGTCGTGCCAGGCGCTCGTCAATTGCGCGCACGGCAGTCCCCAACTCGTGAATGTTCTCAAGCCGCGAAAGTGCTCGGGCGAAGGCTTCAATGAGCAGATCCCCCGACGTATTCTGACCCTGCGACCTCTTCAGCACTTGGAGAACCTCTTCAAGGGCTGCCGCGGTGGACTCTCCGAGAGTGTGGACGGTTGTCGCCAGTTGGTTTGTGTGTCGCCGTACCAGTCGTCGCACCAACACGTGCACAGCTGCGGCCGGAAGGTTGCGAGATCGCACGCTGGCTGTCCCGCGTATATCGGCGAGGCCTGAACGCAAGGTGGCAACATCGGCCGCTAACCGAAGCGTGCTGCGCTCTGGCGATTGCAGCGAGGCTGCGATCTTGCCAAACTGCGCTTCCAGCTCTTCCTCGACACCGTTCAAGTACTCTCCGTTGCTCTTACGCTGAGCCATGGCTTGCTGCACTTTGGCGAGCGGTTCACTTACATTCTCCTGCTGTGTCACCCGGTCTACAGTACATGTCGATGGTGGGTTGGTTATCCTTCAAACGATGAGCGCGTGTTCGAACTCAACGCTGCCTTTGTCTTGCTCATGAAATCGCGTCCACGTCGGAAGGTGACCAGCGTCGCCACACTCGAATCCCCGGCCAACGCATATGCTCGTTGGCATCGGTCACTCGGTTCGCTCTCAGCGGCCGATCGGCAAATGATCGAAGACCACATCGCCACCGGCACTCTGCCCACGCTGGTGGTGCTGCTTCGGATCGACGTCGACAACGCACAGCAGGTCGATGCGGCGCTGAGTGCCCTCAATGCCCAATGGATGCCCGATTGGCAGGCCTGGATCACAATTACGCCCGCATGTCGCACTGACCTCGTGATGACGGTTGTCGCCAAGCACATGCAACACGATCGACGGATGCACATCACCGAGAAGGACGGCGGTGACACCAACGACCCCCCGTTCGCCCAGTCAGTCGTCGTTCTGACATCCAGTTCCAGCAACCTCTCGCGACACGCTTTGTACCTATTCGCGGACTCCGTCGCTCGCGGTGCTCATATGGCATACGGCGACTCCGAGATCACCGACGAGAAAACGCAGCTCGTTGTGCCCTCATTCAAGCCGGCGCTGTCGCCGATTTATCAGCAACTCCACGGTTACATCGGCGAAACTTTCGTCGTCGACAATCGCGACTCGACACTCGACTCGTTGCTGCGCGACTTCACCGTGGGCATCACCGATAGCTCGGCGGTGATCGCGTCGGTCATCGAAGCCTTTGGAAAAAGGACTCCTCCAGGCGCGACCGAGCACATTCCGTTCGTGGTACAGCGCGACGATTCGAACGTCGATGTCAAGACCGCGTTCGCCGCACCTACTGACCACGTGGATCAGGTGGACCACGCGCGCGTGACTATCATCATTCCTACTCGCGATCAGCGCAAGCTGCTCGCGGCATGCATCTCGAGCATCCTTGCGAGGACGAACTACCCGCGGCACCTCATCGAAATCATTGTTGTCGACAATGGGTCCCGCAGATCCTCAACCCTTAGGTATCTAAGACGCCGAGCAAAGCTTGGCGAGGCAACGGTCATTCGCGACGACGGCGAGTTCAACTTTTCGCGGTTGAACAACCGGGCAGCTGAAATCGCTACCGGCGAGGTGTTGGTCCTGCTCAACAACGACACCACGGTGTACGACTCGAATTGGCTGCGCACGATGGTGGGATACGCGATCCGGCCCGATGTCGGAGCGGTTGGAGCCAAACTTCTGTACCCAGACCTATCCGTACAACATGGGGGGGTTGTGCTCGGGATTCGAGGCGTCGCGGCGCACGTCAACCACATGCTTCGGTACGACGATGATGGCTATCAGGCGGTTGGTGACTGCACGCGCGAGGTAGCGGCAGTGACGGGAGCGTGCCTCGCCATGCGTACGGTCGTGTACCGCGAAATCGGATGCCTCCAAGAGTCGCTGCCGATCGCCTTCAACGACATTGATCTTTGCTGTGCCGCGCTCGCGCATGGCTATCGCAACGTGTACGTCGGATCGCCCCTCATCATCCATCATGAGTCAAAGTCGCGTGGCTACGACATCACGCCCGAGCGGCAGCAAAGAACAGTTCGTGACGCGTCCCAGGCCCGCGCCAGGTATCCCGAGCTCTATCGGGACGATCCGTACTACAACCCAAACCTCAGCAACACTCAAACGTTCGCCCTGGCGGAGCCTCCACGGGCTGTGCGGCCATGGATGACTGCACGTCGGCGGGCCACAGCGAGCCGCTGCGTTCTGATGTTGAGCAGCACCCATCAGGTGGGGCACGGGGTTGCGGTTGTCGTCGACATCCAGTCCAGGCACCTCACGTCGCTGGGCCACCGGGTGATTATCGGCGGACCGCAATCTGCGCACGATTTTCAGTACGACGGCTGCGAGCGGGTGAGGCTCCACCAGGGCAGTGACGCCGCTCACTTCGCGTTCGCGTGCGGGGCCGACGTCGTGATGATGCACACTCCCCCTTTTTTCGACACCGCGCGGCTGCTGGGCACCGAACAGCTCAAGATCGCCTACGACTACGGCGAGCCGGATCCCAATTTCTTTAGCGATGCGACCATACGAATCAAGTTGCTTGACAGAAAGCGCCTATCGATGGAACTTGCAGACTCGCGATTCGCAATCTCAGACGCTGTACGCGCCGAATCGGGCTTTGACGACATGGGTGTCATCCCCCTGGGCAACTCCCATCTTGCAACTTGGAATCCCGAGTTTCAGGCCATCCGCGAGGAGGTTCGAAAGCAGCACGGTTGGTCGGACAAGCTCGTGATACTTAACGTTTGCCGATTTCACGAGGCGGAACGTAACTACAAGGGCGTCGATGCGTACGCCACTCTGAGCCAGTCGTTGCACGCCTCAATGCCGACGCTCGCCGACAAGACAGTGTTCGTGCTCTGCGGCAAGGCCGATGCAAAGGATGTCAGAGAGATGGAGAGTCTCGGATTGGTCGTGTTCGCCAACGTAACGGATGCGGCGATGACCGACCTTTACGCCGCCTCAGACGTCTACGTGAATCTCTCGAAGTGGGAGGGCTACAACCTCGGCATCGGACAAGCGTTGGCGATGGGGCTACCCACATTGGCAAGCGACATTCCAGCCCACCGTGCGTTCGGGATAACCACAACCGACAACACGGCCGAGCAGATTGCTTGGCTCAATCAACACCATCCGACAATGTCAGCGACGCCGAGTCGTGTCCCCCGCGTCTGGTCATGGGACGCCCCGCTGGATCAACTTGCACGGCTTGTGGCCAGTAGCTGACTCACTCATCGATGACTCTGATTGAGACGCCTCCCAGGTCGCAAGCCTCATCGAACAAATCGGCGTCGTAGTAGGTCGGCACCCAGACCGTCATCGGAGCGTTGGCCGCAGCAAAGGAGCACACCTCTTCTATCGACATCACGTCGGCCGCATAACCCCAGCTCACGTTCACTGCGGTCCCTTCGATTCCGGCGGTCATCCAGATGTCCATAACCCGAGTAGTCAACGAATCTGGCGACACCTGCCAGAACACCGAGCGCGGTTCGTGGCCGTTCGTTTCGACGATCAAGCGAGCTTGCTCGGTGGTCGGAAGCGACCATCTGGTTGCCAGCGATCGAAGCGCCAACTGTGGCGGAAAGGACTGAATGAGACCAATCGAACTCATCGCGATGACCCCCAGCACGATGCACCCGGCTATTGCTCGTCGGAGGATCGACTTCCGGTCAACAAGCACAGATGTCGTGCTTGCCAGGACGAGAACGAACATCACGAATGTCGACATCCACCGGGTCTTGTTGAGGTAGTACTCCGCAGTGAGAATTCTGTCTAGAAAGCGGTCGGTGACAATCGCCGAGACTCCAACGCAGACGGCGACGGACCAAAGTCGTCGAGACAGAGCACTTGAACCGAACAAGCCAACAAGCGAAATGGCCGTCAGCAGCCAAAGCGCCCGGCCGTCTACCGGAGTGATTCGACCGTCAAGCTCCATCGACTTCGCTGTGTATGACTGCGCCGAGGAGAGGCGCAGTAGGAACGTCCCACCGATGGCCAAGAAAGCGGCGAAGCCGACAACGAGCGTTCGAAACCAGCGGTCTGGCAACGTGTCCACCGATGGATCAAGAATGGCGAATACCAGCAGACCAGCGGCAATAGAGATGAGAGGCGGATACGTGAAGCCCAGAATCAGCCCAGCCATGACGCAACTCGAAACGCGCCAACCACGGGATCCTTCGGTGCGACCGACTTCTAGGGCTGCTGCAAGTACCGCCGCGACCGCGAGACCAGATGGCAGGAATCCTTCGTACAGCAGAGTGTGGAGCCAGAACTGAGAGAGCGGTAGGAGGCTGAGTGTCCCGACTCCTGCGAAGACCTGAATGTCACGTACGCTCGCTTTGGGAGTGACGAGCGAAGCCGCAAACAGCGACATCATCCACAGCAGCAAAACTATCGTCACAGCGATTGCCGCGACCTCCGAACCTAGCTGCCCAGCGTCCTCCGCTGACAAGTCGAACTTCCAGCCGCCAGCGAGTCCGGCAATCGCATTTCCGAGCCCCGGATATCCCGGGATGGACAACCCTCCAGCCTCGATGGTGTCCCGCACTTTGATCACATGATTTCTGGCATCGCCGCTCATTGCCCACGCAATTGACCCACTCGCACGGACGTAGGAGTACAAGACCACGCTGCCAAGGACGAGTGGACCGATCAACCCGGTCAGTTCCAAGCCAGTGAGTGCTAGCCGTTCACGGGTCTGACGTCGATTCAAGGCAACAACGCCGACTATCACCGCGAGAAAGAGCACGGGTATCACCGGGCGAGACAAGATTTCGCCTTCTCTGCGGTTGGCGAACAACACCAACGCAAGCGACGAAGCGAAGATAAGTGCGGCCCGAGCCAGCCCCCGAACTCGGTCCCCTTCTGGGGTGACGAGTCGTGCGGTGCCGAGCATGACAACGATGATCCCGACAACAAGAGAGTCGAGAACGAGAAATTCTAAGACAGCGAGTACGGCGCCCCATTCGAGGTTGCGCGGCCAAGCACGCGAAGTGAATCGCAGACGCTTCATGTGGCAGACCCCCCAGACAGGCTGGTTGGAATCCAATCACCAGAGCCGCTACCGAAGCCGGTGGGATTCACACGAGCCACGGTCGCATTCTAGGCGCAGCGCGTTGTGATGCGAGTCACCGACTATGCCGATCGATGGCAGGATCGGCTCGACCCCAACACTCAAATCCGAAGAATCCCTTCACGCGGCCTAGGGTTCCTGGTGAGCTTGCAGCCTCGCCAGGGGAACACTTAGGCACAGAAGGAACGAATGACGAACAACTCCGCCGGCCTCGTTGGGATCGTGGTTCCAACGCTCGGTACACGGCCGGAGTTCCTCGCGCAATGCTTGGCGTCGATCCGCGGCGCAGGCGAATGCCACGTCGTACTAGTGCGGCCCAACGGATGCTCCTTCGATCCGGCAGTCGCTGCGCACATTGATACCCAAGTCGACGATCCGGGCATCGGACTGGCAGCGGCGATCAACGCGGGAATGGCATCGCTGCCCGCCTCGGTTCGTTATACGAATTGGCTGGGTGACGACGACCGACTCATCGCCGGTTCTCTAAGTCTTGCGCGCGAGGCCCTTGAACGTCGCGGCGCGGTGCTGGTGTATGGCGGGTGTCGATACATCGATGCCGATGGCCGCCAGCTGTGGCTGAATGCCAGCGGGCGTTGGGCTGCGCGGCTGATGCGATACGGGCCGCAACTGATACCGCAGCCCGGCTCGTTGTTCGACCGGCATGTCTTCGATTCGATCGGTGGTCTCGACGAGTCACTCAAGTGGGCCTTCGACCTCGACCTCTTCCTGCGACTCTCGCGACGCGGCCGCCTCGCCTTCGTCGACACCACACTCGCCGAGTTCCGATGGCACGACGGCTCGCTGTCGGTCGGTGGTCGAATGGGTTCGGTAACCGAGGCAAGCGCAATCCGACGCCGGTTCTTACCCAAGCTCCTGCGGCCGATCAGCGTCCTATGGGAACCTTTGTTACGGCGTGCGATCTTGTTAGCTGGCGATCGGATGAATCGTCGCTTGCAGCGCCACACGACTTAGTCGGGGAAGCCATCCGGATGAGCTGAGTGCCACAACCACGCGGATCGAATGATGTCGTCGAGGGTACGCGTGGCAGCCCAACCGATCGTCGTGCGGGCCAGCGTCGGGTCGGCGTAAGTAACCATCGGATCACCGACTCGCCGTCGCGAAACTGCGTAGGGCACTTTCCGCCCGCTGATGCGTTCGGTAGCGCGGATGATCTCGAACACGCTCGTCCCGGTTCCAGTGCCGATGTTCAGCGTGGTGCTCGCGCCGCCAGTGCTCAGGTAGCCGAGTGACCGTATGTGCGCATCGGCTAGATCGTCAACGTGGATGTAGTCACGAATGCACGTGCCATCAGGAGTTGGATAGTCGTCTCCGAACACCTCGACTGGCGACCGTTTGCCCAAGGTCGCCTTCATTACTAGCGGCACCAGATTTTGAGAGCGACTCCAGTCCTCACCTATCTCGCCATCGCTGCTGGCCCCGGCGGCGTTGAAGTAACGCAGGCTCACGGCGCGCAAGCTGTGCGTCATGCCGTACCAGGCGAGTATTCGCTCGACGATCGCCTTGGTCTCGGCGTAGACGCTTTCAGGAGTGACGGGGGCCTTTTCGGTCAATGGCAGATCAACCGGGGTGCCGTTCACTGAGCAGCTGGAGGAAAACACGATCTCCTTCACCTCAGCTGCCAGCAAGCCTTCAACTAGATCGACCGTGCCAGCGACGTTGTTCTGCCAGTAACGACCAGGGTCCTGCATCGATTCACCGACCGATTTGTAAGCGGCGAAGTGGACGACCTGCGTTACCCGGTTCGTGCGACACAACTCGGTGACCAGCTCCCGGTCTCGAACGTTACCGACGACCAGTTCTGCATCGCCCACCGCGCTGCGGTGACCGAACTCCATCGAGTCGAGTACCAGCACCCTGCGACCGGCCCGTTGCAACATCCGCACTGTGTGTGAACCGATGTAGCCGGCACCGCCGGTGACGAGGATCGTCAACGCAGGTCCTCCTTGGTCCGAAACCAATCGATCATGCGCGACAGTCCGTCGCGGAGCGAGATCGTCGGCTCCCACCCATACTCGCTGCGAATCAGTCCGCTGTCGGGGCAGCGTTGTAGCGGATCTCCCTCCCGTTCGGCGGGTAGCGCGACGCTAATGATCGAGCTAGTCGAGCCAGTGAGTTCGACTACTAGTTCGGCGAGTTCGCGCATTGTGAACTCGCTCTGGTTACCGACATTTACGGGCGAAGCGATGTGGCCGTCGAGCACGGCGGTCAGTCCGACGATCTCGTCGGCGACATGACAAAAGCTGCGAGTCTGCGAGCCATCGCCGTGAAGTGTTAGCGGTTCGTTCAGCAGAGCCTGCGTGACGAAAGTGTTGACCACTCGCCCATCGCGCGGACGCATGCGCTCACCATACGTATTGAAGATGCGAGCGATGCGAACATCGAGCCCGTGCGTACGGTGGTACGCCATCGTAAGCGCCTCACTGAATCGCTTGGCCTCGTCGTAACAGCTGCGCGGACCGATGCAGCTGACGTTGCCCAAATAAGCCTCGGGCTGTGGATGCACGAGTGGGTCGCCGTAGACCTCGCTGGTCGAAGCGAGGAAGAAGCGTGCCCGTTGGGCGAGCGCGAGATCGAGGAGAAGGCGGGTGCCGGTGGAACCAACGGCGAGTATCTCGAGCGGCATCGTTTTGAAGTCATCCGGCGATGCAGGGCTAGCAAGATCAAGAACCGTATCGAAACGGCTGCCGGTGATCGACGAAGGCAAGGCTGTGGTGATGTCGTGTTCGACAACGTTGACGCAGGGGTTGTCCTTGAGGTGTTCAATGTTGCTGGGCCGGCCGGTGACAAAGTTGTCGACAATTGTGACCGTGTCGCCGCGCGCCAGCAACAGATCGGCAAGGTGCGAGCCGATAAAGCCACCGCCACCGGCGACGAGATGATGCTGCGTCATCGCCCAATGCCGACATGGCTGAAGCCTGCATGCTGCCACGCCGAGCGATCTAGCAGGTTGCGCCCATCGACCACGCTGCGACCGGTCATTACGGCCGCGATATCGGAGGGGGCGATCCAACGAAAGTCGTCCCACTCCGTCAGCACAGCCAATACGTCGGCACCGGCCGTCGCACTGATCGCATCATCACAAATCGCAACATCTACGGGAAGGCCAGGTTTCGCAGCAGCGACGGTGGGGTCGAACGCCTGGATCTTGGCGCCGAGCGCAAGGAGCCTGTTGATGATGGAGATCGAGGGCGAGTCGCGCAGATCGTCCGTGCGCGCTTTGAACGTGAGACCCCACACGGCAACGGTCGCGCCCTTCAGCGAGCCGCCGGCGCCAACTCGGATCTTGTCGGTCACGCGATCGAACTGTTCGTCGTTCACAGCGATGACACCGGCCAACAAATCGAACCGGTACCCGGCCTCGTTGGCAATGTTCAATAGCGCCCGCGAATCCTTTCCAAAGCAACTGCCACCCCAACCGGGGCCTGGGCGCAGAAACTCGCTGCCGATGCGCTTGTCGTAGCCGATGCCAACCATTACGTCGTCGACATCAGCGCCGACTCCTTCGCAGATCGCAGCAATGGCATTGACGAAGCTGAGTTTGGTGGCCAGAAATGCATTGGCGGCGTACTTGATCGTCTCGGCAGAGGCAGGGTCGGTGATGATGACATGTGGCCGAATCGAGTCGTACAACGCCGCGACGGCTAGCGCCGCAGCGTTGTCTTCGCAGCCAACCACCACTCTGTCCGGCTTCAGGAAGTCGTCGACTGCCGAGCCTTCGCGAAGGAACTCAGGATTGCTGACGACGCGCACGTCGGGTCGTTGCAGGACACGCTCGACAACACGGGTACTGCCGACTGGCACAGTGGATTTGTTGACGACAATCGCTTCGTATGCAAGAGACTTGGAGATCTCGGCGGCGGCCGCTTCTACGTAACTGAGGTCGGCGGAACCATCTTCACCTTGTGGCGTGGGCACACACAGGAAGACGATTTCGGCGTCCGCGACAGCTGCCTCGGCACCGACCACGAAACGCAGATTGCCGTTGCGTAATCCGTCGGCGAGTAGATCGCCGAGTCGATGCTCGACGATGGACAACTCGCCACGGTTCAGACGAGCGACCTTGTCGACATCAAGGTCGACACACACCACATCGTGCCCAAGGTGCGCGAAGCACGCACCGGTTGTAAGTCCGACGTACCCGGTTCCGATGATTGCGAGCCGAGTCATTGCGCCAAATGCTCCGCGCTGGCCGCCAGTGACACGCCAATGCCGGCGCCCCGATACCAGTGGTGTTCGGGACGTTCCTGAAAGAACAAGAAGTCGCGACCAGTCGCACGAGACCACTTCGCAAGGGCGTCTGTGCTGTGTGAGTTGTCTGACAACACGATGGCGGCGGCAGACAGCCAAGGCGCGGCAGCGACAAACTCTGAGTGCTCATGCTCGCGCGAGTGATCCGAGTCATGAAGAAAGAAGTCGATCGACTCGCCGAACTCCTTCAGAACAACCACCGAGTCTCCGATCCGCTTCTCTACGACCGATGCGTAGGGGGCCTCGATGATCAGGCCAGAAGACGCCTCAATGTCGATCGTAACGAGTCGACCGTTGCCGTTACGAAGGAGTGCCGCCGCAAGAACTACCGAGCCGAGGCCCTTCTCGGTTCCGGTTTCAACGACGACTTCCGGGCGAAGGATCCGCACGAGCGAGTACCAGCCCAGCCGCCGGCCGTAGGAGAGGTCGGAGTCGAACTCTCTGCGTCGTCGCGCCGCCTTGAGTCGGGCATCGACATGACTGAGCAACGCGGAGTCGTTCTCGAGTTCGGCGAAGTACGACTCGACCTCTACCACCGGTCGTGATGTGATTGCTGAGACGAACCAAGCCAACTGCTCACGATTCAGCGGGGTCAGCGCATACGAATAGTTCGCGAACTCCCGACTTGTGACCATCCACACGGCGAGTGCCCACGTCGTGGACAGAAAGTGCTTGACCGCGGTGCGCAGACGCACTGGAAACACAATGAGCGGAAGCATTCGCGACCTGAGAATTCGATCACGAGTCGCCGGCTTCATCCCACGAATCTTATCGGCCTCCATAGACTGCGGGGCGTGACGAAAGTTCCGCTGAACGATCTCTCACGGACCGACGCGAGTACCGCCTCGAGCATCCTGAGGTCGGTGGCTGACATCATCGATCGCGGCGCATTCCTCAAAGGCCGCTTCACCTCTGAACTTGAGGAGCGCCTCGCTCAACGCCTTGAAGGTCGCACCGTACTGGCCGTCGGCAACGGAACGGATGCGCTCTACCTCGCTTTGCGAGCAGTAGGTATCGGCGACGGCGACGCCGTGGCAACCGTTGCCAACGCGGGCGGTTACGCCTCCGGCGCGGCACTCCGTGCCGGCGGGTCTCCCGTTTTCGTCGATGTCGATCCACTCACCGCCCAAATGTCACGCGACGCGCTTGAGGAAGTACTCGAGCGGGAAACGGGCGTCGGCGCGGTGGTGCTGACTCATCTTTACGGCCTCGTCGGCGATGTTCAGGGCATCAAGGCGCTCTGCGACGAGCGAGATGTTGCGCTGATTGAGGACTGCGCGCAGGCGATGGGTGCATCAGTGGATGGTCGGCCGGCGGGGACTTTCGGCAAGGTCGCAACGCTCAGCTTCTACCCAACGAAGAACCTCGGTGCATTCGGCGACGCAGGCGCTGTCGTGTGCGCCACCGCGGAACTACATCAGCGTGTGGCTCTGCTTGCGCAGTATGGGTGGAGCACGCGTTATGAGGTCACTGCGCCTGGCGGCATCAACTCTCGAATCGACGAGATTCAAGCCGCCGTACTGTTGGAAGCCGAACGCGAACTCGATGTGCAGAATGAGCGGCGGCGGGCGATCGTCGCACGGTACGCGGCAGCCCTCACCGGGCAGCGCTACATGCTCAGCGATGACAGCGAGCGATACGTCGGCCACCTGGCCGTCATGGTGACAAACGATCGTTCCACCGACATTGATCGGCTTGAAGCGCTGGGTGTGAGCACCGGCGTCCATTACCCGATTGCCGACAACCGACAGCCGGGCTGGCGTGGCTTAGTCCCCGCGAGGAAGCTGCCCAACACCGATTGGCTGATCGACCGCATCCTCACGTTGCCATGCTTCCCAGCGATGTCGGACGCCGAAGTCGATCAAGTCGCCGGAGCGCTCGCGTCGCTCTGACGCTCAGCGGTCGAATCGTCCGCGGTTAGGCTTCACGGTCGGCTTTAGGGGGTTCGGAGATGCGTTTCGATCGGGCAGGTTATGCGGCACTTAGACTGCACGTGAGCCAGGTACTCATTGGACGACTGTTTGGGACGAGTCGCCCCGTCCGTTATCTGGCGTGTGAGGATCCAGCGAGCGGGAACTTTGAGGTGCTGAGCACGTTCGATCAGAGTCGCGCGGAACTGCCCAAGCCAGGTCCTCCCTTTTTCGCTTCGAAACTGGTACCCAAGAGCGGCGTCTACCGCCTACCCGAAGCTCTCATCGACGCCGCCACTAGCTACATCTACGATCAAGACAATCGGCTGATCGGGGATGCAATCTCGTACGCGGTTTCGACAGCCCTCATCGACAGACCTGCCAAGCCACTTCGTCCGAAGCGACTAGTGGGCGAGGGCGACTTTCTTTACCTCGGAGTGCAAGGGTACTACCACTGGCTGCTTGAGGACTTCCCGGCCTACCTGCAAGCTCGACTCGTTGCGCCCAACGCAACCACGTTGATCAGACAGAGGTCACCTCGATTTGTCACCGACGCTCTTGAGCTGCTCGATCAACCCTTCGTGTACATGCCAATCTCCGCGAGGGTGAGTTCTCTAGTCTTCGCAAGTAAAGGCATCCTCGCGTTGCCCAACTCTGTCGACGTCGAGACGCTGAGAGCATTCTGCGACGATCTGAACCTTAGCCCAGTTGGATCGCGCAAGGTGTACATCTCGCGACGCGACTCTGGTCGCATGCCCATCAACGAAGACGACGTAGAAGCCTTAATGTCCGCAAGGGGGTACAGAGTCGTCCAGCTCACCGGGCTTCCTCTTGGTGAGCAGATGACAATTTTTCGAAACGCTCACCGCATCGTTGGCACTCATGGAGCAGGATTAGCCAACTTGGCGTGGTCACTGCCCGAACTCACCAAGTTCTTAGAGATCAGACGTGAAGGGCAGCTACTTTGCTTCGAGTGGTTAGCTCGGACTGCAGGGATCGAATACGCCGCCCTCACGAGTCCTGAACACGGTCCTTGGAGCGTCAATCTGGACGACCTCGCAGCTGCACTGGATGCGATGGAGTAACCGTCCAGCAGGGCCCTATAAGGGCGCTGGCAACGCGCTGCGTGATTCCAAGTAGACGCCCATGCGCAATCCCAGATCGCCGGGGTCGGTTCCTCTCGACGAGACCATGGTGTGAAGTTCAGAGAGCGCCGCAACCAGTGCCTCGTTCTCCTCGACGTCAGTCGCGTACGTATCGTCGTGCCAAAGATTCGAGTTACTCAAGTTCTCTCGGTTGTAACGGATGACATCGGTGATCACTTCCCCATTGGGAAGTCGAGGTGGCCTCGACCTGGCACGGTGTCGTTCAACGAAGAGGATCAAGCTCAGTGGGACCGGCCATTTCCACTTGTAACGGAGACCACGCAACACTCTCAGCGGTGACTTGACGGACCAGGGCGATATTGCCGAACCCAAATCAACCGAGAGCCGTCTGAATTGGAAGGTCTTCCATCGAAATGCCTTGCGCATATGTTCAAATGACCAACCATCACTGATTGCCTGGCTGATCACCAGCTCGTACTCCGCAAGCGAACTGGCGGAGTAGTTGAAGTCCCTCGGATACATGAAGATGTCATCAGGGTTATGCGCGACTACCGGCGTGCCAAGTAACAGGAACTCGATGCCGGCGCTTGAAAAGTGGTTCAGCAAAACGTCGGTGATTTTTGCCAAGTCGTACAGGCTGATCCCTTGATCAGGCCAGTTGACGACGACGTTTTCCGGCAGATCGGTGAGCAGCCCCTGAAGCCGGATGGCGTTTTGAGAAAGCTGCCGCTCCCGACGGTTCGGGAACTCGCGCGGATGCACTCGCACAACAATGCACCATTCAGGATGCCGACGTCCCATCTCGATCACGTATCTCAGCCAGTCGAGTTGGGTTTCGAAGAGCGAGTTATGTGTCGTTCGTGGTGGCGCCCCTCCTGCCAACTGGGCAGCCAGAATCTCGTCCTCGCTAGATGTGGTGCACAACAGCACCTTCTGACCCGGCGTTACCCCAAACTGCTCGCGCAAGGTTTCGGTCGTACTCACCCCGTGCGCGGATGAGTAGACGAACGCTCCCGTTCCAAGCATGAGAAATCGGATGTACGCCGAAACCTCTTCAACCGAACCTTTGCTCACTGGCAGTGCTTGGGCAGAGGTCCATGCCTCCGAGCGCGAGGCACCAAACAGAGATTGACTACGGGTTGAGACGCAGAGAGTCTCCAGCATCCGTTCGATGTTGAGGCCAGCATGAATCGTGAACGTCTGGATTCCAAGTTGTCTCGCGACGTCAGTGACCACGTTGTTCACGGAGTAGAGCGTGTTGGTGATGACCAGACGATCGGGCATCAATTCAGGCAGAAACTTCTTCGCCGCCAGGAACGCTGCGACCGAGTTTCGTAATTGTCCTAGATACTCATCCCAGAGCTGCTCCGGGATGTCATAGGAGTTCAACTTGTTATGCAGGTAGAACTCGTATGCAGCCAAGCGCCCGATAGGTGTGTCGTCGATCTGGAATGAGAACCAATCGTCGGGGGAAACTGATCGAACCAATCGTTCGATCAGTTGATGGTCGCTCGTGTCGAGGTAGTCGTCAATGTAACGAGAGTCAAACTGAAACTCGTCGTCAAGAAGCTCCGCGTGTTTGCGGCACGACCGGCAGATCTTCTCGCGCTCGCTGGCCGAAGCACTCGCCGCCAGCAGCGCGGCGGACATCGCAATGCAATTGTTGGAGAGCACTCCTCGGCACCTGATGACGGTAGTTTCCCAGCCTTGCTGCTGACAGGTCTCTGCGACTAACGCCTCGGGAAACGAGTGCTGCCAAACGTCGGCGAATGGAGCGAAGCACAGAACCTTCATACGGAGTGACCCTAGCCGTCGTAGCGTCGGTTGGGTTTGCCCCAAGGTATCGTTGGTCCATCAAAGTACTAGTGACGGGTGCCGCAGGTTTTATCGGGTTTCACTTGGTCGAAGCGCTCTGTAGCCGTGGCGACGAAGTGATGGGCCTAGACAACTTCGATGCCTATTACGATCCAAGTCTCAAGGAAGCTCGAATTCAGCGCCTGAGCGTTCATCCCAACTTCGAGCTGATGCGAGGTGACATCCGTGATCCTCTCGACATCGGGCTCGCCTTCGATTGGAAGCCTGAACGCGTTGTCCATCTCGCAGCTCAAGCGGGCGTTCGTTACTCGCTGACAAATCCGCGAGCGTATGTCGACACTAATGTGTCAGGCACTCTTAACATACTTGAGGCGTGCCGAAACAACCCCGTCGAGCATCTTGTGTTCGCATCGTCAAGTTCGGTCTACGGAGCGAACACGTCAATGCCCTTCTCAGTGCACGATCGCGCGGATCACCCGCTCAGCCTCTACGCGGCGACAAAGAAGTCGACTGAACTCCTGGCTCACTCGTATAGCCACCTATTCCGCACACCAACAACTGGGTTGAGGTTCTTCACGGTCTATGGACCGTGGGGTCGACCGGATATGGCCTACTTTTCGTTTGTCCGATCAATAATCGCCGGCGATCCCATAGAACTTTTCAATGACGGGCAGATGCATCGCGACTTCACATACGTGGCCGACATTGTCGAAGGTATCGTCCGGGTGCTCGATCGGCCCGCCGCGCCCTCCGCGGTTTGGAACGCTCAGGACCCAGACCCTGCCTCCAGTTCGGCACCATATCGTTTGTACAACATTGGAAACAGTGCGCCCGTTGAACTATTGAGCTTTGTCCGGCTCATCGAAGCGGCGTTGGGCAAGAAGGCCATCATCAGGATGATGCCAATGCAGCCAGGGGATGTTGTGGGAACTTACGCGGCCCTTGAAGAACTCATCGACGACACCGGGTATCAACCCACCACATCGGTTGCGGAGGGAGTCGCGCAATTTGTTGAGTGGTACCTCGATTACTATCGCAAGTAGCGAGTTGTTGTCACTCAGGACTGATTGTTTGCCGTCGCCAGCTTGCTCACCACGATGTCCTGGTAGCTGACATTGTTTTCCCGCCCGCTCCACGACCCGAATCGAATCTCCGCTATCTCGTGACCTGCACGGCGGTAGACATCCTCCATAAGTCCAAGGCGATAGCCCGTGCCCGATAACGGGTTTGAATGCGAGTATGTGAGAACTCCATCAACCTCGATCGTGTACTTCCGGTGTACGTCACCGTTCTCCATCGCTCGCTCGGCAAACTCATCGATAATCTCCCAAGTGTTGACAAAGACGGTCGCCCGGTCGGCAAACGTGTTGATTGCCTTCAGTGCGTCGACAATGTCGTCGGGCCACATGTGGGTGAACACCGAGTTCGTGAACGAGAGGTTCAGGGTAGTCGACCCGATCAGTGACTTCAGAGCCTCAAGATCGGGCGTCGCGCGAACCCGGTTCTCGTAGTTTTCTCGTGCCGTCGCAAAGTTGCCCCGGTTGGTCGCGTAGTTCATTTGGGTTGGCAAGTCCGTGCCACCAAATCTGAATCTCTCATCGCGGGCATACGCGCGCTGCAGCCACTCGCGTGCGCGTCGCTCGGGTTCATAACCGAGATACCTACCCGCGGAAGGCTCCGCGACTGCGAAGGCAGCGGCCAAGAAGCCGATGCCGCACCCGAAATCGAGGGTCGAACTTGACTCGTCCAACTTCGCGATCGATCGCAAGAAGGGCAGTTGGTGCGTTGAGGGCAGCCCGAGGAAGGCGTCCCGGTAGTCGTCGATGGTCTTGCCGGGCCGCTGATTGAAGTTGACCGAGGGGTAGGGAATCGGTGGCCAACTTGTCGCCATTCCTAGGCGGTCATACTCCTTGTCGAGTTTCGCCCGCTTCCGCGACAGACGAGCATCGAAGAACCGCACCCTCGACGCGTTGACGAATCGTTTGAGGTTCTGATAAATGGCCACTTGGCTCCTTCGGTCGCTCTGTCGGACGGCAATACTCTAGGTCGGGCATTCTGAACACGACGTCGTCAGTTGCTAACGGTCAGTTCGGGGCGGGATCGAGCCGACGGTGGATGTGTAGTGCCGAAGTGACGAAAGCTCGCGCCGTCAGCTTGGTGGCACGCAATGTTCCTGCCGACGATTTCCCGTGAGCACGTTCGAGAAGTGGTGCGGGGATTTCGCGTACTCGATAACCGGCGCGTCCGGCGGCGATGATTGCCTCATAGGTGTCGCCGAGGTAGTAGGTCGGCAGGTGCAACGCTAACTGGCGGAGCAGTTCGCCGCGGATCACCCTGAAACCGGAGCTCGCGTCAGTGATCCTCGTTCCGGTGGCCCTTGATGCTGATGAGGACAGGGTCCACATCGCGAGGCGTCGCACTGGATGCAACACCATCGAGGAGCCAGCGCCGGAAGTGAACCGGCTTCCAATCACCATGTGAGCACCCGTGTCGTCGGCGGCCTGAAGGAGGGCGGTGATGTGCTCAACCGGGTGCTGGCCATCAGCGTCGCACTGCACGATGGTGGAGTAGCCCTTGCGCACAGCGTATTTGAATCCGCAACGCAACGCAGCCCCGACTCCCATGTTGAACGGAAGGTCGACTACCACCGCACCCGCGTTGGTGGCGAGCGCCGAAGTGCCGTCGGCAGAACCGTCGTTGACAACTAGAACGTCGAATCCTGCTGAGCGGACCGACGACACAACGCTAGCGACGGTTGCCGCCTCGTTCCACGCCGGAATGACTACGAGTGTGTCACCTTTGAGGGACATCGTCATCACCGCCTGCACGATGAAGCGCGATCTCCTCAGAGAGCGTCCGAACTTGCTCTTGCAGCCCGGAGATGCTGATCGAAAGTTGCACGCAAATGCCCAGCAGCGTCAAGACGCCGACCGCCGAAACGATTACTCCCGGCGTGACATCGATGAGGCTGGCGAGCGGTTCTGCTGCGGGTACCAGCGCACTTGAGAGCGCGCCAACGCTGAATAGAGCCAGCCAGCCTGCGGCGTAACGAAAACTGAGCTGCTGGCGACGGGCTAGCAAGTACACCCCGAGCCCCAGTAGGGCGCTGCTGGCGCCGATGATGAGCCCTTGAACGATCTCTCTGGACATGAAGTCGACTCCTCATTCTCTCGGATTGCGTCGATTTTGTCTTGTGTGCGGTAGCCAAGCTACTTCGCAGAAGTTCCGCCGATTCCGCTGCACTCGGTAGCCTCTGGGGCGGAGGAATGTCATGCAGCTTGAAATCGATCGCGCTGCCCGGATCTACGTGGCTGGACACGGTGGCCTGGTGGGCTCCGCCGTCGTTCGTCGGTTGCGCCAGGCAGGGTTCGCCAACGTCCTGACAGCAACGCGTCGACAACTCGACCTTCGCGACCAGAGCGAGGTGTCGCATTGGTTCAAATCGAATCGTCCCGACTACGTGTACCTGGTGGCTGGAACGGTCGGCGGGATCATGGCCAATAGCACCCGACCGGCCGAGTTCATTTACGACAACATGATGATCCACGGCACAGTTGTGCATGCCGCACATCAGTTCGGTACTCGGAAGCTTCTCTACCTGGGCTCGTCGTGCATCTACCCTCGCGAGGCAACGCAGCCGATTAACGAAGAGCAACTCCTCACCGGCCCGCTCGAGCCGACCAACGAGTGGTATGCGATCGCCAAGATCGCAGGAATAAAGCTGTGCCAGGCCTACCGACGCCAGTACGGGTGCGACTTCATCTCTGCAATGCCGACCAATCTGTACGGTCCAAACGACAACTTCGACCTCACTTCCAGCCACGTGCTCCCCGCACTGATCCGCAAGTTTCATGACGCCAAGCTGGCCGGCGCTACGAGCGTCGAGATCTGGGGGACGGGCAGCCCAATGCGCGAGTTCCTCCATGTCGACGATCTTGCCGATGCATGTGTGTTCTTGATGGAGCACTACAGCGACGACTCGCATATCAACGTCGGTACCGGGCTCGACCTGACCATCCGCGATTTGGCGAAGAAAGTGCGCGACATCGTCTACCCGGAGGCCGAGCTTGATTTCGACACCTCCAAGCCCGACGGCACCCCGCGCAAAGTGCTCGACGTCACGCGGCTCCGCGAGCTCGGGTGGACCGCGAAAATCGAGCTCGGAGCTGGCATCCAAAGCACTTATCGGTGGTTTCTCGAAAATCAAAACGTGACCAGCGATAGCTCCCGCGAGAAGGCCGATTCGCAGGCTTCGTAGTCAGCGTCGTTTGAGCACCTCGAGCGCAAGGGCTTCGACGGGGCCAAGCCCAATTCCGAGTGGCGTTGAACGAAAGATCTGGCGCTGGAGATACTCGTCGGCTTTCGCGTCGAACGAGAGACCAGCCGCAATACCATCGAGGTCGACGGCCTCAATCGGCAACTCGGCCCACCTTCGGCGACGGCGAGTGTGGGTGCCGTCGCTGAAGCCGTCGTAGCCGACCAGGTTGCGGTTCGGGCTGAGGCAATAGCCGCCCTGGCTCCACATTGACGCAGCCCACCGGTACGAGTAGGTAGAGATCCGGCCATGTCGCGCCAAAGAAAAATTCTGTTTCCACCGAATTGCGGCGGTCCGCGACTGCAACACCGCAGCCAACTCGGCGATGGTGCAGTCGCTGCCCCACGTCAACTTCGGATCGTTGTGCTTCCAGGCTCGGCGCCATGTCGCCCACGCGTATGTCTCGGGCACGCGCGACAGGCGGGCTGTTGCGGCTGGGTTGGTCAACCTGTCGCGAGGCACGACGTTGTACCCGTTCACGTGAAAGATGTCGCTACGTTGCTTGAACTCACGCAGCGCGCGGGTCGCGAACTCAATGAATTGAGGGCCGAGGACAGCATCGTCCTCAAAGACAATCACCGACTCGAACTCGTTCAGCACCCACGAAACCGCCGCGGGCGGGGCACCATCGCAACCAAGATTGGTTTCGTGGGTGAGGGTGGCAACATCGGCAGTCCAGTCGATGCGCTCCACGGCGGCGCGGGTCTCGCTCACTCGGCGCAGATCATCGGGGCGCCCGACTCGCGGACCGTCGACCGCAACGCGAACAACTGGCGGCTTTGTAGCTCGGAGCGACTCGATTAGGCCGATGAGGCGATCAGGTCGGTTGAAAGCGATAATCAGAATCGGGATGGATTCCATATCGATCGAAGGCTACCGCGGGCGCTATAACCTCGGCATCACTATGAGCTCTAGTGCGGACTGTCCATTGTGTGGATCGGTAGCGAGCGCATGTCTCTCGTATGAGGTTGCGGGTTCCCACCGGGCGGAACTTCAGCGGTGCGGGTCGTGCAGCTTTCTGTTTGTCGCGGACCCGTTCTGGCTATCGGAATCGTTCGCGTCGGAACTGAATCGTATGGATGTCGGGTCTGTCGACCGCTCGCTGCTCGTGGCGTCCTTTGTGCGCGGCGTGCTCGGTCGGCGGACAGAACGTTCGTCTTGGACGGTACTCGACGTTGGAGGTGGCGACGGGCTGCTCACCCGAGTGCTGCGCGACCACGGGGTCGACTGCCGCTGGACCGATCCGTATTGCGAACCCGTGTTCAACGTAGGTCCGCCGGCATCCGAGTTGGCTTCTTTTGACCTTGCGGTGATGGGTGAAGTTGCACTTCATCTAGTCGATCCGTTGAGATCGTTCCGCGAGGTGTTGTCGCGGGCGGATCGCCTGATGTTCACCGCGGTGGTTCCCCCGGTCGAAGTGGATATGGACTGGTGGTACCTGATGCCATCTACCGGGCAGCATGTGGCGTTCTATCCGGTAACGGCGATTGCGGAGATCGCCCGGCGCCTCGACGCCGATTGGTGTAGCGATGGCCGGTTCTTTCATCTGTTGTCAACGAAAGGCATCAGTCGGGCGCTTCGACGGCGGATCGAGCGCCGTGAACTCAGCCTTCTTGCGGCGGAAATGTACGATGTGCTCGGCCTGATCGACCGCGCCCGTGGGCGGCAGCGCTCGCTGACTGAGCACGACCAAGCGGCGGTTGAGGCGTCGCTGCGCGAACAAGCGGGAGAAAGTTGATGCCTGATCAGCGACTCATGTACACAGCGGCCGATGTCAATTACCTACTGCAGGCACAAGTCTTACTGCGTTCGCTCAGTGCAACCCAGGCGGCGCCACTCCATCTGATTGTGTTCGGTTCGGGGTGGACGACAGAGAAGGAGCATCAACTTCTCGCTCAGGCGACAGGGTCCGTGACGGTTGAGATCCGTCCGGTCGATCCCGAGCGTCACCACCGCATTCGGCTCACCAACAACTTCCCGTTGGCAACTGCCTACAACGTGCTCGCGCCGATGGACGAGCTTCCCACAGGCGTGCGAGCCCTCTACGTCGATGCCGACGTCGTGGTGCGCCGCGATCTCGCCGAGTTGTTCTCAATGACGATGCAACATCCGGTTGGAGCGGTAGTCGACGCACATCTCTCGATGATGGGTATCCCGTCGATGTGGCGGCCATGGCGAGAGGAAGCAATCGACCCGACATTGCCGTATCTCAACACCGGAGCCCTGCTCGTCGATGTGGACCGGTGGCGGGCGGATCGACTGACCCAACAAATTGTCGGGTACCTCGAACGCTTCGACCTGCCGTGTGTCGACCAAGATGCGATCAACCTGGTTCTACGTGGATCTTTCGATCGCTTGCGTCCCTCGTTCAATTCGATGCCGTACCACCTGATGAAGTTGCTGCGAAACGCCGACCTCGTCGAATCCGACGACGACATCGCGGAAAGCATCGTCGATCCCGCCATCATCCACTTTCATCGTTCCTTTCTCGGCAAGCCATGGGCATACCGATGCACCCACCCGGCGCGACACTTGTGGACCGAGCTCGCCAGTGCTGCGGACCCCAAGTGGCGGCGATCTGTCGATGCAATGGGCGCTGCTCGTGGATTTGCCGCGCACAAGGCGAAGATGTCGGTGCTCGACGAACGGGCAACGGCCATGCGTTCACTGTCGCTAGTGCCAGCGGGTGGAGCGCGATGAACCGGTTGGGGCAGGAACCAACGCTCGGCATCTTTCCCGTCTTCCGCGACCCTCGTGGCGCGCTCGGTGCGGCAGAGTTCGCTGGCCTTCCGTTTCAGCCACGCCGAATGTTCTGGATCTTCGACGTCGCGGTTGGCGAAACTCGCGCGAACCATGGTCATCGCGAATGCGAGCAAGTGGTGTTCGTGCAGAAGGGCTCGGTGACCGGCTACACCCTCGACGCCGCTGCCACCCGGTTCGACTTCGCACTCGCTCCCGGAGAATGGGTGTACGTCCCGGTGCGGCATTGGCTACAGATCAGCACTTTCACCCCAGGTGCTGTTGTAGGTGTGTTGGCAAGCCATCCGTTCGACGCAGACGAGTACATCGACAGCGCCGACGATCTCAACGAATGAGTCTCATCTACCACACGGACATGCCGCCGTCGACAGGAAGCACAACCCCGGTCACATACTGCGAGGCGCGAGATGCGAGAAAGAGGGCGGGACCCTTGAGGTCTTCTTCGCTCGCCATGCGACCCATAGGAACCTTCTTGTTGTAGCGCTCGACGAACCGCTCATCTTGATGGTTGTAGAGCCCGCCCGGACAAAGACAGTTCACCCTCACATTCGACTTGGCAAAGTAGGCGGCGAGATACTTCGTAAACTGAATCATGCCGCCTTTGGTGTACGGGTAATCGGGCTCCGTTCCGACTTCGGTTCCTTCATAGATGGACGGGTCAGGTGCCACCAACCCGTACACCGACCCGACGTTGATGATGCTGCCACCACCAGATGCTGCCATCACCCTGGCGAACGAGCGACAGGTCAGGAACAGTCCGCGAGCATTAACCGCCATCGACCGGTCCCATGCCTCTGCCGTATCGTCCAAGAACTTGCGCATCGGCCGCTCGACGCCCGAGTTCACGAGGACGGACGGAGCACCAGTTTCTGTCGTAATAGTGCGGAGTGCCGACTCGATCGAAGATTCCTCTGCTTGATCGAGCTCAATTCCGTGGCATTGCAGACCCGATGAACTCATCCGATTGAGCGCCCGCTCCAGGCTCTCCGGGCGCGGCGAAGCAATCCAAACCGTCGCTCCCGCTTCGGCGAGGGCTTCGACGATCGGGAGTCCGATCTTTCCGGCTCCACCAATCACCACGGCCACTGTGCCATCGAGTGCAAAGAGCTGATCTACGTGAGACATATTGGTCCTATCAAAGCTGGGGAGCGATCGAGGCAGGGGCGACAAACGCGCCCCCACGTCTGCGACTCTCCGCTCCTGCGATCACGATTCGGGCGATCTGGATCATTTCGGAACGGGGAAAAGGCGGTGTCCCGGTCCGGATGTAACGTACGAAGGAATTGAGCATGTGGTGAAAACTGTAGAAAAAATCCGAGAACGGGACCTCAAGTGGAGGCTGCTCTAACGAATAGCAGCGAAATGAGATCGGAAGGGACAGATTCTTGACAAACTCGAGAATAACGTTGACTCCGCTCTCGAACTCGAGCTGAAGCACATCGCGATCGGGTGATTCACTCAGTGAGCGCACGCGCGACACCGCCGTACCGAGCAGGACCACCACGCCCTCCAAGAGATGGTGCGCGTAGCGGACCCAGTTGACAGTGCTCGTTCCATGAATTGTCTTCACGGTGCGCCCGTCCGTCAGCGCACGGGCCGCAGCCTCGAGATCACGTGTAAAACGCATGGGCGAGCCGGCCATAAGGATCTGCTCTGGAGAAGCCAGCGCAAGCAGGGTCTTCAGGTCCTCCTCGGTGCTGGCTAATAGCTTGTCGATGAAGATCGGAATGCCCGCGTCGAGAAAAGGCCGCGCCATCGCGAGATGATTCTCTGGATCGTCACGAGCTAGGAGAACTGCGTCGACCTTTCCGATGAGTTCTTCTGGTTCCGAGGCGATGTTTGGAATGCGCGCGACCGCAGCGACGTCCTCAGAGAGCGCCCGCTCCTGGGTCCAGATATGCGTGACCTTTGCGCCCTCGACGAAGACTTCATTTCGGTGATCTCGCGGCAGGTACTCTCGAATCAGAGCGAAGGGACAGCGAGTCTCAAGCGCCTGTGGGTCGTATCCATTGAAGATCGCCGAATAGGAAAACGGATGTCCGTTTCCCTCATTGAGCCCCAGGACTCCGATCTTGAGCTCCGACTTGCTCACCGTCGTTCGTCGCCGCTCAAATGCAGCATGTCGTTGCTCGGGCTCATCGGTACCTCTTTTGGTGCTCGCGTGAGAAGGAGAGATTCTTGGCCAGGAGCCCAGGGGCAACTTCGAGGGTCGCTAGTAGCTCGCCGAGCGTGGGGCCTGGCGACAGCTTCAGAATCTCCTCGCACATCTGAAAATCCTCCGGATAGTCGACAGTGAGTCGCAGATCACTGTCGAATTGTTCTGGCACGACGATTCGTCGAATTGCAAATCGCTCCGGGTTCTGATGGATGTACATAGTGACGTGTTGCCGATCGAGCGGATCATCGGATTCGGCGACCACACGACGAAGAGCCGCCACCCGCACCACTTCGGCAAAGACCCCGACCGGCTTCATGATGATGGGAGTCCCATCATCAAGTACGTAAGTGGCGTAGTCGTGACGGCCGTCCAAGTATTCCCGGATTAGGACATCCAGAGCCGTGGGGTCCAGGAAGGGATTGTCTGAGCAGACGCGCACGAAACTATCGCAGCCGATCGACTCGGCGGCGCCAATCATCCTTGCCAGAACGTCGTCTTCAGAGCCCCGAAAACAGCCGATCTCGTGAGCGTTGCACCAGTCGACGAGTGCGTCGTCACACGGCTGATCCGTGGTCGCAACGGTGACGGAGCACACTCGCTCGCACGATTGGAGACGGTCGACCACGTGAGACAACAGCGAGCGACCACCCAGCGACTTCAAGACCTTCGCCGGGGTTCGGCTCGATCCGAGTCGAGCTTGCACGATTGCCGGCAGGCGACCTTCTCTTGGAGCAGTGCTGGTCACGACAGCGCGTCCGTGCGCGGAACGCCGGACTCATACGCCACGATGCGCCTTGACAAAAGGATCAATCATGGACGCCAGCTCGGTGGCGTCGAGCCACGCCGTGTTCGAATCGGAGCTGTAGCGAAACCCTTCTGCGCACGGGGTGCCGCCATCGTGACCCTTCTTCCACCATCCGAACTCAGGGAGGATCACGTAGTAACCGTCGTGTTCTACGGTGTGTCGGGCATCATCTTCCGAGATCATCACCTCGTGCAGCTTCTCGCCTGGGCGAATCCCGATGTCATCAAGTTCGCATTCAGGCCCAATCGCCCTCGCTAAGTCGATCACCTTCAAACTGGGAATCTTCGGAACGAAGAGTTCGCCACCGTGCATACGATTGATGGATTCGATGACGAAGCGCACGCCCTGTTCGAGGGTCAGCCAAAATCGGGTCATGTCGGGGTGTGTGATCGGCAGCCTCCCGCTGGCGCGCCGCTCCAAGAAGAATGGAATCACACTGCCGCGGCTGCCGGCGACGTTGCCGTAGCGGACCACCGAGAAGGCGGTATTTTCCGCGCCCGCATAAGCGTTGCCTGCGATAAAGATCTTGTCGCTGGCGAGCTTCGTAGCGCCGTACAGATTGACCGGGTTGCATGCCTTGTCTGTCGACAACGCGAGCACTCGTGTCACGCCCTGATTCAGGGCCGCGTTGATAACGTTCTCGGCTCCATGGATGTTTGTCTTGACCGCCTCAAAGGGGTTGTACTCGCAGGCCGGGACCTGCTTCATGGCGGCGGCGTGAACGACGACGTCGACTCCATGAAATGCTCTCTGCAGTCGATCGGCGTCGCGCACGTCGCCGATAAAGAAGCGGAGTTCCTCACGGTTTCGGAACGCTGGCATGTTCGCCATCTCAAACTGCTTTAGCTCGTCTCGACTAAAGACGACGACCCGTTTTGGATGATGCTCGTCAAGCAGGGCACGAATGAACTGCTTTCCGAATGAGCCAGTGCCTCCGGTAACGAGGACGGACTTGCCGGTCAGAAAGCTCATTTGGGTGCACGCTATCTCCCAAGGAGGCTTGCCAACAAAACTGCGTACGCACCTTTGCAGTAGGTGGAGCGGCCGTGAATAATGGCGGAAGGGGTGAACGTCAGTGGCCGACGGCTCAACTAAAGCACGGATGCTTGCGCTTGGAACTGCCCAATTTGGGTTGGACTATGGCATCTCGAACGCGGAAGGGAAGCCGCCCGAAGAGCAAGCGCATCAGGTTCTCGCTCGGGCTTGTGCAGCTGGCATTTCGCTCCTCGATACGGCATCTGCTTACGGTGACGCCGAGGCCGTCATCGGCCGGTGCGCCGAGGCCAGCGCGATGGCCGTCGTCACCAAGACGCCGCGCCTTACGGGAGACGCTGTTGATCGGGTCACCACCCTGGAGAGGGCGTTCGCGTCCTCGCTCGCGAGACTTGGGCGCAGCCGAGTGCACGGTCTTCTGATTCATCAACCGGGAGACTTGGACGGGAAGGCGGGCAACGCGGTGTGGTCGGCGATGCGCGAGATCAGAGAGTCGGGTCGAGCCGCGAAGCTAGGTGTCTCTGTCTACGCTCGCGACGAGCTTGATGCGGTCTTGGATCGATTCGAACCGGATCTTGTACAGCTACCTTTGAGCCTGCTGGACCAGCGGGCCCTTCGCGACGGCACGATTGACGAACTGCACGCTCGAGGAATCGAGGTTCACGCACGCTCTCTCTTTCTGCAGGGGCTCATCTTTCTCCCGCTCGAGGGCCTAGCCCCCTATTTTGCTCCGATCGCCGCTCGCCTTGCAGACCTCCACCAAGCCGTTGCTGAAGCTGGCAGCACGCCGCTCGCGGCTGCGCTCGATTTCGGCTGTCGCTCCGGCGTCGATCGCATCGTCGTCGGTGTGCAGACCGTGTCGCACCTTGAAGAGAGTCTGGCCGCTCTAGAAACCGAGCCCGACATCGACTACTCCCGGTTCGCCGTCGACGACCCTCGTTTCGTCGAACCCCGGCGCTGGAACCTCGGATGAACGACGAACTCAGTCACCTACACTCGCCGGTGATGGAGAAGTGGCTGGTCACGGGCGCGCGGGGCTTCCTCGGCACCAACGCCGGGGTCTTCCTGCGTGGTCGCGCCGAGATCATCGGCCAAGCTCGTGTCGCCGGACCCTCGCCTCACTACGGCGACCTCGTCGGCATCGACTTGCGCGACGCCGATGCCATCGGCAAGTTCATCCGGGACCTCGCTCCCGATGCCGTCCTGCACGGTGCGGCCGTCTCCGGGCACGAAACCTGCGCCAAAGACCCAGAGCAGGCCCATGCGGTGAACGTGGTCGCCACAGCCGCTATCGCCCAGGCATGCTCGGACGTCGGGGCCCGGCTCGTGCACATCTCCACCGACGCCATCTTTGCCGGCGACATCGGTGACTACCGCGAGGACGACCCGCCGGCCCCGTTCAGCTACTACGGCGAGACCAACCTCGCGGGCGAGGAGGAGGTGCGCGCGGCGGTCGAGGATCATCTCATCGTGCGGACGAACTTCTTCGGGTGGAGTGAGACGGGACGCAAGTCGATTCTGGAGTTCTTCGTCAACTCACTGCGAGAAGGGCACGCCGTCCGGGGCTACCCCGACTTCATCGTCACCTCGATCTACGTGCAGGCCCTGCTCCAGGCGATCTGGGATCTTGACGAGCTCGGCGCGATCGGCACCGTCCATCTCGCGTCCTCCGATGCCGTGTCCAAGTACGACTTCGGTGTCGGGGTGGCCGAGCAGTTCGGCCTCGACGCTGGGCTCATCGCCCGTCAGGGACCGCTTGCCGATGCTCACGTCACGTCCCGAAGCCGCAACCTGTCGCTGAATACCGACCGGGCAGCAGGACTGCTGGGAATGCGGATGCAGACCCAATTCGAGGGCATCGCGCAGGCGTACAATGACGAGTCCGCTATCGTGCCGGCCATTCGCGCGGCCTGAAGGAGATGCGATGACGACGTCCTTCCGCATCGGCGGGGCCCTCGTGGGCTCGGACCAGCCCACCTACTTCATCGCCGACATCGCCGCCAACCACGACGGCGAACTTGATCGCGCGCTCCACCTGATGACCTTGGCCAAGGATGCGGGTGCAGACTGCGCGAAGTTCCAGCACTTCCGCGCACCCCACATCGTCAGCGACTACGGCTTCCGAGCCCTCGGAGGCCAGCAGGATCACCAAGCGACGTGGTCCAAGTCGGTCTTCGAGGTCTACGCCGACGCGAGCCTGCCATGGGCATGGACATCCGAGCTCGCTGCGCATGGCCGCGACATCGGCATCGAGTTCATGTCCGCGCCCTACGACCTTGAGGCCGTGTCGCACCTCGACCCGTACGTGAACGCCTTCAAGGTCGGCTCCGGTGACCTGAACTGGATCGAGGAGCTCGAGGTGATCGCGGGTCTCGGCAAGCCCGTGCTGGTCGCTACCGGCGCCTCCTCGCTGGAGGACGTCGACCGAGCTATGGGCGTACTGCAGAGCGCTGGTGTCGACATCGTCCTCATGCAGTGCAACACCAGTTACACGGGAGCCCTTGAGAACGCCCACCACGTCAACCTGCTCGTGCTGCGCCAGTACGCGGAGCGCTACCCTGGGGTGACGCTCGGCTTGTCCGACCACACCCCCGGCCACATCACGGTCCTCGGGTCCGTCGCGCTCGGCGCTCGCGTGGTCGAGAAGCACTTCACCGACGACGTCACCCGAGCAGGCCCGGACCACGGGTTCTCGATGGACCCCGGCACCTGGCGGGCAATGGTCGACGACACCCGCCTTCTGGAAGCCGCCCTCGGCACCGGAATCAAGGTCGTCGAGTACAACGAGCAGTTGACGTCGGTGCTGCAGCGTCGCTGCGTACGCGCAGCCCGGCCCCTGACGGCCGGGCAGGTCCTGACTCGTACCGACCTGGAGGTGCTGCGACCGGCACCGGCGGACGCCGTCCCCGCGCATGAGGTCGGGCTGGTGGCCGGACGCATCCTGGACCGTGACCTGGACCTCGGCGAGCACCTTCGCTGGGAGGACCTGCGGCCCTCGTGAGCCACGCGGTCTACGCCAGCGAGGGCTGGGGCATCCACGACCGACGCTGGGTCGACGCGCTCGCGGCATGCGGGTTCGAGACGACCGTGGTCACGGGCACCGAAGGAGTTCGCGAGCGCGTTCAGGCAGCACCCTCCGGACCGGTGCTGGCGGGACCGCTGCCATCGATCACTCGCGCTCTGGTCGGCCTTCCCCGCCGCCTCGTCGGGCTCTCCTGGGGCTGGGACCTGCAGCCCGGCCATGAGCGCTCTCCGCGACCCGGAGAACTGGATTGGCTGGTCGACTTGGATGCCCTCATCGTCGACAGCCCCAGCACCGCTGACGTCGCCGAATCCGCCGGCCTCGACCCAAGCCGAATCCGGTTGATCCCTTGGGGCATCGACCCCGCGATGTTTCCCGCCGACGGCCCCGTGGCCACCGTCCCTTCCGACCGTCGGGTGGTGGTGTCGCTTCGTCGGCACGACCTGCTGTACCGCACGTCGGACGTCATCGAGGCGTTCGCCCGGGCCGCGCCGCGTGACCCAGCGCTGGTGCTCGTCATGGGCGGCAGCGGTCCACTCACCGATCAGCACAGAAAGCGAGTCGCCGAACTCGACCTCGAGGACCGCGTCGACTTCGTCGGTGACATCGACGAGAGCGCCATAGCACGACTGATGCGCCGAGCCGACGTCTATGTCAGCGTCACGGAGACCGACGGGACGTCGGTCACGCTGCTGCAGGCGATGGCGTGTCGTGCGCCCGTGATCGCGTCGCGGATTCCGGGCAACATCTGGTGGATCGAGGAGGGGGTCACCGGAACCCTCGTCGATGTCGGTGACGTCCGTGCCCTCGCCGAGCGCATGCTCGCCGTCAGCCGCAGCAAGGCCGTCCTTGATCGTGCCGCGGTACGGGTCCTCGAGCGTGCCGATTGGCCGCGGAACCGTCTGGCCCTGCGAGGACTGCTCTCAGACCCTCACTCAATGTCGAAGCGGCCAAGATCGACCTGATGCGCGAACGCAGGCACAGAGTTGTAGACATCAACGAAAGTGCCGCTGTAGACGATACGTCCGTCGCTCACATAGATAACGAGATCTGCGTTGCGCACCGTCGACAACCGGTGCGCCACCAGCACGACCGTAATCTTGCCTCGCAGCAGCTCTAACGCCTCGACGACTGAGGCTTCGGTTGTCGCATCGAGCGCACTCGTCGCCTCGTCAAGGACAAGAAAGGTTGGCGATCTATACAGGGCACGCGCCAAACCCAGCCTCTGCAATTGCCCGCCCGACATCCCTTGGACAGACTCCGCTAGATTTCTGCCCTGTAAGGCAACCGTGAGTTCAGCCGTGGCCAACGCCGCTTCAGCCATGTCAACGTCAACTTCCGCGTCGTCCCACTCGAGAGCGACGTTATTGAAAACCGGGACACCCGCCAGGTGCGTGTCCTGTGGCACGTAGCCGCGTACCAGATCCGCCACTCCTATTCTGACACTCCCCTGTGTTGGCTCACGAAGACCAAGGCAGAGCTCCACCAGCGTTGTCTTTCCTGACCCCGATGGTCCGACTATGGCATATTGCAGTCCTCTCTTGAATTCAAGGCTCGCTTCAACGAGAGAGTCCGAATCGCCATCGGGGTAGCGATAAGAAACCCGATCCAAACTCAGTACCACGTCGTTGTGCAATCCGATCGATGTACCCATTGTCGGCGCGGCGGGTGTACGTGAAGCCGCGTCATTCCCGTAGCCGAGCACTGCCTCGGAAAGAGCGACGCTAGCGACAATCGTAAGTACCAGCCATTGAATTCTGTTGACGATCGGAAGCAACCTCAATCCGGCCGCGGCAAACAGCGTCAACGCCGGAACCACTAAATCTTGACCCCGTATCGCATACGTCGCAACCCCGACGACGACGACGCCCAGGACGAGACTTCCATGAAGTAGCGCGGAAGACAGACCCTCAAGGAACATCTTTTTCGCTCGCGCTAACGCGTACTCCTCTCGCTGATCACTCAAGACCCCGGACAGAGAGTCTGATGGCGAGACCGACAAGACCTTCTTCAGGCTGAAGGTGTCACTGAGAATGTTGTAGACCGAGTTGCCCTTTCCCAAGATTGTCTGGCCGGCGTGTTCAGCGGTAGCGCTCACCAGCTTGTGTTGCAGAACCGCAACGAGGCCGAAGAACACGCCAGCCGAGATTGCGGTCACTGGTTGAAGGACAGCGAGAAAACCGAAGATCGCCACAGCGCTCGCCACTTCGGCTACAAGCGTGGCAACGTAAAACATGGTCCCGGAGGTCAGTGACGACGGACCTCGATCGACGATCGTGTACAGGTCTGAAACATTCAGCTTCTGCGCCGTTTCCCAACTTTGGTTGGAATACGTTTCAAAGTTTTCAGATCCCACTATGACTTCCTCGGTCGCGAGACTCGTGGTGACGTTCCATGACAACGCCGCTGCGAGAGCACTGCGGAGAAGAAACAGTCCGATTACTAGGCCACCGATGAGGGCGATGTGCCCTGTCGAGAGATCGCCAGCCGTCTCCTTCCGTTCGTACAGAAGATCCGCGACGAGCACAAGCGCCGCACCATCAAGCCCTGCCGTAATCACCAGGCCCGTCGAGTAGATGACCAATGCCTTCTTCCCGCGACGACTGAGACGATGCCAGCCGCGCCTGGAAACTTCCAGGATCGCCTTCACCTCACGAACTCAAGAGAATCGTCATGTTGCGAGAATGCTAACGGCGCCCGGTCACCTACTCCTGGAGTTCCCCCCTTGTAGGACACGTGACGCGGGTTGCGGCCTGTTTCGGAAGCAGTCCTGATGCCATCCACTTCCACATCCGCCCGAGTTTCTTCAGCGCGCGATCGAGTTGGCAAGTTCAGGCGAATCCGGTCGAATTCTTCCACACCACTACGATCTGGCCGTCACCGAGGGCGAGCGGAGACTATGAGGGGACAGGGACCGCCCCTCCGTTCGTATTTATCACTCTGAATCTGCAGCCCGTTACCGAAGCCTCAACCTTGGACTCTTGATGCCACAAAGATTCACCTTTGCCCACCTGGTTCACCTTGAAGCGCGGCGTCGCAAACGAAGAATCACGCAGCCGTTCTCACAATCGAAGGAGCGATCCGCGGCTGGACCGTTGTAGTCGAGATTGAGGTGCAGTTCACCCGCATCATCGATGCACGCGACCGATTCGATCTCACATTCCTCTGCAACCAGAGCCACCAGTGTCGGCACACCGAACACTCGATGGGCATCGAACTCGACGCGCTGCGGCCCAATCATCGTCGAGAGGTAGACAGTCCCCCCTGGTCGGACCATGCGCACGAGGTTGCGCCAACCGACCTTCCAACCATCGGGATCGAGCGAATCGCCATACCGACCGAGCCCGAAATGTTCGATCGTGTGCAAACAGGAGAGGGAATCGCAGCAATCATCCCAGGTCGAGTCGGCAACCATGATGTCTCGCTGATGAAAGATGATGCCTGTTGCTGAGGATCGGGCTGGGCGGATGTCGAGAACCTCAATCGGTCGGTAGGAGGCCACATGGGCGACGAAACCATCCAGTCGAGAACCGACGTCGACATGGCGTTGCGGGTCGGCAGCAAAGATCCACTGCGCCACCAGTAGATCCTGGTGGAAGTAGTGGCCGCTGGCCACGCCACCCCCATCGAAGCGGTCGGTCAAGCACGGCCAGGGACTGCCCATCGGGAAGTCATTCGCAGTAGGGAGACCGACCCGCAACCGCTCAAACTCGCGCTTGTTCCTGCGATAGAAGCGGCGGCCGGAAACGCTACGGCGCACCTTTTGAATATCGATTCCGTAAGTGCCTGCAGCGACGCGAAATCTGCTGTGAAATCTGATCCAGAAACGTCTGCCCATCTGTTGCCAATCTACCGCGCTCGCCGAGCCAATTGTCGATGACAGTAGGCGGTGAGGTTGTACGACTGGTCAAAGCTGTCGCGACTGCCAAAGCAGGGCCGGCAGCGACGCCGGGCTCGGTGGAGGAACAGCGCGCGCAGATCACGGTGTTGCCGAGAGAGAATCGTGAGCTCACGAGGGCGAGCGCGATCCTGTCCGAGGCAGCAGTTTTCCGGGGCGGCGCTCGACCGCCAAAGGAAGTAGCGGCCTTCGTGGCTGCTCACCGTCATCACGGGCCGTCCCGATCTGCAGGGTGCTCAACGCGCGAGCATCCGATCGCCCCGTCAGCTGTCCGCTCAGCGACGGCACGCCCGGTGTGTGCTCGTCGTCTGGAAGCGGTGATCGTCAGGCCCAAGCTCGTCGGGTTGCTCGACGCCAACTATCGGGAGTATGGGCGACGCAAGATGAAAGCCGCTCTACGTCGTGAACACGGCATCAACCTGGGCAAGGATCGGATCGCGTGTTTGATGCGTGAGCTGGGCATTCCGCGGCGCGCCACGCACCAAGACAACGGTCACCACCCGCTCCGGCAAGCACTCGCCGCGGCCACCGGATCTGGTCAAGCGCCGTTCCCGCGCGGAGCCACCCAACCAGTTGTGGGTCTTCGATTTCACATATGTGCCGACTGGTCCGGGTTCTTCTACGCAGCGTTAGTCACCGAGTGGTCCCGATTGGCAGCGGGTTCGGCCGACAGCGTCGGTGTTTCGACTTGCTAACTCAGCGGTAACAACCCGCGAAATGTCGAAATGCGGAACTGAAACAGATTGGGAGGTTGGTGTCGCCGGGTGATCCTCAACAATCCGGAAGTGCTAAGCAATGTTCAGCTAATTGATTCCGCCACAAAGTTAGTGGTCCGAAACTGTTCATAGATTTCACTATACGATTCGAGATGTTGGAGGTACCCTGAAGACGTGATTCTGAACACGTTGAAGTTGACTTCTTTAAAGAAATACCAGAAGTCCTGAAAGAACGTCCGTGTATCGATATTGCACCCACCAAACTCAAAAGTTGCCATGTCAATTGATTTTGCGGCAAACATCTGCTGAGCTCCAGTAAGCACATCAAGTTCATGTCCTTCTACATCTATTTTCAATAAGTGAACATGGCTGATCCCATTTTCTGAACAGTAGTCATCTACAGTGTTGAGTTCTACTGATTCTTCCTTGCTGAAGTCGATACTGAAGTGATCAAGCCGTCTCTTGGTCAACGAAGCCAATCCCGAACCAACGCCGTCATAATGCAGCACCCCACCTCCCTTAGAGTTGCCTAGAGCAATGTTGTTCAGTTTGGTGTGCTCATTTCCTTTAGAAGACTCAACAAGTTGTCTAAAAGATTCACGTCCGGGCTCAAAGCAATGTACTGAATAGTTGCTTCCGATCATGTTTTCATGAACAAGCCGTAGATATTGGCCCTTGTTGGAGCCGACATCGAATATGCAATAGGGTGGCTCAGTTCTTTGCCTAATGATATCAAAAATGGCCCGTTCGCCACTGGTTGATACTCCGGCCCCGGATCCAATTCCCATTAGATATTGTGATGTCTCAACGTTCCTTTCCAGGAGACTTTGAATGCGACGGCTTCCAGAAATCTTGATTGCGGCACGCCCCAGTAATGACATAAACTCTTCCTTCAACACGGTCTCGTTGGTTTGGCGCTGGACGTATCGACTAATCCTGGCTGATTCGAAGGTGGCAGAGGCGGGTATGAACGTACCTCTGGGGTCATGGTGCGGGAGCCTACACAATCCGAGACAAGCCCATGCGGAGTCGTCGGGGTTGCATGATCGAGCGGTCACGCGACTAGGACGAGCCTGCCATCGATGTAGGCGGGGGTGGCGAGCTCGACGTGGTCGACGGTGCGCCGTGGTCCGCTGGCGAAACTTCAACCGGGCTCAGGCAGCCTTCGCTAGAGTGGAACATATGGACCGAATCAGATCTTCGTTGGGAGGAACGGTGTGGGACTGATTCAAATGGGTCCGCCCGAGCAGCTGATCAAGGATCTAGTAGCGCAGTATTCCATCGCGAATTTCGTGGAAACCGGCACCTACCAGGGCGGGACGGCGCTATGGGCTGCTCGGGTGTTCGAGAAGGTCCTGACGATTGAGAAATCGGAGGACCTTCACCGCCAGGTGATCGAGAAGTACGGAGACAAACCCAACATTGAATTCGCGTGTGGCGACTCACGGGAGAAACTGCGGGAGGCGATCCCGACCCTCGGAACGCCGACTCTGTTTTGGCTGGACGCACATTGGAGCGGAGGTCCGACTTCGGGCGAGAAGGACGAGTGTCCATTGCTGGAGGAGATTCAAATCGTGAATTCCTCGCCGTCCGAGGTTTATCTCTTCATCGACGATGCCCGGCTGTTTCTGTCGCCGCCCCAGCCTCCCCATGACGTCAACCAGTGGCCGGACATTTCTCAGGTCATACAGGCCGTTCACTCCGGATCGCCGGATCGCTACATCGTGATCATCGAAGATTGCATCATCTCCGTTCCGCCCCGGGCCAAGTCCCTCGTGGTCGCCTACTGTCAGGCAGTGAATCAGAAGGCGCGGAACGGGCACGGGCGAAGCCTGCAGACCGCCCATTCCGGGAAGCGACGCCGATCCATGACACGGTCATTGAAGGACAGGCTCGCGTGGTGAACGATTCCAAGCGATGCTGATCTTTCGTGAGTCTGGAAGGCTGGGGAATCAGTTGTTTCAGTATGCGGCCCTCAACGCCCTCGCCAGACCTGGCGAGAAGATTGTCCTGCTTGGGTTTGAGGAGCTGAAGAGGGCGTTCAGCGGGATCAATGCAACCCTCGTCAGCCGGTCCGGCTCGAGAGCGGAGCGCTTCGTCTACCATCGATTAAACTCGCTATGGTCACGAGTTCCTTGCGTTCCCAGGCTTCGCGTGGTTGACGAGCTGCCGGCGTCCGGGGCCGCTATCGAGGGCCCTCGACGTCGCCGGGTGGTTCTGGTCGAGGAGGCCTACTTCCAGCGCGAAGCTCATTTTACTCCTGATTCGATCCGGTCCTTGAGCTTGAAGGAATGCCATCAGGGTCATGCGACCCTACTACTGAGCCGGTTGGATCCGGGCAGGGTGCCATTCTTCGTGCACGTTCGCCGAGGTGATTACCTGACCTGGCCCAGCAAGGAACACCCGGCCGTGCTACCCGCCTCATTTTACAGAGAGTGCATCGCCCAGGTGCGGGAGAAGGAGCCCCGGGCGTTCCTGTTCTTCGTCTCGGATGATCCTCACTACGTGAAGGATGTCTTTGGGGAGGTGAAGGACTCAGTCGTATCTCAGGGAACGGCTCTGGAGGACTTTGCGCTGATGAGCCGGTGCGAGGGCGGCATTCTCTCTGCCAGCAGTTTTTCCTGGTGGGCTGCCTATTTCTCCTTCTCCCGGAATCCAACCGGACGATTTCTGGCCCCTCGTTACTGGGCCGGGCACAGGACGGCTGAGTGGTATCCCAAGTTCATCCAGTCCAGCTTCCTCGAGTACGTCGCGGTCCCGGACGACACCGCCTGGCGACACCCGCGTCGCGATGATTTGGGGCGGGTTGAGGATTGAGAAGACTGCTCGCGGCATGAACATGCGAGCGCCTCGGCGCCAGCAGTACTGTCGATCCCGATGAAGGCGGCCATCCTGTTCCTCGTGTTCAACCGGCCGGACACCACCGCACGCGTCTTCGAGGCCATCCGGCGAGCCCGACCGCCACGCCTATACGTTGCAGCCGACGGCCCGCGCATCGGGAGCGTAGGCGAGCAGCAACGCTGCGACGAGGCGCGGCGCATCGCCACCGCAGTGGACTGGCCGTGCGAGCTTGTCACGTTGCTGCGTGAAGGCAATCTGGGTTGCAGGCGCGCAGTCAGCTCGGCCATCTCCTGGTTCTTCGAGCACGAAACCGAAGGCATCGTGCTCGAGGACGACTGCCTGCCCGACTCGAGCTTCTTCCCCTATTGCGACGAACTGCTGGAGCGATACCGAGACGATCCGCGCGTGATGTGCATCAGCGGCGACAACTTCATCTCCGGTCATTGGAGGCCAACCGACAGCTACTACTTCTCACGCTATGCGCATGTCTGGGGTTGGGCCACCTGGCGACGGGCCTGGGCTGGCTATGACGTCGACATGAAGGACTGGTTAGCAGGCCATGGCACAGCGGTCGTCGAGCAGCGCCTTCAGGGCGAGCCGCGCGCCGAAGCCTACTGGAAGGACAATTTCGCGCGTGTAGCCGCCGGCCAGATCGATACGTGGGACTACCAGTGGCTCTATGCCTGCTGGCGACTGGGAGGCGTGAGCTGCATGCCGGCCACGAACCTAATCTCGAACATCGGTTTCGGCGAAGGCGCGACCCACACCACAAGCCCCGAGAGCAAGCTGGCTAACCTGGGCGTGGTGCCGCTGGAACCGCCGCTGCGACATCCCGATGTGATCCAAGCGAGCCAGTCCGCCGACCAATGGACCAGCGAACATGTCTTTGGCATCGACGAACGTCAAAGCAGCTCTTCATTGGTCCGCGACCGCGTGAAGGGCCAGCTGCGCCGGGCCTGGACACGCGTCACGGGCCTTCAAGACCGTAGCACGGCTGGCTGATGTTACGTTCGCGTTCTATGCGAGTCGATCACTTCAACACGTTCCTGACGGGAGGCGCGGCGTACGCCGCGCGGCGGCTCCATCAGGCGCTGCTAGCAGAGAGGGTCGAGAGTCGGTTTTGGCACTCGCGAGAAACGTCCGGCATCTCCGGAGATTCCACCTACGCACCCTTGCACTGGCCAGTCTCCGGGTCCCAGATTCCGAGTTTGCTGAGATCGCCAGTTCTGCGAAAGCTGGAGCAGCGCAAGCTGCGGAGAGCGTACGAGGGTCGCCCCGAGGGCTTGGAGATTTTCACCACGGCTACTCGGACGACAGCCACGCCGCTGCCCACCCACATGCTGGGACGTGGCGTACTGCACTTGCACTGGGTCGCCGACTTCTTCGACTACCCCAGTTTCTTCGGCTCGATACCCACTGAGCAGCCGTTGGTTTGGACCTTACACGACATGAACCCGTTCACTGGGGGCTGCCACTTCTCCACCGGCTGCGAGGCCTTTAGCGAGCAATGCCGCAACTGCCCGCAACTTGGCCGCTCGGGCGACAACGACTTGTCCACCGAAGTCTTCGCCCATAAGCAACTCGCGTACGAAGGCAAGAACTTGCATATCGTAACTCCCAGCCGGTGGCTCACGGGAGAGGCAAAACGTAGCCAACTCTTGGCCGGGGCAAAGAGCTTTCAGACAATTCCCAACGGGCTCGACCTTGACCTCTTTTCTCCACAGGACAAGAGGGCCGCCCGAGCCTCCCTCGGCCTGCCGAGTTCCGGCGTCGTGCTGGCGTTTGGGGCCGACTCGGTCACGAATCGACGCAAAGGGTTCAACGAGCTCTTGGCGGCGCTCTCGCTAATCAACTCCAAGGTACCGCTCACCGGCCTGATCTTTGGACGGGGCGTTATCGAAACGCCGGTGCCAGGCCTGGCGAACTTGCTTCAGCTTGGCTACGTCGCCGATGCGGAGCGGCAATCGCTGGTCTACTCCGCGGCCGATATCGTGGTCGTCCCCTCGCTAGAGGACAATCTGCCCAACGTGGGCCTCGAGGCGATGGCCTGCGGCACGCCGGTGGTCGGATTCGATATCGGTGGAGTGCCCGACTATGTGCGGCCGGGAGAAACCGGCTCGCTCGCCAGGCCAGCCGATCCGGCCGACCTCGCTCATCAACTCTCCTGGCTGATCGACCATTCCGAAGAGCGGCTAGGCCGGGGGCGCCGGGCCCGGCGAATGATGGAGCGGGAGTTCTCACAAGAAACGCAGGCCCGCGCCTACATTCGGCTCTACGAACAATTGCTCGGCCGGGAAAGGTCGCAATTCCCCGATTGACCGCCGCGTGACCCATCCAGGGCCTGACGTCGCGCAATTGATTACGCCGCTCTCGAAGCCGCCTTGACCGCTTCGATAAAGAGCGAGTCGGGCTTGCGAGTCGCGCCTGACGCGGCGTCGAGCTCGTAAGAGGCAAAGCCCGTGATTCGGCTTTCGAGGGCGGTCACGACGGCGACCTCTACAAAGCCGGTCTGCTCAAGCAAGCGGCGCAGCGATAGCCAGTCGTACATCCACCGATGCACTTCGCCTGATCGGCGAAACGCGGATTCCCGGTAGGCGGCACTGGCCTCGGGCCCTTCCAACATCGCGACGGCCGTGCGCGAGAGCCCCCGTCTCACTTGTCCGAACATCCGTTGCAGGCGAGCCAAGAGAAAACGAAATGATCGTTTTACCAAGCCGGCAGCGCGCGGTCCCGCAGGGAGGGCCATGCTCGCCATTTCACTCCCCACGCGCCGTTCGACGAACGAGGGGTTGGGCATGCCAGGATCGCAGAGCCAGCGCTTCATCAGTCCCCCCGATTCGCTCCGCACCATTTGATCGAGCAGTTCGATGATCATCCATTCGTGGTCCGCGGTTGCCGTTTCGTCGCCCTTTGCCGCCCGCTCGAGTGCGGCCAGATAGTTTCTGGCGATCCCTTCCAAATCGGGCACGGCCACGCGAATCGTGCCACCCGGCCGCAGCACCCGGTGGCACTCGGCCAAGAGCGACTGTCCGTCGGCGGGCGTGAGATGCTCCAAGACGTGCGAGTGATAGACGCCGTCGAACGAGTCAGCGGCAAACGGCAGCGGTCGGCGAATGTCATGGGCAACGACCGCGGGATACGAAGAATTCAGGTCGACGTTCACCCAGGCCGGATGAAACCGTCCACCGCAACCAAGGTTTAGCAGATCCATAAGAACCTCAGGCCGATTCGGCGCGCTTGATCACGGGCACGGAAAGTAGATGCCGATGCGGCCAGATCAGTCTATGCGATCTAGTAACAGCGGAACGCTATAGGCCGCGAAGTATTCGTCGACCGCCCGCCGCGCGCCCCGCCAGTGCCCGTAGTCGTCGATGATCAGCACTCCGCCTGGCGAAAGTCTCGGAAATAGGTGTATCAGTTCGTGCCGCGTCGATTCGTACCAGTCGGTATCGAGCCGCAACAGGGCGATCTGATCGGGTGCGAATTGCGGCAAAGTCTCCTCTACGGCTCCCGCCACATAATGCACGCGGTCGTCGGGACAGCCGGTGGACGCCATATTCTGGCGAACTTCATCGAGACCCGACACGCACCAGACCGAAGTGGGATCGTCGCGCGATTCCGCGGCCAACTGGTCTAAGGCCCTTACATCGTGCAGTGAAACGTCAAGCGCACTCGGCGTCGTCATTCCCTCGTCGGTGTCGAAGAGGTGAAGCTCGCGATCGGTCGCGTCGAACTCGAGCAGCGTTCTTACCGCGGCCATCATGCTTCCGCCGTCCGCGGGTGCGGATGAACCGCGCTGGTGGCGACGGCTGTTAGTCGAGCGACCGCGAAACACCAGCACGGATCACATACGGGCTTCTCCGGCGTGAGTGGCATGTTGGCCGCCGTCGGGTTCCCGTCCGGACGCGATAATGCGGCGAAGCTCGCCGTCGAACTGTCGAAACTGCAGTCCGGCGAGCGATTGGTCGACGTCGGCTGTGGGCCGGTGTCGCAGCCCACCGCGCGCACAAGTTGGGGGCTGATCTGATCGGCGTCGATCCGGCATCAGTGATGCTGCGCGTGGCGCGGCTGCGTTGGCGCTCGAATGCCCGGCTTCTACGCTTCGCGAGACGAGCTGAGCCGACGCTCAGCCGTTTTCGTCCGAGCCGGGCAGCGGGCCCAGGTACGGATTGTCTTCCGGATTCTTGCCGCGCATCACGAACACGATCCAGCGGTAGAAGGCGACGCCGATCACGTTCGTGTCGCTCCAACTCGCGTCGTCTGGAAATGCGGACAGCAACGGCCAACCGTGACGAAACCCGCGCGGCCAGTACATGATGCTCTCGACCAACGTTTCGAGCGAGCGGACGGTTGCCAGGCCCTCGTCCCCGACGCAGCCGCCGGTGTCTTCGACGACGTAGATTCCGTGTTCCGTCAGGTGGGGGAAGAGGAAATCGAAGGAAGTGAACTGGTGCTCGACGAGGTGACTGCCGTCGTCGATCACGATGTCGAAACTGCCACCGGCCGCTTCCACGACGCGACGCAAGCAGGCGCGGTCTCCCTGGTCGCCGATGACGATGCGCCGCCGGTCTCCGGTAAACCGCTCGCATTGCGGGTCGATGTCGAGGCCCCAGATCGTGGCGTTTGGGAAGAACTCTTCCCACATGCGGATCGAGCGATCGGTCTGGACGCCGATCTCGAGGACGTTCTTCACCTGAAAGCGAATGTCGCGTAAGTGCATCCAATAGAACGGGAGGTAGTTGTGCAGTCGTTTGGTCGGCGCGTATTTCTCGCCGAGCCGGGCCAGTTCGTTGTCATCCGCGACGGCGAAGGGGTAGGGGCTCGCGCTCGTCGACGCGGGTCGCTCGGAGAATGAGAACCGGGCGGGTCGCTCGGAGAATGAGAACCGGAATCGACGGGCAGCCAGGACCCAACGGTGCACGATCGGTTGACTCTTCTCGGGCAACAGGCGCTTGGCCAGGTTTCGCAGCGGATCTATCGTCACTAATACGTCCCTTCGAACAGCCGGTTTGCGCGCCGTGAGGCGGTATGCGAGAGATCGCAGTTCCTCGGCGAGCCGTAGCGTAGTCGGGTAACGTCATCGGTCATCGGCGCGTTAGCTAACGGCTCGGAAAGTAGATGCCCATGCGGCCCGTATAGTCTATACGATTGAGCAGCAGTGATACGCGATGGGCCGCGAGGTATTCGTCGACCGCCCGCCGCGCGCCCCGCCAGTGCCCGTAGTCGTCGATGATCAGCACTCCGCCTGGCGAAAGTCTCGGAAATAGGTGTATCAGTTCGTGCCGCGTCGATTCGTACCAGTCGGTATCGAGCCGCAACAGGGCGATCTGATCGGGTGCGAATTGCGGCAAAGTCTCCTCTACGGCTCCCGCCACATAATGCACGCGGTCGTCGGGATAGCCGGTGGACGCCATATTCTGGCGAACTTCATCGAGACCGGAGACGCACCAGACCGAAGTGGGATCGTCGCGCGATTCCGCGGCCAACTGGTCTAAGGCCCTTACATCGTGCAGTGAAACGTCAAGCGCGCTCGGCGTCGTCATTCCCTCGTAGGTGTCGAAGAGGTGTAGGTCCCGATCGGTCGCGTCGAGCTCGAGTAGCGTTCTTGCCGCGGCCATCATGCTTCCGCCGCGCCACACGCCGCATTCCACGATGTCACCGGGAATGCCAGCATGGGTCACATACCGCACGGCGTCACACAAGGCGGCCACGCGCTCCAGCGACGTTTGCGTAAACGGCCGCACGAGTTCGAAGGTTCGCACCCAGCGGGGATCTATGTCGGGCGGTACGACCGCTTTGCGCGGCTCGCGCCCGCGAAGCCCGCGCGCCAACTGTCGCATATGGGAGATCACGAGTGGTAACACTTCCTTGCTGGGGCGACGATTCTCACCGGTAAGCCGATAGCCAGTCGATGAGGTGTAAGGGTTCGCTCTGGGCTCATGTTCCTGTGCCCATCTCGCCGAGTCTAGATGCTCAGTTCCGAGGAATCGCGCGCCCCCAGTCCACATTCATCGCTCTCATCGGTTCTTTCGACGGCACTCCGGTTGCGGTTCGGCGGCAGCCAGTTACTTTGAAGCCCCAAGTTCCGCCAACTGAGGTTTAGGCTCCTTTCGTGAATCGCCGAAGTCGACTGAGCACGCTGGAAGCTGAACAATGCTGACACTCTTTTCTATTCCAAAACCCTTTGCCGGCCATATCGGTGTGATTCAGCGAAATGCGATCGAAAGCTGGAAGAGGCAGTCGGCGCAGTTGGCCACCCAGGCACAGATCGTTCTGGTGGGCGATGAGGCCGGCACGCGTGAGACCGCCCTTGAGTTCGGCTTGGACTGGATTCCGGAGACTTCGACGAGCGAATTCGGAACGCCAGTGTTGAGCGACGCGTTTCGCCGCGTCGCCGGAATTGCGCGTTACCCGTTTCTTTGCTATCTCAACTGCGACATCATCTTGCTGGGCGACTTGCCCACGTTCTTGTCGCATGCGCCCGCAGCCTTTCTCGCCACGGCGACGCGCAGAACGATTGAGCAAGAAGAGCCAGTAGATTTTGCGCAGACCAACTGGCATGAATCGATTTCGCGTAAAGCGGAGTCAGTGCCAAGCGATAGTCGGTGGTCAATGGACCTCTTTTGTTTTCCGACGGCCCGCTTCGCCGAACTGGAAATGCCGCCGTTCATTGTCGGGCGACCTTGGTGGGACAACTGGCTGGTCTTTCGCGCCTCCCAACTCTGCTGGCCAATCGTCGACCTCACCGAGCTTGTCACGCTCGTCCATCAGCGACACGACTATGGCCACGTGCCCGGTGGCTCAGGAAACACGTGGTACGGGCCGGAAGCGAATAGTAATCTTGCGCTATTCGCAACCCGGCATCAGCATTTCAACCTGAACCATGCGACGCACGCTTGGGCGAACTCGCGGTTGCAACCGATTGATCGCTTAAGCGTCGCCGACAAGGTGCGTCGACAAATGGCGTTGCACCCCCGCTGGATCAATTTTTACCGAGCACTATTCGCGCCACTTCTCGCCTATGACTACATCGTGCGCCCTGCCTTGCACAGGAGGGTGCGGCGCGCCCCCAAGTCGGCATCAGGATAAAGTCGTGGCGTGTCGCTAATCAACGCCCTCAACGAGAGTTACATTTCGCATCCCGCGTTCGGCAACTCTGAATCCTCCTTGGTCGCCGACAGCGATCAAGTCGAACTTGTCAATCGTATGTGGCTTGACTTTCTCGATGGCCGGTCGACCCCGACCGCTGCTTCGCTTCGTGATTCGATCGAGTCGATTTTCCGCAGTCTCAGCCGCCAGTCCGCAGATCCACAGCTGAAACAGTTTCTTAGCGAGCTTTGCGACCTGACCGTCAATCAGTTTCTGGGCGATCTCAAGTTCTTATCTGCGGGACTGCCTGATGCGAGTCCACGCCTTCGCGATGATCGGTACTACTTCACTGAACTGCCAGTCAAGACCGTCAACAAGATTCTTCGCACGATGAGTCGATTTCTGCAGTCGGCCCGTAGCGCCGCCGCGGCTGGCGAAACCCGACGCGATGTTCTCTCGATCAATCATGGGCGCGATATCCGCAAGGTCGTCCGACTACTCGACAAGGATTTCAGGAAGCTTGGAGTACTTGACGAGGTTTCAACCATCCTTCCCCGCAGGGCTCGAGTCGTAGGCGTCGCCTTCGAACTGAGCGTGCCAACATCGACGTGGTGGCGAGACGCGCTCGGCCTCGGCCCCAAGACGCTGTATGCGCACCTGGATGAATCGATTACCGCCCCCAAAGCGATCGTCTACCTCTCGGAAGTGCGCTCCGAAAACGGCCCTACCTCATGCTTCCCGCATATCTACGAAGAACTCGCACTGTCACCGTTGCAAGACGCAGTAGGACGCATCGTCGGAACCGTCGGCAACAAAGCCGACTCGCCACTGTTGGCCGCCTACGGGAAGACCTACCACCAATCGATGAGCAGCCCGCTCTTTCGAGCACATTTCATGGCGCTGCCAACGAGTCTGCGATTCAATTCTCACTTTGGTTGGGACGTTCTCCCATCCAGCGAAGTCGAAGCCCGGGTCGCGAGCCGAGAGGTCGTGATGACGGGGCCACCAGGTACGGCCATCGTCTTCGACGGTGCGAGGCTGTTGCATCGGGGCGGATTGATCGACTCGGGTGAGAGGATCGTGTTGCAGGTGATCTTCGGCAGCCGGACGCCGCTCCAAACTATTGGACTGGTGCTTCGGAAGGGGAAGTCGGTACTGGCGTCGCTCCTGAAGACACGATCAAAATAGGAGCAGTTGTTCAGTCGACATCGAACCGGCCGAGGTCAACCTGCTGCGCGAACGCTGGCACCGAGTTATAGACCTCAACGAATGGACCGATGTGAACCACGCGGCCGCCCTCAACGTAGATCACGTGATCCGCATTTCTCACGGTCGACAACCGGTGCGCTACCAACACGACCGTAATTTTGCCGCGCAAGAGTTCCAACGACTCGATAACTGAGGCTTCGGTTGTCGCATCGAGCGCATTGGTCGCCTCGTCTAGAATCAGAAAACCAGGCGCTCTATACAAAGCGCGCGCTAGGCCAAGCCGCTGAAGCTGCCCGCCGGACATTCCTTGGACAGACTCAGCGAGGTTTCTGCCTTGCAAGGCCACCGTCAGCTCGGCCATCGACAACGCTTGCTCGGCCCGCAGTACGTCGACCTTCGAATCGTCCCATTCCAGTGCGACGTTATTGAAAACGGGGATGCCCGCCAAGTGTGTGTCTTGGGGCACGTAGCCACGGACCGGACCGGCCATCTCTACTCTGACACTCCCACCGGTTGGTTCACGAAGGCCGAGGCACAGTTCCACCAGCGTCGTTTTTCCTGACCCCGACGGGCCGACTATCGCATACTGCAGACCCCGACGAAACTGAACGCTCGCTTCAATCAACGAGTCCGAATCGCCGTCAGGATAACGGTATGACACCCGGTCAAGGGCCAGCACTACATCCTTGTCGTCCCCAGTGAACGTGCTCAAAGTTGGCTCTACGTCCTTACGAGCACTCGCGTGATCCCAGTAGTCAAGCGCGGTCTCGGAGAGCGAGATACGGCCCGCGATCGCGAGGACGAGCCCCTGAATGCTGTTGACCGTCGGAAGCAGTCTGAAGCCAGCCGCCGCGAACACGGCCAGACCAGGAACGACCAAATCCTTACCCTGTATCAAGTAGGTGACGAGTCCGATTACGACGACCCCCACCGCCAAGGTCGCCTCCATCATGAAACGCGGAAGCGTCTCGACGAAGCGCAGTTTCGCGCGCGCTGACGCTAACTCCCGCCGCTGACCGGCCAGCACCTTCGACAACGACCGTGAGGGCGAAACTGATAGCACCTTCTTCAGACTGAAACTGTCGCTGAGGATTTCGTAGACAGAGTTTCCTCTCGTCAAGGCCACCCTGCCCGCTCGGTGAGCGGAAACGCTCAGCAACCGGTGTTGCAGGATCGCAACTAAGACGAAGAACACGGCCGCCGCAATCGCGGTTGCGGGTTGAATCACCAAGAGAACAACAAAGATCAGCAGAGCACTCGCCGTCTCGGCAACAAGCGCGGCAACATAGAACAGGGTGCCGGAGAGCGACACCGGACCACGGTCGACGATCGTGTACAGATCCGTGACTTTCAGCCGCTGCGCAGCTTCCCAGTGTTGTTCGGAATACGCCTCAAAGTTCTCCGAGCCGAAACGTACTTCCTCCATCGCGAGGAAACTGGAGGCGATCCAAAGGATGACCACCGCCACTGCGCTACGAAGAAGAAACAACCCGACTACCAAACCGGCGATCAGGGCGATGTGTCCCGTCGGAATATCACCCGCTGTCGCAGTGCGTTCCTTGAGGAGGTTGGAAATCAGCACAAGTGCGACCGCATCAAGGCCTGCGGAAGACACGACGCCAACCAAGTAGAAAATCAGAGCTTTCTTGCCGCGCCCACTGAGGCGTTGCCAGCCACGCCTGAAAATCTCTACGATCGACCTCACTTCATGAGCTCAAGCGGTTCGTCATCGCGGGTGAAGGCTAGCGGGGTCGCTCGACCGACCACTCTGCCCGCTACCAGGCGGGGTCACGAAGGTGAGTTGTCGTCGAGTGTCCGCTGTCGATCGAGCCATCCGAGCAGCACCGCAATCGCACGCGGGTCGTGGCGCAGGCGATGGCCTGCCCCAGTAATCAATCGCAACTCCGCTGAGCCATGGGCCTCGGCGAGTTGGCGAGCGTCGGCAGTCGGCACGCTTTCGTCGTCGTCACCATGCATCACCAGCAGCGGACGTGGAGCGAGGCGGCGGCAAGCATCTACGGGCCGAAAGCGACGGAACTCGCGTGCCCACTCGTCGAAGCTGGCGGGAAATCCGGGAGTACGTACCGCACCGATCTCGCGGGCGTGTTCGAGCAGGCGTCGCGGTTGTGCGGCCCAGTCATCAAAGTCAGCCCGCGGGCTCAGCAACGCTGCGCCAGCCACGCGCGGATCGTCGGCTGCAACGCAGGTCGCTATCGAGCCGCCGGTGTTGGTGCCGACCAGCCAGACACCCGATGGTTGAGTTTCTTCAACCAGGTGATCGATCGCTGCCCTCAGATCGTCGACCCAGCCCTGCAACGAGAAGTCGCCCTCGCTCGTGCCGCAGCCGCGAAAGGTGAACGTCATCGCCACCCAGCCGAGTTCGCTCGACACCCGATCAATCAGCTCGGGAAATGTTCCGCCGCTCTGACGCGCATCGAGCGGGCCGATCGGAAACCCGTGGCACAGCACTAAGCCAGGTGTGACCCCCGGCTTACCCGCAGGTCGCGACAGGTGGCGCGCTAAGCGCAATCCACCGGATTCAAAGGTGCCGTTCAACGCCGCGACGCTAGTCGGCGAGTGACAAACTCGCCCGACGATCCCCACCGACACGATCCATCCCTAGTGACATGTATTAAGTTCCTGCCGGGGAAGGCCAATTCATATGCAACATGCCAGTCGGCGCCGGAGCTACCGAACATGACCATTGCGGGCACACCAAAAATATCGATCGTCACGCCGTCCTTCAACCAGGCCGAGTTTATCGAGGACACCATCCAGTCAGTGCTCGGCCAAAGATATCCGAATCTCGAATACGTGATCATCGACGGCGGCAGCAAGGACGGCTCCGCTGACATCATCAGAAAATACGAAGAAAAACTGCACTACTGGGCCAGCGAACAAGACGCCGGCCAGGGCGATGCCATCAACAAGGGATTTTCGCATACCAGCGGCGAAATCATGGCGTGGATAAACAGCGATGACAAATACACGCCCTGGGCGCTCAAGGTCGTTTCGGAGATATTTTCCCGGTTTCCGCACGTCAACTGGATTGTCGGCTACAACTCTTGGTGGAACGGCAACGGCGAAATGACTTCAGCGAAAAGGGTACCGAAGAACATTTATGACTACGGACTCGGCAACTACGACTGGATCCAGCAGGAGTCGGTTTTCTGGCGCCGGTCCTTATGGGAAAAAGCTGGCGGCAATATCGATGCGAGTTACAAGTTGATGGTCGATGGAGAGCTATGGAGCCGCTTCTTCCTGCACGACGACCTGTATTCAGTCGACTGCGTGCTCGGCGGCTATCGCGTGCATTCCAGCAACCGCGCTGCGCTGAATCAAGCCGCATGCACCGATGAAATGGAGAGGATAATTGGGAAGATGACGAGCGTGTGTACCGACGACTTCCTGAAAACCCGCAAATCACTGCGGTTTGCTCAAAAGCTCCAGAAACTGCCCATTCTGAAATACCTGCCGGTTTCGGAAGCGTATGGAAGATTTATCAATCCTGCGGCTTTCGACAAGGCGAGCTACAAGAACATCCACTACCTAGATGGTGCGTGGACGGAACGAAAATTGCCGTTCTCGGTGAAAAGCCGCTGATCATAGTTTCTCAGATTGAGAACGTCTCATGTCAATCATAACTATTCGACTGGAATTCCTTTCTGTCATTTCTGACAAAAAGAATATCAACTTGCCAAAAGGCCCCGTCTTTAGGGCGGTGCATTGGTTGACTTAGATCTATGGGACGGAAACCCTTGTCGTAGAGAAACTGGCACATTTCCCAAAATCTCAAGCTGGTCTTCTCGATATCGAAATTGTAGGTTTCAACGAAGACAAGATTGGTGTTCTTCAGCGTTTCTTCCGCGCCGTTAAATATTGGCACCTCAAAACCATGGGTATCCAATTTAAGGAGAAACGGCCCTTGCAGGTCGCGTTTAGAAACTTCATCATCAACGGTCACAGACGGAAGACGGCTATTGAATCTTTCTGATCTTTCATGTGATGCCATGCCTCCGAATGGATCCGAGCTGTCAAAGAACACTTCACCGAGTTCGTTCCCTGCTACCGCCAAAACATAATCTGAATGAGGGTTGTTTCGTTTGAACGCGATCAAGCCTTCTTCATGGCAGGCATTTGCCTCAATCAATAGATAGTATGCTTGTGGATAAACACGCCGAATGATTTGCGACCAGCTACCGTTTGAAGCTCCTATATCAATGACGGTCCCAATTTCCAGTTGTCTTTGATCTAGTCGAGCACAGGCGGCATCAAGGCTTAAGGGCTGATCGAGGATTTGACTAGAGACAAAAGAAAGCCTCACACCGAATAGAGCGAGGACACGATTGATAATTCTACCTAACACCAAATATCTTCCCTTTCACGGAGAGGGTGCCCTGTCTTGTCTGGACAGCTAAGCCTGCTGACGGAAAAACATACATGATCTGGTGAAGCCATCTGGTGAAGCCCAAGTCCCAACGCTGTCCCGGAGCGAACGCAAAAGACCGCAAGCCCCACGGTCGAAGCTGCCGTTCAAGGCCGCGAGGCCCGGCGGCGAGTGACAAACTCGCCCGATGATCCCTACCACAACGATCAATACCCTTGAACAGTGTTGGCGCTCAGTCAGCGAATTGTGCGAAGTGCTAACAGAGGCCGAGTGGAAGACGGCTACCGATCTGCCCGGATGGTCGGTGCAGGACAACCTTTCGCACTTGATCGGCATCGAGCGCATGATGCAAGGACTGGCAGCCACCCAGCATCGCGCGCCAACTACGGATTACATCCGCAACCCGATCGGTGAAATGAATGAGAACGAGGTCGACGCCCGGCGTGCATCGACTGGGGCGGACGTGCTCAGTGAATGGAACGACCTGATTGCGATCAGATCGCAAACACTGCGCGTTGGCGACGACGCCTACTTCGCGCAACCAGCAATGACCCCTACCGGGCCAGGCACGCTTGCCGACTTCCTGGAAATACGAATCCTTGATTGCTGGCTGCACGAGCAAGACATGCGCCGCGCTACCGGTCACGCCGGCAATCTGTCCGGTGCCGCGGCCGAGCACACGGTCGATCGCCTGGTTCGCACGATCCCGATTGTTGTTGGTAAGCGAGCGGCGACGCCCGAAGGCGGAGCCGTTGCAGTTGACATTTTGAATGGTGTCGAGCGTCACCTCGTCTGCGAGGTGCAGAACGGGCGGGCGGGGTTTGTCGTTGAGTCGAGTTCTCCCCCGTTAGCAACAATCGGCCTGAGTACCGAGTCGTTCATCGTGCTTGCTTCCGGTCGGCGAACCAGCGATCGCGTGACTACTGCGGTTGCTGGCGATCTCGATCTTGCCCAGCGAGTGCTGAGCAACTTCAACATGATGATCTAGAGCGGCTTGCGCGCTACGAGAAACACCGACTGCCCGAATGGTGGTCGGAGAACGCTCTCGACTCTGCTGATGACCGGAACAAAGAACCGGTCGAATACGCGAGTCAGCGCGCCAGCAGTGGGCGTCATTCGCAATAGTCGACAAAACACCAGCCAGCTGAACCATCCGATGGCATTCGCATATCTCGCTCGTTCGACGGTGTAACCAGCATCTCGTACGAGGGACTTCAAACCTCGCAGCCGGTATCGACGGTAGTGACCGACGCGACGATCGAAGTCGCTGTACAACAACTGGAACGCTGGCACCCACAACACGAGACGGGCCCCTGGCGCCAGCCGCGCATGGACCTGCCGGAGCGCTTCGCCGTCGGCTTCGATGTGTTCCAACACGTTGAACATCACTGCCGAGCCATGGCAGGCAGCCGGGGCGACGTCGGTGAGGTCGCCGATGACAATAGTTACTTGAGGGTGCGCAGCGACTGAGTCGGTGAGCAGGTCGGCCAACCGCTCGCTTGGTTCAATGGCCGTCACCGCACCGACCGCAGCAAGAAACGGCGTGAACGTGCCGCGGCCCGCACCGACTTCGAGGACCGGGGCGACCACGAACGGATGTGCGAGTCGCAGCAACCAGTCTCGATAGTTGACGGCCCCCTCCAGCGACGACAGAGTTGCAAGCAGGTTGTCATCAGCGACTTCCCGAGAGGCTCGATCGCGCACTCGACGAGTTTATGGCGGCGATCATCACCGGCGGTCATCCGCACTCGATGCAACGTCACGAACCCGAGAGATAGCTTTAGACCGTGCCGAAGACCGCTGAACCCGCCTCTGAACGACACCGCGCCGACGTACAACGCTGCCTCAGCGTCGTCATCCCAGCCTTCAACGAGCGGGCCACCATCCAACAGATTCTCGATCGCGTGCTGGATTCGCCGTTCACCGCCGAGGTCGTTGTAGTCAACGACGCATCAACCGACGGCACGGCCGAGATCGTGCGCTCAATCAAAGACAAGCGCGTGCGGCTGCTCGAGCAGCCGCACAACCAGGGCAAAGGTGCTGCATTGCGTCGCGGATTCGCCGAAGCCACCCAGCCGTACGTGATCGTTCAGGATGCCGATCTCGAGTACGACCCCGCCGACTACGGCCTAATGATGGAGCCGCTGCTGCAAGGCGCGGCCGACGTCGTGTTCGGCAGTCGCTTCAGCGGCGGCAACAGTCGCCGGGTCGTCTACTACTGGCACTCCGTCGGCAACCACCTGCTCACCACGCTGTCGAACATCTTCACCAACATCAACCTGACCGATATGGAGACTTGCTACAAAGCCTTCCGGAAGGAGGTGTTGGCGTCGTTCGAGCTGGAAGAGAACCGTTTCGGAATCGAACCGGAGATCACAGCCAAGGTCGCACACGGCGGCTGGCGAATCTACGAAGTCGGAATCGGCTACGACGGACGCACATACGCTGAAGGCAAGAAGATCGGTTGGCGCGATGGCGTGCGTGCGATCTTCTGCATCGTGCTCTATTCGAACTGGGGACCACGACTGCAGGTCCGCAAGGCAGAGCCGCTAGTCGACTGGATTACCAGGAACCGCGCTTGAGATGACCTGCGAAAGAACCGACACCACGCGGTCCAAGTGGCCGACCTCGTGAGTCGCGCACGTTCGTGTCCTTCGCCCAGAATCTACGGGACGTAGTTCTCTGGCGAGCTCTGCGTCAAATGACGGGCGACTATTCAGGAGTCACGAGAGCGCCGAGGTACTGTTTCGACGATGGCATCCAATTCAGGCGGCGAACAACTCGACGAGGATGTGATCTACCGCGATGCTGAGGCGGGACTGGCCGACTCCGGACGGGGCAGGCCCAGTTGGAACTGCCCGCTCCGTGGCCCTGACCTTGCATTGACTGTCGTTTCGATAATTTTGATCGCTGTCTTTGAGTTTGGGTATCGACGGCATCAAACCCGCATTGGTCATGATTTGATTAGTTACGTACTCCCCGCGTCGGAAATGAGTCGCGGGGGGCAGCCATATTCGGATTACTACATCAATCGACCGCCAGTGTTGTTTGATATCCTCCGCGTGTGGGGTGGCCTTTTTGGCTTTCAACTGAGGTCGTGGATCCTTCTCGAGGTTGGGTGCTTGTCCGGAATCTTTGCCGTCTCCTATTCGCTTTGCAGGACGATGCTCAGCCGGTGGGTCTCCGCATTTTTCGTGGCAGTGTTCGAGGTCTCATTCTTATTCAGTGGCAGAATCGAGATGTTCTTAGCGGTCGAACTGCTCGGTCTATTGTTCATTCTGATTTCGTTTAGGATCTTGGCGCGTCCAACGAATTCATCCGGAAGTGTTGTTCTTGCCTTTGCCTCGCTTGCCATTGCTAGTGGAGTTAGAGAGCAATATGCAGTACTAATACCTATTGCCGTTTGTTCATATCTGCTACTGCAACAACCCCTGGCTCGAAGACTTAGAGCACTGAGAGATGCGTTTCTTGGAGTTTTGCTAGTGACAGGAATCGTCGTCCTTGAGGGTTTGGCCAATCAGAATCTAACTAAGTTTGTAGGAATCTTCTCGCAAACCTTTCGCAATGAAAGACGCTCTCTTTCCGGCTATCCGAACTGGCTCGTCAAATCTGCAACATCTGTTAAACCGAACACATACGTTCGTGGTGAAAACCTGGGTCTCTCGTACACCCATCTGTCTTCAATTCTATTCAACCTCCTTCTCGTCTTCGTGGCAGCAATCGTGGCTCTTTACGTAGCGCAATTGGTAGCAGTTTCTTTCCGCAAGTATCAGATCGTTTCTAGTTCAGAGTGGCTAATAGCCTGTCTGGGAATCGGTCTCATTACTTCAGTCGCTTGGCAGAGTGCTGGAGTTCGATTCTATGGTCATTATGCAATTAGCTCATCGCTGGGAGTGTTCCTATGCTTTATGTCATGCGTGTCAGTCCTAGCACGGATCATAGCCACCCGGGCGCCGACAGCTAATGTCAAACGATGCCTTCAAGTGCTGTGTTTTCTATTGGTCGCCCCGCCGTTGGCGCCATCGACAACAACAGTCCGAACGCTTGAAGATGCGTTTTCTTCAGCATCCATTCAAGACTTCACACACCGAATTTCTCTATCAGAAGGTGATGTTCTAACTCCGGAAGAAGCGGCGACTAGACAAATTCTCGCGGGGTCGGTGCGCGAATTTCGATGCACGATGAGTGTCTATGGGTGGGGTACTGGTGCCTTCTACTTTTATACGGACTCGAGACCGTGCACGAGGCACTTTTTGCCAAATCTCGTAACAACACCTGCGATGTTCAATGAATACCGTAGCGACCTAATTGCTAGCCCTCCTCGGGTGATCAATTATGGTTGCCTTGACCAGCTAACGTGCGCTGATCTGGACGTTGGTCAATTTGAGACGAGTGTTTTTCCATTTGTTTTAGTGATCTCGGAATGCTATGTCCAAGTGCTGCCCATTGACGTCAGTATGCGAACGAACCATGTGGGGTTGTACAAGAGTCGGTTCTCGGAACGTGAAGCACAAAGCTCCTGCATCCGCGCTGTGTTGGATCGTTTCAATAACAACTCCGTTTGAGTCCCTTGGCGTGGTGGTTTTGGTGGGTCCACCGTTGGGTGAGCCAGCGCGGCCCGAGTAGCTGACCTCGTAACGTCAACTTCACGTTGACAATCTCGTCAATCGGCCGCGAGCGGACCGACGGCGCCGATGGCATCGAAGTAGGCAAGATGTGCGTCGACGACGTTCACTACATCGACATCCGCGATGATTTCGACACCGTTTCGTTCTGCTTCACCGAGCAGATACGCCGTCAGGGTTTCCTCGCTGATCACCACCGGCGTGATTATGTCCTGTCGGCGATCGACGACGTTGGTCGGCTGTAATCCCTTCGAGTGCAGCCAACGCATGTGGAACTTGAGTAGCTGTTCAAGGTCGTCGGGTGTCAACCGCGCCTGTGAATCCTGCGGCAGATACTCCGCAACAAACTCGGCGGCCTCTTCTGGTATGTACACCGAACGCGGTGCCACCGCATCAAGCCGATGAGCCTCGCGACCGACGACCACTGCTGCGATGACAAACACCGCGATCACCGCAGCGACGAGATAGACCAGCGTCACCGGTTCCATGACTGCGCGCTAGATGCCGATGCGTTGCGCGAGCAGTTCCCGATGATAAGTCGGATCGCCGAACAGCAGCTCGCTGCTCTTGGCGCGCTTGAAGTACAGATGCGCCGGGTGTTCCCAGGTGAAACCGATGCCGCCGTGGATCTGAATGTTCTCAGCGGTCGCGTGGAAGTACGCCTCGCTGCAGTACGCCTTGGCCAGCGACGCCACCGACGGCAACTCGTCATTCATCTCCGCAGCACACCACATCGCGTAGTAAGCCGCGCTCTTGGCCGATTCGACTTCCAACAACATGTCGGCACACTTGTGCTTGATCGCCTGGAAAGAGCCGATCGGGCGGCCGAACTGAACACGCACCTTCGCGTACTCGACTGCCATCTCCAGCACCTTCTGCGCACCGCCGACCTGCTCGGCGGCTAGGGCCACGGCTGCCAGATCGAGCACCGTGTTGAGCACCCTCCAACCGTCGCCTTCCTTGCCGATCAGCGTCGCTGGCGTGTCGGCGAACTCGAGCTTGGCCTGCTTGCGCGTTTGATCCATCGTCGACAACGACGTGCGCGTTAAGCCAGCGGCGTCGCCCTCGACAGCGAACAGGCTGATGCTCTTGCCGGTGCGGGCGGCGACAATGATCAGGTTCGCGGTGTGTCCATCGAGCACAAACATCTTGGTGCCCGTCAGTTTCCAATCCTTGCCCTTGCCGGTTGCGGCCATCGTGATGCCGCTCTCATCCCACTTGCCGCTCGGCTCGGTGAATGCGAGCGTGGCGATCGTCTCGCCGCTGGCGATACCCGGCAAATGCGCAGCCTTTGCCACATCGTCGCCACTATGAATCAGCGCGTTCGCAGCGAGAACCACGGAGCTGAAGTACGGCGCACACAACAGCGCACGACCCATCTCTTCCAGCACGATGCCCAACTCGATGAAACTGAAACCCGAGCCGCCGAACTCCTCCGGGATCGCCAGCCCTTGCAGGCCCATCTGGTCACCCATTTGGCTCCACACCGCCGGATCGACGCCAGAATCGGTTTCCATTTGCTCGCGAACGGCGGCCTCGCTGCTCTTGTTCTCGAGGAACGAACGAACGGTCTTGCGCAGCTCTTCTTGTTCTTCGGTGAAGGCAAAGTTCATGGTGCCACTTTACGAGCGCCGCTCGGCGGCTGACGACTCAGCCGCGGACCAACAGGCCGATTGTCACAAAATGGCAGGCGCCGGCAGCGACGGTGAAGGTATGCCAGATCTCGTGATAGCCGAAGGTACGCGGCCAGGGATTGGGCCGTTCGCGGGCCAGCACCGGAATGCCGACGGTGTACAGCACGCCGCCAGCCAGCAACAGCGCCAGCGCCGTGGCGCTCATGCCCCGCATCAGCTGCGGCGCCGCGATGACGACGATCCAGCCAAGAATCGGGTACAGCGCGTACTCGAGGATCCGAAGTCGCGCGAAGGCGAACTGCTTCAGCAGAATGCCGGCCACAGCGCCTGCCCATACCACGCAGAGCAATGGGATGCCCCAGCTCGTTGGCAGCCCGAGCAGGCAAATCGGGGTGTAACTACCGGCGATCAGCACGAAGATCATCGAATGGTCAAGGCGCTGCATGATGGCTTGCGTGCGTTCACGGCGGGCAAGGCGGTGGTAACCGGCGGACGTTCCGAAGCCGAGGACCAGAGCGACGCTGTACACGCTGGCTCCCACGGTCGCCGAAGCCCCGTTGGCCTGCATGATCAGCAGCACTCCGCCCGGAATCGCTAGCAGGAACGCGACCACATGCATCCATCCCCGCCACGAGGGGCGCTCCTCGTATCGGATGATCGACGAGACGAGAACCGGTGCGGTGATGGGAGAAGATTCGATATGTCACCCTACGCTTGAATGCCGCAGATCTACAGGCAGGTCGCCCTAGGGTTGCAGCTGTGGCTGCAGATCAACGGTTGTTAGTGCTGGTTGGCGCAACCCGCAACGAGGCGAGAAACATTCCGATGGTGATCGCCGATCTCGCGAATGCACGCGATGAGTTACGCGAGTTGGAGACAGAACTCGAGCTGATAGTCATCGACGATGCTTCTACCGACGACACGGTAAAGCTGTTGCACGCCGAAGCACAGCTGCGGGGCTTGCGAGTTCAGGTATTCGACGGGCCGGGCCGCGGCCTTAGTCAGGCCATCGCCACCGGGCTGCGATTGGCCCTACAGACGTCGGCCACCGCTATCGGCACGATCGACTTCGACGGCCAGCACGATCCGATGGAGCTGCCGACGCTCATCCGGGCATTCGACACATCAGACCCCAAACCTGACTGCGTCTTCGGCTCACGGTTTCTCAACCGCAGCACGTTTGTGGGCGTGACCGCGCAGCGCAGAGTTCTCAGTCACGCCGCCCGAGCTGCGCTTCGCCTAGCCACGCGTATCCGCTTGCCTTCGGACCCCACTACCTCGTTTCGCGTCAGTAAGCCCGCGACGGTGCGCTCATTTCTCGACGAGGTGCCTGTTGATGACTTGGGTGGCTATGAGTTCTTCTTTTGGTTCGCCGTCTATGTCGCCGCCAGCGGGTCGTTTGCCGACGTGCCAATCCGTTTCCGACCGCGGTTGACGGGTACATCGAAAATGCATTTACGCGAAGTGCGTTCGGCAGCGCTGACGTTGCGCGAGGTGGGCGGCCGCGCTCGAGAGTGGCGGCGACTGAGGCTCCCCAACGGAGGTCTCCCCGCCTACCCAACCGAGATTCTCGACAGCCTGAGCGAGCTGGACGCCTACAACTCGTGGCTCGTCGACACGTTCGCTTCATTCGTGCGCGGCGATGTCCTAGAGATTGGTGCCGGAACAGGGACAGTCACGGCACGCCTCGCCCGATTGACGACCGTGTCGTCGATCACCGCTATCGAGCCCGATGAGCAGCGATGGGCACAACTGGTAGCTGTCGTGTCACGACTCCCGGTCGAGTGCCAAGTATCGCCCTTGCTTGGCACGATCGACGCCGCCTCCGGCACCTTCGACACTGTCGTGTATTGCAATTCCGCCGAGCACATACGGGACCTGATTCCCGAGCTTCGAGAAGCCGCCAGCCGATGTGCCGCGAATGGTCAACTGGTCGTGTTCGGACCTGCACATGAGGCGTTGTACAGCGAGATCGATCGGGTTTCTGGCCACTGGCGACGCTTTGTGAGGAGCCGACTCGAGCGCGACATGCGCGCGGCAGGTTTTGACATCCTGCATTCGCAATACCTCGACCCTGTCGGAGCGATTGCATACTTCGTCGGCGGTCGCCTCGGCGGTGTGTCGTCGCTGTCGCCAGGGTTACTCAACGTCTACGAGCGGTTCGTTTTGCCTATCTCGCGCCTGGTAACCCCCATGACCAAGCGTTTCATGGGGAAAAACGTTCTCGTCGTCGGACGCCTCGCATCCCCGTCACGTCACGACTAGCGGCTGAGGTCACTCAGCCGGGTGCCGCAAGATCCATCGTCCAATACTTGTAACCGTTGGATCCGGTCGCTACAGCGATACCGATTTCCGTGAACACCGGATTCAGGATGTTCGCACGATGTCCAGCGCTACCCATCCATGCCGCGATCACCGACGAGCAGTCGGCCTGGCCGTAGGCGACATTCTCACCCCATGCTCCCCACCTGTAGCCGGCATTCGTCATGCGCGACCCTGCGCTCGTACCGCCAGGACCGTCATGAGTCATCGTCGTGATTGACGCCTGATAGCCGGAGTGACCCTCAGCGGCGCTGTTGAGCTTGCCGTTGACCGTCAACGGCGCCACGCCCGCAGCGGCACGCTGCGCGTTCGCTAACCCAGCGCACTCATTGGACACCGCCGAGTTCGCCGACACTGGCGCCGGAGTGGGTACCGCTGGCTGTCCCGCCGCCGGCTGTGAGGGGGTCGGCGGCAGCGGAGGTGCGCTCGAGGCCGCGTTCGCGAGGATTGCCGCCGTTCCTGCGTCGAGTTTGCCGCTCCTGGGTAGGCCTCTGGAGCGCTGGAAGGTCTTTAGGGCTTTAACCGTTGACTTGCCGAAGATACCGTCGGCGCCAGCCTTGATTGGGATTCCGAGCGCCAACAGTTGCTGCTGAATCACTCGTACGGCTTCACCGCGTGCGCCTTTCGACAAGATCGTGGTGGCCTTGACCACGCGCAACACCGTTGCGGTGGGAACGTCGAGTGTGCCGTTTACCGTCAGGCCCCGTTGCTGTTGGAACATCGTGACTGCGGCCTCGGAGGTGGGTCCAAAGAAGCCGTCAGCGCTGCCGCGCGCCAGGAGACCGATCTTTATCAGGGCCTTCTGCATCTTCTTCACGGTTGGCGAGGTATCACCGAGCTTGGCAAGCGGTGGCGCTGGATCAGTGGCGGGTGCGGCAATATGGCTGCTCGCCGGAGAAGCCGCGACAGCGGTCGTTGCGATCGCGCTACCGGTTGGAACGGCGATCAAACTGACGACGACGAGAATGCGGCGAGCGATGCTGAGCATGAGAGTGTCTCCTGAGTTCTGTCCGGTAGGGCGTTACCGTTTCTTTCATCGGTTCCGCCAGGCCCGCAGATCATCAGAGTTCAATCAAGAAGTTTCCCGTCTACGCCGAGCGAAACTTGGCAAAAGACGCCGCGCCACGCCCGCGACGCATGCAGGGTAGTTTCTTTACGGAATTATGACGAAGTGGGCGGCACCTAGCGGCCGATGAACCTTGCAACCCGCTTCAAACGACATAAGGAGTGATCATCACCATGATGCAAAGCGCGCGCCGCACCCTTGTGATCGCAATAGCCCTTGTCGCGACTCCGGTCGTTTTGCCCATCGCGACGTCCTCCGCGTCGTCGGTGGTCGTTGCCTACCCTTCGCTCGACCAGCCGCCGCTGGCCAAGCTTGGCGACCGCTCACCGACCGTGAAGAAGATGCAGCGACTGCTCGTGAAGGCTGGAATCCCAGTGCGCGGTGGCGCTGACGGGTTCTTCGGAGCCGCTACTCAGGCGGCGCTCACGGTCTACCAAGCACGACGCGGCCTGACCGCCAACGGCACCCTCGATGTTCCGACCGCGATGGTCATGGGACTGTTGCGGCGAACCGCCATTCTCTCCCGCGGTGCGAGGGGCGAAGCGGTGCGCGAAGTGCAGCAGCAACTTGTCAGACTGGGTATGACACTTCGCGGTGGCGCCGACGGCGTCTACGGCAGCGGCACCGTGGCGGCAGTGAAGCAGTTTCAGCGGTCGAAGCGTCTGGTCGCCACGGGTTCAATCGACGCAGGCACCGCTGCGATCTTGGCAAACGCGGCGGCAGCGCTCACGCCGCCGCCGGCCGCGCCGACCCCGACACCACCCCCTACCGCTACCCCTACTGTTGCCCCACCGACAGTTCCCCCTGCCACTGCTTCACCGACACCCGCTTCCCAGCTCGTGTTAGATGGGCATGGCTCGGGTCACGGTTACGGGCTTAGCCAGTGGGGCGCATATGGCTATGCGGTTGACTTCGGTTGGTCAGCAGCGCAGATACTCGACCACTACTACAGCGGCACAGTGTCGGGGACAGTACCGCTCGAAACCACGATCGCAGTTCGCTTGCAGAGCCTCGACGACGCGCAAACCGCGGTTGTCAACGCCAATGGTCTGCTGGTCGTCGACGGCGTAAGCGGCGGACCGTGGAAGTCAGTGCTTGCCCGCGAAACGGCACCATCGGTCTACACCGTTTGGGCCCGTACCGATGCGCAGGTGTGCCCCGATGCCACCGGCGATCCAGCGGCGACTGGTTGGACTTTAGTGGCCGCGTCAGTAGGCCCCGCGGTCAACATCCGCTCGCAGGCCGACGTAGCGACAACGGCCTTCAGTGATCTGGCTGCTGTCTGCGAACCAGCGGCTGGGAAGGTGCGGTCGTATCGCGGGGTGATCCGTGCGGTCAATGGAACGGACGGCGAAAACCGCACCGTCAACGAACTGCCAATCGAGCACTACCTACGAGCTGTGATCGCGAAAGAGATGTCGCCGTCGTGGGCCAACGCCGGCGGCGGTCGCGGCGCGCAGGCCCTGCAGGCGCAGGCAGTCGCAGCCCGCAGCTACGGGCTCGCAGAGCAGCGCTACTCCTACGCCAAGACATGTGACCTGGTCTGCCAGTACTACCAAGGTGCCGCCTACCGCACGTCGGTCACGGGTTCGTACATCGCTGTTGAATACCCGAGCACCGATGCTGCCGTCGCTGCCACAGCCGGTGTCGTACGACGAGTTGGCAACACGTCTGGGCCGATTGCGTACACGATGTTCGCGGCATCGACCGGCGGCTGGACCCGGAACGGCGTGGGTACGTTGATGCCATTCCAGGCCGTCATCGACGAGGGAGACGCCACTGCGGGCAATCCGAACCACAACTGGACGGTCACGCTGACCGGAGCCGCGATCTCGGCGAAGTATCCGAGCATCGGCACGTTCACATCGATTTCCATCCTCGAACGCCACGGCAACGGCGAATGGGGCGGATGGGTGAAATCGGTACGCGTGAACGGGACCGCCGGCGCAGTCACTGTCACCGGCGATGCATTCCGATCAGCCTTCGGCTTGAAGTCGGCTTGGTTCAACCCGCGCTAGAGATGCACCTCGCACCGACATGGCCGTTGGAAGGATGTCAGCGGACGATTGGCGGTGGTGAAAAGCGACCGCGAACATCAGCTGTGAGCGCCGCAACCTTGAGCGACACGCGATCGTGAAGGTACGGCGCGACGATTTGGATGCCAATCGTCAAGCCGGATGTCGTCAATCCCACTGGCACGACTGTGCTTGGCAGGTACACAGCGCCGATGAGCGCCGGCCAGCCTTCCAATTCGAGGTACGGGCGATCGACACCGTTGACGCCGATGCGACGCGTCATCCAGTTTTCCGTTTGGTCGTGCTCGAACGCAGGCAAGAGCGTGACCGGACACACGAGCACGTCGAAGTTCTCGAAGAACTGCGCCCACACTTCCCGCAACCTGGTGCGCTCGCGGTGCATCATCATCCATTGTCGGTGGCTGAGGGCACCACTTGGATCGTTGTCAGCGTGAACAGAGATGGCCTCGCCAATCAGGCGGGCTCCCTTCTTCCACGCCGCGCCGACATCGAGGGCGGGACGTGCTTGGCGATCGATCAGGGCGCCAGCCGCCTGCAGGTCATCGACTGCGCTGTGCATGATTGCGGCCATCTCGCTGTCGATGACGAGCGCGGGTTCATCGATCCAGGCTGCGATGCGCAGCCCGGCGAGCGAACTAAGTGACGCGGGGAGCGGCGCAGCAATCGGCCGCGCGAGCACATCGACGAGCAGCGCCAGATCATCCGCACCGCGCGCGATCGGACCGAACACATTGATGTCGCTCTCGACGCCGCCGATTCCGTCGCATGCAAGCGGCTCGTCGATGTAGCCGAACGACGGAATCAGACCCCAACTCGGTTTGTGACCGAACACTCCGCAGAAGGATGCCGGCACGCGCACCGACCCGCCGATGTCGGTTCCCAGTTCGAAGCTGGTCATCCCACATGCGACCGCAGCAGCGGCACCGCCGGATGATCCGCCGGGGGTGCGCGCGAGATCCCATGGATTGTTGGTCGTCCCGAACATCTCGTTGAACGACTGCCAGTCGCCGCTCCATTCGGGCAGGTTCGTCTTTCCGAAGACGATCGCACCCGCCGCTTTCAGCGACGCGACCGCTGGGGCGTCGTGGGCGGGCACGTTGTCGCGCAACACCGTTGCGCCGCCCGTTGAGCGAATGCCCGCAGTCGCGATCGCATCCTTGATGGTGATCGGAAGCCCGTGCAATGGTCCCCACGACTCGCCACGGCCGGTGGCCGCATCCGCCTCACGGGCGCGGGTGCGCGCCGGCTCAGTTGCCAACGTGCACACTGCGTTGACTTCGGGGTTGACCTGATCGATGCGACCTAGGCACAGATCGAGCAACTCCTCGCTGCCCAGTTCACGGCGAGCAATGGCCGCTGCCTGTTCTGTAGCAGTCCACAGCGTGGGATCACTGCTCGGCATCTGACCAACGATAGTTTGACGACATGACGACGATGCATTGGAACGACACCCGTATGGAGATTCACCGCGTGGTGGTCGGCCCCTACGAGAACAACGTGTTTGTGGTGCGCTGCCGCGAGACCGGCGATGCCGTCTTGATCGACGCTGCCAACGAACACGAGCAACTGCTCGCTCTTTGCCAACAGTTGGGTGTTCGACGGGTGCTCGAAACCCATGGCCACTGGGACCACATCCAAGCCGTACCTGCTTTGCGCGAAGCCGGGTACGAGGTCGCTGTCACCGCCAAGGACGCACCGATGCTGAAAGACGTCGGCTACGACGTGTTCATCGACGACGCCGAAGTCATCGAGGTCGGTCGCCTGCGGCTGCACGCCATCCACAACCCAGGGCACACCCCCGGCTCGATCAGCTTTCGGGTCGAAGGCGCCCCGATCGTATTCTCCGGCGACACGCTGTTCCCCGGTGGTCCGGGGGCGACCAAGTTCGAGGGCGGCGACTTCGCGACCATCATCGATTCGATCGACAACAAGCTGTTCACGCTGCCTGCCGACACGATCGTCATGCCCGGCCACGGCACCGACACCACCATCGGAACCGAACGCCCGCATCTCCAAGAATGGGTCACCCGCGGCTGGTAACCATCCCGTTGCGGGGCGACGGCTTCGCAGCACGAAACCCCAGGGTCAGAACATCGGGCGTAGGATCGGTCCCATGTCGGGGATGGTGCCTGCGGTGCTGCCGGCTTGCCGGGAGACGGAGCTCATCCGGGTCGACGGTCGACCGCAGCCCGAGTTCCGCGATCGGTTGCGGCGGATTCCCTCGTGGCGTAACGCTTGGTCGGTGCTGTTCTTGTACGTGCAAACCGGCGCGATTCTGTGGGCGACCGTCGCGCTTGCTCCGTGGGTGTGGCCAGTCACGTTCGTCCTTCTTGGCCGCACGTTCGCGCAATTCCTCTCGTTGATGCACGAAGCGGCACACCGACTGTTGTTCCGCAACAGGCGAGTCAACGACTTCGTCGGTCGCTGGTTGCTCGGTTATCCCTCGCTGACCAACACCGACGGCTATCGGCGCGTGCACGCCGCTCATCACCGCCAAGAGTTCGGGCCCGACGAACCCGACATCGCGCTCTACGCCGGATACCCGATTACGCGAGCCAGCTTTCGACGCAAGATGATGCGCGATGCCACTGGCCGCACCGGCGTTCGACTGCTGGGCGGCCTCTTCGCCAGCGCACGCAGCAAGGATCAAAGGTCGCGTCGCACGTTCTGGAAGATCATTGCGACTCAGGTAGTGCTGCTCGCAAGTGCGATCGCTAGCGGATACTGGTGGCTGTACCCCTTCTTCTGGCTCGCGCCGTATCTGACCGCCTGGCGAGTCATCAACAGGCTGCGATCGATCGCCGAGCACGGCGGCATGAAGCTGTCTTCGGATCGAAGGGAGACAACTCACGCCGTTCGGCAACTGCCATTGGCTCGCTTCCTGCTCGTGCCGTATCGCATTGGGTTGCACCTGCCCCACCACGTCGACTCTGGTATCCCGTTTCGTCATCTGCCACTGTTCAACGCCGCCCTCCGCGACGCCGGTTACCTCGACGACGCACTCGAGTACCGCTCGTACCCCGCTCTCTGGCGCTCGTTGCGCACGCAACCCGTTCAAGTGCAGTCGGTCTGATCACGATGGCACCATCGATGCACAGTTGGGACGACGAAACCGACGTCTTCGCGCACCAGGTCATCGACTACGCCATCGAACGGTTGCGGACGCCGAAGGACAAGAAGTGGGGCGCGCTGCCCGCCGACGAACTCCGCGCCGCGATCGAACATGCGATCACCCCCGATGGGTCGGGCGGACTGGAAGCGCTGCGACTGTTCCGCGACGTGCTGATGCCCGCTTGCCGACCGATGGACGACCCGATGAACCTCGCCTACGTGCCGACGTCGCCGTCAATGGCTTCGACCATGTTCGATCTTGTGGTCAGTGCCTCATCGATCTTTGGTGGAAACTGGGAAGCCGGTGCTGGTGCGATTGCGGCTGAGAACCTGGCACTGCGCTGGCTCGCAGATCTGGCCGGTTTCCCGCCAGGTGCCGGCGGCGTCTTCGTGTCGGGCGGATCCGCGGCGAACCTCAGCGCGCTGGCCACCGCGCGCGAGGTGCACGTGCAGCGCCACGGGCGCTCGGGGCGAATGACAATCGCGGCAACCGAGGAAGTGCACGCCTCGGTTCGAGCCGCGGCGCGGGTGATGGACGTCGACGTGCTGCCGGTCTCCACCGACAACCGTGGTCGGCTGACCTCAGGCGCGTTACGCGCCGCGTTGGCTAGCGACGCTGCTACCGGCAGCCGGGTGTTTGCCGTTGTCGCCACCGGTGGCACCACGAACGCCGGCGCGATCGACGACCTCGATGGCATCGCCGACGTGTGCGCCGAACAAGGGCTGTGGATGCACGTCGACGGCGCGTATGGGTTGGCAGCGTTGTGCAGCGACATCGCTCGCCAGCGCTTCCACGGCATCGAACGCGCGGACAGCTTCGGTGTCGATCCGCACAAGTGGCTGTTCGCGCCGTACGACTGTGCGGCGCTTGTCTACCGCGATCCACATCCGGCGGCGATCACGCACGCGCAGCACGGCGCGTACCTCGACGCGGTCAACCGCGGCGAGTGGAATCCGAGCGACTACGCCTACCACCTCTCGCGTCGCGCCCGCGGGTTGCCCCTCTGGTTCGGACTCGTGACGTACGGCACGCGCGCATACACGGAGGCGGTCGACACGGCCATTACGAGCGCTCGCCAGTTCGCCGATGCGATCGCTGCCCGCCCGGGCTTCACGCTGCTGCTCGAGCCCGAGCTGTCGGTCGTGCTCTTCACCGCCGACGGCTGGACCCGCGAGCAGTACCTGGAATGGAGCCGCCGGCATGCACGTGACGGCAGTTGGCTGGTCGTCCCCACCACCTGGCAGGGCGAACCGTGTCTACGTGTGTGTCTTGTGCACCCAGCCACCACCGTTGAGTCGCTGATCGGAATTCTCGACGACCTTGCGGCCTGAACAACCCGGTTGACAGGTTTCCACTACGGCCGTAGGGGAAATAGACTGGAACGGTGAGTGAGCTGTTCCGTATCGACAACCTGCACGCTCGCCCCGTGACCGATGATGCCCCAAAGGCCGAGATCCTTCGCGGCATCTCCCTGACCGTCAATGCCGGTGAGGTGCACGCCATCATGGGGCCGAACGGGTCGGGTAAGAGCACCCTCGCCAACACGCTGCTGGCGAGCCCCGAGTACGAGGTCACCGAAGGCCGCATCTACTTCCAGGGCGACGACGTCACCGATTGGCCCACCGACGTGCGCTCAAAAGCGGGGATGTTTCTGGCGTTCCAGTACCCGCAGGAGATCCCCGGGGTGTCCGTCATCCAATTCCTGCGCCAAGCTCTGTCCGCCCGCAAGGGCATCGACCTCAGCGTGCTCGAACTGCGCTTGGCGACGATGGACTGGATGAAGCGGCTCGGCATGGACAGTTCATTCGTCGATCGCTACCTCAATGAGGGCTTCAGCGGCGGCGAGAAGAAGCGCAACGAAGTGATGCAGATGGCGATTCTGGAACCTGAGATCGCAATCCTCGACGAGACCGACTCTGGCCTCGACATCGATGCGCTGCGCACTGTGGCCAAGGGAATCCGTGAGATTCGCGTCGATCGTCCCGGAATGGGCGTTGTGCTGATCACGCACTACCAGCGGCTACTCGACGAAGTGCAGCCCGACCACGTACACATCTTGGTCAATGGGCGCATCGTCGCCAGCGGTGGCATGGAGTTGGCCGCACAACTGGAAGCCTCGGGTTACGAGGCGTTCAGGTGAACAAGCTCGACACGGCGACCATCAAGAAAGAGTTCCCGATACTGCTGCGTGAGATCAACGGTCTGCCGTTGGTCTACCTCGACTCGGCCAGTACCTCGCAAAAGCCGCATGTAGTCATCGATGCGATGACCACATTCATGGAGCAGTCGTACGCACCGATCAATCGCAGCGCCTATCACCTGGCGGCGGCGGCAACCGATGCCTACGAAGGTGCCCGCGAGAAGGTGCAGCGATTCATCAACGCCCGACGCGCTCACGAAGTCATCTTCACCAAGAATGCAACTGAGGCGTTGAACCTGGTGGCGTTCTCGTGGGGTCGAGCCAACCTGCAGCAGGGCGACGTGGTTGTGCTGACGCACATGGAGCATCACGCCAACATCGTGCCTTGGCAGATGCTTGCGAGCGAGAAGGGGATCGTCCTGCGCTGGGTTCCGCTGACCGACGACGGACAGCTAGATCTCAATGGGCTGCCCGAGTTGCTGCGTGGGGCCAAAGCGTTTGCCTTCACCGCGATGAGCAACGTGTTGGGAACGATCACGCCGGTCCAGCAATTGTGCGCAGCTGCCCACGCCGCTGGGGCCATTGCAGTGGTTGATGCCTGCCAGCACGTACCCCACAACGTCACCGACGTGCAGGCATGGGATGCCGACTTGATCGCGTTCAGCGGTCACAAGCTGTGCGGCCCGTCCGGCATCGGAGTCTTGTGGGGCCGCGAGGAACTATTGGAGGCAATGCCTCCATTCCTCGGCGGCGGCAACATGATTCTCGATGTGCGGCTTGATGGCTTCACGAGCGCCGGGCTGCCAGCCAAGTTCGAGGCCGGCACGCCGCCGATCACCGAGGCAGTCGGTCTTGGCGCAGCCGTCGACTTTCTGACCGATCTCGGGATGGCCAACGTTCGCCAGCACGAGATCGATGTGGCCAGCTACGCACTGCGCACTCTGCACGAACGCTTCGGCGACGACATCCGCCTGCATGGTCCTTCCAACGTCGAAGTGCGCGGCGCGACGTTCAGCTTTGAATTCAGGGACATCCACCCGCACGACCTCAGTCAGGTGCTCGATCAACGCAACGTATGCGTGCGCGCCGGACACCATTGCGCGAAGCCTCTGATGCGCGAACTGGGCGTGAATGCCACCGCGCGTGCGAGTTTCTATTTGTACAACGACACATCCGATGTCGATGTGCTGGCCGACGCTCTCGACAGCGCCAGCGACATCTTCGGGGTATAGGAGAGTTCGTCATGCCCGGTTTGGAAGACCTCTATCGCGAGATCATCCTCGATCATCACCGCACACCGCGTAACCGCGGCGAGCTTCCGCCGCCCGCCGCCCATGCCGTTGGCCACAATCCGCTGTGCGGCGACGAAATCGACGTCTACCTGCTGGTCGAGAACGACGTCATCACCGATGTGAAGATCGGCGGCCAGGGCTGCAGTATCTCGCAGAGCTCGGCAAGCATGATGAGCCAAGCCATCAAGGGCAAGCCACTCACCGAGGTGCGCGCCCTGGTACGGCGATTCAAGGGAATGATGAGCATCCCCGACGAGGACGGAAACCCGATCGAGCCGGACCCGAACGTGAAACTCGGCGATCTGGAAGCGCTGCAAGGAGTTGTGAAGTTTCCAGTGCGCATCAAGTGCGCGACACTCTCTTGGAACACACTGCTCGACGCACTCGCGCAGTCATAGCCAAGGGGGCCAGCCATGCCGCGCAAGATCATCATCGATACGGACCCTGGGATCGATGACGCAATGGCCATCATTTACGCGCTGGCATCCCCCGAACTCGATGTCATCGGGCTGACCACAGTCTTCGGAAACGCCTACGTCGAGCATTGCACCGCCAACGCCTTTCACATCCTTGAGGCCGCAGGCCGCGCCGACATACCTGTCGCGCACGGTGCGGGTCGGCCGCTGGCAATGCCGTTCCGAGGCCCCGCGACTTTCGTGCACGGCGAGAACGGGCTAGCCGATATTGCAATCACTGCAGCCAAGCAGCAGCCGCACGCGCTCGACGCCGCCCACTTCATCATCGAACAGGTCAAAGCTGCGCCCGGCGAAATCACCCTGGTGCCGATCGGCCCGCTCACCAATATCGCCCTTGCCATGTTGATCTGCCCGGAACTACCCACGCTCGTCGCCGAGATGGTGATCATGGGTGGCAACGCCTTCTGCCCCGGCAATGCGTCACCAGCAGCGGAGGCCAACATCATCAACGACCCTGAGGCGGCTGACCTCGTCTTCGGGGCCGATTGCCCGATCGTGATGGCCGGGCTTGATGTGACCGAGCGAACGGTGATGAGCACTGCGCAAATCGATGCCGTGGCACACATTGATAATCCACGGGCACGGCTTGCCGCCCAGATCTTGCCGCACTACCGCGATTTCCATCGCGCTCGCGGAAAGAACGATGGCATCCACGTGCACGACAGCACCTGCATCTCCTACATGATTGCGCCGCAGCATTACGGAACTGCGTCGCACCCAATTCGCGTTGATTGTGGCGATGGGGTGGGCCGCGGCAAGACATGGCCATCAGTGCGGCACTTCCTCCCCGGTGGGCCATGGACTGATCGGCGGCCGGTGACGATACTCACCGAGGTTGATGGCCCTGCAGTCGTTGCCCTCGAACTCGAACGTCTCGCAAGCGACTGAGCCATGCACGAGTTCTTCGACGACATCACTCCCCACCCTGAAGGCATCGACCCGCAGACGGATCTGATCCACGAGCGCGCCTACGTCGTCCGTGCGTACCGCAAGGACGACGCCACTTTGTGGCTACGTGGCGCGATTCGGGATCAGAAGCCGCCTGGCCTGTACGTGCCCGGCGACACCGAGCCGCTCACCGTGCATCACATGATTCTCGATCTGCACATTTCGATGCCGATGCTCGAGATCACGTGGGCGGACGTCGTGATGGAAATGCACCCGCATAACACTTGCCCGCAGATTGAAGGCCACTACAAGAATCTGATCGGGCTCTCGATTGCGCGCGGGTTCACGCATAAGGTTCGCGAGTTGTTCGGCGGCCCACGTGGCTGCACTCACACCACTGCACTCCTACAGGCAATGGCGCCAGTGGCGGTGCAATCACTGTGGTCGTTTCGCATGGTGGCTGCGCGCGAGGGCAGCAGCAACGCAGCGTCGAGCCCTAGTGCGCGAGCACGCGCGATGGCGACCAACATCAACACTTGTCACATCTGGGACGAGGATGGTGAGCAGGTGGCTGCGATCCGCAGAGGCGAGCCGATGGAAGTTCCTGTGTGGATCAAGAAGCGCTACGCCGAGTTGGGCCGCGACCCCACCGACTGGCTCCCCGACTCCGGCGAATAGCCGTCAGCAACCTGACGTTCAGGCGCGTTCGTCAGCCAGGCTTGAGATCAGTGATGACACCTTCGCTGGCCTCGACCAGCTTGTGCGGCGCGATTCCGAAGACGTCGGCCCATGTGCCGACGGCCGCCCACACTTCTTCGTACTGCAACAGTCTGAACCCCGAGGCTCAGCGCTCGCGCAGTTCGTCGCGCAGCGACTCCAGGTATGGCAGCGCCATTTGATCCTTGGGACGGTTGGCGGCGCGCTTGGAGTCGATGATGTCGTCGAGCGAGGCGACCCGCACAGTAAGTCCTTCCGCGATCTCGACCATGATTGCGTGGGCGCTCCACTCATCGAACCCCCCCAATCCACCGGACGGGGTGAAGGTGAGGTCGACGTCGCCGAGGTCAGTGACGAGGTTCAACATGATCGGCATGTTGGCCAGGAAGAGACCGTCGATGGTCGCTGGCACCGGATCGCTGCCCGTTCGGATCATCGCGTTCATGCGCCGCAACGCCCGTCCTAGTCGATCGAGATTGTCCTGTTGCCGAGACGGTACGACGTCGATGTCCTGGGTCGGCAGCGACGAACCATGGACCACCGACGCGAACCCTCCGACGATGACGTATGAGACGCCCTCCTCGTTCAAGATCTGACAGATCCGAACGGGGTCGAACATCAGCGTGCCCGGCGAAGCGACGCTTGCGCACGCTCCTGGATCGCAAGCATCGTGTTCGCCGCCTCGACCATGGACCGAACGCGCTCGGGCACAGTCATTCGCAACTGCCGACGGATCTGACTGATGTCGACCCCTCGGCTGTTCTCGATCAGCGGCACCTGCTCCACGCCGTCAGCATACGACGCCGGGCGCTCAGGCCTTCTTCAGCTCCACGACCAGGCCCTCACTCGCTTCCACCAAACGGTGGGGCGCGATTCCGAAGACGTCGGTCCATGTGCCGGCGGCCGCCCACACCTCGTCGTAGTGCAACAAGTCGGGGTCGATGAACACCTGCAACTGCGTCTTGTGACCGAACGGCGGCACGCCACCGATCGGGAAGCCGGTCGTGTCGCGAACTGTGTCGGCATCGACGCGGGCGCACTTGGTGCCGCCAGCTGCCACTGCCAGCTTGTGCTCATCGAGCTTGTTCGCGCCGCTGACATAGGCGAGCACAATTTCACCATCGACGGCGAAGATCAGGCTCTTCACGATCTGGCCGACGTGCACACCAATGGCGGTGGCAGCGTCGGTCGCTGTCTTGGTTCCTTCCGGAAATCTGCGAGGCACGATCGTGAGGCCGAGCGCGGCACCAGCTTCGACGACACGCACCACGTTCGGGTGCGGCTGATCGCTCATCGAGCGACGGATGCGTCGGAGAACGCTTCGTAGCCATCGCGCTCGAGCTGGTCGGCCAGCTCAGGCCCTCCGGAGGCGACGATGCGACCCTTGACGAGAATGTGCACCCGGTCGGGCAACAACTCCTCGAGCAGTCGGTTGTAGTGCGTGATCGCCAGCACACCGAGTCGGCCGTTCGGGCCCTCCGTGTTGCTGGCGTCTTCAACGCGTCGGGCGCAGTCGCGTAACGCGTCGAGGTCGAGACCGGAGTCGAGCTCGTCGAGGATCGCGAATTTTGGCGCGAGAAGTGCGAGTTGGACAGTCTCGTTGCGCTTCTTCTCGCCACCGGAAAAGTCGACGTTGAGCGAACGGTCGAGCAGCGATTCGGGGAAGTTGATGCGCGCTGCCTCGGCGGCAACCTCGGCGACCAAACTGTCGGTTGCGCGGCCGCGTGCGTCGAATGCCGCCGACAGCATGTCGGTGAGGCTGACGCCCGGCACTTCGCTGGGGTACTGCATGACGAGGTGAACGCCGGCCTGCGCTCGCTTCCACGCAGGCAGCGCGAGCAGATCGACGCCATCGAGCAACACCTGGCCGCTGTGGACCTCGTAGCCGGGCTTGCCCATGATGACGGCGCTCAGCGTGCTCTTGCCAGCACCGTTCGGACCCATGACCGCGTGCACCTCACCCGACCGAACCGTGAGGTCGATGCCGTTGAGAATTTGCTTGCCCGCCACCGAAGCGACGACGCCCTTGATCTCGAGCGTGCTCATGAATTGGCTCCCGATTCGGGTTCGCCGACGAATTCGATATCGACCGCGACGTTGCCATCGACGACGCTCGCCACGAACACTGGCACCGGCTGCGTTGCTGGCAACGTCAGAGGTTCACCGGTCACGAGATCGAACCTGCTGCCATGCTTCCAACACTCGAGCGACTTCTCGTCGGCCCAGACCTCGCCCTCGCTGAGCGACACCTCGGCGTGGCTGCACGTGTCGCCAATCGCATAGACGTCGTCACCAAGTCGAACGATGGCGACTGGAACGCCGTTGACAACGAAACGGGCCGCGCTGTTCGGCGCCAGATCATCGAGGGCGCAGACGATCGTGCTCATGCGGCACCGCCAACCAGTTTGCGCTCGACGCGAGCACGCAACTCTCCCCGCATGTCACCCACCGGCAACTGCGCCAGCACGTCGTCGAAGAAGCCGAGCACCACCAGCCGCTGCGCAACCGCTGGCTCGATGCCACGACTCTCGAGGTAGAAACGCTGCTCTTCTTCGATGGGCCCGACAGAACTGGCGTGGCTGCACTTCACGTCGTTGGTCTTGATGTCGAGGTTGGGCACGCTCTCCGCCCAGGCGCCAGCGCTGAGGGTCAGGTTGCGGTTTGTCTGATTCGCCACTGAGCCCTTCGCTTCTTCTTGGATCCGAATGAGACCGGTGTACACGCTCTTCGCAGTGTCCTGCACAGCGCCCTTGAACAGCAGGTCGCTAGTAGTGCGGGGGGCGATGTGGTCTTGCAGCGTGCGGAAGTCGTGCATCTGCGTGCCATCGGCGTAGTAGAGCGCAACTTGTCGAGTGGTTGCGCCCTGCCCAACCACTCGCGCGTCGGTGCGCACTCGCGCATAGTCGCCTCCCAACGCAACGGTCGCCAGCAACGTATAGCTATCGCGCTCGCCCGTCGCTTGCTGATGCGCTAGTTGCCACACCCGCGGGCCGAGCAGGTTGACGCCCAGGTACGACACGCGCGCGGCTTGCGTGGCGTGCACGACCAATCGCGGCACGACGAGCGCAAACGTGTCGTCGCTGCTCTCGAAGCGCTCGACCACTGTGAACTCGCTGTCGGCGCCACCGTGGATGAGCAGTCGCGGGTAGCAGGCCACCGCCTCACCTTCGATGCGGTGCGTCACCACGATCGGCTCGCTCAGCACTTTGCCGGCGGGGACATTGATCACCACAGTTCGATGATGGGCAGCGTTCAACTCGTCGAATACATCGTGCGGAGTCATGCTCGCGACGAGTTCGTCGACCATTGCTGGGTCGGCGTTGGGAAGCGCTTCGTCGCCGGTCACCGTCGTTCTGGCGGCGCCGGGTGTGAACCTGGCAAGGTCGAGCTCGCCGATACGGCTGTAGCGCCAGACCTCAAGCTCGGCTGAGGGCAGTTCCATCGTCGCTAACACGCCTTGAATTCTACTACGCACGTAGTGCTAATCACCCGGGTCGGTCGGCTCCGAATGAGCTGCCGCGACTAGTCGTTGCGGCGGCGGCGCAGGAAACGCTTACGCCCGCCTGCCGGGTGCCCAGCGCGCTGTGCCTGCTCGAGGCGTACCTCGGCGAGCACCTGCGCGCCGACCGAGTTCAGGAAGTCCTCGGCCTCGTCGAGCAGCGCAGCGGCGGAGCCGTCGTCGAGGCCAGGCGGTTCTGCGGGCGGCTTCGCAGCCACCATCGCGCCGTACGTCCAGCCGGCGTCCATTCGGTGCTCGAACTTGCTGCAGGGCTCCGGGCAGCGCCAAGGCGCATCGGGGGCGAGATCCAGGTCGCATTTGCGCACGGTTTCGCCGTTTGGATACGTGCGGCTTTCGAAATGCTTGCACTCCTGACGCATTGGCATCCGGCCATTCTGGCAGCCCGATCCGCAACCGTCAGGGTTTAATCGCCCGCCAATGGCCGGCGCCGAGTTCTCGAGCGTCAAGCACCGCGCACAGGGCCCGCCAGACATCGACCTCGTGATCGAGGAAGGCTCGCCCCACGCGGGCTTCGATTTCTGGGCGCAAGCGGCCATCGAGATCATCGAGCTCGACGTGGGTGCGCGCAGCCAGCCAGGCGGTGCGGTCGAGGTACGAGACCTGTTCGAAACCGGCGCCGCGCAGCGCGCTGAAGTAGACGTCGGGCGACGCGAGGCCGAAACCGAGACCCTCTAGCTCTTGATAGTGCAGCAGAGCAGGCGACGGGGGTGCGTCGCTGCCGCTCATCCAATCGCTGGCGGCGAACACGCCCGCTGGGGCCAGCACTCGGAACAGTTCGTGGGCCAGCGCATGCTTGTCGGCGATGTGCACGATCGAGTCTTTGCTGAAGACGAGGTCAAAGCTTTCGGCGGGGAACGGCAGCGGGCCGGGCTCGATCTGGAGGAAGGAGACTCGATCGTCGAGACCAGCAGCAAACGCACTCGCGGTTGCCTTGTCGACAACACCGGCCTCGACATCGACCCCAATGAGTTCGTCGGGCGCAAACTCCGATGCAATGAACAGCGCGCAGCCGCCTGTTCCGCAGCCGATGTCGAGAACGCGTTTGCCGCGCAGATCGAGCCCGTCAAGAACGAGAGCCGTCTCGTGGTCGCCGCCGGGCGACAGGTATCCGTCGCCCCACAGCACTTCCAACAGCATCACCAAGTTGTCGTCGTAGTCCTGCGTCTGTTCCACAGCTGCGATTCTTGCAGTAGCGGCTGGGCGCTCTGACCTAGCCGACGCTGCCTTCCATCTGCAGTTCGATCAGTCGGCTCCACTCGACTGCGTACTCCATCGGCAGTGTGCGGGTGATCGGCTCAATGAACCCGTTGACGACCATGCCCATTGCCTGCTCCTGCGAGAGGCCGCGCGACATGAGATAGAACAGTTGCTCGTCGGCGATCTTGGAGACGGTTGCTTCGTGGCCGATTTCCGCGTCGCGCTCGCCGACTTCCATGTACGGGAACGTGCGGCTCTCGCTGTCCTCGTCGAGGATCAACGCGTCGCATTGCACGTGGCTCTTGCAGCCGTAGGCGCCTTCGTCGACGCGAACGAGACCGCGGTAGGTCGTGATGCCACCGTCTTTCGAGATCGACTTCGAGACGATCTTCGAAGTTGTCTCCGGCGCGGCGTGCACCATCTTGGCGCCAGCATCCTGATGCTGCCCGGCGCCCGCATACGCAACCGAGAGCACCTCGCCGGTCGCCTTCGGACCGACCAAGTAGACGCTCGGATACTTCATCGTGAGCTTGGATCCAATGTTCCCGTCGATCCATTCCATGTGACCTTCGGCTTCGACGCGCGCTCGTTTGGTGACGAGGTTGTAGACATTTGGCGACCAGTTCTGAATCGTGGTGTACGTAACACGCGCTGAAGGCTTGACGATGATTTCGACAACCGCCGAGTGCAGCGAGTCCTTCGTGTACACCGGAGCGGAGCAGCCTTCGATGTAGTGCACTTGGCTGCCCTCTTCGGCGATGATCAGTGTGCGCTCGAATTGGCCAGCGCTCTCGCTGTTGATACGGAAGTATGCCTGCAACGGCATTTCGCAGTTCACGCCAGCGGGAATGTAGACGAACGATCCGCCCGACCACGTAGCAGTGTTGAGAGCCGAGAACTTGTTGTCGCCAGGCGTGATGATCTTGCCGAAGTACTGCTTCACCAGTTCGGGGTACTCGCGCAACGCGGTATCCATGTCGCAGAACAGAATGCCCTGCTTCTCCAGATCATCGCGATTGCGGTGGAAGACAACTTCGCTTTCATATTGCGCGGTGACGCCGGCTAGGTACTTCCGTTCGGCTTCGGGGATGCCGAGCTTCTCGTAGGTTGCTTTCATCTGCTCTGGCAGGTCGTCCCACTCGCTGACCTGCTCGTTCGCCGGGCGCAAGTAGTAGTAGATGTCTTGGAAATCGATGTCGGGCATGTTGATGGCGAACCACTCGGCCATCGGCTTCTTGTCGAACGTGCGCAGACTGCGGCGACGCATCTCGGCCATCCAGCGCGGCTCGCCCTTCCACCAACTGATCTGGTCGATGACGCCCTCGTTGAGACCCTTCTCGGGCTTGAACGCGTACTCGACATCTGAGTCGCTCCAGCCCAGGTTGTACTTGCTGAGGTCGAGGTCGAACGAGGTCACAGAGTGCTCCGATCAAGGGGGTGAATTTCCACTACCGCCATAGTAACAATCCCGCTGCCCCACATCCACCTCGGACGCCTAGCCTGCCGCAATGACCCATCGAGACTTCAAACTGCTGCGATCTGGGTGGTTGGTCGCACTGATGGCAGTTTCGTTGGCGCTCGTTCATTCGCCCACGGTCGCTCACGCCGACAACGGACTCGCTATCACTAGCACCACCACCTATGCCATCGACGCTCAGTCTGGCGTCATCCATGTAGTCGTTGAGATGGGACTGCGAAACACGATCCCAGACGAGCAGAAGGACGGTTACACGGTCCAGCACTATTTCTCCGGATTCTCGCTACCAGTCCCAGCAGGCGCAACGAGTCCCACAGCTGTTGACGGTGGCGGCAGCACCTTGAAGATCACCGAAGTCGCCGTGCCCACCAACCCTAACTTCCTCCTCTATGAGCTTGCCTTTGCAAGCAGACTCCGCTTCGGTCAAACGGCGGCCATCACTCTCACGTACGACATCGCTGGACGCCCACCTCGCTCCGACAACCCATCACGTGTCAACAGTGCGTACACGGCTTTCAATGCAATCGGCGTTGGCGACGCCGGAAGAGTGACCGTCCGCGTGGTTGTACCCCCTGACTTCACGACTGACACATTCGGCGAGGACGTGACCGTCACGAAGGAGGAGGGCAACACCGTCTACACCGCAGCCAACATCGAGAACCCGTCAGAATTTGGTTTCTTTGTTTCGGCGCGCAGAGACGCTGCCCTCATCGACTCGATTGTCACAGTCGACGGCGGTGCCAACTTTCGTGTTCGATCGTGGCCAGGTGACACCACGTGGCAAGAGTTCGTGACAACCCAAATCACTCTTGGTGTCCCCGTTCTCGCCGAGCTAATCGGCCAACCCTGGCCAATCGACGAACCAGTTGAGGTACGCCAGGCGTACACCCCATACCTCTATGGCTACGCCGGCTGGTTCAGCGCAAGCCGCAACGAGTTGGAAGTCGGCGAGAACCTCGACGCGGAAGTTGTCCTGCACGAACTGAGCCACGCCTGGTTCAACAACGGTTGGTTCGCCGATCGTTGGCTGAGCGAAGGGTTCGCACAATTGTACTCGCGCAACGCTCTGGCGGTGCTGGGTGGCGCTCAGGTCGACCCGGAGGCGATCGAGACCACCGATCCCGGCCGAATCCCCCTGAACGCGTGGGGCGACCCGGACTTTGCGCAGCCTTCGGCTGGCCTCGATGTCGTAGAGAAGTACGGATACAACGCCGCGTTCGCGACTCTGAAACTGATCGCTGACGAAATCGGCGACGACCGAATGCGGGAGATTCTTGACGCGGTGGCAGACGACACGACCGCCTATCGCGGGGACGGCCCTGCCGAGACGTTTGTTACCGGAACCGACTGGCGCCGCTTCCTTGACCTGGCTGAGGAGCTGGGTGGGGCCAAGCTCGCCGTGCCTTGGATTCAGCAGCATGTCGTCACGCCCGATCAAGACCCTCTGTTGGCAAAACGAGCTGACGCTCGCGCTCTCTACGCCGCGTTGGTCATCGAGGGCGAACAGTGGGCACCGCCGGCTGTTGTCCGCGAAAGAATGTCGGCGTGGGAGTTTGAGGAGGCCATCGAGCTGATCGAAGCATCACGTCGAGTGCTCACTAAGCGCGATGAACTCGATGACAGAACCGAGGAACTTGGAGAACTTTACCCCGACGACTTGGAGGCACTCTACGAGGCCTCCAACAGCACCCTTGCGGAGTCGGAGGCTGCGGTGCAACTACAGATAGACACCGCCGACATGATTCTCGCAGCGATCGAAGCCGAGAGCAGCGGCGACGGGTTCTTTGGCACAATCGGATTGCTGGGTAACGACCTGGCGGCGAAACTGGGCGATGCTAAGACGGCCTATGCCAATGGCGACCACGAAAGGGCAAGCGACCTTGCAGGCAACGTGATCGCGAGCGCAGACGAAGCCTCCAGCGTCGGGATAGCGCGAACCCTCTTCGCCGGAGGCGGTCTCGTGTTCGTGATCGCTATCAGCGTCACCCTCCGGCTTCTACTCCGTCGCCGCAAGGGCCAGGGACCGGTGGTCAGCGCAGCAGATTGAGCGATCCATCGCGGGCATCAAGCGTCGCGGTGGCATCGACACCCAGCCAATCGAGGCAGGCGGTGAACAACGCCTGCGGTGCCACCGATGGCCGCACGTCTCCGTCGAGCAGATCATCGAGATCCACCTCGCCATACATACCGCCCTGCACACCCGAGCCGATCGCAAGCGACAGCCCACCCGCACCGTGGTCGCAACCGCCGCTGCCGTTCTCGGCCACCCGGCGACCGAACTCGCTGGTCACCACCAGCAGCACATCGTCAGCCAGACCGGCGCTCTCCATCGCGGCCATGAAGGCCACGATCCCGTCGGCAACATCGGTCAGCAGGTTCGCGTGCACGGGCAACTGATTGGCGTGCGTATCGAATCCGCTGGCACTGACGACTACCAATTGCGCACCGGCGTCGGATGCAAGAAGTTGCGCGGCAACCGACAAACCGTCGGCGATGTTCGCGCCGCCTTCACGTCCGGCGAGTTCGTCGCTGGTGGACTCGCCGCCGGTGATCTCGGCAAAGTCGTCGACCGCCTGCACCGTACGCGTGAACGCGTGTCTGGCGAGTCCTGCCAGATCGGCACCGCCATCACCGAAACCGGTGAGCCAGTCCGGATCGATGTCGACCCAGCGAAACGATCCAGAACTGCCAACCACTGTCGGCTGCCGCCGCGCGCCGCTCAGCAAAGGTGCGCTGGCACCGAGCGCCGTTCCAAACAACGGCGATGGCTCAGCGCCAAGCCCGTCGACGACGCGGCCGAGCCAACCCGGCTGGCTCAGTTGGTCGGCACGCCACCACCGGTCCATCGAGACGAAGTGCGATCGGTTGGGTTTCTCGAACCCGATACCGCGAATGAACGCAAGCTGCCCGGCGTCCCAAGCTCCAAGCAGTGGCGCCAACGAAGGATGCAGCCCAGCGTCGTCAACTCCTGAGAGCGCGACTACTTCGGCGTCTGCGAGCGCGAGCGTCGGCCGCAGATCGTGGTAGCGGCCGCTCGTCGGCGGCAGCGTGTTGAGCAGGTCGTTGCCACCGTTCAACTGCACCACGACGAGGCGCCGACCGCCGAACTGCATTCCGCCGCTCGTGCCGCTCACCACAGGCACAGTCGAGGGCGTCGTCGTAGAGGTCGCAGCTGTCTTCGTTGAGAGTGACGTCGTCGTGGCTGACGAACTCGCGGGGCCGTCACCCGCAGACAATCCGACGCCAACTGCGACGGTGGCACCAGCACCGACGGTGAGGCCGATGAAGTGACGGCGATCAAGAGTGGGAAGCATCAGTGTTCTCCTTTAGGCGATCATGAACTCGGGCGAAACGAGCGCGACCGCAAGCCGATCGCGACCGGCAGGAGTTGCAATCAGCGCAGCACGGGTTTGCTCTTCGAAGCCCGCTGACGGCAGACCAAGCGCATCGGCGAGAACATCCATGTCGTCGCCCTCAGCTGCTGCCAGCACTTCTTTGTCAGTCGCGTCCGCAGCAATCACGGCGGCGAGATTGGCGCGCGCCACCAGGCTTCCGGCGTTGAACCAGCTCGCGCCACCGGGCCAGCCGGAAACGTTCGGGGGCAGCATGGGCAGCTGCCCTGCATCGCGCAGCAGCAAGAGCGCCTCCGGCGGCGCGGCCGCGCCGGTTGTGCGGGCAGCGATCACCATCCACGGCACCGGCCCGAGCACAAGCGGTGCGTGCGGCCGATCGGCACCAGCAGTCAGAGCTGCGCGCACAAGGTCGCCGACAATGAAGCCTGAGTTCGCAAACCCTTGCGCCAACTGAACCACCAACGTTGGGTCGCTGTCGCCAAGCAACTCACTGCTGATCGTTGCCGCAATGAACAGCGGCATCACCGGATGTTCCATGATCGCGTCGATCGTCGTGTCAAGGTCGTGCACGCCTTCGGATCCAAGAAACACCTGCGGTGAGTCGTCGTGTCGGCGGGGGCGGTACACAACTCCACCGCCGCGCTCAAACGTCCAACCGGTCAGGGCCTGCGAGGCCGCTTGCACATCCGCCTCGGTGTAGCTCCCTTCGCCCAAGGTGAACAACTCCAACAACTCACGCGCATAGTTCTCATTCGGTGCCGCCGCGGTTGATGTGCGCAGGTCGAGATACAGCAGCATCGCGGCATCAATGGTCAGCGAGCGGACCAGGGTGCGTAAGTCTGCGAGCCCATCGCTGCGCAAGAGTCGAATCTGGTCGACCATCAAGCGCGCGACGCGCACCTTGTCGATCGCACTGACGAAGTGGCCGTGCCACATCCACGTCGTTCGATCAACCAGGGGTTGCTCAGTCGCAACCATTGCTTCGAGCCAACGCGTGATGGCATACCGCCGTGACGCTCTGTCCATCGGATCGGCTGGCAGCGAATCGTCGTCCCAGGGATCGGCAGCGGCGGCAGCGGTGACGGCGGTCGGATCGAGCAGGCGATCCAGCTCAGCGGCAAATCCACTGTCGATCGCCGCGCGCATCTGAGCGGGCGGCAACCCAAAGCCCGCACGGCGGTGCAACCACTTGACCGAGTCTTGTTCGTCCATGGGCTGCATCCTGCAACCGAGATGTGAGTAAACGATGAACGATTGATCAGTGTCTGATCAAGCGATCAGCGTCGGGTCATGCCGCGCTGACTCGTTCGACCTCAATGAAGATGCATTCGCCCGGGCACGCCGTTGCGGCGTTGATCACGTCTTGCTGCGCTCGCACGTCGACATCGGCGAGACTGCGCGATCCACCTGGGTCGTTCAGCGGCTGCGCATCCTGCACCACATACGCGATGCCATCTTCCAACTGCATGAAGACATCTGGGCAATGGTCAACGCACAGCCCATCGCCCGTGCACAGGTCTTGGTCGATCCACACCCGCATTCCTCACGACGCTACAGCCGAACTCAGAGAACGGCAGTCAGAGAATGGCAGCAAGGACCGCGAGCACAATGAAGCCTGCATTGCGCACAAGGTGACCGGCGCCGATCGGGCGAGAGCTCAGCGCTCCGAAGCACGCACACGGCGGCCGCTGCCCCTGCGCCAATCGCAAGCACAGCAGCGCGGTGAACACAGCAAACAACACCACTGCCGCCCACGCGACGGCATGTCGCTGCCACTGCACGAGCAAGGTGGCGCCAAGCGAAATCTCGAGGAACGGGGTAGCGGCGGCAATCAACGCAGGTACTCCAAGACCGGCCGCCTGTTCACGCCACTGCGCCGGTCGGGCCAGTTTCGAAACCCCCGCCAACAACAAGACCCCGGCCACCACCACCGCAGCCGCGATGCCCCACGTCGATCTAGTCATCAAACGTCAACTGTGAGCCCCTCGTAGGCAACGAAGGCTTCAAACCCGTGCTCGTCGGCCGCCCTCTGCGCACAACGGGCGACCTCGTCGAGAACGACGTCGGTACGCGTCGGGTCGTGGTGAAACAACGCAAGAGTGCCAACGTGGCAGTGCTGCGCCACCCACAGCGCGTAGTCGATCGAGCAATGACCCCACGTGGACTTCGCAGCAAAGTCAGCGGCGGTGTACTGCGCGTCGTGAATCAGCAGATCGGCACCTTCTGCCAACTCGCGCGCACCTTCGCTGATCGTGAATGATTCGCCATGTGGTTGCTGGTGATCACTGAGGTACGCGACACTGCGGCCACCAAACTCAACGCGATAGCCGAGTGTCGGTCCGACGTGAGGCACGGTGCGGGCCGTCACGTGTAGTCCTCCAATGTCGAACTCGCCGTCAGACGTGTCGTGAAACCGAACGGCACCCGGGAGCTGCTCGATGGTCACGGGAAACATAGGTGGCCGTATCACCGTTGCCATCACTTCCTCTACTCCCCTGCCGTCGTCTTGCGCAGGCGCATAAATGTCGAGCGTGGACCCCTCGCGCAACAGCGGACTGAAGAAGGGCAAGCCCTGCGTGTGATCCCAGTGGAGATGGCTCAGCAGGCAAGAGCCGTGAAACGTGCCGTGCTGCGCAAGGCCAGCACCGAGGTAGCGCGCGCCAGTTCCGAGATCGAAGAAGAGCGGCTCTTCGCCTTCGGCACGCACGGCGACACACGATGTGTTGCCGCCGTATCTTGCTATCTCGTCGCCGTGACACGGAGTTGAGCCGCGCACGCCGAAGAAGGTCACCTGCATGGTTCCCCACCCCCCTGCTGGCCCCAAACTAGGCCGCGCAGGGCGCGGAGGGCAACGGCTGAAGGGACGTGACCTATGTCGCACCCCGCCACACCCAGCTAGGGCAGCCGCAGCACGTCGACGTCGTGAGACACCAACCCCTCCGCACACAACGCAGCGACCAATCGCAGCGCCGCCGGATGCGCCATCACCCTCGCTGCCTCTTCAAACGGCACCGGCCCCGCCGTCAGCGCCTTCAGCATCCGTCCCCGCGCTTGGCGTTCGCTGCCCTCAAAGCGGCTCTGGGGGCGGCTGACACCGGCGGTTCCCACCGCCGGATCGGCGTTCACGTCGGCACCTGCCGCCGACCACGTACAGATCGAACGGAGCGGGCACTGCTCGCACCGCGGAACAGGACGGCACAGCCGTGCTCCAAGGTCCATTAGGCACTGATTCCATACCCAGCTGTCACCAACTGGCAGCGACACATCCGCAATTGCCTGTACCTGCGCGCCAGTCAGGCGGCGGCCGGCGACACGGGCATACACACGGGCGATGTTCGTGTCGACAACTGCCGCTTCCGCCTCGAATGCGAACGCAAGCACGGCCCGCGCGGTGTACGGCCCGACCCCGGGCAGCGTGCGTAGTTCGGCCAGCGTGGCGGGGAATGCGCCACGTCGGCGCACCTCGCGTGCCGCCTCGTGAAGGTTGCGAGCACGCCGGGGGTAGCCGAGTCCCTGCCACAGTCGCAACACTTCACCCAGTTCCGCCGCAGCGCACGATGTCGCCGTTGGGAATGCCTTCAGAAAGGCGATCCACTTCGGCACCACGCGCGCAACCTGGGTTTGTTGCAACATGACCTCGCTGACGAGCACGGCCCACGGGTCGCGGGTTCGTCGCCAGGGAAGGTCACGTAGTTGCGGCTCACCCCACGCCAGCACCGCATCGACGTGAGCAGCCGCGAGCACGGACGACGTCGTCAGTCCCAGGCGTGATCGGTGTCGTACGGGCGTGCGCGTGGTGGCAGCGCCGAGCGCTTCCACACCATGACTCGCCGACGGAAGTAGCACACCTCGGCACCGTTCTGGTTGAAGCCCTTGGTCTCGACGGTGACAACGCCACGGTCCGCCTTCGACTTGCTCTCCTGCACATCCAGCACGCGAGTCTCGGCGTGAATGGTGTCGCCATGGAACGTTGGAGACTTGTGTTGCAGCGTCTCGACCTCCAGGTTCGCAATTGCGGCACCGCTGACATCGGGCACGCTCATTCCCAGTACCAGCGAATACACGAGATTGCCCACCACCACGTTGCGACCCTGCACGCTCTGGGCGGCGAACCAATCGTTGGTGTGCAGCGGGTGATGGTTCATCGTGATCATGCAAAACAAATGGTCGTCTGCCTCGGTGATCGTCTTGCCTGGCCAGTGTCGGTACACGTCGCCAACAACGAAATCCTCGAGGCACCGTCCGAACGGGCGCTCATGAGTACTCATAACGCTAAGAATGGCACGCATGAGAATCGAACGCGTCACCGGTTGGTCACTACACCTGCCCTACGCCGAAGGCAGCTACCGAATGGCAGGCGATCGCGTGACCACAGGAATGGACTCGGTCGTTGTTCGGGTGGTCGCCGACGACGGCACCGAAGGCATTGGCGAGTCGGGCACCGTCGGCGTCACATTCGACGCACATCATGCTGCGGGCCAGGTGGCTGGGGTCGCGACTCTGGCCTCGGCGGTGGTTGGCGCCGATCCGCGCAGCCCGCAGTCCGTGCACCGGCGAATGAACGCTGCGCTCACCGGACACGCATACGCCAAGTCACCCGTCGACATCGCCGTCTGGGATCTGGCCGCACGCGCCGCGGGCATGCCGTTGTGGAAGCTGCTCGGTGGCGACGGCGCCGAAACGACATCGCTGTACCGACCCGTGCAGGGCGCGACGCCCGCTGAGGCAGCGGCCAAAGCGAAGGAGCGGTTGCAGCAGGGCTACCGGCGGCTGCAGGTGAAGATCGGCGACGACCCCATCATCGACGCGCAGCGGGTTTTGGCAGTGCGCGCCGCCGTGGGTGACGACATCGTGATCTTCGCCGACGCCAACTGTGGGTTCACGCTCTCCTCGGCGCGTCGATTCGTACGCGAACTCGGCAGCAGCGGCGCGGGCGTCTTCCTCGAGCAGCCGTGCGCAACGTTGATCGACTGCGCGCACCTTCGCGATTCGTGGGCAGGGCCAATGATCCTCGACGAGTGCATCACTTCTCTGGCCGCGCTGTTGGAAGCGCACCGATTGGGCATCGCCGATGGAGTCACCGTGAAACTCACGCGAGTGGGCGGCATCACCCCGGCGGTAACCATTCGCGACGTAGCCGTCCAACTCGGCGTTGGTGTCACCGTCGAGGATGCATCCGGTTGCAATCTCGCCGACACCACGTTTGCGCACGTCAACGCGTCGACGCCCGCTCGCCTGCGAACCCACAGTGTCGACTTCGACAGTTGGGTCACCATCACGCACGTCGACGGCCCCTCCGCCCGCGACGGCGCCTTCCTGCGCCCGCAGGCCGACGCGCCAGGACTGGGTCTGACCCTGCGCGAAGTCGTTCTGGGCGACCCCTTCGTCGACGTCGTCATCTGAAACGACGCTTTACGTAAAGACCTAGTGGGGGTCGATCTGGGAGGGGTCGGGGTGATGGCGACGCTCGAAACGAGCAGAGAAGTCGAGCGCGCTCTCTCGGTTGGTGTCGGTCTCGGCGGCGAGATCGCGCAGACGTTGCAGATCGTCGCGCCGCTTGATGCTCCACGGGCCGACACGCAGCGTGAGGTACAGGATGCCGCCCAGCAGAATCGGGAACCAGAACTGCGCCACGCGATACGTGAGCACGCCCAACACGGCATTCTCACTGGTCAGACCGAAGCCGACGAGCACCGGAATGTAGGTGCCTTCGACAATGCCGAGACCTCCGGGGGTGATTGGTATCACTGCCAGCACGTTGGCGAGGCCGAAGGAGATGATCAGGGCATCGGCATCGAGCGACGGGCCGAACGAGCGCAAGAACACCCACAGCGCGGCGGCGTCGAGCACCCAGTTTGCCGCTGCCCAAAAAGCGACGCGACTGAGTAGCCGTTTATCCGAAAGGAGATCTTCCAGCCTGCCCGCAACCTGCCGGACGGCCGCGCCCGCGCGATCTTCATTGAGACGCAGCCGGCGGGCGACCCAACGCAGCAGCTTCTCAGCCCGCCCTTGACCCTCCATCAGCCCGACGACGATGGCGGCGGCAATGCCCATCAGGATGATCCCTGCGATCGCTGCCGTGCCATAGAACTTGTTGACTCCCCGAATCGGGATCGAAACGATCAGCCCGAACCAAAGGACGACGTTCAGCATCACCGCCGAACCGAGGCCAGCGGTCGCGAGGGCGAAACCCGCATCTGGGCCTTTTACCCCGGAAAGCGTCATCAACCGGTAGCCAAGCGCCGAGCCAGCGGCGCTGCCGCCCGGCACGATGCTGCTGAGCGCCTTCGTGCTCATTTGGATTCGGAACAGTCGAAAGCGCGAGAGCCCTTGCCCGCCTTCGCCTAATGCGGCTTTAGTGAGCAACGTGTAACAAAACAGTGCCGCAAGTTCGAGGGCGAGGCCGACGCCGAGCAGCGCCGGATTCACCGTGCTTGCTTCGCGAGCCGCATTGCGCATACCCGGAATGAGTGGCAGTACGAAGAACCAGACGACCAGCGAAAGCACGAGCAGCTTCAGGGTGAGGCGAAACGGCCGAGCGCGACGCGGTCGCGGCGGACCGCCGGTGTCGTCGAGCGACACTCGCGGCAACTCGCCGGTGAGGGGGCCAACTGCTTCGATCGCCACCCCATATTGATAGCCGATCCTGGTCAGGTTGCGGCGCGAAAGATGCCTCGCAATAGATCAATGAGAGCTGGGCGCTTCTCAATCGGTGACTTTCCGAGGTGCACGACCACCAACTCGCGATCGGGCAGCACGACGGTGTACTGGCCCTCATAGCCGTGGCAGCCGAGGCTGCCCGGAAAGTCGGGCCACAGCCACCAATGCGCGCCGTAGTCGAAGCCATCAGGATCGTGCGCCGTCAACGTGCGGGCGTGGTCGCGCCACCCGGCGGGCAGCACGCGGGTGCCGTCGGCGGCCACTCCATCGCAGCGATACAACTCACCAAAGCGTGCGAAGTCGCGCGCGGTCGCATAGACGTAGCTCGATCCAACAAATGCGCCAGCGGTATCGAACTTTGGAATCGTCGAGTGCATGCCTGCTGGCTCGAACAATCGCTCGTGTAAGAACGCTGACATTCCCACCTCACCGCCGCCGACCGCTTCGCCAACGATCCGCGAAACAATGTTGGTTGTGCCGCTCGAGTAGTTCCAGACGCTTCCCGGTTCATGCAGCAGCGGCAGGCTGGCCGCATAGCGGGCCATATCGTCCTTGCCGGCGCCATACAGCATCTCGAGGCAGTGGCTCACTTGATCGTCGACGTAGTCCTCGACGAACAAGAGACCGGGACGCATGTTCAGCAAGTGCTGCAAGGTGATCGCTTCCTTCGGCGTGCCCTTCCACTCGGCGATCGGTGCAGGCGCGTCCAACTGCAGTCGACCTTCGCCGACAAGAATCCCGACGGTCGCGTGCGTGATGCTCTTGGCCATGCTCCACGAGATCAGTGTCGTGTCGGCGTCGACCGGACCGCCAGCACCGAACATGGTGTCGGGCTGTGTTCCGTAACGCTCGCCAACCACGACGCCGGATTGCAAGACCACCAGCGCCAAGCTGAGGCCGTGTCCCGCCGCGGGAGCAAACAATGCATCGGCAACGCGATTGAAAGCGTCGGTGTCAAATGACGTCACACTGTCGAAGGTACCAGCCAGTACCGTCGATGGCATGACCGTGGAGGCTGCGCTCACCACCTACCTCGAGACAGTCGACGCTGTCGCACCTGGACTCGTCGAAGGGCTCTACGTCGTTGGGTCGTATGCGCTCGACGATTGGATCGATGGTGCGAGCGACATCGACGTCGTTGCCGTCACCGCCGAACCCGCAACCGACGACGACTTCGAACTGCTGCGCAGTGCGCACGCACAGCTCTCGGCGCTGCAGCCGCAGCCGTACATCGACGGCCCATACCTGGCCTGGGGCGACCTGCTGATCGAACCGGCCACTGGGCTGCACCGGCCGTGGGCGCTCAGTAATGCCTTGCATCACGACGGCGACTGCTTCGAGATCAACCCGATCCTGTGGTACTCGCTGGCAAGGTACGGGGTTGCGGTGCGCGGCCCCAGTCCGCAGTCACTCGATATCCCAACCGACACCGAGGCGCGTATCCGATGGGTCGTCGGCAACTTGCAGTCCTATTGGGCCGACGTTGCGCGACAGGTCGAGCAAGCATGTCACGCAGATGCCCCAGCGGCGTTCGAGAGCGCCGCGTTGGTGTGGTGCACGCTCGGCTCACTGCGATTGCACTACACCGCCTTCACCGGCGACATCACCTCAAAGCGTGGCGCTGGCGAGTATGGCTTACGGGTCACGCCGCCTGGGCTGCACAGCGCTATCCGATCGGCAATGGCGTTGCGGGCAGCGGGCGAGACCGGCGAAGCGAACGCCGACGAGATGCGATGCGCCACCGAAGTGATCCGCTGGTGCATTGCCGAAGTGACGGACGCCGCCAGTCGCACTATCTAGTCAAGGTCGTTCAGGGTCAAGGTCGTTCAGGGTCAAGGACGAACGGTGTCGCGATCGAGCCACTTGTGTGGCGTGTCGGGTGCTGGACCAGTGGCGAGTGCGATCGCTTCGTCAACGTTGCGGGCGCGCTGGGCAAGCATGCGATGCGCCGGGCGCACGAAGCCAGCCTCCACGGCGCCGTCCATCCAGGCGAGTAGCGGCGCCCAATAGCCCGCAACGTCGAGGAGGATCACCGGCTTGGCCACGATTCCCAACTGGTTCCACGTGAGCATCTCGGCAAACTCATCGACTGTGCCGAAGCCTCCCGGCAGCACGATGAAGCCAACAGCCAGATCGCAAAGCCTTGCCTTGCGTTCGTGCATTGTCGGCACGACCTCCAGCCGAGTCAGCGCTCGATGTGCGACCTCCGCGCCCACCAACTGCTCGGTGATCACACCGACCACATCACCGCCAGCCTTCATCGCGGCGTCGGCGACGACACCCATCAAGCCGACACTCCCGCCACCAAAGACCAGCCCGATGCCGCGGTTGGCGAGCGCCGTCCCGAGTTGACGCGCGCTCGTTGCATAGGCGTCGGAACTACCCTCGTTCGAACCACAGTAGACACACACGCGAATCGCTGGCTCGGCCATGAGGGCAGCATCGCACATCTCAGTAGCATTTCCTCGTGACGATTTCTGACTCCGACCTTCTGGCAGCCAGCGCAGCAATCGAGCTGGCAGCATCCGTAGTTGAGGGCGGCATCCGCACTCTCACCGCCAGCGGTGGCCCAGATGCCCACCAGGTCCTGGCGTACGACCTCGCCCACTCCGCAGCGCAGGTCGCCACCGCCAGAGCCTTCATCGAGTACGGCGGACATGGGCCGGTGGAGGCCAGGCTCGCGTGTGCGTTCGCCGCCGAGATGATCCACGACCTGATCACGCGGGTTGCCGGTCGCGAACAGCTGTGGGGCACCACCACCGCACCGTTCGCGGCAGCACAGTTGGTGCTCGAGCGGTTTCGCGCTCCCGAGTTCGTGGCTTCTCTCGCAGAGACACCCGGTCCACGCCACCTCGACGACGAGATGACGATGGTTGCCGACACGTTCCGCACCTTCGCCGAGAAGGTCGTCAAGCCTCAAGCAGAGCGCGTGCATCGCGAGAACGCCGATGTACCAGAAGAGATCGTGCAAGGACTGGCGGCAATGGGGGCATTTGGCCTCAGCGTCCCCGTCGAGTACGGCGGGTACAGCGAAGGTGGCCCCAGTGAGTACATCGCCATGGTCGTCGCCACCGAAGAACTGAGCCGTGGCTCGCTGGGTATCGGCGGGTCGCTGATCACCCGACCGGAGATCCTTACGCGCGCATTGCTGAAGGGTGGAACCGAAGCCCAGAAGGCAGAGTGGCTGCCGAGGCTCGCGACCGCCGAAGTGATGCCTGCCGTCGCTGTCACCGAACCTGATTACGGCAGCGACGTCGCCAATCTGAAGGTCACCGCCAAGGCCGCCGACGGGCCAGACGGCGAAGCTGGCTACGTGCTGAACGGCGTGAAGACCTGGTGCACCTTCGGCGCCCGCGCCGATGTGCTGGCACTACTGGCACGTACCGACAGCGACCTGACGAAAACGCATCGCGGTCTCAGCTTGTTCATCGTCCCCAAGCCGCGTGGCGAGGGGCACGCGTTTGCCTTCACGCAGTCAGCGCGCGCCGACGGCGCCGCTGGCACCATGGAAGGCCGCGCCATCGACACCATCGGTTATCGCGGAATGCACAGCTACGAAGTATCGCTGGTCGACTGGTGGGTGCCTGCCGCCAACCTGATCGGCGAGGCCGACGGACTTGGCCGCGGCTTCGCAATGCAAATGGCGGGCTTCGAGAATGGCCGGTTGCAGACTGCGGCTCGCGCAGTCGGCGTCATGCAAGCTGCTTACGAGGCCGCCCTCGATTACGCCAGCAACCGCAAGGTGTTCGGTGCCCCGATCGCCGAGTATCAACTCACGCAGGTGAAGCTCGGTCGCATGGCCATGCTCATTCAGGCCGGCCGCCAGTTCACCTATCACGTTGCGCGCGTGATGGCCGACAGCGCCGGCAACCGCGCCGGCACCGCCGAAGCAGCGATGGTGAAGGCATACATGTGCAAGGCGGCCGAGTGGGTGACACGCGAAGCAATGCAGATTCACGGCGGCATGGGCTACGCCGAGGAGTTCACGGTGTCGCGACTGTTCGTCGATGCCCGCGTGCTCAGCATCTTCGAAGGCGCCGACGAAACGCTGTGCCTGAAGGTAATCGCGCGTCAACTGTGCGAGAGCGCCAGCTAACAATCGATTGCGGCACGCATCGCAGCGCACACCTCGTGCCAGCGACCTGGTGCAATTTTCCCAACCGGTCGCGTGAGGTACGCCCTCCGCATCGTCGAGATCGCGTCGAGGTTGGCGACGCACGCGCGGCGGAGCCCGTCGGCTTCTCCGAGAGACACTTCGCTTTGCAGTTGCCGCACGTTGGACGTAACGGGAGCAACCACCACGGCTTCGAGTGCGCGCACAGCGCTCTGCCGCGTGAGGATGAGAAACGGCCGACCTTTCTCGTTGGGAAGCTCTCCCCACCAGATTTGACCCTGCTGAACTACAGCCATGACCAGTCCTCATCTTCATCGTCGAGGTCGGCGAACGACTGATGGTCAATACCGGCGAGCTCTCCTGCAGTCTGCGGCCATTTCGTATAGGCAGCGATGTACTGCTCGTCGATCTCTCGTGATCGCTCGGTGCGGATCATCTGCTCGATGGCGGTGCGCATCGCCTCAGTGCGGTTCGAGTACCTGCAGCGGACGACCAGCCAATCGAGTTCGGCGAGCAGGTCGTCGGGCAGTCGGATTGCCAGCTGTGTCGACATGCGCACAACATACCATGTTGGTATGCGGCCCGTCTACCAGATCAGTTGATGCACCGACACGGCGTAGTCGCCGCCCTCATAAGGCGCCCGTTCCCACGTCGCGAACCGGTGGGCCACGGTCAATCCGGCCGCAGCGCACGCCTCGTCATACTCGGCAAGAGTGAGCGCATCGGCGGTCACCTGTAGCGAGAAACCGGCGACCAGCAACCCGCCAGGGTTCAGGTGCGCCGCAAGGTTGGCCACGATGGTGCTGCGGTCGGTCGCGCGGCAGAAGATCATCACATTGCCTGGCATCGCGATGAGTTGATACGTGCGACGAAATTGGGCTGCCGCGAGGTCGGCGTTGTGCCAGGTGATGTGTGGCGCATCGGCGCGTGCAAAGGCAAGTAGATCGTCGTCAAGGTCGGCGCCGTCAACCTCGATACCGCGACGGTGCAGTTCCATCGCGACCCGCCCCATCCCACAGCCGGCATCGAGCACGCTGGCCGGACTGAGCGACTCGATGAAGTCGGCCTCGCCGTGTGTCGCCTCGCCCCGCTGTTCCATTTGCTGCCAGCGCACGTGGTACTCGCTGAGATCGACCCGCGCCCGCCACTGATCCCACGCATCGCTAACGCGCGCGGTCATCCGAGCAGTTCTTCCAAACTCGCGAGGCGGTCGAAGTCGGCTCCGGGATGATCGTCGTGCGGGTCGAGAAGGATTGGGTGTAGACCGGCCGCTCGCGCGCCACCCACGTCCATGGTGACCGAGTCACCGATGTACGCGATGCGCGACCGATCGACGCCCGCGAAGAATTCGAGCGCGAAGTCGAAGATGCGCGGGTCTGGCTTGGCGATGCCAACCAGATGGCTATCGATGATCACCCGCACTGGCGTACCTTGGCCGGCGCCAACCTGGCAGACGCCGCTGCGGGCGAGAACCTCGGCGATCTGGCCGGAGGCGTTACTGACGACTCCCATCGGCATGCCTGCTTCGTGCAACCGGCGCAAGGCACTCAGGCTCTCCGGAATCGGCCACCGCCAAGTGTGGGCGTTGCGCGAGCGGCTAAGAACGTCGGCCGCCAGATCGATCTCGTGGTCGAACACACCTACCGAGCGCACGTAGGCGACGTTGTACTCGTCCCAGAACTTCTCGGTGGAGCCGGCTGCGCTCTTCGCCGCCATGCCTGCGTAATGGGCTCGCCGGTGCGCCGCTTCCGATGGGTCGCCACCGTGATAGGCCAACAGTGGGCCGAGGACGGTGGGGTCGGGGAGCAGAAAGATTCCGCCGGCGTCGAACAGGATTGCGTCAAAATCGCTTGCTAGCACGCCGTGAAACATAACCTTGCCATGTGAAAAGCCCACGTGACTTCTTCAAGCCACTCGCGGCTGGTGCTCCCGAACCTCTTCGCGAGTTACCGGTGCGGCCGAGTCGGGTCATCCACTTCTTTCCCCCGCAGAACGAGAAGTTGGTGGCGAAGCTTCCCGAGTTGGCGCCGACGGTCGACATTCTGCTCGGCAACCTGGAAGACGCCATCCCGATGGCCGACAAGCAGGCAGCAAGGCAGGGGCTGATCAAGGTCGGAAAGACGGTCGACTTTGGCAACACGCAGTTCTGGACTCGCATCAACAGCCTCGATTCACCATGGGCGCTCGACGACTTGACGGCGCTGGTCAGTGAGATCGGCGACAAGCTCGATGTCGTCATGGTGCCCAAGGTCGAAGGGCCGGAAGACATCCACTACGTCGATCGCTTGCTGGCGCAACTCGAGGCTCGAGCTGCGTTACAGAAGCCGCTGCTGCTGCACGCGATCCTGGAAACGGCTCGCGGAGTCACCAACATCGAGTCGATCTGTGGGGCATCGCCGCGCATGCAAGGGTTATCGCTCGGGCCCGCGGATCTCGCCGCCAATCGACGGATGAAGACGACGCGCGTTGGTGGCGGCCATCCCGATTACCTCGTGCGGGCCGATTCGAACGATGGCACCGAAGAACGGGCGATCTACCAGCAGGACTTGTGGCACTACACACTCGCCCGCATGGTCGATGCGTGCGTCACCTTCGGGCTGCAGCCGTTCTACGGCCCATTCGGCGACATCCAAGACCCCGTCGCGTGCGAGGACCAGTTCCGCAACGCGTACCTACTCGGATGCGTTGGAGCATGGAGCATTCACCCCTCGCAAATCGAGATCGCCAAGCGAGTCTTCAGCCCGCGCCCAGCCGACGTGCAACAAGCCCAACGGGTGATCGACGCGATGGGTGACGGAACTGGCGCAATCATGCTCGATGGCAAAATGGAAGATGATGCCTCGGTGAAACAATGCAAAGTCGTGGTGTCGCTGGCACGGCAGTTGGCCGCGCGCGATCCCGAGCTGTCGAAGGCATACGGGTTCTAGTCGTGCGGCCGCGTCGCTCAGTTCTGTACATGCCCGCCGCCAACGAACGGGCGCTCGAGAAGGCGAAGACGATCGCGACCGATGCGATCATCTTCGATCTCGAAGACGCCGTCGCTCCTGATGCGAAGGCGACTGCCCGCGCCAACGCCGTGGCCGCAGTTTCATCCGGCGCCTACGGAAACCGCGAGCTCACGATTCGCTGCAATGGTCTCGACACCCCCTGGGGCATCGACGATCTCGCCGCCGCAGCCCAAACGACTGCCGCGGCAGTTGTGATTCCGAAGGTGTCCTCGGTTGCGTATCTCGGCACGGTGTCCGATCGACTCGACGCAGCCGGTGCTCGCGCCGACATGAAGATCTGGGCAATGGTCGAGACGCCGACAGCGATTCTCGACGTGCGCGAAATCGCCCGCTTCTGGCGAGTGGAGGTACTCGTCATGGGCACGAACGACTTGGCCCGCGAGATTCGCTCGTCGCTCACCGCGCTAGGCCGGTTCCCGCTCCTCCCTCACCTCGCCACATCACTGCTCGCAGCCCGCGAGGCCGGCAAGACCATTCTCGACGGAGTTTTCAACGACGTGAAGGATCTCGATGGGTTTCGTGCGGAGTGCACCCAGGGCTGCGAGATGGGTTTCGACGGCAAGACATTGATTCATCCTGGGCAAGTCGACATCTGCAACGAGGTGTGGTCCCCCAGCGCCGAAGAAGTCGAGCATGCCTGGCGCGTCATCGCCGCCTTCGAGGAGGCGACGTCGGCAGGCCGAGGTGTCATCACCGTCGACGGCAAGATGATCGAGAACCTGCACGTGGCGAACGCCCAACGAGTGCTGGCGGTGGCCAACGCCATCACCGACCTCACCTAGCACCTGTCGAGTGTTTCGTGCAGCCCGAGTGTTTCGTGCCTGCACACAGGCACGAAACACTCGGCACTGCCGAAACCTGCAGCAAACACTCGGGTCAGAGCTTGGTGCGGAACAGATCGATGGTGCGGTCCCAGGCTTGTGCCGCGGCCGCCGGGGCGTAGACCTCGGGGCGCGAATCGTTGAAGAAGCCGTGGTGAGCCCCAGCGTGGATGTGCATCGTCGCGTCCTTGCCCAGGCCGCGCAGTTTCGTTTCGAGCGCTCGCGTGGGCTCCGGGCCTGCGTAGTCGTCGTGCTCGGCGTACTCACCGACGATCGTGGCCGAGATCGCCGACCAATCGGGCTGCGCGGATTCCCACCCGATCACGCCGTAGTAGGGCGCGCAGGCAACGACGGCGTCCGGTCGCTGAGACGCAACGACGAGCGCCAGGCCACCACCCATGCAGTAGCCGACGACGCCGACCGACTTGACCCCCGATCGTTCCTGCAGAAGATCGATCGCACCACTCAGGTCCTTGCCGGCCTGCTGCAGGTTGAGCGCCATCATCAGCTTGCCAGCGCCATCGGATTCAGTACTCGACTGGCCGTGGTATAGGTCGGGAGCGAGCGCTGTGAACCCGGCCGCCGCAAAGCGATCAGCTACGTCCTTGATGTGCGGCACCAGACCCCACCATTCCTGAATCACCAGCACACCAGGGCCTGAACCGGCGAGATAGCCATCGCAGGTGTGACCATTGCTTTTGAATGTGACCATCTCTCCCATTCGGCGCACGGTACTACCATGAACACCTATGACCGTGCTCGACACCAACCCAGCCGACGCCTTGAAGAACGACCGCAAACACGTGTTCCATTCGTGGAGCGCGCAGGCGGCCCTGAACCCGCTCGTGGTGAGCCGGGCTGAAGGCAGCCACTTTTGGACTGAGGACGGCACCAAGTACCTCGACTTCTCTAGCCAGTTGGTCAACGTCAACATTGGCCACCAGCATCCGAAGCTCGTCGCCGCCATCAAGGAGTACGCCGACAAGCTGTGCACGGTCGCTCCCTTCCATGCCAACGATGCGCGCAGCGAGGCGGCACGGCTGATCAGTGAAGCCTCCGGTCTCGACATGGTGTTCTTCACCAACGGCGGCGCCGAGGCCACCGAGAACGCAGTCCGCATGGCGCGACTGCACACGAATCGGTTCAAGGTGCTCAGTCACTACCGCAGCTACCACGGCGCGACGAGCGGCGCAATCTCACTGACTGGCGACCCCCGTCGTTGGGCGAGCGAGCCCGGCATGCCCGGAGTCGTCAAGTTTTGGGGTCCCTACACCTACCGCAGCGCGTTCCACAGTGCCAACGACGTCGAGGAGTCTCAGCGTGCACTCGCGCACCTCGACGACGTGCTGATGGTCGAGGGCGGACACAACGTCGCCGCCATCATTCTGGAAACGGTGGTCGGCACCAACGGCATCCTCGTGCCACCCGACGGATACCTGCAAGGCGTTCGCGAACGATGCGACCGCCACGGCATCGTTCTCATCTGCGACGAAGTGATGGCGGGCTTCGGCCGCTGCGGCGAGTGGTTTGCATATCAGAAGTGGGGCGTGCAACCGGATCTTGTTTGCTTCGCCAAGGGGTCGAACTCGGGCTACCTGCCACTCGGCGGCGTCGCAATCAGTCGCAAGATCGCCGACTCGTTCCAGGATCGACCGTTCCCTGGCGGGCTCACCTACTCGGGTCATCCGCTTGCGTGCGCGTCGGCCGTCGCCAGCATCAACATCTTCAAAGAAGAGGGCATCATCGAGCACGCCCGGATGCTTGGCACCGACGTGATCGCGCCGGGTCTAGAGAAACTTCAAGCCAACCACCCCACCGTCGGCGAGGTGCGCGGTCTCGGCGTGTTCTGGGCCATCGAGCTGGTGAAGGATCGCGCCACCCGCGAGCCACTCGTGCCGTACAACGCCGCTGGCCCAGACACGAAGCCGATGGTCGAGCTCGCCGCGGCGTGCAAGGCGAAGGGATTGTGGCCGTTCACCCACTTCAACCGCCTGCACGTGGTTCCGCCGTGCACCACCAGCCGCGAGTTGGTCGAGGAAGGCCTCGCGATTCTCGACGACGCACTCAGCGTCGCCGACAAGTACTACACGGGCTGAACGACCGTCGAGGACAATCCAGCCATCATCGAGGAGCTCGTCGCCCTAGCGTGCGAGTTCGCTCACGGCACCCGAGCCAACAAGGCCAACCTTGCCAAGGCCATCGATGCATTACTTGAGCGGGGCGACCAACCGAGTCTGGTCGAGCGTCCTAGCGCGGTGGTCGCGCGCCGTCTGCAGAAGGTCGTCGACAACTTGCTTGAGTTCGGTTGGCAGCCCGCCGACTTGGTTCACGTCGTCAAGCGCGAATTGGCGCTGCGCGCAAGTCGAATGGCTGTTGGCTTTGTTGCGAATCACTCGCGGCGACACGACGCGGCGGCTCGTGCGCCGCACTCATGGCTAGAGCAACTCGCCGACATGGGCGTGTACGACTCTGGCAGCAGAGTCGTTCGTGGCGGAACCGGCGACGTGCTGGCGGCCTGGGCGCGCGCCGAGCGCCTTCACCCAGAAGACGCACTCACGACTGCCATCCAGATCCTTGCGCAGCTTCTCAGTGCCCCACACTTGTCGGTTCTCATCGATCCGCCAAGTGCGTGGGGAGCAACGAATGTCGGCCGCAACGAGCGCACCAGAAGCGGCGAAGTGGACGAGAAGGCGCTACGGCTCATCCGTGCGATGCTCGCCAAAGCGGAAGCCACCAGCTTCGAAGCGGAAGCCGCGACCTTCACGGCGAAGGCGCAGGAGTTGATGACACGTCATTCGATCGATGCCGCAATCATGGCCTCAGCGGAAAGGGGTGTGGGGCTCAGTGCGGGAGTGGAATCACGGCGAGTGCACATCGACAATCCGTACGGCAACGAGAAGGCCGCCTTTCTCTCTGCTATTGCTTCGGTCAACGGCGTCAGGGCGGTGTGGGGTCCGGCATGCGGATTCAGCACACTCGTCGGGTTTCCTGTCGACCTACGGCTGACCGATGTTCTGTTCACGTCGTTGCTCGTGCAAGCCACTCACGCCTCTGCCCAAGCCACCTTGCATCAGGCCCACTTGCGCACAGCACCGTTCCGGCGCGCGTTCTTGATTGCGTTCGCCGATCGCGTCACCGAGCGACTCGAGGCCACACGAGAGCACATCGCTCAGGATGCGGAGCAGGCGTACGGTACGGCACTCGTGCCGATACTCGCCGAACGCCAAGCCGCAGTCGACGCTGCATATGAAGAAGCATTCCCACACACCACCGTCCAACGCGGACGACGACTCGATGCAGCTGGCTGGTACGCGGGGCGTGCCGCCGCAGAGCGTGCCGACATCGGCGTCGGCGAAGCGATCACCGGCGGGTGATGCGGCTCAGTCGCCGACGTGCCAGGTGCCGTTACTGCGCAGCAGTGTGGTGAGGTCGCCCGGCCCCTTCTTCTCCGAAGCGGCGGCCAACTGCGCGCCAACCATTTGGCCGTAGTCGCCGCGGTCGACGTCGCGGAAGATTCCGAACGGCGTCGGCGAGTGATTGTCGTGCGACAGGCGAGCCAACGAGAACGCGAGCCCAGGGTCGGCGCGGTGCGCGTCGTGCACGAGCAGTGCATCGACACCAACGTCGGCGACCTCGACGATGCGCAATTGGCCATCGCTGCCCATGACCACCCCGCTGTGACCATCGGCGCCGAAACGGATCGGTTCGCCATGCTTCAAGTCGATCATCATCTCCTCACGAGCGGCACGAGCGAGCACACCGTCGAACGCGCCATCGTTGAACACGTTGCAGTTCTGCAGGATCTCGACGAAGGAGGCACCGCGATGCGCGTGCGCCGCCCGGAGCGTGTTCATGATGTGCTTGCGATCAAGGTCGTGTGTGCGAGCAACGAACGATGCCTCAGCGCCGAGCGCAACCGCCAACGGGTTGAACGGATGATCGATCGACCCCATCGGCGTGCTCTTGGTAACCTTGCCCTCTTCCGAGGTCGGCGAGTACTGGCCTTTCGTCAGGCCGTAGATCTGGTTGTTGAACAGCAAGATCGTCAGGTTGACGTTGCGCCGTAGCGCGTGGATCAGGTGGTTGCCGCCGATCGAGAGTGCGTCGCCGTCGCCGGTGATCACCCACACATCGAGATCCGGCCGTGCTACTGCGACGCCCGTCGCAATCGCCGGCGCACGTCCGTGAATGCTGTGCATCCCGTAGGTGTTCATGTAATAGGGGAAGCGACTACTGCAGCCGATTCCGCTGACGAACACCGTGTTCTCCGGTGCTACTCCTAGCTCGGGCATCAGAGTCTGCACGGCCAGCAAGATGCCGTAGTCGCCGCAACCGGGGCACCAGCGCACTTCTTGATCGCTGGTCCAATCCTTCTTGCTCGTGATCGGAACAATCGTGTCACTCACTGGCGAGTACCTCCTTGATTGCGGCTTCCAGTTCTGCGACGGCGAACGGCAAGCCCTGCACTTTGGTGACCGGCTTGGCATCGACCAAGAACTCGGCGCGAACTATCCGGCACAGCTGGCCCATGTTCAGCTCTGGTACCAGGATGTGCTTGAACTTGCGCAACAGGTCGCCCAAGTTGCGCGGCAGCGGGTTGAGGTGGGTGAGGTGAATCCACGCCACCTTGATGTTCTGTCGGCGGGTGATCTGAACGGCGGCGTCGATCGCAGCCCAGGTAGAACCCCAACCCAGCAGACACAGGTCGGCGTCTTCGTCGCCAACGATTTTGGCCAGCGGAATGTCGTTGGCGATGCCAGCAATCTTCGCCGCCCGCAGATGAACCATCGTCGAGTGGTTGGCGGGGTCGTAGCTGATGTTGCCGCTGCCATCTTCCTTCTCGATACCACCGACACGGTGCATCAGGCCGGGAGTACCGGGGATCGCCCACGGCCGAGCCAACGTTTCCGGATCGCGCAGGTAGGGGTAGAACTCGGCGGTTCCATCGTTCGCGGTGTGGTTCGTCTCAGTTGCAAACGGAACCGAGATGTCGGGCAGCGTCGAGGGGTCGGGCAACAGCCACGGCTCGCTGCCATTGGCGAGATAGCCATCGCTGAGCAGAATCACCGGGGTGCGGTACTTGAGCGCAATGCGCGCCGCCTCGATCGCCGCGTCGAAGCAGTGTCCCGGGCTGTAGGCCGCGACGATCGGCAACGGTGCCTCTGCGTGGCGCCCATACATGGCGATGTTCAAGTCGGCAGCTTCGGTCTTTGTCGGCAGACCAGTTGACGGCCCGCCGCGCTGAATGTCGACGAGTACGAACGGCAACTCGAGCGACACGGCCAAACTGAGCGTCTCGCCCTTCAGCGACACGCCCGGGCCACTGGTCGTCGTGACGCCCAGGTGGCCCGCAAAAGCGGCGCCCAACGCCATACCAGCAGCCGCGATCTCGTCTTCGGCCTGGACGGTGCGCACGCCAAAGTGCTTGTGCTTCGACAGCTCGTGCAGGATGTCGCTCGCCGGCGTGATCGGGTAGCTGCCAAGAAAGACCGGCAGTTTGGCGAGCTGGCCGGCCGCGACGAGGCCCCACGCCAACGCCACGTTGCCGGAGATGTTGGTGTACTCACCAGCTGGCAGTGCCGCGGGCTTCACCTGATAGGGATGATCGAACAGCTCGCTGGTTTCGCCGAAGTTGTAGCCAGCACGAAAGGCCGCGAGGTTGCTCTCCTTGACGAGATCCTTGAACCGCGACTCGACCCACTTCACGGTCGGCTCGACCGGACGCGAGTACAACCATGAGATGACCCCTAGCGCAAAGAAGTTCTTCGAGCGCTCTGCGTCGCGAGACTTTACGCCCAGCGGTTCGGTGGCCTTCTGGGTCAGCGATGTCATCGGGATCTCGACAACTCGATACTGCGAGAGCGAATCATCGAGCAGCGGATTGGCGCTGTAGCCGGCCTTCTGCAGATCGCGCTCGTTGAAAGAGTCGCTGTTCACGATCAGCAGACCGTGTTGGCCGAGCCGGTGCAGGTCGGCCTTCAGTGCCGCCGGGTTCATCGCCACCAACACGTCGGGAACGTCGCCCGGCGTCGTGATGACGTGATCCGAGATGTGCACCTGAAAACTGGAGACGCCGTTGACGGTGCCAGCTGGCGCGCGGATCTCGGCGGGATAGTCGGGGAACGTCGACAGATCGTTGCCGAACAAGGCGCTTGCGGAGGTGAAACGGTCGCCAGTGAGCTGCATGCCATCGCCGGAATCGCCTGCGAAGCGAACGACGACGTGCGAGATCTGCTCGGGCTCCCGGTCGCTGGGTTTATCAGTCATGACCACGGCCCCACGCTACCGCGCAGACCTCAGGGTGAGGGCTACCCCGGCGAGGGCCACGACGAGGCCAACGAGCGCCAGCGCACCCATGCGTTCACCGAAGAGAATCGCCGCTTCCAACGTGCTGAGCGCCGGAGTGAGGAAGAAGAGGCTGCTCACCCGAGCAGCGGCCTGGCGCTTGAGCAGCCACAACATGATCAGAATGGCTGCAATCGACATCACGAAGACCGACCATGCGAGAGCGAACACAGTGCTGCGCGTGAGCCGAATCCCCTCGTAGCCACCGAGCGACGAGTGCACCGAAGCGGCAATCATCAGGGCCGCCGCCGACGTGACGTACTGCGCACAAGTACCCCATACCAGCGGAGTCGAGCCTCCGCGACTCCGTTGGATCAGCGTTCCAGCGCAGATACCCGCGACGCTCAACACCGAGGCGACGATCGCGCCGAATGAGAGGCCTGCCGCGCGAGCGACCAGCCGATCGATGACCACCGCGATCACGCCGGCAAAGCCGAGAGCAACACCGACCCACTGAATCGGCCGCAGTCGTTCGCCCAGCAGCCCGCGAGCAGCAACGGCAGTGATGACCGGATGCAAACCTGCGATCAGAGCGCTGACGCCGGACGGCATTCCCCAACTAATCGCCAGAAAGACTCCACCGAGGTACAGCGCATGCAGCCCGAGCCCCGCGATGGACGCGGCCCCGAGTTGTTGACGAGTCGGGCGCGCCATGCGCGTGGCGAATGCAACTGCCGCGAGGACGGCTGCTGCCAACACGAATCTGACCGCCAGAAACACCAAGGGGCCGGAGTCGTCGGTGGCGTAGCGGGCTGCAATGAACCCAGTGCTCCAGAGCGCGACAAACAGCCAAGGGGCCGCCGCCACGGCTAGTGAAGGGCCGGTACGTAAAGGGCGGGCCGCCGAAGCGACCCGCCCTTCAGTTCCTTCACTGACCGACATAACTGTCGAATCTAGACGCCGCCCTCCGTCAAGGTGACTTCGATTCGCTTCCAGTTCGAGCCGACCACGTCGACACCCTCGGCCTTCAACTCGGCAAGAGCGGCGTCGACGATGTCGTTGGTGAACGCGTCGGCATCAACCGGCTCGGTCAACACCGTCGCACCATCGAGGTTCAAGGTGTTGCTCGCAATCTCGACCGTGCGGTCCCACGCGGCCTGATTGATGAATCCAACGCCGTCGGCCGACGGCCAGATGAGAGCATTGACCTCGTTCATCTGCCACAGCTGGTGAGATGATCCGAGCGTCGGCCCGTTCTCCACAACGATGTCGCGGCAGATCACCGTGTTGTCGCGGCAGAATGCCCAACCCTTAAGCGATGCCTTCACGAAAGCAATCGCGGTCGTGTTGTACTCCGGGTCATTGGCCAGACGGTCGCCGTCGGCCCAGATGGCGTCCTGCAACATGCCGACGCCCTCTTCCTCGTACGACACCACGTTCAGATCGTCAGGAGTGTAGAGCTCGCCCGTCTCGGGATTGATTGCCTCGAGCACCTGTGCGTACTCGTTGTAGGTCATCGCTTCCGCGGCATCGATGTCGCCTGCCAGAAGACCCGACATGTCGAAGTTCTGTCCAACGATTTCAACGTCGGTCGCCGGATCGAGACCCGCAGCGCTCAGCGCGGCGAAGATCTCGAACTCGTTACCGAAGCCCCAGCTACCAATCTTCTTGCCGGCGAAGTCGGCCGCCGACGTAATGCCGGCATCCTTGAAGCTGACCTGCAAGGTTCCGCTGCGCTGGAAGATCTGCGCGATGTTCACAATGTTGGCGCCAGCCTCGCGAGATGCAAGTGCCTTGGGCACCCACGCCAACGCGAAGTCGGCACCGCCGCTGGCGAGTACGTCCTGGGGAACGATCTCGACCGCACCCTGCAGAATCTCGACGTCGAGCCCGGCTTCTGCGTAACAGCCCTGCGCGTCAGCCGCGTAATAGCCAGCGAACTGAGCCTGTGTGAACCACTGCAACTGCAGCTTGACCTTGGTCTTCTCCGCCGGTCCCTTGCTGGCGTCACAGATCACGGGACCGCCGCTTGAACCAGCCGTCGTGCTGCTGCTCTCCTCGTCGTCACCGCAAGCGACGAACGTGAGACCGGCCACTGCGACGATGGCCAGCGACTTGATCAGTCGTGTCCTTTGCATACTGCATTTCCCCCTTGTGTTGTTGATGATCTTGATGTGTTACCTGGACTCACGTCGTCGTTGCCATGGCACCGCGACGTACTCCAAGACTGCGGCGACTCCGAAGAAGAGTAGGCCTAACGCCGAGGCACCCGCGACATAGGCGAGCCCGACGTCCTTCTTGGAGATCGAGAGGAACCCACTGATGCTGGCTCCGAGACCGTTGCGATTGCCACCGAAGTACTCCGCGACAACTGCGGTGATCACCGTCAGCGGCGCAGCCACCCGGATGCCGGTGAAAAGGAACGACATGGCGTTGGGCAGGCGCACCTTCACGAACTGCTGCACCGGTGAAGCTGCGAACGAACGCATCAGCTCGAGTTGCGTCGGCGAGCTCTGCCGCAAACCACGCGACACATTGACGAAGACGACGAAGAAGGCGGCCAACGTGGTCATGATCCGTCGCGGAGTCTCGCTGTCCGCTTCATATAGCCGCGTGAAGAGAGCAATCAGCACCACGATCGGGATGGCATTGACAGCCACTGCAATTGGGTTGACGAGTTCCCCGATCCAGCGCACTGCAGCGGCCAGCAAGGCAACGAGGCAACCGAGCAGCGTGCCCGCGATCAATCCGATTAGCGCGTTGCCGCCTGACACTTCCATGGCATCGACGATGCGCTGCAGGTTGTCGAGTCCGGCAGACCAGACCTGCGAAGGCTTCACCAGCACGAAGGGCTTGATGTCACGCCATACGACGAGGGCTTCCCAGGCACCAAGGAACAGCGCGCCAAAGACGACTGGCGGCAGCAGTGCAGCGGCTCGGTGCTTCAGGCTGCTCACCGGTTTTCGATGCCCCGCACGTCGCTGGTTACTTCCGAGCCGCGCAACGCCTCGCGCACCTCAGTGATCTTGTCGTAGAACTGCTTCGCTTCGCGAGTTTCTTCGTCGCGAGCGCGGTCGATCCCCACCTTGATGATCGACGTAATCCGACCAGGCCCGGCAGACATCACCACGACGCGGTCGCTGAGATACACCGCTTCAGGAATGCTGTGCGTCACAAAGACGACTGTCGTTTGTGTCGCACCGCAGATGCGCAGCAATTCGGCCTGCATGTGCTCGCGCGTCATTTCATCAAGGGCGCCAAACGGTTCGTCCATCAGCAGCAGCGATGGGTGGGCGGCGAGCGCTCGCGCGATCGCGATGCGCTGCTGCTGACCGCCGGACAACTGCCAGGGCATCGCATGCGCACGGTCGGGCAACTTCACCAGCTCCAACATTTCCTGAGAACGTGCTTGCCGCTTTGCTTTGTCCCAGCCCTTCAGCTCCAGCGGCAACTCGATGTTCTTGGCGACGGTTCGCCACTCGAAGAGGCCTGCCTGCTGAAAGGCCATCCCGTAGTCCTGATCGAGCCTCGCCTGACGTGGGGACTTGTCATTGACCGTGATGGAACCCTGCGTCGGTTCCAGCAGGTCGGCGATCAGCCGCAGCAGCGTCGACTTGCCACAACCGGAAGGCCCGATCAGCGAAACGAACTCACCGGCGACCACCTGCAAGTGCACGTCCGTCAGAGCATCGACCTGATTCGACCGACCGGCATTGAAGACCTTGTGGACTGCCGCCACATCAACAGCAAGAGTCACGAGTATTCCTCCGTAGGTCGGTTGCGTGTGAAGTAGCGATCAACGGCATTGATCAGTGCCGCCATCGCCAACCCGAGGACGACTGTTCCGGCCACGGCCGTGAACACCTTCGCTGGCCGCGAGGTGCCCTCTTGCAGATACGCAAGGATCAGGTAACCGACGCCGTTGGTCAGGCCGACGCTGAGCTCACTAACCACGACGCCGAACACGGCGGCGCTGCCTGCCAGTCGCATCGCCGGCGCCAGATACGGAACCGCCGCCGGGAGGCGCAGTCGGCGCCAAGTGCTCCACCACGACGACGCGTAAGAGTCCATCAGTTCCAACGCTGCGGGCTCGGGAGAGTTGAAACCGCGCAGCGCGCCGACCGCAATCGGAAAGAAGGAAAGGAACGCGCCGAGCACTAAGGCTGAGGTCCACTTCTCCCATTCGAATCCGAAGAAGCTGATCTCACCACCCCACGTCACGGTCAGCGGCGCCAACGCGATCAGCGGAATCGTTTGCGAGATCACTAGGTACGGCATCAAGCCGCGCTGAACGACCCTGAACCGAGCCATCAGAATCGCGGCGCCGATTCCAATCAGCGTTCCGAGTATCAAGGCGGCGACCGCGAGCTTCAGCGAGTTGAAGGTCCCCTCGACAACAGCTTCAAACACATTCGTCGAGCTGCCACGCACCTGCGGTTTGCCGAACTCGCGGCCCATGTCGAACACACTTGGCATTGCGAGGTCGTTCGCGCGCGGCAGCAACTTGTAGCCGAATACCTTGCCGACGTCGCGTTCGGTGCCGAGCCAAGGGCCAATCCAGTTGCGGTAGGACTCCCATGCGGCGAGCAACAACGTGAGTGCGAGCACACCGAAGAACGCGGGACGGAGTTTCTTCACGAATGGTCTGTTCACGACCCTTTTGTTCACGACTTCGCGCGCACGTGCTCGGCAACGGCGGGCATGACCTTCTCGCCGTATGCCTGCAGCGTGTTGTCTTTGTCGTCGTGTTGCAGATAGACGGAGAACTGATCGACCCCGAGGTCCTTCAGTTGCTTCATGCGCTCGATGTGAGCCTCCGGCGGACCGATGATGCAGAAGCGATCGACGATCTCGTCGGGCACGAAGTTCGTGTGCGTGTTGCCAGCCTGACCGTGCTCGTTGTAGTCGTAGCCCTGTCGGCCCTTGATGTAGTCGGTCAGCGCCTTCGGCACCGGCGCATCGTCGCCATAACGGGCCACGATGTCGGCGACGTGGTTGCCCACCATCCCGCCGAACCAACGGCACTGCTCGCGGCCGTGGGCAAGCCCTTCCTTCGAACCGTCGGTGATGTACGCGGGAGCGGCAACACAGATCGTGATGTCGTCGGGGTTGCGCCCGGCCGCCTTCGCCGCCGCGCGCACGGAGTTGATCGTGAACTCGGCGATCGACAGATCGGCGAGTTGCAGGATGAAACCGTCGCCGACTTCGCCAGTCAGCGCTAGCGCCTTGGGCCCATAGGCGGCCACCCACACCTCGAGGCGACTCTTGGCAGCCCATGGCAAGCGCAACTCGCTGCCCTTGTAGTCCACCGACCGACCGTTGGCCATCTCGCGGATCACGTGCACGCTTTCGCGCAAGGTCGCGAGAGTCGTTGGCGCACCGTTGGTGACTCGCACCGCCGAGTCGCCACGGCCGATGCCGCACACCGTGCGGTTGCCGTACATCTCGTTCAGAGTGGCGTACAAACTCGCTGTCACGGTCCAGTCGCGCGTCGCCGGATTGGTGACCATCGGCCCGACGATCACGTTGCGCGTCTCGGCCAGGATCTGGCTGTAGATCACGTACGGCTCTTGCCACAGGATGTGGCTGTCGAAGGTCCACACGTACTCGAACCCGTAACTCTCTGCGCGCTTGGCAAGATCAATCACCCGCCGCGCAGGCGGTGTCGTCTGCAACACGATCCCAAACTGCATCTGCGTCCCCCTCTGAGTGCTCTGACTATCGGTTCTGCGGAAAGCCGAGGTCGACGCGGCTGGTACGCGGGTCTGGCCACCGTCTCGTGACGACCTTGGTGCGCGTGAAGAAGTTGATGCCCTCGGGGCCATACATGTGGCTGTCGCCGAACAAGCTCGCCTTCCAGCCACCGAAGCTGTAGTAGCTGACGGGCACTGGCAACGGCACGTTGATGCCGACCATCCCCACCTGCACATCGAACTCGAACTGCCGCGCAGCTCCGCCGTCGCGCGTGAAGATCGCGGTGCCGTTGCCGTACTGGTTGGCGTTGATCATTGCCAGACCATCGTCGTAGCCCTTGACGCGCGTGACGTTGAGCACCGGCCCGAAGATCTCCTCGTCGTAGCAGCGCATTCCTGGCTTGACGTGGTCGAGCAGGCTCGGCTTGAGGAAGAACCCGTCGGCGGGTAGGTCGCTACCGACGGTTCCATCGACGACCACCGTGGCGCCTTCGCCCGCGGCGCCCTCGACGTATCCCTTCACCTTGTCGCGGTGCTCGCCGGTGATCAGCGGACCCATCTCGTTGCCGTCCTCACTTGCCGGGCCGACTTTGATCGCTGGCAGCCGATCCTTGATTTTGGCGACGAGGTCGTCGGCGATGGCGTCGCTGGCGAGCACGACTGCGATCGCCATGCACCGCTCGCCGGATGATCCGTACGCGGCGCTCACGGCGGCATCGGCTGCCATGTCGAGATCGGCGTCGGGCAGCACGAGCATGTGGTTCTTGGCCCCGCCGAGAGCCTGCACCCGCTTACCGTTCTTGGTGCCGGTTTCGTAGATGTAACGCGCGATCGGTGTGCTGCCGACAAAACTGATCGCTTGTACGTCGGGGTGCGAGAGCAGACGATCGACCGCAACCTTGTCGCCGTTGATGATGTTGAATGTGCCGTCGGGCAGACCTGCCTGCTTCAGCAGTTCGGCGATGAACATGCTGGTCGAGGGGTCTTTCTCGCTTGGCTTCAACACAAACGTGTTGCCGCACGCCAGAGCGTTGGCGAACATCCACATCGGCACCATGGCGGGGAAGTTGAACGGCGTGATACCGACGCACACACCGAGCGGTTGCTTGATGCTGTACACGTCGATGCCCGTCGACGCCTGCTCGCTGTAGCCACCCTTGAGCAGGTTGGGCACGCCGCACGCGTACTCGATGTTCTCGAGGCCGCGCGCAACTTCGCCGAGCGCGTCGGCCAGAACCTTGCCGTGCTCCTTTGAGAGCAGCGAGGCGATCTCCTTGCGATTGGCGTCGACCAACTCGCGCATGCGGAACATCACCTCGGCGCGGCGCGACAAGTTCGTTGCCCGCCACGACGGGAAGGCCGCTTTCGCGACAGCGACAGCGTGATCCACCTCGGCAACCGACGCAAGGTCGACCTCAGCCTGCTGAGTACCGGTAGCGGGGTCGAACACGACGCCCGAGCGACCGGATGCCCCTTCGAAAACCTTGCCATCGATCCAATGCGAAATCCGATACATACGAACTACTCCCAAGATTGGTTGTGCGGTCTAGACCAAATACTGCGAAAGCCCACGGCGAATGTACTGACCGTGGCCCTTGCGCCCTGTGAACTTGTCGTTCTCGACGACCACAGAACCACGCGAGAAGACGGTGTCGACCTTGCCGTCGATCACCCAGCCTTCCCACGCGCTGTAGTCCATGTTCATATGGTGCTTGTCCTTGAGACCGATCTTCGTCTTCTTGTTGGGGTCCCAGACCACCACGTCGGCGTCGGCGCCAGGAGCGATGACACCCTTCTTCGGATACATGCCGAACATGCGCGCCGGAGTCGTGCAACAGGTCTCGACCCAACGCTCGAGCGTCAACTCGCCCTTCACCACACCTTGATACAGAAGCTCCATACGGTGCTCCACTCCACCAATGCCATTGGGGATCGCGGAGAAGTTTCCGAGGCCAAGTTCCTTCTGATCCTTCATGCAGAACGGGCAGTGGTCGGTGCTGACGATCGCCAACTCGTTCATGCGCAGGCCCTTCCAGAGATCGCCCTGATGCCCGTGCCCCATCTGGCCGATGTGGTGCGGGTCGTGGTCGCGACTGCGCACCGGCGTGCTGCACACCCACTTGGCACCTTCGAAGCCCGGCAGACCAAGAGTCTCTTCCAGTGTCAACCACAAGTACTGCGGACACGTCTCGGCGAACACGTTGCGACCGTGATGGCGTGCAGCGGCCACTTCGTTCAGCGCGTCGCCGGCACTCATGTGCACGATGTAGAGCGGCACATTGCCAGCAACTTGGCTGAGCACGATTGCGCGATGCGTCGCTTCCGCTTCGAGCGGCGATGGGCGCGTGTAACTGTGATAACGCGGATCGGTCTCGCCACGCGCCAACGCTTGTTGCACTAGCACGTCGATGGCGATGCCGTTCTCGGCGTGCATCATGATCATTGCGCCGCAGTCGGCAGCGGTTTGCATCGCCTTCAGGATCTGACCGTCGTCGCTATAGAACACGCCGGGGTAGGCCATGAACAGCTTGAAACTGCTGATCCCTTCATGGTCGGTGAGGTACTTCATCGCTTTCAGCGATTCGTCGTCGACACCACCGATGATTTGGTGAAAGCCGTAATCGATGCTGCAGTTGCCATCTGCCTTGCGATGCCACTCGGCGAGTCCCTGATGTACGTCTTCGCCGTAACGCTGCACCGCCATGTCGATGATCGTCGTCGTGCCACCCCACGCGGCGGCATTGCTGCCGGTCTCGAACGTGTCGCTCGCAAATGTGCCGCCGAACGGCAACTCCATGTGAGTGTGCACATCGATGCCACCGGGAATGACGTACTTGCCGGCGGCGTCGATAACGCGGTCGATGCCTTCTTCCGTGAAGTAACCCGGCTCCCCGAGCGCGCGAATCGTTTCTCCGTCGATGAGCACGTCCTGCGCCAAAACACCCGTGGTGGAGATGACGTTGCCGTTCTTGATCAATGTCTTCATGTTGGAGTCTCCTGACTAGCGCTCGAAAAGGTCGTCGTAGGCGTCGGGGCGACGGTCGCGGTAGAACGCCCAGCGATCGCGCACCTGCTTGATCTTGTCCATGTCGAGATCGCGCACGATCAGTTCCGGCTTGTGCGCATCGCCGACCTCGCCGACGAACTTGGCTTCCGGGTCGACGAAGTAGCTCTGACCATAGAAGTCGTTGTCGCCCAACGGTTCGATACCGACACGATTGATGGCGCCGATGTAATAGATGTTGGCGACTGCGGCAGCCGGTTGCTCGACGCGCCAGAGGTACTCGCTGAGGCCACGACTGGTGGCCGACGGATTGAAGACAATCTCGGCACCGTTGAGGCCAAGCGCTCGCCAGCCCTCGGGGAAGTGGCGGTCGTAACAGATGTACACGCCGACTTTGCCGACTGCGGTGTCGAAGACGGGATAGCCGCCATCGCCCGGCGCGAAGTAGTACTTCTCCCAGAAGCCCTTCGTCTGCGGAATGTGTTGCTTGCGGAACTTGCCGAGGTACGTTCCATCGGCGTCGATGACCGCTGCCGTGTTGTAGTACAGGCCGGGCCGAACGATCTCGTACATCGGCAGCACCAAAACCATGCCGGCTTCCTTAGCAATGCTTTGGAACCGCTTGGTGGTCGGCCCGTCGGGGATCGCCTCCGTGTAGTCGTAGTACTCGGGCTCTTGCACCTGGCAGAAATAGGGCCCGTAGAACAACTCCTGAAAGCACATCACCTGTGCGTTCTGCTGCTTCGCCTCATGCACCGCCTGCTCGTGCTTGTCGAGCATCGCGTCCTTGGTGCCCGCCCAATCCGTCTGCAGCAGTGCCGCTCTCACCGTGTTTGCCATGCCCGGAGACTACCCCCCGCCCGTGATTCGGTAAATCCGAAGCACCCGTTTAGTAGCCGGTGATCTTGCTGTGGTCCCAGCTCACCATACGTTCGACGTCGAACTCGACGACGAGGCGCTTGCGGGCTTGTGCCTCGATGAACGGCACCAACTCGTCGGCCAGGGCATCTGGTCCGCCGTAGCGCACGGCCACTTCCTTGCCCAGGTGCATGATGCGGTCGTAGTCCTCGATGATGCGACCGCTGCCAACCAACTCGACACCCTTCAACTCGTTGTACGTATCGCCACTCTCGACCAGGCCAGTCATCTTCGGGTCGCGCCGCAGGTTGACGATCTTCTGGCTCTTCGCGAACGTCCAGAACTGAACCTGGCCGTCAACCAGCGCGTACCACATCGCCACGAGATGCGGATGCCCGCTCGGGCCGATCGTTGCGACGTTGAGAATCCGTTGCTCGGCGAGGTAGCTCTGAACCTCGTCGTCGGTCATCGCGATCTGGGTACGCCGGTTGGCCATGCGGCCACGGTACCGCGCAGCTCAGACGCGAGTGAGTTCGAGCGCGACCGGACAATCCACAGTGATCGCCGCTTCGCCCACAATGCCGACCCCGGCGGGAGTGACGAAATGCGAGCACAGGGCCAGTGGAATGACGTCGGCCACTCCTTCATTCGGCACACGATCGACGAGCGAGGTAAACCCAACCTCTGGGATGAGGCGGCCGACGCCGAGCACGACCCACACGGGCACCTCACTGCAGTACGCAACGGACGCGGCGGCACGTCCGCCCGGTGCTGTCAGGGTTTCGGAGGGTGACGCAGCCAGCGCTTCGATCAGTACCAAGTCTGCGGCGAGAACAGCTCCTGTCAGCAGGTCGGCCGAGTCGTCGCTGCCGATAGCGAGCACAGTCACGTCATTGCGGCGCAACAGCGCTTCGCTGATCAGATCGGACCAGCCGACTACACACACCGTTGCGTCGCCGGGAAGTTCATTCGCAAGTCGCTCGGCGGTCGGGTCGTCGACGATCTGCGCCGCCAATCGCCGCGCAACCGAGTACGGGTCCGTGTCGGTCAGCATGTGCGCGCACAGCCACCACAGCGGACCCGAGGTGGGGTGACGCTCGACAATGCGGCGGCACGCCACCACCAACCCGGCTGGATCAGTCCCCAACGCTCGCAGCGCTGAGGCGGTTTCGACGACGAGCGTTCGCGGGTCACCGCCATACGAGCGGGCGATATAGCGCAAACGCTCGATCGGGTGCACAGCGGGACGCTAGTTCGATGGACGCTGGCTGGCAGCGTCTCGCGCGCTACCGTTGCCCATTGTGGCTAGTTCCGTTGCTCTCGACACAACGCTCACCCCTCTCACCGGCGATGCGCGCCCGCTCGAGGAGTGGCTCACCACTTTCCACCTCGCCAGCGTTGTCCTCGACCCGTTCACCAACGAAAGCTCGTGGGTGCTGCAAGCGGCGACTCGCATTCTCGAGGCGTTTCGGGGCGCCGATGTGCGAGTCAACCTCGTGCTGACGTGCACTCCCGACGAAGCGAAGCAGTTTCTCGGACCGCTCGTCGACCGGTTTCTCGTGTTCTGCGACCCCGATCGCCGTTTCGTGCGTGGTCTCGGCGTCGCAACGTTGCCCGCCTTCGTCTTCGTGCGCGGCGACGGCAGCGTGCACGCAGCGGCCGAGGGTTGGAACCCTGCTGAGTGGCGGCGCGTCGCGGAGAGCATCGCCGACACCACATCGTGGATCGCGCCCACCATTCCGGTGGCCGCCGATCCCTCGCCGTTCCACGGCACCCCGGCACTTGGCTGATCGGTGCGGTCGCTCCCGACCGACCTTCCGGTCGCCGAGTCGCTCCCCGCGTTAGGCGACGCCCTCGGCGCACATGGCGTGGCGATCCTGGTAGCGCCTCCAGGGGCCGGCAAGACAACACTGACGCCACTCGTGTTGCTCGACGAGCCCTGGCTCGGCGAGAACAAGATCGTGATGCTCGAACCGCGTCGATTGGCGACACGCGCAGCCGCGCAGCGTATGGCGTCGATACTCGGCGAGCGGGTGGGCCAGACGGTCGGCTACCAAACGCGCGACGAACGCCACATCGGCGCCAACACGCGCGTGGAGGTCGTCACCGAAGGTGTTCTCACGCGCCGATTGCAGAACGATCCATCACTCGACGGCTACGGGTTGGTGATCTTCGATGAGGTCCACGAACGCAACCTGCCTACCGACCTCGGGTTGGCGTTGTTGCTCGACGCACAGGCGACCGTGCGGCCCGACATTCGCGTGCTGGCGATGTCAGCGACCCCAGACACGAAGGGCCTGCTTGCGGTTCTCGGGGCGTCGACGCCCGTCGTCAGCAGCGACGGTCGAATGCATCCGGTCGACATTGTGTGGCTGCCGATGGGCAAGGGCGATCGTGTGCCGGAGGCCATTGCGTCCGCCGTGCAACGTGCGCTGAAGGAGCAGGTCGGCGACGTGCTCGTGTTCCTTCCGGGCATCGGCGAGATTCGGCGAGTTCAGCAGTTGCTCACCGGCAGCATGCCGGACATTGTTGATGTGTACCCGCTCGCAGGAGCACTGTCGATGAGCGAGCAGGATCTAGCGCTTGCTCCATCTGCAAGCGGGCGCCGCCGCGTCGTACTCAGCACCGACATCGCCGAGTCTTCTCTGACCGTCGAGGGCGTGCGCGTGGTCGTCGACGCAGGACTCGCGCGTGTCCCGCGATTCGACCAGCGCAGTGGAATGTCGCGGCTCACCACGGTCAGCACCAGCCGTGCCTCCGCAGACCAACGCGCTGGTCGCGCCGGTCGCACCGAGCCGGGCACGGCTTATCGCCTGTGGAGCAAGCTCGAGCATGGGACGCGGCGAGCGCACCTCGAGCCGGAGATCACCCAGGTCGATCTCGCCGGTCTGGTGCTGGAACTGGCGGTCTGGGGCACACCCACCAGCGATTTGAAGTGGGCAGATCAACCGCCTGCGCGCAGCGTGCAACAGGCCACAGAGCTGTTGAAGTTCCTCGGCGCTCTCGGCAGCAACGCATCGGTGACGGCGCTCGGTCGCGGAATGCTGGCGCTCCCCTTACACCCGCGTCTCGCGCGAATGGTGCACGGATCCAGCGCCGGCGACAAGTCGTTGGCCTGCGTGGTCGCCGCGCTGCTCGACGAACGCGATGTTCTTCGCGGACGTCCTGACGAACTGCCAGCCGACCTTGCACTTCGGGTCGGCGTGGTGTGCGGTCAGTCTCACGACCATGCCGACGCTCGCGACGTCCGACGCGTGCGTGATCGTGCAGCCGACGTTGCCCAGCGAGCGCGCGTTTCGTTCGACCTCGAGTCAGTGCGCGCCGAGCGCTGCGGCATCGTGTTGTCGCTTGCGTACCCGGATCGGATTGCAGTTCGGCGCAGTCAGCCAGGCCAATTCCAGTTGCGTTCGGGGGCGGGTGCGTGGACTCCGCCAACCGACCTTCTCGCCAACGAACGATTCGTCGTCGCCGCCGATCTTGACGGAAAGCGCGACAACGCCCGCATCAGAATCGGGGCGGCCCTCGCTGTCGACGACGTGATCACTGCGCTCGCCGACCAGATCGAAGAGCGCGAAACCCTGATGTGGGACAAGCAGCGCAACGATCTTGTGCTGCGCCTTGAGACCCGACTCGGCGGAATGCTGCTCGTGGAACGCACAGGTGCCGCAATCGCAGGCGACGCGACCACGACTGCGCTGGTGGATCGAGTGCGCACAACACGGCTCGCAGCGCTGCGCTGGACCACCGACGCCATGGCACTGCGAGCCCGGGTTGCGTTTCTACGACGCGAGTTCCCGGAAGCAGAGTGGCCCGATTGGAGCGATTCGAAACTGCTCGCAACGCTCGACGACTGGCTCGCCCCGTACTTGCTGCGCGCAATCAATGCCGCAGACCTCGCCAAGTTGGACACCGCGATGCTGCTGACATCGCAGTTGGGTTGGGACAAAGGTGCGCGGCTGACCGACCTTGCGCCCACGACGTTCTCAACTCCCTCGGGCCGGGAGGTGCGCATTGACTACTCGCGCGACATGCCAACGGCATCGGTCCGCGTGCAGGATCTGTTCGGCTTGCGTGAGCATCCGAGCGTTGCCAACGGCCGGATACCGATCGCGCTGGAGTTGCTCTCCCCCGCTGACCGGCCGATTCAAATCACCAGCGATCTGCCCGGCTTCTGGGCGGGCACATGGGCAGAGGTGCGTAAAGAAATGGCCGGCCGCTATCCGAAGCATCAATGGCCGACCGACCCAGCCGCAGCGCCGCCAAAACGCCTGAAGTAGTTCCCGATGGGCGGCCTCAATTCCCGTCTGTGTCGCGACGTTCGGCTGAGTCCCGGCGAGCTTCGACCTCGTATCCTTGACCTGTGGCTGATACTCCGAAGTTTGAGTTCACTCCGATTCTCCCGCTCGGTGCCGACGAGACCCCCTACCGCCTGATCAGCACCGACTTCGTGCGCACGATCGACACGCCGCTTGGCCCGATGCTGCAGGTCGACCCGGCGGCGCTCACGTTGATCACGCAGGAGGCGATGCGCGAGATTTCGCACTTCTTGCGACCCGGGCACCTGCAACAACTACGCAACATCCTCGACGATCCGGAGGCGAGCGACAACGACCGCTTCGTCGCGCTCGATCTGTTGAAGAACGCAGCAATCGCCGCCGGTGGTGTCCTGCCGATGTGCCAGGACACCGGGACAGCAATCATCAAAGCAAAGAAGGGCCAGCAGGTCTTCACCGCGAGCGGCGACGTGAACGGCGGCGACGAAGCAGCAATATCACGCGGCGTCTTCAACACGTTCCAGACGAGCTTCCTGCGTTACAGCCAAATGTCGCCGGTCAGCATGTACGAAGAGGTCAACACCGGCAACAACCTTCCCGCAGAGATCAAGATCAGCGCGGTCGACGGCGACGAGTACAAGTTCCTCTTCATCGCCAAGGGCGGCGGCAGCGCCAACAAGAGCTACCTCTTTCAGGAGACCAAGGCGCTGCTCAATGAGAAGGCCCTACTGCCGTGGCTGTTCGAGAAGATGAAGACGCTCGGAACCGCTGCCTGTCCGCCGTATCACCTCGCAGTCGTCATCGGTGGCACGAGCGCCGAGTTCGCAGTCGAGACCGCCAAGCTGGCCAGCACTCGCTATCTCGACTCGTTGCCCACTGAAGGCGGCAAGCTCGGCCACGCATTTCGCGACATCGAACTGGAAGCCAAGGTGCTGGCCGTCAGCCAGCAAACCGGTATCGGTGCTCAGTTCGGGGGCAAGTACTTCTGCCACGACGTGCGCGTCATTCGCCTGCCGCGCCATGGCGCTAGTTGCCCGATCGCGATGGCCGTCTCTTGCAGCGCCGACCGGCAAATGCTCGGCAAGATCACCGCCGAGGGAATCTTTCTCGAGCAACTCGAGACCGACCCGGCGCGGTTCTTGCCAGAGGTCACCGACGACGAGCTGAGCAGTGAGTCGATCTCCATCGACCTCAACCGCCCGATGGCCGAAGTGCGCGCCGAATTGAGCAAGCATCCGGTCAAGACGCGTGTGATGCTCAATGGCCCGATGGTCGTCGCGCGCGACATCGCGCACGCCGACATCAGGGCGCGACTCGATGCTGGGCAGCCAATGCCGCAGTACATGCTCGACTACTGCGTGTACTACGCCGGGCCGGCCAAGACTCCCGATGGCATGGTCAGTGGTGCGTTCGGCCCAACGACCGCTGGGCGCATGGACAGTTACGTCGACGGCTTCCAAGAAGTGGGCGGCAGCATGGTGATGTTGGCCAAGGGCAACCGCAGCAAGGCAGTCACCGACGCATGCAAGAAGCATGGCGGCTTCTATCTCGGCACGATCGGCGGACCAGCCGCCCGAATTGCCCAGGATTGCATCTCAAAGGTCGAGATCGTCGAACTCGAACACCTCGGCATGGAAGCGGTCTGGAAGATCGAAGTGCGCGACTTCCCTGCTTTCATCGTCGTCGACGACAAGGGCAACGACTTCTTCGAGCTTGTCAACCGTCCGTATCAGGGGACGCCGGTACAGCTCAAGCGTTGACGGAACTCGGTGTAGTCAGGCGTCAGCACACCGAGGCGCGCGTACACCACCAACGAAACCGATCCTTGATCGATAATGCCCTCGGCAAGGCAACGCGCGCCTGCTGACGTTGAGCCCTCGGCCTCGAACACGTTCTGCAGGCGGATGAGGAACCGGTCGCGATCAATCGAAAAAACCTCCGATGCGCGAGCGACTGTGGTGTTGACGTCGTCGGTGAATCCGCACTGTGTTCGTTTGCCTGGAACCTCCAGCGCGATGAGGTAATCGATCACGATCCGATCAACGCATTCGCTGTGCAGGAAAGCGGTGTGGCCAGCGCCCTCCCACCGAACCGATACAGCATCGCCCAGTGCTTCAGCCATTTGCGGGGCGAGGAATCCCGGTGTTGCCGGATCGCCATCGGTGCCGATCACAACGATCGGATGTGCAACATCGACTTCCGTGATCGTCGGTAGCGGCTCTGCCGACTCAGGCCAACCCCGACAGCGGTCAACAGCAAACCGTCCAGATCGCCCGGCAAAGTCCGCGCAGTAGACCGCTCGGTTCGCTTCGAGGAGATTGTCGTGCGAATCTGCTGCCCGCGGGTAGCCAGCCTCGAGAAAGCTGCCCAGTGCAGCCAGCGCGCTGGCATCGCCTTCCGCAGCGTCGGCAAGCGCGACCGCGAGCGGCACCCACAGATCGGTGTTGTACATCGCAGCGGCCACGATCCCGGAGACTTGTTGCTGGGTGACCACTTCGTCCCACTCGTCGAAGTAATCGGTGGCGGCATCCTCGACGGTATCGCCGAGCTCCTGCAGCAGCATTCGACTGCGGGGACCCGCCACGCATAGGCGCGATGCGTCGCACAGGTCGTGGAAGACGTCGAGTGTTCCGGCGAAGTCCTGAACACCGTAGAACGGATCCGAGAACGAACCCGCCGACGTACCGTCGATGTTGTACCGCCCGGCATCGGGGTCGACGCTGCCATCGAGCACTAACGCCCGCACGCTGTCCGGGAAGAGGTTGGCGTACACGGCACCAAGGGCGGTGCCATAACTAAACCCGATGTACGTCAACTGTTCGTCGCCGAGCGCCTTACGAAGTTGTTCCATGTCGCGAGCAACATTGGCGGTACCGACATAGGGCAACAGATCGCCGCTGTTCTCGATGCAATCGCTCTCTACGACGTTGTAAGAGCGATTGAGCTCGCCACAATCCACGGCCGTCGATCGACCGACACCGCGCGGATCGAAGCCAACAAGATCGAAGGTGTCGGTCAGCTCTGGTGGAAATAGCGAGGCGTAGCTCCATGCCAGGTCGAGCCCGGAGCCGCCTGGACCGCCAGGGTTCAGAACGAGCGATCCGATGCGTTCGGCTTGTACGGCAGCCGGAAGGCGCGTGACGGCGATCGAGATCGCATCGAGTTCGGTCGGGCGTCGGTAGTCGAGCGGCACCTCGATGACAGCGCACTGCCAGGGCGCCGGTTGTGTCTCGCAGTCGTCCCATTCGATCGGCGCAACGTCGCCAAGGTCAACGACCGGCTGCAACTCGATCCCGCGCTGAAACGTAGTCGGCAATTGCGACCGACGCTCGGCCGTCACTCCTGGGTCGGAAGCACACGCAACCAAGAGAGCGGGCAACGATGCCGCGAAGGCGGTTGCCACGAGCCATCGCCGAGGTTTCACGCGCTGAACTTTAGGAACGTGCAGCTCAGTGCGGGCGTCAGGCCGAGCTGAGCTCGCACGCAACTGACGAAGCGCCTACCGGTAGTCCGAGCGCTCCCTGATCTTCGCACGGCCCGGGACGACTGTTGTAGACCATTACCGCGGCCACGAGCCACATTGTCAGCCAGATCGTAGGGAGCAGCTTGAACAAACCTTCGGAGGGGATGGGCGTCTCGCCGACGGATCGTGACCTGCGGTATCCAAACCAAGCAACAAAGCAGACCAGCCCCACCCCAAACAAAATCAGCGCGGCCCTCATCACGCCTCCTCCCGGGCCCATGCTCACTCGGTCGAACGCGAAACCGTCGGGCGCATCACCCACTCCATAGCAGGTACACGGTTCCGGCGACTCCCCCTGGCACAGATATGCCACCCGTAGAGGGAACGCGATCAGCGCTGACGCGAATCCGAGCACAATCAGGAAGAACAGGACCCCTCCGGCTACGGCGGGCATCCCCGCTTCTCCACCGGCAAGCCACCGACGAACCGAGTTCGTCACTTAACCTCCCCTGACGCCACCCATCATTGTACGACTCAGCTCAACTGGAACGAGCATCAGGCCAGGCTGACAAGTTCCAGCCAGTCCTCGTTGAAGTAGTCGACTTGGCCATCGGGCATCAACAACACCTTGGTCGGAGCCAAGCGCTCGACGAACTCGACGTCGTGACTGACGAAGACGAGGCTGCCCTTCCATCCGATCAACGCATCGGCCACCGATCGCCGACTCGGCGGATCGAGGTTGTTGGTCGGCTCGTCGAGCAGCAGCAGATTGTTGCGACCCACCATCAGCATTGCGAGCGCGAGCTTGGTCTTCTCGCCACCGGACAAGGTGCCGCTTTGCTGAAAGACCTTCTCTCCACTGAGACCCATCATTCCGAGAAACGCACGAAGTTGCGTTTCGGTGTAGATCACGTCGCTGGGAACATCGGCGCGCAGATTGTCGAGCAGACTGCGGTCGGTGTGCAGGTTGTCGTGTTCCTGCGCGTAGTAGCCGACCGACACGTTGTGCCCGAAGTGGAAGTCGCCGAGGTTTGCCGTCGACTCGCCAGCGAGGATGCGCAGCAGACTGGTCTTTCCGGCACCATTCAGACCGAGCACTAAGAGCCGCTCGCCACGACCGAGATCGAACGAAGCATCTTCGAACACAGCTGGGCCGCCGTAGGACTTCGACAAACCCCGCGCAGTCAACACCGTCGAGCCACACGAAGGCGGATCCGGAAACTTCACGCGCAGTGTGCGATCGCCACGACCGACCTCGACTCGTTGCGACTCGATGCGGGCTATCTGCTTCTCTTTGCTCTGTGCCATTGAGGCTTTGGTTGCCTTCGCTCCGAAGCGGTCGACGACTGCCTGCAGACGAGCGATCTCCTTGGTCTGTAGCAGCGACTGTTTGGCGAGCCGCTCTTCGTCGTTCGCGCGCGACACCTTGTACTGGCTGTAGGTGCCCTTGTACTCGACCAGGCTGCCCAAGTTCTCTTCGCCAGGGCGATCGAGGTGCATCACGCGTGTAATCGCTTCATCGAGCAACTCAAGGTCGTGACTGATGACTAACAGGGCTCCGCGATAGTTACGCATGAACTGCAGCAGCCACGTCTTGGCATCGATGTCGAGGTGGTTGGTCGGCTCGTCGAGCAACAGGACATCACTGCCAGCAAACAGAATGCGCGACAACTCGACACGGCGCCGCTCGCCGCCGCTGAGCACGCCGATCGGGAGGTCCATACGATCGGGGGGCAAGCCGAGGCCGGCCATAATGCTGCGCGCTTCGCTCTCGGCCGCGTAGCCACCGGACGATGCGAACTCGTCGTGGGCTCGGCTGTAGCGCTCTACGTTGCGCGTCGACGGATCGGCTTCCATTGCTACCCGCAGCTTCTCGATGCGGTCGAGCCGGTCGTCGACCGCACGGCCGCTCAAAACATGCGTAATCGCCGGGCGAGTGTCGAGCACGCCAGCGATGCGCGGGTCCTGAGGCAGGTAGCCGAAACCGCCGCGACAGATCACCTTGCCAGCCATTGGTTCGGCGGCACCACCAAGGACCTTGAAAAGACTGGTCTTGCCAGCGCCGTTGCGGCCGACGAGCCCGACTTTCTCGCGCGACATCACGGTGAACGAGACGGAGTCGACGATCTGACGACCGCCGACTTCCACCGAGAGTTCCCGTGCTTGCAACATGACCATCCAGCCTACGATTGACCACGTGCAGAACGCCTGGGTTCGCCGAACGGTTCCGATTGCGTGTGGTTGCGCCGCAGCAGGGCTGGCCGTCGTGGTGGCACTGAACGACCCCGCCGCGTCCGATAGCCGATTCCCTGCATGCATCTTCCGAACGACCACGGGCCTGTGGTGCCCTGGTTGCGGGCTCACGCGTGGCATCCACCAGTTACTCAACGGGCAACTCGGTTCGGCGCTGAGCTACAACCTGTTCATTCCCTTACTGGTCGCCGCCGCCGCCTGGGGTTGGTGGTCGTGGATGCGGGTCAGCTGGGGGCGCCAGCCATTACGTGCCCCGGCTTGGATCGGGCGCCCGCTCGCCTGGGGACTCCCCGCTGCCTTGATTGCCTACGGGGTGCTGCGCAACATTCCAACGGCACCATTCGTCGCGCTCGCGCCATAACGCGTTTGTTAGTCCGAGGGCTGGCCTGAATCGTCGAAGAAGTTGGTCCCAAGACATTCACCGGGCTGCGTCGGCGCCGGCCCTAACACGCGTGCCAATTCATCGGCGAGCACCTGGCGACCATCTTCGGTGATGTGCAGTCCGTCGGTGCGCAGAACTTCTGGGTGCGCGGCGGTGAAGGCAGCCCAATCAAGAATGTGAACGTTCTCGCGCGCGGCCGCAGCCTCCAAGATCATCTCGTTCACTGCGATCTTCTTCTCGCTTGAGAACGTGACTGTGAAGAGAACGGTTGGGCGTGGGGCAAGTCGGTCGAGAATTTTTGCGAGCTGCGTGCGGAAGTAGTCCGGCGCGACGCTGACGTAATTGTTGCCCAGCATCACGACGGCGGCATCCCACTCGACCCGCAGCCGATCATCCAAAACCTCGTTGCCGAACTGAATCCGTCGCGCTGGTTCGGCGTCGACTTCGATCGCCCAACCCAGCGGGACGAGCGTGTCGCACAACTCGCCGCCAAGCCGTCGCGAGGCACTTGCGAAGATGGAGTCACCGATGACGATCACGCGATTGCCAGCGACCAGCGAACCAATCTGGGTCGGTGGCGTTGTGGTCGTGGTGGGCGATTCGGTGGACGTGGTGCTCCGAACAACAGTCGGCAGCGTGGGCGGCAACGCGCCGACCGATACTTGCGAGTCACTCGTAGGCGCTGATTGATCGCTTGAACTAGCGGACCCGCACGCAGCAGCGAAAACGACAGCGCCAAGAAGGGACGCTATGCGACGAAGGAGTTTCAAGTGGAGGGCGGAGGGGTGGTGGGCGGATCGGTGGTGGGCGGAGCAGTCGTAGGAGGAGGTGAAGTCGTCGTTGGTTCGCTGCCGGCGGGACTTGTCGTCGCAGTGTTGCCGGTCACCGTTGTCGTGCTGCCGTCGACTGAACCGGCAGAGTCGTCGTAGAAGTTTGTGCCCAAACAACTACCCGGGGGCGTCGGAGCCGGACCCATGACCGCAGCGACGTTTTGTGCAAGGCCCGCCCGGCCGGCATCGGTGAGATGCAGGCCGTCATCTCTCAGAAACGATCGATTCGCCGCCGTTGAAGTAGCCCAGTCGACAACCACTACGTTGGGGAACAGCGCAGCAAGCTCGAAGATGATCGCGTTCACCTCCAACTGCTCGCGTCGATACTCCGACACAGTGATCAACACCGTCGGGCGCGGAGCGAGTCGCTCGAGCAGTCGGTTCAGGTACAACCGGTACACGTCGGGGTTGTTGCCGTAGTTGTTACCCAGGAAGATTGCTGCCGCGTCCCAACCGGCTGGCAAGCGCGCTGTAAGCACCTCGTTACCGAAGTCGATGAACCGGGCTGTCTCTGCGTCGACCTCCACTGCCCAACCCAAGGGAACCAGCGCCGCGCACATCTCGCCGCCGTAACGCTTGGCGGTTCCGGCCAGCACCGAATCGCCAATCATGATGAAGCGATTGCCGGTCACCTTGGCACCGATGAGTTGCTCGGGCAGCAAGGGGACCGTGGTCCGAAGCACCGTCGTGAACGCTTCACCAGCGGCAAGGGTGGGCAAGGTCGGCGGTAGGCCACCCACCGGAATGGCATCACCGGTAGTGGCAACTTCGGTGGACTTGGTGACGGCGCACGCAGTAGCAGCCAGAAGCAGCGCGACGATGAGAGCAACCCGCCGTGTGAACATAAGGTCACCCATTCGACCGACTGCGCCGCCGCGATGCAAGTCAGCCCCGAATGAACTCCGGATTTAGCCGCGAGTTTTCAGCAAATCGCGGATTTCGACCAGCACGTCGACCTCGGTCGCCGCTGATTCCGCGACGGGTGCTGGCTTGCGCATCTTGTTGTACGCCTTCACAACCATGAAGAGCACAGCTCCGACAAGAACGAGCGCGATGAGCTGAGTCAGCACGGGCCCAATCGCCAAGACCGTATCGTCGGCGGGGTCGGCCTTATCACCCTTACGCAAGGTAAACCGCAGCAGATCATCAAGATTCGGCTTGCCGAAGATCGCGCCAACGATCGGGTTGGCGACGTTGGCGATGAACGAGTCGATTACTTGCTTGACGGCGGCGCCGAGGATGAACGCGACCGCAATCTCGATCATGTTGCCGGTGGCGATGAAGTCCTTGAACTCCTTCAGCAGATTCTTCATTGTAGATCTCTCCCTCGTCGACGTTCTGGACGAACACATTGAAGCAGATAATTGGCGAGTTAACGTGCACCTGATGGATCCAGCGCTTCCCGACGGGAGGGATAGTGGTCTCGACGAACTGATCCTCGACCGCATCGATGCTCTGCGCATCCTGCGTGCGGTCACGCCCGAAGAAAAGGGCGCGCTGCTCGAGAAGATCGCCGGCCGCGGCCAGCCTGAGCAAGACATCGTGCGCGAGTTGTCGAAGATGAAGCCGCTCTGGCGTCCCGACCGCTTCGAAGAAGCTCACCGCATAGCGATGCATGCGCTGGAAGTGCTCGATCGCAACGGCGCACGGCGAGCGACGCTGCCGCGGCTGGGACCACTGAAGCCCGTTGCCGCATACATCGTGCAGCAGATGACCCGTTGGATCGTCAAAGGCCATCAGAACACGCTGGTCACGCGCATTCGCAAACTGTACGAACGCCGCGAATCAAGCGCGATCCCCGGCACGCCGGAACATCAGATGCTTCGACGCGCACGAATCAGCGCGGCCCGCGTCGAACCCGGCTACAAGGGCAACCAGCTCGGGCTGCCAACTTTTCTGCTCGGTGGCGCCATCATCTCGACAGTGTTCAGCGGAATTCAGGCGTTCATTCGCTGGGCGTTCAGCGACACCATCGGGAGCGTCATCCTCGCCGGAGTGCTCGCCGTCGTGTTCGGCGGTCTCGCATGGGCTGCGCTCTACGCCGCAAGCGTTGCGCGACGCCGCATTCGTCTGAGCACAGATCAGCCGATCCGCGCGTTGTGGGAGACCATTGGCGCTTGCGGCAACCCTCCGAAGGACAGCAGCTACGACTTCGCGATCTATGCGATCGTGCTGCTGACTCTGACGTGGCTACTGGTTCCGCTGGCCACATGGCTCGTCGTCTCTCGCGTCTAGCTGGCCGTTTCGTTAGTGACCTAGATCTTCGAGGCGATCGACGTCGCGCAACGACGGGAACGCGATCCACCACACGCCAACCACGACGACCGTTGCGACACCGCCGCCGATCACCGTCGCTGGAGTACCAATCGCTTGCGCGACGATGCCGCTTTCGAACGCACCCAACTCATTGCTGGCACCAATGAACACATTTTCGACAGCCAACACACGACCGCGCTTCTCATCTGGTGTCACCAACGGCACCAACGCTGAGCGAATGTAGACACTCACCATGTCGGCACCGGCCAACACGATCAGCGCGGCGAAGGCGAGGAAGTACGACCGTGTCAGGCCGAGCACGACTGTGGACAAGCCGAAGACCAACACGGCCAGTAGCAGCACTCGGCCAATACGCCGTCGCATCGGACGGAAGGCCAACAACACCGCCATCAGCGCAGCACCGATTCCAGGTGCGGCGCGCAACCACCCATAGCCGAACTCGCCAACACCGAGACGATCCTCTGCGATTGCCGGCAAGAGCGCGACGGCGCCACCGAACAGCACCGCGAACAGGTCGAGTGCGATTGCCGCCAACAAGATGGGCGTTCGGCGGATGAAGACCAGTCCCTCGATCGCGCTTCGAAACGTCGGGCGATTGCCGCTCAGCGTGGGATCGGGCGAACGTATGAAGCGCAAGCCTGCGTAGAACACCATCGAAGCCAGCATCAGTGACGACGACCCGAAGTATGCGACCGACGGATCGACCGCATACAGCAGCCCGGAGAGCACCGGCCCGAGGATCGTTGCTCCCGTCCAAGTTGCGGAGTACATCGCCACCACTTTCGGCAGCCCACCTTCGGGAGCAAGCATCGGCGGCATCGAGCGCGTCGCTGGCGCCAAGAAGGCACGAGCGACGCCGTACATGAAAGCAATGATGAACAGCGGCCACACCTCAGTCGGGTCGGAGAGCGCGTACACCAACAACGCAACTGAAGACGCGGCCTCACCGCCGATCGCGATCAGCGCAACCGTCTTGCGATTGAACCGATCGGCGACGCTGCCCGTGACGAGAACTAACAGAGCCGCAGGCAAGAACTCGCACAAACCGATCCAACCGAGATCGGCCGGCCGACCCGTGATTCGGAACGCCTGAAGTCCAAGCGCCGCCGCCTGCAACGAAACTCCGGTGTACAACACGAAGTTGGCGATGAGCAGCTGGCGCACGTCGCCAAACCGCAAGACCTCTCGGGTCGACATCGAAGAACCAATGGGCGGCTGCACAGCCCCGCAAAGCTATCCACAAAGCCCGCGCCAGCAGGCAAAGTACTGTGACCGCCATGACCTCAATTGCGGACGACACCCGTTGGCTCGACGCCACTGATCAAGCCAATTTGATCGCCGATGGCCACGTCAGCGCGAGCGAGTTGCTCGAAGCCGCAATCGAGCGCATCGAACAATTCGATCCGCAGCTGAATGCGGTCATCATCCGCTGGTTCGAAGAGGCGCGCTCGACTGCGGCAAGCGAGTTGCCATCCGGTCCCTTCCGAGGCGTTCCAACCCTGCTCAAGGACTTGTGGGCGCACTATGCCGGCCAACCACTGACCAATGGCTGCCAAGCTCTGAAAGACGCAATGCCCAAATCGGCGACCGACACCACGCTCGTTGCTCGGTTCCGCGCCGCTGGCTTCGTGATCGCCGGCCGCACCAACAGTCCCGAGTTCGGCAGCCTGCCGACCACTGAACCAACTGCCTGGGGTGCAACGCACAATCCGTGGAACCTCGATCATTCCGCAGGCGGTTCGAGTGGTGGCGCTGCCGCGGCAGTCGCTGCCGGACTGGTGCCCATCGCGCACGCCAGCGACGGCGGCGGCAGCATTCGCATCCCTGCGTCGGCGTGCGGACTGGTCGGCCTGAAGCCGACACAGGGGCGCATCACGCTCGGGCCATACCGCGACGAGAGCAACCTCAGCGTCGAGTTGTGCGTCAGTCGCAGCGTGCGCGATACCGCTGCGTTGCTCGACGCCGTTCGCGGACCCGGTATTGGCGACACGGTGATCGCTGCAGCACCGACGCGTCCGTACGTCGAGGAGTTGGGCTCCGACCCCGGCTCGCTACGGATCGGCTTGCTCGACTCGCATCCCTTCGGTGGCCCGGTTCACGAACAGTGCGCCCTCGCCGCGCGCAACGCGGCAACTCTGCTGGAGTCGCTCGGCCACCACGTCGAGCCTGGCTTTCCGCAAGCGATGGCGAACCGCGACTTCGCGCGTCGGTTCTCCGCACTGTGGAGCACCAACATGGGTGTCGGGGTCCAGCGCATCAGCGATCAGCTCGGTCGCAAACTAGGTGTCGGCGACATCGAGCCCGTGAACTGGGCGCAAGCCGAGTTCGCGCGCAGCTTCAGCGGTGTCGACTACGCGCTGGCGCTCGCCGCCAATGTCGAGTTCCGGCGCGCTGTCCAGCAGTGGTGGCACGACGGCTGGGACCTGCTCCTCAGCCCCACTCTCGGCGAACCACCGGTACCGCTAGGGACGTTCGCCAACGATCCCGACAACCCGATGGCACCGATGATGCGGACAGTGCAATACGTTCCGTTCACGCCGGCGTTCAATGCCAGCGGGCAGCCAGCGATCAGTCTGCCGCTGCACTGGACGCCCGATGGCTTGCCCATCGGCGTGCAGCTGGTCGCCGCTTACGGTCGGGAAGACGTTCTGTTGCGAGTGGCAGCGCAACTCGAGGTCGCCCAGCCGTGGGCACATCGTCGCCCGCCGTTGTGAGGCGCCGTCAGGCCGTCAGCCCTCCGCGCCAGCTTCCACTTCGACGAAGGGTGCTGGTACGTCGATCCCCCATCGACGCATTCCATCCTCGACGCGGGCGATCACGGTCTCGAGCACGCTGACGCGCGCGAAGCGTTTGTGCTCGGCGGCGATGATGTGCCACGGCGCCAACTTGTGATCGGTGCGCGAGAACATCTCCTCGGCAGCTTCTTCGTAGGCACGGTTTCTCTCACGGTTGCGCCAATCTTCTTCGGTGAGCTTCCACCGCTTCAGTGGGTCGGCAGCGCGACTTTCGAAACGACGTAACTGCTCTTCATCACTGACGTGCATCCAGAACTTGACGACGATCAAACTCTCCTCACACAGCGACTCTTCGAAGTCGACGATCGCTTTGTAGGCACGCTTCCACTCGACCTTGCTCGCGTAGCCCTCGACTCGCTCCACCAGGACCCGCCCGTACCAACTGCGATCGAACACGGCCATCTCGCCGAGGCCGGGCAGCTCCTTATAGAACCGCCACAGGAAGTGGTGCTGCTTCTCACGCGTCGACGGGGCCGCGTATGACACCACGCTGAAGTGGCGCGGGTCGAGATTTCCGACCACCGCCTTGATCGCACCGCCCTTGCCCGATGCATCTGGCCCTTCGAGGATGACAAGGAGACCTGGCCCGAGCCTGCCGGAACCCATCAGGCCACCGAGGTGCAGTCGCAACTGCGAGAAGCGCTGCTGCCCGGCAGCGAGGCGCCGCTCGTATTCGTCGCGCGGAATCCGCAGCGACAAATCGAGTCGATCGAGCTTGTCGAGTTTCTCGAGCTTGTCGAAAATGCCCATCAGCCCAACCATAGAGCGCGGACCTCAGATCGCGACGAAACGCTCAGGCGTTGTAGCCGAAGATCGATTTCGTCTCGAGGAATTCTTCCATGCCGCTCTCGCCCCACTCGCGGCCGTTGCCGGACTGCTTGTAGCCACCGAACGGGGCGTTCAAGTCGCCCCCAGAACCATTGAGGTGCACCATGCCGGTGCGGATGCGGCGAGCCATCGCTTTCGCGCGATCGCTATCCCCGGAGATGTAGCCGGAAAGCCCGTACGACGAGTCGTTGGCGATGCGAATGGCGTCTTCGTCATCGTTGTACCCGATCATCACGAGGACAGGGCCAAAAATTTCCTCGCGTGCAATCGTCATGTCGTTGTCGACGTGCGAGAAGACCGTCGGCTTGACGAAGTAGCCAGTCGCGAGTCCCTCTGGCTTACCAGGGCCGCCGATTTCTAGCTTGGCGCCCTCGCCGATGCCCTTCTCGATCAACTGTTGGATGCGGTTGTACTGCACCTCGGACACCACCGGCCCGATCTTGCTCGATTCCTCGCGCGGATCGCCCACCACGATCTTGCTGGCCGCTTCGACCGCGATCGCAGCAGCCTCGTCCATGCGCGCAGCCGGAACCAGCATGCGAGTCGGGGCGTTGCACGACTGGCCAGAGTTCATGCACATCGACGTCATGTCGCGCGTAATCGCGGCTGCGAAGTCGGCGTCGTCGAGGATGATGTTGGCGGACTTGCCGCCGAGCTCTTGCGACACTCGCTTCACCGTCGGCGCCGCGCCGCGAGCGACTTCGATGCCCGCGCGCGTGGAGCCAGTGAACGACACCATGTCGACATCGGGGTGCGCCGACAGGACCGACCCGACACCAACACCATCGCCGTTGACGAGGTTGAACACACCAGCAGGCACACCAGCCGCATCGAGGATCTCAGCGAGCAGCAGCGCATTGAACGGAGCAACCTCGGATGGCTTGAGCACCATCGTGCAACCGGCAGCAAGCGCCGGGCCGACCTTGCATGCGATTTGGTTCATCGGCCAGTTCCACGGCGTGATCAAGGCGCAGACGCCGATCGGCTCGCGTACGACGAGCGTCTTACCCATGTCTTTCTCGAATTCGAACTCGGCGAGGACCTTGCGCGCGGTCATCAAGTGACCTAGGCCAGCTGCTGCCTGGGCACGCTGCGACAGCCACAGCGGCGCGCCAACTTCTTGGCTGATGACCTCGGCCATTTCGCCCATGCGAGCGCCGTAGATCTCGATGATCTTGTCGAGCAGCGCCAAGCGCTCTTCCACCGAGGTGCGCGAGAACGATTCGAACGCGCCCCTGGCCGCTGCAACCGCCGCATTCACGTCGGCTGCGCAACCCATCGCGATCGTGTCGATGACTTCTTCGGTTGCGGGATTGATGACCGCCAACGTGTCGCTGGTCGAGGGCGCCACCCACTTGCCACCAATGAAGAACTCTTTGGAGTGATTCATAGGGATGGAGGCTAGATCAAGCCCGGCCGTTTCAGCACGGGTCCTCGAAGTCACAGCCAGTCCACCGCAGGGGTGGGATTCGTGGGACTTCGACGGGACACCGCCGACTTCAGTAGCCCGTACGGGATTCGAACCCGTGCCGCCACCTTGAGAGGGTGGTGTCCTAGGCCTCTAGACGAACGGGCCAAGCTACGCACCCTTGCGGGCTATGTGAGCACGCCACTCGGCGAGCTGGTTGGGGTGCAAGGAATCGAACCTTGAATAACAGATCCAGAATCTGCTGTGTTGCCAGTTACACCACACCCCATCGGTATCACCGAAGAGCGACGTGAGTGTAGCAACGGCCCTCGCCAACTGTGCCTGCCGGCAGGGTATCCCTTCACCGACCCCCTCAGAGCACGACGCCTGGACTGCCTGCCTCATTGACGATCGGATACTGAGCGTTGGCCCAGGCGTGCATCCCGCCCGCCATGTTGACGGCGTCGAACCCTTGCTCGACGAGCCACTGCGTGACCCGCGCAGAACGGCCACCGGATCGGCAGATGCACACGATCTGCTTCGTGCGGTCGATCTCGTCCACCCGCTGAACGATCTCGCCCATCGGGATGTGAGTCGCGTGGGCAGCGTGCCCTCGCATCCACTCATCGTTTTCGCGCACATCAAGAAGCACGCTGTTCGAAGCAGCGACAGCGGTCGCGACATCGACCGAAGGAAGATCGGACGCCATTACTTCACCTCCGTCAGTTGAGTTGGCTTGAAGATCTGCCAGGCCGTGTAGCCGCCGAGCAGATCGGACACATCAGCAAAGCCGTGCGACCGCAGCAGGCTGGACGCAATTGCGGATCGGTAACCGCCAGCGCAGAACACGACAGTTGGTGCCCGCTGATCTAGTTGATCGAGACTGCTCAGCAGCGCCGGAAGACTGATCGACCGCGAACCGGCGATCGTGCCGAGCGCGACCTCTCCAGGGTTGCGCACGTCGAGCAGCACGAGGTTCGGAACGGTTTCCATTCGCTCGGAGAGTTGTTCCGTCGAGAGACGCGAGAGTGGTTCCACGAGTTCCGGGTGCGCCAAGAACGACTCGACTGGATTCTCCAGAGCGCCGAGCACGTTGTCGAAGCCGATCCGCGCCAGTCGCACTTTCGCTTCCACCTCTTGCCCCGGGGGTGCCACCAGCACGATCGGGGTCTTTGGCGCCATCACCTCACCGGCATACTCGGCGAAACGCCCGCTGAGCCCGACGTTGACCGAGCCGCGCAGGTGCCCGGCACCGAACGCTGACTCCTCGCGGGCATCGATCACGACGGCGCCACCACGCTGGTGCGCAAGTGTCTCGTCCAGGGTCAAGGTGGGTACCGAGGACTCCTCAGCGAGAAGGTCACGCATCTCGCGATTGCGATTAGCGGCAAACGAGAAGTACAGCGGCGCGACCGACTGGCCCTGCGTGACAGCCTCCACAAAATCGGCCTCGCTCATCGGCGCGAGCGCGTAGTTGGAACGGCGCTGCTCACCAATCGTCGACACCGTCTCGGACGACAGGTTCTTGCCACACGCTGAACCCGCGCCATGGGCGGGATAGACCTTCGTCGCATCCGGCAGCGTCAACAGCTTGTCGCGCAGCGAGTGATACAGCTGCCGCCCGAGATCGTCGGCTGTCACGCCAACGGATGACAACAGATCGGGACGCCCCACATCGCCGATGAACAGCGTGTCGCCCGTCAACACGCCGTACGGCTCGCTGGTCATGCCGTCAGGACGAACGACAATGCTGATCGACTCGGGGGTGTGACCGGGCGTCTCTCGGATCTCGAGGTTGACGCCAGCGTCACCGTCACCCAGGTGAATGCGCTCACCGTCGGCGAACGTCTCGATTGGAAACTCTGTGCGCCCGAGAGCTGCGGCCCCATAACCAATGGCTGCGCCGGTGCTCGCGGCGAGTTCGAGATGGCCGGAGAGGAAGTCGGCGTGGAAATGGGTTTCCAACACCTTGATGATCCGCAACCCGTTGGCCTCGGCATCGGCGAGGTACTCAGCGATATCGCGCTGCGGATCGACGACCACGGCGCGACCGCTCGCAAGGTCGCCGATCAGGTAGCTCGCATGGGAAAGGCAAGCGAGGTAGTACTGGCGGAAGAACATTGACGTTGGACTCCTTGGGACGGATTCGATGCGACTCGTTCACTATACCCTGGGGGGTATCAGGTTTCCACTACCGCGGGACACAACAGTCGGCCTCAACCGGTCAGAAACAGCAGCGAATCGAAACCGATTAGCCGCCCGATGGCTACCCCACCGGCTTCTCGCAGTTCTCGCAGAAACGCGTCACTGCCGCGGACAGGACTGGTGCGGGTGGGCGAGACGTAGGCAATCAGCCCGAGTTCCTGACTGATCATTCGCACACGCAACGAGTGATACGGGTCGGTCACCAGCAACACACGCTGCTTGCCTCGCTGCACCATCACATCGCGAGCCTCCTGCAGCGACTCGTAGGAATTGCTGCCACCCACCTGCACGATCGCACTGGCTGGCACGCCACGATCGATGAGGTAGTTGGCGGAGGATTCGGCCTCGGTGAATCGGTCGCCTGGCAGTTTGTAGCCAGTGGTGATCACCAGCGGCGCGAAACCCTGCTCCCAGAGATCGAGAACCTGATCGAGGCGGGCCGCTAACTGAGGTGAGGGACGACCGTCGTACTGCGCGGCACCAAGTACGACAATCGCATCGACAGCCCGCGCCTGATCGCTCGTGCCGGTGGAGTGAACGATGCGGAGCGCCGCCAAGTAATACAACATCAGCAACGCGAGGAGTGCGCCGACCGTACGCCGCGCTCGCCGCCACCTTCGCTTGCGCAGCAAACGGGCAGCGGTCGCCTCGTCGACGGTCTCCTCCACTGTCTCGGTGGCGAAGGCATCGGCGTTCGCCGGGCCTGCTGCGTTCTCGGTCAACTGAGCGCGGCCTCGGCACTACGCAGTCGGCGCATTGTTTCGTTGCGGCCCAAGACTTCGAGCGCCTCGAACAGCGGCGGGCCAACCGTGCGACCGCTCACCGCGACCCGCAGCGGAGCCTGTGCCTTGCCGAGCTTCATTCCGTGTAGCTCACCGACCGACTCAAGCGCACTCTTCAGTGAGTCGGCACTCCAATCCGTCAGCGTGTCGTAGGCGGCGATGGCAGCGCGCAAGACGGTCGCGCTCTCGGCAATGGCGAACACTTTCGCCCACGATTCGCGGTCAATGACCGGCTCCGCGAGGAAGAGGAAGTCGACCACGCCTGGGGCATCGGCGAGCGTGACACAGCGCGGTTGGATGTGCGGAGCCATCGCCAAGAAGGCCGATTCGTCGAAGCGGTCGGCCGGGAAGCCAGCCTCGGGGGCGAACAGCCACGGGCGACAGGCCTCTAGGAACTCTTCCGGAGTCAACATGCGGATGTAGTCACCGTTGAAGGCCGCCAGCTTCTTCAGGTCGAAGAACGCAGGTGAAAGGTGCACGTCCTGCAGACGGAAGTCGGCCTGCATCTGTTCCCACGGCTGGATCTCAGGGCCTTTCGGCGTCCACCCGAGCGTCATCAAGTAGTTCACCATTGCATCGGGCAGGAAACCCTCGGCTCGGTATTGCTCGAGCGCCACCTTGTCGCGACGCTTGGAGATCTTCTTGCGCTGTTCGTTCACCAACAGCGGCAGGTGTGCCCACACGGGCGCCGACTTCCCGAGCGCTTCCCACAGCATCTGCTGCTTCGGCGTGTTCGACAGGTGTTCCTCTGCGCGCAATACGTGCGTGATGCGCATGTGGATGTCGTCGACGACATTGGCGAGCAGAAACATCGGAGAGCCGTTGCCACGCACCAGCACGAAATCTTCGATCAACGCGTTGTCGAATTCGACGTCGCCACGCACCTGGTCGCGAACGATCGTGGTGCCTTCTCGCACGCGGAATCGAATGACTCGCCCTTGCCCAGGACCCAAGTCGCGATCGCGTGACCAACCGCCGTAGCCCTGCGAACCTTCGGCCTTGTTGCGGGCCTCGATATCGGCCGCCGTCATATCGCAGTAGTACGCATCGCCGGCAGCGACGAGTTGCTGCGCAGCGACAGTGTGTTCCTCAGTGAAATCACTTTGCAGGTACGGCCCTTCGAAGTGAGGGTCGTCGGCGCTGATGCCAATCCAAGCGAGGGCATCGATGATGCCTTCTGTCCACTCCGGCCGGTTGCGATCGGCGTCGGTGTCTTCGATGCGCAACACGAAGGTGCCACCGGTTTGGCGAGCCAATGCCCAGTTGAACAGCGCAGTGCGCGCGCCACCAACATGAAAGAAGCCAGTCGGCGACGGCGCAATGCGGAAGCGTGGGCCGTTCATCAGCTCAGGATGGCGAGGTTGCGCAACTGACGCAACGCCACCGACAGGGTCGTGAGGTCATGCGCATCGACGCGACGAATCTCCGTGAACAGCACCATCGCCCGGCCGATCAGGCGCTCGTTCGCAGCCCGCCAGTTACCGACGGACCCGGCAGCGAGCACGTCGCCGGTGAGATCGGCGAGGGCTGACAGCAAATCGTCGCGCAGCGCAGCCCGCGCCTGTGTCTGCCAGCGATTGCTGCGCGGCAGTCGGCCGATCGCCTCCCACAGCCACCACACGTCGAGTTCCTCGAACAGCTGCCAATAGCTTGCGGCAACGACGGAGAGCGCTTGGCCCGAGAGCGCCGCGTGGCACACCACATCGAAGCCAGTGTGCAGCAGCGGCCACAGCACACTGCGCTGCGCGAGGTCTTCCGGGACTCCGCCGGCGAGTCGGCCAGCCTCAAGTGCAAACGCCTGCTCGCGGATGCGTCCCTTCAGGTGCCCCTCCAGAGCCACTGCCAGCGTCTCGATCCCGGAACGAAACTCGGCGACGAGCGCCGCAATATCAAGTGGGGCCTTACGGCTCCGCAGCAGCCACATCACGCCCCGCTCGGTCATCGTGCGCAACTCGAGAAACAGATCGAGCTGCATCTCGAGCTTCACCTGACCGTTGAGAGCTTCGACCTGATCCCACAACTGCGCGACACCGAAGATGTCGCGAATCGCGATCCAGGCACGAGTGATCTCTACGACGCCCAGCCCGGTTTCTTCGCTCAGGCGATGGTCGAAGCTGATGCCGGAGTGATTCACCAACTGGTTACACAGCTGGGTCGCAATCAACTCGCGGCGCAAGCGGTGGCTGAGGATTTCTTCGCGGTACGAACCCTGCAGCCGCTGCGGAAAGTAGCTGAGCAGGTCGGGCAGCAGGTACGGATCGTCGGGAAGGTCGCTCCGCACGATCTCGGCGACATTCGCCGTCTTCGTGTAGGCCAGCAGCACCGCGAACTCAGGAGTCGTCAGGCCAGTGCCTGCAGCCTGGCGTTCCGCGATCTGTCGATCGGTTGGCAGGAACTCGAGCGCCCGATTCAGCCAACCCTCACTCTCCAAGGAGTTCAGGTAGCGACTGTGCACGTTGATCATCGGTAGCGCCTGACGGCGCGCAATGGTGAGCGCCAGAGTCTGCGCGCGGTTGTCATCAAGCACCATTTCGCCGACTTCGTCGGTCATCTCCGCCAACAAGTCGTTGCGTTGCTCAAGAGTGAGGCCGCGCTTCGCCATCGCCGCTCGCAGCAGGATCTTGATGTTGACCTCGTGGTCGCTGCAGTCGACACCCGCCGAGTTATCGATCGCGTCGGTGTTGATCAACCCGCCAGCTAACGCATACTCCACACGCCCGAGTTGGGTGAAGCCGAGGTTGCCGCCCTCGCCCACCATCTTGCAGCGCAACTCGGCGCCATTGACGCGCAAACTGTCGTTGGCGCGATCACCCACCTCGGAGTGCGATTCGCTGGTGGCTTTCACGTAGGTCCCGATACCGCCGTTCCACAAAAGATCGACGGGCGCGCGCAGAATGGCGGTGAGCAACTCGTTCGGAGCGAACGTCGTGCGGTCTGTGTCGAGACGCTTACGCGCCGCTTCAGAGAGCTCGATGGTTTTCAACGAGCGCGAATACACCCCGCCGCCCTCGGAGATCAGCGCCGGGTCGTAGTCGGCCCAACTGCTGCGCGGGAGTTCGAATAGGCGCTGACGCTCGGAGAACGAGGCCGCTGGGTCGGGATTGGGGTCGATGAAGATGTGGCGATGATCGAAAGCTGCGACCACCTTCAAATGCGCAGAACGCAGCATGCCGTTGCCAAAAACATCGCCGCTCATGTCGCCGATACCGACGACCGTCAATTCGTCGCGCTCGACATCGCGCCCGAGCACCGCGGTATGACGGCGCACGCTCTCCCACGCGCCGCGGGCGGTGATCGCCATCGCCTTGTGGTCGTAGCCGACGCTGCCACCAGAGGCGAATGCATCGCTCAACCAGAAGTCGTAGTCCGCTGAGATCGCGTTGGCTATGTCGCTGAAGGTCGCTGTTCCCTTGTCGGCGGCGACGACCATGTACGGATCGTCGCCGTCGTAACGCACCGTCGACGGTGGCGGCACGATCTCATCAGCGACGATGTTGTCGGTGAGATCGAGCAAGCCGGCGATGAACTGGCGGTAGCGCGCGACACCCTCTGCGCGGAACTCGTCGGTGTTGGGCGGTGGCGCCTGCTTGAGCACGAAGCCACCCTTCGCGCCGGTTGGCACGATGACGGCATTCTTCACGATCTGTGCTTTCAGCAACCCGAGAATCTCGGTGCGGAAGTCTTCGCGTCGGTCGCTCCACCGAATGCCGCCGCGGGCGATACGCCCGTTGCGAAGATGCACGCCTTCAACTCGTGGCGAACACACCCAGATCTCGAACATCGGGCGGGGCAGTGGCAGGTCGGGCACCTTGCTGGTGTCGAACTTGAACGCAATCACATCGCGGTAGCCGGAGTTCGGGCCTGGGCGAAAGGCGTTCGTGCGGACGGTCGCTTCGATCAGCGCCAGCAATGCGCGCAGGGTTCGATCGTCATCGAGCGTGGGCACCTCATCCAACGCTTCCGCGATTGCGGCCCTGGCCGCAATCGCGGCGGTTTCATCGCGGGTCGATGCCGCCTGTGGAGTGAAACGCGCGCTGAAGTAGCGCACAAGGCCGGCAGCAATTTCGGCGTGCCGTCCGAGGGTGGCTTCGACATACTGCTGGCTGAACGGGAAGCCGATCTGGCGCAGGTAGCGCGAATAGGCGCGCAGGATCTCGACTTCCCGAGCTGTCAACCCGGCGAGCAGCACCAGCCGGTTGAGCCCGTCGACCTCAACGGTATTGGTGAACTCGGCGACGAAGGCACGCTGCACCTCGGCGCGCGCCTCGTCCGTGAGCGTGACCGACTCGGGCACCTGCACGCCCACGTCGTGTAACCACACACCGCGCCCGAGCTGAAACGAGAAGGCTCGTTCGTCGATCGCGCGGAAGCCGAGGTGGTCGAGCAACGGCAGCAGATCAGCAATCGGCACCGCTGCGCCAGCGTGATACACCCGAAAGCGCCATTCGTTGGTGGGCGCCTCGACAAAGTGGAGCATGGCCGTCTCGACAGCTATCGACGACTTGTCGTTCGCCAATCGGTCGACGATCGGCAGGTCGATGGCAGCACTGGTCGGCCAGTTCAACTCGTCGTATCCAGCAGGAATCACTGGCAAAACGCGATCCAGCACCCGCGCCGTCTCAGCCGCACCCGTCAAGGCGTTCATTTCTGACCGGGTCGCCGCCACCCAGTCGGCCGCCGTGTCTCCCGGCTCTCCTTTGATGGTCACGCCGCCAGTGTTGCACAGCGCCGCTTGTTCACGTCTTGCACTGTCGGGGTAGGTTGCGGCCATGGCGCAGAGCAACGTGATGGGAGACGAGCTACAACCGTGCTCGTTCGACCCGCTGACCGGTTACTACCGAACGGGCTGCTGTGAGAACCACGGCGACGATCCGGGCATGCATGTGGTCTGTGTCGTGTGCACCGACGAATTCCTCGAGTACTCGCAACACGTCGGCAACGACCTCAGCACGCCAATGCCGTTGCACGGATTCGCCGGACTGAAAGCTGGTGATCAGTGGTGCCTCTGCGCGTCTCGTTGGCAAGAAGCGTTCGAGGCCGGTTGTGCGCCGCAGGTTCGCCTCGCGGCCACGCACCTCTCAGCGCTCGAGTTTTGCGACCTCGCCGACTTGCAGGCACACGCGATCGATCGGGCCCAATGAGTGTTGCCGTTACCCGCGACGGCGCGGTCTTCATCGTCACGATCGATCGCCCCGAAGTCCGCAATGCAGTCGACGGCCCGACGGCTGCGCTGCTCGCCGACGCTTTTCGCGAGTTCGACGCCGACGACTCACTCGCAGTTGCGATCCTGACTGGCGCCAACGGCACCTTCTGCTCGGGAGCCGACCTCAAAGGCATCAGCGAAGGGCGCGGCAACCGCGTCGAGGTCGACATCGCGCTCGACGGTCCGATGGGACCAACTCGCATGGTGTTGAGCAAGCCTGTCATCGCCGCGGTCGAAGGCTTCGCAGTGGCTGGCGGGCTGGAGTTGGCGATCTGGTGCGACCTCCGAGTCGCCGCTGAGAACGCGGTGTTCGGCGTGTATTGCCGCCGGTGGGGCGTTCCGTTGGTCGACGGCGGAACGATTCGGTTGCCCCGCCTGATCGGGCAGAGCCATGCCCTCGACCTGTTACTGACCGGCCGCGGAGTCAGCGGCGAGGAAGCAGTGCGCATGGGACTCGCGAATCGGTTGGTGCCTTCGGGAACGGCGCTTGATGCCGCGCTGGCGTTGGCCCACGAGATCGCCACCTTGCCGCAGGGTTGCCTGCGCAACGATCGCCGCAGCAGCTTCGAGCAGTGGGACCTGTCGCTCGCCGACGCGTTGGCCAACGAAACCAAGCTGGGCCTCGCCACCATCATGAGCGGCGAAACGTTGGCCGGCGCGGCTCGCTTTGCCGCCGGGGCTGGCCGCCACGGAGCCGGAAGTGAGCACAACTAACCTCTCCGGTGTGCACCAGCACCACCTGCCGCCTCCTTTGCTACGCGGATGGACGCACATGATCTCGTTTCCGTTGATGGTGAGCTGCGGCATCGCGCTTGTCGCCTTGCCGCACGCGTCAGCCGCCGATCGATTGCTCCTCGCCATCTACGTTGTTGGAACGGCGACGATGTTCGGCGTGTCTGCGCTGTACCACCGCGGTCGGTGGCAACCGCCAGCGAAGGCGCTGATGCAGAAACTTGATCGGTCAGCGATCTTCCTCGCGATTGGAGGTGGTTTCACGCCAGTCGCCGCGGTGTGTCTCGAAGGGGCGCAACGCACGGCGACCCTCGTCACGGTATGGGTGGGTTCCGCGATCGGAATCACATTGCAGTGGTTGCCACGAGTGCACCGAGCTTGGAAGGGCGCCAGCTACATCATCGTCAGCTGGACTGCGGTGTTGGTGTTTCCCGAACTCTTCGACCGCCTTGGCCCCGTCGGCTTTTGGCTCATGGTCGTCGGCGGCGCCTGCTACACCATCGGCGCCCTCACGCTGGCGGTGCGCTGGCCGAATCCGTGGCCCGATGTGTTCGGCTACCACGAGGTGTTTCACGCGTTCACCGTTGTGGCATCGGCGCTGCAGTTCGCCGCGATCAGCTACGCGGTTGTGCCGCTCATGTAGGAAGTGGCACCTCTGCCAGACGCGCTTCGCGCAGGTTCGCCCACTGTGCAAGCAGGACTCCCCCGATCACAACGATTGCGCCGACGATCTTGGTCGCCTCGAGCGCTTCCCCGAGGAACAGCCTCGCCCACACAATCACCAATGCCACCTCGATCGTCAACACCATCGCGACTGCGCCGGGAACGATGTGACGCATCGCCTGAAAGAAGCACACGCTCGAAACCACAGTCGGGATGAGCGCGAACACGGCAACCTTGAACACGAGTTCACCACCGCGAGGGAGTACCAATCCTTCGACCAATGCGACGGGCATGATCGCGAGCATTGCTCCCGACATGATCCAGGTGGCAGTCACCACACCGTCGATCGAACGTGGCATGACTCGGCCGCTGACGATCATGTACGTCGCGAAGACCACTGCCTGAGCGAGCGTTAACACGATCCCGAGGGCACTGACCTCACCGACACCGCCGAACAACTCGGGCACGGTGAACACGATTCCAACCATCACTATCGCCAGTGCTACCCACGTCAGCGGCGCCGGGCGTGTCCCGAGGAGCGCCGACCCAATGACCACCAGCACCGGGTACACGTAGACCAGCACGATGTACAGCGAGGCATCCAAACGATCGAGCGCGATGAAACCCATCAGCACCATCAACCCGAACAGAACACCCAGCGCAAGCACCTTCAGGCGCGGCACATCAAACGGATCCGGTCCGCCAGCTCGCCGCCGTAACAGGACAGTCACCCACAGCACGGCAGAGGCAATCGAAAACCGCCAGAAGATGATGGACGACGGGCCGAAGTAGTCGAGCAGGTCTTTGCCGAAGATCCCCGAAAGCGAGTACGCAGTCGCCGATGCGAGCGCCCACAACGCGCCGCGCGTAGGGCTATGTGCACCCGGACTGTTCATGCCTAGGCGAACAGACTCTTGGCGATCACCATTCGCTGGATCTGGTTCGTTCCTTCGTAGATCTGGGTGATCTTGGCATCGCGCATCATGCGCTCGACCGGAAACTCAGTGGTGTAGCCGTAACCACCAAGGAACTGCACCGCGTCGGTTGTCACCTGCATCGCGACGTCGCTGGCGAAACACTTCGCCATCGCCCCGACCATGCCGAGATCGCCTCGCGGGTCGCCCTCGTCGACGATCGCGCACGCCTTGTACACAAGGCCGCGCGCAGCCTCAATGCGCATCGCGCAATCGGCCGCCATCCATTGCAGGCCCTGATTGTCCGACAGCGGATGCCCGAATGTCTTGCGTTCCTTCATGTAGCCGACAGCGAAGTCGAGCGCACCTTGCGCAACACCGACCGCTTGCGCCCCGATCGTCGGACGACTGCGCTCGAGTGTGTGCATCGCTGCCGCGAAACCTTGACCGACCTCGCCAATGCGATTGGCATCTGGCACACGCACACCATCGAACCGGATGACACCAGTGGGGGAACCGCGCAGACCGATCTTGTGCTCGAGTTTGTCGACCTGCACTCCCCAATCAGCTTCGACGAGAAATGCTGTCACCCCTCGATAACGATCCGACGAGGTTCGAGCAAACACGGTGTACAGATCGCTGATGCCCGCGTTGGTGATCCAACACTTGCTACCGGAAAGGAGCCAACCGTCACCATCGGGCTCCGCTTTCGTTGTCATCGCAGCCACGTCGCTACCAGCGTCGGCTTCGCTCAGGGCGTAGCTGCACTGACTGGAGCCGCTCGCCACACGGGGCACGTACTTGTCCTTTAGCTCCTGCGACCCGAAGTTCAACACGGGCAACATCCCCAGCTTCGAGATCAGGAACTGCAGGCTCGTCGCGACGCACGCGCGTGCAAGTTCTTCAGCGACGATCGCTTGGTCGACCAGCGTCGCTCCACCGCCACCGTACTCCTCCGGAAAACTGAGCGCCGTCAACTCCATGCTCTTCAACGCCTCGAACGTCGCCCACGAGTACTCACCCGCTTGATCGATGCCTGCGGCGAGCGGCGCGATCTTCGCATCGCAGAACTGACGCATCACGTGGCGGAACTCGTGTTGTTCGTCGGAGAGTGTGATCGACTGGTTCATGATTTGCTCCTCACCGGCCGAGGAGTTGACGCCACTGGGCCGGATACATCGCATCGACTTCTTGCGGCGACATGCGCAGGGTCGATTCGGGGACGCTGTCGGCGATGGCACGGATCTCCGAGTAGTGGTGGCCATGGCCGAGCCCGGCGAAGAGCGGCCGCCGCAGTTCGATGAGTTCGTCGGCATGTCGACGACCGAGGAAACCCCAGATCGTGAACGCGATTGTGAGGTCGTGTACAACGGGCGCACGCCCAAAGATCGACGCACGCCGTAGCGCTACTCCGAGGCAGCCCGCGACGGCATCGTGGGCCTTCTCCCCCACTTCCAGCTGTAGACGATCTGTGAAGCCGCGAGCGAGCTTGAGGGCAAAACCCTGATCCGGCCCTTGGTAGCCGAGGCGATCACCTGATGGTTGAAAGCCAACGATGTCGCTCGGACGGTCGGCAACCCATGAGTCGGGGACGACCGCAGGAGAGCCATACCGGCGGGTCGTGTCGACGACCGGCGTTGGAGAAAACTTTGGTGCAGCCATAGCGGCCACAGTCTGGCACTCAGCCGGGGGCGTGCAGTAGCCCGTAGACCAGTCCCTCTTCGAGTGCCCGCCACGACGCCTCGATGATGTTGCTGCTGACGCCGATCGTCGTCCAGGACCGTTCGCCGTTAGAGAAGTCGATGAGCACGCGCGTGATTGCGCCAGTGGCGGTGGCCCCATCGAGAATGCGCACCTTGTAGTCCGTGAGGTGCACGTGCGAAAGCATTGGGAACGTGCCACCCAAGGCAGCACGTAGCGCGGTGTCGATCGCGTTGACCGGACCATTGCCCTCCGCCGTCTGCACGTAGCGCGTCGCCGATTCGCCGACGCCGAGCCACACCTTGACGGTTGCCTCGGTCGTGAATGCGCCGTTGATCGACTCGTCGGTGATCACGCGCATGCTTTCCACTCGGAAGAAGTCCTGTTCCCATCCGGCCGCGCGCCGCATCAGTAGTTCCAGGGAAGCGTCGGCAGCCTCGAAGTGATACCCCTCGTGCTCGAGACGCTTCAAGTCGTCGATCACCTGGTTCAACGCAGGGCCGTCCATCGGCAGTCCAAGTTCCTCAGCCTTGATCTCGATGGTGGCACGGCCAGCCATCTCGCTGACAACAAAGCGCGTTCCGTTTCCGACCAGTTCTGGGTCGACGTGTTCATACGCATCCTTCGCCCGCTTGATGGCGCTGACGTGCAGGCCCGCCTTGTGGGCAAACGCCGACGCACCCACATACGGCGCTTGCGGGTTGAGCGGCCGGTTCAGAATCTCTGCGACATGATGGCTGACAGACGAAAGGCGCTCGATGCGGCCGTCCGGCAAGCAGCGCATTCCCAGCTTCAGTTGCAGGTTCGGGATGACGGTTGTGAGATTGCAGTTGCCGGTGCGCTCGCCGAGTCCGTTGAGGGTGCCCTGCACATGACGCGCCCCGGCTAGCACAGCAGCCATCGAGTTGGCGACAGCGCAACCGGTGTCGTCGTGACAATGGATGCCGATGATCGCATCCTCGCCCACGTGGCGCTTGACGTCGGCGACCACTTGCGACACTTCGTGCGGCAGCGAGCCACCGTTGGTATCGCAGAGCACGAGATGGCTGGCACCATTGACGACCGCGGCCTCGATCGCACGCAGCGCAAACTCGGGGTTGCGCTTATAGCCGTCGAAGAAGTGCTCGAGGTCGACCATGACGCGCCTGCCGGCACCGACGAGGAACTCGACGGAGTCGGCGATCATCGCGGCACCTTCTTCAAGCGTTGTCTGCAACGCTTCGAGTACGTGGTAGTCCCAGCTCTTGGCAACAATGCACACGGCCGACGTGTTCGCGTCGAGCAGGTTGCGCAACGTTGCGTCGTCATCGACCTTGCCCCGTGGTCGACGAGTACTACCGAAAGCAACCAGCGTCGACGTGGTGAGCTTCAGCTCCGTGGCAGCACGCGCAAAGAACTGAACATCCTTCGGATTCGCTCCCGGCCAGCCACCTTCGATGTAGTGCACTCCAAGGTGATCGAGGAGCGCAGCGATGCGCAACTTGTCGTCAACAGTCGCCGACACGCCCTCGACTTGCAGTCCATCGCGCAACGTGGTGTCGAACACTTCGACTTCTTCGTGCTTCATCAGTCAAACCTTTCCTGAACTTGTCCGGAGAAATGAAACAGCCGCCCGAAAGGGCGGCTGCGGGCGCATATCGGCAACGGCCGACATGCGCTAACAAATAATGATCGCGGTCAGCGGCTGCGACTTCACGCCGTCATTCAATCGGCTCTGCGTCGCCGCGTCAACGGCGCGTTGTGCACAACCTGTGCATGAACAGTGGATGAACGGAAATGTTCTGTGCGTAACACATCTTCGCGTTGGATAACCCTGTGAGGACGGAAAATACCTCTTGACCTGCGGAAACGACGCCTTCATAGTGTGCGACGTACCGGACAGCGCAAGTCAAACGGTGCCCGAGGAACGGTACCGCGAAAGCGGAGAACCAACCGGGTGCACGAGGCAAAGCGGGGAAGGTCGGAGGATGATTCCGAGTCCACATCGCGAACCTTCGGGGGAGCCGATGGGGTGTCGAGGAGCTCACCTGGGAAACCGGGCAGAGGCAGCGGCAGCCAACACGACAAGACCGCAGTCGGGCAACCGAAGGTGGCCAAGCACGTGAGGTCTCACGCCGGGGATGGCGCCGGGTAACTGGCGAAAGAACCAGCAAAGGGAATCGCCCGCCAGAGCGCAAGCTCTGACGGGCGATGACATTGGTCGGAGAGAAGGCTAACGCCGGACAGTCGATCAGTGGTGGATCACCCTCCATAGAGGTCGCCCCGGGCGGCGCGCAGGCTTCGGCCGGCAGCGCAGCCCGGGGCGCTTCGCTTTTCAGCCGTCAAGGCGCACGACTCTGGCCGCTACCGTGACTCGCATGACGACGCCGCGACGCCACATTTCGCCCGGGTATCAACAGCAACTCGATCAGGGTTACAACTTCGGCAGCGTGCTGACCTTCGGTCAACGGCCGCTACTTACTGATCCCGCGCAACTCGACGAGTGGCAGCCCGATGTTGCTGTTGTCGGAGCACCCTTCGATCTCGGTACGACCAATCGTCCGGGTGCGCGCTTCGGACCACGAGCGTTGCGCGCGAACGCGTATCAGTCGGGTACGTATCACCTCGGTGCCGGCCTAGAGATGTACGACTGGCTGGAAGTCGTCGACTACGGCGACGCCGCGTGCCCGCACGGCATGGTCGAGCAAAGCCTCGCGAACATCAAAGAGCGTGTGTACGAGGTTGCGAGCCGCCACATCGTGCCGTTTGTGATGGGCGGCGACCACACCATTACTTGGCCATCAGCCACCGCTGTCGCCGACGTGTACGGCTACGGCGACGTCGGGATGGTGCACTTCGATGCGCACGCCGACACCGCCGAATCGATCGACGGCAACCTGGCCAGTCACGGCACACCGATGCGACGGCTGATCGAGTCGGGCGCGATTCCCGGGAAGAACTTCATCCAGATCGGACTCCGGAGCAATTGGCCAGGTGAACAAGTCTGGGATTGGATGGCCGAGCAAGGAATGCGTTGGCATCTGATGGACGAGATCTGGGAGCGCGGCTTCAAGGCCGTGATGGCCGACGCCGTTGCAGAGGCGCTCGACGGCCCCGAGTTCTTGTACATCTCGATCGACATCGACTCGCTCGATCCCGCATACGCGCCAGCAACCGGCACACCCGAACCGGGTGGCCTCGTCGCGGCAGATCTCTTGCGGATCGTGCGCTCGCTGGCGTACCGCCACAACGTCGTCGCCATGGATGTCGTTGAAGTAGCACCCGCGTACGACCACGCCGACTGCACGGTGAATGTCGCCCACCGCTTGTTCACGGAATGCCTCGCGGGCATGGCCGCCAAACGACGCGACGCAGAAGGTGCTCCGAAGGGCCGCCCGGCCGTATGACGGTGCCGATTGGCGAACGGCCAGCGATGTCCGACTACGGAGTCGACGTTCCTGAGTGGCAAGCGCTGCCGTGGTCGTGGGCCGCCGAACGACTGATCGCGACTCGCAACTACTGGGTGACCACAGTTGCGGCCAACGGTCAACCGCACTCGCTTCCGGTATGGGGTGTTTGGGACGACGCCGACAAGCAATTCATGTTCAGTTGCTCACCGAACGCGAAGAAGGTGCGCAACATCGCTTCTAACCCGCGCGTCACGTTCACCAACTCCGACTCTGTCGAATGTGTTTCGGTGCAGGGCTCGGCGGAGCGCCTCATCACGATCGCGCGCATCGACACGTGGGTCGATCGCTATGTCAAGAAGTACGGCGACGAGATGGGTCCCGAGGCGGCCAGCTTCATCCGCGAGAACGCCTGTTTCGAAGTCACGCCGACGCTTGCGCTCTCAGTTATAGAACGCGTCGACGAGTTCGCGTTACGAGCAACTCGCTGGCGATTCAAGCGCTAGACGGCCAGTTCGCACCAGTCTTTGTAGCGGTCTTCTTGCGCACGCACGGTGCGGGCGTAGACCTCGGCGATCGCCTTCGTCTTCGGACCGGGGCACGGAATGCTGCGATCGTCGACTGAGTTCACCGAACTCACTTCAGCAGCGGTGCCGCACACCAAGATCTCCTCGGCGACGTACAGATCGCTGCGGGCGAGGTTGTCGACGCGTGCTTCGAAGCCAAGATCGCGGGCAATTGTCATCACCGTGTTCTGCGTGATGCCCTCAAGAGCACCCGCCGAGATCGGCGGCGTGATCATGATGCCGTTGCGCACAGCAAAGATGTTCTCGCCGGTGCACTCGGCAACGAGACCGTTGGGAGCCAGCATGATCGCCTCGTCGTAGCCAGCCTTGAGCGCCTCGACCTTGGCGAGCGAGCTGTTGACATAGTTGCCGGTGGTCTTCGACGCTGGCGGCATCGTGTTGTGATCGTGGCGCGTCCACGACGAGATCTTCATGCGCACACCCTTAGTGACGGCGTCGTCGCCCAAGTAGGCGCCCCACGGCCAGCACGCGATCGCGACGTCGACCGAGCACGGCATCGTGTTCAGGCCCATCTCGCCGTAGCCGTAGTACGCGATCGGGCGCACGTAGCAACTCGGCAGACCAGTTGACGCAACGGTGGCCTTGCAAGCTTCGACCAACTCGTCGACAGAGTACGGAATCTCCATCCCGACGATCTTGGCCGAGTTGTGCAGACGCACGATGTGGTCGGTGAGGCGGAAGATCGCGGGACCGTTCGCCGTCTCGTACGCGCGGATGCCTTCGAAGACGCCGGTGCCGTAGTGCAGTGTGTGCGTGAGCACATGGATCTGTGCCTTGTCCCAATCGACCAACTGGCCGTTCATCCAGATCTTGGGAGTTGTTTGAATCGGCATCGTTGCCCCTGTCCTTCTTGAAGTCGTTTGTTCAGCCTGCCACGCGGCTGGCGATTTGGGAACCGATGTCGCTGGTGCTGCCGGTAACAGGTTGGGCGCAGGCCGCACGGATTCGATCAGCGGCAGGGCCCTCGCCCAGGAAGTCGAGCATCAGCGCCGCACTCAGGATTGCTGCCGTCGGGTTGGCCGTAGCGGTACCGACGATGTCGGGCGCCGAGCCGTGCACCGGCTCGAACATGCTCGGGCCAGTACGGGCCGGGTTGAGGTTGGCGCTGCTGGCGATGCCGATTCCACCGCTCACTGCACCGCCGAGGTCAGTGAGAATGTCGCCGAACAAGTTGTCGGTGACGATCACGTCGTAGCGATGTGGATCCTGGACGAAATAGATGCACGCCGCGTCGACGTGGTTGTAGGCCGTTGAGACCGCTGGGAACTCAGCAGCGACAGCGTCGAACGCGCGTTGCCACAGATCGCCGGCAAACGTCAGCACATTCGTCTTGTGCACAAGCGTGACATGCTTGCGGCGCGTCATCGCCAGTTCGAACGCGTAACGACAGGCGCGCTCGGTGCCCATGCGCGTATTCACCGAACCCTGCGTCGCCACTTCGTGCGGTGTGCCTTTGCGTAGCACGCCGCCCTCACCGACGTAAGGACCTTCCGTGTTCTCGCGGATGACGACGAAGTCGTGGGGCTTCGTGCCGCCTGGCGCGGTGCCGATAAATGGACGCTGATTGATGTAGAGGTCGAGCGCGAAGCGCAGCTTCAGCAACAGGCCGCGCTCGATCACCCCGGGGGCAACCTGGGGAATCCCCACCGCGCCGAGCAGGATGGCATCGAACGCACGGAGTTGATCCAAGGTCTCGTCGCTGAGGATCTCGCCATCGCGCAAATAGCGCGCCCCGCCAAGATCGAAGTCGGTGGTCTCGATCGGCACTCCGGCGGCACGCACGACCTTCAGTGCTTCCACTGTTACTTCCGGGCCGATGCCATCGCCGCCGATCACTGCAATCCGGTGTGCCGTACTCGCCATAGGGGCAAACGGTAACCGCCGCGAACCTCGGTCGAGTAGCCGGTCGTGTCGACCTCAAACGGGGCCACCCCGATCACAGGTAGAATCAACTCCTCTATGGCCAGTACCCATCTGTCACGGTCGGCGTACGAACGTTTGCAGTCCGAGCACTACGACCTGACCACACGTGGTCGCATCACTGTGGCGCACAAGATCGAGGCCGCACGCTTGCTCGGCGACCTCAGCGAGAACGGCGACTACCACGCCGCCAAAGACGAACAGGGCCACATGGAAGGTCGGATTCGTCAGCTCGAGTACCTGCTGGAGAGCGCGGAAATCATCGAGGCCGCCGGCGACGGCACCGTCAGCGCAGGCTCTGTCGTCACCATCATCTACGAGGGTGACTCACACGACATGGGCGAGACGTACCTCATCGGGCATATGGAAGAGAAGACCGGTACCCTCGACGTGATGAGCCCGCAGTCACCGCTCGGTGCTGCCCTGATCGGTGCCGCCGAGGGTCACTGGGTCGAATACCAGGCGCCCACCGGAACGCTGCGCGTGCAAGTGATAAAGGTCACGCTCATCACGAATGACTGAGCAGCGCGGTCCGCGTCTGCCACCAGGCGCTGCAATGGACCTGCCCGGCCGAGGCACAACTTTTGTTCGCCGGATGGCCGGACCACCAAACGCACCGACGGTGCTACTGCTGCATGGCTGGACCGCCAGCGCCGACCTCAACTGGTTCACGTGCTATCGACCGCTCTCGCAGCACTACCGCGTCGTCGCACTCGATCACCGCGGGCACGGACGCGGCATTCGCTCGAAGGCTGGTTTCCGGCTGGAAGACTGCGCCGACGACGCGATGGCCGTGTGCGACGTGCTCGGCATCGATCAAGTGATCCCGATCGGCTATTCGATGGGCGGGCCCGTTGCACAGTTGCTGTGGCAACGCCATCCCGAGCGCGTGCGCGGTCTCGTGCTGTGTGCAACCGCCTCCTACTTTCTGACATCGCGCAACGAGCGCCTTGGTTTCATCGGACTTGCCGGGCTCGCCGCCCTCGCTCGCCGCACACCGGCGCAGGCTCGGCAGTGGTTGACCGAACAGTTCTACCTACAGCGCAGAAGCGACACATGGGAACCGTGGGCCATCCGCGAGGCCTCGTTGCACGACTGGCGCATGGTGCTGGAGGCTGGCCGCGCGATCGGCAAGTTCAACTCGCGCGGCTGGATCAGCGAGATCAATGTTCCGACCTCGGTACTGATCACGATGCGCGATCGAGTCGTGCCGTTGAGTCGCCAGGTTCGGCTGTTCGAAGCGATCGAAAGTGCCGAGGCTTACAGAATCGACGGCGATCACGACGCAGTCGTCGCCAACGCCGACCGCTTCGTGCCGACCCTGCTCCGTGCCATCTCGTCGGTCGTTGAGCGAGGCGTTGAGAGAAGCGTCTCGCGCTCGTGAATTGCTCGGCGATAGCGTCGGGCGAATGCGTGCCCCACGGTCTCTCGCCATCCTTTCGCTTGCGGGGTCGCTCGTTCTCGCAGCTTGCGGTGACGCCCCCAGCGATACCAGCGCCTCTACCTCAACTGCGGAAGCCGGCAGTACCACTGCCCTCGCCAAGCCAGCAGTGTCGCTTCCACAAGAGGCGCCAACGGAACTTGTGATCACCGAGCTCGCCGCTGGCAGCGGCGTGGCTGCCGGAGTCGGAGACGCCGTGCTCGTTCACTATGTGGGCGTGCTGTCCGACGGTGGAGAAGAGTTCGACAGCAGCTACGGATCAGAGCCGCTAGAGGTCGTGGTCGGCGCCGGCCGCGTGATTCCGGGGTGGGACCAGGGGTTGGTCGGCGTTCAGCAAGGCACCCGTCGCCAGCTCGACATTCCTGCCGACCTCGCGTACGGCGACTCGCCGCCCAATGGCGGCGGCGGTGTCATCCAGGCAGGTGCTGCTCTGTCGTTCGTGGTCGACGTCGTCGTCGTGCTGCCGGCGAGCGACGTTGCCGACGAACCGCAGATCACGCTCAGTCCCGCCGACAACCTTGCGGCGACGGACTCGACCGAGCTGATCGTTGGCACCGGGCCGAGCCCGCAAGATGGTCAGAACGTCGCGGTGCAGATCATGTCGTTTCGCGCCGACACCGGCGAACTGCTCGCGTCGAGTTGGGGTGGGCCACCGCTGACGTTCTCGTACTCCGCGGAGTCGTTGGTGTACCCCGGATTGCTCGTCGCGGTAAAGGGCATGCAGATCGGTGGTCGGCGGCAGGCACAGCTGCCCTTCGTGTTGATGTTCGATGGCCAGGGCAGCCCCGACTTTGGGCTGCCACCGGAAGTCGACGTGGTTGTCGTGATTGATCTGGTCGCGGTGTACTAGATCCTGGTCGCAAAGATTTCTTCGCTGGCGCGACGGATTCAAACGGCGTAGTACGAAGAAGGGGTATGCAAGCTGCGGCCCCACTCGATGGCACCCCAGAACCTTCGCCCGCAACCTTTGCCGCCTTCTACGACGCGACCTTCGATGCGGTGTACCGCTATCTGTCACGCGCTGTGTTCGGCAACCGAGCACTCGCCGAAGATCTCACACAGGAGACATACGCATCGGTCGTCGCAGCCGTCCGCAACGGATCGCCCGGCGCTCAGACCTTGCCGTGGGTGATCGGGTTGCTCGCCACAAGCTTGTCGACCATTACCGCAACACCGCTCGCGAGGAACGTCGTCTGTCGCTCGCATGGTCAAGCGGCATCGGCCAGGACGACGAGCAGCTCGATGAGTTCGCCGGCGTCGACTCGGCGGACCTCGTCGCGTTGATGCGCAAGCTCTCGCCCGACCACCGCCTGGTGTTGGTGTTGCGCTACCTCGACGAACTCTCGCTCGACGAAATCGCGAGCGAGATCGGCAAGTCGGTGCACGCCACCGAATCGCTGCTCACACGCGCTCGCCAAGCACTCACCCGCAGCTATCGGGAGACCCAACCATGAAACAGCATCCGGTTCGTGCCGCTTTCGAACAGGTCGCCGATCGACCTTCCATCAAGTTTCGCGATGACCTGCGAGCACAACTGCTTGCCGACCTCGTCGCGCCCACTGCAACAACCACCCCCCAAACAACACAGGAGATTCCAGTGACTGATACCCCCAACCCAAAGCCCACGCGTGGACGGATGCTGCTCGGCATCGCCGCCGCCGTGATCGTGGCCGTCGGCGTGACCGCTGTCGTCATGAATCAAGACGACACCGACACGAGCGTGCCAGCAACTGACCCGACGATCAACGACGCGCCGACTACAACCGCGGGTGCTACTCGCTCAGACGCGGAAATTGCCGACGCGGCGTTGTTGACCGAAGACGACGTCGGATCACCGTGGAACGGCTTTTCGTCCCAAGAAGCCTTCGCTGTCGAGCTTGACCGGCAGGCGAAGGTACCTGAGTGCGCCGACCGGATCGCCGCTGAGGGAGATCTGACCATCGCCAAGTCCACTGGAACACGGTTCGACAGTGGCAGTGGCCAAGAACTGCTCCAAACGATCGTCGTCTTCCCGACGATCGAGGACGCAACGATGGTGTTCGAAGCGTTTGCGGCCTTTGGACGCGACTGCGGAGTCGCGACCTATGGTTCGGCATACGGCGTCCCGGCAGTTGCCGTCGACTTCGGCCCGCTGACACAATACGGTGATCAGCAGGTGTCGTGGGGCGTGGAAATCTCCTTGACTCCGCCGCACCTGACGCAAGTCGTGTGGGTGCAAGTCGATCGAGCACTGGTTCGGATCAGGGCGACCAATGAGGCCGAAGGCGCCACCAATCCCGACCCGCTCGGAATGCTCGAAAGTGCGCTCAGCATTGCGGTCGACAGGCTCGCCGCCGAACTCGCTGCCGGCTGACGACTACCAAACTCCCCCCGCCAAAGCAGCCGTCACTTCGGTGGCGGCTGCTTTCGCGTTCGCACCGAAACGACGGCTGGGCGAACGCGTCAAGCGCTCGACTGGTCCGCTCACACTTATCGCCGCGATGACGTGACCAGTTCTGTCGACGACCGCGGCACTCACCGACGCAACGCCGGGCTCGCGTTCTTCGACGCTCTGCGCCACTTGCGGTCCGCCGTCGGCGAGCACGTGTCCGGCCGAGCCGACATCCAGCGGCAGCAGCGCACCTACCGGCACGATCCAGCGCAAGCCGTGGCTCGACTGGACGGATGCAACACAACGGCGGGCATCGCCTTCACGCACGTACAGTTGCGTCGCTTCGCCGGTGCGATCGCGCAACCTGAGCAGGATAGGCATCGCCAACTCGGCCAACGGGAACGAATCGGCCGCGGCTTGTCCGAGTCGGATCAGCTCGAACCCAAGGCAGAAGCGACCAGCAGCGTCGCGACGCACGAGTTGATGTGCCTCCAGTGCGAGCGTCAATCGATGAGCCGTTGCACGCGGTAGGTCGGTTGCGGTTTGCAGCCCTGCAAGATCCAGCGGACCATTGCCCAGCACGTTCAAAATCGCCGCCGTCTTGTCAACGACGCCAACCCCGCTTACACTCTCCATATTGAGAATCGTATCTCAGAATGTGGGATTGTCTTGAGGATGAGAGTATGACATCTAAAACGCTCGCTGAGAAGGTCTGGGATCGCCATGTCGTGCACGCGGCCGACGGTGAACCCGATCTGTTGTACATCGATCTGCACCTGGTGCACGAAGTCACCAGTCCGCAAGCGTTCGATGGTCTGCGCTTGAGCGGCCGTGGCGTTCGGCGGCCCGACCTCACCATCGCCACCGAAGATCACAACGTTCCGACGGCGAACATCGATCAACCAATCGCCGATCCCATTTCCGCGCGCCAGATCGAAGTACTACGCAGCAACACCGCCGAGTACGGCATCACCAACTTTCCGATGGGTGACCCCGGCCAGGGAATCGTGCACGTCATCGCGCCCGAGCAGGGCCGGACGCTGCCGGGCATGACAGTGGTATGCGGCGATAGCCACACCGCTACTCACGGCGCGTTCGGCGCGCTGGCATTCGGAATTGGTACCAGCGAGGTCGAGCATGTCCTTGCGACACAGACGCTGCCGCAATCGCGACCGAAGTGGATGAGTGTCAGCGTCGAAGGTGTTGCACCCGCGGGAGTCACCGCCAAGGACATCGTGCTCGCGATTATCGGGCACATCGGAACCGGCGGCGGCATCGGCCACGTGATCGAGTACCGCGGTTCAGCGATTCGCGCACTCTCGATGGAGGGTCGCATGACGCTGTGCAACATGAGCATCGAAGCCGGTGCGAAGGCCGGACTGGTCGCTCCCGACGACACCACGTTCGAGTATCTCAATGGCCGACCGCACGCGCCCAAGGGTGCGCAATGGGACGCAGCGGTTGCGGACTGGCGCACGCTCGTTACCGATGTCGGCGCAGAGTTCGACAAATCCGTGGTCATCGATGCCAGCACACTGCGGCCGCAAGTCAGTTGGGGCACCAATCCGGCACAGGTGATCTCGATCGACGATGTTGTTCCATCGCCCGACGACGTCAGCGACCCGACGGCGAAAGACTCGATCGCCCGCGCACTCGAGTACATGGGCTTGCAAGCGGGCACACCAATCCGCGACGTCAAGGTCGACACAGTGTTCATCGGCTCGTGCACCAACAGTCGCATCGAAGACCTGCGCGCTGCTGCTGCGGTGATGAAGGGTCGCACCGTCACGGTGCCACGAGTGATGGTGGTGCCAGGAAGTCACGCCGTAAAGGCGCAAGCCGAGGCGGAGGGTTTGCCAGCCGTGTTTCGCGCGGCCGGTGCAGACTGGCGCGAGCCGGGTTGCAGCATGTGCTTGGCGATGAACCCCGACAAGCTCACCGTCGGCGAGCGAGCGGCCAGCACTAGCAACCGCAACTTCGAAGGGCGCCAGGGCCGCGGTGGTCGTACGCATCTCGTCTCGCCCGCCGTCGCCGCCGCAACGGCAATCGCCGGCCACTTCGCCACTCCGGAGGATCTGTCATGAGAGCAGTACACGTCGTGTCGGGTCGCGGTGTACCGCTGAAGCGCAGCGACGTCGATACCGATCAGATCATTCCCGCCGAGTGGCTCAAGCGAGTCGAGCGCACTGGCTTCGAGAAGGGCCTGTTCTCCACGTGGCGCGACGATCGCGACTTCGTCCTCAACGACGAGCGTTATTCGGGCGCCAACATTCTCGTCGCCGGCCCCGCGTTCGGGGTCGGATCGTCGCGCGAGCACGCGGTGTGGGCGATCATGCAGGGCGGGTTCGACGCCGTCATCGCACCGAGCTTCAGCGACATCTTCGCCAACAACTGCACGAAGAACGGCCTGATTCCGGTCGTCGTACCAGAGCCAGTCGTGCAACAGATCTGGGCTGCGATCGAAGCAGACCCCGCGGCCGAAATCACGATCGATGTCGAGCGCCGATCGGTGGAAGTGCCGTCTGTCGGCATCGTCGCTTCCTTTCCGATGGATGCGCAAACGCAACACCGATTCCTCAACGGTCTCGACGACGTCGGCATCACGATGACACACGCGGCTGAAATCGAGTCCTTCGAAGCCACCCGCCCCGCCTGGCTGAGGTAATCCCAGTAAGCGTTTGCTCCGGCTGCGCGAGACTGCGGCGATGTATGTGGATCGCGAGCTAGTTCGGCGAGTCGAATTCAGCGCCGCAGAGTTCTGCGTTCGCCACGCGTCCGCTCTCGCGCGCACTTCGCCGGACAGCGGCGCAACCGCAACGGGGTGCGATGGGGGCGCGCTGATCGCGTTCGGCCCCGGGCGCTACGTCAATCGGGCGATGGGGCTCGGACTCGGTGGAACTGCCGCCGACCAGATCGTGGCAGCGATCACAGACTTCTACTCGGCACGCTCGCTGCCCGCATCGCTGGAGATCTGCCCATGGGTCGATCCGGCATTGATCGAAGCCCTCTCCGCAAGCGCGTTCCAACTCGAACGCTTCCGCAATGTCTACGTCTACGACCTCGCCTTCCTCCCCGACGAAACCACGGTCGACATCAGACCCGTCGACGCATCGAGTGCTCGGGAGCGAATGGCGATCCTCTCCGGCGACGCACCGGAGGGCTCAGATGCTCGCCAGATCAGCGATGAGTTCTGCATCTCGGCTGCGGCGCTACCCGACACACATGACTTCGTCGCACTCGTGAACGACGACGTCGCCGCCTGTGGCTCGCTGAACATCGTCGACGGTGTTGGTTGGCTGGGTGGCGCCGCCACACGACTAGAGCATCGCGGCCAGGGCCTGCAACTGGCGCTACTCGCCTACCGCTTACGACAGGCTCAGAGTCTCAGTTGCGACTTCGCTGCGTGCACCGCTGTTCCCGATGGACAGTCGGCGCGCAACCTCGAGCGCCTCGGCTTCCAGTTGCTCTACACGCAGACCGTCCTCACCCAGGCTTAGTCCGAGTGTTTCGGCTTAGACGTGGTAGTCGGGGAGGTGCTTGAGCTTCGGGTCGTTGCTGAAGGTTTCGATGGGCACCGCCGGCTCTAAGCGCATGCCACGCTGCAGAATGCGCACCTGCGTGTGCTGGTTGTACTCGGCGAGTGTGACCGCCCAACCGTCGCGCCCGGCACGAGCGGTGCGTCCGCTGCGATGGAGATAGTCCTTCACGTCGGAGGCGGGCTCGTAGTGAATGACCGCGCCGATGTCGTCGATGTCGATGCCACGGGCCGCGACGTCGGTGGCGACTAGCACCGCCAACTCGCCGTCGGTGAAACGCTTCAGTGCTCGCTCGCGCGCCGCCTGCGCAAGGTCGCCGTGGATCGCCGCCGCACGCACACCGAGATCCTGGAGGTTGCCTTCGACGCGATCGCAGGTGCGTTTCGTTTGGCAGAACACGAGCGTCTTCGTCATGCCGCTAGCGATTGCGGCAACGACACGATCTTTGTCCATGTGATGCACAGCGAGGAACAGGTGATGCATGCTGCCGACCGTGTCGGTGGCGGCATCGATCGCGACCTCGATCGGGTCTTTCATGTAGCGCGTGACCAGATGGGCCACATCGCCGTCGAGGGTCGCCGAGAAGAGCATCGTCTGGTGCGGAGCAGTGACCTTGCGCAAGATCCATTCGACTTGCGGCGTAAAACCATCGTCGGCCATGCGATCGGCCTCGTCGAGCACCACGATCTCGACAGCATCGAGTTGCAGTTCGTTTTCCTTCAGCAGGTCGATGAGGCGCAGCGGTGTCGCAACCACAACATCGACGCCGAGTTGGAGCGCGTCGATTTGCTGTTGGCGGGACGCGCCGCCATAGACGGCAAGCACGGTTCGCCCGCACGCAATCGCGACCGGCGCAAGCACCTCAGCAACCTGCAACGCCAACTCGCGTGTCGGCACCATCACCAGTGCTGCTGGTCGCCTGGGTTCGCCGACCTTGGTGAGGCGCGCCAACATCGGAACACCGAACGCCAGCGTCTTGCCGCTGCCCGTCTTCGCGCGACCGCACACGTCGCGACCAGTGAGCGCGACCGGTATCGCTTTGGTCTGAATCGCGAAGGGCGCTGTGAACCCGGCCGCCGCAAGGCCGAAATCGACGGAAGGTGGCACGCCGAGCTCGATGAACGCGGTGGGGACGTAATCCTCGAGAGAGAGGGTCAACACAGGTGCGTGGGTGGGACTGCGGTGCTCCGCAGATTTTGGCGGTGTGCGGCGGCGCCGCTGAGCGCCCGGCGGACGTGAGTTCTGAGGCATGTTGACCGTCAGGGTACCGGCACTGTTCACCTCACGACGGCGCACGGACCACAATGGGCACCATGAAGGTTGCACTCACAGTCAACGATTTTCTGCGCCGGGCAGAACAGATCTACGGGCACCGCGTCGCCGTCGTCGACGAACCCGATCAGCCAGCCGAGTCGTGGGGGTCGATGACCTACACGGAGATGGCGTCACGGGCGCGCGCAATGGCGGCGCACCTCGACCTGCTCGACATCGCGCCTGGCGAGCGCGTTGCCATCGTCAGTCACAACTCGGCTCGCCTGCTGACGGCGCTGTTCGGTGTCAGCGGGTCCGGCCGCGTGCTGGTCCCGATCAACTTTCGCCTGGTCGCTGAAGAGGTGTCGTACATCGTGGAACACAGCGGCGCCCGCGTTTTGTATGTCGACCCGGAACTCGATCAAGCGCTGGCCGACGTCAGGTGCGAACAACGCTTCGTCATCGGCCACGTAACCGACGCACCGTTGCTACACACGGAGCCTGTTGCGTGGGCTTACGACGAGGATGCGACTGCAACGATCAACTACACTAGCGGCACCACTGCACGACCGAAGGGTGTGCAGCTGACGCACCGCAACATCTGGCTGAACGCGGTCACGTTCGGCTGGCAACTCGGCATCAACGATCGCGATGTGTACCTTCACACACTCCCGCAATTCCATTGCAACGGTTGGGGCGTTCTCTACGCCGTCACGGGAATGGGCGCACAACACGTCATGCTGCGCAAGGTCGACGGTGCGGAGATTCTGCGTCGCGTCGAACAGCACGGCGTCACGCTGATGTGCGGCGCGCCGGCGGTCGCCAACATGATCCTCGACGCGGCGGCGCAGTGGAAGGGCGAGATTCCCGGCCGCGGTCGCGTTCGCATCGTGTGCGCAGGGGCACCGCCGCCGACGAAGACGATCGAGCGAGTCGAGAATGAACTGGGTTGGGAGCTCATTCAGATCTATGGGCTCACGGAGACGACTCCACTACTGACGATGAACCGTGCACGCGCCGAACACGATGCCCTCAGCACGGCTGAGCGCGCAGCAAAGCTCAGTCGTGCGGGAGCGGCCGCCATCGGTGTCGAGGTGCGCCTCTCGCCCGACGGCGAGATCATCGCCCGCGGCAACCACATCATGGCGGGTTACTGGAATCAGCCCGAAGCAACCAACGATGCCATTCGCCCCGCCGACGACGACCCCGCCGGCGAGCATTGGTTTCACACTGGCGACGGCGGCACCATCGACGACGACAACTACGTGACGATCACCGACCGCAAGAAGGACGTGATCGTCTCTGGCGGCGAGAACGTGAGCAGCATCGAAGTAGAAGATGCGGTGTTCAGCCACCCGGAAGTAGCGGAGGTGGCCGTGATCGGCGTGCCCGACGAGAAGTGGGGTGAACTCGTCTTGGCATTGGTGGTTCGTGCACCGTCGTCGACGATCACAGAGGCTGATCTCATCGCGTACACCAAGACGAAGCTGGCCAGCTACAAGTGCCCGAAGCAGGTCGTGTTCCGCGAGTCGTTGGCGCGCACAGCGACCGGCAAGCTGCAGAAGTTCAAGCTACGCGAGCCCTACTGGAGCGATCTCGCGCGCAAGGTCAACTGACCGTTCGATCGGCCGGGCTGACCGATTCATCAGCCTCACTGCCTGCTGAATCAGTAAGTAGCAACGCGAGTGCTGCGTCGTTATGGTCGATCCGCCATGAACGACACCCTCACAATTCACGACGGAACAGCCTTTACGCAGAACGGCCGCAAGGGCGTTTCCTACGACTGGCAGAGCCTGTGCGACGCCGAGACCCTGGTCGTGCTCCAAGAGCTCGACAACCTGCTAAACGACCAACTGAACGACGCGCCCGAGTTCGCCATCGCCGCTGCGGAATGAGCCGCCAGCCCGAGCGCGTGCTCGTGCTCGGCTGCGGGTCTGTTGCGCAATGTGTCGTTCCGCTACTCACTCGCGACCTCGGCATAGCGCCCGCTCGCATCACGGTTGTTGACTTTGCCGACAACCGTGACCGCATCGCATCGTCGCTCGCGCTTGGTGTTCGATTCGAACTAGATCGCGTCACTGTCGAAAACATCGACGAGTTTCTGTCCGCTCGCGTTGGCGACGGCGACGTCCTGCTCGATCTTGCCTGGAACATCGACAACCCCACGATCCTGCAGTGGTGCCGCGATCACGGCGTCCGCTACCTCAACACCAGTGTCGAGGTGTGGGATCCCTACGACGAACTGACGGCGACACCGCCACTGGATCGCACGCTGTACGTGCGACATATGAGCCTTCGCCGCATGAAGGCGTCATGGCCCGATAACAAGGGTGCAACGGCCGTACTGGAACACGGCGCCAACCCGGGGTTGGTCAGCCATTTCACCAAGCAGGCCCTCAGCGAGATCGCGTCGCGGATGCTGGCCGATGGTCTCGGCGGATCTGCGACGCCCAGCTTGGAAGCGGCGCTCGCCGACCAGCGCTTCAACGAGCTGGCGATGCTCACCGGTACCAAGGTGATTCACGTCGCCGAACGCGATACCCAAATCTCGGACAGGCCGAAACAAGTGAACGAGTTCGTCAACACCTGGTCGGTTGACGGCTTCTACGAGGAAGGCGTCGCCCCCGCGGAACTGGGTTGGGGCACGCACGAACGCCAAATGCCTCCGAACTCCTTCGCGCACAGTGGCGAAGGACCCTGCAACCAGATTTGCATCGCCCGACCGGGGATGGAGACCTGGGTGCGGAGCTGGGTACCAAGCGGCGAGATCCGCGGGATGATCGTGCGCCATGGCGAAGGTTTCACCCTCTGCGAGCATCTGACCGTCCAAGACGAGCAGGGCACCGACATCTATCGGCCAACCGTGTACTACGCCTACCACCCGTGCGATGCCGCGATCAGCAGCGTGCTGGAGTTGCGCATGCGCGGTTGGGAAATGCAGCCGGCACAGCGGATTATGAACGACGAGATCATCAGCGGCCGCGACGAACTCGGGGTGTTGCTGATGGGGCACCCCTACAAAAGCTGGTGGACCGGCTCGCTGCTCAGCATTGAGCAGGCGCGCGCCGTCGTGCCAGGCCAGAGCGCCACCACCGTGCAGGTCGCCGCCAGCATCATTGCCGCCGTGACGTGGATGATCGACAACCCCAACGAAGGCGTCTGCGTGCCCGACGATCTGCCGTGGGACGAGCTACTCGCAGTCGCGCGTCCGTACCTCGGCAGCATGCACTCAGGTCCGTCCGACTGGGATCCAGTGACCACTCGCCGCGATCTGTTTGCTCGGTTCAGCGACGAAGCCGACTACGTCGACGCCACCGACCCGTGGCAGTTCACCAACTTCCTGATCCGTAGCTGAAACGTTGACAATGCTCGGCTGTCTGGGCAGACTGTGGGGGATGCGCACGCAACGCGGCCTCCTGCTTCTTACGTAGGGCAAGCGCCACATATCCGCGCTTGCCCAAGCCCCAGCCAGAATGGCCGGGGCTTCTTGCTTTTTCCGGCCCACCCAGTTGAGGACAACAAATGCCAGCCCAAATGCCCTTTCACAAGTACGAACGCTTCGTGCCACTGGTCCTGCACGACCGCACGTGGCCGAACAAGGTGCACGAACGCGCGCCCATCTGGTGCAGCGTCGATCTTCGTGACGGCAATCAGGCCCTCATCGATCCGATGGACCCACAACGCAAGCGGCGCATGTTCGACACGCTGGTCAAGATGGGCTTCAAGGAAATCGAAGTTGGCTTCCCTGCGGCCAGCCAGCCCGACTTCGACTTCGTACGTCAGCTGATCGAAGACGACCTGGTGCCGGACGACGTGACCATTCAGGTACTCGTGCAATCTCGTCAGGAACTGATCGAGCGCACCTACGAGTCGCTGCAAGGCGCCCGCCGCGCCATCGTGCACTTCTACAACTCCACCAATCCGCTGCAGCGAGAGGTCGTGTTCGGGCTCGACAAAGCCGGCATCATCGACATCGCTGTCAATGCGGCAAAGCTCTGCCGCAAGCTGCAACACACCCTGGTGGGCACTGACCTGCGCTACGAATACTCACCAGAGAGCTTCACCCTCACCGAGCCAGAGTTCGCCATCGAGATTTGCCACGCGGTGATGGACGTCATTGAGCCAACTCCGGAACGTCCGTTGATCCTCAATCTGCCAGCGACGGTCGAGTGCTACACGCCAAACGTCTACGCAGACGTCATTGAATGGTTCGGCCGGTCGATACGAAACCGCGACAGCGTCGTCATCAGCCTGCACCCGCACAACGATCGCGGAACGGGAACGGCGGCAGCCGAGTTGGCGATGTTGGCGGGCGCCGACCGCGTCGAAGGCACACTCTTCGGCAACGGCGAACGCACCGGCAACGTCGACGTCGTCAACCTCGCAATCAACCTGATGGTCAACGGTGTCGACCCAGAACTCGACGTCAGCGACATCGATGCCTTGCGGCGAGTCGCCGAATATTGCAACCGACTGCCCGTCGGACCACGTCACCCGTGGGTCGGCGACCTGGTGTTCACGTCCTTCAGCGGCAGCCACCAGGACGCAATCAAAAAGGGTTTCGATGCGCTCGATCGGAAGGCCACGGACAACGGCGGCGAGTACCCGCAGTGGGGCGTGCCGTACCTGCCGCTCGACCCGAAACACCTCGGCCGGTCGTACGAAGCAGTCATTCGCGTCAACAGTCAGAGTGGCAAGGGCGGAGTCGCGTATGTGATGAAAGCCGAGCATGGTTTCGATCTCCCGCGTCGGCTGCAGATCGAATTCTCCAAGACGATCCAACACATCACGGAAGACACGGGCACCGAGATCAGCCCACTGGTCATGTGGCTTGCGTTCCAAGAGACCTACCTTCCAGAAGAGCCACGGATGCGCTTGCAGGGTCACGAACTGCGCAGCGACTCGGTCAGCGGAACTACCACGATCACCGCGCAGCTGATCGTCGATGGTGCCGCCGTCACCGTCGCCGGCACGGGAAACGGCCCGATCGATGCCTTCGTGCACGCCCTGCGCGAAGGCCTCGGCGCTGAGATCGACGTTGTCGACTATGCCGAACACGCGCTCGGCCAAGGCAGCGAAGCCACCGCCGTCGCATATATCGAGACCAAGAATGGGGATGGCCGCGTCCTGTGGGGCGTTGGCAGCGACCCGAGCACGATCACCGCCGCGCTGCGTGCCGTGCTGCACGGCCACGAGCGCCACCTCGCCTAGACGACTACGCTGACATCATGGCTAGAGAGCGTCGATCGCGAGTGCCACTGTTGCTGTTCATCATCGTTGCCGTCGGGGCGGCGGTCGTATGGTGGCGCCAACAACAGGCCAACCAAGCAGCCGCCCCCGGTGCCGAGCCGTCTACTGCGCCGGTTACTGAGCCTGCGGCACCTTCCGCGCCCACGCCCCACAAGGCATCGGTAAAAGCCCCCGGAAAGGCTCCAGCGGCAAAGGCCGTCACTTCCACCGTCACGAAGAAAGCGGCCGCCAAGAAGAAGGCCCCCACCAAGACAAGGGGTACCACGTGAAGGTGACAATCGACTTCGATGTGTGCGCGAGCACCGGCGCCTGCATGCAGATGTGCCCGGAAGTGTTCGAGGTGCGCAGCGACGGATACCTGTACGTCCTGCAGGAGGAACCGGGCGAAGAATTGCGCGCAAGCGTGCAGGCTGCCGCCGACATGTGTCCGACGGCGGCCATCACTGTCGAAGGTTGACATCAAGGGGCGATGAGCTTTCATCAGCAGCTCCGGCGCGCGTGGAGCGCATCAGATTCGATGCTGTGCGTGGGACTCGACCCCGATCCGGCGAGATTCCCACACGGCGTGAACTCGGTCGTCGAATTCTGCACTTCAATCATCGACGCGACAGCCGATCTCGTGTGCGCCTTCAAGCCACAGATTGCCCACTTCTCAGCGATCGGCGCCGAATCCGATCTCGAAAGAGTCTGCGAATACATTCGTGATCGCTACCCCGATGTTCTGCTGATTCTCGATGCCAAGCGCGGCGACATAGGTAGCACCGCCGAGCACTACGCACGCGAAGCGTTCGATCGCTACCTGGCGCATGTAGTTACGGTCAACCCGTACCTCGGAACCGACTCGGTAGAGCCATTCCTCGCTCACCCATCCGGCGGTGTTTTCGTGCTCTGTCGCACGAGCAACTCTGGCGGCAATGACTTCCAGTCGCTGGTCGCGAACGGCGAACCGCTCTACCAGCACGTCGCTCGCCGCGTCGCCGAGCATTGGAGCAAGCTTGGTGATTGCGGACTAGTGGTCGGCGCCACCTATCCCGACGAACTGGGCAAGGTGCGCGCAATTGTTGGCGACCTCCCTCTGTTAGTCCCTGGGATCGGCGCACAGGGTGGCGACGCAGCAGCGACCGCGGTCGGCGTCGACAGCACGGGGACGGGAATGGTCATCAACTCGTCGCGCGCCATTCTTTACGCATCAAACGGCGCAGACTTCGCCGATGCCGCTCGGGCAGTAGCAATCGCAACCCGCGACACTCTTCGTGGTCACCGCAACAAGGAGTAGTTCGATGCCGAAGAGCTCAAAGAACCCGGTTACAGGCATTCGGACGCTCGTAGCTAAGTCATCGCCGCACACCGAGATGGAGCAGTGGTTCATCCGCCGCGGACTCCCCCACTTCATCGAGCCATACAGCGCCGGCCCCGCCGTCTGGAGCCGCGCGGCGCCGGTGTTGCTCGTCGCCTACATCGCTGGCGGTCTCCACGGCCTCGACCTTGCGAACTGGTCGCTGTTGCGTAACGTTGTTGGCGCAGCCGTCGTTGTAGCAATCCTGATTGCGACCTGGATGATCACGAACCTCGCTCGCCACCGCCCGGTTCTGTCACGTCCGCGACAGTTGGGACGACTCGAGCTGGCGGCCTTTCTGATCGGCCCGGCGCTTCCCGCCGCGGCCTTCACCCAATGGGGTGACGCGATTCAAGCGGTCATCGAAGGGGCGGTCGTCCTCTCGGTGATCTACCTCGTGACGTCGTACGGCGTGATACCGCTCATCGGTTGGGCCACCTCACAAATCTTTTCGCGACTTGGCTCAGTCGGACGGGTCCTCAGCAGGGCCATGCCGTTGCTGTTGCTGTTCACAACCTTCTTGTTCATCAACGCCGAGGTATGGAACGTCGCAGGTGTCCTGTTCGGGCCGGCGTACGTTGTGTCGCTCAGTCTCTTCTTCTTCCTCGGTAGCGCGTTCGTGCTCTCGCGCGTTCCAGACGCGATTCGCACATTGCATGGTTTCGACGATTGGGCTGAAGTCGCCGCGCTGGTCAAGGACACGCCAGCGGAAGGATTGCCACTACCGGCCGGTGGCGACCCGATGGAGTCGCCGCTCTCTGTTCGCCAACGCGTCAACATCGGTCTGGTTGCCGTTCTGAGTCAGGCGATCCTCATCACGCTGGTGGCGGTGCTGCTGGCGCTGTTCTTCACGCTGTTCGGTGTGCTTGCCATCCCAGAGGTGACGACAGCTTCGTGGACTGCGACCGACAACGTGAACGTTCTCGCCAGCCTCGAATTCGGCGGCCACACCTTGGTGCTCACGGAGGCGTTATTGCGTGTCGCCGGGTTCTTAGGCGCCTTCGCTGGCATGTACTTCACGGTCGTGCTCAGCACGGATGCGACCTACCGCGACGAGTTCGCCGAGGACGCCGGGCCGCAGATTCGACAGGCACTCGCGGTGCGCTTGGCATACCGCCACGCAGCAACCACCGACTAGTTTGACGGCCATGACTCACGCCTTTCTCTCCGACGACTGGTTGGCTGCAGCCCGCGCCATTCGCGAGAAGTACGCCGACCTTGCGGCGCAGGTCACGACCAGTATCAGGATGAACCAGGTCATCACCGATGTTCCGTTCGGTGAGGGAACACTGAATCTGACTCTCGACACCTCCTCGGGCAATGTCGTCATGGAGTTGGGCGCGTTGGAGAGTCCCGATCTGACGGTGACCACCGATTACGACACGGCGCGCAAGATCTTCGTCGATCAAGACCAAGCCGCTGGCATGCAGGCATTCATGGCCGGCAAGATCAAAGTGCAAGGCGACATGATGAAGATGATGTCGCTACAGACAGCGATGCCGAGCGACGAAATTGCCAGGAAGATCTCGGCCGAGATCAAGGATCTCACCGCCTAGCAGCAACTTCTACGGCGTGTAGTGCACGTCGACGACTGTGCCGCGCGGGAACTGCTGACCAACAGCGACGATCACCCCAGCGACAGTTGCGTTCTTGAACGGCAATGCCGTGTTGCCGTCGATGACGCCAACGGTGAACCCCGCATCGGTCAGCGCTGTCGTCGCGCCGGAGGGGTTGAGCCCAGCGAGCGAAGGAATGGCCACCAGATCGGGTCCCTTCGACAGCACGACCGTCACGGTCGTGCCGAACTCGACGGTGGTTCCCGCTGTCGGACTCTGGCTCACGACGTGCCCCACAGGAATGGTGGCAGAGAACTCTTCCGGCCCGAGCGCGATCAACAACGCTTGCGCCTCGAGCGCGGTGGTTGCCACATCAAGGGCGGTACCGGTCAGTTCCGGCACGATGCGCGGCTCGGGACCAGACGACAACACAACCTGCACGACCGTTCCCTTGGTGACCGTGTCGCCGGCGACGAGCGTGGGCGAGTCGGGCACCGACCAGGACAACACCACACCGGCTGGAACGGTATCGCTGAACAGCGGTGCCGCCTCGACGAGCACCAAGCCGAGCGCGGTGAGAGCATCGGTTGCCTGTTGCAGGGTGAGGTTGACCAGTTCGGGTAGCCCGCGAGGTTCAGGCCCGGAACTGACAACCAGCGTCACGTCGCTGCCGTGCTCGACCTCGGTACCAGCGGGCGGATCGGTGCGAATGACAACACCGACCGGAACAACCTCACTTGGCTCTTCCAACAACACTCCGTTGAACGTGCCCGCAATCTGATTCAGGGCGACGCCATCTTCCAAGCCAGCCAAGTTCGGCACGGCACTGGTCTCGGGTTGCGCGCTGTACCAGGCAAGCGCGCCGCCACCGAGGGCAGCCACCAACAACAATCCGACGGCCCATCGCCAGCCGGTGCCACGAGTGCGCGGCGAACCCTGTTCGTCGCCATACCCATCGCCTTCGAAGGAGCCTGCCGGGAAACGGTTGACAACCGTCCGATCGAGAGCAGCTGGCGCAACTTCCGCCCTTGGTGCACGCGCCACCATCGGAGCATCTGCGGCAGGCGTTGGCGCGACGGGTCGTGGGGCACTCGGTCGGCGAATTGGGCCGGTCGCTTCGACCGGTTGGTTGGAGGTCGGGCGATCGACGTCGAACATCGAACCGCCGATGATCGGGATCGGTTCGGGGCGAGCAAGCTTCTCGGCAGCTTGCACCAATGCACGACCGAACTCGCCGGCGCTGTAGCGATCGCTGGGCCGTGGCCGACCAGCGCGCTCGAGCACTGCGGCCAGTGCCCCGAGGTCGGCGGAGACCGGCATCAGTTTGTCGACGCGATTGCCGAGAGTCGCCACCGTCGAGTCGGCCTCGAACGGGACCGAACCGGTGACCGCTTCCAGCAGGGTCAGACACAACGAGTAGACGTCGCTTCTCGGCACCGCCGGTTCGCCCTGTGCCTGCTCTGGGGAGCAGTACTTGGCGCGATCGTTGCTTCGCGAGGTGATGCCGCCAGCGGCAATCGCCAGTACCTCCGCCAAGCCGACGTCGACGACTCGCAATCGTCGATCGTCTCCGAAGACGAGCGTGGACGGGCGGATGTCGTGATGCAGCAGGTTCTGGCGGTGCATGACATCGAGCGCCTTACAGGCATCCAACCCGACGACCAGTGCCTGCGACGGCGACAGCAGGCGCCCACGATCGAGGATGTCGCGCAGACTCCCACCGCCGAGGTGCTCGGTGACCACATAGAGAACCTCATGGTCGTTCCAGGTGGTCGTGCCCGATTGATAAACGGCAGCGACATTCGGGTGGTGCAAACGCTGGGCGATGGCCATCGCCGAACGAAACGCCACGCGCACGTCTTCTCGATCGCCAAGGTCCGGATGGACGAGTTTGACGACAACCAGGCGCTGCAACTGCTGGTCGAAACCCTCGAAAACGGCGGCATCAAGGCCAGACCCGAGCCGTTCGCCGAGCCGGTACCGGCCCGCGATCAGCCGGGGGATTGCTGCTGTGGAGGTAGTCGTATCGTCGGCCATGATTGCGACTTACGAAACTAGCGGGATGGCGCCTTGGCAAGCACGCGGGTGGGTGAAATCCGGTGACGGCGGGCAGACTGCCAGGGTGTCAAACCGAACTCGGCGACCAAATCTCAAACTGCTGGCAGCAAGCTTCACCATTGCGCTGTGCATAGTTGCAATCGGAGTTGCGCTCTCGATCGCCATCACCGGCGACGAAGGCGCCAACCTGCCCGACCAGATCGAGCGCATCGATCCTGTGTCGGGCGCCACCCAGACACCGGCTCAGGCGTCCGTCTTCGTCGACTTGTCGCCTGGCTACGAGGGCGTCCTCGTCATCGACGGACTCGAGCTCGAAACGGTGAACATCAACGATTTGCGCGACCCGGCGACGCCGGGCCAACAGGTCAACCTGCCAGCAACAACGGTGTTCGAGCCCGGCAACGCCACGTTGACCTTCGATCCCTCCCCCGACGCAGCGATCACCAGTTTCACGCAGGGCCGTCACGTCGTGCAGGTGATCTATTGGGACACGGTTGAAGGTCGCTCCAACGCTCGTTCGTACACTTGGTCGTTCGAGGTCTTCTAAGAATCCGTCGTCGAGGGTTCAGGGCGTCCGGTCGGCAACGAACCGGTGGCCAGCAACTCCTCGAATCCGGCGAGATCCAGCACCGGAACACCCAACTCCTGTGCTTTGGTCAGCTTGCTGGCTCCGGGTTCCACTCCGACGACGAGCGCATAAGTCTTGGCGCTAACGCTGCCCGGGCTCTTGCCCCCGCGATCCTTGATGGCGGCCTCAGCCGATTCACGCGAGTAGCCCGCAAGCGTGCCAGTGACGACGACCGCCTTGCCGACCAAATTCTGCGGCAAGCGACTGATCTCCACCTTGCCAAACTCGACTCCAGCAGCGCGCAACTTCTCCACCAGTTGGCGGTTGGCATCGGCGGCGAACCAGTTGACGATGCTGGCCGCAATGATCGGCCCGACGCCATCGGTGGTAGCGAGCTCGGCCTCAGAGGCGCTCATGATCGAGTCGAGTGTTCCGAAGGCGCGACTCAGGGCTTCGCTGGCAGAGGGCCCCAAGCCCTTACAGCCGAGAGCCGTCAGCAATCGCGGCAAGGCGCGCTGCTTGGATCCCTCGATCGCCCCAAGAAGATTCTCCGCCTTGGTCTCGCCCCACTTGTCGAGCGTCAGCAGCTGCTCGCGGGTCAGCGAGTAGATGTCGCCGGCATCAGCGACGAGGCCAGCATCGCTCAACTGAAAGACCGTGTTCTCGCCGAGACCCTCGATGTCCATCGCCCCACGCGACGCGAAGTAGATGATGCGTTGATCGCGTTGATAAGGACACGCGGGCTCGACGCACCGCGTGTCGGCCTCACCCTCGGGACGCACCAGCTCGGTGCGCAGCGGACATGGGCACACTTTGGGAAACTGCCACGGCTTGCTCTTTGGCGGTCGCAACGAGAGCACAGGGCCGACGACCTCGGGAATCACGTCGCCGGCCTTTCGAACGACAACGGTGTCGCCCGGGCGGACGTCCTTCAGGGCCACCTGGTCTTGATTGTGCAACGTCGCCATGCTGACCGTCGAACCGCCGACAAAGACCGGCTCGAGTTCAGCAAACGGTGTCGTTCGGCCAGTCCTTCCGACCGAGATTTTGATGTCGCGCAGAAGGGTGGTGCGCTCCTCCGGCGGGAACTTGAACGCCACTGCCCATCGCGGTGCGCGCGAAGTGCTGCCAAGTAACTCGCGCTGCGCCAGTGAATCAACCTTCACTACAACGCCATCGATGTCGTAGGGCAGCGTGTGCCGGTGTTCTTGCCAGTGCTGGCAAAACTCGACGACACCGACGAGATCGTCGACGACCTTGATCTTCGGGTTCACTGGAAACCCAAGATCGTGCAAGAACCTGAGGCTGGCAGCGTGCGACAACAGTTGCGGACCAGCGACCACTTCGCCGAGCTGGTAGCACCAGATGTCGAGACCGCGACCGGCGGTGATCGTCGGATCCTTCTGGCGCAGACTCCCTGCGCCCGCGTTGCGCGGGTTGACGGGCACCGGCTCCGGTTTGCGACCGACGGCGAGTCGTTCGCGGTTCTCGGCTTCCTTGGCTTGCTGCAGCTTCTCAAACGCAGCTCGCGGAAGATAGACCTCGCCACGCACCTCAAGTACCGCTGGCAGCACACTGGATGAGTCAGATACCGCGAGCACCTTCGGGAGCGACGCAATCGTGGCGACGTTGGCAGTGACGTCCTCACCGACCCGACCGTCGCCACGCGTGGCGGCCTGCACAAAGCGACCGCCCTCGTAACGAAGGCTGATTGCCAGACCATCGATCTTCAACTCGCAGACGAAACGTGCTCGGTCGCCACCTAATCCCTTTGCGACGCGTTCGCCCCAAGCCGTCAGTTCAGATTCGTCCATCGCGTTGTCGAGACTCGCCATCGGTTGGCGGTGAGTCACCGGCGTGAAGGCCGCGCTGAGCGCTCCAGCTCCGACGGCACGCGTCGGCGAGTCGGGGTCGGTGAGCTCGGGGTGCTCGGTCTCCAGTCGCGTCAGTTCACGAACGAGCGCGTCGTAGTCGGCATCACTGATCTCGGGCGCATCGTGCGCGTAGTAACGCTCGTTGTGGTGCGCTACCTGCAGCCGAAGCTCGCGTATGCGCTGGCTAGATGCGTCGTTTGGCAACGGTTGCAATCGATCCGGCGATTGCGAGAACGGAACCGAGAACTACGACGTAGAGCCCAGGGCCAGCAGCCGCGTCGAACCCGAACGCTTCACCGAAGTCGACAACGTCGTTGACATCGCTGAGGTCGGCGAAGGCAGCGATCAGCCCGAACGCCGAGACGATGATTCCAATGATGCCGAGTGCCAGCACTTTTCTGGAGGCGAGTTGAACAAAGCCGAAAACCACGGCGAGTCCGCCGAGAACTGAGAAAGCAGGCCCGTCCTTCATCCCATCATCGGGATCGGTTCCGCTCGAGAACCCGTTGAACCTCTCACCATCGATCTCGAACCAGTTCAAGAACGATCCAACGATCATCAGCGCACCACCAGCAATCATCAGCGCGGCACCGATCGTGACGATCGGACGCGGCGGCTTGCCGGAGATCGCCATTCCCATCGGCGCAGGCGGTAGCGGCGGCGGGGGCGGCGGCGGACTGTTGAAGTTGGTCACGTGCACGAGTGTAGAACACGAAGCCGCGACGGGGGTCGGCTGGGGGCTAGGCGCCGAGCACCCAGCGCGTCGCAGTTGATTGATCGCGCACCCTGCGCCCGATCTCAGCAACAATCCCGTGCACTTGTTGTGCGAGTGCGGGCGTCAGTCCTGAGAGCCCGCATTCCGGCGTGACCAACGCCTGGCTGCGCAGCAGAGCAGGGTCGGCACCGCTGCGCACGAGCTCGCACCACAACGCGCACAACTGGCGCCACGGCCGCTCGGCCGATGTCGCGATCGGACCAACTGTCGGCAGCACACCCCACGCAATGAAGCCACCTGACTCCATGAAGCGGATCAGATAGCCGGCCGCGTCTGCGATCTCGGGTCGCACGGGCACAGACAGAACCGCCGGTCCAGCCGCCAACTGCGAAGGAACATCGACACTGCCGCAACAGTGCAAACCAGACACGGCGGTCGTTTCGATCGCGGCGAGCGCGCCGGAGATGAGATCGATAGCAGTGTCGGGGGCGATCGGGAACCCGGGTTGCATCAACCCGCCAAGCGCTGGCTCCTCGACGAAGACGAGTTGCCGACAGCGCGGCAACGCGACCGTCACTTCGTCGAGCAGATGCTGCACTCGCGCGCGAACTGCACGAACCGCCGAGCTGAATGCCTCGCTCGTCGGCACACCGGCGCGCATCAGTGCCAGTCCGAGCGTCACCGGGCCGACGAACTGCCACTTCACCCAGCCCTCGTGGTCGCGACCGAGTGTCAGCGGAGCCATCTGGAGGAACGTGCGAAGCCCAACGAATGCATCGTGTTGCAGATCGGTGGAGAGTGGCGCCAACGGGTCGATTTGCTCGGGGTGGACGGAAATGCTGCCGTACTGACCGATAGTGATGCCCTGCATGCCAACCATCGCTTGCGCGATCGCTCCCTCGGCCGGTGATCGGCGGGGTAGCCGGGGAATGGCTGGCACCTCGATGTCACGCAACGCAAACGCCGCCGCCTGGGTCGCATCGAGATGCGGCAGACCGCCGATACCTGTGGCGGCGCCCGCGGGAGGCGTCGCGGGCCACATCATGGAGATACGTTTGCCCAATGCCCCATCCCTCCACAAATTCGGCGCTGTGGGCGACGCGTGTGTTGTGGCTCGCGGCAGCCGCCTTGATGCCGTTGGCCATCAGCGACGCGACTCATGGTCGCACCGACTTCGCCCACAACACCCTTATGGCCGCGTGGTGGATCATCACCGGAGTCGTAATCGTCGCCTTGGTGGTGTGCGGTCCGCGCGGGCTGACTGCTGCTCGGATGATCGTGCCCACATCCCTTCCGATTGCAATCACCGCGCTCGCCTTCGGTGCGAGCGCTCTACGCGGCGTGGCCGCGCTCGCTGTCGCAACCATTGTGACGCTGAGCGCGTTGATGGCAGAGACCGGGGAAGCAGCGATCCAGGTCTCGGCGTACGGTGACGAACGACGGCTCCCGTTGCGGCTGCCGGCGGCGATGCAAGTTCCAATCGTCGCGGCTTGGCTGCTGTGGTGTTCCACTGCGCTCGCTGGCGCGCTCTTGCTTGCCGCGCAACGGTGGATCCCTGGCTTGGCGTTGCTCGTCATCGCTCTCGCACTTACGTGGCTCGTGAGCCACCGACTCCACCGGTTTGCCTGTCGCTGGTTGGTGACGGTTCCCGCAGGAGTTGTCGTCCACGATCCTGTGGTCCTCGGTGAGACGCTGATGGTGCTGCGCCCCAACGTGGAGCATGCTCGCCTGGCACTGGTCGATACGGCCGCCGCCGACCTCACCGGCCCGGCGGCAGGTCATGCGATCGAGATCACGATGCACGAGATGGTGCAAGTGTTGTTTGCCGCGACCAAGGCAAGATCGAAGGGCACAGCGATCCATGCGCAGGCGGTACTCGTAGCGCCTTCACGACCAGGTCGGGCGTTGCGTGCGCTCGCTGAGCGCAAGATCTTGACCGGTTAGACGGCGACTCCGCCGCCGAGCACATAGCTATTGCTGGGATCGTAAAACACGACGCTTTGACCTGGCGCGACCCGACGTTGCGGCGACTCCCACGTGACAGTCACTTGGTTGTCGTTCGGCGCAATGCTTCCCGACATTGCAGTTCCGTGCGCACTGCATTGCACGGCGACCGATCCAACGACCGGCTCGTGCGCCCACACCAAGTTGCGAACCGCTATCGATTCGCTCTGGAGCAAAGACTCGTCACCAACGATCACCGTCGGCGTCTGATAGTCGAGTCCGACCACAAATCGCTTCGGGCCGCCACCGGCCAGCCCAATGCCCCGACGCTGGCCAAGCGTCACCATTTCGAGGGCGTCGACCGTGCCCAGCTCGGCACCGTCGACCGCGTCGATCACCCGCGCCGACCGGAACGGTATGCGACTACCGAGGAATGCGACCCGTCCGCCTCCGTCGGTGATGAAGCACACATCCTGGCTGTCGGGTTTGGCCGCCGTGCGTAAACCCAACGCTGTCGCCTTCTCGCGAACCTGGGTCTTAGTCAGATGGCCAATCGGAAACATGGTGCGCGCCAACTCGCGCTGCGGAAGCATGTGCACCACGTAACTCTGGTCCTTGTTCGGGTCGTGGCCGCGGCCGACAAACCACGCACCGTTGTGCTGCACGATCTGTGCATGGTGCCCGGTAGCAACGGCATCGAAACCCAGGAGGTCGGCGCGCTCGCTGAGCCTGTCGAATTTCAGGTGGCGGTTGCACTCGATGCAAGGGTTCGGGGTCAGTCCATTCTGATGCGCCTGGACGTATGGGTCGACGACGTGCGTGTTGAAGTCGTCGGTGAAGTTGAAGACCAAGTGATCGATGTCGAGCTGTTGCGCGACCCGGCGGGCATCGTCGACGTCGGCGATCGAACAGCAGCCAGTGTCGCTCTCGCCGCCCCACAAGCGCATCGTGATACCGACGACATCGTGACCAGAACGCAACAGTTCGGCAGCGGCCACCGACGAGTCGACACCACCGCTCAACGCGACCAGCACTCTCATGATGTGACCTGCGCGCGCCGCAGCCGTTGCACAGCGTGGGTCATGGACTCGATGGCACGCTCTACATCGACCTCGGTAGTGGTGACGCCGAGCGAAAAACGGATTGCCCCCGTTGCAGCGCTACGCGCGACGCCCATTGCAGCGAGCACATGCGAAGGTTCCATCGCCCCAGCGGCACAGGCCGCAGCTGCGCTGGCACAGACCCCGGCCTCATCGAGCATGAACAGCAGCGCCTCGTTCTCGATGCCATCGACGCAGACATGTGCCGCTCCTGCCACCTTGCAGGCACGGGGTACCGTCTCGCGGAGATCGGAAACATTCTTCACCAGTCCGTCCACCAACGCGTCGCGCAGCTGCTCGATCCGGGCGGTGTCGAGTGAGCGATCGGCGTCGGTCAGCCGCAGTGCCTCGGCCATTGCAACGATGCCACCAACGTTGTGGGTACCACTACGACGCTCGGCCTCCTGACCGCCGCCGATCAGTGTTGGTACGAACGAAGCGTCCTCACGGGCCACCAGCACGCCGACGCCCTTCGGCCCACCGAACTTATGCGCCGACAGCGAGAGCAGATCGATGTGGGGTGTGATCGTGCGCAGGTCGAGCCAGCTGGCTGCCTGAACGGCATCCGTGTGCAGCAGCGCGCCTGGCGCGTGTTCACGCACGACCTTGCGGACGGCGGCCAAATCGTTGATCGTGCCGACCTCGTTGTTGACGGCCATGACGCTCACCAACGTCACTTCGGAGGCGGCGGCGAGCGTGGTCGTCAGCGAATCGAGGTCGACCGCGCCGGTGCCGGTCGTGGCGACGATGTGCCCGCCGAGGCGGTGAACACACTCGAGCACCGCATGATGCTCGGCAGCGGGACAAACGGCCGTGCCCCCGCGGCGCGCAATCGAGCCGAGCACGGCGGTGTTGTCTGCCTCGGTGCCCCCGCCAGTGAACACGACTTCCCGTGGTCGGCATCCGATGACTTCGGACACGACGTCGCGCGCCTCGTCGATCGCGCGCCGAGCCTCGCGGGCGAAACGATGAGAGCCGGAAGGATTGGCGAACTGCTCCGAGAGAAACGGCAGCATTGCCGCAACAGCTTGCGGACGCATCGGCGTGGTTGCCGCGTGATCGAGATAGGTGTATCCGTCGGGCGCGCCCATAACTGCCAGGCTACGAACAAGCAGAGCCTTATGTGACGTAGTGGCCGCTGACGTCGACGATCACGTCGGCTGCTGCCGACGTGTAGATGCACACCTTGCCGCCGGAACCGATCTTGGTCATGACCAGATTCGCAATCGTGGTACCAGCGTTGTAATTGAGGTTGGACGAGTTCGGCTGTGGCGAACCGCACGGAAACACGGTGATGTAGCCCGCAGCCTGCGCGTTCGTCACCCACAGCAGCCCGCTAAGCGGTCGGTTGCCACGCGGTTGGTTGCCACGCGGGAGGCTGATAGTTGGGGAAGTTGCGGCGTTGATAACGGCTGATCACGCACAGCAAGTAGGCCTCCGGATGCACGTTGGTATAACCCGCGTGTCGCAGAGTGGTCGCGGCGCGTTGCGCAAGATCGGCAGCAAGTGCGTATCGCGCCTCGACCGACATTTCGCGGTTTCGCATCAGGAACGATCGAATCACCGTGTACTGCTCGTCGGACATCGCGGTTGGATCAATGGTGGCAGCGAACGCTTCGCAACCTGGGGGAACCGGAAACCACACTGCGGCAGGGAGTGGTGTTCGATCTGGGTCTCGAATCACGATCGTGCCTGCAAGCAGGTCGCCAACTCGTTGATGGCGCGCCGTGCCCAGCACGAAGAGCATGCCGGTCACGCCGAGCGGCGGTAAGAAGCGATCGACCAAACCACCCATCATGCGTAGCAGTGCGTGACGAAGTCTGATGGGCGAGCCTTCGACTGTGACTGCGCGTAGACCCATGGCCCGCTTGCCGATCGTGCGCCCGCGCATCAAGGTCTCGCTGATCAACGGATACCCCATCACCACCAGCGCAGTCAGCAAAGTCGCCAGCAGGTTTGTCGAAGACCCGACGAACCCAAACGCGGACAGCATCATCGCTCCCGCAAACAGAATGGCGAGCTGGACGAGCAGATCGAGCATGCCCGCAAACACCCGCGACGCAACACCGGCGGTTTCAACGTCGAGCACGACGGCCTCTGGCGTGACGATGCCCTCCATATGGGTTCTACCCTAGAACGGTTGACCGGCGACGACCGATTAGCCTGCTTCCTCAAATGGACATTGACGCGTTCGTGGCGACTCACCAGGGAGCTTGGTGGCGACTGCAACAACTCACGCAGAAGACCCGCAAAGTCGCGCATGTGTCACCTGACGAACTCGACGAATTGGTGCACCTCTATCAACGCGGCGGCGCCAACCTGGCGCACGCGCGGGTCGAGTACGCCACCGACTCAGCATTGGTCAGTCGGTTGACGCTGCTAGTCGCGGATGCACATGGCGTGCTCTATGGCCAGCCCGATCCAGAAGTGCGCCGCGGTGTGCAGCAGTTCGCCATGGTCACGTTCCCTGCTGCGATCTATTCTTTGCGGCGTTACATCGCCGTCGCCGCTTTGCTCACTTGCCTACCGTGGGCGGTGTTCCAGATCTGGCTCGCGGTCTCACCAGCGGCCTTTGATGCGGCCGCCCCCGAGGCAGCCGCGCAGCAGTACATCGAACAGGATTTCGAGGCCTACTACAGCAACCAACCGTCGCAGAACTTCGCGACCCAAGTGTTCTTCAACAACATTCGCGTCGGCTTCCTGGCCTTCGCCGCCGGCATCTTGCTCTGTGTCGTCACAGCGGCGCTGCTCGCATACAACGGAGCGAACATCGGCATCGCTGGCGGGCTCTTCACGAACGTTGGTCAGGCCGACAAGTTCTGGGGTCTGATCTTGCCCCACGGGCTGCTTGAAATGTCGGCGGTCATTGTGGCCGGAGCCGCCGGCCTGCGCATCGGGTGGGCAATCATCGATCCCGGCGATCGGTCGCGCGGCAACGCGCTCACCGAAGAGGCTCGCCGCGCTGGCAGCGTGCTGGTCGGACTGGTCGTCGCGTTCCTACTGGCTGCACTGGTTGAGGGCTTCGTCACCGGCCGACCGTGGCCGACGTCGTTGCGCATCGGCATCGGAGTGCTGGTCTTCACCGTGTTCTGGGGTTGGACGATCCGGTTCGCGCTACGGGCGCGTCGCGAAGGCTACGAGAACTACACACCTGACGCGGCGTTGTGAGCGCGAAGTCTCACAGGCGACCGCTGGCCTTCAGTTCTAGATAGCCGTCGACCAGCTCGATCGCAAGTTTTCCCGGCGCGGCATCGATCACGACGGCACCAGCAGCACGAAGTCGCGCGGTCGCCCGGGCACGTTGCTGCAAAATGTTGACAGCGGCCGCTTCGCGGTACGCCTCGCTCGCCCACTGGTGTTCAGCACCCTCTGCCCAACGCTGCACGGTGGGGTCCTGCACAGCAGCAACGACGACGAGATGTCTCCGGGTAATAATCGGAAGCGCCGGCAGCAAAGCCTGTTCGACGGTCGCCTCGACGAGATCAGTCAACACGATAAACATCGAGCGGCGACGGAACCGCGCCGTCGCGGTGTTGAAGGCTGCGTGGTAAGCGCTCTCGCTGTAGTCGGGCTCAAGCATGTACATCGCCTCAGCAGCGCGGCCGAGTTGGCTCTTGCCGTTGGTCGGCGCCAGGATGCTGCGCACCTGTCGATCAAAGGCGACCAGCGCTACACGGTCGCCCAACCTGGTCGCCGTCTGCACAACACCCAGCACCGCATCCATTGCGTGTTCGACGCGCGGAACTCCTCCGACGACCCCAGCCATCACGCGCCCGTTATCCAGCAGCAGCACTATGTTCTGATTGCGTTCGGCCCGATACTGCTTCACGATTGGCCGCTGTAGCCGAACAGTCGCCGCCCAGTCGATGCGACGAAACTCGTCGTCCGGTCGAAAGTCGCGTAGCTGATCAAACTCGGTGCCGCCGCCGCTCGTACGAATGCTGCGCAGGCCGACCTCCAGCACACGCGGCACGCGCATACGGCGCTGCACTTCCTCACGACTCGGGTAGGCCGGCATGACACGAATGCCGCCCGGCAGGTCGCGAGTGGCTTGTCGGCTCACCATACGTAGCGGCCCCTCGACACGCACCGTCACGTCGTTGAGTGGAAAGCGCCCCCGCCGGGTCGGGCGTAGCGTGGTGCGCGACCTCAGTCGAGCGCCGCTGCGCAGATGTGCGCCAACACGTCGCCGATCAGCTTGCAAGCTTGGCCACAGTGCGTCAGTGACCGTCACGCGTCCAGCACGTTCGGATCGATTGGCGATCAGCCAGGTAAGCGTCGTCTCCTCACCAATCGTGACAGTCTCAGCGACGTCGCGCTGCACATCGATGCGATGCGGCGACACACACGCCACAGTGTCGACGACCAAGACAACCACCAGCAACAGCTCTAGAACCGCTAATGCCCACCAACTACTGCCAGACCACGCAAAGAGCAGCAGTCCGGAGAGCGCCGCGAGCGCGGCGAACCACACTGTCGGGATCGGGTAGGCAATGCGACGCATTCAGCGTGGAGTCGGGACTGTGGCGAGTAGACCGTCGAGAACTACGTCGGCCGACGTGCCCTCCAACTCAAGCTCGGGACGAACCATCACGCGGTGGCGCATGCATGGCTTGGCAACAGCCTTCACTTCGTCCGGCGTCACGAAGTCGCGGCCGCTGAGCCACGCCCACGCTTTCGCTGCGTGCAGCAGCCAGGTAACACCGCGCGGTGATACCCCGAGCTGCAACGAGGGCGAATCGCGCGTCGCACGGCAGAGCGAGACGATGTACTGCTGCACAGAGGTGTCAACACGAATGCGTTGGATCGCTGCGCGTCCGGCGGCCAGATCGACGGCATCGGCAACAGCTCGTACGCCAGCTCCGCGCACATCGTGCGGATCAAGGCCGGCATCGTGGCGGGCAACCATCTCCAGTTCTTGCTCTGCCGTTGGGTAGTTGACATTGAGCTTGAACAGGAATCGGTCGAGCTGCGCCTCTGGCAGCGGGTACGTCCCTTCGTACTCGATCGGATTCTGGGTAGCAATGACCAAGAATGGGTCGGGCAAGCGCAAGGTCTTGCCGTCGTAACTGACCTGCCGCTCCTCCATCGCCTCCAGCAGCGCAGCCTGCGTCTTGGGCGGGGTGCGGTTGATCTCGTCGGCGAGCAGCAAGTTGGTGAAGACGGGCCCCTCCCGGAACCTGAACGAGATGCCGCTGGCCGCAGACTGTTCGACAAGTTGCTGACCTATGACGTCGCTTGGCATCAGGTCGGGTGTGAACTGCAGGCGAGTGAAACGCATATCGAACGCTGCCGCGAGACTCTTGGCGAGCAGTGTCTTGGCAACACCCGGCACACCCTCAAGCAACACATGACCGTGCACAAGCAAGGCAGCGATCGCGCCGGTCAGCACACCCTCCTGTCCGACCACCACCTTGCCAACCTCTGTGCGCACCGCGAGTACGGCGTCGAGCGGCGATCTGTCTCTCACTTCATCGGTCACGAGTTGGCTCCTTCAAATGCTGCAGTTGTTGAATCGCGGATGTGTTGCAAGCTCTTACTGAGTTCGAGCAATGCTCGGTCGTCGGAGACCTCACGTTGCAGTATCGCTGCCACATGGCCACGCGGCAGCGAGGAATGAGCCGCGACGACCTCGTCAAGCGCGTCGATCGTTGCGGTTGTTGGTAGCCGGAACTGACGACAGAGCGATCGGTAGAGGTTGCCGCGCAGAATCCAGCCCGCACGCTCGACATGGTGGGCGCGTTGCATGAGGGTTCCAGTCGCGACCACCAGCGCGCTGCCCGCAACTGGCACCTGCGCCGGCTCACGGACGGGACGACCGGTTCGCACTGCGCGTGCCGTCGCGAAGACGACGAAGGCGAGAGCCAGTTGTGCGAGCGCCATCCACACGCTCGGCCGCAGAAGATCGGAAAGCGTCTTCTCACCCTCACCGATATCGGCGGCTGATTTCGCCGCCTCTTGCCCGAGAAGGACGCTGACCTGTGATCCATCGCGCGGAGCGAGCAGTGCCGTGGCGAGCGGTCCGTTGTCGGCATAGCGCAACAGTCGATTGGTGAAGATCTCGTTGTCGCCGAGCTGCACAATCAGGCCCTGCCCGACCTGATAGCTGACCACAAGCGCACCATCGCCACCGCCAAAACATGAGCGAGTGCCATCGGCAACCCTGTACAGCGCGCCGTCCGCAACGAAGAGTCCGCGCAGGTGCTGCAATGCCGGCACGTCACAGTCGCCGAGCAGCACGTTGGCTTGAGCCAGTGCGTCGTTGCCCATGAAGGCGGGCGTCTCCCCCTCGATCGTGGAAGCGACAGTCAGCGCCTCGACGATCGAGCTATTGGGATCGGCCATCACCAGCAGTCCGCCGGCGACGACGAACCGCAGCAAGTCGGCGCGCTGCGATTCACTGAGTCGATCGTCCAGCACCAAAACCCGCTGCGGGGAACCTTCGTCAGGAGCCGAGCGAGCGATGTCCACGGCGGCCCCCTGGCTTTCCAACAGCAGTACCAAGCCGCGCGTTCCAGCTGACGACGCGCTGCGTGGGTCGAACGGCTCCGCTTCCGGACGAGCTCGCACTAACAGCAACATAACGACAGCTACTGCCACGACCAACAGGGCCGATAAGCCCACCCGAGCACCGTTGCCACTCGGGAGTGTTGCTTGGCGGGGACTCACTCGCGATCCTCGCGTTCAACGGACAGAGCGCCGGCAAGGACGTCGCTTTCGAACAACTGAAAACGCTCGTCGTCGGCGGCATCGACTGCGGAGTGGCCGTACCACGCTTCGTCGAAGAGATCTGCAGCAGCGGTGAAGGGCGCGCTAGCGACAGGTCGCGCCGTCCGCAACTGCGCGCGTTCTTCGCCTGTCGTGCGACCAGGAATCTCGTCGATCACCCCGCGTCTGGCGAGGTCGCCAACCAACGCGCGGTAGCGACACCGCAACGCCTCTCGGTAGCGGCCAGCCCGGCGGTGTTCCTCAGCCTCTGCCCGCCAATTGGTCGGCTCGCGAGATCTGTCGATTGCGACGGCGGCCTGCTCGACCTCATCCAGATTTCCGTCATCCTCGGACTTTGGCTTGCGTTTGGTGCGCCGGCGCCCTGACCGATCGAGGAGAACGCGAACCAGCACTACCAACAGCACCACGAGCAGCACGATGAAGACCAACCAGAGCAACGTGCCGAGCCAATCCAAGTTGGGCCCACCGCCACCCGATCCGGAATCCGGGGGCACCGAGTCAGGGGGCGAGCACACTGATTGGTCGCGCGACACCAGTCGACACGCCTGATCGCGCACGGCATCGGGGTCTTGCTCGATCGGTTCCAATGGATCACCGGATCCGAAAAGCAGTCGAACAGCGTTGACCATTGCGTGACGCAAGCCGCTCATCAACGCGCAGCGCCGAACACTCGATCAGCAGCAATGGCGATGTCGAGACCTTCGGCGTGAACGCGCAACTGCAGATACATCTGCGCCGTCGCAATGGCAACGAAGGGCAGCACGATCAGACCGGCCAACTGAGTTGTGATGCCCTGTACCAACCATCCGAAGGATCCAAAGGTGATGAAACCGGTCGCTTCCGTCAGCGTTGGCAACAACGCAATGAACAACGCCAGCATTGTGCCAAGGACGGCGCAGGCGAAGACGAACCCGAACGCGGCACCAAAGCGATGACGAGTGAGTCGCCAAGCGCGCACGATCGACCGCACGCCCAACTGCTCGATCATGACAACCGGAGCGACGACGAGCGTGGCCGCGCTCAGCATGGCAAGTGCCGGCACCACGATCCAGGTGAGGGCAAAAGCCTCCTCGGGCGCAATCGTGGCGAACCACCACAGCGCCAACAGCACCGGCCAATGCGTCAGCGCCCATGTCACCACTAGCACCGGAAGCTTCCGTACAACTCGCCGCGCGGTCGCGCCGATCGACGGCTCGCCGCCCATCTGGTACGGCACGAGGTAGGCAGCGGCGTACGCCCCAATCACGTGGGCCGTCAACGACTGGACGATCAGCCACAACAAGACCAGACCGGTCTCGACACCGACGTATCCACGATCACCAAGGAAGCTGTCGAACTCCTGATACTGATCGAATGCCAGCAGGGTGAGCAGCAAGTGCAGCGCTACCATCGGCAGCATCAAGAGTGCTGACCCCAACACCAAGTGGCGAGCCCGCCGCTGAAAGACATGAGCGGCGACATCGATGGAACCGACGACCAAGCGGCTGGATCGGCGTATGCGCACCGGCGATGGCGAACGGGCACTTGACGACGCAGGTCGTGGTCGGGATGATGCTTCGCCAACGAGCGGCGAGGGGCTGGATTCGATCTCTGCCCAGCTCGTCATCCGCCCATTCTGACCGAAACGATGAGCCAATTGCGGGGTGATCCGAGGACTTGCGCCAGAATGTCGGCGTGCGCGGCTACGACGACGCCAGCTATGGCGACGGGTTTGCCGATGTCTACGACGACTGGTACGCGGAACTCACCGACGTCGACGCCACGATCGCGACGTTGTCTGCTCTTGCCGGCGACGGCCCGGTGTTGGAACTCGGTGTTGGCACCGGTCGCTTGGCGATTCCGCTGGCCGCTGCCGGCTTGCAGGTGTACGGCGTCGATTCCAGCGCCGCAATGCTGCAACGATTGGCAGCCAAGGCTGGCGGCAGCGCAGTACACGTCACTCTCGGCGACATGGCCATCGATCTCCCGACCGGCCCGTTCAGCTTGGCGTTCTGCGCCTACAACACTTTCTGCAACCTGCTCACCGAAGCTAGCCAGAGAGGCTGCGTCTCCAATGTTGCCGAGCGGCTCACCACCGGTGGAGCGCTTGTCGTTGAAGCATTCGTTCCTAATCCCTCGCTGCACGATCAGTCAGCACAGATCGGCGTGCGGTCGCTTGCGGTCGACCGCGTCGTGCTCAGCGTGACGATCAGAACACTTGCCGACCAGCGTGCCGAGGGCCAGTTCATCGACATCACGGAAGCGAGGGGTGTCCGCCTACGCCCATGGAGTGTTCGTTGGGTCACCGTCGACCAACTCGACGAGATGGCCGCCGCCGCTGGGCTTGCGATCAGCGAGCGCTGGGAAGCGTTCGATCGCTCGCCATTCGGGCCGCACAGCACCCGCCACGTCAGCGTCTATCGCAAGCAGTGATCCACTGCCGCACAACAGCACTCGACATCTCATAGGATGGGAGGGCTGTGAGTCTGCGACTGAATCCACTGACGGGGCGATGGGTAACGATTGTGGCCGATCGCGCCGAGCGTCCCACCGACTTTGCCCCGCGCAAAGCGCAGGTTGAAGCGCATCCCGACCGCCCATGCCCTTTCTGCCCAGGCAACGAAGAAGCAACGCCACCGGCACTCGAGTCCTTCGATGCTGGCGGCCATTGGCGCATGCGCGTGATCCCCAACCTGTACCCCGCGTTTCATGGCAGCGAGCCGTTCGCTGTGCACTATCTCGGGCCGGTACACGTCGAAGCCGAGGCCAGCGGCATTCACGAGATCTTTGTGTTCACCCCCGAGCATGATGCCGGCACACATATCGTCACCGACGAAGAAGCTGGCGACATGATGCTGATGCTGAAGCGGCGCTTGCTCGAACACGGCTCGACCAGCAACATCCGTTACACACAGGCGATCATCAACCACGGCCGCGAGGCCGGAGCATCGCTCGCCCATCCGCACGGCCAACTACTCGGGCTGCCCTTCGTCCCTGGTGAAATCGTCGAAGAAGAGCGGGCGTTCACACGTTTCGAGGGTGGCTGCATTCTGTGCGCCACCATCGAGGCCGAGTTGGTCGACGGCAAGCGCGTCTTGTGGGCGACCGACGAGGTCGTTTGCATCAGCCCGTTCTGGGCCGGCACCCCGTACGAGTTGCTGATCATTCCGCGCAGCCACGACTTACACCTCACCGACAGCACCGAAGAAACGTTGCGCAGTATGGGGATTGCCGTTCGCGATGCTGTTGTCGCTTTGCGAGACGTGCACGGCGATGTCGCCTACAACATCGTGTTCCACACAGCGCCCCACCACTACAACGGTTCGTATCACTGGCACGTGCACATCTTCCCGAAACTGGTGACGACCGCTGGCTTCGAGCGCGGCACCGGCGTGATGATCAACATCGTGCCGCCAGAAACGGCAGCCGAGCAGTTGCGCAGCGTCTCCGTCAAGGCGTAAGCCCGGCGCGTTTCTAGGTAGCGGCGCGTACGGCGGCCGTCACGGCGGCGCCAACCACGATCACGACGATCAGCGAAACTTTGCGCCAGGCAGCGATCACCGCCGCCGCAACGCCAGCAGCGCGGGCATCCAACTGCAGGTGCTGACCAACGCTGAACGCATCTTTCATCACCAGCGCAGCGATGAGCGCTGCCGGGATCAAGGCGAGACAACGATCGAGCACCGGCGGTACCTCGCGATCGCCGACGAGCACGAGCCCAAGCACCTTGAACGCGTAGGCGGTCGCGGCGAGCACAAACACGAATGTCCAACTCATGACGCGTCGATTCGCGGCGATGGCACCCCGACGAGCACACCGAGTGTGGCGCACAGGATGGGCACGCCAACAGGAGCGAATGGAATGGTCAAGAGGCACATCGATGCGCCGATCGCTGCCGCCAGCAACGATCGGCGATCGCGCAACATCGCCCACAGAATCGCGACGAAAGCTGCCGGAAACGCTGCGTCGAGGCCGTAGGTCTTCGGATCAATCGCTGATCCGAGCAACGCACCGACCAAGGTGCCAATGTTCCACGAGACGTACACCGTGAGGCCAGTGATCCAGAAGGCAGCACGGCGGTGCCTTTCGTCGTCCTGCACTGCCGCCATCGCCGTTGATTCATCGATGGTGATCTGCGCGGCGACAAGCCTTGTCGCCAGTCGACCCGTGAGATGCGTCGCCATCGACAGGCCGTACACGGCATTGCGCGCAGCCAAGATCGCAGCACCACCAAAGGCTGAGGCCGCTGAACCACCGGCGCCGAGGACGCTCATCGCCGAGAACTGCGACGCCCCGGTGAACACCAGCAGCGACATCACGCATGCCTGCGCGACGGTAGCGCCAGCACCGACAGCACTGACTCCGAACGACACGGCGAACACGCCAGTGGCTAGGCCCAGCGTGACGCACGCAGCGAACACTTGCCGCAATGCCTCGTCGCCGCGCAGTTCTCTCACCGACAGCCTCACGGGTTCCGCACGCCGCCTAGCCACACCACGGTGCACGGCGGCAGTGCCAGCACAACCGACGACGGCTGCCGGTGCCACGGGTGATCAATTGCGGCCAGGTCGCTCAGCGGTGCAACACCGCCGCCGCCGGCAAACCCGGCAGCATCCGTGTTGAGGAGCAGTTGCCAGGCACCTGGCCACGGCAGCCCAACTCGGTACGCGGACCGCGCAACGGGCGAGAAGTTGGCGACGCATGCAATCGCTCTCTGACCATCGAGACCCCACCGCAAGAATGCGTAGGTAGTGCCGGCGGCATCGTCGGCATCAAGCCACTCGAACCCTGCAAACTCGTGATCGCGTTCATACGAGGCTGGCCACTCGCGCGCCACGCGGTTCAGTTCAATCAGCAGATCGTGCACGCCGCGATGGCGTGCATAGTCGAGCAACTCCCATGGCAACCCCGTCGAGTCACTCCACTCCGTGTACGGAGCCAGCTCGCCACCCATGAACAGCAGCGGGGCTCCGGGAAGCGCCCACATCCACGCGTACAGCGCACGCAGATTGGCGAAACGTTCGACCTCTTCGCCTGGCATTTTCGCCAGCAGACTGCTCTTGCCATGAACGACCTCATCGTGGCTGAGCGGCAGTACGTAACGTTCGCCAAACACGTACGTCAGTCCGAACGTCAGCTCGTGGTGGTGCTTCGTCCGCAGCGCAGCGGGGCGGTGCAGATATGCGAGCGTGTCGTTCATCCAGCCCAGGTTCCACTTGTGAGTGAACCCGAGGCCACCCTCGTCGGTTGGGTGCGTCACCTTCGGCCAAGCGGTGCTCTCCTCAGCGATCATCATTGCGGTGGGAGCCTCCAACGCAACACGAGCGTTCAACTCGCGGACAAAGTCGATCGCTTCTAGGTTCTCGTGGCCACCGTCGCGATTGGGTGTCCACTCGCCTGCTTTGCGCGAGTAGTCGAGGTGCAACATGCTCGTGACTGCATCGACGCGCAACCCGTCGATGTGAAACTCGTGCAGCCAATAGAGAGCGTTCGCCACCAAGAAGTTCTTGACTTCGGCGCGCCCGAAGTCGAACACGTAAGTTCCCCAATCGGGATGCTCGCCACGCTGGGGGTCAGGGTGTTCGTAGAGCGGCGTGCCATCGAAGCGCGCTAAGGCCCATTCGTCTTTCGGGAAGTGAGCGGGAACCCAGTCGACAATCACGCCGATTCCACGCCCATGCAGTGTGTCGACCATCGCCCGCAAGTCGTCGGGCGTGCCATAGCGCGAGGTCGGCGCGTAGAAACCAGTGACCTGGTAACCCCACGAACCACCAAACGGGTGCTCGGCAACAGGCAACAACTCCACATGTGTGAACCCAAGCGCCTCCACATGATCGGCGAGTTGACTGCCAAGATCGCGGTAGTTCTGCACACCGGTCCGCCACGAACCAAGGTGAACTTCGTAGATGCGCAGAGCGCTGCCGGGATCCTGGCGGCGCACCCGCATCCATTCGTCATCAGTCCACAGATGCTCGGAGTCGGCTAGGACGATGCTTGCGTTCGAGGGCGCCCCCTCCGCATACCGCGCCATTGGATCCGACTTGATCGCGATCTCGCCAGTAGCGGAGGTGATTGCAAATCGGTAGCGGTCGCCAGGCCGCGCGGCCGGAATCGACCCGAACCAGATTCCCGACGCAGGTTCTAGTTGCAGCGAGTCACCAGCTTCGTTCCAGTCGCCCACGACCTGCACCTCGCGAGCATTCGGCGCCCACACAGCAAACTGGACGCCATCATCGGTCGCACGCGCCCCGAGCAGCTCCCAGAGTCGCCAATGCTTGCCCGCAACGAAAAGTTGTAGGTCGCGATCGAGCAATACCACCACGCGAGCGTAGGGCGCGGCGAGGTCAGCAATTAGCCTCGCCCCGATGAATCAACGAGCGACAAATCTCGCCCCGGCGATTCCCTCGGCCCTCGCGGCGCTGGCGGTTCTGGCCACCAACTTGCGCTGGACGTGGGATGACGAGACCCAACGGTTGTTTCAGGCCCTGGATCCAGCCATATGGCATTCCACTGGCGGCGATCCACTGCAGCTCCTCGAGGCGATCACCGCCGAGCGGTGGAACGAGCTTGCCACCGACGAAGCAATCGTGTCCGCCACGCACCTGGCCGCGCAACGCCTGGAAGCGGCGCTGACGGAACAACGTTGGTTCCAGGGACGCAGCGATTCGCCGCTCAAGTTGGCCGCCTACTTCTCGCCCGAGTTCGGCATCTCGGAGACCCTGCCGCAGTACGCCGGTGGATTGGGGGTCCTGGCTGGCGACCACCTCAAAGCCTGCTCCGATCTGGGGGTGCCGCTGGTAGCAGTTGGACTCCTTTACGAAGAGGGATTCTTTCGTCAGCGACTGAATGCCGACGGCATGCAGGAAGAGAGCTATCCACCGCTCGACCCCGACTCTGTTCCGCTGCACGGGACGGGGGTCCAGGTGACAATCGACCTGGCCGGCGAACCCGTAACCGCCAACGTGTGGCGCGTACAGGTCGGCACCGTGTCGCTGTACTTGCTCGATACAAACCTGGTCGAGAACAGCGTCGAGGCGCGGTTGATCACCGATCGCTTGTACGGCGGCGACAGCGAACACCGGCTGCGACAGGAAATCCTCTTGGGCATCGGCGGAGTGCGCGCGCTGCGAGCGCTTGCTCTCCAGCCACAGGTCTTCCACACCAACGAGGGCCATGCTGGCTTTCTGTCACTCGAACTCATTCGCGAGTTGGTCGTCGACGGCGCGACGTTCCCGAAGGCACTGGCAACAGTTCGGGAGGGCGGTGTCTTCACCACCCACACGCCGGTGCCAGCCGGTATCGACCAATTCACGCTCCAGTTGATGACGAAATACTTCGCCAGCTTTGCGCAAGAGTGCGGGTGCACCTTCGCCGAGCTGGCGGCGATCGGTCAGCACGACTCGACACTGGCTGACTCGCCGTTCAACATGGCTGTGATGGGTCTGCGGCTGGCAGGTCGCGCGAATGGTGTCGCGCAACTCCATGGTCAGGTCAGTCGCAAGATGTTCGCTGGTCTGTGGCCGAGCCTCCCGGTCGCCGACGTACCGATCACCGCTATCACCAACGGTGTCCATGCCGCGACTTGGGTCGGCGATCACATCGCCCCACTGCTCGCGCAAAGTGTCGGCGCCGAGTGGCAGGAAGCGGACTCGACCGCATGGCGCGGAGTCGACACACTCGACGATCGCGACGTATGGACTGCGCGCGCGCAAGGTCGTAACGAGCTCGTTGCGTTCACTCGCTCGCGCCTCACTGGCGTGCCGCTCAGCCCCGATGTACTCACGATCGGCTTCGCGCGACGCTTTGCCACTTACAAGCGGGCGACATTGTTGCTCGAGCAACCTGACCGATTGCGGGCGCTGCTCCTCCACCCCGAGCGCCCGGTGCAGTTCGTGTTCGCCGGTAAGGCTCACCCCGCCGACCAGCCGGGCAAGGACATGATCCGCGAGATCGAGTTGTTCGCCCGCCAACTCGAGGTCGCGCATCGATTCGTCTTCATTCCCGATTACGACATGGCGATCGCACGCAAGCTGTATCACGGTTGCGACGTGTGGCTGAACAACCCGCGTCGACCACATGAGGCATGTGGCACAAGCGGCATGAAGGCCGCGCTGAACGGCGCATTGAATTGCAGCATCCTCGACGGCTGGTGGGACGAGTGTTACGACGGCGAAAACGGTTGGGCAATTGCCTCCGCCGAGGACAAAGTCGACTTGATTGAGCGCGACCACTACGAAGCCGAGAGCCTCTTCGAGTTATTGGAGCGCGAGATCGTCCCCTTGTTCTACGACCGCGACCCCAGCAACGGCATTCCGCACAATTGGATCGCCAAGGTCAAACACAATTGGCGCTCGCTCGGCCCATTCGTGACGGCCGCACGCATGGTGCGCGATTACACCACGAAGCTCTACGAGCCTGCCGCCGCCGGAGTGACGCAGCGTCAGTCGATGCCATCCAGCATTTCGTCTGCGGCGGCCCACGGGTCGACCACACGGCCCACCACCTGAGCCTCGAGTTCTGCCCAGCGATCGGCACCCGTTAGCTCGCGTGCACGGTGCTCGAGTCGGCGAGCGACAACCTCGCGTAACTCTTCGCGCACGCGGAACTCGCGTCGTCGCGCCAGTTCGCCATTCGCCTCGATGAAGGCGCGGTGTTGTTTGACTGCTTCCCACAAGGCATCGACGCCTTGATGCTCCGTCGCGACCACAGGGATGATCGGGGGGCGCCAGGCGTCGACGGCTAGGTCGCCGAGTTCCAGCATCTGCTCCAAGTCGCGACGAGTCTCGTCGGTCCCGTTGCGATCGGCCTTGTTGATCACGAACACGTCGGCGATCTCCATCAGCCCCGCCTTGTTGGCCTGCACCGAATCACCCCAACCGGGATTCACAACCACCAGCGTTGTGTCGGCTTTGCCCGCAATCTCAACCTCTACCTGCCCCACACCGACCGTCTCGATCAAGATCAAGCGGCGACCGACCGCGTCGAGCAATCGGGCAGCCTCCGGCGTGGCAAGCGAGAGGCCACCGAGGTGGCCGCGACTTGCCATCGAGCGAATGAACACCCCCGGGTCCGTGGCGTGATCCTGCATACGCACGCGATCGCCAAGGATGGCGCCACCGGTGAACGGTGATGAGGGGTCGACAGCCAAGACCGCAACTTCCATTTCTTGCGCACGCAGGTGGCGCAGGAGCGACGAGGTCAGCGTGCTCTTGCCTGCGCCCGGGGCCCCGGTGAGGCCCACGGTGTACCCATGGCCGGAGAGCGGGTACGACAGGCGACTGACCTCGCGTGCCTGGGTGCCGCCGCGTTCGATCAGCGATAGCAACCGAGCGAGCGCGCCGCGATCGTGGTTGCGGGCCAATTCGAACAGGTCGCCGACGGAGAGCGACCGCCGACTCATCGTGCGTTGGCGCCGGAGTCGAGCAGCGCGTCGAGCGCATCGTCGTCGATATTGACGACTTCGGTGACACCGTCGATTCGGTCGCGCATGATTCGCTCGATGCCTGCCTTCAAGGTGTGGGTGCTCGCTGGGCAACTACTGCACGCGCCGGTGAGTGTGACAGACACCACACCCGTCTCCTCATTGACGTCGCGCAGAACGATGTCGCCGCCATCGGCCTGCAATGCGGGCCGAATCACCTCAATTGTTTCCTCCACTTGTGTACGCATCATGTGAGTAAGCCTTCAGAGCGATGTACTGATTCCCCATTGAACCAGCACCAACCTTAAGATGACGACCATGTCAACACTTCGTAGGGGCGCTGTCATTCCCGTGACGCTACTTTGGCTGGTCGCATGCGGTAACGACGAGTCATCAGAGGGTACAAAAGCGCCAACGGCCACAGAGGCACCCGATGTCACCAGTGCCGACACAATTCCGGTAACGAGCACGGGCGAAACGATCGAGACCACTGCCCGTGCCGGCGCGGTTCAGATCGATGTCGTGATTGGTGTCGACAGCGGCCCCGACCGAGTCGAGACGGTGGCCGTGGGTACCGAAGTCACCCTGACGGTGACCAGCCCGAATAGCGACGACGAGGTCCACGTGCACGGCATCGATCTAGAACTCCCTGTTACCGCAGGCGAGTCGGTGAGTTTCACCTTCGTTGTCGATACGGTCGGCGAGATTGAGGTCGAGAGCCACGTCACCAGTGGAGTGCTCGTGGTGATCGAAGTCGTGTGATCAAGTTGTTGGCTCACCAGGGCGGCTGGGACGAGATCCTGCTGGTGCTCGGACCAATCCTGATCATCGTCGGTCTCTTGCGACTCGCAAAGAAGCGCGTCGATCGAGACGACTCCAACAACTAGCCGGGAACTAGCTGGCCCAAGATCTAGCGCCGATCAGGTCGCCGCAGGAACGCGTTCGATGTCGGCTCCAAGCGCCGCCAGTCGACCCACCAAGTCGTCGTAGCCGCGGTCGATGTGATGAACACCCGCCAGCGTGGTGACACCGTCGGCGGCCAGGCCGGCGACCACCAACGCAGCCCCTGCGCGAATGTCGGGCGCACGAACAGGTGCGCCACTGAGGCGCGCGACACCACGCACCACCGCGTGATGACCGTCGGCACGAATGTCGGCGCCAAGGCGCTGTAACTCCTCGACGTATCGAAAGCGCCCCGGGTAGAGGTTCTCGGTGACGATGCCGACTCCGTCGGCTACCGAGAGCATCGTGACCAGTAGCGGCTTGTAGTCGGTCGCGATTCCGGGATAGGGCAGGGTGGCGACGTCGATACTGTGCAGACGACCGCTTGCCCACACCGCTAAGCCACCATCGGGGCCGATACCCGGAATCTCGGTAATGGTCAGCCCCATCTCGTGGAAGCGACGCAGCAGAACCTCCATGTGATCGCCGCGTGCCCCACGCAACACGACCTCGCCGCCACTGACGGCCACCGCCGCCAGATAGGTCGCGGCTTGAATACGGTCGGGAACCACCTCGTGGTCGGCAGCATGCAGAGCGCCGGGTTCGACACCGTGAATGACCAATCTTGGGGAGCCGATTCCCTCGATGTCCGCTCCCATGGCAACCAAGAAGTTGCACAAGTCCGCGATCTCGGGTTCCCGGGCCGCGTGATCGATGATGGTCGTGCCCTTGGCATGCACCGCAGCCGTGAGAATGTTCTCGGTCGCCCCTACGCTCGGGAAGTCAAGGGTGATTTCCGCGCCATGTAGACGCGCGTCGCCGGTCGCCACGGACGCCTCGACCACGCCATGGCGCAACTCGAACGTCGCCCCCATCGCTTCCAGACCCTTCAGATGCATGTCGATCGGGCGACTACCGAAGTCGTCTCCGCCGGGAAGTGACAACGAGACATGACCGCAGCGCCCGAGCAACGGCCCAAGGACGTTGATACTGGCGCGGATGCGTTCGACGAGGTCATAAGGGGCGACTGGCACGATGGCGCCGGAGTTGACCATTCGCAAGGCGCCCGGACCGAGCCGTTCGCTGTGCAGCCCGATGGCAGACAGCAGTTCGGCCATGATTCCGACATCGGCGATGTTCGGCACATTGGTGAGCGTGAAGGATCCGTCGGCAAGCAGCGCCGCCGCCATCAGCTTGAGCACCGAGTTCTTCGCCCCAGGGATGACGACCTCGCCATGCAATGGGCCGGCGCGCCGGACGACGATCAGCTCCTCACTCATGACCATGCCATTATGCCCCGCAGAAAACAGGGGTAGCGTGCCCACGGTGCCACGGCGATTGAAGACTCTGACGCAGTCGTGGCCAGCAGATTCGCCGCGTGCAGCCACTGTAGGCAGACCGCGCCGCGATGTCTGCGACGAACGGGCCGTCGGCGATGGCGTCTTCGAGCAGGCAGTCGGGCCGTTCCACAGTTACCGTCGTGAGGTCGCCACCTTGGCCGATGGCACCGTTCGCGAGACGACCACTTATCGCCTCCGAGTTCCGTGGTTCGGCTGGGTCTTCGCGCTACCCATGCGTCACGCAATCCGGCACCCGCGCAGCCCTGGAGCACCGCAACCGTGGTGGACACCACCCGACCGCCTGACCGAACAACAGGTCCGCACGCTGGCGCTCCTAGCCATCGCCTCAAGCGCGGCAGCGTTCGCAAACACGCTGTTCACTCAGACTGCCAACTTCGCAGCGGACAGCTTCGGGGTTGGGGATCAAGGCCAAGGCTACGGAGGTGCCGCCGTACGCCTTGGAGTGCTGATCGCGCTGCCGTTCGCCGTACTCGCTGATCGCATCGGCCGTCGACGGACCATCATTCTTCTCGCCTGGGTGACGCCGATCTTCTGCGCCCTCGGCGCAGCCGCACCATCGTTTCCACTCCTCGTTGCCTCGCAAGGGATTGCGCGGCCGCTCGGAATCGCACTGGCGATGATCGCCGGGGTTGCGGCCGCAGAGGACATGCCACGCAACAGTCGCGCCTTCGCCATCAGCCTGCTCGCGATGTCGGCTGGCCTCGGAGCCGGTATCGCAGTCGGTTCCTTACGGCTCGCCGACTTCGGCGACGACGGGTGGCGCTACTCGTACCTGCTCTCCTTGATCTGGTTGCCAGTCGCTGTCAGCCTCGCTCGCAATCTCGCCGAGACTCGGCGCTTCGACGCGGTGCATCCGGTTGCTCCCCTGCTCGACCGACGACGGTTGGGGTTGATCGCATCGGTCGCAATGGCCTCGAACTTGTTCATCGCTCCGGCATCGTTCTTTCAGAACCGTTACCTAGAGGACGTTCGTGGTTACTCGGGCGGCGGGATTGCCCTGTTCACGTTGCTCACCGGAACTCCTGCATCGATCGGCTTGATCGTCGGCGGACGGCTGGCGGACGTTGTCGGGCGCCGTCGGCTGATCCTGATGTGCTCGCCGCTGTCAACAGCGTGCATCACCGGCGCCTTCCTGACGGGTGGTCCGATGATGTGGGGTCTGGCTTTGGTCGGCGGATTCCTGGCGGGCATGGCGTACCCGGCGTTCGCGGTGTATCGCGCGGAATTGTTCCCCACGGGTAACCGTGGCAAGGCAAACGGCATCATCACCGCGACCGCGCTCTTGAGTGGCGGCCTCGGCATCGTCGCTGTCGGGTACGTGCGTGACCGCGGTGTGAGTTTTGGCGCAACGCTTGCCGTGATGGCCGCCGGGCAGTTGCTGGCCGTCTACATCGCGTACCGTCACTATCCCGAAACGGCGCATCTCGAACTCGAGCAGCTGAACCCCGGCGACCCACGTCTCGCGACTTAGAAGTCGTGCGCCCGGATCCAATCGGCGACGGCGTTCGCGATCGCGGCGTCGCAGCCTTTCAGGTCGTGACCCTTGCCCTCTAGCCAACAATGAGTGACTTCACCTGGGATCGTGGCCGTCCATTGTTCAAGTTCGGTCGGAGACCCGAACACGTCCTTTGTGCCTGAAATGAACAGACATGGCACACGCAACCGCGGAAAGTGCTCCACGCGCAAGGACTCCGGTTTGCCCGGAGGGTGCAGCGGGTAGCAGACCAGCACCAGCCCGCTCGCTGGTAACGGATCATCGGGGTCTGCGACCGCAAGAGAGCACATGCGCCCGCCCATCGAGCGTCCACCGAGCAGCAGTTTGTCGTCTACGGCTAGTAGTGGTGCCGCAGCTTCACGCACTGCTTGCAAGAGTGCCGGAGTCTTGTCCGGGATCTTGCGCCCGGCCTTGCGATAAGCGAAGTCGGCGCGCCCACATCGCATCGGGCTGACGGCCGCTTCAATTGCGACCAGCGAGGGATGCGTGCTTGCCGAACCGGCACCAGGGAACAGCAGCAGGCTGGTCATCGCTGGAGCAGAATCCGACGAGCCTCGCCGAGACGATCAATTGCATTGCCGGCAACAGCATCGTCGCCGCCGTGATCGGGGTGGGCGGCGCGCAGTTTGCGACGGAACTGCGCCATCACCTCCCGCTTCGTCAACGTCTCGGTTCCCAACGGGAAGCCGAGCAGATCGAGTGCCCACACGCGAGGGTCGGCGGCGCCGACGAGGCGACCGCGATCAATGCCGCTGATGTCGGCAACGAACGAGGGGCCGACCGGGCCACGCCAACGCAGCGCTCTGTGCATGACGGGAGCGAGCGCGCGTCGCGCGTCGAAGTTGAGTCGCTCGAGGGCGTACACCGCGCCGAGCACCTGGGAGAGCGGCCGACCTGTCGAATGCAGATCGAAGGTCACGTGGTCTCCGTCGCCATTGAGCTGGTGCACGCTGACGGCCAACCCATGGCGATCGACTTGGTAGCGGTGCTGCAATCGCGGCTGAATGATGCGATCCCCACGCGTCACCTCATCGATGAGCCGCGCGAGCTCTGGCACCAGCTCATCGTCGACAGAGGGCAGATAGGCCGCAACAACCGCGGCCAGCAGCACCCCACCGAGGCCCGGCGCAGGCTCTGTGGGCAACACGAGATGACCCAACGCTACGCGGCGCGTGGGCGTGACAGGACGTGTGTGCCAAATCTCGAGCTCTGCCAGCAGCATGCGACTCAGGAAACCGACTCAGACGTATGGACGCAACAGATCGTGCAAGTCCGTGGCCACGGCCATTGCGGTTTCTTGGTCCGGCACGTCAGCGTCGACGAGCGCGCCTGCAAGTGCGTCGGCCAACTCGCACGTCTCCAGCCACAGCTGTAGTTCGACCCCATAAGGACGGCGATCGGGATCGGCGACTTCCAGCGCGTCTAGCAACTGCTCTAACCCATCGGCGTCGAGTGTGTTGCGCTGCAACCGCTCGGCAGCCAAGAAGAAGGTCGTCAGGGTTTCGAAGGGCAGCTCTGTCTCATTCCCCGCGTCGTGAGGCAGCATTGCGAACTCGCCGGCCTCGATCGTGTCCATCAACGACTCGGCAGCGTCCTCGTGAACGGTGCTGACCAACAGCAGATCGTCTTCCCAGCGATAAGGGATTTGCTGCGCAGTCAGCGCCTGCGTGATCGATTGCCGATCGCTTTCCGCCCACTCGGCGAGGTCGTACTCCGTGGCAGCAACCCCGGAAGGAATGTCGAGCGGTTGGCGAGACGCGCCACCGCCCACGCTTCCTTCGCCGGTTCCCGCATTGGCAGTGTCTTCATAGACGATGCCCAGCCGCGCCTCAACCCTGGTGACCGTGGAGTCGGCGGCGGCTTCATGCGCCTCGGGCACCACCAGCTCGGAGCCATCCCAGGTGTGCGGGATGTCTGCCTCGGCAAGTTCAGCAGCCAACTCGGCTTGCTGATCGAACGACCAACCACCGAGGTCGTACATCACATTGCTTGCATCTGGGTCGTTCGGATTCCAGTCGTCGGTCACTGCGCAGACGCTAGCGGCACATGGCGCGCAAGGAAGCCCGCAATACGCCGGTACTCGTCCAGTTGATTCGCTCGCTGGCGAAACCCATGACCTTCACCCTCGTAGATGTGCAACGACGCATCGCCACCCGCTGCGCGTACACGGCCGACGAATGCACGGCTGTGCTCGACCGGTACGACCGGATCGGAGTCGCCGTGCAGGATCAGCATCGGCGTCGCGAGATAGCTGGCCGCGTGCTCGATCGGCGATCTGTTGCGGTACTCGTCGAGGGCAGCGGGCAGTGGCCCGATCAGGCTGTCGGTGTAGTGCCGCTCGAATCTATGGCTGCGCTCGGCAAGTCCGATGAGGTCAGTCACGGGATACAGCACGACGGTCGCAGCGAAGAGATCGGGCTCATCGGAGACTGCGCGCAACGCAGTGAAACCACCAGACGAACCCCCCATCACGACGGTGTTGCGTGGCGTGCCCCAAGCCTCTTGGTGCGCGTACCTTGTGACCGCCAGCGTGTCGGCGACATCAAGCACTCCCCACTGCCCGCGTAGCGCTTGCTGATACATCCGCCCATGCCCCGTCGAGCCGCGATGGTCCGGCACGAGGATCGTCCATCCCTGCGCGCGCCAGTACGCCAGGCGCGGCATGAACGACACCTGCCATTGATCGGTAGGGCCGCCGTGTAGCCACACGATCAACCCCCGTCTTGTGCTTTGGTCTGTCGCTTCGTACAAACGCGCGTGAACCGTTTCACTGCCGACCGCGATCGTGACGGCTGCTGGCTCGACGAGGTCCACCGCATCCCACTTCGCGCTCACTGCCACCACCGTGCGCTGCCAGTTTGTCGTGTCGTAGACCACGACAGCTGCCGGTGAACGCGCATTGCTGCACACAGCCGCCAGGCGATCATCGGCCCATGAGAGTTGCCCGTGTACCCCACGTGCGACCACCACCGGCTCCGCATGCTCGCGGACGTCGACGACGCAGAGCTGTCCGAAGCCATCGGCGTTGCGCGTGTACGCCACACGCTTGCCGTTGGGTGACGACGCGTACGACCGCTGACCCGGCCCCCAATTTGGGCCGGCATGCTCATGCGGCTCCGACACCAACGGCCGACCATCCAGCCACAGGTTGAGCCATCCGTCATCGTCGCGAACACAGATTGATGTTCCGTCCTGCAATGAGCGCGGCTGTTGCATCGCCGCGCTGCCGACTTCCTCGGTCACGATCTCGCCAACTCGACGTTGTGCTCGGCTGTGGTCCCATGCCATGTCGGGCACGTTCCACGCCTGCCATCGCACCGAATCACTGTCAACGAAGGGGTCGAAGTAGAAGTCCGCGCTGCCATCGTCGATGCGGCGACTCGTTCTGTCGCCGAATGACAGTTGATGGACCTCTGCCTGGTCGAGCGTGTACACGACAGACCGTCCGTCCGGCGAACAGCATGGTGACGAAACACTGCGCTCCAGCCCAAACGCCGTCAGTCTGCGGGCATCCCCACCCGCGATCGACTGCAGCCACAGATCACCATCGACCCCGACGTACACCACCGCCGACTCATCGGCAGTGAAGCACCATGATCCGCCGCCGAGGCCGCGCGCGCCGCGAAGCGCGGGTTCGGTCGCGAGATATCGATCGGGCTGATCGTTGGCGACTGAGTGCACCACCAGTCGGGCCACACCACCATCAGCAGTGCCATACACGACGACCGAGCCGTTGCTGCACAAGCGAGGCTCGCTGACGTCGCGAACGTCGACACACATCTCTGGCGTGATCGCTCGCGTTTCATCTGCGAGAGGAGCCATCGGCGGGACGCTACAGGACTGCGGCTGCGGCTTGGCGCGACTACGGTGAGGCGCGATGAACCCCAATCCGCAACGACCCGATCGAAACCTGGCCCTTGAATTGGTGCGCGTTACCGAGTCGGCGGCACTCGCAGCTTCGCGCTGGGTCGGGCGCGGCGACAAGAACGGTGCCGATGGCGCGGCCGTCGACGCCATGCGCACAGTGCTCAGCACGGTGCCGATGGACGGCATTGTCGTCATCGGCGAAGGCGAGAAAGACGAAGCGCCGATGCTGTACAACGGCGAAGCCGTCGGCGACGGCACTGCTCCGCAAACCGACGTGGCTGTCGATCCAATCGATGGGACGACGCTGACCGCCCTCGGCCGAGCGAACGCTATTGCAGTCATCGCCGTCAGCGAGCGAGGCACGATGTTCAACCCCGGTCCCTGCGTGTACATGCACAAGATCGCCGTCGGTCCGGAAGCCGCAGGCTCGATCGATATCACCGCAACGGCCACGCAGAACCTGAAGTGGATTGCGAAGGCAAAGGGCGAAAGTGTCCGCGACCTGACTGTTGTGATCCTCGACCGCGATCGCCATCACGACCTGATCGGCGAAGTACGGGCGAGTGGCGCGCGTGTGAAGTTGATCACGGATGGCGACATCTTCGGCGCGATCGCGACTGCGTGGCCGGAGGCTGGCGTTGACGTGTTGCTTGGCATCGGCGGAACACCCGAAGGCATCACCGCTGCGGCAGCACTGAAGAGCATGGGCGGCGAGATTCAGGCGCTGCTTGCGCCGCGCAACGAAACCGAGAAGGCCGCAGCGATCGCGGCGGGTTACAACCTCGACCAGGTGCTGACCACCGACGATCTCATTTCCGGCGACAACTGCTTCTTCGCTGCCACAGGTATCACCGACGGCGATCTGCTGCGCGGCGTGCGCTACGAACACGGCGGTGCGCGCACGCAGAGCCTGGTCATGCGTTCCCGCAGCGGCACCGTTCGCATGGTCGATGCCCGCCATCGCATCGACAAGCTTGCGGCCTTCGCCGCCGTTGATTACTAGTTGCGCTGAATGAGACTGGTCACGCGGCGGACTACTCCACGCGGCAGCAATCCACTCGTCACCACCAGTCCCTTGTAGAGACCACCCGGAATCGACAGCGCTTTGCCCTTGGCGACGTCGACCAAACCAGCTCGGGCGACTGCCTCGGATTCCATCCACGCAATTGCCGGATACGTGCTGGCATAGCGTTCGGTGCTGCTGACGCTCTGAAACTCGGTGCGGGTGAGCCCGGGGCATAGTGCCGTGACGTGCACCCCGGCGCCACGTACTTCTTCGTGTAACGCCTCACTGAGGCTGGTGACGTACGCCTTGGTCGCGGCGTACACCGCCAACTTCGGCGCCGACTGGAAGCTGGCGACGCTACTGACGTTCAGCAGGTAGCCACGCCGGCGGGGAACCATCACGCCAAGCGCAGCACGGCTGATGCGGGTGAGCGCGGCAACGTTGAGCTGCACCTCGCGATCGAGACGATCGGCATCGAGTTCGAAGAAGTCGCCTGAGGTTCCGAACCCAGCGTTGTTGACCACGAGGTCGATCGGATGCGTCGTGTCGGCCACACGCGCGACCACTGCTTGTAAGCCCCGCGAGGTGGTGAGGTCGGCAGCCAGCACGGTGACACAGGCGTGCCGTGCGGCAAGTTCCTCGAGTCGGTCGCGTCGACGGGCGACCACGATCGTAGGAATGTTCTGCGCGGCCAACAGTTCGACCATCGCCTCGCCGATCCCACTGGACGCGCCAGTTACCAGCGCAGACTTGAAAGGAAAGGTGTCGGTCATAGCGAGAGAGGTTACGTGCTGCGGGCGTCAGGCCGCCGCCAGGGCTCTTCGTTCGTGCGTGGTGGGGCAGTGGATGATGGTGCCGTTTGCGAGCGTGAGGCGCAGGTTGTGCGAACCAACCGGTCTCTCAACGGCGATCGAATGGTCTCTGACGTCCGGCTTCTGGGTAAGCGCACAGAAGATGTGTCGCTTTGTGCGCTCACACAGAACCGCCAATTCACTCGTGTCGGAGGACCGAGTAGCTGATTCTGGTACCGGTCACTAGCGGTTGAAGTAGCAGCCCCTGCGCGCGAACTCGACCTACTTGGGAGGGAACTCGGACGATAGGAGCCGAGCTAGTTCCGTTACCGTTTCGGCGTCGATCACGACCGGTTGTTGCATGAGCTCCACCAGTTTCTGCGGCCAAGTGACCCAGACGCCCTTCAATTGGAATGGCTTTGCGAACACTCCCCACTCCGAGTTTGTGAAGCACAGCGCCGTATGGATGGGTACCTCGGACTTCGCCAATTTCTGTAGAACGCGTCGTACCGGGTCGACTTGCCAAGACAGATTGTCAGCCTTGCTGGTCTGGTCGCGACCGGCAACGAACAGGCGCTCCTCGGCTTTGCGCCAACCACCAAGGTCGCGGACTTCTAGTCGGCCTTTGTAGTTCTTCGCGTCCACCACCCACACGCCTGATGGTGCGACTACAAGATGGTCGATGTTGCCTTTGGTGTTAGGAACCTTTCGATCATCCAGCACGATGCCGCGATCACCGAGCACTCGACGTAGGTGAGCCGATAGGCGTTGTTCCCCGCTGGCGCCTTTCGCGTGAGCGGTCGTTGTTTGCGGTTCGACTGCGAATGCTTTCACTACGCGCCCGACAAAGCCTGTGCCCCACTCGGCTTCGATCCGCTTGTCCTGCTTCGCGTTTCGGCGCTGGTACTCGCGTGCTGCGGAGCCGCCAGCGCGTCCAAGATCAATCGCATCTTCAGCGGCTGCCAGGTCCCCGACCGGAGAAGGACCGGCGACCTCCGACACATTGCCGTGACATTCCAAGCACTGAACAGTCTTCGCCTGGTTGTCCCACCAGGCATCAGAGCCGATGTCGAGAGCAGACCCGCACTGCGAACAGTTGTCAGGGCGCCGAAGTGGTAGCTGCTTTGTAGCCATCACCATCTATCGACAAGAACCGACCAAGGCCAAACAGGATCACGCGTTGAATACGCCCGCGCCGGAGGATCGCAGCGAGTCGTTTCATCCTCCAGAACGTAAGACGCTCCTCGATTACGGGCTCGTTGTCAAACAGGCTGGCCATCATCGCCCGGCGCTCAATGTGGGCGACGATCGTGCCGATAGCTTGGCATGCTTCGTCCACTTCTTCGCGCTGTGATGCCGATGGCAGTCATCGCAGCCCTGGTGTATGTGCCGCCTCTTCGCGATTTGGGGCAATCAGCGATGGATGCCGTTGGACGCGCAGTCGGCCGCAGCATTCAAGACACCGTGAACGATCACTCGCCTGCAAGCCCGACGACGACTCCATAACAAGCTCGGAGATTTCGACCCGGCAGATGCGACGAGTAGGGGGTTTCAAACGGCGGACCGGCTGGGGCGATCTCCCCGGAGGAAAGACTCATGCCGTGGACGCCTCGCGTGATGTCAGGATGAGTGCATGGGATTTCTATTCGATGACCTTCCAGAATGGGAGTTCAGTGTCCGAGAGGTCTCGCCCGGCACTTACTGTCTTTCAGCCGTCAGGAACGGTGGAATTCGCGGAGAAGCTACCGGAACCGATCCAGACGCAATGTTGAGCGACTACAAAGAGTGGGCGAGGAATGTCGAACGAGACCTTGCGGATCGCCCGCACGCGTAAGTCGCAACAGGGGAGATCGCTCAACCAGTGTCGGAGGACCGGGTTCAGCGATCTCCCCTGCACAACGGTTATCCGCGTGGGCGTAAATTGGCTATCGCTGGCCAATCGTTTGCGAGACAAAGCGACTCAGTCTCCGAACTGCTCCTGGATCCACGCCTCGAGGACGGGAATGGCGTTCTGTTGGGTCTCGTGCGCCTCGCCGGCGAACTGGATCACTGCCTGGTCACCCATTCCCGAACCAGGGCGCACGCTGAGATTGTGGTAGGTCGCCAAGGTGTTGTATCGAGCTGACCTTGAGCTGACTTCGGCCACATGTGTCCAAACGTCCGGCGGCATTCTCAGAAACAAGTGCTTCGCATCGTCAAACGCATTCATCTCGAATGGGACATGGGCGTGCCACACATGAGTCTGACCTTTTCGATGCAGGTTCTGCTGCAGTTCGACCAAGAGACGTTCCATCAATCGTCGGTCGGACGCTGTATCCATGGCGACACGGTCCTGTCGTTCCGTCGCCGCCGCGGTGACCAGGTCGTAAGTAAACCAACAGTACGCAACAGTTGCCGCCCCCACGACGGCCGTAAGTACGGAAGCACCGCTATCGCTCAGCCAAACGTCAATTCCATAGGCCGCACCGCCGACAGCAACTGCGGCCACAACCTTTATTCGCCAACGACCCACCGGTGCTGACATCCGTCGTCAGGCGGGCTGCTGCGCGATGTCGGCGACGACGTCCTCACTGACCCTGAACACAACAGCACCCGTTGGGTTCAGCCGTCCAGCCATGTTATGGACGGACCCTCCGTAGAAGTCAATGAACTTTCCTTCCGTCACAAACATCGCAGCCTCGACGACGACCACGCCGTGCTCGTCCGCGCCGGGCGGGTGCTGGCCCAATTTGTATCGAACGGAAAACCGGGACAATTGGTTCCCTCCAGCAAGAGCTATTTTGAGACTTTCGTAACGGTACCAGGTGACGGTAAGAGGACCGGATACGACGATGGAGGAACGGGGCATGATCGATGGACCCGAAAGCTTTCCCCCTGACCTTAATTCTTGGCGATCTGAAGTGCCCGAGCGAACCGACTCCGCTCACGACAACCCCTAGCTACGGGCCAACGGTCATTCAGCTCTCGTGCCGCGCAGCTTGACGCCGCGAGCGTCTCGAGGTCGAGACTTGACACTCTCGAAAAAACCAACGACTCCCAGCAGGCCGACGAACACGCCCAGGGGCCACAGATACCAGTGGTCATCGAGGGCAAGCATCACGAGCCAGAACGCTCCAGCGGTAAGCACGAGTGCGATAACGGTCCCCTGCATATCCCTCGAGTTACGACGTTCACCCTCAATGAAACCGAGAATCGATTGCTCGATGTGAGCCTGCAACTCGGTGCGCACTCCGCTTGACTCGGGTAGCGCTCGGAGGATTTCTAGGTCCTGCTGAATGACGGAACGTCTACCGCGACGTGCCGACCACTCCCTGGCAAGAGTAAGAAGTGCCGCCGCGACCGTGGCAGCGCCACCGATGACAGCCGCGATGGTTTTGCCTTCCACGGCTAGCAGTATGACTGAACTACAGTCACTCGCCACGCGACTACGGTCGCGAGCGTGGCTCCCAAGCCGACAGCGGCGGCGATAACGAAGGCATTGTCTGACAAGGCGGCCGCGTACAAGATCGCGTACAACGAGGGTCGTGCAACCATTGCAGATCAGGCGGGGTCCTTGAAAGAAGTCCGGGATCGAGCAGGCCTCGTTGCAACAACGGCAGCCGCCATTGCCGCGCTTGCGGTCGGAATTGTCTTCTCGCAGGCTTCAAACTCCGGTCGTCCATCCGGTGCGCGGTGGCCTCACCTCCTAAGTGCCGACGAAGGCACAAGCCAACTACAGGGCCGGGGCGTCGTGTTTATCGCGATTGCCGGTTTCGGGTTTCTGCTGGTGACGGTCGCCATCATCCTGGTCTGGTGGCCAGCAAGGGTCACCTTCAACATGGATGCGGAGATGCTGATCGAGAAGTGGGCGAACGGCGATCCTCCAATGGGGGAAGCGGAAATGCACAGGTGGCTCGCGTACTACAGCGGCCGTCACGCACGGGCGAACGTTTCAACGATTGACCGCCGATTACTGTGGTTCAGCTGGAGCCTCGTTGGATTGGCCCTAGAAACTGGAGGACTCATGGCGATGGTGATTGAGATGAAGCTGTGAGCGACACCCCGCGTGAAACTCCCCCACCGGACCCTGGCTTGCCAGAGAAGAAGGACATCCCACCACCTCCCCCGCCGCGTCGTCCGGACAGCTGATGTCTACGCCACCGCCCAAGCCGCCTCCGGACCCTGGCTTGCCAGAGAAGCGCAGCCCACCTCGGCCGACAACACCTCCGCGCCCGAAATTGAGCGCGCGTCAATAACGCACCGCAAGGCCGGTCAAGGGCCGAAGGCGCAGCCGCAGAGCGAGCGTGGAGCGAGCGGCCCTTGACGGGCCGGGGACCCGTCGGAGTCACAATTGAATAGGTTCTCCGCCTCGGCGGAGAACCTACAGAGCATCTCTCGATCCACTGATTCACCCGGCTCGTTAAACGTTGTCGCCTGCGCTGGACCGGATTCAGCGAGCCCCCCGGCAGAGCGACTGACTCTCTGGTCGCCGAGGAAGTTGTAGAGCGAGCGCGGTTCACCGCCGATTCCGAACCGGTTCAGCGAGTTATCTGTTGCCCTTGGCGCGGTTATGAGTCTGACAGAGCATCGTGAGGTTCGACAGTTCGGACCCTCCGCCCTTCGACCAGGCTGTGACGTGGTCGGCATCCATCTCGGCCAACTTGTATATCCGGCCCTTGTTGCTATCGGTGCCAAGCGCACAGAGTGGGCAGTTAGAGACGCCTCCCTTGGCTTTCGCCTTCTGGGTCTGTTGCTCGTAGCCAGCGCGCTTGGTCTTGTCGTCGAAGACGCGAACATCGAGAAGTTGGGGTGACACTCTTCCGCCGAGCAGATACTCGTAGATGCCCCTCGCTCTGTGAACGTCGGGATCAGCGCGAAGCTCATCTACGGCCTTGTCGAACTCGGCAGCGTTATACGACGTCGAGTGGTAGATCTCGTAGAGACTGCCCCACTCGAGGCCGCGCATTTCCTTGTCGGGCGAACGGGTGAAGACGCTGCCGATCCAATCGATCACCGATGTGAAGTAGTTCCTCAAGGCGGCGATGTCGGTGTCGCCGCGGCGATGCGCGAGGTAGTTGTCGATGCTGATTCCCTCGGATGAGGAGACCCATTCGAGCGCTCGCTCGAGCACCTCCTGGCGCTTCGGATCGCCGTTCACATACGACAACCACTTCTGCATGTTGGCGTTGCTCGAGTTCGAGTATTCAGCCTTCGCCTTGGTGATGAACGGTCCCGAGTAGATTGCGTTGAGCAGCTCCTGCCTGTTGAGCGGTACACCGGCGATGTTGACGGTCTGAAACCACTCCTTGATCTCGGGCTCGGTTCCCTCGCACTCGAAGACTAGAAGCGCGCTGTCGAGGATCTTCTGCTGGTCGGACTTGGACAGTGAGGAGAAGACCTGTTCCCGGCCCGACACCTTGACGGCGAACTTGCCTGCGACGAACCGGCCGATGCTTGTGATCCGCTGCTGGCCGTCAAGCACTTCGAGAGCACCGGCGGCCGTCGCGACGTTGAAGTAGATCAGCCCGATGGGGTAGCCCTTCAACAGCGAGTCGATGACTGCGGCGTCCCGCTTCCCGTCGCCGTAGATGTAGTGGCGCTGGTACTCCGGCTGGATCACCAGCTTGCCGCCGAGACCGAACAATCCTTTGCCTTCGAGCTCGTTGTAGACGAATCCCTTTACGACCTCAGCGACGGTGTACTGCTTCAGTTGGGTCTTCACGATTCGCACGCCCGGTGACGAATGAGAACGCGCTTGTATGCGGCCTTCTTAACGCTCCTCACGCCCACCTTGCGTCGGCCGGCGTTTCCAACGTAATCCTTCCCGAGCGGCGGGACCCCCAGGGCCTCCATCTCGTCCCGGTCGTCACCGTTGGCGATGATCTCAAACTGGTCGGGGTCGTACTTGTCCAGGAACGAGATCGGAACGCCCATGATCCCGTCGTAGTCGCTCGGGATCGCGTCCGTAAAGGGCACTTCGAGCGCGTCGAAGTTCTCGTAATGCTCATAGCCAATGCCGCGCACTTCCTTGTGCGAGGAGAACTTGATGTTGTCGGCCGTTGTCATCAACTGAAGCGGCTGGTACCGGCGTCCGTGATCCATGTTCGTGAACCAACGGACGCCTTTGACACGGATGAACTTGTTCCCGTGCTCGTCGATCCGTGAACTGGCTGCCTCCAGCGGGTAATGCGAAGGAACCCCGAACTCACGGTCTCCACTCGAGATGCTCGGGCCGTACCAGAGGCGGTTTGCCTTGATGTGCGGGAAGATGTCGTTGTACGTGACGGAGTTCATGTTCCCGATCACGGAGAACTTGCAATCGGAATCGAACAACCAGTTCATGAAGGGCCGGAACAGGCTGAACGGCGGGTTAGTGATGATGATGTCGGCTTCGTCGCGTAGGGACTTCACTTCCGAGCTGCGGAAGTCGCCGTCGCCTGAAAGGTAGTCCCACCGGAGGTCATCGATATTTACGATCCCGTCGCCGTTAAAGTCGCCGCCTGTGAGCACGAATTTCTTGCCGCGCACCCGATCCTTACTGCCGTCGAAGGCCGGGCTTTCGGCCTCGAATAGCGTCGGCTGGTAGTCGATCCGACCAGCGTTGCTATCCGGGGCATACGACGTCGAGATCAGCTTCTTGATGCCGTAATCCGTGAAGTGGAGCGCGAAGAACTTGGTGAAGTTGCTCCACTCGGGGTCATCACAGGGCAGCAGGATCACCTTGTCACGGAACACATCGGGGTCGAACTCGAGGTAGGCGTTCATCTCGCGCTCGATGTCCGTCCACTGCGTGTAGAACTCATCGTTCTTGGCGCTCTTCGCGGAGGCGAGGTTGGAGTTCTTGGTCCCTGCCCGCGACGCCTTCTGCGTTGGGCCGTCTTCCAGCGTCTTTATGACCATGCTCGTCCGATCGCTGCTCTACAAGGCCGCCGACGGTAAGACCCGGCGGAACCTCAGATTAGAGCGACCCATCGAAGTCTTCGGCCATCATCCGCGACTAGGCCGGTCAAGGGGCGGAGGCGCAGCCGCAGAGTGAGCGTGGAGCGAGCGACCCTTGAGGGGCGGGAACCCGTAAACCCCCATGATCGCCTGGGTTCAACGCTGAAGGCGGTGAACCTCCTGAGCGCGGTAACCAACTCTCCGCGTGACACCCCGCCATTACCGTCACTGGTGATGACCGAGGACGACAACTCCTTCAAGGAGAGAGACTTCGAGGTCGGCGCGAGGATGCACACACATGCTGGCTTCATTGAGCACCACAAGATCCTTGCCATCGAAAGGATGGCCGGTCGGGTCGTGGCACCGAACCTCGCCGAGCTCGTGACTCTTCTAGCTCGCATCGAGCACACGCCTGACTTGGCGATGATCGTCGCGTCCAACACCCCGCGCTTCGCTGCACAACGGGAAGTGTTAGCGGGTGAAATCACGCGCCACCTTCACAACTTTCTGGGTAGCGCGAGCAGCCTCGTGGATCACGTTCGTCGCACACTCAGGAAACGCGACACACCCGCGAAGTCCCGACTGGAAGCGGGCGTGCAATCGCTGATGGTGGAGGGAGCATGGCCGTTCGTACGAAATCTGCGCAACGTCGCGCATCACCATCACCTTCCATTCATGGGACACACCGTCAACTTCGGACAGACGCCGAATGGACTCGGGTTTACGAACGCCGCGATTGAGCTAAGTAAGGCCGACCTTCTTGAGTGGGAAGATTGGAGCGCTGACGCAAAGCGATTCTTGGACGCGTGCGAGGAAAACATTCCGCTCCTGCCAATCGTCCGGCGCGCAGGCCAGGCCCTTCTCGATTTGCACGCGAAGCTAATTGACGATCTCCACCAAGAGAACGCGGCGGCGCTCGCCGAGTACAACGAACTCCTTGTCCATCAAACGGCGTACCTCTCTGACGGCAGTGAGAAGGAAGCGCGAACGTTCCTGACCGCGCTGGAGGAAGGGCGAAGCGGACCGAACGCAGACCGTCCCAACGTCTAACTCGATTGGTTAGTGAGCGGTCCGCGCTACTCGGTAGTCTCATGTCTGGAACTACGAAAGCGGGGACAAGATGAGTGACGATCTGCGATCGCGTCGGATGCCGTCTGCGGAGGGTCGTGGGCGTGCTCGCGCTGCATGGGATGCGTACGCGCGCCTTACCAACAAGGTGCTCAACCCGGTCCTCGGGGCACCAATCGGATTGCTCGCGAAGCGCTACAGCGTCGCGGTGGTGAATGATCTTGTTGGGTTCTGGCTGCTTTGGCATCTGCACGGCGGCTTCGAGGGTCTTGAGAAGATGGGCATGGGACGCACGACGATCTTTCGCAAGGTCAAGCGTTTCCGCCAGCTGTTCGGGGAACATCCAGATGAGTTCGAGTTTGTCGGCGTAAACGTCGACTTCAAGGCGTATTGGGCTGGCGCGGCTGAGGCTGAGGCCAAACGAAAGCGGCTGACCAAGAAGACTTGAAGTGCCTGATCTTGCACTCCGGCAAGAAGTGTGCTGGACTGCCGACTATGGAACTTCAACCATGTAATTCGAACCGGGCGGAGTCCTCCCTGTACGAGGCATTGCATGGTCCGGGGCGGCCGTCAGGCCGCCCCCCTCAACTTGATAAAAGGACGAAACTTGTCAACCCGAGAGTTCCAGCCGGGTACCTGTGCAAGCTCTACCCGAAGGCGCGCGAGGCGGTCATTACCTTCTCGCCCAGCTGGCAAACACCAGAATCTTCAAGGGGCCCTTCTCGGGCAGCCCCCGAGAGCGACACGGTGAGCGGGGTTCGTGTCGCTAGTGGCGATGGTTCGCGGCAAGTGCGTCGCGCGATGACGACAGTTCGACGGTATGCGAAAGCCAACGGCCTCGACCGACTGCTGACGCTGACGTACCGACCACCCTTCTGTACCGACCCAGAGGTGTTGCGGACGGATCTACGCCGGTTCATCCGACGACTCCGACGAGAACTTGGCTGTGAGCGCTTCCCGTACGTGTGGGTGCCAGAGTTCCATGCTGACGGCATTCGGTTCCATGCCCATCTCGGACTTGGGCGGTACATCAAGCGAGACCGGATCGAGCGCTGCTGGCCGCACGGCAATCTCGACATTCGTCGGATCACTGTCCGCAACAAGGGATCAAAGACCGAGCGAGCATCGCGCGTTGCTCAATACCTGACGAAGTACGTGAGTAAGGCATTCGCAGACACCGCCGCTATCGGTTGTCATCGTTACGACGTCGCGCAAAGATTCCAGCCCAAATGCGAACGTCTCGTGCTCGACACCGAGGAACACGCGCGGCAGTGGGCGATCATGATGATGGGCGGCGAGATACCTGCGAATGATTGGTCGTCACGCTCCTCGGATACTTGGGATGGTCCCGAATGTCGAACGCTCGCTTGGGACTGACATGGGTACCAGTCCTGACTTCGAGCGAGTAGCCGGAATATTGGTGCGCGCTGCACTGCGTATCGTGACTGAACTGGAGGTGTCTGATGTTGACAGTGGCGTATTGCCGAGTCTCGACCGAGGAACAAGCGGCGGAGGGATTCTCGATCGAGGGACAGGCGGACAAGCTGCGGACGTATGCAGCGCTGCACGAGCTGGGCGAAGTGATGGTGCTGTGCGACCCTGGGCTTTCGGGCAAGGACATGAAGCGACCGGCGCTGCAACGGCTGCTCGGCATGATCGAACAAGGACACGTGGCTCACGTGCTCACGTGGAGGCTCGACCGGCTATCAAGGAACCTGGCTGACCTGATTCTGCTCGCTGACCGATGCGGTCAGAAAGGCGTCGCGCTGCATTCGTTCAGCGAGAAGCTCGACTTGTCGTCGGCAACGGGTCGCATGTTCTACAACATCCTCGGATCGTTCGCGCAGTTCTACCGCGAGCAACTGAGCGAGAACGTTCGCATGGGCATGCAGCAAGCCGCACGGCAAGGTCGATGGACGAACCACGCGCCGACTGGCTACGACCTCGTGGACGGCGTGCTCATCGCAAACTCGATGGCCGATGTAATCGAGCGCATCTTCCGGTTGCGCATCGAGGGACTCAGCTACAAGCGCATCGCAGAGGCGACTGGTGTCAAGTACTCCACGGTCCAGCACATACTCAGCAACCGCGCGTACTTAGGCGAGATACCGCTCGACGGCGCATGGCTACCGGGGCTACATGAACCACTCGTGTCAGCCGAGTTGTTCGAGGCAGCTCACAAGGGTCGGATCAAAGGTCGAGGTCGCGGGCGCGACGTGCTCTCGGGCCTAGTCCGGTGCGGGCTATGTACGCGCGCAATGACGGTCGATCAACGCGACGACGGCCGAATTCTGTATCGGTGTCGTCATCGAGGAGAAGGCTGCACCACTCCCCGCCGACCGTCGCCAGTCCTGACTGACGCCGCGCTGCTCGGCCTGCAACTGGTGGGTCATGACGGTGAGCTTCGCCAAGCTATTGAATGGGAACTTGACCGAACCCGAAGCGGAGCGACGCCAGCGGCGCCCGCTCGGGTCGGTCGGCCCCGCAAGGCTGTCGATGTTGACCAACTGCTCGATAATCGTCGCAAGCTGCTCGCCCTGCACTACGCCGACAAGATCGACCCGGACCACTTCCACCAAGCCGAACAAGACATCAACCGACAGATCGAGGCAGCCCACGAACTCGCCAACACGGAGCAAGAACGCACGCAAGCCCAAGTCACCATCTCGGCACAGTTCGAGCGCGTTCGAGACCTGCTGGCAACGATGGACATTCCAGCGCTTTGGAGGGCTGCCACACCAAGCGAGCAACGCCAACTGCTCGACGAGCTGCTCGAAGGGCTAACCGTCTACCCCGACCACATCGAGGTAAAAATTCACGGCACCCCCACACTCAATGTCGCTATTTCTGAGGTGCAGAGGTCCCGAAAAGGGGAGATCAATCGTGTCGGAGGACCGACTTGAACCCCCACTACCAAGCTGTGGCCGAAGGCCCAGCCGGCTAGACCGGGTCAGTGACCGCCGTGCGACGTACCGGCCATTCCGCCCGTCGCGTTCAAACGGGCGTGTGCCCGGCTGAGCGCGGCGACTGCTTCCGCGTCGTGCTCTTTGCGCAACGCAGCCTCGGCGGCATCGGCGGCGCGCAACGCACGCTGGCGATCGATCTGATCGGCAAGTTCGGCGACATCGCTGAGAACGCTCACGGTGTTGCCACTCACCTGCACGAAACCCCCGTGAACGGCGACATCGAGCACAGAGTTATCGGCAAGGGTGATGCGCGTGTGGCATTCGGTGAGCGCCCCGAGGAACGGCGAGTGGCCGGGCAGAAAAGCAATCTCGCCGTCGAGCGTGCGCGTGACTACCTGCTTGGCTTCGCCGGAGAACAACACCTTCTCCGGCGACACCACCTCCACCTGCATCGTCGCCATCGTCAGCTAGCGCCCTCTTGCAACGACTTCGCCTTCGCGAGCACCTGCTCGACGCCACCCACGTTCAAGAAGGCCTGCTCGGGCACTTCGTCGAGCTCGCCGTTGACGATCGCTTCGAAGCTCTCGACCGTCTCGGCCACCGGCACCGTCTCGCCGCTGACACCGGTGAACACTTCGGCCACATAGAACGGCTGGCTGAGGAAGCGCTGCACCTTGCGGGCACGGCTGACCGTCAAGCGGTCTTCCTCCGACAGTTCGTCGAGACCGAGAATTGCGATGATGTCCTGCAGTTCCTTGTAGCGCTGCAGGATCTCTTGCACGCGACGCGCAACTGCGTAGTGACGCTCGCCCACGACCTCCGGCTGCAAGATCGTCGAGGTCGACGCCAGCGGGTCGACGGCTGGGTAGATACCCAGCGACGCGATCTGACGGCTGAGCTCGGTCGTTGCATCGAGGAAGGTGAACGTGGTGAACGGCGCCGGGTCGGTGTAGTCGTCGGCAGGCACATACACGGCTTGCAGCGACGTAATCGACCGGCCACGTGTCGAGGTAATGCGCTCCTGCAACTGGCCCATCTCGTCGGCCAGCGTCGGCTGATAGCCCACGGCCGAAGGCATGCGGCCGAGCAAGGTGCTGACCTCCGACCCAGCCTGCACGAAACGGAAAATGTTGTCGACGAACAACAACACGTCTTGGTTCTGCACGTCGCGGAAGTACTCGGCCATCGTCAGCGCCGACAACGCAACGCGCAGCCGGACTCCCGGTGGCTCGTCCATCTGACCAAAGACAAGAGCAGCCTTCTCGAACACGCCTGACTCGGTCATCTCGATCATCAAGTCGGTGCCTTCGCGAGTGCGCTCGCCGACGCCAGCAAACACCGACACACCGCCGTGGTTCTGCGCCACGCGACGAATCATCTCGGTGATGAGCACCGTCTTGCCGACACCCGCGCCACCGAACAGACCGATCTTGCCGCCCGCGACGTAGGGCGTGAGCAAGTCGATGACCTTGATGCCGGTCTCGAACAGCCGCTTGCTCGGCTCGAGCGCAGCGAAGTCGGGAGCCGGGCGGTGAATCTCCCAGCGCTCCATGTCGTCGAATTGGGCATTGTCGGCGTCGAGGCACTCGCCCCACACGTTCCACACATGGCCGAGCGTGCGGTCACCAACGGGCACGGTGATGCCGCGACCTGTGTGGCGCACAGCGGTGCCACGCGTGAGACCGTCGGTCGGCTTCATGCAGACCGCACGCACGCGGCTGTGTCCCAGCTGCTGCGCGACCTCGGCAAGCACGGTGATGTCTTTGCCATCGACCGAAACAGTGAACTCAAGCGCCGAGTTCAGCTCGGGCAGGGACCCTGGCTGAAACTCGACGTCGATCACTGGGCCGGCGATGCCGACCACGCGGCCATCCTTGCGGTCAGTTGCTGGGCTTGCTGTTGTTGTTGTTGCCATAGATCGTGTCCTTAAGGAGGGGCCTGTTACTCGATGGGGCCAAGTTCGACGAGTTGCACTTGACGGACCGCCTTGCCGCCCGAGAGTGCCTCGGAACCGCTGACGATTTCCATGATCTCTGTGGTGATGCTGTCCTGACGCGCGCGGTTCATGATGCGGCTCAGCGTCTTGATCAGTTCTTCAGCGTTGTCGGTAGCGCTCTTCATTGCCCGCTGGCGGAAGGCATGCTCGCTCGCTGCGGCATTCAGCAACGCGGCATAGATCCGGGCTTCGACATAGCGCGGCAACAGCGTGTCGAGGATGGTGCTGGGATCGGGTTCGAACTCGTAGTCGGCGCCTGACTCAGATGGCTTACCATCACCGCCGGCGACCGTCTCGCCGTCGAGCGGTACGAGGGGTCGCAACACAACTTCCTGCGAGCCGGCGCTCATGAAGCGGGTGTAGACCAACTCGACCCGATCGAACTCGCCTTCCATGAAACGCGCAATTACGTCTTGGCCGATCTGGCGCGCCTGAGCGTAAGTCGGGGCATCACTGAAGCCGCCGAAAGCGGCAGCGATCTTGTAACCGCGGAAACGGAAGTAACCCTCGGCCTTTCGTCCGACCGTGATCAGCTGGTAGCTCCGGCCAGCGAGCACGTCGGCCTTCACTTCGCCCTCGGCTGCACGCTGGACACCTGCGTTGTACCCACCGCACAGACCTCGGTCGGCGGTGATCACCACATACGCAGTGGTGCGCACCGCGCCGCGCCCCTTCAACAATGGTGACTGCGAGGAACCACCGGCGGCGGCAAGATCCTTCACGACCTCGGTGATCTGCTCGCTGTAGGGCACCGCCGCGGCAACCCGCTGTTGCGCCTTGACGATTCGCGACGCGGCGATCAGTTCCATGGCGCGCGTGATCTTCTTCGTCGCCTGGACGCTACGAATGCGCCCTCGAAGAATTCGCTCCTGACCGCCAGCCATCGTTACTCCGTGGCCAACGTCTTCGCGCTGCGCGCTTCGCCAACCTCTTCGGCAGAAGTCGCAGTCGGATCGGCGGCACGTGCAGCCGCCGTAGCGGCAACAAACTGTTCCTTGAAGCCGGCGATGATGTCGCCGAGTTCCGCTGGCACGTCGGCCTTCGGGTTACGGCGCATGTCGGAGAGCAAACCGCTGTTCGTGCTACGAACGTGGGCAAGCAGCTCGGCCTCGAAGCGACGAACGTCGCCGACGGGAAGACTGTCGAGGTAACCCTTGGTGCCAGCGAACACCGACACGATCTGCTCCTCAACGGGCATCGGGCTATTCAACGGCTGCTTCAGCAGCTCGACCAAGCGGTAGCCGCGCTCGAGCTGCGCCTTCGAGATTGCGTCGAGCTCGGAACCAAACGTGGCGAACGCCTCCAACTCGCGGAACTGCGCAAGGTCGAGCTTCAACGTGCCGGACACGCTCTTCATCGCTTTGATCTGCGCGGCGCCACCCACACGCGACACGGAGATACCCACGTCGACGGCCGGACGCACACCCGACTTGAACAGGTTGTCCTGCAAGTACACCTGACCATCGGTGATCGAAATCACGTTGGTGGGAATGTAGGCCGAAACGTCGCCAGCCTTGGTCTCGATCACCGGCAGCGCGGTCAATGACCCAGCGCCACGATCGTCGCTGAGCTTGGCGGCGCGCTCGAGCAGACGGCTGTGCAGATAGAACACGTCGCCGGGGTATGCCTCGCGGCCCGGCGGGCGGCGCAACAACAGCGACACCTGACGATATGCCTCGGCTTGCTTGGAGAGGTCGTCGTACACGATGAGTGCGTGCTCGCCGTTTTCCATCCAGTGCTGACCCATGGCGCAACCGCCGTAAGGGGCGAGGTACTTGAACGGCGCCGGGTCGCTCGCCGGCGCCGCGACGACAACGGTGTATTCCATCGCGCCGTACTGACGCAGCGTCTCGACGGTCTGCGCAACCGTCGAACCCTTCTGGCCGATCGCGACGTAGATGCACTTCACACCGAGGCCGCGCTGGTTGATGATCGCGTCGATCGCGACAGTGGTCTTACCGGTCTTGCGGTCGCCAATGATCAACTGGCGTTGGCCACGGCCGATGGGGGTCATCGCGTCGATGGCCTTGATGCCGGTCTGCAGCGGCTCGTGCACGGGCTTGCGACCCATGATGCCTGGCGCCTGAATCTCCACGCGGCGCTGAATGCCACCAACGATGTCGCCCTTGCCGTCGATGGGGCGGCCGAGCGCGTTGACCACGCGACCGAGCATCGCGTCGCCGACCGGCACGCTGAGAATGCGGCCAGTTGCCTTGACGGTCTGGCCCTCTTCGATCGCGTCGGCATCGCCGAGCACGACGGCACCAATCGACGACTCATCGAGGTTCAGGGCCAAGCCGACCGAGCCATCTTCGAACTCGAGCAATTCGTTCACGGCGCAATCGGGAAGACCGCTGACGCGCGCAATGCCGTCGCCAACCTCCGTCACGCGACCAACGGTGCGCGCTTCCAGCGAGGGCTCGAAGCCATCCAGGTTCTTCTTCAGCGCACTGGCGATGTCGCCAGCACTCAGGGTCAGTTCAGCCATTTTCGGTTCTCCGTTTACAGACGAGACTTCAATTGATCGATGCGAGTGCGGACGCTGCCGTCGATGACCGTGTCGCCGACCGTCGCCACGATGCCGCCGAGTACCGACGGGTCGACGACGACTTTCAGGTTCACCTGTTTGCCAGTCGCATTCGTGAGCGCTGCCGCAAGACGGGTCTGCTGGTCGGCAGTCAGTGGGACCGCGGCGCGCACCTCGGCAAGCTCGAGGCTCTTGGCCGAGCTTGCACGCTCGACCAGGCTGTCGATGATCGCGGGCAGGTCGCGCGTGCGGCCTGACCCCACCACCATCGAGATCAGTTGCGTGGTCGTACCCGTTGCCTTCGCGCCGAGCAGGTCTTCGATGATGGCCTGGCGCCTTGCCGGAGGAATCAGTTCGTCGGTCAAGGCGGAACGCAACTGATCGCTGCTCTCGAAGCTGCGAGCGAACCGGAAGAGCTCGTCTTCTACCTCGTCGAGCGTGCCCTCGGCGCGCGCGATCTCGAACAAGCCACGCGCGTAGCCCTCGATGCGGTTGTCGGTCATTTCGACGCTCCTGCCTTCGTGGCCCCAACTCGCTGAATGAAGTTCTCGATCAATTCTTGGTGCGTCGCGGTGTCGAGCGAGCCGGTGACGACCTGATCAACGGCTGCCGCCGACAGGCGAGCGATCTCGGCGCGCAACTCGTCGCCAACTCGGCTCTGCGCGCTCGCAATGTCGGTGAGTGCCTTTGCCTCCACCTCGGCGACCTCGGCGGCAATACGAACACGACCGTCGGCCAGGATTGCCTCAGCCTGCTGGTCGGCCCCAGCCAGTATCCGGCTGCGCTCACTGGCGATGTCGCCCTTTGCCTCTCGAATTTTGGCCGCCTCGACCTCGGCGTTCGACCGCGCAGATTCACCGGCATCCAACTCGCCCTGAATCTTGGCGGTACGCGCGGCCATTCCCTTCTTGATCGCGGGGCCGGCAAGCTTCCACAGCATCCCGAACACCAGCAGCGAAGCGGGGATGCCGAACAGCATCTCGTAGCCCTCTGGCCAGATTGCGTGATGCGTCTGCGTCACGTCTTCTGCGGCCACGAAATGACCAATGCTCCGGAGAATCATTTGGCGCCTCCCGCCATCAGATCGGCCACGATGCCGGACACGGCAGCGGCTTGCGGCTTGCGGCCTGTCGCCAGTTCAGCTGCACGACTGCTGACGTCGGCGACTGCCGCTTGCACGTTTTGCGCAGCCGCAGCACGCGCAGCTTCTGCAGCAGCGTTCGATTCGTTGCGACGAATCGCAACGCGACCGTTGACCTCGGCAAGCGCAGCCGTCCGCTCGGTCTCGACGACGTTGCGAGCAGCCTCGATGCGGGCGGCAGCTTGCGCCTTCACACCGGCAATCTCGGCCTCGTACTCGGCAACCTCGGCATTGGCGTCGGCGCGCATGGCATCGGCGGCTTCGTGATCGCCGCGAATCTTGCCGTACCGAGCATCCATGCCCTTCTTCAGACGCGGGAAGAGCCAGACGCGCATCAGTACGAACAACACGATGAACGAGCCAGCGCCCCACGCCAGCTCTTTGAGCTCTGGCGCGATCGGGCTCGGACCCTTATCTTCGGTGCCGGTCTCCTCGGCCGCGATCCGCTGTTGCACGACAACAGAGCTAGATCGACCGTTCACGTGGACTGTAACGCTGAACGCGTTGACGCTGGACACAAGGCCTCCTTAGAGACCGAGCAGAATGAAGACGACGAAGCCAATGAGCGCCAAGGCTTCGGTGAAGGCGATGCCAAGGAACATGGTGGTACGCACCATGGCAGCCGACTCGGGCTGGCGGGCCATGGCCTCGATGGCCTTACCGACCACCATGCCGATGGCGATGGCAGGGCCGATGGCAGCGAGGCCGTAGGCGAAGCCGGCACCGATGGCGGCGTTAGCGGCTTTGATATCAGCAGCTGTTTGCTCCGGAGGAGCGGCAGCGATGAGGCGGACGAATGCTTCCATTTGTTTCTATTTCTCCTGGTTCAGTGCTCGGGATGGTGAGCAGAGTTGATGAAGACTGCGGTAAGGATGGTGAAGATGTAGGCCTGCAAGAACCCGACGAGCACTTCGAATGCCGTCAGGAACACGAGCATGAAGAAGGGCAGGATTGCCATCGGCTTCAGCAACAACTGTTTAGTTTCAGCGAAGACCAACGCGTTGGTCAAGAACGCGAACGTGATGAGCAGCATGTGACCGGCGAGCATGTTGGCGAAGAGTCGAACAGCCAGCGAGAACGGCCGCAGAATGAAGTTCGACACCAACTCGATGAACCCAACGAGCGGTCGCATCGCCACCGGAACGTTCGGCGGCCATGCCATGAGCGTGAGGTACTTCAGCCCGTTGCGCCGCAAACCAACGCCGTTGTAGACGAACCAGACGGCGAGGGCGAGGAACAATGGGATCGCCATTCGCGCGGTCGCCGGCATCTGCAGCACGGGCAAGATGCCCGGCAGGTTGCACAGGTAGATGAAGATGAACAGCGAGAGCAAGAAGGGGGTCCAGGGCAAGCCATCCTTGCCCATCGTCTGCATGACGATGTCGTTCTCGATGAAGTTGACGCTGGTCTCGGCGAGGTTGCGCACGCCCTTGGGTGCCTTCAGTGGGTCCTTGTTACCTGCGATCAGGAACACGACGACAGCTATGAGTGCGGCAGCGACCGCAATGAGGGCGACCTTGTTGAAGCTGGTGAAGATGTCGCGCCAGCGAACCAACTCGTTGATCGGCGGAAACTTGATTCCGAGCATTCCGTACTACTCCCCATTTCCTAAGGGCTTGGGACTTCCTAGACCTTCGTCAGCCTGCGGCTTCGTTGACGGCTTGAGCCCTGGATAGGCCAGGGACATCGCGACGTACTTCATTTCCCAGACCAACAGTCCGAGGTGCGTGACGATAATGGTCGCTCCGAGTGCCGGAAGCGAAATCCAAGCGGCTTCCTTGACGAGATACACGGCGAGAAAGATGAGCCCGAGACGCATGAGGTAGCCGATCAGGATCGACGCCATCATCAATTGCACGCTGATTCTGGCAGTGATCGCAACGATCCCGGACGCCAGCGCGAAGTTAACGAGCACGATCGCAATCGCGTATGCGCACGACCACGCACCGTTGAGACCCCAGATGAAGCCGCACACGGCGATCAGTAGCGGCGCAACGATCAGCCCCCGCTTGACCATGTCGTTGGACACCGCAACTTCCGGCGCCGGGCCGGCAAGCGGTGCCGTCATCGAGAACGTCGTGTCGTTCACGACGACCTGACTTCGCTGCTGGTTCCGCTTGCCGCAGCAGTCCGCTGCGCCTCGAGGACTTTCATCTTGGCATCGTAGTCGTACCAAAATCGCACGAACTCGCCGATCAGAGCCAAGCACACCAAGGCGATCATGAACAGCGGTTTGGTGTCGAGCCAGCGATCGAGCAGATAGCCGAGCCCAAGAAACGTGAGCGTGACAAGAGCAACGTCGATACCCACGCCGAGCTTGTCGTCGGACGACGTCTTGATGTTTGAGTAACGGCGGTGCGGCGAGTTCAAGATGGTGGGTCCTGGGCTTGTCGGCGGAGCTTGTGAACGCGTACACAAGCTATCAGATCAACTGCGGCGGCGGCGAATCTGTGGGTGCAGCAGCGTGTACAGCACCAGCACCAGCATCAGCATCCCGATCGGGACATAGCTCAAGCCACTGCCGGTGAAGACCGGGTAGAGCACAAACGCTGAGAGCAGCGCCGTCCACGCCCACAGAATCAGCACGCTGCGGCGCTGGCCATGACCCATCTCCATCAACCGGTGGTGCAAGTGACCTCGGTCGGCGCTGGCGACTCCCTGACGGCGCATCGCGCGCCGCACGATCGCGAACAGCGTGTCGAGAATCGGTACACCCAGGATGATCACAGGGATCAGCAGTGGCGCGAGGAAGAAGTAGGACTGGCCGATGAAGCGTTGCGTGTTGGGGTCGGCGCGGCCGCCGACGACGCTGGTGCTGACTGCCATCAACAATCCGAGCAACAAGGCTCCACCGTCACCCATGAAGATCCGCGCCGGGTTGAAGTTGTGCGGTAGAAACCCGACACAGATTCCCACCGCCAGGATCGCGACCAACGGACCGACATTCGGCTGCGTCAGCATGCCAATCGACGGATCGGCAAGTCGCTGGCTGTAGAGGAAGAAAGCAAACGCGGCGATGGCGACGATGCCCGCGGCGAGACCGTCGAGCCCATCGATCAAGTTGATTGCGTTCGTCATGCCCAACAGCCAGAGAACCGTGACGAAGGGCACCCACTCGTCGCTGAGGATGTACACCTCGTTGAACGGAACCCGGAAGTAGAACATGGTCACGCCGTAGAGGACGAGGACGACGGCAACCACCACAGTCCCAACCACCTTCGCTGGTGCCGAGATCTCGTAGATGTCGTCGACAAATCCGACGAGGAACATCAGCGTCGCTGCGATCAACACGCCGCGCGGTTCGGAGTCGCCGGAGCGAAACAGTTCCGCGAACGTGTCCATCGACCGGGCGACCAGAAACGCGACGAGAAACCCGATGAACATCGCGATGCCACCGACGTCGGGGGTGGCCACCTTGTGGACATGGCGTTCTTCTTCCGGTTCCGCCACCCAGCCGAGCCGTTTGGCGACGACACCGACCACCGGAGTGGCAGCGAAGGTGACCGCCGCCGCGATGGCTCCGACGACTAGGTATGCACCCGTATCAGGCATCGTGCTGCCGCGCTGGCGGCGCCTCGAAGCCCTGGTGACCGAGCCAGCCAGCAGCGAGCACACCGAACACGGCATAGAGCGCGGACGAAACAGTGCCGGTGAAGGCGCGGCGCAGGACCGACCAGAACCAGTCGAGGTATGGAACCAACGGAATCGCGAGGCGATCGCCGTTGGCGGCAAACCAGCGCACGACGAGCAAGCGCTCGACGTAGTACATCGTGATGAGCACGAAGATTGCCGTCATCGTCACTGACAGCACGGCCTGAGCGCGACCGTGCCCCTTCATCCCTTTGTGCACGCCGTAAGCCGTCGCCGCCCCCACGACGGGAATCAGGTAGGCCTGCTTCTGTGTGGTCCCAGCTGCCACCCCGAACCAGGCGGCTGCCGCAACTACACCTAGCGTTGCGCCCCCGAGCGCGCCGCGCAGCAATCGGGCCCGACTGACACCCAACCAACGAAGGATGGCCCCCGGTGTTTCCGGCGCCGGAACAACTGGAGAACTGTCGGCGCCGTGATTCACAGTTGAACAGCGTACGCGATCAGGTGTAGGCCGGGAACTTCCCGCACAACGCTGCCACTTCGGCACGGGCGGCAGCAACCGACGCGGCATCGCTGCGGTGGCGCAGGATCCGCGCGATCAGTTCGGCAATCTGCGCCATTTCGGGCTCGCGCATCCCCTGCGTGGTGACGCTCGGAGTGCCGATTCGGACCCCGCTGGTGACGAATGGACTGCGGGGATCGTCGGGGATCGTGTTCTTGTTGAGAGTAATGCCGCCGATGTCGAGCACCGCCTGCGCTTCCTTGCCCGTGAGGTCGGCATCGAAGGGTCGCAGGTCGACCACCATCAGATGGATGTCGGTTCCGCCACTCACGAGCCGAAACCCCTGCGCGACCAGCGCTTCGGCAAGAGCGCTCGCATTACGCACGACCTGCTGCGCGTACTCCTTGAACGATGGTTGCAGCGCTTCGTGGAACGCCACGGCCTTGCCGGCGATGACGTGCTCGAGCGGGCCACCTTGCCAACCGGGAAACACTGCCTTGTCGATCGCGGCAGCATGCTGCGCGGTGCTGAGAATGCATCCACCGCGCGGGCCGCGCAACGTCTTATGGGTGGTGAAGGTGACGATGTCAGCGTATGGAACCGGGTTCGGGTGCTCGCCGCCAGCAATCAGGCCAGCGATGTGGGCGGCGTCGAACAGGAACAGCGCACCGACTTCGTCGGCGATCGCCTTGAACGCGGCCGGGTCGATCCGGCGCGGATAACTGGTGGTGCCGGCGACGATCAGCTTCGGACGATGCGCCAACGCAAGGTCGCGAACCTGATCCATGTCGATGCGTTCGTCGCCGGGCGTCACCTTGTAGGCAACGAAGTGGTACAGCTTGCCGCTCGCGTTGACTGGTGACCCGTGCGTCAGGTGACCGCCATGGTCGAGGCTCAGCCCGAGCACGGTGTCACCCGTCTGCAGAACCGCCTGATAGGCACACATGTTGGCGTTGGCGCCGCTGTGCGGTTGCACGTTGGCGTGGTCGGCGCCGAACAACTTCTTCACGCGATCGATGGCGAGTGCCTCAACCTCATCGATCACCGCATTTCCGCCGTAATAGCGCTTACCCGGATACCCCTCGGCGTACTTGTTGGTGAGTGGGCTACCGACGGCGCGCATCACTGCTGGCGAAGTGAAGTTCTCGCTAGCGATCAGTTGCAGCCCTGTGACCTGGCGTTGAACCTCTTGATCGATCAGCGCGAACAGCTGGGTGTCGGGATTGGTGTCGCTTGGGAACGGCATGATCAGAAGGCCTCGCTGACTGGTGATGCTGGCGGCGGTGGCGGCGTCGGCGTTGGAGCTGGCGGCATGGGCCACGCAGCCGGAATCGCTTCCTCTTCTTCGATCTGCATCAGCAGATCGACGCGGGCGGTGTGGCGGCCACCCTCGAATGTCGTGGCAAGAAACGTCGCCAGGATCTCTTCGGCCAACCCGACGCCGACGACGCGGGCACCGATGCTGAGCACGTTGGCATCATTGTGTGATCGCGCCAAACGAGCCGTGTAGAGGTCGTTGCACAGCGCGGCGCGCACGCCGCGCACTTTGTTGGCAGCGATCTGCTCACCTTGTCCGCTGCCCCCCAGCACGATGCCGACATCGGCCCGCCGATCGCGGACAGCCCGGCCGACCTCTGCGCAGATGGGCGGATAATCGACGGTGGCAGTGCTGCCAGTTCCGAGATCGCTGACGATGTGCCCATCGCGGGTCAGCACGGCGATCAGGTGCTTCTTTAGTTCGTAGCCAGCGTGGTCGGCGCCAATCGCGATTCGGGACATCTCTGCGAGTGTAGGTGACTGGCCCCCGCGACCTACCCTGGCCAGCATGTCGCTGAATGCCCACACACCGGTGCTTGTCGGTGCGGGCCAGTTCTTGAACCATGCACAGGGCCTTGACGACGCGTTAGATCCGGCGACGCTGATGTGCGAAGCAATTCGAGCCGCCGCCGCTGACGCCGGCCTGGCCAGCGTGCCAGCAGCCGATTCACTACGCGTCGTGTCGCTGCTGAGCTGGCGCTACGGGGATCCAGCGCTCGTGGTCGCGCACCAACTGGGTCAGTCGCCACGTGAAACCGCGATCACGACTATGGGCGGCAACAACCCGCAATCGCTGGTCAATGAAACAGCACTGGCGATACAACGCGGTGAGCTCGATCTCGCCATCCTCACTGGCGGCGAGGCTTGGCAAAGTCGCGCACGATTCAGAAAAGCGGGAGTCGAGCAGGGTTGGCCGAAGGCGCCAGCCGACGCCTTCCCACACCTGCTCGGCGACGACCTCGAGATGAACCATCCGGTCGAGCGTGGACGAGGGGTGGTACTGCCAGTACAGGTGTATCCGATGTTCGAGACGGCCCTGCGCGCCGCCGCCGGTCGAACGGTGGCCCAGCAACAGTTGCTCTCGAGCACGTTGTGGTCGCGCTTCAGCGACATCGCCGCTGACAATCCGAATGCCTGGCTGCGAACGGCCCGTACGGCCGAAGAGATCCGCACGCCGACAGCAACCAATCGGATGATTGGGTTTCCGTACACGAAGTACATGAACGCGAACAACAACGTCGACATGGCGGCCGCACTGATCATGTGCAGCGCTGCGACCGCCGAGGCGTTGGGAGTTGCGCGCGACCGCTGGGTGTTCCCGCAGAGCGGTACCGACTGCCATGAACACAACTACATCAGCCACCGGTGGCGCTTCGACCGCACGCCCGCAGTCGAGATGGGCGGCCGCGACGTTCTGCGACTCGCCAACCTCGGGATCGACGATGTCGAGATCATCGATCTGTACTCGTGCTTTCCGTCCGCAGTTCACCTCGGCGCGCAGAGCCTTGGGCTTTCGCTCGATCGCCAACTCACGCGAACCGGCGGACTTTCGTTCGCAGGCGGACCGTGGAACAACTACTCAATGCACGCGATCGCAACTGTCATGCGCGAGCTTCGGGACCGTCCGGGCGCGCACGCGCTGGTGTGGGCAAACGGCGGCCACGCCACCAAGCACTCCTTCGGCGTGTATGGCACCAATCCCCCGGCATCGTTCCGGCATTCGAGCCCGCAAACCGAAATCGACAACCTCCCGCGCCGCGAACTCGCCGACGCTTCCGACGCCGCCGGTCCCGCGACGATTGAGGCATACACGGTGATGCACGATCGAAACGCCGAGCCGGAGACAGCGCTCGCCGCATGTTTGTTGGCCGATGGCCGCCGCGCGTGGGGGACAACGACCAACTCTGCGCTGGCGACAGCGATGTGTGACGGCGAATGGGTTGGGCGTACGACCCAGCTCGCCGACGACGGCTCGCTGCAGTTCTGACCCAAACGACGAGAGTGGCAAGCTGTAGACCCATGGCCGTGAACAACGTTCCCATCATCCTCGACTGCGATCCGGGTCACGACGACGCAATGGCAATCGTCGTGGCCGCTCGGCACACAAACCTCATCGGCATCACCAGCGTGTCGGGCAATGCGCCGCTCAGCGCGACGACCCGCAACGCGATCATCATGCGCGATCTCCTCGGCCTCAACTGCCCGGTGCACGCCGGCGCGGAGCGTCCACTGATCCGCGAGCCCCGCCACGCGGTTGCAGTTCATGGCAAGACCGGCATGGACGGACCGAACCTGCCCGAGCCAAGCGGCCCACCGGCGAGCGCCGACGCTGTTGGCTACATCATTGAGACATGCCGCGCCCAAGAAGGTATCTGGCTCGTGCCGATCGGGCCGCTGACCAACATCGCCCTCGCATTGCGCTCCGCCCCCGATCTTGCCAATCGCATCGCCGGCATCTCGATCATGGGCGGCGGGCGCTTCGGTAACTGGACTGCGGCGGCTGAGTTCAATCTGTGGTGCGATCCGGAGGCTGCCGACATCGTGTTCTCCTACGGTGGCCCGCTGATGATGGCCGGACTTGATCTGACGCACAAGTTCCAGGCCACGCCGGAAAGAATTGCAATGGCACACGCTTTGCCCGGCCACCTCGCGTCGATTCTCGCGGAGCTACTCGACTTCTTCAGCGGCACCTATCGCTCGCGCCACCACAACATCGTCGGCGCACCGGTGCACGACCCATGCGCGGTGATGGCGCTGACCCACCCGCAGTTGTTCACTCGCCGACGCGCTCATGTGCAGATCGAAACGCACGGCACGCTGACTGCCGGGATGACACTGATCGACGATCGCGACCTGAAGGACATCCCCGAGCCGAACTGCGATGTGCTCACCGGCATCGACGCCGATGCGGCGTGGCAAGTGCTGGTCGAAGCGATCGCACACTTCTCGAGATGAGCAGCAGCAACCCGAGTCCGTCGAGCGACACGTTCCCTCGACAGAACGCCCGCACCCAACGCTTCACGCTCGGCGAGCCACGAAACATCACGGTGTCTCCGGACGGCCAGCGTGTCATCTTCGCTCGTAGCCGAGCAGGTGACGACCCGTCGAATTGTCTCTGGGTGCTCGATGTTGCGACGGCAACCGAACGTCTTGTGGGCGACCCCGCAACGCTGCTCGCGGCACCTGACGACGAAGACCTACCCGCCGAGGAGCGGCTGCGCCGCGAACGCACACGCGAGGGCGCTAGCGGTGTCACTGCGTTCGCAACTGACAAGGCGGCAACCGTCACGGCCTTCGCGCTCTCCGGACGGCTCTTTCTGGCAGGACTACTCAGCGGACAGGCACGCGAATTGGTCGTCGATGGCCCCGTGTTCGATCCGCGACCGGACCCGATGGCTACGCGCGTTGCGTACGTCAGCGGACGCGCGCTGCGAATTGCCGAGCTCGATGGCAGCAGTTGGGAACTCGCCGCAGAGGACGACCCTGACATCACATGGGGGAGCGCCGACTTCATTGCCGCCGAGGAGATGCATCGATTCCGCGGCTACTGGTGGAGCCCCAATGGTTCCGCAATCGCCGCCTGCCGAGTCGACGTCGGCAGCGTCGATCGCTGGTACATCGGCGACGCAGCCAATCCCGATCAGCCAGCCAATGAAGTGCGCTACCCGGCTGCCGGAACGAAGAACGCAGACGTCAGCTTGCATGTGTTGGCTCTCGATGGCGGATCGACGGAAGTGATGTGGGATCGCGAGGGTTACCCGTACCTCGCCGACGTGACATGGCCAACCGAAGATCGACTGCTGCTGACTGTCCAGTCTCGCGATCAGCGGTCGCTGATGGTGCTGGAGGCGAACCCACGCCTGGGCGACACCAGCCCGATCTTCGCTGACGGCGACACCGCGTGGGTGGAACTCGTCCCGGGCTCGCCAGCGATGCTCACCGACGGCACGCTCATCGCGACCGCCGATCGCGACGGTGCGCGCCGACTGCTGATCGACGGAGTACCCGCAACGCCCGTCGACATGCAGGTGCGAGCGGTGCTCCACACCCAGGGCGACGAGGTCTTCTTTCTCGCCAATCCGATCGACGATGCGACCGTGCAACACGTATGGCGCTGGCGAACCGACCGCACACTGGTCGCGCTCACCTCGGAACCCGGTATTCACACTGCGGCTGTTGGCGGACCAACGATGGTGCTTCGGTCGGCCGGACTCACCGAGGCCGGTGTCGTCACCCAGATCCGCACCGATGGCGCCGAGAGCAACGTTGTCATCGAGTCGTTCGCACAGCAACCGCTGGTACGACCGAACGTCTCGCTGCACCGTTACAGCCCGCTTGCACTCTCAACCGCAGTACTGCTTCCCCACGAACACGATGGCTCACCCCTGCCCGTTCTGCTCGATCCCTACGCTGGCCCACATGCGCAACGCGTGTTGCGCGCGCAAGGTAGCTATCTGACGTCTCAATGGTTCGCCGATCAGGGTTTCGCAGTCGTCATCACAGACGGGCGAGGCACACCAGGGCGCGGTAGCGAGTGGGAGCGGGCGGTTCATCGCGATCTCGCGAGTGCCGTGCTCGACGATCAGATCGCCGCACTGCACGCCGCCGCGCTCGACTATCCACTCGACCTTTCGCGCGTTGCTATTCGTGGTTGGAGCTTCGGCGGCTACCTTGCCGCCCTGGCCGTACTGCGGCGACCGGATGTGTTCCATGCCGCGGTCGCGGGCGCGCCGGTCACGGAATGGCGCCTCTACGACACGCACTACACAGAGCGCTACCTCGGTGACCCGACCGTCGACGCCACCGCCTATGCAGCGACATCACTGCTGCCGCTGGCGGGCCAACTCACTCGGCCGCTGCTGTTGATCCACGGACTTGCCGACGACAACGTCGTTGCCGCACACACGCTGCAGCTCTCGAACGCACTACTCGCCGCCGGTAAGCCCCACGAGGTGCTTCCGTTGGTGGGTGTCACACACATGACCCCGCAGGAGGTCGTTGCTGAGAATCTGCTGCTGCATCAGCTCGACTTCTTGCGTCGTTCGCTACCGTCCGCGCAGACGCGCGCGGTTAGCGTGGAATCACGATGAACCAACGCCTTGTCGACCTCTACCGCCATGTTTCTGTTCACGCGACCGCGGATCGCGAACACCAGGCTGCAGTCGAGTTGCTGCTCTTGGTGATGCTGACCGACAACCACATCAGCGAAACCGAACTAGAAGAGATTCGCGGGATCAGCATCGACTCCGGTTGGGAGTCCGCCACGTTCTCGCTCGATCAGTACTTGGGCGTCGCAGCAGCGAAGGTACGCACGGCGCTCGCCGACGACGCCGTCGACGAGTTGCTCGATGACATCGACGATCGCGTCAGCAGCAGCGTGTTACGCAGCGCGTTGTTCAGCGCCGCCCGCGATGTCGCCGGCGTCGATCAGGTCATCGGCAGCGCCGAAGAGTCGCTGCTCGGCCAGATCGCGGCCCGCTTCGACTGAAGCGTCACACGACCGAAGCGTCAAACGACTGAAGCGTCACACCACGAATCTCGTGATGCCTTCAACGACTGACACCAAGTGCAACTCACCGTCGACGTCGGCGGTGATGTCGACCAGGTACGGAAGGTTGGCGATGCTGCGCACTGGCGCATCGGGGTTCGCCGGGTCGAGAGTCCAGACCTCGCCGCTGCAGTAGTCGCCGAACACGTACAGCCCCTCGAGCTGCGGGAACTGCGAGCCGTGGTACGTCTCGCCGCCGACGATCGAACAACCGATTGGACCGTGCACATATTCGTACACCGGGATCAGATGACCGGCGGCTTCCTGGTCGGCATTCTGTCGACGTGTTCCTTCCCAAGCACTCCACCCAAAGCTGATTCCCTTTGCCGCGTCGACACCATCGGTCGCCACCGCCCACGAAACTTCCTCGAGATCGAACGAACCGACGTCGCCGATCCACAGATCGCCGGTGGCACTGTCGAACGCAACACGCCATGGATTACGTAGACCGATCGACCAGATCTCGGGCAGCGCACCCGGCACATCGACGAAAGGATTGTCGGGCGGCACGGTGTACGAGGCAGTTGCCGTGGGCGTGGGGTCGATGCGCAGCAACTTGCCAAGCGGCGACACCAACGACAACGCAACTCGTCGTCCGTCGTTGTACAGCGGGTCGTCGATGTCGCGGGGCGTGCCACCATCGCCGACAGGAATGTAGAGGTACCCGTCGGGACCAAACGCAAGGTCACCACCCTTATGACCCTCACCCGGTTGTTCGAACTGGTACACAACTCGATCGCTCGCCGCGGCGAGCGTTTCGTCGTCCATGACCGCGAACTCTCGAATGCGCGTCATAAACCCGTCGGTCTCATTGATGTACGCAAACGCCCCGTCGGGCGAAAACGTCATGCCAAGGAATCCCCACTCCGCTTCCGCAACCACTTCCTTGGTCAGGTCGAGAACTGGGTCCGAGAGCAATCCATCGACCAGCCATCGGACTCGGCCCGCGCGCTCGACCACGAACGCAGTACCGGTTCCTGGCCGAAAGACTGTTGCCACCGGCTCGTCAGCGAACGTCGGCGGCGCAAGAGCGAGTCGCTCCCCGACTGCTGGCGGCTGTTGACGCGAAGCAACTTCTTCGCCAGTCGTAAACGACTGCACGATGCCGGCCGGTACCGACGATGTTGGCGACTCCGTTGATGTTGGCGAGTCCGACGGCTCTGGAGAGGTTGGTGGTGCCGTGATCATCACAACCGTGGTCGCCGATGCGGAGCCAGTGTCGTTGTCGTCTGCACAAGCGCTGAGAGCAACGAGTACTGACACAAGAACTGCGAACCGCTTGCGCATCACGCGACCTTACGTCCAACGGCGATTCGATCGCGGCCAGCGAGATCGCAATGCACGGCAATCCGTGTGAGACCGGCGGCTTTCATTGAGTCGCACACAGCAGAGCTCTGGCCGGCGCCGATCTCAAGAACAAGCCATCCCCCCGGTCGCAACCACTCGACCGCGCCAGCGACGACAGCGCGCACTTCGGCCAAGCCATTGTCGGCAGCGAAAAGCGCTGCCGCTGGTTCCCATTCACGCACGATTGCTTCGACGTATGCGTCGTCGTGCGCAATGTACGGCGGATTCGAGACCACGAGAGCAAGTGTTCCGCACAACTCAGCAGGCAGCGCAGCGAACCAACTTCCGAGACCGAACCGCACGCACGTGCCTGCCGAACCTGTGCCACTGGTGTTGGCGCGGGCAACATCGAGCGCATCCGCCGAGTTGTCAGTGAGCCACACCTCGACTGACCCAGCAGGCAGTTCATGAGCGAGAGAAAGCCCGATCGCACCGCTTCCGGTTCCCAGGTCGGCAACGACCAGTGGGGCATCATGCAACCGCTCGCTCGCAACTTCCAGCACCAGCGCAATCGCATGTTCCGCGACCAACTCGGTTTCTGGGCGCGGAATGAGTACCCGGCGATCAACGAGCAGATCCAGGCGCCGAAACGACCAATGGCCGAGCACGTACTGCAGCGGCTCGCCAGCACGAAGACGCCCCAACATCGAGTCGAGATGCGCAACCGATCGCTCAGTCACAGCAACATCAAGGATCTCGACGAACTCGTCATCGAAGTACCCGCTCGCCTCTTCGCACAGCCAGCGCGCCTCAGAACGGCCGGTGAGCGACGCTGTTTCTTCCCAGAGTCGGCGCCAGCTGAGAGCGTCGCCGCTCACGCGGTGCCGGCCAACTGACGGGCGCGTTCCTCGGCCGCGAGCGCGTCGACGACTTCGTCGAGATCGCCCGCCAAAACGTCTTGAAGGCGGTAAATCGTGAAACCGATGCGATGATCGGTCAGCCGATTTTCCTTGAAGTTATAGGTCCGAATCTTCTCGCCGCGACCACCGCTTCCGACCTGCGACCGACGCTCGGCCGACTGCGTCGCGGCCTGCTCCTCCTCAGCAAGCTTCAACAATCGAGCTCGCAGCACCACCATCGCGCGCGCTCGGTTCTGGATCTGGCTGCGCTCGTCTTGCATCGTCACGACGACGCCCGTGGGTTTGTGAGTGATGCGGACAGCCGAGTCGGTGGTGTTGACACTCTGTCCGCCAGCACCACTGCTGCGATACACGTCGACTTCGAGGTCCTTGTCGTCGATCTGCACTTCGACTTCCTCGGCCTCGGGGAGCACCAGCACCGTCGCCGACGACGTATGGATGCGACCGGAGCTCTCAGTCACTGGCACGCGCTGCACCCGGTGCGTCCCGCCTTCGAACTTCAACTTGCTCCACGCCGTTTCGCCCTTGATCAGCATCGTGACCAAGTTGACGCCGCCCAGGTCGCTGAGGTCGCGAGTGAGCATCTCGACCGTCCATCCATTCGCGGATGCGTACGCGCGATACATGTCGAACAGGTCGCCAGCGAACAAGTTCGCCTCGTCACCACCCTCTGCCCCTCGAATCTCCATGATGACGGATCGGCCATCGTTGCGATCCTTCGGCAGCAACAACACGCGTAACTCTTCTTCGAGTTCGGCGATCGTCGCTTCAGTGGCGGCCAACTCGTCGCGCAGCGCCGCGCGTTCACCCTCCGAGGCGACAGTCAGCAGTTCGCGGGCTGCTTCTGCGTCGGCTGTACAGGCGCGAAAGCGGCGGATGCAGTCGACCACTGGGGTCATGTCTTTGTAGCGACGGGAGACCTCGCGCATCTTGGCCTGATCGTTGGCCAGATCAGGGTCGGACAGGCGCGCCTCTAACGAGACGAATTCATCTTCCAGGGACCGCAATCGATCGAACACCGTTGCAAGAGGCTACGGCGTAGAGAGCGGTGTGATCGCGATCGCGCCCGGCGCCGCCGCCGCGAGTCGGCGTTGGATGTCGAGCGCGTCGCGCTCGGGTAGCACGATCAGGCATTCGGCGGTGCCACATGCGGCCATTGCGTCGACCGCGAAGGGAACCACATCGAGGTCGATGCCCGTCGAACAAACGACCGTCACCTGGTGACTGGCGATCGTGGCCTGCGCGACACAGGGCACCACGTCCTTCACGTTCAGGCGCGGCACAGGAGGGGCCACAGATCGAACGTGGGTGGCGCCGATCAGCCCGGGGTGAGCGACCAACCTCGCACGCAACGCCCGCTCTTGTGCCAACAGGTTCAGCGGGTGCCGGGTGGCGCCAGGGCGGCGATGCTCAGCCACCGAGCGGACAACATCCGCCAGTGCCTCTCCTGTCGGGCGATTGCCGTGCAACATCTGAAACGCCTCACGATCGTGCGCGCCGACACCGACCTCCAGTCGCGCCTCAGCGCTGTGCGGATCGGTCACGACACGACACACCTCGAGGCCGTCGACCTCGCCGCGCAGCACGCCGTGCTCGACGATCGGTTCAGCCCCACCCTCGCGGATGAGCGGCTCGAACTGCGCGTGCGCAGTCGGAAGTTGCGGTGCCGTTGGCAGCTGTTCGGGCAGGGCTGGCTGCAACTCACGTCCGACGATCTGCCAGATGTGCACCGGTGGTTTCCACCCGGCGGCGCGGCGCGCCAACAGCCCGGCGTCGTCGTCGGCGAGGACGTTGACTTCCGTTGCATCATGGCGAAGCGCCCAGGCCATGGCGGCACCGAGGCCACGAGCAGGACGTTCGTCGAGCAAGACCCATGCCTGCTCTGCGACTAGCAGCGCAGCGCCGCCACCGAACTCACCGGGGCGTAACTCGGCGGCGGGTTCGCGGCTGCGAACAAGTGCCGCCAACTTGACTGCGAGCAATTGCTCGCGGTTGGTCACTTGCCCTTGCGCTCGCCGTAGCGCTTGTTGAAGCGCTCGACGCGACCACCGGTATCGACCAACTTCTGCTTGCCGGTGAAGAACGGATGGCATTCGTTGCAGAGTTCCACCTGGAGGTCGCCACCACGCGTCGAACGGGTGGTGAAGTTGTTGCCGCATGAGCAGCGGACGTTGACATCGGAATATGTGGGGTGGATCTCGGTCTTCATGTTCTCTCCGCAAGAAGTGGAATCGCCATTGTAGCGGGCGAAGTCTCGCGGCGCTCCCCGATTTGATTGGGGTTCAGGCCGCGTCTGCCAGCCATCGACGTTGCCAGCAATCCGGCTCCGCAGACGGCCAAACCACCCCGAACACCGAGTCCGGCCATCAGCGGTGCGGTGAACAGAAGTCCCAACGGTTGGCCGACGATCATGCACGCTCCCACCAACGAGAACACGCGCCCCTGAAGCTCGGGAGCGACCCGGCTCTGAAACCGAGTCTGGATCAGTGTGTTGGCGAGCCCCACACCGGCCCCGGCAAGGACGAACGCGAGACCCGACCACCAAGCCCACGCAGTGGCACCGCTGACAGCCACAGCGGCACCCGTCAGTAGCAACGAGAACAGCGCGGCCTGCGCCACGGCGACGAATCGAGGAGCGATCGCAAGTCCGGCGAGGAGGCCAGCGGGGATAGCTGCCATCAGCAGACCAAAGCCTCCGCCTCCGAGTTGCAGTGGCCCGGCAGCCAATCCGACGATCAGCACCGGCACCGGTGCGACACAGAAGTTGAGGCCAGCCGCGACAACGACCAGGTCGCGCACCTCCCGATCTCGGCGGAGGACGCGGAAGCCCGCGGCCAAGCCGTCGTCGTGCGCGCCAGCGACTGCCGGGACCGGCATTGGTATGCGGCTCATCGCCACCAGCGCAAACGAGACGGCGAACGTGACGGCGTCGACCCACAATGCAGAAGCGGTGCCGCCGAATCCGATGAGGACGCCTCCGACAGCGGGTCCGAGGATTCCGGCGATCGCGCGATTCGCACCAAGCATCGAATTCGCCGACGCGCGCCGATCCTCGGGAACCAGTTGTGTGATCGACGCCTGCAGCGCGGGATCGAACCCCGACGCGGCCAGGGCGGCGACGACCGCAACTCCGATTAAGAGCAACGTATTCAGCGCGCCGGTCGCGGCAGCAACCGCAAGCACCACGCTGGTCGCACAACGAATCGCGTCGCTCCACAGCATCAAAAGGCGACGCGAGACCCGATCGGCCAGCCAGCCGGCAAAAGGTGCAGCGATCAAGCTCGGCACCATTGTGGCGAGGGCGACCACCACCACCACAGTGTTCGAGCCTGTGGCCTGACGCGCCCACCAGAGCACCGCCACCCGATGAATCCCGTCGCCCAGATTGGACACGGCCTGCCCCGCCCACACCTTCATGAAGTCACGTTGATCTCGCATTCCGACATGATCGAACTACTCTGATTCGAATGAAAGAGGCTCTTTCGAATCAGCCACGCACAACAATGATCGTCACGGCGCACGACGCCGTCGATCTGCTGATCAACATGCAGGCAGCACGACATCTCCGACCATTCATGAAGAGCGAACAATCGCTCGGGTCGGCTGCAGCCGAACTCGGTCGGCGACCGAGCAGTGTCGCCTATTGGGTCCGACGGTTCTTGCAAGCAGGGTTGCTCGTCATCGCACGCGAGCAACCGCGAGCAGGCAAGGCGATCCCTTACTACCGAGCCGCAGCCGACGAGTTTCAGGTGCCGTTCGACGCCATGCCCAAGGGAGCTCGCGAAGAGTTCTTACACGGTGCTCGCAAGATGATGGTCGGCGAGTTCGCTGCCGCCACCGAACGTGCGGTCCGTACGTACTACGCCCAGGGACTCAGCATCACCGGCCACCCGCAGCGGGGCATTTCAATCAGCTTCATCGAGCCCGCCGATGGCGACCGTTCACCCGTCACGGAATGGTGGGGACACGTGTCGCTCACCAAGGCCGCAGCGGAGTCGTTGCAGGATGAATTGGAGTCGCTGGTTTCCCGCTTCGCAATCGATCAACCCGCCGAGGGCAAGTCGCAATACTTGATGATGGTCGGCATCACACCGACCAAGCGCTAGCCATTACATCGAGGGTTGCTTGGCGATTTCGTTGAGGAACTCGTCGTTGGTGCGGAACGTGCGCAAACGGTCCATCAACAGCTCGAGGCCCGGAGCTGCGTTGCCGTCGGCGGCGAGACCGCTGAGCACGCGGCGCAACTTCCAGACCATCTGTAACTGCTTGCGATCGAACAACAGCTCCTCGTGGCGAGTGCTACTGGCGTCGACGTCGATTGCCGGATAGATACGGCGCTCGGCGAGTCGGCGGTCGAGGCGCAGCTCCATGTTGCCGGTGCCCTTGAACTCCTCGAAGATCGCTTCGTCCATGCGGCTGTTCGTTTCGACCAGCGCGGTGGCGAGGATGGTGAGCGAGCCACCTTCCTCGACGTTGCGGGCCGCACCGAAGAAACGCTTCGGCGGATAGAGCGCGCCGGCGTCGATACCGCCGGAGAGGATGCGGCCACTTGCCGGTGCCGCCAAGTTGTAGGCACGGCTGAGGCGGGTGATGCCGTCGAGGATGATGACAACGTCGTTGCCAGCCTCGACGAGACGCTTCGCCTTCTCGAGTGCCAGTTCGGCGACTTGTGTGTGCTCGTCGCTCGGCCGGTCGAACGTGCTGGAGATCACTTCGCCCTTCACGTGACGACGCATGTCGGTGACTTCTTCGGGCCGCTCGTCGATGAGCAACACAATCAGCTTCACCTCGGGATTGTTGGTCTCGATCGAAGTTGCAATCGTCTTCATGATCGTCGTCTTGCCGGCCTTGGGCGGCGAGACGATGATGCCGCGTTGGCCCTTGCCGATCGGTGCGACCAAGTCGACGATGCGGGCGGTCATGTTGCCAGGGTCGGCGGAGTTCTCGAGGTTCAACTTCTCGTCGGGAAACAACGCGGTCAGGTCTTCGAATCGACGACGACCGCGAGCGCTTTCAGGATCGCCACCATTCACCGTGTGAATCTCGAGCACTGCCGGATTCTTCTCGTTGCGACCAGCGGGCCGGCTCATGCCGGTGACATGGTCGCCCTTGCGCAACCCGTACTGACGGGTGAGCTTGACGGGGATGTAGGCATCGTCGCGACTGGCGAGATAGCCATTCACGCGCAGAAAGCCGTAGCCCTCTTCGCGAAGGTCGAGATAGCCGGCGACAGCGACAGGGTCGAAGTTCTGCGGCTCGGTGCTTTCGGGGCGCTCGGTGTAGCGCGGCTCCTGACGGTCGTAGCCCTGCGGCCCATCGGTGCGCGGCTTACCGCGTCGACGACGGCGGCGGCGGGCGTTGCGGCTCTCGCCGTCAGCCTGGCCGGCATTGTTTCCCTGTTCGTCGTCGTCGTCGTCGCCATCTTCGTCGCTGGCTGCGCCGTTCTCGCCCGCGGGGCGTGCTGGACGGGTAGGCGCCCCCTGGCGAGGGTTGCCACCGTTGCGACCAGTTCCCTGGCGTGGCGATTGCGTTCGCGGCTCGCCCGTTCCAGCGGCTTCGACTTCGCCCTTCTTGATCAGGTCGACTTCCCAATCGGGGAGCGGTTCGCCATCGGGACCAAGCACGACCTCATAGGCGGGCGCTGGCGGCGCCGGCTGCACGCTGTTCGACTTCTTGCTCTCTCCGTTGGCCGTCGCGCGCGTGGGCGCTGGCGACTGGTCGGGGCTCGGCCCCGTCGTTTCGAGAATCTTCGCGATCAGCGTCGCCTTCGCGGCCCGGGAGTTGGCAGTGATGCCCAACGCCTGCGCGATCGCAAGAAGTTGATCTTTGTCCTTGGATTCGAGCATTGATTGCTCAAGTGCTTCCGCGGCCACCGGCCACCTGCTTTCTGAGGGGAGTGGGACTCGGTCGATTTCCAGCCAAGAAAGCTGCTACCGCCGGCGGCCCCACCGCCTGGAATGCCCTGCCGCGTGCTCAGCGCTCTACATCGCCGGACCCAGCGGGGATGTTCGGGAACCCGAACGACAACACTGTAACCCCGCGCGCAAGCCACCACAACGCATGGTCAGGTGAACAAGGCGTGAGGAGCGCTTACCGGATCACACCCCGAAGGTACGCTTCCCCTATGTCGGATTCCCGCAAACGTAAAATCGTGACAGCGGCCGAAATGGACGCCATGAGCCCGCAGGAACGGGCCGCGGTTGTGGAATCTGGCGTTTTGCACGACTGGAACGAAGTCGAGCCAGAGTTCCGACGTGTAGTCGAAGAGAAGGCGCGGCAAATCGCCGCCACCCTTCGTTCTGATGCCTAACCGGTCCGTCCGATTCCTCCCACAGTTCTTCGACGAACTGGATAGCCAACTTCCGGATCAACGCAGCGCCGACGGTGCTCCTTCGGCAGCGGACTTCCTGCTGTACGACCTTCCGTCGATCCGTGATCTCCTGGCATCCGACTTTGAGCGGTACACACTCGCGGTGCCTGAAGCGGGTCCGGTCCGCGCGTTCATTGGAGCGGGCAACCTGGTTTCGTCAGTGGCCATCTACGCCTATCTCGACGATGAGGACACCGTCGCGGTCGTCGCCATCGACATCTATCTAGCCGCGGACTGAGCAGGCCTAAGAATAAGTGGACGACACGAACTGTTGGATGGTTGCCAGGTCGTTCGGCAGGGCCGTCATGTGCTCGGGCAACTCGAACAGGTTGGCCAGATGTGCCGGCAAGGGCGGCCGGATGCCTGTGGCGCGCTCGACGGCGTCGGGGAACTTGGCCGGATGCGCTGTCGCCAGCGTGACGGTCGTCCCCCGCAAGCTGCCAGCGGCGCGCAACTTCGCGACCGCGCCGACGGCGACAGCCGTGTGCGGGTCGAGCAACATCCCGGACTCGGCATACGTCTGCCCCATAACGGCGAGCGTCTCGGTGTCGTCGAGGCGCGCGGCCTGAAAGCGGCCTTCGATGAATTCTGCGCGCTGATCGGGCTCGACCGACAGCCTGCCCGTGATCCGGAATTGTTGTAGTTGTTCGGCGGTGGCGCCACCATCGCGGTTGTTCATCTCGAACAACAATCGCTCGAAGTTAGACGACACCTGAATGTCCATGCTCGGGCTCAAGGACGGCACGACCGGTACTGCCGTCATCTCGTTGTGGTTGAAGAAGCGCTCGAGAATGTCGTTCGCGTTCGATGCGACGATCAGTTGGTCGATCGGCGCACCCATTCGACGCGCGATCCACCCGGCGAACACGTTGCCGAAGTTCCCGCTCGGCACACACACGTTGATCGCCCCGCGTTGAGGGTCCGTTGCCAATTCGTCGCAGGCGGTGGCGTAGTAGACGATCTGTGCCATCACTCGCGCCCAGTTGATGCTGTTGACGGCGCTGAGGTTCATCCGTTGACGGAACTCTGCGTCGTTGAACATCGCCTTGACGAGATCTTGACAATCGTCGAAAGTCCCCTCCACGGCCACCACCCGCACATTGGGCGAGTCGACTGTCGTCATCTGCCGACGCTGCACATCGCTAGTGCGACCCTTCGGGAACAGAATCACGATGTCGACGTTGTCGCATTGCTTTACACCGTCGATCGCCGCCGAGCCCGTGTCGCCGCTGGTGGCGCCAACGACTGTCACCCGTTGACCACGCGCGCGCAAGACCTCGTCGAACATGCGGCCAACCAACTGCAGGGCAATGTCCTTGAACGCGAGCGTCGGACCGTGAAACAACTCCTGGACGTAATCGAGGTCGCTCAGTTGCACCAACGGCGCCACGTCGGGGTGGGCGAACGTCGCGTATGCCTCGTCACACAGCCGTTGCACGGTCGCTGGAGCGAGTTCATCACCGATGAACAGCTGCACGATCTGTGCCGCTCGGTGCGCGTACTTGGCGCCAGCGACCGCCGAAGGCAGGTCGGGCCACTCGGCGGGGACATACAGGCCACCGTCGCTGGCGAGACCAGCGAGTAGCACTTCCGTGAAACCCATCTCAGGAGCCGCTCCGCGCGTCGACACGTAGCGCATTAGTCCCCGATCACGCGCAACAGACCGCCGATGCCATGCACAACATCGAGCTCGCGTAACTCTCGAACCGTGGCTTGCACTTCCGACTCGAGCGCGACGTGAGTGATGAAGACCAGACGAGCATCTGGCCCGTTGCCTTCCTGTTCGGCGATGCGAATGCTGACGTTGTGACGCGCAAACACACCAGTCACGGCGTGCAACACACCCGGGCGGTCGGCGACGTCGAGACTGAGCAGATACTCCGAAGAGGTGTCAGCAATCGACAACTTGCGCGGTCTCGCGAAGTCGCCGAGCGAACCATGCGTTCCGCGCGACAGATTGACGGCAGCATCGATGACGTCGCCCAACACAGCGCTCGCCGTCGGCAGCCCACCAGCACCGCGCCCGTAGAACATCAGCGATCCGACCGCAGCACCTTCGACCAGCACAGCGTTGTAGCTGTCGCGCACGCTTGCCAGCGGATGGTTGAACGGCACCATCGCCGGGTGCACTCGCACACCTACGGCACCGTCGGGCGCAACCTCGGCGATGCCGAGCAACTTCACCACGTATCCCAGCCGTTTGGCCATCGCGATCTCGGCAGCCGAGATGGCGCTGATGCCCTCGTGGTACACATCGCCGGCGACGACCTGTGCGCCGAAGGCAATCGTGGCGATGATGGCAGCTTTCGCGCCCGCGTCGTAGCCCTCGACATCGGCCGTTGGGTCGCGCTCCGCGTAGCCGAGTGCCTGCGCCTCCGCGAGCGCATCCGCATAGTCGGTCCCGTCTTCGGTCATGCGGGTGAGGATGAAGTTGGTGGTTCCGTTGATGATTCCGAGCACCCGCGTGATCGGCTCGCCGCGCAGGCTCTCGCGCAATGCCCTCACGATCGGAATGCCGCCGGCCACGGCCGCCTCAAAAAGCAGATCGACACCGGCAGCGTCGGCGACCGCGAACAGCTCAGTTCCGAAACTGGCAAGCAGTTCCTTGTTGCCGGTGATCACCGGCTTTCCGTTGCGCAGCGCAGTCGTGATCAGCTCGCGAGCAGGTTCCATACCGCCGATCAGTTCTACGACCAGATCGATCGTGGGGTCGTTGACGATCGCCATGGCATCGCCGGTCAGCAGCCCGGCGGCGAGTTGCACAGCACGCTGCTTCTTCGGGTCGCTCACGGCGACCGACACGACCTCCAGTCGCACATTGGCGCGCGCCTCGATCGCAGCCTGCTGCGCCTTGACGAGCGCCACCAGTTGGGCGCCGACATTGCCGCATCCGAGAACACCAATCCTGATCACCTTCACGGTTCGCAGGCTACGAGTTGCACGCCCGCGCAACGCGACACATCTCGGGTCGGCAACTGAGTCGAGTGTTTCATGCCTGTGTACAGGCATGAAACACTCGGCAAGCCCCGCGGCGGCACGAAACACTCGACTACGGGATTGCGGGCTTTCCGGTTAGCGCTGCTGCGCCCTTCGAACACCGTCGACCACATCGTCGAAGTACTTGCGCTGCAAGACCGCACCTTCGCGGCGAACTTGGTTGGGATCGACGTCGAGCACGCGCTCCACTTTCGCGTAGCTGGGGCGGCCTTCCCGGTCCCACGGGCCGGTGCCCACCGCGACTTGCAGTTCGTCGTCGCGACGCTTCGACGTCAGCGGCACCCCTGCCAAGTACTTGCCGTGGCGCCCAATGATGACGACAGGACGATCCTTGCCCTGCGCGGGATCCTCTTCGTACGCCACCCAGGTCCACACCACCTCGCCAGGATCGGGATCGCCGTCGATGTTCGGCGAGTAGTCGATCACCAGCCCGTCGCGGCCATGCGTCGACGGCGGCGGCACACCCGGCCTGGCGGGTGGCTTCTTGCGATCAGCGCGCCGTGTCGAGCGTTTCGCTGGCAGCAAGAGAGCAATGAGTTGCTCGATTAGTCGACGTCGCATTTCACCAAATCCTCGTAGGTCTCACGCCTCACGACCAGACGCGCCGCGCCATCGCGGGCAAACAGCACTGGTGGCCGTGTGAGCTTGTTGTAGTTACTCGCCATGCTGTGACCATACGCGCCGGTGACCGGCGTCGCGAGCAAGTCACCGACCTTGACGTCGGCGGGCAGTGCAGCATCCAGCACGAGGACATCGCCACTCTCACAGTGCTTGCCGACCAGTCGGGCAGACCGAGGCCGCTCCGCGGACACCGCGCGCGGCAAGAACGCCTCGTAACCACTGCCGTAGAGCACCGGCCGCGGGTTGTCGCTCATGCCACCGTCGACGGCGATGTAGGTACGCACTCCCGGAATGTCCTTGATGGTGCCCACCGTGTACACGGTGATCGCGGCGGAAGCCACGATGCTGCGACCAGGTTCGACGCTGACAGCGCTCCTCACACCCGCCGCCGCGCACGCATCGAGCAGCACATTGCCCCACTGTGTGATGGTCGAGGCTTCCTCACCCTCGACATACGGAACACCGAGTCCGCCACCGAGGACCAGTTGCGGAAGATCGAGTGGAAGCGAGAAGGCAGCCATGACCTCAGCCGCCTTCGCGAAGTTGGCCGCCTCGAAGACGTTGCTGCCGATATGGCAGTGCACACCGCGCAGTTCCACGCTCGGCGAACGACGCATGCGATCGATCGCCTTCATCGCCGACCCATCGCCGAGGTTGAAACCAAACTTGCTGTCGTCTTGGCCAGTAGCGATGAACTCGTGAGTGTGGACATGTAAGCCAGGAGTGACGCGCGCCAACACCTGTGGCGCTGGCAACCCTTCGGCATGTAGCGCGTCGAGCCGATCGAGTTCGTCGAAGCTGTCGACGACGATCTGGCGAACACCCTCGACTAGCGCCATGCGCAACTCGCCGATGCTCTTGTTGTTGCCGTGCATCACCAGCGAGCTGGCCGGAACCCCGGCCCGTAGCGCAACGAACAACTCGCCGCCGCTCGCAACGTCGAGCAACATGCCCTCGTCATACGCCAGACGCGCCATCGCGGTACACAGGAACGCCTTCGTTGCGTACACGGCGTTGCCGACACCAAAAGTGGCGACAGCTTCGCGGCAACGTGCACGTAGTTGCGCCTCGTCGTAGATGAAGAGTGGCGTTCCGTACTCGGCAGCCAATTCGGCGACATCGCAGCCGCCGATCGCCAGCGAACCGTTGGCCTGAATCGTCGCCGAGTCGGGCAGCAGACTGAGCGGAAGCCGACTCACATACGCTCCGGTGCCTCGATGCCGAGCAGCCCGAGACCCTGCTGCATCGTGCGCGCCGTGGCGTCACACAGCGCCAAGCGACTCTCGCGCGTCGCTTCGTAACCATCCTTCAGCACTGGGCACGCCTCGTAGAACGCGGTGAACGTCTGGGCGACTTCGAACAGATAGGTGCAAAGGCGGTGGGGGCTGAACTTGTCGAGCGTGTCGTGCACCGTGCTGTCGAATTGCAGTAACGCCAATGCGAGCGCCTTCTCTTGTGGTTCCGCCAGTGACGGCACCACTGAGCGCAGCGCGGCGCGATCAATGTCGGCCCGGCGGAAGATGCTGCAGATACGTGCGTGCGCGTACTGGAGATACGGCGACGTGTTGCCGTCGAACGACAGCATGCGATCCCAGTCGAAGACGTAGTCCTTGATGCGGTCCGTGCTGAGATCGGCGTACTTGACCGCGCCAATGCCCACCATGCGACCGACCTCAGCCTGCTCGACTGGCGACATCTCGCTGTTCCGCTCGCGCACCGCCGCAGTTGCCCGTTCGACGGCTTCGTCGAGCAGATCGCTGACCTTCACCGTCTCACCGGATCGACTCTTGAACATCTTGCGATCGTCGCCGAGCACATTGCCGAACGGAACGTGCACCGCTTCGACGGGCGGCGCCAGCCACCCCGCCATGCGCGCAACGGCGAACACCATCTGCAAGTGCTGCGCCTGGGGAGCACCCACCACATACAACAACAAGTCGGCATGCAGGCGTTCGACGCGGTCGATGATGCACGCAAGATCCGTCGCCGCGTAGCCGAAGCCACCGACGCTGTTGCGCACGATCAGCGGCAGCGGTTCTCCCTCACGATTGAGGAAGTCGCCATCGGGGAAGACCACCTCAGCGCCCTGGTCTTCAACGAGCAGTCGCTGGTCGAGCAGTCGGTCGATCACCGTCGGGAGCATGTCGTTGTAGGCACTCTCCCCCATCAAGTCGTCGTTACTCAGCAAGACGCCGAGGCGCTCGTAGACGCCGTTGAAGTGGCGCATGCTCTCGTCGACCAATAGACGCCAGAGCCGCAGCGTCTCGGCATCGCCGCTCTGCAGTTCCACTACCCGTTGACGCGCTCGGCCCTTGAAGTCTTCGCTCGCCTCGAACTTGCTGCTCGCTTCGCGGTAGAAGCTGTTCAGATCACTGACTGACAGTTCGTGGACCGCTTCAGTCTCCCCAACATCGAGCAAGTGCTCGATGAGCATTCCAAACTGTCGCCCCCAATCGCCGATGTGGTTCTCGAGGATCGTGCGATGTCCGACGAAGCGCAGCAGGCGCACGAGGCTGTCGCCGATCATCGTGGTGCGCAAGTGACCGACGTGCATCTCCTTGGCCACGTTCGGGTGCGAGTAATCGATCACCACTGTGCGCTTCTGCGCTGCGGAGCGAACGCCAAGGTGATCGTCGGCAGCAGCAGCAGCAAGTAGCGAGGCAAGAAACTGCGGCTTGAACGTCAGGTTGATGAAGCCAGGCCCAGCGACTTCGACTGTGCTGCACGCGTCGGCGAGCAGGCCGGTATCGACTACCGCAGTCGCCACCTCACGCGGGTTCTTACCTAATCGTTGCGCAAGGGCCAAAGCGCCATTCGCTTGTGCGTCGGCGCGATCACTGAGCCGAACAACTGGGTCGATGTCCTCAGCGGGCAGGCCGGTGACCTGCGCGAAGGCAGCGCGCAACGTCGCCGCAATGGTGAACAGCGGATCGGCCATGGTCTCGCGATGGTACCGGGGTGCGCGATCAGCGCATCAGCTATTAGCGAGCAGCCACTTGGGCTCGCCGATCGCAAACATCGTCGTCGGCTGCATTCCTTGCAGCACTGCGACAAGGTTGTTGAGACCGAGCGAGACACATCCGGCGGTGGCCAGAGGGTTTCCGTTGGCATCGATTGTGAATCTGTGCAGGAAGATGGCTGCCGCGTAAGGGACCTCGTCGGGTGCATCACCGCTGACGTTCGGTTCCATGTTGGCGCCGATCAGTGCGGCGTGGATGTAGGAGGCGATGGACGGCAGATACTCGTCGTCGGGACCGGGACACTTTGCCTTTGTGCGTTGCACCAGGTGACCGTAGTCAACGTGATTCGGCGTCGCTCCGAAGCAATCGCCGGCCTTCACCCGGCGGTACCCGCCCGCTGAAACTCCGGGGTCCGCGCCGTTGCCGAAGAAGCTGAACACCTGACCGTCCCAGGCCGTCATCGTTCCGAGTCCGAAGACGCCGGCGGGAGTTGTGCCGTCGCCACTGCGACGCTCGAGCAGTGGGCGCACCCCCGCTCTACCCACGCGCGCCGACATCGCTGGCGCGCACATCCAACCCTTGCTCGTTCGGGTCGCCACTTCTAGCGTCGCCTTCGCCGGTGCATCGAACCCGGCAAGCACCACGATCACCTGATTGGTGGCCGGGTTGCGCACGCCGACGTTGGTCGCGACTTGGTGACACACGGTGTTGCGTCCTGGCTTGCTCGGCAACGCCTCGGCCGAGTCGACAGGCGTGGCTACCAACGCGCCGATCGCGCAAAGGGCGACAACGAAGCCACGACGGCCACCAGTGCGCATACGAACACGCTATCGAACGACAACTACAGGGGTACAGTGAGCGCGGTGGTCGCCGAACAAGCAAATTCGTTGCCAACGCTGCTGACCATCGGCCAACTTGCGACGCGCGCGGGCATCGCCGCTTCTGCGTTGCGCTTCTACGAGTCGCAGGGACTGTTGAGCACAAGCCGTTCGGTCAAGAACCAACGCCGCTACGAGCGCGACACCTTGCGCCGAATTGCCTTCATTCGCGCTGCGCAACAACTGGGCTTGAGTCTCGACGAGATCAAGGTCGCGCTTGACGTGTTGCCCAACGATCGCAACGCGACTCCCGCCGACTGGCAGGCACTGGCGAAGAGTTGGCGCGACACACTCGACGAGCGCACGACCTTGATCGAGCGTTTGCGCAACGATTCGTCAGCGTGCATCGGGTGCGGTTGCATGACGCTCGACTCGTGCGAGCGCGACAACCCGAACGATGTTGCCTACAAGTTGGGCCACGGCCCGCAGTACTGGAAGGGCCGCACCCCGGCCGATGCAGCAGCGGCCGCTGTCGCCGTGAAGCGCAACCCCCTGTCTGGCCGCTGAAACGGCTCGCTATCGTGAACAGGTCCCTTGCCGTTCAGCGCAGGTGGACACCCCGCCCTCGTAGCTCAGGGGATAGAGCGTCGGCCTCCGGAGCCGTAGGCGCAGGTTCGAATCCTGCCGAGGGCGCTAGCTGATCAGTGGTCAGTACGCTTCGCCACCTTGCTACAAGAACTCAAGAACAAGGTAGTCGGGTCGACCACGTCGCTCTTTTCGCATGGTCCGCAACCTCTTGAGCACACGATGGACTACCTCGGCGACCCGGGCCTACTTGGCCCCGACTCGGTGTCGTGGAAAGTGATCGGCGATACGTCCGCGTTCGTGGGTGGAATACGTGCGCTGCTCGTACAAACGGCGCACCCGGAAGTTGTTGCCGGTGTGGAACAACACTCGCGGTACAAAACCGACCCGCTCGGACGGCTCACCCGAACGTCGTTCTACGTCACCGCAACCACGTACGGCGCGATGCCCGAGGTCGAAGCAGCGGTCGCGACCGTGCGCGACGCGCACCGGCCGGTGCACGGCAGATCTGAACGCGACCGGCCGTACAGCGCTGGCACTCCAGAACTAGCCGCCTGGGTGCACAACGTGCTCACCGACTCCTTTCTCACTGCGTACCAAAACTACGGACCGAGCCCGCTCACGACCGTCGAGGCCGACCAGTTCGTCGCCGAGCAGACGCGCATCGGCGCCCTCCTCAACGCCTCGCCACTGCCCACCACCGCGAACGAACTCAGTCGCTGGATCGTCGAACACCCAGCGCTCGCCAGCACTCAACATCAGGCGGCGGCGGTGGAGTTCCTGCGCAGGCCACCACTTACCTTCTCCGTCGGTCTCGGTTACCGAGTGCTGTCCCGAGCCGCGGTGGTGACTATCCCTCCGAAGATTCGTGATGTCATCGGACTACATCCGACCAAAGGAGCGAGGCAGATCGGGGGCGCAACCATCCGCAGTTTGCGCTGGGCACTCGGCTTCTCGCCGTCGTGGCAAGTTGCGCTCATTCGCACTGGTGCTCCCGTTCCCGATGGTCTTTTCCGGCAACCGCTACCCGCTGGGGCAACCAGGGGCGCTGACTAGCCTTCGCATCAGCGTCATGCCGAACGTCCGGCAAGATGGCGCAAGACAGCGACCGCTGTGCGCTCACCGCTATACATCGCGCCCTGCGTCGACGCCGTGTCGCGATGGTCACCGCATACGAACAACCCGCCACCCAGCGCAACCGGCTTCTTCGGACCAAAGGGTGGACTCTGCGCGGGCTGCCCGTGCGGCACGACATCGGTGCGCAGATGTTCCCAATCGGAGGTCGTTGAACCGAACCAGCGTGCAAGTTGATCACGCACTCGAGCCGTGATGGTCGGATCGAGCGCCTCGGGTCCAGGCACAGCAGCCGCGATCAGCGCACGGCCAGAAGGTGCGTACGACGGGGAGACTTCGCTCATCACGGCAACATTCTTCGCGGGACCGCTCATCTCTCCGTCGAGGATGAGGGTTCGTCCCGACAACGGTGCACCCGAGGCCGCGAACCAGCAGCAGGCAGTCGCTCGCGACCCCGGATCCGGCACGCGCGCACCGAGCAATCGATGCGCGGTGGGCCCGTCGGTGGCGACGACAACGATTCGCGCGGAGACCCGCTCACCGTCGTCGAGCACTGCCTCCAATTCGTCGACTCGCGCAACCGGCGCGCCCAGACGCAACGTGTCGGCGGGCAACGTTGCTGCCAGTTGCGCAGGCAACGCGCCCATGCCGAGCCGCGGCACGCCCGTCGCGCCGACCGCCAACATCCGAAGGATCACATCAAAGCGCCGGCTCGACACCTCAAGTTGCGGGTCCAATTGGATGCCAGCGAACAAGGGCTGCCAGAACGACTCGATCATCCGAGTGGAGAACCCTGCGGTCGCCAACCGTTCCGCAGTCGTCATGTCGGGCCGTCGAAGGAGCTTGCGGACCTTGTGCCGACGAACGTCGACGATCATCCGCGCAAGGCGGGCCTTGTCGGCGAAGCTACCGATCGGCGCGGCGAGCGTGCTAGCGATCTGCAACGGTCGGCGCAACGGGTCGCCGACCCGGTGAAAGCCACTGCCCACACGAACCACTGCACCAGGTTCAAACGCGCAGATGTCGAGCGCTTTCAGATCGAAGCGCTGCTGCAACTGCGGATACCCGGTCAGTACCACCTGGAAGCCGCGATCGAGCAGAAAGCCATCAACGCTGTCGGTCCGCACTCGCCCACCGACGCCGTCGGAAGCCTCGAGCACCTGACAGGGGACACCCGCTCGAACGAGATCCTGGGCGCACACCAACCCGGCAAGACCCGCGCCCACGATGACGACGTCGACCATGCGAATCCTTTCCACTCCAGTGCGATGAGCCTACGGTGAAGTCCGCAACGCCACTGAGAGTCAGGACACTCCGGATTGTGAACGCACCACTGCCATCACCGAACCCAGCGACAACACACACGGCAGCTGAACATCAACGCTGCACGGCGCACCTCGACTTCGCCGATCGCAGCGACTTTGAACGCGTCACCCGCGGGCGCCTGGCGGCCCTCGAACCGCCGACCGTCAACGGATCAGGACCGCGACCGGTGTGGGATCTCAAACCGTTTGAGTTTCTCGCCGATTATTGCCCGCCGACGGTGAATCCCAGCCTCTGGCGACAAGCGCAACTCAACGCGCACCACGGGCTGTTTGAGGTGACGCCGGGGATCTATCAGGTACGCGGGTACGACATCTCCAACATCACGTTCGTGCGCAGCGACAACGGATGGATCGTCATCGACCCACTCACGGTCGCGGAAACCGCCGCCGCCGCTCGGCAACTCGTCGACGCTCACTTTGGTGTGCGACCGATCACCGCGATCATCTACACGCACAGCCACCTCGATCACTTCGGCGGCGTACGTGGCATCGTGACCGAGGCCGAAGTCGCTGACGGCAAGATTCAGATCGTCGCGCCGTACGGCTTTCTGGAAGCGGCCGTCAGCGAGAACGTCATCGCAGGACCGGCGATGCGTCGACGCGCGACCTACATGTACGGCTTACTGCTCCCCAACGGTGTCGACACTCACGTCGATTGTGGCCTGGGTAAGGGCATGCCGTTCGGAACGTCGGGGCTGATCGCGCCGACGCTTGACATCACCGAGACCGGGCAGACATTGGTGATCGACGGCGTGACCATCGAGTTTCAACTCACCCCCGGTACGGAAGCGCCGGCGGAGATGAACTTCTACTTTCCGCAGTTCAAGGCGCTGTGCATGGCCGAGAACTGCAACGCGACGATGCACAACGTGTACACACCGCGCGGCGCCGAGATTCGTGACGCACTCGGTTGGAGTCGCTACATCAATCAGGCACTCGAGCTGTTTCTTGGCCGCAGTGACGTCGCGTTCGCCAGTCATCACTGGCCACGATGGGGTGACACCGATATTGCGCGCTGGCTGGGTGGCCAGCGCGACCTCTACCGCTACATGCACGACGAGACGATGCGCCTTGCCAACCATGGCCTCACCGCGACCGAGATCGCCGAGCAGTTGGAGGTGCCACCAGCACTCTCCAGCGAGTGGTTCAACCGCGGGTACTACGGCACGGTCAATCACAACGTGAAGGCGATCTATCAGAAGTACCTCGGCTGGTTCGATGCCAACCCGGCGAATCTGCATCCACATCCACCAGTCGCAACGGCCGAGCGCATGGTCCGCTATATGGGTGGCGCTGATGCAATGCTCAGCAAGGCGCGCGTCGACTACGAGGCCGGCGACTATCGCTGGGTCACGCAGGTGTGCAACCACATCGTGTTCGCCGATCCGTCCAACACCGAAGCCAGGCGTCTCCAGGCAGACGCGTTGGAACAGCTCGGCTATCAGGCCGAGTCGGCGGTGTGGCGCGACTTCTACCTCATGGGTGCCCAAGAGTTGCGCAACGGCACCCCCGCCCTGAAGGGCCTCCGTTTGGCAGCGACCGCCGACACCATGCGAGCGATGACACCACAGATGGTTCTCGACTTGTGCGCAATGAAGCTGAACGGCCCGCGAGCGATGGGCGAGAACTTCAGTTTCGACTTCCACTTCGACAACGGATGGTCGACCCGCGTCGTGGTAGCCAATAGCGTCGTCCACTACACATCGCTCCGTAACGGCGAACCCGACGCCACGATCACCACTTCTGCGTCAACGCTGGCATCGGTGGCAAATGAACTGACCACCCTCGCCGACGAGTTGGCGAACGGATCGATAGCGATCGTCGGCAACACTGCATCCTTCGAACGTTTTCTGGGCCTGCTCGATCAGTTCGAGTTGTTCTTCGCCATCATCGAACCGTGAAGGTGCGATACGCAGACCTAGTAGCACGACGGACAGATAGTGTCTCGCCCGTGATCAGACGACTTGGAGTTGTGGCCACCGCAGTCGTGGCAATCGTGGGGCTGGCAGGTTGCGATAGATACCAGCCAAACGAGGCTGCCGCGACCGTCAACGGGCACGAGATATCAATTGCCCAGCTGGAAGAACTCGCCGAAGGCAACACCGACCCCGCAGTTCTGCGCGCCTCGCTGACGGCCTGGATCCAGGTTGTCGCCGCTTCCGCCGGCACCACGGAAGATGAACTCGGCGAGCTGCTCACCGAGGCTGATCTCGCGGCGCAGCGCACGATCGTTCTACCCCCGCTGATCGAATCGACGCGCGACCAGGCGCAGGCGGAGTACGAACTAGGTCTCGACGGAAGCCCGCTGTTGTGCATGGCTGTCATACCACTGGCCGCCGACACCGAGCCGGCCACGGTGCTTTCGGCGTTCGCAGCCGGCGACTCGTTCGCCGACCTCGCTGCCGAATACTCCGACGACCCAAGCCTGGCCGAGGTCGGTGGCATCATCAGCGCCGGCGGGCAGGAGTGCCTCCCCACCGACCAGTGGAACCTCGAGCTGCTCGACGAACTCCGCGCGGAACGCGTTGTCGTCGGTAAGCCAGGCGTCATTGTGCTCAACAACGCAGAGGTGGTCGTGCTGTTGCGCCCCTACGACGAGCTGACCGCCGAGTCGCACAGCACGCTGGCCCAAGGCCCCGTTTCTGACGCACTGCTTGCGCTGTACCAATCAGCCGAGGTGAAAGTGAATGAAAGCATCGGAACCTGGGACGCCGAGAAGGCCGTTGTCGTCGAGGCGAGCGAGACGAGTGAGGCGTCGAGCGACCATTGACAGCAACACTGTGACACTGTGACAGCGCCCCGAATCATCGTCGTGGGCATCGGGCCTGCTGGCCCGGAGTACGTCACTCGTCAGACATTGCTCGAGATCGAACGTATCTCGCATCGTTACTTGCGAACGTCGCAGCATCCGTCTGCCCATGTTGTTCCAGATGCAATCACGTTCGACGCTGTGTACGAGGCTGCCAACACGTTCGACGACGTCTACACAGCGATTCACGACATCCTGGTCGACAGCGCCATTGCGCACGGCGAGATCTTGTACGCGGTCCCGGGGTCGCCCCTGATTCTCGAGCGCACGGTTCGCATGTTGTGCGCCGACACGCGAGTCGAGTGCGTCGTTCATCCGGCGATGTCGTTTCTCGATCTCGCCTACGCGCGACTCGGCATCGACCCAGTCGAGTCCACGGTCACGCTCGTCGATGGGCACAACTTCGCCATCGCCGCCGCTGGCCACAGTGGCCCCCTATTGGTTGCGCACGCTCACGCCAATTGGGTACTCAACGACATCAAGTTGGCGATGGAGACTGCGACTGGCGACGAGCCGGTGGTCATCCTCTCCCGGCTCGGCAGTGACGACGAATCGATCACCCACACCACCTGGGCAGAACTCGACCGGACAGTCGATGCCGATCATCTGACGTGCCTTTACATCCCGCGGCTGGCGGCGCCGGTCGCGGCCGAGATGGTGCGACTCCACCAACTGACGCGCGTGCTTCGCGAGCAGTGCCCGTGGGATCAGGAGCAGGACCACGCCTCGCTCGTGCGCTATCTCGTCGAAGAGACGTACGAAGTCGTCGATGCGTTGCAAGAGCTTGATCCCAACGATGCCACCACCGACGACAACCTGATCGAAGAACTCGGCGACCTGCTGTACCAGATCGAGTTCCACGCCGTCATCGCCGAGCAACAAGGCCGATTCACGATGGCCGACGTCGCACAGGGTGTTCACGACAAACTCGTCCGACGACACCCGCACGTCTTCCCTCCCGCAAGCGGAGACCTCGTCGTAGCCGACGACGCGGCCACCGTGAAAGCCAATTGGGACGACATCAAGCGGGCGGAAAAAGGGCGAACTGGCGCGTTCGAAGGCCTCGCTCACTCGCAACCCGCGCTCGCCTACGCCGACGCGGTTCAACGTCGAGCAGCGAAGGTCGGATTCGACTGGCCAAATGTCGACGGCGCTTTGCCCAAGATCGCCGAAGAGGCGCAAGAACTACGCATTGCCGCCGACAGTGGTGATGACAAGCGCACTCAAGAGGAGCTCGGCGATTTACTGTTCGCCGTCGTCAACGTCGCCCGCCATCTTGGGGTGGAGCCAGAGACTGCGCTGCGCTCCGCAACAGTCAAGTTCCGCCGACGCTTCGAGCAGGTCGAAGTGCTGGCGCGCGCAGCCAACCTCGACATGCGCAGTGCCGACCTCGCAACCCTCGACGCGCTGTGGGATCGAGTCAAAGCCGGAGAAGCGAAGATAGCGGACGGCCAGTTCTCGGACTGAACGTCAGCCGCTGCGCAAGAAGGCAGGAATCTCCATGGTCTCGTGCGACATCTGACGGCCGACACACGACCGATCGAAGCTCGACATTGCTTGCACCCAACTCGCAACCATGAGCAACGTCAAAGCAAACGTGAGGCCAGAGAACACCAGGAAGTTCGTCGGCGATGCGATCGCCTGTGTGAAGAAGGCACCTAGCCCGGCCACGAGGGCGATGACGCTTGGAAGCATCATTGCCCGCGTCCACGGCGTATCTGGCGCACCAATAGCCACTGCCGCCCTACGAAAAGCTGCGAAGACTCCAAGGTGGCAAATGAGCCCAACTCCAGCGACAACAAACGTCGCTGGAATGGAGTACTTGTTTGTGAAGTTCTCAGTGAAGGCCGCCGCACCGATCGCGAGTCCACCGACGAATACATAAGCCATCGGTAACGAGTAAGGGGAAATCGACCAGCGCGACTTGCTACGCGCATTCAGTGCGGCGGCAACCGTCCAGAGCAGCCAGCCAACGAGGGCCGATCCCAACCCAGCGCCGACTACGACGCGCAATGATTCGCGCCCGACGGAGTCGACCACAAATCGTCCATCGGCAAAACCGATGTGATCGTCATCGTCAAGGAAGTACAGCGCCACCGGCAGCAGCACCACACCAAAGAGTCCCACTGCCACCATCTGGCGCGGCAGCCAAGTATGAAAGTGTCGAACCCGCTCCGTTGCGGCGGGCGCGAACCCTGGCCGCTGCCCTCGTTCAATTGTCGCGTTCGCCATGAAAGCGTTATCGGCGGTTGTTGGTAACGGCATGAGTGAAGATCGGCTGCGGATACCGTGTACCCCATGAGTGAAGTCGTCAACATCGTCGGCCGCGAGATCCTCGACTCGCGAGGCAATCCAACCGTTGAGGTCGAGGTGCTGTTGGCAACCGGCGCCAGCGGTCGGGCCGCAGTTCCATCAGGCGCGTCGACCGGTGAGCACGAGGCTGTCGAACTGCGCGATGGGGGCGATCGCTACCTGGGTCGCGGCGTTGCCACTGCGGTTGGCTTTGTCAATGGCGAGATCCGCGACGCTCTCACCGGAATCGACGCACTCGAACAACGGTTCATCGACAACGAACTGAACTCCCTCGACGGTACCGACAACAAGGCACGACTCGGGGCCAACGCGATCCTCGGCACCAGCTTGGCGATTGCGAAAGCTGCCGCCGACGAGCAGGATCTGCCGCTTTGGCGTTACATCGGCGGACCGAACGCACACGTGTTGCCGGTACCGATGTTGAACGTCGTCAACGGCGGCGTGCACGCCGACAACAGCATCGACATGCAGGAATTCATGATCATGCCCGTTGGCGCCGCGAGCTATCGCGAGGGGCTGCGAATGGGCGTCGAGACCTACCACACACTGAAGAAGGTGCTCCACGAGCGACACCTCAGCACGGCGGTCGGCGACGAAGGTGGGTTCGCGCCAAACCTGGCGACTAACGAGGACGCCATCAAGATCTTGGTCGAGTCGATCGAGAAAGCAGGCTTCGTTCCCGGCGACGACATCGCCATCGCGATGGACCCAGCGATGAGCGAGCTCTACCGCGATGGCAACTACCACCTAGCTGGCGAAGGCAAGGTCTTGAGCAGCGACGAACTCGTTGCGTACTGGACCCGACTCGTCGACAGCTACCCAATCGTCAGCATCGAGGACGGCATGGCTGAAGACGATTGGGATGGTTGGGCGGCACTCACCAAGACCTTGGGTCACAGGGTGCAACTGGTTGGTGACGATCTATTCGTCACCAACGTCGCGCGGCTGCGCATGGGAATCGAGCGCCGCGTCGCGAACAGCGTGCTCGTCAAGGTCAATCAGATCGGCTCACTGACCGAGACACTCGACACTGTCGAGTTGGCAACGAGACACAAGTACACGAGTGTGATGAGCCATCGCAGCGGCGAGACCGAGGATTCAACGATCGCCGATCTTGCCGTCGCCACGAACTGCGGACAGATCAAGGCCGGCGCGCCGGCGCGCAGCGACCGGACCGCCAAGTACAACCAACTGCTGCGTATCGAGGAGCAACTCGGTGAGTCGGCCGCCTACCGCGGCCGGGCCGCCTTGCAGCAGTGACGTGATTCCGCGCGGCGGCGCTGCGAGAATGTGCCCATGAGTTCCGGCGGCCACAAAACCTCGGCGATACCACGCCCCAAACCCGGAACACGCTCGCGAACCCACGCCGCCAAGCCAGCGGGCAAGCCAAGCGGCAAGAAGGCTGGCCGCACGGCACCGAGCAAGACGAACAGCAAAACGACTGGCAAAACACCGCGTGCTTCCGAGGGGCGCGACGACAGCCGCTTTGCTGACTTCACACGACCGATTCCGGTCGAGAGGCAACTCGTCCGCGGTGGCGGCAAGCGGCGCGTCATCGCGATTGGCGCCGCCGTCATCACCGCTGCTTTCATCGCCGCGCTGTTCGTCTTACCAGTGCAAGCATGGTTGCGGCAGCAGGACGACCTCAATCGCAAAGAAGAACAGTTGATCGCGATCCGTGACGCCAACACTGCACTCATCAACGAGGTTCTCGTTCTACAGACTCCCGAGGGAATCGAACAAGCGGCGCGCGAAGAGATCGGCTACGTGCAGCAGGGCGAAGTCCGCTACACCATGCTCCCAACACCGACAGCGCCGTTGACCCTGCCAAGCGGTTGGCCCTACAACACCATCACGCAGATCATCGCCGTTCGCGCGGCGGCCGACAGCACACCCTGACCGTCGCGGGATTCACTTACCCGATTCAGTGCCGGAAGTGCCGCACCCCTGTCGCGACCATTGCGATGTTCGCGGCATCGGCGGCAGCAATCGCTGCGCTGTCACGCGCCGACCCGCCGGTTTGCACGATGGCGGTAATGCCAGCCAAGGCGGCGATCTCGACGGAGTCGGGAAACGGCAGGAAGGCGTCCGATGCCATCACGGCACCGCGCGACCTATCGCCCGCGCGATCTGCCGCGATGCGAACACAATCGACACGATTTGGCTGGCCGCCGCCAATTCCGACAGTGGCTTCGCCCTGAACAAAGACAATGGCGTTCGACTTGACGTGCTGACTCGCCTTCCAGGCAAAACGCAGCGAGAGCCATTCCGCATCTGTGGGTCGACGCCGACTGATCACTTCCCACGATTCACCCGCTGCAGAGACCGGATCGCCAAGATCCAGGTCCTGCTTCAGCAATCCGCCTGTAATCGAACGCAACTCAAACTGAGGCTCAGCGAGCATGTCGGGCATTGTGATCAGGCGGCAGTTCTTCTTGCTGGCAAGCACAGCTTGGGCGTCGCTGCTGAACCCTGGGGCGGCGATGCACTCCACGAACTGATTGCCGAACGCTTCGGCCGTTTCGCCGTCAACAAGACGATTACTGGCGATCACTGCGCCGAAGGCCGAGCGCTTGTCGCAGTCGAACGCCGCTCGGTACGCGTCGACGAGTTGATCGGCCGAGGCGATGCCGCACGGCGACAGGTGCTTCACGATGCAGATGGTTGGGCGGTCGAAACTGTTGACCGCTCTCCAGGCGGCATCCAGGTCGAGAAGATTGTTGTACGACAGCTCTTTGCCCTGCAGAACCTCGCCACCAAGCGGGCCTGCGCCTGCGACGAAGGAATAGAGCTTGGCCGACTGATGCGGGTTCTCGCCGTAGCGCAACGTCTGAACGGGATACCCCGTGATGTTGAGCTCTGCTCGGTCATCCGCTGCGGCCGGTCGCAGGTACGCGGCGATCGCCGAGTCGTAATGGGCCGTTGCGGCAAAGCCCTTAGCCGCCAGTCGGCTGCGGGTAGCGGCCGCTGTCCCACCGTTGGAGATCTCGATCAACACTGCCTCGTAGTCGGATGGGTCGCAGAGCAGCGTCACGCGATCGTGGTTCTTCGCTGCCGCGCGAATCAGCGCCACGCCCCCGACGTCGATGCTCTCGATCGCCGCGGCGAGCGGAACGTTAGGTTGGGAAACCGTCTGTTCGAACGGGTACAGATTGACGGCGACGAGGTCGATGTAGTCGGAACTGACTCGACCTAGGTCGGCGCGATCGGCTGCAGTTCTGCGCGCAAGCAGTCCGCCGTGGATCGCAGGATGAAGCGTCTTCACGCGTCCGTCGAGGATCTCCGGCGAGCCAGTGAAGTCGGCGACATCCGTCACTGCGATGTGGTTGCTGCGCAATAGCGAAGCCGTTCCACCAGAAGCGATCAGCTTCCAACCCAGGCCATGCAGACTTCGCGCGAACTCCACGAGTCCGGTCTTGTCATGAACGGAGAGCAGTGCCGTCGGCATCAATCCTCACTCGGGGATAGAGGTTGAAGGCTCGATCATGAAATGCAGCTTCGGCAGCGGCCACGCACATCGAACACATGGTGAGTGATCTCGAACCCGCTTGTTTCGAGCAGCGCCTCGATCTCGCGATCGATCAACTTCTCGAGCTGCGGACTCGGGTCGAAATCGGCGATCGCGCCGCAGTCAGTGCACACCAGGTGATGGTGATGGTGCTGCGACAGTTGCTCGGCGAGTTCGTATCGATCGCCGCTTCCGATGCCGATGCCGATAACTCTGACGACAACACCTGCCGCAACCAACTCGGCGAGAATTCGATACACAGTCGAGGTCGGCACGCCCGACCCAGTGACGACTTCCTCGACCGTCAGCGGCCGCGATGACTGTTCGAGAACGGCGAGCACCAAGCGGCGGCGACCAGTGAGGCGCAACTCGAGTGGAGCGAGCGCTTGCACCACGGCTGCGGTCGTCGACGGCGACAGAACCGGCTTCTGTTTCGTGGCCACATGCGGATCGTAGCGGGAACGATTCTCATCGGATTGATAATGGTTCTTGTCATATTGATAACCATTCTCATTCCCGCTACCCTGAGGTCATGCAGTGGAGACGACTCGCCGTCACGGCCATCGGTTCGTTGGCACTCGCCATCACCACCATGGGGTGCTCCGACGAGACTGAATCGGACGAGACTCAATCCAACGACAGCAAACTGACCGTGGCCGCTGCGTTCTATCCGATCGAAGAGCTGCTGCTCCGCGTCGGCGGAAGCAACATCGCGGTCAGCAGATTCGTTGCGCCAGGCGAGGAGGCCCACGAGTTCGAACCGACTGCACAGCAAGTTGCAGCACTCGAACGGGCCGATGTCGTGTTCTACCTAGGGAGTGGCTTTCAACCGAGCCTGGAGAGCGCAATCATGGAGCTCCCCGATTCCGTTCGCAGGGTCGATCTGATGATTGGTCTGACCGTGCTGACCGGCGACGACGGAATCGATCCGCATGTCTGGCTCGATCCACGCAACATGCAGATGATGGCGCAGACGGTTGCCGAGATCCTGAGCGAGGAAGCTTCTGCGCAAGCGGCTGCCTTCACTGCTGCCGCCCAAGCATTCGTCGAGGAACTCGACGCACTGAGCAGTGAATTCGAAGTTGGTCTGCAGAATTGCGCCGTCCCAGTGGTGGTCTCAACCCATCGCGCGTTCGCGTACCTTGCCGAAGCGTACGGGTTGACCCATCGGGCGATTGCCGGCGCGTCGCCCGGTGATGAACCCTCCGCGAAGTCGCTTGAAGAAGTTGCCCAGTTCGCGGCTGACAACGGCGTGACCACGATCTTCTTCGAGTCGGAGCTACGCGAGTTGGCAGAAACAGTCGCCGACGAGATCGACGCTGCCACGGCGCTACTCGCCACCGGCGAGTCGTTGACGTCAAGCCAACTCAACGCCGGAGACTCCTATTCTTCGGTGATGCGCGACAACCTGGAGGCACTGCGGTTAGGGATGAACTGCACGTGAGCCCGATCCTCGAGGTCACGTCCTTGGGTGTGCGATACGGCACCACTGACGCGATCCGAGACATTTCGTTCACAGTTCATCCCGGCGAGTTGATTGGCGTCATCGGCCCCAACGGCGCCGGCAAGAGCACGCTGTTCAAGGCGATCTGCGGCTTGGTCAATCACAGCGGAGTCGTCGAGGTCAACGGCGTGCACTGCCATAGCCGCACCGACCGCATGGACTTGGCGTACATCCCTCAACGCAACGACAGCGATCTGAACTTCCCGATCACTGTCGGCGAGTTGGTGCTGGCAGGGCGTCGCCGATTCCACAGGTGGTGGCGGCATCCGTCGCAGCAGGATCGCGCCGCCGCTCAGGATGCGCTCAAGAAGGTGCTTCTCGACGGAGCAGAGGCACGCTCGCTGACCGAACTGTCTGGCGGGCAACTGCAACGCGCCTACCTTGCGCGTGCGCTCGCGCAGCAGGCGTCGGTGGTGTTGCTCGACGAATCGTTGAGCGGCATCGACGAACCCACTACCGCCGAACTGTTCGAGGTGTTCGCGACGTTGGTTCAGGAGGGCACCGCGCTGCTGGTTGCCACCCACGATCTCGCACTCGCCCGGCGCTGCTTTACACGTTGCCTGGCAGTGAACGGCACGTTGCGCGGCGACGGAACGCCGGAACATGTGCTGAGCCCCGAGATCCTCGACACCACGTTTGGGAGTCTTGGTGCACTACCTCACTGATCCATTCCAAGCCGAGTTCATGCAGCGCGCCTTTATTGCCGCGATCATCATCGGTGTCGTTGCTCCGGTGGTGGGTACCTGGGTCGTGCTGCGTCGCATGGCAAACCTGGGCGACGCGATGTCACACGGAACCCTCGCCGGTGTGGGCTTGGCGTATTCCGCCGGAGTCAATGTGCTCTTCGGTGCGATGGGCGCAGGAGTGCTCATTGCCGTTCTGCTGCTGTGGTTCTCCAGCAACCGGCGACTCGGACAGGAAACCGTGATCACTGTCTTGGGCACAGCCTTCTTTGCGATCGGAGTCGTTGTCATCTCTCGGCTCGACACTGGCGTAGAGCTAACTCACTTTCTGTTCGGCCGCGTGCTGACGGTGACATGGGGCGATATCTGGCTCAACCTCGCGCTTGGTGGCGTCGCCGTACTGGTAGTACTCGCACTGTTCAATGAGCTACGGCTCGCGACGTTCGACCACGTGCAAGCCGAGCAGGTGGGCGTGCGGGTCGAGTTGGTGCAAGCGGTACTGGTGCTGCTGCTCGCATTTGTTGTCGTCATCAGTCTTCGTGCCGTCGGCACCATTATGGCGGTGACGCTGCTGGTCACGCCTGCCGCCACTGCCCGCCTGCTGACACGCACGCTGCGCAAGATGATGGTTGTCGGCGTTGTGTTCGGTGTGACCGAAGGTGTCGTCGGATTGATGATCAGCTACCACCTCGACTCGGCACCCGGCGCAACAATCGGTTTGATGGCAGCCGCGGTATTCGCCGTCGCGTTCGCAATCACTCTGCCGCGTCGCATGCCGCACCACCACCGGCCGCTTGGCTAGCTACCTCTTGCGCCGACGCTTCCTCGGAAGCCGGGCGGTGACCTCAATCTCGATCTTCATCTCCGGCGAGGCGAGGCCAACCACCATCATTGTTGCCGCCGGCAGCGCACCCGCGAAGTACTCGCGTAACAACGGCCAGCACGGCTCGAAATCAGCCCGAGCGGCGACCAGATAGTGCACACGAACGACGTCATCGGCACATGAGCCAGCACGAACGAGCGCGTCGTCGATGTTCAGCAGAGTCTGGCGGCATTGCTCGACCACGTCGTCGCTGATCGTCATCGAGGAATAGTCGTACCCCGTCGTCCCGGCTACGAACACCCACCGACGGTCGACGACAGCCCGCGAGTACCCGATATCTCGCTCGAAGCTGCTCCCCTGAGAAATACGCTTGCGACCCATTGCGAAAGTCTTCCTCATCGCTAGTCCGGCGCAATGAACGGAAGGTGAACAATCGGTAACGTCTGACCCGTGACAACGGCCGAGGCACCCACCTTTGTGGCGCAGCCACAGTCGCTGTCGCTGTATGACGTTGTCCCGGCCGACCGTTTGCGGGTCGTGCGCTTGGCGCTGATGTTCGGCTATCTCGCGGCGTACTTGTGGTGGTTACGCGCCAAGGGGCTGCCCATCGATCGAATCTCGGTGGCAATCAGCGTCGGCATCTTCCTGGTGTGTGCGTTCGTTGGCCGCAGTTGGCGGACCTGGGGAGTGCTGTTGCTCGACTGCATCGGTTATTGCCTGATGTGGTTGGCGTACGAGAAGACCCGCGGCACCGCCGATGCCGGCATCGACATGCTCGGCTTGTTTCACTTGGACTTTCCGCTGCAGGTGGAATCGGTCCGCAACATCGACCGGTTCATGTTCTTCGGCAACGACCCGAACGTCGTGCTGCAGAGTCGCTTCATGGAACGCAGCATTCGTTGGTACGACGTCGTTGCGTCCGTCACCTACATGACTCACTTCGTCGTTCCGATCATCGTCATGGGTGCACTGTGGGCGACCAGCCATCGCCAGTGGGCTCGGTTCATGAAGCGCTTTGCAACGCTGCTCGGCGTCGGCTGCCTGATGTTCATCACGCTGCCCACGGTTCCACCATGGATGGCTGGCGACCGCAAGTATCCGTATCGTTTGTTCGAACCGCTAGCACGCAACGCCGGTCGCGGCTTTCGCCACCTCGGTTTCAAGAGCTTCATCAACGACTACAACATTCAGCTCAGTAACGGAAACGCGGTCGCAGCGATGCCCTCGTTGCACGCTTCATTCGCACTGATCGTGCCCGCCTTTTTCCTGCCGTGGATCAAGCCGAGATGGCTGAAGGCCTTGGTTTTGATGTTTCCCGTGCTCATGCTCGCGTCGCTCGTCTACCTCGGCGAGCATTGGGTGATCGACGGGTTGGTCGGCTGGCTGATCACTGCCGGAGCGTTTTGGTTCTGGAACTGGCGCGAGCGACGCGTGCGTGCGGGTCGTGCGGGTCGAGCAAGAGCTGCCCTCTCGTGAATCCACCACAGGTCCTGATTGAACGATCAGCCATCGCAGCACTGTGCGATCCAACCAGCAGGTATCACGAGCGTCTTGTAGCCGAGTACCTCACGTTGGTTGACGCGTTCGAGCGAGATCAGTTGCTGCTCGTCGCCGTGAGCGACCACCTGCGTGCGCATCGCAGCCAGTACGAATTTTCGCGGCGCGGGCCGTTGGCCCCCGTCGACACATTGCACATCGGACACCAGCACCGCCGAGCTGCGCGTCGCATGGCGGTGACCGACTTCGATGCTGCGCTCACCTTGGTGATGTGCGAGCGCCACAAGGTTGCGCGCATGTTGACGCTGGATCCACAGTTCACGACCTACGATCTCGATGTACACCTCCTAAGTGATGACGATGACCTTCGAATCTGACAACAACTTGAACGGCAACTTGAACGACGGCGAACTCCACGCCTTTCACCTCGATGCAATTGCCGACGCCGACCCGTACCCGTACTGGTACGAAGATGCCGACGAGCCGGACAGCAACCCGACGCTGGTGCGCACCGAGAGCTGCGACCTTTGCGTGATCGGTGGTGGTTACAACGGATTGTGGACTGCGATCATCGCCAAAGAACGCGACCCCAGTCGCGATGTCGTCCTGATCGAAGCGCGCGAAATCGGTTCGGCAGCAAGCGGTCGCAATGGCGGCTTCATGGAGAGCAGCCTGACGCACGGTGTCGCTAACGGCCAGGAGCGCTTCCCGAAGGAGCTGCCACTACTCGAGGAACTGGGCCTCAACAATCTGAACGAAATCGAGTCCGCGATCCTGCGGTACAACATCGACTGCGACTACGAGCGCACTGGCGTGATCGATATCGCGACCACCTCGCACTCACCCAGCTACCTCGACGAACTACGCGACGATTACGCGCAGTTGCGAGCGCTCGGCCAGAAGGTCGAATGGCTCGATCAGGCTGCGATGCAGGCGCAAGTGAACTCGCCCACCTACATCGGCGGTTTGTTTCGCAAGGACCGAGCCGCGCTCGTCGACCCAGCGCGTCTGGCATGGGGCCTGAAGAGTGCTGCGATGTCGTTGGGCGTCCGCATCTACGAGGACACGAAGGCGACCGCGATCGAGAAAGACGGCGTTGGGGTGCTGATCACCACCCCGCTGGCGAGCGTGCGTGCCGGCAAGGTGGCGATCGCCACCGGGGCATCAAAGCCGCTCCTCAAACGCGTTGGTCATTACATCGCGCCGGTCTATGACTACTGCCTGGTCACCGAGCCGCTTTCCAACGCCCAGCTTGCCGACCTCGGCTGGAAGGGTCGACAGGGACTTGGTGACATCAGCAACCAGTTCCACTATTACCGGCTGACGTCCGACAACCGGATTCTGTGGGGTGGCTACGACGTCATCTACTACTGGCGCGGCAAAATGAACGTCGAGCTCGAGAGCCGCCCCGAGACCTGGGCGAAGTTGAGCAAACACTTCTTCGACACGTTCCCGCAGCTCGAAGGATTGAAGTTCACCCACACCTGGGGCGGCGTGATCGACACCTGCAGTCGTTTCTGCGTCTACTGGGGTCACGGCATGCATGGGCGCGTCGCCTACTCGGTCGGTTACACGGGCCTCGGTGTGGCATCGACGCGTTTCGGCGCAGAGGTGATGCTCGACATGCTCGACGGAAAACGCTCGCGCGCCACCCAGACCGAGTTCGTGAAGTCGAAACCGATGCCGTTCCCGCCAGAGCCGTTCCGCTTTATCGGCATTCAGGCCACCCGCTACTCGCTCAATCGCGAGGACAAGACCGGCAAGCGCAACCTGTGGCTGCGCAGCCTGGATCGCTTTGGTCTCGGTTTCGACAGCTAGCGAGTGAGCACCGCGATGCTGCGGGCGGCGACCGCGACCGTGTTGGCAGCGAGTGTTGATGGTGCGGTCGCGAGCGACACGGACCATTCGCCTGGTTCCTGCACGGTGAACGTGATCGGCAGCCACGACGCGTTCACCATTGCGTAGAGGTCGCCCGCACACCACGCGATCGAGCGCGAGTCGGGTGACTCGTCAACCACGCCACTTGCGCCATAGAAGTGAAACTCAGCAGGAGGGTGCTGGCGGCGAAGTCGGACGAGCATCCGCACGAAGTCGGCGAGTTCGCGCCATTCGTCTGCTCGTTCCCAGTCCACCCACGTGAGCGGGCTGTCGATGTTGTACGGGTTTTCGTCGCCGCGTTGCGTGCGCGCAAACTCGTCACCCATCACCCACATTGGAGTGCCCGCCGACAGCAGCAGCATTGCGAAGTAGTTCTTCATCTGCTGCATGCGCAACTCGTCGCCGCAGTTCCAGGCGCGGTGGTGATCCGAGTCCACGGTCGTGAGGTCATACATCGTCAGACCGTCGTGAGCGGTGACGAAGTTCACTGACGATGCGTGGCCGTCGATGAACAGGTCGGGGCTGCCCTGCACGCGATCGCGCACGGCAGCGACCAGACCAGGTTCACCGCGCAGAAATCCACGCACATCGTCGCGGAATCGATCGTTCCACTGCAGCCACGCTGCCGGCCAAATCGGTGAACCGACCTGGTAGCTGGCCAAATCCCAGGGTTCGGCAACCAGTTCTACGCGGCGACGCGAACCCCACTCCGTGATCTGTTCGATCAATCCACCACCGTCGCGAGCGAGCAGGCTGGCGAGATCGAAACGGAACCCATCGACGCCGAGATCGGCGTAACGGTTCAGTGCCTCTAGGACGAGATGTCTGACGTGTGGATCGGCCGGATCGATGTCGTTGCCGCAGCCACTGTCGTTGACGTATGTGCCGTCGTGATGGTGGCGATATGCGTTGGCATCGTCGAGGCCACGCAAGCTGCGCGCGGGCAACGATGCATCACCCTCGCCCGTGTGGTTGAACACGACGTCTAGCCACACGTGGAGACCGCGGTCGTGAGCCGCTTCGACCAGACCGGCAAGTTCCTCAGCAGCGTGCAGTGCATTGGTGGCGTAGTCGCTGTGCACCGCGCCCCACACCAGCGGCATGTAGCCCCAGTAGTTGTTCGAGTTGTCGAACGGGTGCACGGGCATCAGCTCGATCACGTTCGCGCCCACCGCCGCAACGTGGTCGAGACGATCAATGCAGCCTGCAAACGTGCGCCCGAATCCGCGCACATGCAACTCGTACACGATCGGCGCCGACGTCAGCGGTTCGCCCTGGGGATACCGCAACCACGGCTCGCGCACGACGCTGCGCGGACCCTCGGCCGTGTGAGTCAGCGCCCAACAACTGGGGTCGAGCAGCGCCGGGCCGCCGTCGACGCGCAGCCAGTACATGTCGCCATTGGTCGCCTCGATCTCGGCGATCCACTCCCCTGATTCCTCACGCGCCGCCCGCCACAAAGCTGTCTCGGTTTCGACGACGACCGCGCGAGCTGCAGGCGCGTGGACGCGGATACGACGCAGCGACATACCTGTAAGCCTGCCATTAGCCTGGGCTGACGATGGCGATCCAGCCGATGTCACCAACCGATGTCGCCGCAGCTTTCAGCGCGCACGGCTACATCCCCGACGAGGGGTTGGCGACTTCCGTCTTTCTCTCCATGTCGTTGCGGAGACCATTGCTGCTCGAGGGCGAGGCTGGGGTCGGCAAGACCGAAGTTGCGAAAGTGCTCAGCCGTTGGACCGGTGGCGAACTGATTCGCTTGCAGTGCTACGAGGGCATCGATGTCTCGCAAGCGGTGTACGACTGGGACTACAGCCGCCAGTTGTTGCACCTGCGCGCAGCAGAGGCAACGGGAGAATCGCAGGGCATCAGCACCAGCGCTCTTGAACAGCAGTTGTACGGCGAGCGCTTCCTGCTTCGTCGCGCCCTCTTGGCAGCGATCAGCCATCTCGGTGACACGCCGCCCGTGCTGTTGATCGACGAGGTTGATCGCGCTGACGACGAGTTCGAGGCGTACTTGCTGGAAGTGTTGTCCGACTACCAGATCACCGTTCCCGAGCTCGGCGTCTTCGCCGCCAAGCAGCCTCCGCTTGTCGTGCTCACCTCCAACCGCACCCGCGATGTTCACGACGCGCTCAAGCGGCGCTGTCTCTATCACTGGATCGAGCATCCCGACTTCGAGCGCGAGGTCCGCATTGTCAAGCTGCGCGTTCCACACGCGCTCGACCGTCTTGCGCGGCAGGTTGCTGCGGCCGTGGAAGCGATCCGCGAACTCCACCTGTACAAGCCACCGGGCGTTGCCGAGACCATCGACTGGGCAGAGGCTCTCGTGAAGTTGGGCTGCAGCGAACTCGACGAGGCCGTCGTCAACGCGACACTGGGCACCGTCTTGAAATACCGCGAAGATCTGCAGCGCACCCGCCAACACGGCATTCATGAACTGGTGAATCAGGCCTTCGAGCGCGCATGAGCACGGTCGTTGCGGCAGATCGCATGGCCGTGGCATTCGGTCGCATCCTGCGTGGAGCAGGGCTGCGAGTCCCGATGGGGAGTGTGCTGACGTTCGTCGACGCGCTTGGGCTCGTCGGCATCGATCAACGCGACGGTGTGTACTGGGCAGGTCGCGCCACATTGGTGCGCAACCCGGAAGACATTCCTGTGTACGACCGGACGTTCGCCGCCTTCTGGCAGTCGGTGGTCACCGACGCCTTGATCGATGTCGCTGCCGATGAGGTGGTAGTCGCTGGCGCCGATGATGCAGACGATCACTCCGGCACCGACGAGCAAGAGGGCAATTCGGAGGACACCCCGCCGACGTTGCGCTTCTCGACACTAGAAACGCTGCGCAGCAAGGACTTCGCGACCTACTCGGAAGATGAGCTACGCGCTGCGCAGCGGCTGATGGCGAGCCTCAAGTTCATCGGGCCGCCCCGTCGGTCGTTCCGATACCACGCATCGCGTCGCGGACAGCGCCCCGATCTTCACGCCACGTTGCGCGCCTCGCTTCACGCTGGTGGCGAGCCAATCCGTCGGCAATGGCGCGAGCCCGGCCAGCGCCTTCGCCGCCTGGTACTGCTGCTCGACATTTCCGGTTCGATGGAGCCGTACGCGCGAGCGATGCTGCGCTTTGTACAGGCCGCCGTGTCGGGACGCCAACGCGTCGAGGCGTTCGCAATCGGGACGCGCCTGACACGCATGACGAAAGAGTTGAACAGTCGCGACCCCGATTTGGCGCTGGCGCAGGCGAGTCGACGCGTCCAGGACTGGAGCGGTGGAACGCGGTTGGGTGAGTGCTTGCGCGTGTTCAACGACGACTGGGGCGTACGTGGCATGGCGCGAGGAGCAATCGTGGTGATCCTCAGCGACGGGTGGGATCGTGGCGCACCCGAAATGTTGGCGGAGCAGATGCAACGTCTGCAACGCATCAGCTATCAGACGGTGTGGGTCAACCCGCTGAAGGTAACTCCCGGGTACGCACCGCTCGCTCGCGGCATGGCGGCAGCGATGCCCTACGTCGATGCATTCGTCGAGGGTCATAGCCTGGCAGCGATGGAAGAGTTGTCGCAGGTAATTGCCGGCGCCAAGCCTCGAATGCCGAAGGCCCACGTGCGCGCATGAAGGAACTACTCGACGACATCGATCGGTGGCGTACGGCCGGCGCACGGGTCGCAGTTGCACGCGTCATCGACATCGAAGGTTCCGGGCCGCGCGAGCCTGGCGCGGCGATGGCTGTCAACGAACACGGCGAGGTGTCAGGCAGCGTGAGCGGCGGTTGCGTAGAAGGCGCCGTCGTCGGCGAGGCGCTCGCCATCCTGCGTGGTGAGGCAGTGCCCCGTGTCGTCTCATTCGGATACAGCGACGACGAGGCGTTCGCCGTCGGCTTGACCTGCGGTGGCACCATCCGTTTGTTCATCGAAACGCTCGATCAAGCCGGCGGCAAGTGGTGACTGGCCGGTGAGCTTGTTTGAGACACTGTCGGAACACCTACGCGCTGGACGACCAGTGGCGCTGGTCACCGTCATCGATGCATCAGGTGTCGACAACGCAGTAGGCCGAAAGCTGCTCGTCAACCCAGACAGCGCACCGATCGGCTCGCTGGGCAGCAGCGAGCTCGATCGCATCGCCGCACGCGACGCAATGGCCGAGTTGGAAGCAGCACGAAGCAGTGTTCGCCATTACGGCCTCAACGGCGAGACAACTCCGGAGGACTTGGTCGGCACACCCGAGGTCAGCGTGTTCATTGAGAGCTGGGCACCACCCCCGCAGATGTGGATTTTCGGTGCCGTCGACTTCACCGCCGCTCTCGCAAAGGTGGCCAAAGTTCTTGGATATCGCGTCACCGTGTGTGATGCGCGCGAAACGTTCGCGACGCGTCGTCGGTTCCCGATGGCCGACGAGGTCATTGTCACGTGGCCCGCGTCGGTGTTCGCCGAACGCGGACACAGCCTCGGTACGCGTGACGCAGTGTGCATTCTCACGCACGACCCAAAGTTCGACGTTCCCGCAGTGACCGCAGCTCTGGCAACGGACGTCGGCTACATCGGTGTGATGGGTAGTCGTGGAACGCACGCCAAGCGACTCGAGCGGTTGGCAGCTGTGGGCGTCACCGACATTCCACGGCTGAATCGTTTGATGGCGCCGATCGGTCTCGATTTGGGAGCACGCACACCGGAGGAAACCGCCGTCTCGATCTGCGCCGAAATCATCTCAAACCGAACCGGCCGCACCGCGCAATCACTGCGCTCCGGTACCGGGCCGATCCATCCATAGTCGTCGGTGGACAGACCGGCACCAGGTTGGTCATTCTTAGCTGAACCTCTTGGGTCAGCTTGCAATCTCCCAGATCTGGCCGCTGGGGTCACGGAAGCTCGCCGTGCGGGGTCCCCACGGGCGATCGATCGGTCCGTTGAGGAGTTCGACGCCCCGTTCTTTGAGCGTCGTACACCACTTGTCCACATCGTCGACGTGCACGGTGAGCACCGAACGGACCCCGGCGTCGGCGGCAGCCACAGGCGCCGGGTCGACGAGCTCCGGCGCAGCGTCGCTACGCAACAGATTGATGAGCGTCTCGCCGAATCGGAACACGACTGAGTCGTCGTCGCTGTGCACCGGCTCCATCTTGAAGACGTCTCGGTAGAAGCGGTCCGTGCCCGACAAGTCGTCGGTGACCAAGGTGATTGCAGCGATCGTCGTCGGCCATCCGGACTCGTTCGTCGTCATGGCTCGGACCGTAGTGCTCCTCGAGCACGACAGCGGTATTGATTAGCCGAGTCTTGGACATCCACGAACCTAGCTCGCACACAGTGGCGTGGCCTTGCGGCGGCAAAGCGAGTCGATGCGCCCGAGGGTCGTATTAGGAGTGGACGAGGTTGGCGAAGTCGGTACGCGCTCTGGGGCGCGATCGTCCCGGAAGCTGAGGGCTGGCTTCAGAGGGTTAGGGCGAAATCTCCTGAGTTGAGGGGTGTTCGTGCCGTTCAGAGCGGTCGCCCGAAGTTGGCGCCGAACCGCCGAACGACCCGATGTCATCGGCACGTCGTCGCACGCGACGGTCGTTGCACTGAGTCGGTGACAGACAGCACGGTGCCGCTTACCGCCCTGGACCGTCGCTGCCTTCCTCCCCCTGCCGGCATCGGTCGATAAGGTGCCGAACCATGACCAATCCTGCCCGCCGGATCTGGGATGTCGTCGAACCAATCGCCGCCAACATCTACTTCGCGCCCGAGGTGCACGCCGCGTCCGAGGAGATCGGGTTCGACTCGTCGACTTGGTGGTCCGGCAAGGTGCATTACCCGGACATGGTCGCCTACTTCACGAGTCGCGGGGCGTGCCTCGGCCCGAACGTCGACGGTCACCTCGTCGCGTCGGCGTTCGGTGTGTTCAAGCGCCCGATGGTCGTCGCGGCAGTCGCCGACGGGTGGCGTCGCGCAGATCAATCGACGGTCCTCGCCGCACGCGAGCGCGGCGGCGTCGCGTCGTTGCGTCGAATCCTCGGCGATGAACCCGAGGGTCTGCGCTGGGCCACGGACGTGTTGCAGCGGATGGTCGACGCCGCACCAGGTGAGGGGCGCGCACTGTTCTCGGGGTTGCTGTCCCTCGGCTACCCGGACGATGCGATGGGTGCGTTCTGGCGTGCGGCCGACCTCGTGCGAGAGCACCGCGGCGACAGCCACATCTCGGCGTGGATCGGCGCCGACCTCGACGCATGCGAGATCGGCGTGCTCACAGACCCGTGGCGCCACCAGCCGCTGAAGTCATTTGTGCGCACTCGTGGTTGGACCGAGGACGAACTCGACGCTGCGTGTGATCGGCTCCGCTCGCGAGGTCTGCTCGACGGAGACGACCTGACGGACGCCGGTCGAGCGCTACGTGAGGAGATCGACGACGTGACGGATCGAATGGAGGGTCGCCTCGTGGCCGCGCTCGGATCGGATGCGCAGGGGTTGTTCGATCTGCTGGACCCGTGGTGCGACCTGATCGTCGCCGATGGCGGATACCCGGCACGCGTATCCTGGCCGACCTGACGGACGTCGCTCGATCACCAGCAGTCGCACGCCGCCGTCCGAATTAGGGGTGCTATTAGGAGTTGATCAGGTTGTCGGTGCTGGTTGGTGTCGAGACAAGCAGATCCCCAATTGGGCGATCCTGAGGCTTGTCTCACTCCGCTCCACTTCGCCGGATACCGGGTGGTCGCCCTCGCCTGCTGCGGGGTCGCGATATTGGGCGCTCGGAACAGCCCGGCTTCGGCCGCTGTCCCTTGACGGCGGTACCAAGGTGCGGTTCAGGGGACGACCGCGGGACGTTGTACCCTGGACCGAGGGAACGGTCGGGCTGGACACTGATGATGGTTCCGGGTGGCCAGCTCTCGGGATCAGGGAAGGAGTTCGGATGCTCACGCCGTTTCCTGGTTTCACCACCTATTCGACCCATCACTGCGTGTCGGGATCCTTGAAGCACGTCTACGACTTCCATGGCGTGCCGCTCTCGGAGGACTTGCTGTTCGGTCTGGGTAGCGGGCTGGGGTTCGTCTACTTCCACATCCGTGGGATCGACCCGTTCTATGGCGGTCGGGGCAATGTGGGCCCGAGGGACGAGGGTCTGGAGAAGTCCGCCGGTCGTCGGACCGGCGTGGCCGTCGAGTCGTACACGACCTCGAGCGCGAAGAAGGCGGAGGCGTCGTTGCAGACGCTGCTGGAGTCGAACGAGCCCGTGGTGCTGCATCTCGATATGGGTTTGCTGCCGTACTTCGATCTCCCTCCCGACTACCACTTCGGCGGGCATGTCGTGGTGGTCGCTGGCTTCGAACGTGACACGAAGCGTGTGCTCGTCGCCGATCGCGACGAGGAGCTTCATGCGGTCGAGTGGGACGTGCTCGAGCAGGCCCGCGGTTCGACGTTCAAGCCGTTTCCGCCGCGCCACGAGTGGTACACGTTCGATTTCACAGCGGCTCGCCCACCGACCCCTGAGGATGTCCGCGAGGCGATCGCGGAAGTGTGCCAGGCGATGCTCGTACCCCCGATCGCGAACCTCGGGGTGAAGGGGATCCGCAAGGCGCAACGCGAGACCCGCAAGTGGGCCCAGGTGCTGGACCCCGAGACCCTCCGCCGAACGTGCTTCACGGTCGCTTTGATGATCGATCACCGGGGTGGAACGGGCGGCGGCATCTTCCGGTACATGTACGCGCGCTTCCTCCACGAAGGCGCTGTGATCACGGCCGAACCTCGCCTCGCTCGGCCGGCGGCGGAGCTCGCAGCGATCGGCGACCTCTGGGAACGAGTCGCCAAGGGCTTCGCGGATGCGGCTGAAAGGGATGAGCCCGCCGTGATGCTCGACTCCGTGACCGAGCCACTGGCCGAGATCGCCGACCGCGAAGAAGAAGTGTGGGAGGACCTCCGCAGCCTGACCGGCTCCTGAGCGACCGTCTCGGGATTCAAGGCGCTACCTCGGCCCGTGGGTTCCCGCTCAGAGCACCGCCGCGTTCATCGAGGCCGTCGCCGCGTGGACGGAAGAATCGGCCGCGCCGACTCGGGCAGGGAGATCGCTGCCCACCGAATGTCGAGCGCACGGAACACGCACCCCTGACTCCGCTCTCCAACAGCGAAGCTCCGCCCTACTTCGGCCCTTACGAGCGGGTTTGAGCCCGAACGACCTTCGTGTCGGGCGGCGCGGCGGTGCCGGTCGGGCGCGAATTGGTGACACATCTGACCTCTACTGCGCCCGTGGGTGCGAAAGCGGTCGTGATTGACACCAGAACGCGCCCAACAAGGGTCAGGTTAAGAGTGTGTGAGGTTGCTGTTGCTGGTTGGTGTCGAGATCGAATGAAAAACGCCAGCGCCGACGGTATCGAATTGATACCATCTCCTTATGGCCATGACGCTCCGCCTCACAGACGCCGAGCAAGACGCACTACGCGAGCGCGCTGAGGCCGAGGGCGTGCGGCTCGGCCGCAGCACGACCACAGGCCACCGCATTCGGGGAAGACGCGTACCCCGACCTGATCACCAAAGCCGCCGCTCTCCTGCAGTCCATCGTGAACAATCACGCCCTCGTTGATGGCAACAAGCGGCTCGGATGGCTCTCCACGGCAGTGTTCCTAGAACTCAACGGAATCAAAGCCTCGCGGGCACCTAACGACGACGTTTACGAACTCGTCGTCTGGGTTGCATCATCCAACCCTGATCTCGCCGACATCACGGAACGCCTCCGAGTCCTGCTTCGTCCCCGCCGCTAAGCCCCAGACAGCAAGAACGCAGCGCTGACGAGAGCGGTGCTATTAAGAGTTGATCAGGTTGCTGATGCTGGTTGGGTCCAGTCAGAGGAGATCGCCGTCCTGGAGCGTCGCCGACTGGGCCCTATTCAGTAGCCCAATCCCGTGCGAAACCGCCCGCTTCGCTCCGAGCTGGCGTGTGATGATGCCGGGCATGAGTTTCCGTGAGCAGGGGATCGAACCAGCGGATGGATTCACGGGGGATGGTTTCGTCGTTCGTCCGCTCGTGCCATCCGACGTGGTGCTCGACTACGAAGCCGTGATGTCGAGTCGCGAGTTCCTCTACCACTGGGAGCAGGAGCCTCCGTACCCGCCCGAGGACTTTTCTGTCGACGACAACCTCGAGGATCTCGAGCAGATGAACGACGAGCATCGCAACGGGACTCGATACACCTACACGGTAATGAACGCCGACGAGACCCAGGCCCTTGGCTGCATCTACCTCGCGCCCAACGACGACCGCATGTACCGGACCGCCGAGGTGACGTCACACGACGGTACCGATCTGTCGACCGTCGACGCCACGGTCGCCTTCTGGGTTCGCGTCTCAACATGGGAAGACGGGTTCGAGCGCGCCTTGCTCAAGGCGGTTCTCAGTTGGCTACGAGACGATTGGTCGCTAAAGCGACCGGTGATCATGACCAACGAGAACCTCCATCACCAGATCGCAACGATCGAGTCGCTGGGCCTGATCCGGCGCTTCGACTACGACCGCGACAAGGACATGTACACGTCCCGCGCCTACGCCTGATGCCGACTCCCCGATAGGGGTTGGTCGAGGTGCTCGGCGAAGAAGCAATGAGGTTTCTGGGGGCAAGCTGTTGCGGAAGCCCTAACAGATCAGCCCAGATGACGAATTGGGACGATTCAGCCCCAGATTCCACGCGCCGGCAGTGGTGCTATTAGGAGTTGATCAGGTTGTTCGTTCCTTGTTGTTTGTGGGTCCCTGGCCAGGGCGGATATCGGTGCATTGTCACCCGCGCAGGGTGGTGTGGTCGTCTGTTTCGTTGTGACTCCGAAGCGGTTCTCCTCTTACCTCGTGCTGCTCTCGCTCCTTGTTGGGGCCGGGTGCGCCGGCGATGATGACCCTAAGGTCGACTCCGCTTCGCGGTTGCAGGTCATCTTTGACTACAGCCCGACGCTGTCGGATGCGAACGCGCTGCTCTATTTGGCCTCGAACCCGCTGGTGGAATTGCTCGCGGTCACGCTGCCGGGAACCGGCGAGGCGGATTGCGAACCAGGGGTCCGTGCAACTCGTGCGTTGCTTACCCTTGCTGGCGGCGACGATGTTGCGGTTGGCTGTGGCCGCAATGATCCACTGAAGGGAGATCGCGATTGGCCCACGGAGTGGCTGCAGGAGGTCGATAGTTGGACCGAACTTGGCCTGCTGCCGTCGGTGGCCGACGAACCGTTGCTCGACGCAGAACAGTTGCTGGCCGACACGCTGCACGCGGCGACTGCTCCGGTCACGTTGATCGCGGTTGGGCCGCTGACCAACCTTGGCGCGGTCCTCGGCGATCGACCCGAACTAGCCGCGAAGGTCGCGCGAGTGGTCATCATGGGTGGTGCAGTCACTGTGGCTGGCAATGTCGAGGCCTCGCCGGCGGCCGAGTGGAATATCTATATCGACCCTGAGGCGGGACGGCGCGTCATTGCAGCTGGTGTCCCGGTGACGCTCGTCGCGCTGGATGCGACCAACTATCTGCCATGGACGGATCGTCTGTTGGTGAGAGTACGAGCGCTCGACACAACGATTGCTAAGACCGTAAATCAGCTGGCGACCGCGCGTGACACCACCGATGGGATCTACCTCTGGGACGAGCTAGCCGCAATGACGGCTGTCGACCCAAGCCTGGTGACCGTTGAGGCGATGATGGTGCGGATCGACGACGACGGCGCTGTTGTGCGCGATCCCGCCGGCTTCCCAATCGAAGTCGCCATCGCCGCGGACACGGCAGCCGCGACGCAGACGTTCCTTGATGCGCTGAACGGCGGTCCTGTTTCTGCGATGGCGCTAACAGCCGCCGAACTCGAATACTTCATCGCGATTGGTGGCATCAACTCCGATGTCGCCGCCGTCGCGGGCAACCCGTGGAGCGGGCTCGGTAGTCCGGCGGCAGATCCGCGAGTACTGGTAGAGGAGTTCGTTTCCAGCTTCCTCGACTCCTTAGTCGTGCTAGCGAACAATTTGCGCGAAGTGGACCCGCCGCCAACGCTTGTCAAGGCACACGACGAGTACGTCGAGAGCCTCGACACCATCGTCTCCAAGCGCAGCGACTTGATCGCCGCGATCGCCGACAGCGACGGTGCCAATGTCGAAGAAGTCTTTGCCGACGTGGAGAGCTTGGATGCTTTCAGGTACTTCGAAGGCGCCGGGGAGAAGTGTCAGACCCTCGTCATCTACTCGTTCCTGCGCGACGGCCCGCGACCCTGTGACTTGGGCTGACGCTGAGTCGGGTACCGGGTGAACGCATTGCGATTGCTGCTTGCGGGTCGTTGGCGACAGGCCCTGGCGACCTCGTTGGCTGTGGCGGCGCTCGCGGGTGCCATCGGTGGCTTCGTGCTGGCTTCCGCCACTGCTGCGCGCCGTGTCGACGGGTCCTTTCGAGACCTGTTGCGTGAGATCGACGCTCCCGACCTCATCGTTCGCCAGGCATGCGCGGAGTCTGTGTTCTTGTTTTCGGAGTGCACAGCCCAGGGGGAACCGTCTGCGGCCGGGGTGGCACTCGCAGAACTTGTCGCACTCGAGTTTGTGCAGCAGGCTCGAGTGGTCGAAGGTCTGCGACTACTTCTGATCGACGACGCCGGCGCGCCGTTGTTGGCGACATCGATCGATCCAAGCGGTTGTGGTACGACTGGCCGATACCCAAAGGCGATGCCCCTTGCCGCAGGGGGACCGCGTGACCAAGCTGTGCCGTTCCGACTGGAGGGTCAGTTGCCGACGCCGGGCGGGAGTGGTGTGGTGTTGGCTCGCTCGCTCGCCGAACGCACCCGGATTGGGATTGGCGACACCATTCGCATCGCTGGAACGTGCGGCTTGTATTCGGAGGTGCAACGGTTCGGTCGCAGCATCGATTTGGTGGTCACCGGCCTGTCGATCGGTCCAGCCGACGCGGCAGCACCCTCAACTGGCATCACCCCCGAATCCCTTTACGTCGATCCAGTCGTGTTCGAGTCACTGCAGGTACGTCGAGCAGAACCTGAGACCGAGTTCACCATTTGGCTCGACCCCACCGCCGATGCCGCGATCGTGTCGTTGGGTCTTGAACCGTTCGAAGTCCTCATTGACTTCAACCAGAGGGCGAGTGCTGTCGACGCGGCGCTAGCCGTCGACGCCCGAACGCTGTGGCTGCTTGCCGCCATCGGCGTCGTGGGTGGAATTCTCGTGCTGTCGCCGATTGTCGGCCGCAACATCCGCGCAACCGGGCCGCCCACGGTCACGCTCTCGGCCCTCGGCGCGACCCAGCGGCAGATTGCTGTGCAAGCCGCAGCCCACGGCGCCACGCTTGCTGTGGTCGGAGCGGCTACCGCTTCCGTTCTCGCGATTCCGTTGAGTGCGATCATGCCGCGCGGTCGCGCCGCCGCGATCTTGGGTGACCACCAACTCTCGGTCGACTGGTTGGTGACAGCCACCGGATTCGGTCTGACGGCTGTTGGCGTGTTCGTGATCAGTTGCCTCCCTGCGTGGAGGATCTCGACTGCGCGCGACGCGAGGCGCAGAGCCGGGGTGCAGCCCACCGAGGTCTTCCTTCCAGCTTTACGAGTTGGACCTGCCGCGCGTACCGGCTTGCAAGCCGCGATCGGAGTCTCGACCGGGCCGCGGGGCTCGAATCCTTGGGCGAGCCTGTTGCCGCTGATGCTGCTCGCCACCAGTGGCGTCGCGAGCATCACGTACCTGGCTGGCTTGCGTCACCTGGAACGGACCCCAGCGTTGGTCGGATGGAATTGGGATGCGCTCGTCGGTATCGAAGAAGCTGATTCCGCCCAAGTGCGAACGGCAATTTCGCGGATTGCCGCGACCGAGGGCGTCGACCAGGTGACGCCGACCCTGTCGTTTCCCTCCTTCTTCCCCACGGCGCCAGACCTCGGTCTGTCGTTGATCTGGCCATGGGCATTTGCGACCGGCCGGGACGCGATTACCCCGCAGATGTTGACTGGACGAGCGCCGGAAGGTTCCGACGAAGTTGCCATTGATCCGGTGTTCGCCAGACGGACCGGCGTGAACGTCGGAGACGTAATTCCCCTCACGCGACCATCGCTCGAAGTGCTTGTTCGCGACGAGATTCAGGTCGCCGCCCAAGAGCTAGGGCTACCTGTCCCCCGCTTCGCAGAGGTCGACGACGAGCATGTCGCGCAGATTTTCGAGGTGACCGGCATCGCTGTGTTACCGCTCGAGCGGTCGACATCGGTCGCGCAGGCTGCCTTCACTCTCGACGGCTTTTGGAGCTTGGCGCCGAGCGCGGACGAGATCACGGCACTGCGCGTCTGGCTGCCAGCGGACCTCGACCCGCAGCTTTTACGACGAGTCGAGGAAATGCTGGCGAGCGTCAGCAACACCGAAGTCAGCGGCGCCTTCGTCCGCTACTCGGGCGACGAAGCAGCAATACACAGAGCTCTTGCGCGGATTGACGGGGTCTCTAGTGTCTTGGCCCCGGCACCAGGTGACGTGTGGCGAGCGATTGGAATCAACCTGGACCGCGCCGATCGGATTCCTGCTTCCCTTGCAATCACCGTCGCCGGTCTGTTCATTGCGCTCGTCGCGTTTCATCTGTTTGCAGCCGTCAGGGCTCGCCGTTTTGAATTCGCCGTCATGCGCGCCCTCGGTATGTCGACAAGTGGCGTTTGTCGCTCGATCGCGGTGCAAGCGACCATCACCGCACTGGTCGTCGTCGTCGTCGCGATTCCCGCGGGGGTGCTCGTCGGGCGCTGGGCTTGGCTGACCAACGCCCGCGATCTCGACGTCGAGCAGATACCGGTCATCCCATGGATAGCGACGGCAAGTGTCGGCGTCGGAGCCGTCGTCATCGCGAGTGTTGCTGCGCTCAGCCTCGGATGGCCAGCCATTCGACGCACACCCGCCACAGATCTTCGCTTCGAGTGAATCGGTAGCCGCGCCATCGTCGGAGTTAGCAAGCCGACTCGGGGGTTGCGCTCAACCGTCGAATGACTATAATTCTGGTCATGTCTGACACGATGCCGCTTGCAGAGGTAAAGGCCAAGTTCTCCGAGATGATCGACCGAGTGGAGGCACAACACGATCGGATCACGGTGACTCGTAACGGGCGGCCGGCCGCGGTGTTGATGAGCCCAGAGGACTTGGCGTCGCTCGAGGACACCCTCGATCTGTTGTCGAACCCGAACGCGATCGCCGAGCTTGAGCGGGCACGCAAGGAAGTCGCAGCCGGCGACTCTGTGACCGCCGCAGACCTGCGCACCAAATACCTCAACCGGTGAGTCAACAGGGATGGGAGTTGCAGGTGGCTGCATCCGCAGAACGCCAACTCGCCCGCCTGCCCGAGCGGGTTGCGGCTGCCGTCGTGGAGTTCATTGTCGGACCACTATGCGAGAACCCGCGTCGCGTTGGTCATCCGTTGCAGCGCGAACTCGCTGGCATGTGGTCGGCGCGACGTGGTGCTTACCGAGTTGTTCATGAAGTCGACGACGCGACCAGGCTCGTGACGGTGCTGCGAATCGACCACCGAGCCGACGTCTATCGAACCCGCTAACGCGGGCCGCTGGCCATCGAGCCTTCCTTAGGGAGCGAAGGACCCAGGTCGACTGCCGCGCCGCGTTCGGGCAGACTGGCGGTGTGTTTGAGCGCGTCATCAATCCACCGGCACCGCTCTCGACAACCTGGTTCCGGCTGGAGATCTTGGCGCCCGCGCACAACGAACGCGACTACGAGGCGTGGATGTCGAGTATCGAGCACATCCATACAACGGCAGGGTTTTCGGCGCTGGACTGGGGAGGCGACGACTGGCCGACGCCGATGACGTTGGGCCAAAACCTCGCCGATCTGGAGCAACACCAGCGTGAGTTCGTCGCCGGTGAAGCCTTCGCGTACAGCGTGCTGGACGGCGATGAGGTGATTGGATGCGTCTACATCGACCCCGACGGCAGTGGTGCCGCTGACGCGATGGTGCGTTCATGGGTCCGAGCCTCACGCGCTGAACGGGACATGGATCTGGCCGCCGAGATCGACCAGTGGCTGCGCGATGCCTGGCCATTGCGCTCGCGGCGATGGCCTGGACGCTCGGCACTCGGATAGTGCTTGCTAATCCCCCACTAGGTCCCACTTGTTGCCTGAGATGTCAAGGAACACGGCGAACGTCCCGTAGACCTCCACCTTTGGCTCGGTCACGAACTGGACCCCGTTCTCAACCATGCGGCGAAACGTCGCCTGGAAGTCGTCGACGCGTAGGAAGAAACCGACGCGACCGGCTAGCTGATCGCCCACGGAGGCTGATTGTCGTTCGCCATCAGCTTGCGCAAGGACAACCCCGGTGCGGGCACCGGGTGGACGGACCACGACCCAGCGCTTCGAACGGCCATCGTTCGTCAAGGACGGCGAGTCCTCGATGAGTTCGAAACCGACGATGTCAACAAAGAAGGCGATCGCAGCGTCGTAGTCGCTCACCAAGACGGCGACCGACTCAATGTGCATCGGTCGACCGTAGTCGCGAGCACGCCCCGCCATCGTCGACGAGGCATGCCACGATGAGCACGATGAAGGTTGAACTGGTCGAAATCGGAGATGACAACGTTGAGGCCGTGATGGCCGTCACCGTCGCGGAGCATCAAGTCAGGTTCGTTGGCTCGGTTCGCGGAGCGTTGGAAGACGCTAACGATTACCCCGAAGGCAATCCGTGGTATCGGGGGATCGTGGCCGACGGCACCGTCGTTGGTTTCGTCATGCTGAGCTGGAATGTGACGCCGCAACCGCCGAGGATCATCGGACCGTGGTTCCTCTGGAAGCTGATCATCGACCAAAACCACCAAGGCCGAGGAATCGGCAGGGAGGTCGTGCAAATCGTGGCCGAGATCGTCCGCGCCGAGAACGGCACCGAGTTGCTCACAAGTTACGGGCCAATTGCCGACGGCCCGGCTGGCTTCTATGCCCGACTTGGCTTCGTGCCCACCGGTGACGTCGACGACAACAACGAAATCATCGTGAGCCTCGCGGTGTAGAGCCGGGGGTATCAGCTGTGGGACTCAGGGGATAAACCCGGAGGACGAGACCAGAGCAAACGAGTGCAGCGTGACCTTCCCCCCGCACTCGCACCGCCATACATGGAAGTTCACATTCCAATCTGTCACTCCTGCAGTCGGCTCTTCGATGTCATCCAGTCTGGTGATTGGAGCGGCCGAGCCATCCACGGGCCAGTAGGCCCCGATCATGTCGCCACCAGCATCGATTCCGATCAACACGTAGTAGCGGCCCGGTGCCAAAGGACCGCCAATGAGATCGTCGCAGCAGGTGTTGGTCGCGTCATTCGGGCCAGCCGTCGCTACGACTGTGGGACCGGACGGTGTCATGTAGACGGCCCAACTGCGGTAATCGGGGCTCGACCACTCTCCGCTGAGAATCGTGGCATCAAAGACCTCTTGGTTCTCAAACGAATACTCAAACACCGCGGCTTGACCCTTCGACAGTGTTCGATTCGAGGTGATCCCAGACTGCTCAGGAATGACCTGGCTGGTGTCAAAGACGCGACCTTCATCCGTGCTCTCTCCCAGATGAGCCATCGGCCCAGCCCACCAACTGGCGTCTGTCGGCGTGGTACTCACATCAAAGGTCGCGAGGTCGTCGTAGAAGACAAGTTCAGCGCAGTCCAACACCTGATCAATGCCGACAGGCAGGCCAGACACCGGACCACAGGCAACGGGATCAGACGAAGATGGAGCGGAACCATTCTCGGTAGTGCTAGAAACGGCGGAGTCGACGGTCGGGGGCGTAACCGTCACCGGCGGCGTCGCGGGAGTTGTTGACTGATCACTGCTCGACGACTCCGCAGAACACGACCCGGCAGCAGCGACCAAGGTGAACGCTGCTAGCAGCCGCAGAAGAACCCCACGTTGTCGGCCCATCTCACACCTCTTTCTGCAGCCAAAGGCTGCCAGTCTCAGGTGCCGCAGAACTCCTCCACGGCCTCGCCCGCCGCCTGTGTTTCCAGCATGAACGTGTCGAAGGCTCCGGGATTGCCTTCAGCCATCTTCGCCGTCGCTGCTACCAGCACGGCAACATCGTCGGCGATCTCCGGCGGAGCTGCGGCAAGGGCTGCGTCTCCGTACTGTGCAACGACTGCGGCGGCAACAGCAGCAGAAACTTCGTCCGTCGGGAATCCGGCGCCGGTGAAGGCCTCGTTGAACATCGCGTCGACGTTGGCCTCAATGGCGCAGTACTCGGCCTTAGCGCTGGCCGCGTCCAACGTGGCGACCGTCGGGTCGTCGGGGACAACCGACGACGAGCCGTTGTCGCCGTCGTCACCACAGCTGACCAAGGAGACGAGCAGCACAGCACCGGTTGCGATGGAGGCGAACTTCGTGGCCACGGGAACCACCTTCTCTCACATTGTTGGCGGAACTACTTCACCACTGTCCGTCTCAATGTCGTGAGGTGGATAGGGCTGAAGGTCCCATCGCTGGCGCTGCGTGATTCCGTCAGCCCAGCGGGTTACCCCAACGAATCTTCGGGATCTTGCGCTTCCACACATTCGACAAATGCACCGTCGATTTTCGGTTTGGTGAGTGGAGAATCGCGAAGTCGACACCGAGGTACATCATCACGTGAGTCGGGTAGAAGATGAGATCGCCAGCTTGCGCAGTCTCGCGGGTGACTTCGGCAGCGCTCGCGATCTGCCACTTCGCGCCGCGCGGGATCTCAAAGCCAGCTTGCTCCCACGCCCAGGACGTGATGCCGGAGCAATCGAAACCGACGCCCGGCTGGCGCGCGAAGTGGCCGTACGGGACGCCGAGTTGAGTGAACGCGGCCAATACAGCCAGCTGATGCAGCCGATCCGCCGTGATCCACGCCACCTTCATTCGAGAGGGATCAATGCCCAGCCGCATCGCTGCTTCGGTAGCGACTAGATCGCGCAGGCGCACAAACTCGCCGAAGGCGAGGGCCTGCGGGTTCGTGGTCTCCAATGTCCAGGCATCGAGTTCGTTGTACAGCTCCCACGCGTCCAACGCCGCCGCAGCAGTAAGTGCCAGTGGATCTGGACCGGTGACGCTGTCAGAGGATGGACGGCCAGCGCTGACAGCCGCACTCGTGGAATCGGCGAACGTCGCGCAGCCCAGAAGGAGGGAAACCGCGACAAAGGTCGCCTGCACACGCCTACGCATCTTCATAACCTGTTCAAGCTATCCCTGTAGTACTGGAAGCCTCAATGCGGGGGCGCGACCACCATCAGTACGCTGGATCCATGGCACTTCGAGCTGCGGCTTTGCTTGCTGCGGGCGGCGGTTCACGGTTTGAAGGCCCGATCCACAAGTTGCTCACTCCGTTCGATGGCAGGCCAGTGTGGGAGTGGGCACTGAAGGCGATGGTCGACGCAGACTTTGACGTGCTCATCGTGGTCACCGGCGCAGTTGCACTCGATCTACCCGTTGGGGTCGTCGAGCGGCACAACCCACGTTGGGAAGCTGGCATCGCAACCTCACTCGAGTGCGCTCTCGCATACGCAGATGAAGCAGGTGCCGACACTGTGACCATCGGGCTCGCCGATCAACCGCAAGTGCCCAGCAGTGCGTGGCGATCAGTGACCGATGCTCCCGCGCAACATCCGATCGTCATCGCCACGTACAACGGCAGACCGGGACCACACCCCGTGCGGCTCAGTCGCGAAACATGGCGAATGCTCCCCCACAACGGTGACGGCGGTGCTCGTGGGCTGATCCAGTCGGAGCCCGACACGGTTCACCGCGTCGCGTGTAGCGGCTCGTGCGCCGACATCGACACGCTGAACGATCTGATCCAAGTAGCCGAACTTCTGGGCCGCGAGCCAGAGGGCGACTTCGAGGTTGCAGTTCGCGACGAGCTCGGCTCACCGCTGGTTCTGCGCAACGCGCCCCTGATGCACAACGGCAGACCGATGCCAACGCTCTACTGGCTTGCGGGGAAGAACGCTTTACGCGATGTCAGCCGACTCGAAGCTGGCGGTGGAGTACGTGCATCGGAAGCCGAAGTCGACCCGGCTGAACTCGCGGCTGCGCACGAGCGCTACGCAGCCGAACGCGACGCGCGCTTGCCTCACGACTACAGCGGCCCGCGACCGAGCGGCGGGGTCGCGGGAACGCGCCAGGGTGTCAAGTGCCTGCACGCGCACTACGCGTACTATCTCGCTGGCGGCGACGACCCGGTTGGTCGATGGGTAGCGGCCCGATTGGGCGAGGCAAGATGCTGAAGATTGCGTTTGGTAGGAACGACGTTGTGTTCGAAGGCGATGGTGCGACGCACACAGTGCCGGTTGGCGTCGACACGTTGGCAGCGATGATCAACAGCAACCTTCCGCAGCCCGAAGAACTGATCAACGCGATCGGCTTGCTGATGGACCACATCGAAGATGTTCTACGCGAGATACCGACGGCGGCGTCAGCCGAGCGCATCGAGTGCACCGGTGTCGGCCTCAGCACTCTCGCGGCCGTCGAAGTTGGCGGACAAGCGGCCAGCCCGTTCGAACTCACTCGCGCTGCTGCTGAGGAAGTGTTCCGAACGCTGGCCACCGAATCGGCCACCGATCGTGCGCGAAACCCGGGCTTGCCGAGCGCTGAAGTACACCAGGTGCTGGGCGTGTGCTGCGCGGTCGTCGCCGTGATGCGCGCGCTACAAGCACCACTCGTTCACCTCATTCACACAACCTAATGTTGGCGCAATGAGCAGGCGCGGCGGAACAGGCGGGCAATTAGGGCACCCCTCGATGCCAGCCAACACCGCCACGCAGCTGCGGGGCAAACGCGTGGTGCTGAAGCAATTGGCGGCTCACGACTGGCCTGCCTGGAGCGAGGTTCGTGTTCGGAACGAAGATTGGCTGCGGCCGTGGGAACCAATGCGGCCTGACCGCCAACTCGACCCAGCACTCGATCGCGACACCTTCACTGCTCGGTGCATCGCACGCGACCGCGAACGACAAATGGGCGTCGCGTCAGGCTTCGGTCTGTTCGTCGGCGACGAACTGGCTGGCGAGGTCAACTTGAACAACATCGTGCGGGGCGCACACCAAGGCGCCAGCATCGGCTACTGGATCGACCGCGCGCACGCAGGAAATCGTTATGTTGCGGAGGCAGTTGTGATCCTCGCGTGTTTCGCGTTCGAGCAACTGCGATTGCACCGCGTTGAAATCTGCATCGTGCCGCGCAATCGCAACAGTCGGCGGGTGATGGAAGTACTCGGCATTCGCGAGGAAGGAACCGCCGAGCGATTTCTAGAGATCGCAGGTACGTGGGAAGACCACGTTCGTTACGGAATGACTGCCGAGGAGTGGTTCCAGCGGCGCAACGAACTCGCCGCCGCCTGGCTCTGAACGCCGGCGGTGACGGTCAGGCCTGCTCGCCCGCTTGTCGGGTTGCTTGCGCCTTCGCCTTGCGCTTTCCAGAGCGGCGCTTCCATTCCTTCATCTTCCAGTGACGCAACTTGGCGGCCTTCGACTTCTTGACTTCCTTCTTCGCCTTCTCAGCGTCGTGATGGTGGGTCGGAACCCAGGCTCGGCCGGGCTCGTGCACCTCATCGGGCTCGTACCCGGCGCTCACTTTCAATGCCACGGCGTGCAACTCGCTGTTGATGCGGTGCCGCTCGTTGTGGGCGTGTGCTCGCAGATCCATCTTCGGTGGTGGCACCGACTCCTGGTTGCGATGACGCTGGCTCATGCATGCCTCCTGTGTCGTAGACGAAGGACTTTCTGTGCCGCACGGTACGCCAGCGAACGCCGCCCAGGTAGGGACCTTTGGTAACAGTTGTGCGCGCTTTGTCAGCGCCGCGGCTGCTGCTACCGAGAGCTGATCTTGGCTTGCAGCGCAGCAAGGCGCTCGGCAAACCACGGCTGACGGGTACTCCACACCTGCGGGGTCAGCTCGCGGTCGACGGCCTCGGGATGCGTGCGCACGTCGGCCATGTCCTGAATGGTGCGCTTCATCTCGATCAACAATTCTCGCGGCGCGGCGGCAGCCCGTGCTGCCATCTCCTGTGCCGCGATCAGCAGTTGCTCGTCGTCGTAGCAGCGGTGCACCAACCCAATGCGTTCGGCTTCAGCGCTATCGATGACCTCACCAAACACGACGGACGCAAAAGTGCTCTGTGGGCCGACGGCGCGATGCAACATCCATGTGTGGCCTCCGCCGGGATGGATTCCGATCTGCAAGAAGCGCGAGTCGAACTTGGCACGGTGGGCCGCCAGCCGAACATCGCAGCCCAGCGCGAGGTTCATGCCGGCCCCGACAGCAGCCCCGTTGACGGCAGCGATGGTGGGCAGCGGGCTGCGGGCGACCCGCAGGAACCCTTCATAGATCGTGCCGAGGCTTTCCTTCGTGCTCTCGGCGAGGTTGCCCAGGTTTGCTCCAGCACAGAACGCCGGGGCCGTGCCGGTGACCACCAAGGCGCCCACCGCTGGATCGGCTTCGATGCGGTCCATTGCCTCGATGATCCCAGCGACCATGGGGGCGGTGAGCGTGTTGCGTTCAGCGGGGTTGTTGAGGGTGAGTGTGGCAACACCATCGACTATGGAAGTGAGCACCAGCGACATGGCGTCTGACTCTAAACCCAGTCCGGTCACGAAAGCGATGAAGCAGCGAACCGCAGAGCGGGTTACACTTTCCACCGGATATTCATCCGCCCAAAACCCAACACTCCTAGGGGGAGAAAATGCGCAAGAGCAAGCGCTTTACAGCGATGGCACTCGTTGCAGCCTTCGGTCTCGTAGCCGCCGCATGTGGCGACGACGAAAAAGAGAGCAGCGACACAACCGCCGACACAACCGCCGACACGGTCGCCGCCAGCGACCTCAAGCTAGGCGTCGCCTTCGACACCGGCGGCCGCGGCGACGGCACGTTCAACGACTCAGCTGGCCGCGGTGCCGACCAGGCTGCAGCCGAGCTCGGCGCGACAGTGCAAGAGCTCGAGGCGACGGTCGAAGACGACCGCCAGCCGAACCTTGAGGCCCTCACGGCCGCAGGCAACAACCCCGTGATCGCAGTCGGCTTCGCCTTCGGCGATGCACTCTCGGTCGTTTCCGCCGCCAACCCCGACACCATCTACGGCTGGGTCGACGGTTACCTCGACCTTCCGAACGTGAAGACGCTGAGCTTCGCCGAGCACGAGGGCTCGTTCCTCGTCGGTGCCGCTGCAGCGCTGGCGTGCGGTTGCGACAGCATCGGTTTCATCGGCGGCCAGGAGATCGACCTCATCAAGAAGTTCGAGGCTGGCTACACCGCTGGTGCGAAGCACATCAACCCCGACATCACCGTTGAGGTCCAGTACCTCGGCGCTGCTGGCGACAACGCTGCGTGGGGCTCGCCCGACAAGGCCAAGGAAATCGCACTCGGTTGGTACGCCGACGGTGTTGAGGTCATCTACACCGCCGCTGGCGGTTCTGGCCAGGGCACCATCGAGGCAGCAGTCGAGGCCGGCAAGTGGGCCATCGGCGTGGACAGCGATCAGTACCTGACCGCAACGCCGGAGCAGCAGGCACACATCCTCACCTCGATGCTCAAGCGCGTCGACGTGGCCGTGTTCGAGACGGCCAAGGCCGTTCAGAATGGCGACCTCACGGGTGGCTTCAAGGTGTTCGACCTCAAGGTTGACGGCGTCGGTTACTCCACCTCCGGTGGATACCTCGACGAGTTCGTCGAGCAGCTCGACGCATTGAAGGCAGAAATCGTTGCTGGCACCATCGTGGTGCCGACCGCACCCTGAGTCACTCGCATTTGAGTGAACTGAAGCAGTAGTGCAAGAGTGCCCGGGGGTTCGCCCCCGGGCACTCTGCTATAACGGGGACCGAACAGTTCAGGGGGATGAGGCATGACGAAGTCGGACGGCGCGCTAGCAGTCGAGTTGCGCGGGATTGACAAGCACTTTCCTGGCGTGATCGCCAACCACGACGTTGACCTGCGCGTGAAGGTTGGCACCATTCATGCCGTTGTCGGCGAGAACGGAGCTGGCAAGTCGACCTTGATGAAAACCCTGTACGGAATGCACCAACCCGATGCTGGGACCATCACGGTCAACGGCGTCACGCAACACTTCCGTTCGCCGGCCGAGGCAATTGCCGCTGGTATCGGCATGGTGCATCAACACTTCATGCTCGCCGACAACTTCACTGTGCTCGAGAACATCATCCTCGGCGCGGAACCGGCGAATGGTCCCCGCATCGACTTCGAAGAAGCGCGCCGTCGGGTTCACGAGCTTGCGGAGTCCGTCGGCACCAAGATCGATCTCGACCTGCCGGTATCCGAGCTCGGCGTCGGCAAGCGCCAGCGAGTCGAGATCCTGAAAGTTCTTTTTCGCGGCGCCAAGATCCTGATCCTCGACGAACCGACCGCGGTGCTCGTACCGCAGGAAGTCGACGAACTGTTCCTGACGCTGCGACACCTCGTCGACGACGGCGCGACCATCATCTTCATCTCACACAAACTCAAGGAAGTGCTCGCCGTCTCCGACGAGATCACCGTCATGCGCGATGGCACGACGGTCGCGACCGTGCTACCCGGCGACACCGATCGGCGCAAGCTCGCGGAACTGATGGTTGGTAGCGAACTTCCGTCACCGGAGGGCCGCGACAGCGAGATCCAAGCCGACGTAGCGCTACAGATCGAACATCTCACCGTCACATCGCAAGGTCAGCGCGATCTCGTTCACGACGCAACCATTACCGTACGCAGCGGTGAGATCGTTGGCATCGCCGGTGTTGAGGGCAACGGGCAGTTCGAACTCTGCACCGCGATTCTCGGCATCACGCCCAGTACCGGCAAAGTGGTCGTCACTGGCCACGATGTCACTACCCACAACACTCACGATCGTCGGCGAGCGGGGCTCGCCTATATACCGTTCGATCGTCACCGAGAAGGACTGATGCTGGTCTCGCCGCTGTGGGAGAACACAATGCTGGGCCGCGAACACATGCCACAGTTCAACAGAGGCCCACTCATCAACGGACGGTCGGCACGCGAAGACGCCAAGCAGGTGATCGAAAGATTCGGCGTGCTGACGCCTAGCGAAACGATTCCCGCCTTCGCGCTGTCGGGAGGCAACCAACAAAAACTGCTCGTCGGCCGTGAACTCTCCAGCGAGCCGCGGGTTCTGATCGCTGCGCACCCGACTCGGGGCGTGGACATCGGTGCACAGGCGGCGATCTGGGACGAGATTCGCCGGGCACGCGATGCTGGGCTGGCTGTCTTGTTGATCTCAGCCGACCTTGAAGAGTTGATCGGACTCTCCGACACGATCCTGGTCATGTTCGATGGCGAAATCACCGCCAACCTCGATCCGGCCAAGGTGACACCTGAGATCCTTGGCACGTACATGACCGGCGGAACGGTGGAGGCAGCCTGATGACCGAGAACGGCAACGAAACCCTTGCGCAGCAGATGGACACCGGCTTCAGCGGCTTGCTGAAAAAACTCACCACTACCAGCAAGAGCGGCGGGTTGACGACCGGGTTGTTCACGATTGCGAGCTCCCTCGCGGCGGTGATCATTGCGCTGGGCATCTGCGCGGTGCTGCTCGCAGTCACAGGGAAAGATCCGTGGGCTGCGTACTCCGAGATCATCAAGACCGGAACACAAAGCAACCAACTGCTCGAAATGATGAAGCGAGCGACACCACTCATGTTGTCAGCGACGGCCGTTGCCGTCGGGTTCAAGATGAACCTCTTCAACATCGGCGTCGAGGGCCAGTACCTGTTTGCAGCGCTGATGGCATCCGCCATTGGCACACAGCTCAACCTTCCCGCTGTACTACACGTGACGACGGTACTGCTGCTCGCAATGATTGCTGGGGCTGCATGGGCGAGTATCGCTGCAATCCTGAAAGTCACTCGCGGAGTCCACGAGGTGATTTCGACCATCATGCTCAACTACATCGCGTTGTCCGTGATCCAGTGGCTGTTCGAGAACTGGTTCCGCGACAACTCTCTTGAACTCAACATCAAGACCAAAGCCTTGCCGGTGAGCGGACGCATGCCCGACATCGTCAAAGATCGACTGGGCGGCATGTTCATCGTCGCGTTGTTCGTCGTATTCCTGTATTGGGTGCTTGTGTTCAAGAGTCGGTTCGGGTTCCGTCTGCGGGCGTCCGGGCTCAATGCTGGCGCAGCCACAACAGCTGGCATCGGCGCCAAGAAGATGATCGTGATCGCGATGCTCATCTCCGGTGGCATTGCTGGCTTGGTAGCCATGCAAAGCGTTGTCGGTGAGATCTACGGCTACGGTCCGAACGCCACACCAACGCAACTGGGCTTTGCGGGCATCACGGTCGCACTGCTCGGCCGCCACCATCCGATTGGCATCGTGGCCGCCGCCCTTCTCTTCGGCTTCCTCGACTCGACATCCGCACAGCTACAGCTGGCGGAAATCCCGAGTTCGATCGTGAAGGTCATCCAGGCCGTCATCGTGTTGACGGTCGTGATCGTCAATGAGGCCAGCATCCGCTGGCTCAACAAGCGAACATCGGAACAAGCCGCAGCCCGTTTGGCTGCGTCCGACGTCCCAGCGGGAGCATCAGCATGAGCACGATCACCCCAACAATGTCGCCAACGAACGACACGCGCGCCGCCGATCTAGCTCGTTTCTTCAGCGTGCGGCGCAACGTGATCCTGACTGGCGCGCTCACGCTGCTGACCTTGATGAGCATTACCCGTTTATGGACCGACGAAGACCCGTTGACCTCATCGGGCACAATCGGGACTGCTCTGCGACTCACCGTTCCAATTCTGCTCGCCGGTCTCGCCGCACTATGGGCAGAACGCTGCGGAGTGCTCAACATCGGCATCGAAGGCATGATGATCCTGGGCACCTGGGGTGCCGGCTTCGGTTCCTGGAAGTACGGTCCATGGGTCGGGCTGTTGCTCGGCATTCTCGGCGGGATGTTGGGCGGCCTGATCCACGCGATCGCCACCGTTCGCTTCGGGGTCAATCAGGTGATCTCCGGCGTTGTGATGAACATCCTTGGCTTTTTCGGCGCACGGTATCTCAGCGACCTCATCTTCACCGGCGAGCAGGGCGGCGGTGTTAGCCAGTCACCACAGCAGAAATCTGGTATCCCCAAGTTCGACACGCCGTTCCTGGCCGGTGGTGAGCTGTTCGGCTGGAAGACGCCTGACTTCTTCGGCTGGTTGGAGGAGAAGCGCTGGCTGTTGCTGGGCGACATCGGTGGCATCGGCAAGGGACTCACGGTCAATCTGTCGTGGCTGACGGTGATCGCCGTAGCGATGGTTCCGCTGACGTTCTGGATCATGTGGCGCACCCGCTTTGGCTTACGACTGCGTTCGTCGGGCGAAGCCCCATACGCCGCAGAATCGCTGGGCGTGAAGGTCACCCGCATGCGCTATGCCGGTCTGCTGATCAGTGGCGGCCTTGCGGGTTTCGCCGGGGCGACGCTCGCTATCGTCGCCTCGTCGTACTATCGCCAAGGTCAGACCGGAGGCCGCGGCTTCATCGGCATGGCCGCGATGATTTTCGGTAACTGGCGTCCACTCGGTGTCACGGGCGGTGCCGCATTGTTCGGCTACTCCGATGGCGTCAAGCTTGTCGCCAGTTCCAGCCTGCCGGCGCTGTTCCTCTTCGTCACGCTGGTCGCCGGTCTGATGCTGATCTTCTCGCTCGCGCGCAAGAAGACGATCACAGTCATTACGGCTGCGATCACGGGCGGACTCTTCCTCACGGCGTATCTCACAGTGAAGGAAGTTCCCGAGTCGCTCACGCAGTCGGTGCCATATGTCGCCACTCTCGTCGTGCTCGCAACGGCGAGCAAACGACTGCGACCACCGGCAGAAGCTGGCGCTCCGTATCGACCCGGCGAGGGCCACTAACCGCGCGATTATCTCAGCGGGAGAGTTCGGCGATCGCTTGCACTTCGATGCCGCCACGGGGGCGTTGCGTCAACGTGACTCGCACATGCTTGGGCTTGGCCGTGTGCATCACCTCGCCTGCGATCTCCGCTGCCAGGGCCTCTGCAAAGACGGCGCGGTCGCGGAAGCCCCACAGGTACAGCTTCAAGCTCTTCGACTCGACGCACCACTGATCGGGCACGTACTCGATCACGACAGTCGACAGATCAGGCTGTTCCGTGACTGGGCACATCGAGTTCAGTTCGTCGTTGGTGAACCGGATCTGGGTCACGTTGGCGGGCGCGGCGAACACCTCCACGTGCTCGACGGCATGACGCACGGTTCGCCCGAGGATCGTCAGGTGTTCCGTCGACGGCTCGCCACCGTTCGCTGCAAGGTTCATATCGCAAGGCTATTGGTTACGGGTAAGACGCGTACGCTGTGCGGATGGGCAGGATCCTCGACGACGCACAGATCGACAGCTTCGAGCGCGACGGGTTCCTGGTTGTCGAGGGTTTCGCCAGCCAAGCAGCGTGTTCGGCACTGCAGGCAGCGGCTGAGCAGATCGTCGATGAGTATGAACCACCGTCGCGACCAAGTGTGTTTCGGACCGACGAACAGACACGCGTGAGCGATCGCGAGTTCTTGCAGTCCGGTGGTGGCGTCTCGTGCTTCTTCGAAGCGGCGGCCTTCGGCGACGACGGTGCGCTACGGACGCCGAAGGCGCTGAGCATCAACAAGATCGGGCACGCGCTGCACGACTTACACCCAGAGTTTGAGCGCTTTACCTATACGTCGGAACTAGCACACGTTGCGGCCGACATCGGAATGGCCGATGCTCTCGCACTGCAGAGCATGTACATCTTCAAGCAACCACACATCGGCGGCGAAGTGAGCTGCCACCAGGACGCGACGTTCCTCTACACGGATCCGGTGACGGTCACCGGCCTCTGGTTCGCAATCGAAGATGCGACAATCGACAACGGGTGCCTATGGGCCGCACCTGGCGGGCATCGCACAACACTGCGCAAGTTGTTCAAGCGTCGGTCGGCCAGCGACGAAGAGGGCACGCTGTTCACGGAACTCGATCCGACCCCGCTGCCCGCGCCCAGCGACTTAGTGCCGATTGAGGTATCCGCTGGCACGCTGGTGGTGCTGCACGGTCTGTTACCGCACTGGAGTGACGTCAACCGTTCACCGAAAAGCCGACACGCCTATAGCGTGCATTGCATCTCAGCCGCAGCCGACTACCCATCCTGGAACTGGCTACAACGACCGGCTTCCATGCCCCTACGAAGGCTTGCCGCATGAACATCGCAACGCTCCCGAAGGTACTGCTCCACGACCATCTCGACGGTGGGCTACGTCCCGCAACGGTGATCGAACTTGCCGACGAGTTTGGGTACAAGGGGCTGCCATCACACGACGTAGCAGAACTCGGTTCCTGGTTCAACCGTGGTGCCAAGCGCAATGACTTGGTGCTGTACCTCGAGACCTTCGCTCACACGGTTGGCGTGATGCAGGATCGCGACGCAATCGAGCGCGTCAGCTACGAGTGCGCCGTCGATCTCGCCGCCGACGGAGTCGTGTATGCCGAGGTGCGCATGGCCCCCGAACTGTGCACCGAGAAGGGGCTGACGCTCGACGAGGTGGTCGAAGCGATCTTCGATGGTTTCCGACGCGGCGCTGCCGGCACCGACCTAACGATCTATCTCATCTGCTCGGCGATGCGGACGGCAGCGCGTAGCCGCGAGATCGCCGAACTAGCGGTTCGTTGGCGCGACGCTGGCTGCGTCGGCTTCGACATCGCCGGCGCCGAGGAGGGCTATCCGCCCACGCGTCACCTCGACGCATTCCAGTATGTGCAGCACGAGAACTTCCACACGACCATCCACGCTGGCGAAGCGTTCGGTCTCCCCAGCATCTGGGAGGCAGTGCAGTTCTGCGGTGCCGAGCGACTCGGCCACGGCGTGCGCATCGTCGACGACATCAAGGGCCCCGAGGGTCACGAGCAGCTCGGAAGACTGGCGGCGTTCGTACGCGACCGCCGTATTCCGCTCGAGCTGTGCCCGACCAGCAACGTTGGCACCGGCGTGTGCGCCACGATCGCCGACCATCCGATCGGCCTGCTGCGCCGACTTCGTTTCAGGGTGACGCTGAACACCGACAATCGCTTGATGAGCGCCACCTCGATGACCTTCGAGATGGAGCAACTCCGCGACGCCTTCGGGTGGGGTATCGACGATTTCGAGTGGATCACGATCAACGCGATGAAGAGTGCGTTCGCACCCTTCCCCGAGCGGCTGAAACTGATCAACGGGGTCATCAAGCCGCGGTATGCGGCCGCCCGGGCCGCAGCCCTCTAACCCGGCGCCGTCTATCCTGACGGGCATGCCCGTCGCACTCCACGTTGTCGAACATCCACTCATTGCCGATTCGCTGACACGCGTACGCGACAAGGAAACGCCGAACGCGATGTTTCGCCAAGAACTCGAACGCATCGGGACGTTGTTGATGGCCGAGGCCACCCGCGGGCTCACTACTCACGAAATCAGCGTTCAGACGCCACTCACAGCAACGACGGGCCGCCAGCTCTCCTCGCAGCCAGTTGTAGTTCCTGTGCTGCGCGCCGGTCTCGGCTTCCTGCACGCGGCGCAAGAACTGCTGCCCAACGCCGACGTCGGCTTCATCGGTGTCGCGCGCGACGAGAACACCCACATGCCCAAGCCATACGTCAACAAGCTGCCGCAAACACTCGCCGGCCGGCAGTGCATCGTGCTCGATCCGATGCTCGCCACCGGCGGTTCGCTGGCACACACCTGCCAGTTGCTCGTCGAGCGCGGCGCAACGGGCACCATCATCGTGGTGTGCGTACTGGCGGCACCAGAAGGCATCGAGATGCTGCGCTCCACCGACCTCGACCTCGCCGTGTACACCGCATCGCTCGATGAGCGTCTGAACGAAACCGCCTTCATCGTGCCCGGGCTCGGCGACGCCGGCGACCGCCAGTTCGGCTCCCCCGCCTAGCAGCGAACCGCCCGGCCCATTCGGTTGGGCGCGAAACAGTGCCACAACTAACCGCTACCGCGCCCATGGGCGCGAAAGCGGTCACATTTGGCATGGAATCGCGCCCAACCAGCTAGTTGAGGAGCTGGGCGAGCGCGGCGAGATGAGGTGCTGGGTCGATTCCGATCCCCTCGCCGTACAGCTTTACCTTTGGCTCCGTACCACTCGGCCGCACCTGTAGGCGCAAGTTCTCGCCCAACTCCAAGCGCAGCAGACCGGCTTCGTCGAACCAGCGTGTCGCCGTCACCGCCATCCCGCCCACTTCCGCAGGTGGCGCGGCGCGCAGTCGAGCGACCGCAGCCGCGCCGTCTGCTGGCGGCATGTGCACCGAACGGTCGGCCATGACGTGTTGGCCGTACGTCTTCGCGATCTCATCGAGCCTGCCCTGGATGGTGACACCTTCGGCGGCGGCTAGTGCGGCCACCTCGGCCATCATGACCGCGGCGGTGATGCCGTCCTTGTCGAGCGGTTGGCCGCACACGAGATAGCCAAGCGCCTGTTCGTAGCCGAACACGAAGCGGCGCGACGGATTGGCCAGCACCGTGTGCGCAATCCACTTGAAGCCGGTGAATGTCTCTTCACATGCCGCGCCATGCGCAGCGGCCATCCGTGACAACAGCGACGACGAGACCAGCGTGGTGACGACCAGTCGATCGTCGCCAGTTGTGTGCCGAAGGACGTGATCGGCGAGCAACCAGCCGATCTCATCACCTCCGAGTCGTCGCCAACCGCCATCCCCCGCAGGGATCGCTGCGCCAAGGCGATCGGCATCGGGATCGTTGGCAATGGCGACGTGGGCACCGACCGCCGCTGCCCGCGCCATCAGTAGGTCCATCGCTCCGGGTTCTTCCGGGTTCGGAAATGGCACGGTGGGAAACGAACCGTCGGGCTGTTGCTGCTCGTCAACGACCGCCGGCGCCGGAAGCCCCGCGCGTTCGAAAGCAGCGAGCAACGTCGAGCCACCGACTCCGTGCATTGCGGTGTATGCGACCGGCACCCCAGCAACTCCCGGGCACAAGCGAGTCGTCGGAACGAACGCCAGGTATGCAGCGACCCGATCTTCGCCGAGGATCTCGATCAGCGGATCGTCGGGAGTCGCCATCAGAACTGCACAGGGGTCGATCTTGTCGATACAGCTGGTGATGTCGCTATCGACTGGCGACACGATCTGCGAGCCGGTTTCCAGATACACCTTGTAGCCATTGTCGGCGGGCGGATTGTGCGAGGCCGTCACCATCACGCCAGCGGCCGCGTTCACCTCTGTCACGTTCCAGGCCAACACCGGGGTTGGGACGATGTGTGGGAACAGCATTGCCTTCACGCCGCGAGCTGCACAGACCCGGGCGGTGTCGAGCGCGAACACATCGCTCTTGCGGCGGGCGTCGTAGCCAATGATCACGCCACGCTCGGCGGCTTGCGGAACGTTGGCGAGGAGGTAGTCGACGAGTCCTGCTGCGGCTTGCTGCACGACCAGCCTGTTCATGCGCTGGGGTCCGGCCCCCACCGCCCCACGCAATCCAGCGGTACCGAACTGCAGTCGGCCGGTGAAGCGTGCCTGCAGATCTTCGGCTGGCCCCTCCAGCAAGGCGGCAAGCTCATCGCGCATGTCGGCATCAGGCTCGGCTGCGAGCCAAGCGGCCGCGGTCTTCTCGTACGCGTTCATGGCATCGCTTTCACGGCAGCAACGACTTCAGTTCGACGAGTGGACGGGGACCAACGTGCGAGATCACCTCAGCGGCCGCGATAGCACCGAGCCTGGCACAGTGTTCGAGGGGGTAATCGCGCGTGTAACCGAAGAGGAAACCGGCAGCGAACAGGTCGCCAGCACCTGTCGTATCGAGCACTTCTCTGACGGGCTCGGCTGGTGCTGTGATCACGCTGTCGCGCCGCACGATGTAGCAACCCTTGGCGCCAACCGTAATGACGGCAAGATGGCAATCGCGCTGCACTGCGGACACCGCGGCATCGAACGAGTCGACTTCGTACAGCGACATCAGTTCGTCTTCGTTGCCGAAGAGAATGTCGACTTCGTCGGTGACCAGCGAGCGAAAGTCGTCGCGGTGACGATCGACGCAGAACGAGTCGCTGAGTGTGAGCGACACTTGCCGATGGTGCTCGTGCGCAGCCGCTGCCGCCACGCGGAAGGCGTCCTTCGCCTGCGGCCGGTCGAAGAGGTAGCCCTCCATATACAGGACCTTGCCGGCAGCGACCGTCGCCAGGTCGATGTCGGGTGGGCACAGCAGTGACGACACGCCGAGAAAGGTATTCATCGTTCGCTGGGCATCCGGCGTTACGACGATGATGCACCGTCCCGTCGGAGTCTCGGCCACAGAGGCACCGGGGCGAAACTGAACTCCGACGGCACGCATGTCGTGGCCAAAAACACGTCCGAGTTCGTCGTCGCTGACCTTGCCAATGTAGGCAGCGCGGCCACCGAACGACGCAACACCAGTCATCGTGTTGGCGGCCGAACCACCACTCATTTCGACCGCAGTCCCGAGCGCCTCATAGAGATAGAGAGCGCGATCGGTGTCGACGAGGGTCATCGCCCCCTTGGCCAAGTCGTGGTTGTCGATGAATGCGTCGTCGGCATGGCTGATCACGTCGACGAGCGCGTTGCCGATGCCAACTACGTCGTAGAGCGGGGCAACGCCGGATTCAGAGGCTGGCACGTTGATAAACCCTACAAGGCGCCGCAGCCAGTAGAGCGCCCCAACCCTGGCCGACTCGTCGGGATACGCTCGGCATTCGTGAATGACACAGCGAATGACACAGCAACCGGCACGGCAAACGACGACCCCTACCGTCTACCGCGTGCGGTTGCACCTCACCGCTACACGCTGGCACTGGAACCGAACCTGGCCGCAGCAACGTTCGTCGGGCACTTGATCATCGACACCAACGTCAGCGAGGCCGTGGAGCGCATCGTCCTCAACGCGGCCGAGCTTGAGATCACCGAGGTGAGAGTGGCCGGTCAGGTGGCGCCGTTCGCGCTGCACGAGTCGACGGAACGACTGGTCATCCTGGAAGCGCGCGAACCTGGCCCGTTAGCGATCGAGATCACGTTCGCAGGCGTGCTGAACGACAAGTTGCGCGGCTGGTACCGCAGCACCTTTTTCGACGCTGACGGCGTCGAGCAAGTGATCGCTACTACGCAGATGCAAGCCACCGATTGTCGGCGGGCCTTTCCGTGCTTCGACGAGCCCGACTTCAAGGCAGTGTTCGACATAACGCTGATCATCGAGCCGAACCTGCTGGCGGTCTCCAATGGCCCAGAAACGGACCGCACGACGAACGACAACGGCAAGGTTGCGGTTCGCTTCGCGGAAACGATGCCGATGAGCACCTACCTCGTCGCCTTCGTTGTCGGGCCACTGTCGGCGACCGAACCTGTGATGGTGCCACGCCTGGGCGACCCCGCCAACCCAATCCCACTGCGCATCATCCATGTCCCGGGCAAGGGAAATCTCACCGCGTTTGGCCTCGACGTCGGAGCCTTCTCGATCACCTGGTACCAACAGTTCTACGACATGCCGTACCCCACCGAAAAGTGCGACATGCTCGCGCTACCCGACTTCGCTGCGGGCGCGATGGAAAACCTCGGCTGCATCACGTTTCGTGAGAGCCTGCTGCTGGCCGATCCGAACACCGCCACTCAGATCGAGTTGCAGACGCTGGCCGACGTCGTCGCTCACGAGGTCGCGCACATGTGGTTCGGCGACTTGGTGACGATGAAGTGGTGGAACGGCATCTGGTTGAACGAAGCGTTTGCAACATTCATGGAGATCGCCTGCTGCGAGGCGTACCGGCCCGACTGGTTGCGTTGGACCACGTTCAGTCTCGAGCGCAGCGCCGCGTTCGAAGTCGACTCATTGGCCAACACCCGCAGCGTTGAGTTTCCTGTTGCCGCACCCGCCGATTGTGACGGCATGTTCGATGTCCTCACTTATCAGAAGGGCGGGTCACTGCTGCGAATGCTTGAGCAGTACCTCGGAGAGGCCGAGTTCCGCCGCGGTGTCAGCCACTACCTGTCCAAGCACGAGTACGGCAACACCGAAACCAGCGACCTCTGGGACGCCATCGAGGAAGCCAACCCAGCGACGCCTGTGCGCAAGCTGATGGACAGCTGGATCTGGCAGCCGGGCTACCCACTGATCTCGGCCCGGCTCGACGGCGCCACACTGGTGCTCGCGCAGCAACGGTTCGCGTATGGCGACACCGACGACCCGACGGTCTTTGTGGTGCCGGTGCACCTCTCTATCGATGGCGTCGACTCCCGAATCTTGCTGGATAGCCCGCAACAACGCATCGACCTGCCATCCGCCGAAAGCTCGGTCGTTGTCAACGCTGGTGGGCACGGTTTCATGCGCGTGGCGTACGACGACACGTTGCGCGCCCGCCTACAACGCGAGTTGCCAAAGCTGACCATTATCGACCGCTACAACCTGATCGACGATGCATGGAACGAGGTTGTTGCCGGGCGCCTTGCCGCTGTCGATTTCCTCACCTTCGCCGAGGGATTTGCGTCGGATCGCGAGCTGGCAGTGTGGCAAGCGATCGTCGTCGGCCTCAAGGGCGTCAGTCGCCTGGTCGAGGGCGAGGCCGAGACCGCTCTGCAACACCGCATCGCATCACTGGTCGGGCCTGTCATCACCGACGTTGGCTGGAATCCAATCGCTGGCGAGAGCGACCTACGCGCAAAGCTGCGGGGATTGCTGCTGAGCACGTTGGCGGTGTTGGGTAACGACCCTGATGCACAGGCCCGATGCCGCACGATTCTCGCGCCGAACACCGACCCAACTCTCGTCGACGCCGAGCTAGTGGCGAGCGCCACAAACGCCATCGCAGCAATCGGCACCGACGAAGATTACGAGCACTACCTGGCGAGCTTCCGCACGGCAGCAACGCCGCAAGAGGAACTCCGCTTTCTGTACGCACTGGCGGACTTCCCGCAGATGGCACAAGTCCAGCGCACGATTGATCTCGCCTTCTCCGGCGACGTCAAGACACAGAACGCACCGTTCCTCCTGAACCGCTGCATTGCGAATCGTCGTCACGGCGACATGGCTTGGGCGCAGGTTCGGCGCCACTGGCAGACGGCCAACGACAAGTTCCCCGGAAACACGATCGTGCGCATGATCGATTCGGTCAAGACGCTGACCGCACCGTCAGTCGTGGCCGACGTGCAGAGCTTTTTCAGCGAGCACCCCATCCCGCAAGGAGCGAAGACCCTCGATCAGGTTCTCGAGCGCCAGCGCGTAAACGCGGCGATGCGAGAGCGCGAAGAGCAGCGACTCGCCGACAGCCTGGCGTCGGATCCGTCGAACTGAAGCGATAACTGGACGAGATGTACAACAAGCCGGACTTCGTGCTTGATGCCAAGCAGTCCTTCGAACTCATCGCCGATCATCCTCTGGCGCAGTTGGTGGTTGCGACGCCAACTGGACTCAAGGCCACGCCTGCTCCGTTGGTGCGCCGAGGCGACAGCCTCGTCGGACACGTGGCACGCCCAAACGACATCTGGCAACACCCCGGCGATGCGCTGGCAATCTTTACCGGAATCGATGCGTACATCAGTCCCAACTGGTACCCGAGCAAAGCGCAGCACGGCCGCGTTGTTCCGACCTGGAACTACACGACAGTCCACGTGCGAGCGACGCTACGGATTCACGACGACGACGAGTGGAAGCTCGCGTTGGTCACCTTCCTCACCGACACTTTCGAAGCGTCGCAACCCCGACCGTGGAAGGTCACCGACGCGCCGACGGATTACACCGCTGCGCTCATGCAACGCATCGTAGGAATCGAGCTGACGAACCTCGCTGTCGAAGGCAAGGGCAAGCTCAGCCAGAACCAAGGTCAATCCGACCTGGAGGGCGTTCGTGCGGCTCTGGCAGGCGGCGATGCTCGCCAGCAGGGAGTCGCGCAGAAAATGCGCCGCCGAAGCAGTTAGGCGATCGTCTCGATTTCCAGTTCGCCCGCGCCGTGGCGGACGCGCAGCACCTTCTTGTCGAACTTGCCAACACTGGTCTTTGGCACCTCGCCGATGAACGCCCAGCGCTCCGGAAGCCAGAACTTGGCCGTGCGCTCGGCGAGCCAAGTACGCAGTTGTTCGGCGGTCGCCGCCGCTTCTGGCTTCAGAACCACGCACGCCAAAGGCCGTTCGTCCCAGCGTTCGTCGGGCACACCGAACACCGCCGCCTCCAACACCGCCGGATGGCTCATCAGCGTGTTCTCGAGATCGACCGAACTGATCCATTCTCCACCCGACTTGATCACATCCTTCGCGCGGTCGCTGATCATCACGTAACCATTGGGCATCACGCTGGCGACGTCGCCTGTACGCAGCCAACCATCATGGAACTTCTCCGGGTCGTCGACGTTGTAATAGCTCGCTGTCACCCACGATCCACGCACCTCGATCTCTCCCAGTGCGACGCCATCCCAGGGCTGCGCGGCGCCACTGTCGTCGGTGATGCGCAACTCGACGCCAGGCAGTACGCGACCAGTCATCACCCGCCAGTCGGTTTCGGTCAGGCCACCCAAGTCTTTCGGCGGATGCCCGATGGCGCAAACCGGACTCGTTTCGGTCATGCCCCAACCTTGAATGATCGGTACACCAAACTGAGCTTGGTACCCCTCAATCAGGCCACGCGGCACCGCCGAGCCACCACACATGACCATGCGGAAGCACGTCATGTCGGTGTCGGGCGCGTTGTGCAGCAGGTCGTTGAGCACGGTCGGCACCGCGCCGGTGAGCGTTGGTCGCGTGTCGTGAATGATGCGCGAAATGGGAGCCGCCTGCAAGAACTGCTGCGGAAACACAAGATCGGCACCAACCATCCACGCCGCATACGGGCTACCCCACGCGTTGGCGTGGAACATCGGGACGATTACCAGCATTCGGTCGCGTTCGCTGATTGCAATGTTGGCGGTGGATGTCACCAATAGTGCGTGCATGTAGCTGCTGCGATGGCTGTACAGCACCCCTTTCGGGTGGCCGGTCGTTCCGCTCGTGTAGCACATCGCCGCGCCCGACTTCTCCGACACCTCCGGGTATTCGTAGCCAAGCTCTTCCGCCGCGAGCAGCTCGTCGTAGTCGTGTACTTGATAGGCGAGGTTGTCGCCATCGAGACTCGACGCATCGCCAGGACCCTTGACGATGATGTGCTGCACGTGCGGAAGATGATCACGCACGCGCGCCAGCAAGGGGGCGATCGAGGCATCGACAATGATCACCTTGTCGTCGGCGTGGTTGATGACAAATGCCAATTGCTCGGGAAACAAGCGAATGTTGAGCGTGTGCAGCACCGCGCCCATGCACGGAATCGCAAAGTAGGCCTCCATGTGGGTTTGGTTGTTCCACATGAACGTGCCGACACGGTCTCCCTGTTTGACGCCCAGACGCGCCAGCGCTGCTGCCAACTGATCGGCACGATCAGCGACCTGTGCGAACGTGCTCTCGATATAGCCGTCGCCAGTGAACGTGATGATCTTGCTCTTCGCGTGCACTTGCCGCCCGTAGCGAAAGAGCGGTAGCAACGTCAGCTGATAGTCGTCCTGCATCGTGCTTTGCAACATGCTTGCTCCCGTTGGATCGTGGCCTGAGGGGTCCAGACCGTGAAGAATAGGCGATCGTGAGCCCAGACTGCCTCGCTGCGCTGCGCTGCATAGCGCAAGAGATCGCGACCGAGCATCACTGCCCGTCCATCTCGTGGGGAGTGGTCGTCAACGGAGCGCTGGAGCATTACGGCAGCGTTGGGCAACTCGACGATGGTCGACCACCGGCGGCCGAGACCGTCTACCGCATCGCTTCGATGACAAAGAGTTTCACTGCTGCGACGGTGCTTGCGCTGCGTGATGAGGGTGTTCTGGCACTCGACGAACCAGTTGCGCGCTATGCCCCGGAGCTGAGCACCGTCGCCGGACCGCCGGGTTCGCCCCCGATCACCCTGCGACACCTGTTGAGCATGACCTCTGGACTCAGCACCGACGACGCGTGGGCCGATCGTCATCTCGATTTCACGGCCGAGGAAATCGACGAGGTCTACTCCGGCGGGCCGACGTTCTCGCACCGGCCAAATGCCACCTACGAGTACAGCAACCTCGGCTTCGCCATGATCGGGCGCGTCGTCCAGCGGACCACTGGCAGTCGGGTTCAGCAACACATCACCGATCGATTCCTGCGTCCGCTCGCGCTACACGACACAACATGGGTGCAACCCACGCACGACAACTGGGCGCGTCCGTATCGCGTCGAGGACGATCAGATCGTGCGCGACCTTCCCGACCCGATCGGAGACGGCGAGTTGGCCCCCATGGGGGGCCTTTGGAGCACGGTCGCCGATCTCGCCCAATGGGTCGCATGGTTCGACTCAGCTCTCACCGCACCCGACGAGCTCGGTGGTGCGCTTTCGGCAGCATCACGACGCGAGATGCAACGAATGCACACCTACATCGGCGTGACCACTGTTGCTGGCCGCACTTCGCCTGCCGGCTACGGCTTCGGACTGAACATCCGCGACGACGCCACCCTCGGCACCATCGTCGCTCACGCCGGCGGACTGCCTGGTTACGGCAGCAACATGCGATGGTTTACCGGCCGCGGCGTAGGTGTGGTTGCGCTCTCGAACACTTTCTACGCGCCGATGAGCGTGCTCACCATGCGTCTGATGGCGACGTTGCACGAACACGGCGTTGTGCCCACCGCTGCCACCCCGGCTGCGCCAGCGTGGACGGCAGCGGCTCGACGATTGGTCGAGTTGCTCAACAACTGGGACGACGCTGCGGCCGCAGATCTGTTCGAGGACAACGTCGCGCTCGACGTGGCGCTCTCCCGCCGCTGCGCCGAAGCTGCGGCCCTGATCGCAACGCACGGAGAACTACGAATCACCGAGTTGCGACCAACATCAGCTGCGAGCGGCGACTTCGAAGTACGCGGTTCAGGATCGGCCGTGCGGATCTATCTAGAGCTGAGTCCGTCGCCGGGCGCACCGGTACAGGCATACACAATTCGCCGCTAACCCATGACTCCACCGTAGGGCCTTTAGTCCCATCGGCGAGAGTCCACCGCCCCTGATCACCCACCGCTCGCCCGCGTAGCGTCGCTGGCATGTCGTCAACCCCAGCTCTGCGTATCCCCCGGACCATGTGTGTGCTCGCCAGCGGGCTGTTGCTCGCCATCAGCGGCTGCGCTGCCGACGCGAACGACGCGGTCGAGACAACCGTTGCCGACGACTCTCCCGCAGAGGCAACCTCCACGACCGAAACTCCGCTCCCGATGGGCGACATCGTGGCTACGGCTCTCACCAATCAGGTCTTCACCCAATTGGCTGGCATGGCGCTCGACGCAGGGCTGGTCGAGGCACTGCGTGGGGGACCGTTCACTGTCTTTGCGCCCACCGACGCCGCCTTCGAAAAGGTGCCGCTCGACCTACTGCACGCGGTGCAGGACGATCTTCCGACGCTGACCACAGTGCTCACCCATCACGTAGTGGAGGGCGTCATCGAACCCGGCCAACTCGTGGCAGGCGAACTGACCACCCTTGCAGGCACCACGCTGACAGTCACCGTCGTTGACGGCGTCACCTACGTCGAGGGCAACGCCGTCGGCCCCGGTGTAGAAGCGACCAACGGCTACGTCTACGTCATGTCCGACGTGCTCGTCCCCGCCATCGGCGACATCGTCGACGTGGCGACCACACTCCCCGGATTCGCGACACTCGCCGACCTCGTGACGCAAGCCGACCTGATCGAAACCTTGAAGAGTGACGGACCGTTCACGGTGTTCGCACCGCTCGACTCTGCGTTCGAAGCCTTGCCGACAGCAACCCTGAATGCCGTCCTCGCCGACCCCGACCTGCTCGCCACTGTCCTCACCTACCACGTCGTCGCCGGGGCTCTCACCACCGACATGCTGGAGGCGGGCACTCTCACCACGGTGGCCGGTGTTGATCTCACCATCACCAAGGAGGACGGCGTGACGTACATCGACGGCAACCCGATCCTCGTTCAGAACGTGCGAGCGACCAACGGTGTGATTCACGTACTCGGTTCGGTATTGGTGCCCGAGTCGTAGTACGCCGACGCAATACTTCACTGCATCGATCCAGTAGTAGCCACCGACCCGAACGCCGACCCTCACGCGCGGCGCGCAGCAGCAGCAGTTGATTTGTTACGCGCCGGCGGCAAACTGGCGTGTCCCGAAGACTTGCCGCTGGCGGCGCGTCGCGACGATCTTCTCGCCGCGATTCGCGACCACCAGGTGGTGATCGTCGCCGGCGAAACGGGATCTGGCAAAAGTACGCAGCTACCCAAACTGTGCCTTGAGCTCGGGCGCGGCGTGAACGGCCTAATTGGGCACACGCAACCGCGGCGGGTTGCTGCTCGCACCATCGCCGAACGGGTTGCAGAGGAACTGGGCACTCAGCTCGGCGACACCGTTGGTTATACGGTGCGTTTCACCGACACCGTTGGCGACAACACGCTGGTGAAGGTGATGACTGACGGCATTTTGTTGGCAGAGATACAGCGCGATCGCATGTTGCGTCGTTACGACACGCTGATCATCGACGAAGCCCACGAGCGCAGCCTGAACATCGACTTCCTGCTCGGGTATCTCGCGCAACTGTTGCCAAAGCGGCCAGATCTCAAGGTCATCGTGACCTCGGCCACGATCGACACAGTGCGCTTCAGCAACCACTTCGCCGGCAGCGACGGCGAAGGCGCGCCGATCATCGAAGTCACCGGGCGAACCTTCCCGGTCGAGATGCGGTATCGGCCCATACAAACCGACAGCGATCAGGTGCAGTCGGTCGTCGACGCGCTCGACGAGTTGGAACACGAGGGCGACGGCGACGTGCTCGTGTTTCTTTCGGGGGAACGAGAGATTCACGACACGGCCGATGCCTTGCGGCGCCACTTCGCATCCCGAGCCTCACGCGTCGGCCGATCAACAACTGTGCTGCCGCTGTATGCCCGGCTTTCCGCCGTCGAACAACACCGCATCTGGCAGTCACACGACGACCGACGGGTAGTGCTCAGCACCAACATCGCCGAGACGTCATTAACGGTTCCCGGGGTGCGCTATGTGATTGATGCTGGGGCCGCGCGAATGTCGCGTTACAGCCACCGTCTAAAGGTGCAGCGACTACCAATCGAGCCGGTGTCGCAGGCATCGGCCAACCAACGCGCCGGACGCTGCGGGCGAGTCGCACCTGGCGTTTGCATCCGTCTGTACGACGAGGACGACTTCGCCGCCCGACCCGAGTTCAGCGAGCCCGAGATTCTGCGCACCAACCTTGCCTCGGTCATCCTGCAGATGACTGCCCTCGGACTCGGTGATGTCGCCGCCTTCCCGTTTCTAGATCCACCCGATTCGCGATCCGTCCGCGACGGATTCGCACTTCTGGAGGAACTAGGAGCGATCGAGCCGAGCACCGGACGCCTGACCACGATCGGCAAGCAGTTGGCGCGGCTGCCAGTCGACCCGCGCCTTGGCCGCATGGTACTGGAGGCATCGCGACACAGCTGCGTGCGCGAGGTGACGATCATCGCCGCGGCGCTGAGCATTCAGGACCCGCGGGAACGCCCAGCCGAGCATCGGGTTGCCGCCGACGAGGCGCACCGACGCTTCGAAGTTGCGGGCAGCGACTTTCTCACGCTGGTCAAACTTTGGGAGTACCTACGTGAACGGCAACATGCCTTGAGTAGCAGCCAGTTCCGAAAGCTGTGCCGCACCGAGTACCTGAACTACCTCCGCGTGCGTGAATGGCAAGACCTCTTCAGCCAACTGCGGCAGATCGCCGGTCAGATCGGAATTCGTCAGGGCCATGGTCCGAATGGAGTAGAAGCTGGCCATCCCGATCGCGTCCATCAGGCACTCCTCGCCGGTCTGCTCAGCCACCTGGGGTTTCGCGATGGGGCCACGCGCGACAGCGGCAGTCGGGAGTATCGCGGTGCGCATGGTTCGAAGTTCATGATCGGCCAGGGATCTGTTGTTGGCAAGGTCTTGCCGCGTTGGGTGATCGCCGCCGAGTTGGTGGAAACCAACCGATTGTGGGGCCGCATGGTCGCGACCGTGCAGCCCGAATGGGCGGAATCGTTGGGCGGTCACCTCGCCAAGTACTCCTACGGCGAACCGCATTGGGATTCGCAGCGCGGCGCCGCGGTGTGCATCGAGCGCGTGTCGCTCTACGGGTTGCCGATCGTTTCCGGCCGCACGATCGGCTACGACCGCGTCGATCCGGTTGAGGCGCGGGAACTCTTCATTCGTTGCGCGCTGGCAGAGGGCGACTGGAGTACCCATCACGACTTCTGGAAGCACAATCAACGGTTCCTCGCCGACCTGAAGGGCTGGGGTGAGCGAGTTCGACGCGTCGATCTGGTCGACGAGGAGACGGTGTATCGGTTCTACGAGCGGCGGGTGGGGTCGCAGGTGGTGAGCACGCGGCACTTCGACCGCTGGTGGAAGCGCGAGCGTGCGCAGCAGCCCGAGCTGCTGACCATGCGGTTGGAGGATTTCGTCAACAGTCCAGTGAGCGACGAGGACTTCCCCACCGTGTGGCACGCAGGCCCGCTGCAGCTCGCTATCACCTATCGCTTCGACCCTGGCACCGAACTCGATGGAGCGACCGTGCACGTGCCGCTCGCCGCTCTGAATCAGGTGGAGCCGGTTGGGTTCGACTGGGGCGTTGCTGGCTTTCGCGCGGATCTGGTCGGTGCGATGTTGCGGTCGTTACCCAAGGAGCATCGACGAGAGCTTGTGCCAATGACCGATGTCATCGATCGAGTCGCCGGCGCGCTCGGGCAGCCGACATCGTGGGAGGACGGCACCTCTTTGGCCGCAGCACTCACCACAACGCTGCGCGACACGATCGGAATCGATGTCCCACCCGAAGCGTTCGACACCGAGAAGACGCCATCGCACCTGCGCATTACGTTCTCGGTAGACGACGAGAAAGGCACGCCGCTCATTACCGGCAAGAACCTGCTCGCCCTGCGCAAGCAGCTGAAGTCGCGTATGCGCGCCACGATTGCACGCGAAGCCCCCATCGAAGAGCGGACCGGAATCACCAAGTGGGATTTCGCCGAGTTGGCGCGCGAAGTGACGACCACTCGCGGCGCAGTTCCCGTGCGCGGCTATCCAGCCCTGCTCGACGATGGCGACAGCGTCAGCATCCGAGTCTTCACGACTACCGACTTGCAGACGAAGGTCATGCGCAATGGCGTTCGGCGACTGTTGTTGTTGGCGGTGCCGGTTTCAAAGCGCGCGATCGAGCGCGATCTCAGCAGTGATGCGCGACTGGCTGTTGCTCGCTTTGCCTCGTTGTCGATCGAGCAACTGGCAGGTGACTGCCTGACTGCCGCGGCAGATCGAGTGCTCGCCGACTTTGGTGCGCTGCCGTTCACCGCCGAACGCTTCGAGGCTCTGGTGAGCGCAGCGCGCGACCAACTCCCCGACGGCGTGGCAATTGCGCTGAGCCATGCGTGTGAGGTCATCGCCGCTGCCAACGCAGTCAACGAGCGCCTCGCTCGGCTCGTGGCCCCCGCCGTCGCGCCCGGCGCCGACGATGCACGACAGCAACTCGGTCGGCTGGTACGCCCCGGCTTCGTCACCGCCGCGGGCATTGGCCGGCTCGGTGACCTCTTGCGGTACGTGAAAGGCATCGAGCACCGGCTGACCAAGCTGCCCGAGAACCCCACACGCGACGCAACGACACTGCGCTCAATCGCGCTGTTGGAACGTCGCTACATATCGCTGCTGCGGCGACTGGATCACGACGAGATCACGCCCGATGTCATCGACCTCGGTTGGCTGCTCGAGGAACTGCGGATCAGCCTCTTCGCCCAACAACTGGGCACCCCCCGATCGGTCAGCATCCAGCGAGTCACCAAGGAACTCAACGCACAAGGCGCCTGACGCTCGGTGCGGGGGGCTTCGTGCCGCTGCGGGGCCATCCGGGGGTTTCGTGCCCGCAAGCGTGCATGTAACCCCCGGCAGTTAGGTGAGCCCGTCGAAGGCTGGGGGATAAACGACCATTCCTTTGAGGGTGTCGTCGCTCGCGTCGTAGGTCGTCAGCAGCATCACTTGTGCGGATTCCGGCGCGGCCCATTCGGGGAGGTGCATCTCGATTCCGTGCGGTACGGAGAACTGGAAGCCGAAGCGTGAGTAGTACTTCACACTGCCCTCGAGCACGACGAGTGGTTCACCGCGCTGATCGGCCAGCGCGACAACCGCCCGCACCAATTGGCCACCGATCCCCTGCTTCTGGTGTACGGGATCGACGGCGAGCGGTGACAGCAGCATTATCGGCCGATTCCCCGACGCGTTGTGCATCGACGCGCCGCTGATCATGACATGGCCGACGATTTCACCATCGCGCTCGGCGACTAAAGCCAACTCGGGCACGTACTGCGGTGACGCACGAATGCGGTCCACCAAGTCGGCCTCAATATCCGAACCAAAGGCGGCGGCGACCACTCGTCGAATCGAGGCGTTGTCGTTAGCGGCCTCGCGACGAATCACCGCGATAGCCACGCCAGGGGTGGGCGTTCGGAGAGATTGAGTGGCATCACCGAACCGTCGGCGCGGAGCAGGGCTGGCGAGTCGCTCTGCAACAGGCTGCCGTCGGGGATACGCGCCAGCATGGTCGCCATCACCTCCGCCGCTTGTAGCGACAGCGCGTGCAGCGAGCGATGCCGGTGCTCACGGGTGCCGACGTGGATCTGCGCAATCGACTCTGGCCCGTATCGACGGGCGATGTCGATCAACATTGCGATCTCGACGCCCCAGCCCTGAACGAATGGCAACTGCTCGAGCACGACGCGGCGGCCGGCGTACTCGCCAGCGAGCGGCTGGTGGAGGCCGGTCAGTTCCGGGTAGTACAGCGACAGCAGCGGCCGCGTGACCAGTTCGGTCGTGCGCCCGCCGCCACCCATCTGGGTCGGTCGGTGCGACACCGCCTTGACCAGCGTCACAGACTCGTCGTTGAGCAATGGGCCGAGCAGGCGCGAAACCCAATGTGGCTCGAAGCTGGTGATGTCGCCATCGAGCCAAACAACGAAGTCGCCGGTACTGGCCGCAAGGCTCGCCCACAACGCGTTTCCTTTGCCGTGCCCCTCCCCCAAACGGGAGTGGATGTCGTCGATGCGTACGACGGTTCCTCCTACGCTGGCCGCTACCGCCGCTGTTTCGTCGGTACTGCGATCGTCGAGAACGATCAACTCGTCAACGAGCGGCAGCCGTTCGATCAGCTCGTGGCGGATCGCTGAAACCAGCGGCCCAATCGTGGCGGCCTCGTCGCGGCAGGGAATGCAGAGCGACACCGTGCGCCCGCCCTTGGCCTCGAGCACGGAATCGATGGAGTGATCACTCGCCTCGAACGAACGAATCGTTGGCTTCATCACGGGTCAGTATTCTCCTCTGTCATGCCGTCGAGCGAGATGTTCTTGTACGGAGTCATCAACGCCAGCCCCGACTCGCTGAACACGGATTCGATCGTGTCGACTCCGGATCGGGCGTTGGCGCGTGCACGGCAATTGTTGGCCGACGGGGCCAATGGGCTCGATCTCGGTGGCCAGGGCAGCACCGACGCTGCCAGCGTGGTGCCGTGGGAGGCAGAGTGGGAACGAATGCGCGAGCTGATCCCTGCGCTCGCGCAACTGGCGGTGCCGTTCAGTGTCGATACGTGGCGCCCGGAGGTGCTGCGCCGAGCGCTGCAGAGCGGCGCAACGGTGATCAACGCCGCCGACGGCATGCAGGCCGACGAGATGTGGCAGGTCGCAACCGAGTTCGATGTACCGATCGTGATCCCGTTTCTGAGTGGGCTGAACCCGCGAGCGATGGAGATGGTGCGTCGCGATCCCGTCGACGCAATCATCGAGTTCTTCGACGACCGATTGCGCGATGCCGACCGTTACGGGCTGCGGCATCGGTGCGTGCTCGACCCGGGCACCGGCTTCGCGCCATCGAACTGGCCGTGGGACGAGCGATACCTCTACCAGAAGCGTGTGTACAGCAACCTGGCAGCCATGCGCGTCTTCGGACTGCCGCTGTACATCGCGCTGCCCTGGAAAGAAACCGCGCAGCACGACGAACTGTTGGAGATCGTCATCGCCAATCGGCCCGAGTTTGGCCGAGCGCACTACCCGGCCAAGGTTCGCGCCTTCGAACGCCGGGCCGCTTGACCGGCGGGTCATAGTCGCAGCGCACCGCGAGGGGTGATCTCGGCGGCGGGCAAGTCGCGTTCCCAACCTTGCGGGCACAACTCGGGCGCCAACTCGCTGAGCGGCGCCAACACGAATCGGCGCTCGAAGATGCGCGGGTGGGGCACAGTGAGTGCCTCGCTGGCGATGGTGACGTCGTCGTAGAACAACAAATCGACGTCGAGCGTTCGTGGGCCCCAGTGCAGGACGCGTTGACGCAACGCGTTGGCCTCGATTCGTTGGCAGCGGCGGATCAGCGCGTATGGGTCGAGCGGGGTCTCGATCTGCACCACCATGTTGAGATACGGGCCTTGATCGTCGGGCCCACCGACGGGCGCCGTCTCGAAGACCTGCGACTTTGCGACGACATTGCCCAGCTCGCGCACCGCGAAGCGCAGGTAGCGCTCGCGATCGCCCAGATTGCTGCCCAATGCGAGGTAGGCGGTGTGTGCGACCAGCGGCGGCGCCGCAGCTTCGGCGCGCGTACGAACGATCTTCACCGCCGTGTGCTTCACTTCCTCTGGGATCGGCGGGCGGAGCTTGGTGAGCGTCACCTCAACCTCTTCGACGAGATCGAACTCAAGAACGACATCGGCCACCTTTGCCGCCAACCGCTCGAGCAGAATGTCCTTGCTGTCGCGGGCCAGTTCAGCGACACGTTCGCAAACCAGGCCGTAGTGCACCGTCGCTGCCAGCTCATCGCTGCGGCCCGCTTCGTGCAGGTCGACACCGATCGAGAGGCTGATGCTGATCGGTTGTGCGGCCTCGCGTTCGTGCGGCAAAGCGCCGATCACGGTGAGCACGCGCAGATCGTCGATCACGATTCGGTCCACGGGGACCTCCCTTCGAGGGGGTCACGCTATCCCTGGCAACACGCCCTTTGAACGCAGAAGAGGCCCCCTCGGATTGCTCCGAAAGGGCCTCTGGTGTTACCGGGTGGAGGTGAGGGGAATCGAACCCCTGGCCTCAACAGTGCGATTGTTGCGCTCTACCAACTGAGCTACACCCCCGTCGGAGAGCCGAGTGTAGCGGTGAGACTCCTCACCCTGAAAGAGTTAGGCCGCGTTGAACCAGTTCTGCTGGCTGTACGCACTATCCGTTCCGTAGTCGCGCAGCTGAACGAGCTTGTAGCAGAAGCCACACAGCGAGACGAACGACACGGCGAAGGTGAAGACCATGACACCGTTCTTCGTCGTCGCCGCAAGGAAGGCGCTGATGCCGACGGTGAGCACAAGGACGAACAGGATGTTCGACCGGCGACGGCGCACCAGTTCGCGCTGGCTCACCTTGTGCATGTGCACCTGGCGGTGGCCGCGTGTCGAGTCGCCGGCGTGGCTGCGCTGCAGCGAACCTTCGTGCATGCGGGGACGGGCGTGACCGGCAGTCTCGTCGCGGTGGTGCTGTTCGAGCACTGCCGAACGACGCACGTCGCCGGGGCGGCCATGCATGGCGTGCGAGCGCTGCTGCGTCGAGCGCTGCATCGGCTGGGGCGACTGGGCGAGGGGCCGGGCCATGCCCCGCATCGGCACCATCGTGCGGGTGGGCACGGCGCGCTGCAAGGTGGACAACTGGCGACGGAAGTCGGTGACCGACGAGTTCGGCCGGTTCTCGACCCTGGAACGCAATAGCGGCGGCACGATGACTGCCAGCCATACGGCGGCAACTGCGAGAAGTACGAATGATTGCATCAGTTGCTATTCCCTGTTCGTTGGGTTGCGATGAGGTTGACTGAGCTGAAACTTGAGGCGCTAGGCCAGATTCGATTTGTTACGATTCTACTACATTCGTAACGACGGACGCAACGTTACCTGTTCTTCGGTAAGTACCAGAGCGACCTCCAGTCTTTTCCCACAGGGCCACCTCGCCGATGACCATGCCCCGATCGGCCGACTTACACATGTCGTAGATCGTGAGCCCAGCAATGGCGCAGGCATGGAGGGCTTCCATCTCCACCCCGGTGCGGTCGACTGTGTCAACCGTCACCTCGATCTCAATGAAATCGTCTCCGATCTCGAAATTGACGTGTACAGACCCTACTAATAGCGGATGACAGAGCGGAATCATGTCGCTGGTGCGCTTGGCAGCCTGGATGGCGGCGACCCGAGCGACGGCGAGAACATCGCCCTTGTTGACCTCCCGGTTGGCCACCGCCACCGTCGTGGCTGGCAACATGAAGACCTTGCCGCGGGCGGTCGCTCGCCGGTGGGTGGGTTCTTTGGGGGTCACATCAACCATTCGCGCCCTCCCCAGAGGGTCGAGGTGTGTGAAGGACAAGTCACTCATCTGTCATGAGACTGTAGCCGAACGAGCCTGGAAGCTGGTCAGCCGCCGATTTGGCTCATCGTTCGGCGTGGACGCACAAACGTCACCTGGCCGATCTGGTGCCCAGCCCACTTGAGACCGACTGCCCGCTGAATCTCGGCGGCCAACTGGTCGTCGTCGGCATCGGCGCGCATGAGGTCGCGCAGATTGAACTCGTCGGTGGCAAATAGGCAAGTGCGCAGCTGCCCCTCGGCGGTCAGGCGCACCCGATCGCAGTCGCCGCAGAACGGCTTGGTGACCGATGGGATCACTCCCACGGTGCCCCCACCGTCGAGGTAGCGCCAGCGATCAGCTGGCGCAGCACCCCGCGCCGGCACCGGTTCCAGTGGGAACGTCGCTGCCAGTGTGGCCACGATTTCGTCCTGGCCGACCACCTTGTCGTGCAACCAGTGACCGGAGGCATCGAGCGGCATGAACTCGATGAAGCGCACTTCGGCGCCGATTTCGCGGCCGAAACGCGCCAAATCGACGATCTCGTCGTCGTTGACCCCGCGCTCGATCACCGCATTGATCTTCACCGGGGAAAACCCGGCTTCCTGGGCGGCGCTGATGCCGTCGAGCACACGGGCAAGCTCGTCGCGACGGGTGATCCGCAGGAACTTGTCGGGTTGCAGCGTGTCGAGGCTGATGTTGACCCTGTCGAGGCCCGCTTCGCGCAGTTCGTTGGCCACGACCCGAAACGTGGCGGCGTTGGTGGTGATCGACAGATCAGGCTTCTGTCCGGCCAGCGGCGAGGCTGAATCAGCGGGAACCCGCAGTTGTGCCAGCTTGCGCACCAGCACCGGAAGGTGCGCACGTACGGTCGGCTCGCCACCGGTGAGTCGCAGCCCATCGACGCCAAAACGTTCGACGAAGACCCGTGACAGCCGCTCGAACTCCTCGAAGGTCAGCACTTCGCTGCGGGGCAGCCACTGCATACCTTCCTCCGGCATGCAATACGTGCAGCGGAAGTTGCAGCGATCGGTGATGGAGAGTCGCAAATCCCGAATCGTGCGCCCGAAGGAGTCGACCAAATCCACTGCGTCACCCTACCGAGAGCAGCATCGTTGGCACCGAGCCGCCGGGAGCGATCCCGGTGCCGTCGGCCACGACCGCAATTGCGTTGGCCAACGAGGTCGCTGCCAACTGGTGGCTGCCCTGCGACCCGACCGAAGCAATGTGGAGTCGGCCGTCGGCCTCGAACTCGGCGAACACGCGCATGTAGTGCACCTTGCCATCCGGCCGCCGCGGCAACCCTTCGTCGGCGATGGCTGGTACCAGTGGCCGATCGAGCTTGGTGTTTCCCATCATCTGCAGCAACCCGGGACGCGCCAGCAGTTCGAAGCTGACCAGCGAGCTGACCGGATTCCCAGGAAGACCGAACACAGGGATGGCGCGGCCGCGCGACTCGATGAGTCCGAATGCGAAGGGCTTCGCCGGACGGATGGCAATCTGCATCCAGCGCATGTCGGCAATGCGCGAAAGCACTGCCTTGACCACGTCGTAGTCGCCCATGCTGACGCCGCCGCTGGTGACGATCGCGTCGCACTCCGATGCGGCGTCGCGAAGCACCGCTTCCAACGCCGCTTCGTCGTCGCGCACGACACCGAAATCGACCGCATCGCAGCCGGCGGCGCGGACGAGACCGAGCAGCATCGTGCGATTGCTCTCACGGATCTGGCCGGGCAACAACGGCGACCCGTCGTCGATCAATTCGTCGCCGGTGGAGAGGACGGCAACTCGCGCCCGCGGGATGACGAGCACCGTGGCGGCGTTCACACTGGCCAGCACAGCGGCGACGGCTGGCGTGATCACCGTTCCCGGTGTGTACAGGATCGTGCCCGCGTGAACGTCGTCGCCACGAGGTCTGATGGCGGCACCAGCCGCGACGCTGCGCTGTATCGCGACACGGCGACCGTCGTCAAGGCGCTCCGTGTCTTCCACCATCACGATCGCATCGGCACCAGCAGGCACTGGAGCGCCGGTCATGATGCGAATCGCTTCACCCGCTTGCAGCACGTGGTCGGAGTGCGCACCGGCGGCGACGTCGGCGACGACCGGCAACTCCGTGGGAGCACTCGTTGTCGCAGCCGCGATAGATGCAGCGACGACTGCGTAGCCGTCGACCGCGCTGTTCGCGAACGGCGGCACGTCTTCGGCCGCCACTACCGGCTCGGCCAGAACAAGCCCGGTCGATTCACGGCAGGGCACAGAGACACCACCGGCGGCCGGGCAGCGGTCGAGTACATAGGCACGCGCCTCAGCGATGTCGATCACGCGCCCCACGGTACCGTGAGCCCGTGACCACGTACTCGCCGTTCACCGCCGCTCACAGCCCGGATGGCCACAACGTGCAATGGGCGACGTGGGCTGGAGATGGATCGGAAACCACCAACATTCGTTGGGAGAACGAGGGCTTCACCGTCAGCGGAATCGTCGGCGAAGCCGCGGGACGAGAACACGTTCAGTACGTGTTACGGCTGACTGCCTCTTGGCAAGTTCGCCAGTTCTTGCTCTTCCGAGATCTGGACGAGCCCGACCTCTGGCTCGCCACCGATGGCAGCGGCCGCTGGGGAGAGATGAACGGTGCTCATCGCACTGAACTCGACGGTTGCTACGACATCGAGCTGGCATGCACGCCCCTCACGAAAACGTTGCCCATTCGACGACTGCCGCTGCTCGACGGCGACACGGCAGAGCTGCCCGTCGTCACCATCAACCCCGACACTCTGGAAGTGTCCCCCAGCCTCCATCGCTACACGCGAATTGGGGCCAACCGGTGGCTTCACGAGGATTCGCGTGACGGATCTTCGATCGAGTTCGATGTCGATGAGTTCGGACTTGTCGTCGATTACCCCGCGTTGTTTCGACGCGTGTCGTAGAGCGCGCGCAACTCGTCCGCGTCGGGCAGTCGGCGCATCGGTTCGCGCAGAGTGACCAGGTTCATCGCAGCCATGTTCTCGCGCAACCAACGCGAGACTCGCGCAGGGTGCCGTGCTGCCACTTCACGAGCTACCCATCCGATGACCTTGCGGATGAAGAACTCCTTCTCCGGTAGCAAGTGCTGCGCGTACGCGAAGAAGCGGTCGAGTTCTTGGTCGCGCTTCAGCAAGGTGCCTAACCCGAGCACCGCCGCACGGCGAATCCAATAGTCGGGGTCGCGAACCCAACGGTCGAGATGTTCGAGCACTGCGTCGGGTTCGCGCGCGGCAAGATCGGCGACGACAGATCCGGCGAGAGGGTCGAGCAGCGCCCATGTCCGGCAGTCGCCAAGGGTGCTGTACAGCCACGGAACGTCGGCGACGCCAATGAGCTTCGGCCTCGCTCGCAATAGCTCGATTGCCGCCGACCGACACTCATGAATCGGGAAGGCCCACAACGCATCAGCGAGCGCAAACAACTCTTCGTGCGTCAGCATCCCGTGATCCGACTCGTGCGACTTCAACCAACTCTTCACGATCGCCCGCATCGCGGGGACAGAAACACCAAGATGCTGCAACTCGCTCTTCAGGTACGCGCGCTCCGCTTCCGCTCGCTGGGGGGTGCCTGCCGCGGCGAGTTGCTGGCAGAGGCGATCAGCGACGACCGCTGCGTTCACGTGCTGCGACTGTTGAGCCACTCGCGGAACGGCGCACCGATCTCGTCGTCCTTGAGGGCGAGATCGACAACGGCGGTCAACCATCCGAATGGATTGCCCGTGTCGTAACGGCTGATCGAACTCACGACGCCGTGAAACGGACCTTCTGCCGCGAGGATCTTCAGCGCGTCGGTGAGTTGAATCTCGCCGCCTGCACCGGGCGGCAGACGATCAATGGCATCAAACACGCTCGGCGCGAGAACGTAGCGGCCAATCAGAATCAAGTCGCTGGGCGCCTCATGCAGAGGTGGCTTCTCCACCATCGACCGCACTTGCACGACGCCTTCTGCGTCGACTTCGCCCACAGTGTCGACGACGCCGTACGCGCTGACCTCGGAGGCTGCCACGCGCTTGAGTCCCACGGCACTACCGCCGGATGCCGCAGCCACATCCGCCATCTGCGCAAGCAGTGAGCTATCGCCCATGATCTCGTCGGGCAGCAGAACTGCAAAGGGTTCGTCGCCCACCGCTTCGCGGGCGCAACCGACTGCGTGCCCGAGGCCATGCGGGTCGTCCTGGTACGCAAAGCTGATGCGAGCGCTGTCGGCGGTGCGCTGCAGCCGATCGGCGAGCGCACCACGACCAGAGCTGCGCAGCTTGGCCATCACCTCCGGCGCCGGCTGGAAGTAGGCCTCGATCGCTGGCTTGGCGTGGCTGGTGATGATCACGACGTGATCGAACCCCGCGCCGACGGCCTCGTCGATGATCAGCTGCAGCGCCGGTGTGTCGATGATCGGGAGCAGCTCCTTTGGCACGGCCTTCGTCGCCGGAAGGAAACGAGTCCCCATTCCGGCCGCCGGAATCACTGCCGTTCGAGCCCGCATGCTCCCCACTCTACGCAGCTATCATTCATCGCTCGATGCCGACTTACGTTTACAAATTCCTCGATACCGGCGAGACCATCGAGATTCAGCAGGCCTTCACCGACGACGCGCTCACCGAGGCCGTTCACCCGACAACCGGCGCCACCATGCAGGTGAAAAAGGTGTTTCTGCCGGTCGGCGTCACGTTCCGCGGCGGCGGCTTCTATAAGACCGATAGTCGCGGCTCAGGTTCCAAGAGCAAGTCGAGCGGCGACAAGTCGACCAGCAGCGAGTCGTCCGGCGACAAGTCGACGAGTGAGAAGTCGTCCTCGGATACCACCAGCACTTCATCGAGCTCGTCATCCAGCTCGGGCAGCGGGGCGTCATCCACGACGACCTCAGCGGCGACATCACCTAGCTCCGAGTAAACACGACACGCACCGCTATGGTGCGCTCAGCGCTTCCCCCGAGCTTGAAACCAACGCTGGGAGAATTGCATGCTGCTGCTGTCCCGTTTGCGCCTCGCGCTTGCGCGCCGGCCATGGTTGTATTGGGTCGCCGTCGCGTTGTGCGCCTCACTGGTCTGGCTCACACTGTCAGCGAAGCACGCCGACCTCGACCGTCAGCGTCGACAATGGGGTGCAACGCGTCGCGTGTGGGTTGCAGCCACCGACATCGCCCCCGGCGAACTCGTCAATAGCGTCGCGCGCGACTATCCAGTGGCAATGGTTCCAGCAAGTGCGATCGACGACGAGCCGAGAGATGCGATCGCGGCCACAAGAATTGTTGCTGGCGAGGTACTCGTCGACAGCGACCTTGATGCCGCGGCTCAGCGATCACTGCCATCCGACTGGGTCGTGTTCGCGCTACCGCGCGACCACACACCATCGTTAGAAACGGGAGTCGCAGTCGCGGTGTTCGGCGGCGGTCAACGTTGGTGCGATGGCATCGTGGTCGCTGTCGGCGACAACGATCTCGACGTCGGCGTTCCACCTGAGTGCGCCGACAGTGTCAGCGTGCAGGTCGCGTCAGGAACGATCGTGCTCGGCGTCGTGACGCAAGAGGCGGTGATCTAGTTGGCGGAAACCTTGTCGGGATGCTCGATGCGGCCGTCGGCATGGCGGGCGAAACGCTCGGCGCTGCCACCGTGCACCGGATCGGGTCGATCCCACGGCCAGCCGCCGAAGCCGGTTTGCCGATAGTCGAGGAATGCCTGCTCGATTTCCGCGCGGGTGTTCATCACGAACGGCCCGTGCTGCGCCACCGGTTCGCCGATCGGTCGACCTTGCAGAACGAGGATCTCGGCACCGCTGGCACCAGCGCGCAGCGGCGCCGGTTGGTCGGCGAGCACGACGACACCAGTGTCGCTGGCGACAGATTCGCCGGCGATAGCGACCGAGCCTTCAAAGACGTAGAGCACGCGATTCGTCTCGGCATTCGCCGCAGGCGGCAACGTGATGGTGGCATCGGCGGACATCGCGACGTGCCACATCGCAATGTCGGCCTCCGGGCGCGCAGCCCACGACGACGGCGGTGGGGTTGGGGCCTTCAGGTCCGCGTACGATCCGGCGATCACCGTCACGTCGGTGACGGATCCTGCGTCGTCGACATGGTGGTGCACGGGAATGTCGCCGCTCCACAACATCGTGAAGTAGGGCTCGACCATCTTGTCGACGGCAGGAAGGTTCATCCAGATCTGAAAGAGCTCAACGGTGTTCGGGCCATCGCCATCGAGCAACGGAAACATCTCACTGTGCACAACGCCCCGACCGGCAGTCATCCATTGCACATCGCCACGTCCAAAGCGGGCAGCGGCGCCCATCGAGTCGCTGTGATCGATGTAACCCTTACGCGCAAAGGTGACGGTTTCGAACCCGCGATGCGGGTGCTCCGGAAAGCCTGGAACGGTGCTGCCGTGATACATGCGCCAGCCGTCGAGCGGTTGGAAGTCGTTGCCGATCGAACGCCCGGCAAGCGAACCCTTGGGGCCGAACGAACTGTTGCCGCTCGGATAGAGATCAAGGTGGTGGACACAGAAAAGGAACGGGTCGGTTGTCGGCCACTGAAAGCCGAGCGGAACCCGTTGCAGGATGAGCTTGTCGGTCACCCCGTCAGCGTACGCCCGTCGCCAACAGGCCCAACACGACGAAGCCGAGTGCAATTCGATAGATCACGAACGGTGCGAAGGTGCGCGTGCGCACCAGCCGCAGGGTGCCCCACACAGCCACCCATCCAGAGATTCCCGACGTAACGATGCCGACCATCATCGGAACACCGAGCCCTTCGGGTATTCCATCGCTGATCAGCTTGAACAACTTCAGTGCGACTGCGCCTGTCGTCACCGGAATCGCCATCAGAAAACTCGCCCGCGCCGCGGCGTCGCGATCGAATCCGAGGAAGCGGGCGGCAGTCATCGTGATGCCACTGCGTGAGGTACCTGGATTCAGTGCCAGCACCTGTGCAGTGCCGACGGTGAGGGCATCGCGGGCCGTGTACTCATGGAGCTGGCGATTCCCAACGCGACGGTCGGCCCACCACAACAGGACACCGAACACGATCAACGAGACGGCGATCAGAAAGGGTGTCCCCAACTGTTCGTCGATGTAGTTCTCCGCAAGTGCACCGACGGCAGCCGCGGGAACGGACGACAACACGAGCAACCACGCAAGGCGACCTTCCGGCGTGGATGGGCGCTGCCGTTGCACCACCATCGAGACACCATCTCGCACGTACACCACCAAATCGCGTCGGAAATATGCGATCACCGCCGTCAGCGTTCCGAGATGAAGTGCGACGTCGAAGGCCTTCTCGATCGAGGGTGTTTCGAAGTGGTCCCATCCGAACAGCCACGGCACGAGCAACAGGTGCCCGCTAGATGAAATCGGAAGAAACTCTGCAAGTCCCTGGACAAGACCAAGCACGATGGCATGAAGGATCGGCACGGCGTCAAACCGTACTGCCCTATTCTGTCGGGCGTGGCCTTGCTACCGTCCTCTTTCAAGGTGCGTTGGCGACCACGACGCAAACGCTTGATGTTGGTCACTGGCATGTCCGGATTTCTTGGGCGACACCTCATCGAAGCCAGCGAGCTCGGCGACTGGGAGTTGCTCTCCCCCTCGAAGGCCGCGCTCGATGTTCGTGATCGTCCGCGCGTGCTCGACGAGATCATTACCTGGAAACCGAACGTTGTCGTACACCTCGCTCATCGACACGACGATCGCGAAACGATTGTCGACGGCACCCGTTACGTGGCAGCCGCCGCAGCAGCAGCTGGCTCGCGCCTCATCCACCTCTCGACCGATTTGGTTTTCGCGGGCCAAGAACGGCCGTACAACGAACGCGACCAGCCCGACGCAGAACTCCCTTACGGGCAATGGAAGTCGGCGGCCGAACAAGTCGTGGCTCGGGCCGGTGGGAACTCGTTGGTGATCCGCACGTCGTTGCTCTATGGCACCGACCAACTAGCAACCATCCAACGCGATGTCGCCGCAGTCGTTGCTGGGCGCAGCACCATGCGCTTCTTCACCGACGAATTCCGCTGTCCGGCGCACGCCGACGATGTCGCTACTGCCATCGTCACGCTGGCGGACCGAGTCGACGTCACGGGCATCTTGCACGTTGCTGGGCCGCAGGCCCTCAGTCGCGCGTCGCTCGCCGGTGTGTTCGCAGCACGAATCGGCGCCGACCCCCAGAAGCTCCCAACATCCACGGTGCGCGAGAGCGGGCTGAACAGACCGACGAGAGTCGTACTCGATAGCTCGAACGCGGCACGGCTCGGCATTCGTTGCCGTTCGGTCGAGGAAGCCCTACGGAGTTAGGCGCCAGACAGCGTGACGTCGCGAATCGCGATGGTCACGCCAGCAGCGCTCATCGGCAACCAATCAACGTCGTTGCCGATCTCGGCCACATCGAGCAGCATCCGCTGCAACGTCGATGCGATCGTGAACTCGCGAATCGGCGCACCTACCGTGCCGTTCGTGATCACCAAGCCGGACGCACCAACCGAGAAGTCGCCGCTGATCGGATTGACCCCGCTGTGGAGTCCTTGGACCGATTGCACCAGCACGCCGTCGTCGATGTCGGCGATCATCGCCGCTTGATCGCGAGAGCCAGGTCGCAACTGCAACGCCAAACAGCCGACGCCAGGTGTGCCTTTGAAACCACCGCGCACGGCGTTACCAGTGCTGCGCGTGGCGGCACGGCGCGCGCTGTAGCTGTTGTGCACGAAGCCCTGCAGAACACCGCCATCGATCAGCGCGTTGCGTCGCGCCGCCAGACCTTCTCCGTCGAGATCCGTTGCGGTATACGCCAACGGGTTGGTGGGATCGTCGACGAGCGTCACGATTGGGTTGGCCACTTGGTCGCCGAGCCGGTCCTTGAACAGGCTGCGCCCCTTCGCCACGGCCTCACCGTTCAGCGTGCTGGCGATGACACCGAGAAACATGGCGGTGACATACGGATCGAACACGACCGTCACGCGCTTGCTAGCTGGCTGAGTCGCACCGAGTAGACGAGTTGCCCGATCGGATGCATCGCGCGCAGCCTTGGCGACATCGAAGTCGTCGGGTGAGCGGCCGACACTGAACCCGAAACCGCTCTGCGTCTCGTCGCCTTCGTTTGCCAGCGTGCCGACCGACACATAGCAACCGTTTTCACGACCGGAGCGTCGGATGCCTGTGTTCGTGGCAACCGCCATCTCGACTGCCACGTCGGCGTAGGTCGAGTCTTCGACTCGAACCCGCGAATCGATAGCAAGGGTCTGACGTTCCAACTCTTTCGCAAACGCGATCTTGCGATCGGTGGGAAACGAGGCGAGCGTCTCGTTCCACAGTTCCTGTGCAACAACGTCGACGCCATCTGGCTCGGCTAGGCCCGCCCACTCGTCGCGCGTGCCGAACGCGACGTTGTCGCGAGCTTCGGCCAACACATCGGCGATCGCTGACGGATCGAGCGTGCCCGCATAGGCGAATCCGGTACACCCATCGCGAATGATGCGGATTCCGATGCCTTCGCTCTGCGCGCTGACGAAGTGCTCGACCTCGCCCTCGTAGACACGCACATCGGTTTCGATGTCGCGGCTGACGAAGGCTTCCACCTGCTCGCCTGGCTTTGCCTGCGCAACAACACGATCTGCAAGGGCTAACAGTTCGCCACTCAGCCGTGAGTCGCTCACGCGGCCGTACCGCCGATCGTCATCGACTTGACCCGAAGCGTCGGTTGCCCGTCGCCGACGGGCACACCCTGCCCATCTTTGCCACACGTACCGGGATTGCCCATGGCGAAGTCGTTGCCCAGCAAGTCGATGTCGTTGAGCACCTGCGGACCATTGCCCATCAGGTTGCCCTCGCGCAACGGATCGGTGATCTCGCCGTTCTCGATGAGATAGGCCTCGGTCATTCCGAACACGAAGTCGCCAGAGGCGGGGTCGACGCTGCCGCCGCCAAGCTTGGCGACATACACGCCGTAGTCCGTGGCCCGCACGATGTCGCCAGGGTCTTCGTTGCCGTTCAACACATAGGTGTTGGTCATCCGCACCATCGGCAAGTATTGGTAACTCTGCCGGCGACCGTTCCCGCTCTGCGGACGACCCTCGTTGCGCGCTCGTAGGTAATCCCACATGTAGTCGGTGAGCACGCCGTTCTCGATCAGCACGTTGTACTGGCTGGCGTGGCCCTCATCGTCGAACGCAATCGCCCCCCACTCGCCGGTCATCGTGCCGTCGTCGACCAACGTCACCAGCGGCGAGGCCACCAGTTCGCCGCGCTTGCCTTGGTACACGCTGGCACCTTTGGCGATTGCGTCGGCCTCGAGCCCATGACCGCAGGCTTCGTGGAACAACACACCACCGCTGCCTTGTTTGATGACGACGGGCAGCGCGCCACTCGGCGCCGGACGCGCCTTCAGTTTGGTGAGCGCCTGACGCGCGGCATCGCGCGCCAACGCATCGACGTCGACCTTGCTGAACAGTTCGAAGCCCATCGTGTGGCCCGCGCTCTGCGAACCGGTCTGCATGCCGATGTCGCCGTCGGCGACCACGGAGATGCGAACCAATGTGCGCACCTGCTCGTCGGTTGCCCAGACACCGTCGGTGTTCGCCACCAGCACTTGCTTACGGCTGTCGCCGTAGCCAGCACTGACCTGCACAATCGAACTGCCAGCGGAACGGGCGGTTTCGTTCATGCGTTGCAGCAGCGCGACCTTGTCGGCCTTACGGACCTCGTCGGGATACTGCGTGACCGGGCTGACCACACGACTCGGACTGCGGTTGAGTGCAATCGTGCGCGTGCCGCCGTCGCCCTGACTGGCGGCCGCAGCGGCCACCTCGGCTGCGGCGCGCAGACCGGCCTCGCTGAGATCGGCCGTATGAGCGAAACCGGTGGTATCACCTTTCACTACGCGGATACCTGCGCCGCGATCACGACCACTCGTCACCTGCTCGACTCGCCCATCGTCGAGAGCGACAGAGGTCGACCGCTTGTCCTCGGCATACACCTCGGCAAAGTCGGCGCCCGTGCGCAGCGCGGCGGCCAGCACTCCTTGCAGCAATTCTTGCTCGATCACGCGTCGCAGCCTAGCTACCAGCGAGAAAACTGCTACCGGGGACGCAGCGTCCACCGTGTTCTTGAACTCTTGACGAGTACCGCACTCAGCCTCGACCAGCTTCGGCCGATAGCTATGCCATGACCAACAAACGAATCATTCGAGCGGTGGTCGGAGTGGTCGCTGCCGCTTCTAGCGCCGGTTGTGTTCCGAAGGAAGGTGTTGACGGCGTGCAGGACGCAGACACTTCCTCGTGTTCTGCCGAGCGCCGACTCGTCGAGCAAGCGGTGGAGGCCTACTTCATCCTCGAAGGATCGAATCCGACTTCGGAGGCGTTGCTCGTCCCGAACTACCTGCGCACCGAGTCGGTGTCCATGGACCTCGATACGGCAGGCAACGTCGTTGCCGCTCCAGGCAGCGGTTGCAGCTGACGCAGAACCTCCGTCACGCGAGATTGCTAGTTCGCGGGTAGACGTCGGTCGGATCAGTGAGCACGTTGATCATGTAGGGCACACCCGACGCAAACGCTCGGTCGAGGGCTGGCCCAATGTTCGCCGGGTCACTGACCGTTTCGCCGGCACCACCGAGGGCCTTCACCACGTCGTCGTAGCGCAAGCCAGGTTGCAGATCGCAGGCGACGTCCCAACCGTAGATTGCCTGCATCGGGTGTTTCTCGAGACCCCACATGCCGTTGTTGCCAACGATCATCACGACCGGCAAATTGTGGCGCACCATCGAATCGACATCCATCAAGCTGAAGCCAGCAGCACCATCCCCGAGCAACAGCACGATTTGACTGCTCGGACGAACAACGCGCGCGGCGATTGCGTAGCCAGGGCCGTTGCCGAGACATCCGTAGGGACCTGTGTCGAGCCAACAGCCCGGCTGGAACACTTCCACGAACTTGCCCGCATAGCTCGCGAAGTCGCCACCATCGCAGATCACGACCGCGTCGCGGGCCATGCGCCGACCAAGCTCGCCATAGATGCGGCTTGGCTTGATTGGTGAGGTGTCGGCAGCGAGCAACAGTGCGTCAGCGGCGCGACCCTTCTCTTCCGCCGCGCGTAGTTCACTGATCCAAGGTTCATGATCAACACGCGTTCCAGCGACCGCACAATCGGCCAGCGAGCGCAGCACCTTGTCGCTGTCGCCGACGACGGTCGGCACATCGATGTGACGTGCGCGTTGGCTGTCGGCGTCGACAACGTGGGCAACTTGTGCGGCGCCGAAACGGCCAAAGCCGAGTCGGAAGTCGAGCGGCGTGCCGAACACGACCACCAGATCCGCACGCGACTTCAGTAGTCCACGAGTACGCAAGAAGGTCAGCTCGTGGTCCGCTGGCATCGTGCCGCGGCCGAGGCCGTTGAAGAAGCACGGCACGCGCAACTGTTCTGCTGCTGCGCGCAACGAATCCCAGGCACCGTCCCAGTACACGTCGCCGCCAACGATGAATGCCGGGCGTTCGGCGCGAGCGATCTGGGCAGCCAGGGAGGCGACCGCTGCTTCGTCGGGCGTCGCACCTTCGCGTCTCTCGACGTCGGGCACCTCGCCCTCCGATGGACCGAACACGTCGAAGGGGAAGTCCACGAACGTAGGCCCACGGTGCGGTTCGAGCGCCAACCGCGCCGCCGCGTGGACCATCTTGCCGGCCGCTGTGGCATCGCCGGCCGTCGCCGCCGACTTGGTGATCGACCGCATCAAGGGGACATGATCGAACTCCTGTAGCGAGCCACTACCCCACCGCATTGCGGGGGCACGGCCGCCCAAGACGACAAGCGGCGAACCGTTGAACCAGGCCGAGGTCACCGCCGAGACGCCGTTGGTGATGCCAGGACCTGCCGTCAGGGCAGCAAGGCCCGGCTTGCGGGTGAGCTTGGCGTACGCCTCGGCGGCGAACGTGGCCGTTTGCTCGTGGCGGGTGTCGACCACACGCATTCCCTGATCACGGGCGGCCTCGTAGAGCGGCCAGACGTGTGCTCCGTTGAGGGTGAACATGGTGTCGGTGCCGAACGCCAACATGGCGGCGACGGCCTGTTGGCCGGCGTGCCCAGCAATGTGTGTGCTCATTGCCGCACCGTACCGCTACAGGGGTTGCCACGGCGCGGTTGTAACGTGGCTGCGTCATGAGGCTGCAACAAATCCGGCAACCGGCCGACCTGCGCGATCTGAGCCATCCCGAGCTTGCCGAACTGGCTGGCGAGATCCGCGACTTCATCGTCCAGGCAGTGGCTGAGAACGCTGGGCACCTCGGTAGCAACCTGGGTGCCGTCGAGCTGACGCTTGCGTTACACCGAGTCTTCGACTCACCAACCGACGCGATCCTCTGGGATACCGGTCACCAGGCATACGTGCACAAGATCGTCACCGGTCGCCAGGCAGGCTTCGAACACCTGCGCCAAGCCGGGGGTCTCTCCGGATACCCGTCCCGCGAAGAGAGCCCTCACGACTACGTCGAGAACAGTCACGCGTCAACGGTGTTGTCGTACGCCTACGGGTTCGCGGTCGCCCGCGATGCTGGCGTGAACTCGCATCGCCACATCGTGGCCGTGATTGGCGACGGCAGCATGACCGGCGGCATGGCGTACGAAGCTCTCAACAACATTGGTCACGGTAAGAAGCGCGTGATCATCGTGTTGAACGACAACGGGCGCAGTTATGCGGCCACGATCAGCAACCTCACCACAGCACTCGTTTCGCGCGAGCCGGTGACCGCAGACCAACTGACACTGCCGGAACGCATCACCGGCAAGCTGTCGAGCGGCCTCACCAAGATTCGGTTGAACCCGGTCTACGTGCGCCGGCAACGTCGACTTGAACAGTTCCTGCGCGACTTACCCTACGTTGGCGAACAGGCCGAGAAGGGTGTCGAGGCGTTCAAAGCCGCAGTGCGCGAGTTCTTGCAGCCGCCTTCGTTCTTCGAGGCACTCGGCGTTCGCTACGTCGGCCCCGTCGACGGTCACGACACCGAACAGCTCGAGCGCACGTTCAAGAACGCAATCGAGTTGTCAGCGGAAGGGCCGATCGTTGTGCACGTCCTGACACAGAAAGGTCGTGGCTATTCGCCCGCCGAAGACGACGACGAGAAGCATCTGCACGACGCTCCGATCTTCGATCCGATCATTGGTCCACCGCCAGCAGTGGTGACCGGCTACACACAAGCGTTCGCTGAAGCAATCATCAAGGAGGCGGAGGCCGATGCGCGGATAGTCGCGGTGACGGCGGCGATGCCCGGCCCGACCGGCCTACTGCCGTTTCAATCCCGATTTCCCGACCGCTTCTTCGATGTCGGCATCGCCGAGCAACACGCTGTCACCGGCGCGGCCGGCATGGCGATGACCGGCCTACGGCCGATCGTGGCGATCTACTCCACGTTCTTGAATCGCGCGTGGGATCAGGTGGTCTACGACGTTGCGATGCACCGACTCCCCGTCATCTTTTGTCTCGATCGCGCGGGCATCACCGGACCCGACGGCGCGAGCCATCACGGCGTCTACGACATGGCACTACTCGCCAGGGTTCCTGGCATGCGCGTGCTCGCTCCATCGAGCGCAGAGGAACTACAACAGATGCTGCACGATTCGATCGGGCTCGCCGACGAAGGCCCGGTCGCTATCCGTTGGCCCCGCGGCGCCGCGCACCATGTTGGCGAGCACGAGGTCGGCGTCGGGTTGCATGCGCGCAAAGTCAGCGATGGCGATGGTTCGGTGTGCATCGTGGCTGTCGGCAAGATGGTCATCGACGCGGCGAAGGCCGCCGAAGCGCTCGCCGCAGCCGGAGTGAAGGCAACGGTGTGGGATGCGCGTTGTGTCGCCCCACTTGACCCGCAGATGATCGCTGATGCAGCACGCCATCAGCTGGTGATCACGGTTGAGGACGGAGTTCGCGATGGGGGCATCGGCATGACGATCGCCGATCAAGTTCACGCCATCGCTGCCAGCGTGCCGGTTCGTGTTCTCGGGCTGCCGACCAAGTTCATCCCGCAGGGCTCCGCCGAGCGCATTCTCGCTCACTTCGGTCTCGACACCGACGGCATCGTCGCCGCGGCTCGACAGTGAACGAAACAGTCGCCCGCGCGTGACGATCGACGGCTTCGATGCGGCGGGCGAATTGCAGTTCGCACTGCGCTTGGCCGATGTGGCCGACGCAATCACGCTGCCGCACTACACGAATCGATCGTTCAGCCTCGACTGGAAGGCCAACCGCACCGAGGTCACCGAAGCAGATCGCGACACCGAGTCGGCGATTGCCGCGCTGGTGGTGGCGGAGCGTCCGACACATGGACTGTTCGGCGAAGAGCATGGGTTGGTCGGCGACACCGACAGTCCGTGGCGATGGATCGTCGACCCGATCGACGGAACTTCGAACTTCGTGCGGGGCATCCCGGTGTGGGCAACGCTCGTCGCGCTGACTCACGCGGAGCACGGAGCCGTGGTCGGAGTCGTTTCGGCACCCGCGATGAATCGCCGATGGTGGGCAGCAGTTGGCCTCGGCGCGTTCGCCGACGGGCGGCGCTGCCAGGTGTCGACGGTCGCGCGAATGGATGAAGCCCAGATCAGCGTCACGTTCTCCAAGGGTTGGGACGAATTGGGACTCACCGACAAGCTCGTGCAACTGCAACAACAGGCATACCGCGCTCGCGGATTCGGCGACTTCTGGCAGCACATGCTGGTGGCCGAAGGCGCTGTCGACCTTGCCATCGACGCTGTTGGGCTGCAACCCTACGACCTGGCGGCCGTCATGGTGATCGTTGAAGAGGCAGGCGGCACGTTCACGGACCGCAGTGGTGTGCGGACATTCGAGAGCGACACCGCAATCTCGTCGAACGGGTTACTCCACGAATGCGCGAAGATCCTGTCATGACATCTGTGATCCGCAACGCACAGTTGGTCGACGGAAGCGGTGCGCCCGCCCGCGCCGCCGATGTCGCCTTCGAAGGAGACACGATCATCGCCGTCGAGCCAGCGGGGACAATCGGTCGCAGCGACAGTTCCGTCGATGCCGACGGGTTGCTGCTGACACCAGGTTTCGTCGATGTGCACACTCACTACGACGCGCAGGCCACCTGGGATCCGTTCGTCACCCCTTCAGGTTGGCACGGCGTGACGACAACGATCATGGGCAACTGCGGAGTCGGGTTCGCCCCTGCAGCACCGGATCGGCACGAGTGGTTGATCCAGTTGATGGAGGGCGTGGAAGACATCCCTGGCAGCGCCCTGACCGAGGGCCTGAAATGGGGTTGGGAGAGTTACCCCGAGTATCTCGATGTGCTTGCGCAATTGCCGCGAGTCATGGATGTCGGATCATTGATCGGTCACGGGCCATTGCGCGCCTACGTGATGGGCGATCGCGGCGCAGCCAACGAGGTGGCGACCGACGACGACATCGCGAACATGGCGTGGATCGTCGCCAACGCGCTGAACGCCGGGGCGTTCGGTTTCAGTACGTCGCGCACTCCGATTCACAAGGCGAAGGACGGCGAGCTAGTACCCGGCACGAACGCCGACGAACGCGAGCTGTTGGGCATCGCCGCTGCCATCGCTGAGGCCGGGCACGGCGTGTTTCAGTTTGCACCGGATCACCACTTGGTGCCGGTGGATGAATGGCCATGGATGCGCAAGGTCGCCGCGTTGACTGGTCGCACGGTCAGCGTGAACCTCAACCAACCGAACCGTGCCCCCGATGTGTGGCGCGATGTGTTGCGGCTACTCGACGAAGCACACTCCGACGGGCTCGACATCGTTGCGCAGGTCGCCGGGCGCAGCATCGGCATTCTGTATTGCCTGCAGGGCAGCATTCACCCGCTGCTGTTTCACCCTGCGTACCAAGAGGTTCAAGCGCTGCCGTTGACCGAACGCCTTGTCGCCCTTGCCGAGCCCGAACGACGGCGACGCATCATCGAGGATGTTCCTGACGACGGCGGCCTGTTCCGCACGGCGATCATCAACAACCTGGGCAACATCTGGTGCGTCGATGACGCCAACATCGACTACGAACCAACTTCCGACACCAGCGTCGCTGTGCAGGCGGCACAGCTGGGAGTGCCCGCGATGCAACTGGTGCTCGATCAGCTGACAGCGCTCGACGGCAACGGGATGCTGTATGCACCGTTCTTCAACTACAGCTACGGCGACTTGTCGTTTACCGAGGCCGTCACCCGCCATCCGCACACGCGCATGGGGCTGAGCGACGGCGGCGCGCATTGCGGCGCGATCTGCGATGGGGGAATGCCGACGTTCATGCTCACTCACTGGACACGCGATCGCACCCGCGGACCAAAGTTGCCGTTGGAGCACATCGTGCAGCGTCAAACCGCGCAGACCGCTGCGCTGTACGGCCTCAGTGATCGCGGCGTCATCGCTCCGGGGATGCGTGCCGATCTCAACCTCATCGACTACGAGCGTCTGTCGTTCGAGTCACCGCGCATGGCGTACGACCTGCCCGCCGGTGGGCGACGGCTCGTGCAGAAGGCGTCCGGCTACGTGGGCACGTGGGTCGCGGGTGTGCGCACCGTCGAGCACGACAAGTTCACCGGCGCCACCCCCGGCCGCCTCTTGCGCGCCGGCCAAGCCCGTCGCGTGTGACCAAAGGCCCATCGCGTCGGGAACCAAGTCCCGACCCGTCGGGGCACCAAGCAGACGACACTCAACGCTATGGACAACTCCCGATTTCGCACAATTGGTGCCGCGCTGTGCACCATCGCGTTCGTTTCCATCGCCGCCAGTTGTGGAGACGACGACACGACCACGACGGTTCCAGCCGAGACAGCCGCAGCCGTCGACACCACCCCAGCCGTCGACACCACCCCAGCCGTCGACACCACGCCTGCCGTCGGCGAAGTCTCCTTCGCTGCTCAGTGGGCTCGGACCAGTCCTGCGATGGCAAGCGCCGGGGCGATGTACGTGACGATCACCAGCGCCGTCGACGACAAACTGATCGCCGCCACCGCCCCTGCTGACGTGGCGTCACGGGTTGAGCTTCACGAGACAGTGGCGGCCGATGGCGCGACGGACACCACGATGATGATGGGTTCCGACACAACGATGATGGGCGGCGGCGCGATGACCATGCGGCCGGTGGAGTTCGTCGAATTGCCCGCGGGTGTGGGTGTCGAACTCAAGCCGGGTGGACTCCACATCATGCTGTTCGCATTGGTGCAACCCCTCGAGGTCGGCACCACGATTCAGGTCACGCTCGTATTCGAAAAGGCAGGCGAGATCACCATTGACGTGCCGGTGCTGGACGAAGCGCCCTGACCGTGGTGCGTTCTCGCCATTGGGCGACCATCGCAACTTGTGTTGTCGCGATCGCACTCGCGACCGCGTGCAACGACTCCAGCCAGGATCCGCTTGCCGGCGCGACCCTCACAGCCGTAGATGGCACCAGCGCGACCTTCAGCGACTTCGACGGGCAACCACTTGTGGTCAACCTGTGGGCAACCAACTGCGCACCTTGCGTGCACGAAATGCCAGCGCTCGACCAGATCGCTACAGAGTTCGCGGGAGTCGTGCAAGTGATCGGCGTCAACGTCTTGGACACTCCGGAGAACGCGGCCGCGTTCGCCGCCGATCTTGGTGTCGGCTACCCCCAGTTCATCGACACCGACGGGGCTGTCTCCAGCGCGCTCTCCGTCACGGGCCTTCCAGCGACCGGCTTCTTCAGCGCAGACGGCGAACTGATCGACGTCCACCAAGGCGCCTTCACGGCCGACGAACTGCGTAGCGCGATCGCCGAACACTTTCCTGACGCCTCCGAAGGAGCCACCCAATGACGACCCTCCGGCGAGCAGCGAGTCTTGCGGTCAGTGCCGCGCTGTTAGTGGCATGCGCCAGCGACGCGCCTGAGCGAACGCTCAGCGGTTACCAACTCGACCCCGCACCCAGCGTCGCCGCGTTCAGCCTGCCCGACGCGTCGGCAAGCGGAAGCGACTTCACCTTCCGTGCTGCCGAGGGACAACTACTGATCGTGTACTTCGGCTACACGTCCTGCCCGGATGTATGCCCAACGACGCTGTACGAAGTCAAGAAGGCGTTACAGCAGATCGGAGAATCCGCCGACGCCGTCAACCTGGCGATGATTACTGTCGACCCAGATCGTGACACCGCTGCGATCACGACTGGATACGTGCAGAGCTTCGTGAGCCAAGCGCACGCGCTGCGCACAGAAGTCCCCGACGACCTACAGGTTGTCGCCAACGCCTTCGGTGCTAGTTACTCGGTCACCAAAGCCGATGACGGTGCCATCGAGGTCAGCCACAGCGGCGCGCTGTACGTCGTCGATGCCGAGGGTTCGATCGTGCTGATCTGGCCGTTCGGAATCCCCGCGGCAGGCATCGCCAACGATCTCCAAATCCTTCTCAGCGGGAGCACACCATGAAGCATCGAATGATCCTCAGCGCAATGTTGCTGGCAGCCACGTTGGCGGTCGGCTGTGGCGAGAGCGCGAAGCAGGCTGCCGACGCGCAAACCGCTGCGTTAGCCGAGGACGAACAAGCCACGTACGAATACGTTGTGCCGTTCGGAACCGGGCGCAGCATCGATCGCGGCGAGGTGATCGAGATCATGCCGCCGACGCTGCAGGTCACTGTCGGCGAGTCCATTCGCATCATCAACAAAGACATCCGCGGCTACGACATCGGGCCATTCCATGTCGGCGCGTTGCAGACGCTGGCAATGCGCTTCACCCACCCTGGGCGTATCTCGGGCGTGTGCGCAGTCAACGCCGAGGGCGAATTCGTCGTCGAGGTCACGGAGTAGATCGCCCGGCGCGAGTTTCTCGGCAAGGATTGCGTTATGGCCGACGATGTCACCCACTACGACGCTGTTGAGGCGTACTGCGATCAGTTGAGCTATCTGCCAGGCGACGTCGTTGGCGTACGAGCGTGGTGCGCCACGGACCGCTTCGACATCGACGTTCGCCGCTGGGGCGGTGATGTGCTCTGGTCGGCTGCTGGGCTAGCCGGAGTTGCGCACGACACGCCCGCCACTGCCGACTCAAATGGCTGCGGCTGGCCGGATGCGGTCAACATTCCTATCGGTGCCGATTGGCGCAGCGGCATGTACCTGATCACGCTGCGCGCTCATGGCGCAGCGGACGATCGCGCCATCGGGCATGCCACGTTCGTTCTGCGCGCACCGGAAACGGCCCGCACTGGCGCGGCGCTGCTCGTGATCGCCACTAACACCTACAACGCGTACAACAACTGGGGTGGGCGCAGTCTTTACACCGGCGGTCATCGGGTCTCGTTCGATCGCCCATTTGGGCGCGGCATGTTGGTGCGACCGCACACCGAACGCGACGATCGCAAGAGCCCACCTGTGTTCTTCGGCGAGCAACCCGATGTCGATGGCGCGATGTATCAACGCTTCCGCAACGAGCATGGCTATCCGGGCTACATGAGTTCTGCTGGCTGGCACACCTACGAACGTCGCTTCGTCGAGTGGGCTGAGGCTGCGGACATCGAACTGCACTACGCAGTTTCGAGCGATCTCGCCCACGACTCGACGGCGCTGAGCGGGTACACGCTCGTCGTCGGCGCCGGCCACGACGAGTACTGGTCGGCTGCGCAACGCGATGCTGTCGAGGCGCACGTTGCCGGCGGCGGCAACTACGCGAGTTTCTCCGGCAACACGATGTTCTGGCAGGTGCGCTTGGAGAACGACGGTCGGGCGATGGTGTGCCACAAGTACAGCGCACACGAAGTCGACCCGGTGATGGGCACCGACGCCCAGCGATCGATGAGCGGCATGTGGGCGGACCCAGTGGTGAACCGTCCGGAGTGGACGTTCCTCGGCGCCGGCTCAGCGTTCGGGTTGTACAACCGCTTCGGCCTCGCCACGCCGCGCGGCGCAGGCGCGTTCACCGTCTATCGCAACGATCACTGGATGTTCGAGGGCACCGGGCTGCGTTATGGCGACTTGCTCGGCCGCGACACGGGAGCGGTGGGTTACGAGACCGTTGGCTGCCGACTCGGCTTCGACTATCACCAACTTCCGATCGCGACTCCATTCCCCGGCGGCGCAGCGCTTCCGTCGCACACAGAAGTGGTTGCGTTCACGCCATCTTCAAATCTTGGCGAGGGCGACTATCCGGCATCCATCGCCGCGCTCGGCGACCAGTGCGACCTCGAGTTCATCGCGCAACGCATCTACGGCAGCCTCGACAACGATGCGCTCGCTCGCGCCCGCTACGGCAACGCGGTGATGCTCACGTGCAAACCGTTCGGCGACGGCGGCGGCACGGTGGCGACGATCGGCAGCACCGACTGGGTCTACGGCCTGACCGATCCGCTAGTTGCGCAAGTCACAGCGAACGTGATGCGCCGACTGAACTAGTCCCTTACGCGGTGATGGCAGTCGGGCCGTTGATGAAGCAGAACTCATTGTCCTCCGGATCGGCCATCACTTGAAAGCCGCCTTGCTCGTCGTACACCACCTCACCGATGCGTCGCGCGCCGACTGCCACCGCTGCCTCGGCCGCGTCCTCGAGATCGATGACGTCGATGTCGAGGTGAACTCGGTTCTTTCCAACCTTGTGCTCGGGTACTAACTGAAACGAGACAGTGATACCCGTCGGCGGCTCGAGCGCAACCCATTCGTGGCTCTGACGGACGATGTAACCGCCAAGGACGCGTTGCCAGAATTCGGCGAGTGCCATCGGTGCACGACAGTCGATGACGATCTCGTCGAGCTTTCCGATCACGAGTGTTCACCAAGTGATTCGGCAGCGCGGCCAAAAACGAAGAAGGCATCCAGATACGGCATTGGATCGAGCGACCAGTCGTAGCCACTGACTTCGGCAACCGTTCGGCGACCGAGACGGGCGCGGAACCATTCTGTGTCGGACGCAATCAGTGACACCGGCGGCAACCCCGCCTTGGCGACGGCATCGTGAAAGCCATCGCGCAATCGGTCGACGGCCCACGACAGAAAGTCGGCGGGGACGACCATCGGTAGCCCGAGTGCATGACGCAAATCTGCCTCGTGGGTGTGCACATCGATCACTGCTGCGGCAGCAGGAACGCCATCTGGGCTGGACAAGAAGCCTTCCAGCATTGGTCCGAACTTGGCCCACTCGGCGAGCAGCTCGCGCAAGGTGCGGTCGCGACCACGCGCCACCTGCGCGGCGGTCCACTCCTCACCCGGCGCGCCCGCCATGTTGCCGGTCATCGCATCGGCGGTCACTCCCGACAGGTGAGCGACGACGTCGTGAAGCCGCCAAACGGGCGTTGCGGGGACCACGGTCTCGGCATCGACACCATCGGCCGTGACCAGCGCAGTGATTCGCTGGCGGGCGGCGCCGTACAACGCTCCTAGATCGGGCTTCGACTCACCATTGGCCATGGGCGCAGCGTAGAGCGATGTCGTAACCTGTGCCACATGTCCGACGACGCGCACAAGCCCGCAACACGTGCGATCACTGCCGGGCGCAAGAGCAGCGGCAGTTCGTTGGCGCCCGCCCTGTGGGCAAGCAGCGTCTGGCAGTCGACCGACCTCGCCGACGCCAACCGCCGTGCCACCGCGTTGCGTCCGAGCGAGTTCTACGGGCGATACGCCAACCCGACAGTCACGTCATTCGAAGAAGCTGTTGCCGCTCTCGAAGGTGCCGAATCGTCGCTCGCGTTTGCCAGCGGAATGGGTGCGATCAGCACCGTTGTGCTGGCGCTCTGTAGCGCTGGCGATCACATCGTCGCCAGCCGCCAGCTGTACTCGGCCACGCTCGCGTTCTTGCAAGGGCCGTGTGTGCGCTTCGGCATCGAGACGGCCTTCGTCGACGGAACCGAGCCAGGGGCGTTCGCCGCTGCGTTGCAGCCCGGGCGCACGATGTTGGTCCTCGCGGAGACGCCATCGAATCCATTGCTGGAGCTGGTCGACCTCGACGAGATCGGTGCGTTACGTGGTCCGATCACCGTCGTCGACTCGACGTTCGCCACGCCGATCGGCCAACAGCCGATCGCGCACGGCGTGCACCTTTCGTTGCACTCCGCGACGAAGGGCATCGCCGGCCACAACGACGCCACGCTCGGCGTCGTCAGCGGCGAGCGCGAACTACTCGACAGCATCTGGTCGTACGGCGTGCTCCACGGCGCAACCCCGTCGCCGTTCGACGCCCTCAATGCGCTGCGCGGCATTCGCACGCTCTCCGTTCGCACAACGCACCAAGCAGCCAGCGCGCTCCACATCGCCGAGACGCTGCAACAACATCCCGCTGTCAAGGCTGTGCATTACCCCGGGCTGCACACGCACCGACAGCACGATCTCGCCAAGAGGCAGATGCAACACTTCGGAACGGTGCTGACGATCGATCTCGCCGGCGGCCGCACAGCAGCCGAGCACATGCTCGCCAACGTGCGACTCGTGCGCGCGGCAACGTCGCTGGGTGGACCAGAAACGCTGATGTCGCACCCGCGCACCACCACGCACGCCAGCCTCACCGACGCCGAGGCCGCGCAGTTGGGCGTTGGCCCGGGGCTGTTGCGCATCTCGATCGGGCTGGAAGACCCCGCCGATCTGCTCGCCGACCTGATGAACGGGCTGGCGAAGAACTGACGAAGCCCTGCGGGAACCATTTGGGGGGTTGGCGACTCTCTACACCCGCATGGAGCACGCGATGGACCCGATGATTCGACTCATCCCGGTCGAAGATTCGGCAGATGAACCGAGCACGCCGTTCGACACGTTGTACCACCGCGAGTATCACGCGATGGTTCGGATGGCGACCGCACTTGTCGACTACCAGGAGAAGGCCGAGGAGGTAGTACAGGAGGCGTTCGCGCAGTTGTATATGCGCTACTCCCAGGTCGACAGCCCGGTCGCGTACCTGCGAGTCAGTGTGTTGAACGGTTGCCGTCGTGCCCTACGTCGGCGTCGGCTCGCGCGGGCACTGCACGCAACGTCGCAACGCGACGCGGAAAACAGCGGCGAGCTTGGTTTCAACCACATGCTCGATGCTGTCCGCCGATTGCCCACGACGCAGCGCAACGCCGTCACGCTGCGTTACGAACTACAGCTCACCGACTCCGAGATCGCGACCACGCTGGGTATCCCGCTCGGCACCGTCAAGTCCACATTGCACCGGGCTCTCACCCGCCTACGAACCGAGGTACAACGATGAACGATTTCAACGACATCGATCGCGAGTTGCAGGCCGCGTTCACACAACGCCCAACAGTGCTGTCGCGACCATCGCTACGCGACGTAAAGCAACGAGCCCGCCGCCACCAGCGCCAACGCAGTGCCGGCGTGTTAGGCGCATGCGCGCTCGTCGGAGTCGGAGGCGTGGCCGCACTTGCGACGCGTTCACCCGCAAACGAGACGGCAGTTGGCGTGGGTGAAGGTGACCCGTCATCGACGATCTGCTATCCAACTGTTTCGACGGTCATCATGTACGACACGTCCACGGTCCCGATGACGGGGCCGGCGACCGAACCGACCACGCCGTACACGTCGTCGGGCACCTACATCTTGAAAGAAGGCGACAACCCCACGATGCTCGCCCAGCGATTCGGCGTCACGCTTGAAGCACTGAACGCTGCCAACGAGGCGACCCCTGGCTACGACATCTTTTACGTCGGTCTCGAAATCGCCATACCCGGTGCACCCGAGTGGACGACGACGACCATGCCAGCCGAGTTCAACGACACCGACGAGCCCATCCTGACCTACTACGTGGTGAAGGAGGGCGACCTCACCCAAGCCGTCGCCGATGCATTCGGTGTCACGGTGGCTGAGCTGGATGCAGCAAACCTGGAAACTGAGGGCTACGACGGCTGGCTCGTCGGCTCCTTCATCAACATCCCGTTCCCGAGCCAGGTTCCCGCAACCACGACCACAGGATTCGCTGATACAGCCGATACGCCGGAACCCACGGCTTGGACGACGACAACTGACCCCACTGGCCTGGGCACCCAAGCCACGCTCGCCGAAATCAACAGCCCCGACCCGAACTGTGTGCCGGTGCCCGCATCCACAATTCCAGGCGGCGATTCGACGACAACATCTTCGATTCCGAACTTCACCAAGGTCGGTACATCGATCCAGGTAGCCAACTGCAGCAACCAAGAGGGCGCTGCTGGTTATCTCAGCAGCGCCCTCGCCGAGGAGGGCTTCACATTGGTGGAACCTGATATGTGCACGATTGATCTGCCACTAACCAAAGTCATCTACAACCCCGACGATCCGCTCGCTTTCTCCGTCGCGCTGACCGTGTCCGTATATCTCAACAACGCGGTCGTCGAACCGAGTGGCCCTGTCGTACCGACGCTGACTCTCGGCACATGGGCATATGGCAGCGGCGTTCTCGTACTACTCGGCGACGAACTGGCAGGCAAGACGCTCGCTCAGATTGCGGCCGACGGGATCGCAACAACAGACACAACTGTCCCGCATGAAACTAGTGCGACCGTCACGACGTGCATCAAGCAACCGCAGATGACGCTGCCCCTTCCGGCGACATCGACAACGATGCCGGGGATTCAGTACTGCTGACCAACGACGGCAATTGGCGAAGTGACGCGCCGACCCCGTCGCTACCTGCGGCTGTGAGTGGACCGGCGCGTCACTTCGACAGAATCAGGAGCCGCGCGTTGCTGACTTCGACGCGATCTTCTGGCCGCCCTTGATGGCGATCACGTAGTAGGTGTGAACGTTGTGGCCGCTGCCGTCGCAGGACGCAGGAAGCGTGTCGGAGCCCGACAAGCCATAGCCCGTGTTCCACAAACCGCCCTCACTGTCGATTGACAACGACACGCTGTCGGCACCAACGACGCTCCACGAAACGGTGACCGACGGTGGCGAGCCCACGAACGTCACGTCGGGTGCGGCGCACGCGGCCGGGGAGGACACCGAGAAGCTGGTAATGATCTGCGGCGACGTGGCTGGCGGGATGGTCGCGGGAGGATTGGTCGTCGGCGCCTTGGTGGTCTGCGTGACCGGCTTGGCGGTGGTCGGTGGCGTGGTGGCCGCCGCAGTCGTACTCGCAGCAACCGCAGTCGTGGTGGCGGCCGCCGTCGTGGTCGTCGATCCCGAATCGGTCGATGTCTTCGACGTCGAACTGCAAGCGGAGACAACTAACGCGCCAAGAGCGAGTGCGGCGGCGACAGGAAGGATGCGACTGCGGAGTGACGTCATGGCCGCACACTACGCGACAGGAACCTCAGTGGTAGAAGGGGTTCTCGCCGTTGGAGTGGTCGGTGAGGTCGCGCACGTGTTGAATCGCCGGAATGTTCTCGACGATCATTGTTTGCACGCCATCAAGCATGGTCATCTTGCTCATCGAGCAGCCATGGCAACCGCCACCCATCGTGAGGTAGGCCGTGCCCTCACTGTCGTGTCCGACGAACGTCACGAATCCGCCGTGGCTGGCAAGCGCAGGATTGACTTCGCTGGCAATCAACGCCTCAACCTCGGTGCTCAACTCGTCGCCGCGCACGAGGCCCTCGACAACGGGCGCCTGGGGCTTGTTCGGATTGCGCACGATAAGTCCTGCCGACGCGGTGTGATCGAGTGTCGCGTCCTGCAGTAATTCGCGACTGTCGGCTGGAACAATGACCTTCAGCGAGGCACCGTCGCCGGCATGCGTGCGCACTTCGTCGGTGAAGGCCGCCTTGGTGATCACCTCGAAGCTGAGGTCGTAGCGAAACTCTTCGCCCGGCTTGCTGATGATCTCGAGCCGCAGGCCGAGACGATCGGCATCGGGTTCGGTGTCGCGCAACGCGATCAGTTCGGAAAGCGCCGCAGGGGTAATCGCGATGATCGGGGCGGATGTGTCGGTCGCGACTGGCGACTTAGGTGAAGCAAGTGGACTCACAAGATCCAAGGCTACCGGTCACACGTAGAAGATGAAGTAGCCGTAGGTCGTCGCCGAGACGGCACCAACCGCAACGAGCGCATAACCCAGCTGACGGCGGGCGGCGAACAGGACGACCATCGCCAACACATACACGTCGGAGAACATGCGCAGACTGCGAATCGTCCAGATCTTCTCGCGAACATCGACCGAAAGACAAGCGATGGCAAGGCCGACGAACACAGCCTTCTCTAAGGGTGCGGCCTCGGATTTGCGCAGGCTGAGAAGCGCGAAAACGATGATCGCCACCAGCGCAACCACTTCTGCCAGGTGGACGACACTGCGGATGGTCATCTCCCCGACGAGCTCCGGCCACGCTCGGAGAAGTGGCTGGCCCGGAACGTTGACCGTATTGGCGCGCTCGGCGGTGATCGGAAAGCGCCCCCTTTCGGCCCGCAGAACCAATTGCCACAGCCCAAAGGAAAGCGGCGGCACGATCCATGTGAGATCGATGGCGGACGGACGCTCGCGTTTGCGCACCATTGCGTACAACCGCCATGCGGCGACCGCGGGGACCAGGAACATCGCCGACTCGCGTGTGAGCACGGCGCCACCGAACGCCATGGCAGCCAGCACGAACCGTTGCTTGCTGGCGGCCAGCAGACCGAGGAGTAGGAAGGAGACCTCGACAATCTCGGTGAGATCCTTCGACAAGGTGAAGGCGAATCCGTAGTAGAGCGCGAACGCAAGACCCCACACTGCATGGCGACCAGACCGCTGCGCGAACACGCCACCGAGTCCAGCAATCAGCGCCAGACCCAACACGTTTACCAGAACTAGCGCAAGGGTCACGGGTAGCAACCCGCCGAGCGACACCAGCCACGCAATTGCCGGGTAACCGATGCGTTGCAGACGTTGCTCACTGTCGATGGTCACACCCGCAGCCGTCGTCTCGAAGTTCAACGGCTCGATCGCCATGCGGTAGTAGAACTGCCCGTCGTAGCCCGCTCCTGGTTCCAGCGGAAGCGATGTCCCACTGCTCAACAGGTCGCCGGCATCGACGAACGCGCCAAGATCGCCGTTGGCGACAGAGAACAAGCGCACGACGACGAACAGCGTCGCTATCACCAATGTGATCAACGCCGGCGTCAGCGGTTTGTCGGGAACACGACGCAGCCATTCCCTGCCAGCAATCACTGCACCACGGTAGTCGCCGGGGCTTTTGGCTTCGTAGATGGCAGAATTGACGAATGCGTTTTTCAAAGGTCCTTCTCTTGCTGCCGATCATCGTTCTCGCTGGCGCCTGTTCCGACGGTGGCAACTCAACATCGACGGAGACCGCCGAGCCAACGATCGGCCTGTCCACGATTCCTCCCAGCGTCGCCCCGCCGTCCACGGTGCCGTCGTCGACGGAGTTGGCGACCACGACCACGATCCCGGAAGTCGTTTACCCGCTCACCGGACTGCCGGTGAACGGCAACCCGATCGCTGCGCGTCCGGCGCTCGTCGTGAAAGTGGACAACGCTCCCGGTGCCATTCCGCAGACCGGCTTCAATGCCGCCGACATCGTGTACGAAGAGATCGTCAACGACGGCATTACTCGGTTCGCGATGGTGTTCCAGAGCACCGACAGCGACCCTGTTGGGCCGGTTCGAAGCGGGCGTCTCCAGGACGTCGACCTATTCGGATCTTTGAACGGACCACTGTTCGTGTGGAGCGGTGGCAATGAGTCGGTGACGCGCGCAATCAACAACAGCGACCTCATCAACCTGGGGCCAAACTTCGCTGCGGTCTACTTCCGTAGCAACACCAAATCGGCTCCACACAACCTGTTCACCAAGACCAGCGAGATCTACACGTTTGCGCCGCCCGAGTCGCAAGCGCCGGCGCAGCAGTTCCAGTACCGCAGCGCGGCCGAGGCCGTTGCCGGCACCCCGAGCCCCGGTGTGCAGCTCGCAATGGATAACTACGAGGTCAACTGGGCGTGGAATGCAGGCACAGGGCTCTACGAACGCACACAAGAAGGCAAGGTGCACAAGGATGCCGGCACCGACAGCGTTGTGACCACCAACAACATCGTCGTACTGGCGATGGTCTACAAGCGTGGCGGCTCTGGCAGCCCCGACGCGCAGAGCACCGGCACCGGCGAGGCGTTCGTGTTCACCGGCGGCAACTATGTGCACGGAACCTGGACCCGCGCTGATCGGCTGCAACCATTCACGCTCATCGACGACAATGGAGCGCCAATCAAGCTGACACCCGGTCGCACGTTCATCGAGCTGCCTCGCGTCGATCAGACGGTACCCGGCGCCTAACTCGGTAACGTAACGGCCGTGCAAGACGGCAGCCGGAAGGCCATCATCGCGGCCTTCTTCGCGAACCTCGGAATCTCGATCGCCAAGTTCGTCGGTTTTCTTCTCACCGGATCGGCAAGCCTGCTCGCGGAGTCCGGCCACAGCGTTGCCGACACTGGCAACCAGAGCCTGCTGCTGTTCGGAAGCAAACGCGGCAAGCGTCCGGCCGATCGAGCGCACCCATTCGGCTATGGCCCAGAGCGCTACTTCTGGTCGTTCATCGTCGCGCTCGTGTTGTTCAGTATGGGTGGTCTCTTCGCGTTGTACGAAGGCATCCAGAAGCTGAGACACCCACACGAGATTGAAAGTGCCGGCATCGCGTTTGCAATTCTCGGCGTGGCGATCGCCCTCGAGACGTTCTCACTGCGGACGGCTGTCAAGGAAGCAAACCACGTTCGCCACGGCCGCAGTTGGTGGAAGTTCATCCGCACGGCAAAGTCTCCCGAGCTGCCAGTCGTTTTGCTCGAAGACATCGGCGCCGAAGTTGGCCTGTTCGTCGCTGTTGCCGGCCTCACGATGGCTTCGGTCACAGACAATCCGCGCTGGGACGCGGCCGGTTCAATCGCAATCGGCTTGTTGCTCGTCGTCATTGCGATCATCCTCGCGATAGAGATGAAGGGCTTGCTCATCGGCGAGTCGGCCAGCGACGAAAACCTCGACACCATCAACGGCTCGCTCTCTGGCAGCGCCAACGTGCTTGGCATCATTCACCTGCGCACCATGCACCTTGGCCCCGACCAACTGCTTGTCGCTGCGAAGGTCGAGTTCGAACACGAATTGGATTTGAAGGGCTTGGCGACGGCCATCAATGGCGCCGAAGCCAACCTGCGGGCGGCCGTACCCATTGCAACCACTATCTACATCGAACCCGACATCCGCCGTCAGTCTGCGCAATGAACAGGCACTTGTCGTGAACAGGCACGGCCGCGCCGGCGGTTTGGTCGCGCTCATCGCAGTGATTGGATTGTTCAGTGTCGGCTCGACGCTGGTCAAACTGGCCGACACGCATGGTGTGACCATCGCATTCTGGCGGATGTGCCTGTGCACTTTGATTTGGTGGGCGATCCTGTGGTTCAGCGAACACCGTTGGCTGACACTCGCCGACCTGAAGGCGTCGCTCGTGCCGGGCATCGCCTTTGGGCTGAACATCACCGCATTCTTTGTCGGTGTCACCAAGACAAGCGTTGCGTCTGCCGAGTTCACGGGTGCCCTGACACCGTTGCTCGTCGTTCCGCTTGGCGCCTACTTCTTCAAAGAACGCCTGCGCGTTGGCGCGCTCGCGTTCGGATTGATTTCGCTCGCCGGTCTCGCGATCGTTCTGTTCAAAGCACCACCCAACGGCGAGTTCTCCTGGACCGGCATCGCATGGATCGGCTGCGCTCTGAGCCTTTGGTCCACGTATCTTCTCACCAGTCGCGCGCTACGTCAGGGCCGCACAGTGGCAGTGGTGATGGCACACATCACACCGATCGCCGCCTTGGTGGCGTTACCGATCGGCCTCATCGGCTTTCCCGGCGAGTTGACGACGTTCACCGTTCGGTCGTGGGTGTTCATCGTCATCCTTGGGGTCCTCACCGGCACACTCGCTCATGGTTTGATGGTGTTTGCGCAGAAGGCGGTTCCGATCGGCGTCATCAGCATGCTGCAGGTTTCACAACCCGCGCTTGCTGCGCTGTGGTCGGTGTGGCTACTCGACAGCAGTATTCGCCCCATCCAGATTCTTGGAATGGCGCTAGTAATCCTCGGGTTGATCGCGGTCACAGTGCAGAGCCAACGAAGTAGCGCAGTAGAGTTGATGGCATCCGAAGGGGAGCTCGCAGGAACGGGCTGAGAGGGTGGCCGCCGCCACCGACCCAAGAACCTGATCTGGGTAATGCCAGCGGAGGGAGCGCAGATGCAAGTGGTCGTTGTGGCTGGCGGAGGACCGCTGTCGCCGAGCGCCATTGAGGCAGTGCCCCACGGTTCGTTCATCATCGCCGCCGACAGCGGGCTCGACCATGCGGTTGCCGCGGGCCTGACGCCGAACGTATTGGTTGGCGACCTTGACAGCATCAGCGCCGCCGGCCGCATGTGGGCCTACGAGCATGCGGCGACCATTGAGGAACACGCTCCCGACAAAGACCTGACCGACACCGAATTGGCGATCGCACGCGCGTTGCAGGTCTCGGAGGTCACCGATGTTGTCCTGCTCAGTGGATCAGCGGCGCCCGAGGAACGACTTGATCACTTGTTCGGGATTGTCTTGGCACTCGGTCATCCATCGCTCGCGGCGCTCGACAGCCTGAGCGCCGTGATCGGTACGACCGGGTTCCGTATGCTGCACGCTGGTCGCACGGCGATCATCAACCTCGAGCCTGGGCAACAGTTTTCGCTGCTGGCGTTACATGGCCCCTGCACCGGCGTCGACGTGTCCGGTGCACGGTGGCCACTCGTCGACGCCACACTGACCTCCACCGAGGCGCGCGGGCTGAGCAACGAAGCGAGCGGCACGACCACGCAAGTGTCCGTTAAGACTGGAGTGGTGACGGTGGTGATCCCATGAACGCACGAAGGCTCTTAGCCCTATCACTGATCGTGCCGTTGCTATCCATCTCCTGCAGCGATGATGAGTCGGCAACAGTGACAATGCTTGTCTACGACTCGTTTCCCACCAGTGGAACGCCGCTCAACGATGCCCTCGCCGAGTTCACCGAAGACACCGGCATCAAGGTTCGGCTGCTCACCGCTGGCGATGCCGGCACGATGGTCACGAAGGCGACGCTGACTGCGGGCAACCCAGAAGGCGATGTGATGTGGGGCGTCGATAACACCCTGTTGTCAGCGGCTAACGATGCTGCGGTCTTCGCGTCAGCGCCGGTGCAGGTCGATTACGGCGATGTATGCGTGAACTACGACATCGCCTGGTTCGCCGAGCGCGAAATCGCGCCGCCGGTCACGCTCGATGATCTGCTCGCTCCGCAGTACGCAGATCTGCTCGTCGTTCAGAATCCAGCGTCGTCATCGCCAGGGCTCGCGTTCATGCTGGCGACGATCGCCCGCTACGGCGAGACGGGGTGGGAGCAGTTTTGGATCGACTTGCGTGCGAACGGAGTGGAAGTCGTCGAGTCGTGGGACACGGCCTACTACGAGCGCTTTAGCGGCGCGGCTGGCAGCGCGGGCGATCGCCCACTGGTGGTCAGTTACGGAAGTAGTCCGCCTGCCGAGGTCGTATTCGCCGACCCGCCGCGCAGCGACGCACCGACCGGCGTGAGCGCAGGCACATGTTTTCGTCAGCAGGAGTACGCAGGAGTGCTGCGCGGAAGTCGCCACGAGGACGACGCAAATGAACTCCTTCAGTTCCTCACCAGCGAACGCTTCCAGCGAGAGCTGCCGCTGACGCTGTTCGTCTACCCGGTGAATGAGGCCGTCGTACTGCCCGAGGTGTTTACGCAGTTCGCAGTGGTGCCAGCCGAACCGTTCAGTGTCGATCCGGCGGACATCTCGGCGAATCGCGAGGAATGGCAGGACCGGTGGAACGAGATCGTGCTGCGCTGAAATCGCCGAACGCCTTGCCGCGATGGCTGGTCCCGGCGCTTGCTGCGCTGCCGGCTGCCGTGCTCGTGGGGTTGTACGTCGTGCCGCTGGCGACGCTGTTCACACGAGTGGTGCAACCCAGCTCGTTCAGCAAAGCGTTGCGACTTCCCGGCCTTGTTGACGTGTTCTGGTTCACGCTGTGGCAAGCGCTCGCCAGCACGCTGCTCACGCTGGCGGTCGGCTTTGTCCCTGCGTATGTGATCGCTCGCTATCGGTTCTTCGGAAGACGGGCATTGCTGGCGCTCGTGACAGTTCCGTTCATGCTGCCCACCGTCGTGGTGGGTGCTGCGTTCCTCGCACTCTTGCCAACCGAATGGCACGGCACGGCCCGAGCCGTCATCGTTGCCCACGTCTTCTTCAACGTCGCCGTCGTTGTGCGATTGGTTGGCGCGATGTGGGAAGTGCTACCGACCGATCTCACCGCAGCCGCGCGAACCCTCGGTGCGTCACCAGCGCAACTACTGCGTCACGTTGTGCTGCCGTTGCTACGTCCGGCGCTGTGGGCTTCGGCGACCGTGGTCTTCCTGTTCACGTTTACCTCATTCGGTGCAGTACGCCTGCTCGGCGGTTCGGCGAATCCGACGCTCGAGGTCGAGATTGTTCGTCGCGCGACGCAGTTGGGCGATGTAGGGAGCGCCGCCGTCCTTTCGCTGCTGCAATTGAGCGCGTTGGCCGCCGTCGTGTGGTGGTCGGTGCGTTCGAAACGACACTCAACCTTCGAGCTCAGCGGCACGTCGCACTCTCGTTTGGCGCGATCCCGACGCGAGCGCGGCGTTGTGTACGCCGTTGCAACTGCAGTTGCGGTCGTAATGTCGGTTCCCCTCGTAGTGATGATCAGCCGCTCATTGCGCCTCGGCGACCGCTGGACACTTACCGCCTGGCGCGAATTGGGTAGCAGCGAGGTGCGTCCCGGGGTCAGTCTCGGCGTCGATCCGATCGCATCACTACTGACCTCGCTCCGCTTCGCAGTAGTCGCCGCAGCGATCAGCGTGGTCGTGGGCGCATTGGCCGCGCTCGCTATCGCTTCGGCGCGCCGACACGGCCGAATGCTCGATGTCGGACTGATGCTTCCGCTCGGCACTTCGGCCGTCACCGTCGGCTTGGGTCTGCTGATCACGTTCGATACACCACCGTTCGATTGGCGCGACCGATGGTGGCTGGTTCCTTTGGGACACGCTCTAGTCGCCACCCCATTCGTGGTCCGCGCCTTGCTGCCGGTGTTGCGGGCGATTCCTAGCGATCAGCGCGCAGTGGCGGCGACGCTTGGCGCAACTCCGACGCGGGCGTGGCTGGAGGTTGACGTCAAACGCATTGCGCGACCTGTCGTCGCCGCCAGTGGTCTTGCGGCAGCGATCTCGCTTGGTGAGTTCGGGGCAACAACGTTGCTCACTCGCGCCGGCAGCGAGTCGCTGCCGATCGCGATTGCTCGACTACTCGGTCGCGCTGGCGAGTTGGCGCGCGCGCAAGCGTTCGCGCTGGCCACGATCCTGCTGGTCGTAACTACGCTTGTCATCATGGCAACAGTTCGCGCCGCCGAGCAGGAAGGACTTCTCGATGCTGGCAGTCGCTGACATCACCGTCCGCTTCGGCGACAACACCGTGCTCGACCGCGTATCTCTCGAGCTTGCACGCGGCGAAGTAGTCGCCTTGGTCGGGCCCTCCGGTGTCGGCAAGAGCACATTGCTACGCGTCATAGCTGGGCTCTTGCGACCAGACGCTGGCACTGTCGTGCTCGATGGGCGCGACATCACCGATTTACCTACTCACCAGCGAAGCATCGGGCTGATGTTTCAGGACGAGCAGCTGTTTCCCCATCTTTCTGTCGTCGGCAACGTCGGGTTCGGGCTACGCATGCAGCGCCAATCCCATGCGGCTATCGACGCTCGCGTACGCGAGTTGCTGCGGCTCATTGGTCTCGATGACTTCGGCGCCCGTAAGGTCGATCGGCTCAGCGGTGGAGAATCGAAGCGGGTCGCACTCGCCCGGGCGCTGGCCCCGAAGCCAGCGGTACTGCTGCTCGACGAGCCCCTCACGGGACTGGATCGCGAACTGCACGATCGCCTCGTCACCGATCTGGCCAGGTTGTTACGAGCCACCACCACAACCGCCCTGCTGGTGACCCACGACGACGACGAGGCCAACGCCATCGCCGACCGAACTGTCACGATGAGAGCGACATGAACGCCTACGAGATTGTCGAAATCACTGCAGCGGAGACTCATCCGTTGCGACTTTCGGTGTTGCGCCACGACACGCCGACCAAGGACGTTTCGTTCGCCGAAGACAGTGACTCGAACGCGATCCACCTCGGTGTGCGCGTCGGCGGCGAGGTGGTGGCGGTTTCCACCTGGATTCCCCGCCCACACGGCGGACAGTCAGCAGTCCAGTTGCGCGGCATGGCAACGGCACGCCATCTACAGGGAACCGGGCTCGGCGGCATCTTGGTAGAGGCAGGCTGCGATCGCGTGGCGGCCAGCGGCGTGGGGTTGGTGTGGGCGCGGGCCCGCGATGCGGCACTCGTCTTCTACGAACGACACAAGTTCGTGGTAGAGGGCGAAGGGTTCATCGACGCCACCACCCAACTACCCCATCACCTGGTCGTTCGCCACTTGCCAGTTCGCGCCCTCACGTCGTAGAACAGCGCTTGCCAACCGGCGTCACGACTTGCGCCCAGTAGCTATGGATGACACTCACAAGTTCTGCGAGCGCCGACCAGTTACGTGGACGCGCGAGGAGTTTGCGGTCGTTCGCACGCGCACTGAGAACATTGCGTGTGCTCGACTGCTATCGGTCGGCGGGAAGCGACACGTGGGTAGGGCCATCGCCGCAACGGTGTGACGATGCCCTGCGCCGGTTCCCCGGCACTCTTCACGCTCACGCAGATGCGCTCTACGCGGAAGCGCGTCGGCTCGATCGCCTCGCCAGCGACATGGACGCGAGGTCGACGCTGACAGGTACTCACTAATGGGGTTGCTGGCCTACGACCCTGATCGCGTGGCCTTTCTCAAGCAACAACTGGCTACCGCTGCTGACGAACTGCGAGCCGTTCGCTGCGGTGATCCTGCAGCGACACCAGCGATGCGATCGATCGCAACGATCCGCGCAGACATCGATCTGGTGTGGCTGCCGTTGCTCACGAGAATTCTCGAGAACTCCGAACTCGCACGTCGCTGGTGGCATCCGCTCGCCGACCGTGGTTTAGAGAACTCTCTCATCTCTGTGATGGCCGACGGGTACGGCTGGTCGGTTCAAGCCGATCCGCTCAACGATGACCCGTCGACAGTGACTGCAGCGGAGACACGCGCGCTGGGTGCAATGCTCAACAAGGCAGATCTCGTCGAGCTGGTTGACGATCGCGATCAGCTGATGTGGCTTGCGCACCAACTGGCGATCATCGGTCGGGACCCAGCGTTGAGTTTCGACTTCCTTGCGAACTTCTCCTCATGGGCGACGCTGACCTACGTGCTGGGCGACGAGCATGCCCGCACGAGCCGAAACGACATCCCCACCGTGTTCCAAGGGCTGATGTCCATCTGGAAGCACGGCGTGCCTGCCAGTGCTCTCGCCGCCGGTCAGTCGGCTCGCCTCGACTCACTTCTCCCGGCGATTGCCGATGTCGATCCCTACGTTCAGGCGCTGATGCTGCGGTCATTGCCGATCGACGCGATCACGCTTGCAACCGTCACCTACCAGTTGTTGACGAACTGGCTCGAAAGGAAGAACGACCCTGGTGCGCGTGTCACGTTCGACAGGCACGTCGTAGCAGGGCCGAATGCTGGCGATCTATTGTTGCCGTTGATACTGAAGGATCCCGCGGCATGTGTGTGGTTCACCCACCTCGCCGCGCGACATCCGGCGATCCTGTTCGAGACGCTCAATGATCCCGACGTGGCGTTCCAGGTCGTTCTGCTCGGCACCGAAGCCTCCAACACAACGGTCGCTGCAGCTGGGCGGGCGGTACTGGCAATCCTCGACTACTTCCACCACGACCCCTACGCACGGCCCGCGTTCGACACTGATGGGCATCCTGGCGAGTACAGCCCATATCTAGGCGCGTTGGTCGCGCCGTGGTTGTTGCAGTTCACGATGTTCAACGACGACTGGGAAGCAACGCCCGGCACGAAGGCTGCGCTGTTGCGCGTCGCACTGCGCGACGAGCGAGCCATGACCCGACTGATAGCCGACGCCGAGCAAGTCCGCGTCGGCTTCACTGCGACGTTCACGGTGCACGAGGTCGATCGAGCGCAGCAAGTCGGCGGACTGCTGAACCTGATCTTGCAACTCTCTGTGAACGAACTGGTGGACGACGAGATCGCAAGTACCGACGAGCGACTGAACCTGCTGTGGACGGTTGTCGGTGTAGCGAGCAGCTTTCTTCCTGGCGGCCCGTTGGTCGGGATCGCCTCCGGCGTCGCGATGACAGCTCTCAGCAACAAGGTCGCGGAGTATCTCGATCAGCCCGACCCGCAGAGAGTGCGCCGAACGGCCGAACGCGCGATGGATGTTGCGCTCACACTCGCTGGAGCGGACGCTGTCTCGCGCCTGCATGAGCTGTGGGTCACGGAGGGCAAGGTTGCCGCAGCACTCGTACCACCACCCGTGCAGCTATCCGAGGGCGGCACTGCATGCCCTTCGGCGGACTACCACCGTGCATTCGAGCAGTGGCGTGCCCAGCTACCCAGTGGCGTCGATGGCGAGTTGAGCCGCCAGGCCGGCGAGTTGCTCGCAGCTTTCATCGGCCCGAGTGCCGCGCAGTCGAACTGCGCAGAGATCGCAGGTTGAAGTTCAGGGAATCGGAACGGTGGTCGTCAGCAACACGGTTTCGCCTGCCGTGACTTCGATGATGATGTCCAGAGTCCACTCCCCCGCTTGCGGAAAGGTGACGAAGCCGCTGTAGTGGTTCGGCCCTTCGCTGACGAGCTGAACCGGTGCAGCCGGAACATCGCCGGCGAGCGAGACGCGAGCCGCAGCGGCTACGACCGGGACGATCGAACCACCCGGGGGCGTGATGACGACGTGCAACTCGTTGCCGCCGACAACTCCTGGCCCAAGCGTGACGTCGACAATCAGGCCACTGCTCGCTAGTTGCGCGGCGAAGGGCTGAGCCGCCACCAAGGGCGTTGGTGAGAGCCCAACCATTCCGGTTGCGAGGCCGATCACGGCCACGCCGATCATTGCCTCGACGACAACTGTGCGGCGGATCGACCCCGAGCCGTCGTGCAACAGCAACCATCGCGAGACGGCGGCGACGGCGAGCAAGACGACCACCAACGTGACCTTGACCAGCAACACCCGACCCCAGTTGGTGGAGGCGACATCGTCGAAGCCACCAGCCAGCTTCCAGGCCTGCGCGATGCCAGTCGCAACGATGACGGGCACGCAGACAGCCGACGCAGTCGAGACGCGACGGGCAATTCGTCCATCCGGTGCCAGCAGCAGGACTAGGAGACCGCCGATCCAAACAACAGCCGCAGCAAGGTGAACGAAGTCGACCGCGAACCACAACACTCGCGGACTCAGCGAGTTCGGATGGCCGGCGAACGGGAAGGTGGCGATCGAAAGCACGCTCGCGACGGCGGCGGCACCACGCCACCAACGATGCTGACGATGCGGCCAGAGAGTGGTCAAGACCAGCAAGGTGGCCGCGAACGCGCCGCGCAACAACAACGCGCGTCCGGTATCGATGCTGGCAACCTCGCGCCAGACACCTGGATCGAGCGCATCGGTGAGAGTGCCACCTGTCGCGTGCGCTCCGAACAGGGCGAACGCGGCGAAGGTACCGAACAGAAACACGCTCGACGCGATGGCCCACCAACGGCGAGAGATGCTGCCCTGCAACCAAAGGCCCACGCCGATCAAGGCGACTGCGCCGACCACCGACAAGAACCTTGCCATGCCATACGCCCACTGCACACGATCCGACGAGTGGTCTGCGCCGCTGCGCACTCTTGCAAGGAGATCATCAGCGCTGCCATCAACGGTCGCGGTGCCGATCTGGAAACTGAACGAGCCTTCGATCGGATGGCCGTCAGCCGAGGTGACTCGCCAAGTGACTGCGTACAGCCCGTTCGCAAGGGTGGGTATCGCGCTGCTCACGATCGTTTCGTCGTCACCCGGTAGCGGGGAGCCGATTTCTATCGCCTTGCCCGTGCCGTCGAACAACTCAACACTTGCAACCGCTGCTTCGATGGCATCATCGAAGTCGAGAACTATCGCAGGCGGAGACACCTCGAGCACACTGTTGGCTGCAGGCGTGCTCGACTCCAGCGATGCGTGAGCAAATGCGGGCGGCGTCGAGCTGAGTAGTAGCACAGCGGTCAGGAGGGCCCCGGCGATTGCCGGGCGAACGACGCGCTCCATTAGTAGATACCAGCGGGCGCGAGGCCGTCGATGGTCGCCCGACCCATCAACCAAGCGAGCCGATGCCGATCGTCGACAGCAAGAGCTTCCGCAGGTAACGCAGTAAGACCCATCGGCTTTCGGCTTGCGTACAGCATCGTCATCTGGTCGAGTTCCAGGCGCACATAGTCAGAGGGCCAGTCGCGCCAGCCGAACGAAACACCACCGTGCACGAATCCACAGTCGGCGTGGTGAACAATGGTTTCGCGCCAGCGTCGAAACGGAATCGAGTTGACCGCCACGGGACCGACCGTCGTCTGCCCGGTACCTTCCCACGCAGAGGGGCTCATCGCCGCCCACGCCGTTTCGAGACGGGCACTTGCCTCGGCGACATCGTCGGCGAGTTCGGTGGCACTTCGACCAGACCCAGCCTCGATGTCGGCGATGCGTCCCTCGGCGCCGCCTGGGTACATCACGCCCACCTCGCCACGGTTGGCGGCCTCGACCATCCGTGTGGATCCGTCAGCGTTACGCGCGATATGGGTGAGCACATGGCCAACAGTCCAGTTGGGCAGCAGTGACGCCGACCGTGCCTCGTCGTCGGTCAGGAACTCGAGTGTGGCGACCAGGCGCTCATGCGCACTTACGGCGCCACGAACATCGCGATCGATCGTCTTCATGACCGGTCACGGTATCTCGCTGGCTACCTTGTGACCATGCAGATCGCAATGGTTGGGTTGGGGCGGATGGGCGCCAACATGGTTCGCCGGTTGCAACTCGCCGGCCACGAATGTGTCGCCTACGACGTCAACGAGGCGGCGGTGGCGGCGATGGAGGCAGAGGGCGTTCGCGGGGCGCGCACACCGCAGGAAGTCGTGAATGCATTGAGCGCACCGCGCCACATTTGGCTGATGGTGCCAGCTGCGTTCGTCGGCGACACAATTGCTGCGTTCGAGCCATTGCTCGCTCCGGGCGACACGCTGATCGATGGCGGCAACTCGTGGTACCGCGACGACGTCGATCGCTCGGCGCCGCTCGCGGCGAAAGGCATCGACTACGTCGACGTCGGGACGAGCGGTGGGGTCTTCGGACTTGAGCGTGGGTACTGCTTGATGGTTGGCGGCCCAACGAAATCCGTGAATGAGTTAGCGCCGGTGTTCGATGCGCTCGCGCCGGGCGTCGACGCTGCCGAGCGCACACCCGGCCGCGAGGGCAAGCCGACCAGCGAAGAGCGCGGTTGGTTGCATTGCGGTCCCAGTGGCGCTGGTCATTTCGTGAAGATGGTGCACAACGGAATCGAGTACGGGTTGATGGCTGCTTACGCCGAGGGCCTCAACGTGTTGGCCAAAGCGAACATCGGCAGCGAATCGCACGCCAAGGACGCAGAGACCGCGCCCCTCACGCATCCCGAGTACTACCGGTACGACATCGACCTTTCCGCGGTCAGCGAACTGTGGCGGCGCGGCAGCGTGATCAGCAGTTGGCTGCTCGACCTCACGGCGCAAGCACTGCACGACGACCCACAACTGAGCCAGTTTCAGGGGCGAGTAAGCGACAGCGGTGAGGGTCGCTGGACCATCCACGCCGCCGTCGACGAAGGTGTGCCCGTTCCAACACTCGCCGCGTCGCTCTGGGACCGTTTCTACTCGCGCGACCGCGGCGATGTCGCACACAAGGTGCTGTCGGCCATGCGCGCCGGTTTCGGCGGCCATCGCGAAGTAAAGGAACAGAAGTGAGCGTTGGGCCACAACCCGTCGCAGATGCACTCGTTCTGTTCGGCGCCACCGGCGATCTGAGCAAGCGCAAGCTGTTCCCAGCGCTGTACCGCATGGAAGCCCACGGCACGCTGAAGGTGCCGGTCATCGGTGTGGCGCGCAGCGACTGGACCGATGCTGCGTTCTGCCAGCATGCTCACGACTCTGTTCTCGGCGCGATACCCGACGCAAAGGCGGCAGTGATCGACAGCCTGCTTGCGCGGCTCGACCTGATTCAGGGCGACTACGCCGACCCTAAGACGTGGGCGACGCTGGCCAAGACGCTGAAGAAACACAAGAGCGAGCACGCCGTGTTCTACATGGCGATTCCACCGACGATGTTTCCGACGGTCGCGCACTCGCTTGCCTCAGTCGGCTTGAACGAGCGCGGCCGCATTGTGGTCGAAAAGCCGTTTGGCCGCGACGCCACCAGCGCCAAGGAGCTGAACACGACGCTGCACACCATCTTCCCCGAGGAGCGCATCTTCCGTATCGACCACTATCTCGGCAAGGAGAGCGTGGAGGACCTGCTCGTCTTTCGGTTCAGCAACACGCTGCTCGAACCTGTATGGAATCGAAACTACGTGCGCAGCGTGCAGATCACGATGAGCGAAACGATCGGGGTCGAGGGTCGTGGTTCGTTCTACGACGGAGTCGGCACGATTCGCGACGTGCTGCAGAATCACCTGTTCCAAGTGCTGGCGCTGGTGGCGATGGAGCCCCCGGTTGGCCCCGAGAGCAGTTACCTGCAAGACGAGAAGGCAAAGGTGTTCGCCGCCATGCGACCCATCGACCCCGCCAGCATCGTGCGCGGTCAATATGTCGGTTACCGCGACGAGGAGGGTGTAGCTCCCGATTCAACTGTCGAGACGTTCGTCGCCGCCAAGCTCGAGATCGACTCGTGGCGTTGGGCGGGAGTTCCGTGGTACGTGCGCTGCGGTAAGGGACTGATGGGCAACGCGACTGAAGTGATGGTCGAGCTGCGCGAGCCACCCAGTTTGCTCTTCGATGAGGCAGGCGGCCCGACACCCGAGCGCAACCTGATTCGGTTCCGGCTCGGCAAACACGACGGCGTGACGTTCACGCTGCAGGCCAAGACTCCTGGGCCACATCTCGACAGCCAGCAGATCGATGTTGCGGTCGACTTCGCCGCCGCGCTTGGCGAGCGGCGCGAGGCGTACGAACGACTGCTCGACGACGCACTGGCCGGCGAACCGCGCCGCTTCGCGCGCGAAGACATCGTCGAGCAAACGTGGCGAGTCGTGCAGCCCGCCCTCGATAGCGCCGCTAGCGCCACGGTGCACCCTTACTTCCGCGGCTCGTGGGGCCCTGCTGAGGCCGAACGCATACTCAGCGGCGATTCGTGGTACTTGCCTGCGATCTAGTCACCGTGTGGCGAACGCCGACGGTTGGGGATCACGATCGCAGTGCCATCGTCCTCGTAGTGCACACGCACGCTCACTCCGTAGAACTCGCTGAGAATCTCTGCTCGTAAGACTTCTGCCGGTGGGCCTTCCGCGACAAGGCGACCTTCGTGCAGCAACGCCAGGCGATCGGCGTACAGACCAGCGAGCGTGAGGTCGTGCATCGCCGAGACAACCGTCAGCCCGCGCTCGCGGCGCATACGATCGACAAGTTCGAGCGCTTGCTGCTGATGGCCGATGTCGAGCGCGCTCGTCGGTTCATCCAGCAGTAACACCGGTGCTCCCTGCGCGATGGCTCGGGCGAGCACCACTCGTTGACGTTCGCCGCCGCTCAATGTCTCCAGTTGCCGCTGCGCAAAGTCGGCTAGGTCTAGTTGGCCCAAGACGTCGCTAGCCACTGCGTGATCGTGCGCCGACGCAACACCGAAGTAGCTGATGAAGGGACTACGACCGAGCAACACATACTCGAACACGGTCATATCGGCCGGCAGCAGCGGTATCTGCGGTACGAAGGCAATCGCACGGGCGCGACGACGAGTTGACATCGCGGCGGTGTCGTCGCTGGCGACCGTCACTAGCCCGCCGTGATCAACGAGACCACAGATCGAACGCAGCACGCTTGATTTGCCGGCACCATTCGGGCCGATCAGGCATAGCCAGCCCCCCGATGCGACCGTCAGCGATAGCGGGTGCAAGGCGACGTGCCCGTCGTAGCTGACTGTCAGCCCATCGAAAGCGAGCTCGCTCATACGGTTGCTCTCCGCGTGCGCAGCAAGATCATGAAGAACGGCGCACCGCAGAAGGCGGTGACAACACCGAGAGGCGTTTCGGCCGGGTTCTGCAGCATGCGGCCGGGAATGTCGGCGAGGATCAGGAAGGCAGCGCCCGCCAAGATGCTGATTGGCAGCACTCGCCGATACGAGCCGCCGCACACCATGCGCACCGCGTGTGGCACCACGATGCCCACGAACGCAATCAATCCGCTGACGCTGACGACTGCCGCGGTACCGACAGTCGCCGCAGCAACGATCGTGATGCGCACGCGGCGAACGTCGAGGCCGAGCGTGAGCGCTTCATCGTCGCCGACACGCAGCACATCGAGGTGTCGGCGATGCGCCAGCAGCACTGCCCCACTCACCACAACGTAGGGAGCAACCAGTCGCACGTCGCCCCAACTGGCGTTGACCAGCGAGCCGAGCAGCCAGTTGTACACCGCGCGAATCACTCCATCGCTCGAACGCTGTAGCACGAATGCTTGGATCGCCGATGTGAGCGATGCCACGGCGACACCGGCAAGTACCAGCGTCGTCGACGTACGCAGCGAGCCGAACGCAGCACCGGCGAGATAGGTGATGGTCACGGCAGCGATGGCGCCGAGGAACGCCGCCAGCGGAAGTGGATCGACGATCCATTCGCTAGTCGCCGCGCGGCCGTAGGCGATGACGATCGTCGCACCGAGGCCAGCACCGCCCGCGGCACCCAGTAGATAGGGGTCGACGAGCGGATTACGAAAGACGCCTTGATACGACGCTCCTGCGAGCGAAAGCATCGCGCCAACGATCGCAGCGAGCGCTACCCGTGGCATACGCACGTTCCAGATGATGTTCCAGTTGGCCGACGAGAGCCGACCAGCCGGACCGACCATCACACCAAGGACGACGGCCACCGCGAGCAGCAGCATGGCTGCGCTGAACCACACCCACCCGCGGCGGTACGTCGTCATCGGTCCTGCTACACCTTGACTTGCGCGAGCGCGGCCGACACAGCCTTGATGTAATCAATGATGCGCGGGCCCCAGCGCGAGGCGATGTCGTCGTCCATCTCTGCGACGTTGCCATTGGCCACCGCAGGAATTGCATCCCAACCCGGTCGAGCGGCGACGGTGTCCCCGGTCTCGCCGGCGTACTTCGTGTCGGCGAGGAAGATCACGTCGGGCGCCGAGGCGATGATGTACTCGGCACTGAGCTGCGGGTAAGGGTTGCCTGGCTCGGCGCCGTCGGCGATGTTGGTCAGGCCGAACAACGAATAGACCTGCCCGATGAACGAGTCGCTGGTGACGCTGTAGTACGTCGGATCAAGCTCGTGGTACATCGTGAGTGGCTCGGTCGGCGCAGGAACGGCCGTTAAGGCTGCCGCAATATCAGTCTGCATCTGGCCAACCAGCTCGGCTGCCTCGCCGATGCGGCCGGTCGCTGCGCCAAGCTGTTCGATCTGCGTGTACAGATCGTCGAAGGTTGGCGGCGCAAGCGCGATGAACACCGTGATTCCTAGCGCTTCCAGCTGCTCTTGAATCTGCGCGCTCTCCATGACGACGAGGTCGGGGTTCAGCGCAGCGATTGCCTCAACACTCGGTTCGAAGCCGGACAGATCACGCGGTAGCTCCAGCGCTGCCGCCGGGTAGTCGCTGTACTCATCGACGGCGATCACCTGATCGCCAGCACCGATCGCGAACAGCAGCTCGGTTGAAGACGGCGACAGGCTGACGATTGCCTGCGGAGCATCAAGCACGGCTTGAGTCGTTGTTGTCTCGTCGGCTGCTGGTGAATTACCAGTGCTTTCTGACTTGCCGTCATCGCCGCACGCGGCTGACGTGAGCAGAAGTGCCGTCAGAGCGGCTAATGAACTGAACCGTTTCATGGATCAATCCTCCGTTTCTCCGGAGGAGATCGTCCTCCGGTTCAGGAGGACAAGATGGATTCCAGCGGGCTGACCGCTGCGATCCGCCCTTGCCTCGAGGGTGTGGGTACGCACATGGAGTCAGGCGACCGGACTCGTCGTGCGCTTCCCCCGAGAGAGAAGACTCGAACCACCGTTGCGGGACAGTGCCGGGTTCTCACCGGCTTCGCTGAACAACATGCTGATTACTTTGGGTTTCTCATTGCTGAGACCGGCCACCTTAGCCGTCCCGCTGAATAGGCTCGTAATCTCCATGACTGACACGACTATTCCGCTCGCTGACGACCCACGACCTGACGGACTGCGGCGGGCCGAGTCGCTGGTGTTGGTCAACACCGGCAATGGCAAAGGCAAGAGTTCGTCGGCCTTCGGAGTGATGCTGCGTGCAATTGCTCGCGGCTGGGACGTTGCCGTGTTGCAGTTCGTGAAGAGCGGCGAGTGGAAGGTCGGCGAAGAGACGATCGGCGTGCAGCTTGGTGTCGACTGGCGAACACTCGGAGCCGGGTTCACCTGGGATTCAGAGAACATCGATCACGACATCGCTCTTGCCCGCGAATCATGGGCCCAAGCCGCCGCAGTGATCGCAGCGGGCAAGCACCAACTCGTCATCCTCGACGAACTGACCTATCTGTGCACTTGGGGCTGGGTCGACACCGCCGATGTCGTCGCAGCGATCGTCAACCGACCGAAGCACGTTTCGCTGGTGATCACCGGACGCGATGCCCCCCAGGAAATCATCGATGTCGCCGACACCGTCACCGAAATGCGCGAGATCAAGCACGCTTACGCCGCAGGAATCACCGCCAAGCGCGGCATCGACTACTGATCAACTGCGAACCGTCGCCATCTTTGACACGATTTCGCGCAGCACTGTTGAGCTGGTGGCGAAGTTCAGGCGGGCGAAACCAGATCCCTCAGTTCCGAAGTTCGGGCCTTCACTCAGACGTACACCGCGCTCGAGGAACGTTGCGGACGGATCATCGCCAAGATCCAACGCGCGACAGTCCAGCCACGCAAGATAGGTCGCCGCCGGTGGCACGTACCCGATCTCGGGCAGATGCTCAGCGAGCAGATCCGCAAGGAGGATCCGTTGACGATCCAAGTGCGCCAGCACCGCGTCTATCCATTCGTCGCCATCTCGCCACGCGGCTTCCACGGCAGCCGCCGCCATCAGGTTCGTGGCACCAAGCATGTGTTCGGGCAACGCTTCGGCCGCCTTGCGGACAGTCTGTGAACCAAAGTGAGCGATCGCATAGCGCATGGCCGCCATGTTGAAAGCCTTCGACGCTGCGTGAATGGTGACGGTGCGATCAGGTGCGAACAGCGCCATTGGGCGATGGACGAACGGCGCGTAGGTGAGGTCGGCGTGAATCTCGTCGGAGATGATGATCAGATCGTGCCGTTCGGCCAACGCTGCGAGCTCGCGCAGCTCGTCGTCGTCGAAGACGTGGCCGGTCGGATTCTGCGGGTTGCACAGCAACAGCACCTTCGCCGGTTGCGCTCGCAGAGTTGCATCGAGCGCTTCGTAGTCGAAGGACCACCCGGTCGGCGACGAGGCCGTGCGCTGGGCAGGCACCGGCACAAGCCGACAGTGACTGGCTTCGGTGCTGGAGAAGAAAGGCGGGTAGGTAGGTGCGTGCACCACCACGCCGTCGCCCGGTGAGGTGCACGTATGCAGCACGAGCTGGATCACCTGCACGACATCGTTGAACTCGCGAGTGTCGGCCGCGTCGATGTGCCAGCCGTAGCGCGCGGCACAACGCTCGACAAACGCATCGGTTGCGGGAGAACCGTTGAAGACCGTGCGCCAATCGGGATAGCCGAAGTCGCCGATCGCAACCGCGCGACTGATTGCCTCGCTAATCACTGGCGCAGGCGCAAAATCCATGTCGGCCACCCATGCCGCAATCGCGTCGGGCGTGCGATGCCACTTGATGCCGGGCCGGCGGTGCAGCTGACTCGTCGAGACGGACTCGAAGTCGTACTCGGGTGCCAACGTCACCCCGCGACCCACTCGTGAATGCGGCGGATGCCCTCTTGCATGTCGTCGTCGGCCATTGCGAAACTGAATCGCGCATACCCTGGCGTTCCGAAAGCCTCGCCGGGCACAAACGCAACCTTCGCTTGCCCGAGAACTGCGTCGGCGAGCTCAAGCGTGGAGTGCGACACAGTCCCCTGCGGCCCAAGTGGCTTGCCGAGCAACGACGAAAAGTCGGGATAGCAGTAGAACGCGCCCTGCGGAACAATTGCGCTCACACCCGGAATCTCGTTCAGCATTCGATGCATCGTCAGAGCCCGCCGAGCAAATGCCTCGCGCATCATGGCCACCGCCGACAGGTCGCCGCTGACGGCTTCCAGTGCCGCAGCCTGCGCGACGTTGTTGACGTTGGATGTGCTGTGCGACTGAAAGTTGACGGCCGCCTTCATCATGTCGGGAGGCCCGATCAGCCAACCGACTCGCCACCCAGTCATCGCATACGTTTTCGCCACGCCATTGACGATCAGGCACTGATCGGCAAGTTCCGGCACGACAGTCGGCATCGAGACGAACTTGTTGTCGCCGAACACAAGATGCTCGTAGATCTCGTCGGTCAGCACCCACACGCCGTTGTCGACCGCCCAGCGTCCGATCGCAACGACCTCATCCGGCGAATACACCGCACCACTTGGGTTGTCGGGGCTGACAAACAGCAAGGCCTTCGTGCGTGGCGTGAGTGCAGCATCGAGTTGCTCGATCGTCACTTTGAATCCGCTGTGCTCGTCGGTCTGCACGATCACTGGTACGCCACCGGCGAGCGTGATCGATTCGGGATACGTCGTCCAGTACGGCGCCGGGCAAATGACTTCGTCGCCCGGGTCGCACAGCGCGGCGAACGCCGTGAACACTGCGTGCTTGCCCCCGTTGGTGACGAGCACCTGGTTGGCCTGGCATTGGAAGCCGCCATCGCGCAGCGTCTTGGCTGCGATTGCCTCGCGCAGTTCCGGAATACCAGCGGCCGGCGTGTACTTGTGCCACTTCGGGTCGTGACACGCGCGAGCAGCAGCTTCGACGATCTTCTCCGGGGTCGGGAAGTCGGGCTCGCCCGCACCGAAACCGATGACCTTCTCGCCGCCTTCTTTCAGTGACTGCGCCAGCAGCGCTTTCGCCTTTGCGTCGACCGCCAACGTTGCGGACTCAGCGATGCTGGCAAGACGTGCGGACGTGCGGCTGGCGGGTCGATTCACAAACCGATTCTACGGTCGCGCTGTCTATCGGTCTCATGAATTGGCAAACTGGAAGCGATGAACGTGCTCACCACGGCCTTTGACGATGTCGGAACACTCAACCGGCCGATCATGGTGCTCGCCCTGCGCGGCTGGTTCGACATCGCAGAGGTTGCGACTGATGCCGTCGAGACGTTGGCGGCAAATCGCGTTACCCCTATCGTCGCGGCGATCGATCCCGACCCCTTCTTCGACTTCACGCAGGAACGGCCACAGGTGGTGTTCGATGATGCCGAACTGCGGCAGATCACTTGGCCGGAGAACGAATTTCGGATCGCACGCTTTCCGGGGAGCGCGCACGACCTAGTGCTGCTCGCCGGAGTAGAGCCGCACTTGCGTTACGCCACGTTCGCCGACGCGATCATCGAAGTCGCAACCCGACTTCACTGCGAAGTGGTCGTCACCGTCGGAGCCGCCCCTGAAGCGGTGCCACATTCTCGTCCGCCGCAGGTGACGGGTAGCAGCACGACCGTTGGATTGGCGAAGGCTCTCGGCCTCGGTCGCCCGAAGTACCAGGGTGTCACAGGACTGGTCGGGGTGCTGCAAGAGCGGCTCGACCGCGCAGGAATTCCCGCCGTCTCGCTGCGCGTTGGCGTACCGCACTACCTCGGCAACGCCAAACACCCGCAATCGTCAGCCGCGTTGCTGGGGCACCTGGAACACGTGCTGGGAATCTCCACTCCTCACGGCGCGTTGGCCGAAGACGCAATGCGCTGGCGCGGGTTGCACGACGAGGCCGTCGCCGAGGACGAGCAGGCGGCGACGTACGTTGCGATGCTCGAGAACGAGTACGACAAGCGCATGGAAGCCGCTATTCCAAGTGCCGATGATCTCGCCGCCGAATTCGAGAAGTTCCTTCGCGACCAACGCGACGACTGACCGTCGAACCCTCGCGCAACCGATCGAGACGGACACGGTTGCTCACCGTTCGTTCGGCCGATAACGTACAACCACATGGTTGTACAATCTCTCGACCCCAACCAAGTCGACCGGATGTTCCAGGCACTCGCGGATGCGACAAGGCGCGACATCGTCACGCGTGTTCTGCGGCACGAGTGCTCGGTCTCTCACCTTGCCGCCAGCTACTCAATGAGCTTCGCAGCCGTGCAGAAGCACGTTGCCGTGCTCGAGCGAGCAGACATCGTGACCAAGACACGACGCGGTCGCGAGCAACACGTGCGGGCCAACATCGACGCCGTTCGACATGCGGCGCGCGTGCTCGATCACTTTGAAGATCTGTGGCGCGGGCGTATCGACCGCTTCGGCGACCTGCTCGACGAATCAGAAACGGGCCTTAGGAGGAGTAGGAAGTGACTGTTACGAACATTGCGAAGAACCTCGATGACCTCACAATGACCATCACGGCCGAGTTCCCTGCGCAAATCGCGCGTGTGTGGGAGTTGTGGAGCGACCCGCGCAAACTCGAGCGCTGGTGGGGTCCGCCCACCTATCCGGCAACGATGGTCGACTTCGATCTCACGCCCGGCGGAACCGTCAACTACTTCATGACCGGTCCAGAGGGCCAACACTCGGGCGGTTGGTGGCGCGTCACCGCTGTCGACGCGCCGAACTCACTTGAGTTTGAGGACGGCTTCGCCGACGAGAAGGGGAACCCCGATCCGAAGCTGCCAACCACAGTGACGAAAGTGACGTTGAGCGAAAGGCCTCACGGCGGCACGCTCATGTCCATCTCGACTAAGTGGGCATCGTTGGACAGCATGAAGCAAATGATCGAGATGGGAATGGAAGCGGGCATGGCCGCAGCGATGGGCCAGATGGACGAGTTGCTCGCCTAGACGGTGTCGATCAACAGCGCAATGACCGATGCCCACGATTGTGACGCAGGATCGATCAGGTCGAAGTGATCCTCGCCCGCGATATCGACAACCTTGACGGCACCGATCGGCGTCGGCACTGCAAACTGAGCCGGCACGATGTCGTCGAGCTCGCCGCGCACGACTGCGAGCGGTACCCCCGCCGCTGATGTCGGAGTCGCGATCGCGTACTCATCGGACAGTTCAGTTGCGCTGCCACCCATGAAGTCGGTCACGGCTCCGGAACCGACACCTGCTGCGTCGCTTGCAGCAAGGTCGAACACCGGGCCCAGTCCGATCGCCAGTCTCGGCAGCACAAGCGGGTCAGCACCGGGAGCGCCAGCGGGGAGGCCACCTCGCCCCGCAGCCCACAACGAGAGGTGACCGCCAGCCGAGTGCCCGATGAACACGACATTGTCGAGGTTGAACGCGACTGACTGCGCGGCAAGCACATCGATGGCAGCAGCGACATCGAGAAGCGTGTTCGGATAACCGCCACCGACTGCAACCCGTCGGTACTCGATGTTCAACACGGCATACCCGCGAGCGATGAGGTCCTCGGCGAGTGGCAGCATGAGGTCGAGCCCATACTGTGCGCGCCAAAACCCACCGTGGATGAGCACCACGACTGCTGGCGGCGAAGTGGTATCTGCTGGCAGGTACAAGTCGGCGAACTGCGAACGGTCGTCGCCGTACGTGATGCGTCGCGGGTTATCGATCCCCACCTCAGCCTTCTCCTCGATCGACGTTGAACAAGCAACACAAACCGCGAGCACCGCAACTAACGATGCAGCGCATCGGAGTTTCATCAGCGGGCCGAAGTGAAGTCACTGATGTGCAGCTTCTCACTGAGGGCGGCGCGATGTTCCGCGCCTGCTTCCTGAAACCGAGCTCCGGTGCCATCGGCAACCCTGGTCATCATCTCGAAGTTGGCCACAACTGCTGCTGCGTCGATCATGAATTGCTCGCCAGCGCTGGCAACCAAGGCTGCGCGGGCGGCGACCAGTGCAACGTCATCCACTCCAGCTACCGCCGCGGTGAACGCAACCAACTCCGCGCCATGCGGCAGGCCTGCATCGCCCTCGCCGTCAGCGATCGCGTCGAGATCGGCGGGGCTTCCGGATTCGGTGCTGCTCCAACTGAGCATGCTGGCGTGTGAAGTCGTTCAAAAGAAGCACTCGCGTATTCGCGACAACCGACCAGCGACCAACTCCATCTGCGGGCGACTGAGCGTTCCCCGGTTCCACAACGGGTCGTCCATCTGGCGATCGCTCATGTACTGCGCAGCGGCAAGTCGCCAGAGATTGTCCCATTCGTCGGGCAATGCGCTCAGCGCTTGCACCACCGACGCAGTTTGGTCGGCAGGCGCCGCGACCGGCACCCAATTCAGTTTTGCGGGCGCGAGTTCGGCGGCTTCACGACCAGTCGGCTCGCCTGCGCTCGGTGATGGGAAGTCGGGCAAGGCGATGCCGACACCGCGGGCAAATGCGATCGGTGGCAGCGTCGCGATCACGACCCCGACGATCTCGACCCATTCCAGTGGGTGCATACCTTCGGTGATCACCTGCTCGTACCACTGCTCGGTGATCGTGCCTGCGTGACGCGCAAGTCGATACGCCACATCGAGGGCGGGATCGCCGTACGGCCGGACCCACGGCGGAGAAGGATCGGAAGCTAAGTAGGCGTCGCGCGCAACCTCAGCAATCTGCACCCGGCGCGCGGCCGTCAGTCGCGAACCGGGTGAAGCGACATGCGCCAGCGACTGGCGGTGCGCATCAACAAGATCGTCGCGAACAATCACGGTCATCAGCCGCCGGAGACGTCGGCGACCTTTTGCTTGCCGGCACCGAGGAAGGGCATCATGCCGCGCAGTCGCTCGCCGACTTCTTCGATCTGGTGCTTGCGATCGGCCTCGCGCAGCGCATTGAAGTTCTTGCGGCCGCTCTCACTCTCGGCGACCCACTCCTTGGCGAACTTGCCCGACTGGATCTCCTTGAGGATCTTCTTCATCTCCGCCTTGGTCTTGGCATTGACGATGCGCGGGCCGCGAGTGACATCGCCGTACTCGGCCGTGTCGCTGATGCTGAACCGCATTCCTGCGATTCCCTCCTCATACATCAGGTCGACGATCAGCTTCACTTCGTGCAAGCACTCGAAGTACGCCATCTCGGGCTGATAGCCGGCCTCGACCAACGTTTCGAACCCAGCCCGTACGAGCGAGGTCAGCCCGCCGCAGAGCACCACTTGCTCGCCGAACAGATCGGTCTCGGTCTCTTCGCTGAACGTGGTCTCGATCACTCCGGCGCGTGCACCACCAATCGCCTCTGCGTACGAGAGCGCCAACGCATGCGCGCCGCCGGTGGCGTCTTGATGCACGGCGATCAAGCACGGCACGCCGCCGCCCTCGGTGTACGTACGACGCACGAGATGACCTGGCCCCTTCGGCGCGATCATGATGACGTCGACAGTCTTCGGCGGGCGGATGCGCTTGAACCGAATGTTGAAACCGTGGGCGAACGCGAGCGCCTTGCCCTTACGCATGTGCGGCTTGATGAACTCTTCGTAGGTCGCCTTCTGTTCTGTGTCGGGCATCGTCATCATGATCACATTGGCCCACTTGGCCGCCGCGGCGATGTCCATGACCTTCAGCCCAGCGGCCGCAGCTTTGGCGGCCGACTTACTGCCCTCGCGCAGGCCGACAACGACATCGACGCCCGATTCCTTCAGGTTCAGGGCGTGCGCATGCCCTTGAGAGCCGTAGCCAATGATGGCGACTTTGCGACCGCGAATGATCGACGGATCGGCGTCTGCCTCGTAGTACATCTTTGCGGCCATCTCAGGTTGCCTTCCTATCGTTGTTGGGTTGACGGTCCAGTTGTCGTGTGAGCTTCGGCAGGGCGACGCGCCCGGTGCGCTGCAGCTCCACGATGCCATATTCGGTGAGCAATTCCACGAAGTCGTCCAGCTTGTCGGGGTGGCCATCCAGCGACACCGTGATCGCCTCGATGCCAACGGCCAGAATCTTGCCCTCGAAGATGTTCACCAGTTCAACGACTTGCCCACGCTCGTTGCCGGTGGCATGGATCGTCGCCAACAGCAGTTCACGCTCGACACTGCTGCGCGGATCCAGCTCGCTGATCTTGACGACCTCGATCAACTTGAACAGTTGCTTCACAATTTGCTCGAGCGACGCCGATTCCAGATCGACCACAATCGTGATGCGGCTGAAGCCCTCTTGCTCGGCAGGCGCCACGGCCAGGCTGAAGATGTTGTATCCACGGCGCGCAAACAAACTCGAAAGGCGCGCGAGCACACCCGGACGGTTCTGAACGAGCACCGAGAGGATGTGGTGGTTGATTTCGCTCATCGCAGCGCCCCACGGTTGGCTTCCTGGGACCCGGGCAGCAGCAAATCGTCGTTGCTGAAACCGGCAGGCACCATCGGGAAGACCTTCTCGCGCGCGTCGACGCGGAAGTCGACCACGACTGGACGATCATCGACGCTGTTCGCCTTGTCGATGGCCGGTTGCACTTCCTCGGGGCTATCGACACGGATACCCACGCAGCCCATCGCCTCTGCCCACTTCACGAAGTCGGGCACCTCCGGCGACAGGTACACCTCGCTATAGCGCTCTTCGTAGAACATCTCCTGCCATTGGCGCACCATACCGAGGTAGCTGTTGTTGAGGATCGCCACCTTGATCGGGATGCGCTCGACGCTGGCCGTGACCAACTCTTGCGCAGTCATCTGGAAGCAACCATCGCCGTCGACTGCCCACACCGTGCGATCGGGGCAACCAACCTTGGCGCCGATCGCGGCAGGCACCGAGAACCCCATCGTGCCAAGTCCACCGGAGTTGACCCAGGTGTATGGCTCGTTGAACTTCCAGTACTGGCTGCTCCACATCTGGTGCTGCCCGACGCCGCTGACGAGAATCGTGCCCTCTGGCGCGCTGTCGCGCAGTTGCTCGAGACAGAACTGCGGCTTCAAAGCCTCGCCCGGCTCGCTCGCCTCGTAGTGCAGCGGGAACTGTTCTCGCCACCCGCTGATGCGGCTCTTCCACGCGCCGGTGTCGGCTTGGGTTGTTCCACCCTGGAGCAAGTCTCTGATCGCCTTGATCAATTCCTCGATCACCAGCCTGCAGTCGCCAACGATTGGCACGTCGGGCTTGCGCACCTTGCCTTGCTCGGCAGGGTCGATGTCGACATGGATGACCTTGGCCTCCGGAGCAAACGTGGGGATCTTGCCGGTGATGCGATCGTCGAAGCGGGCGCCGAGCGCGACCAACAAGTCGCTGCGTTGCATCGCAGTCACCGCAGTGGCGTTGCCATGCATGCCGGGCATGCCGAGGCACAGCGGATGATCGTCGGGGAACGCGCCGCGCGCCATCAGCGTCGTCACCACGTGGATGCCGGTAAGTTCGGCAAGCTCGCGCAGCGCCTCCGCCGCACGCGCCTTCAGAATGCCGCCGCCTGCGTACAACACCGGCCGCTCGCTGGCGAGAATCAGCCGCGCAGCCTCCTTGATCATCGCGGGGTCACCCTTCGTGATCGGGCGGTAACCGGGCAGGCTGTCGATGACTTCGTCATCGGTTGGCCAATACCAATCCATCGTGTTGATCAGCACGTCCTTGGGAACGTCGATCAGTGTCGGACCGGGGCGACCCGTGGTCGCGATGTGGAACGCCTGGCGCACGGCCATCGGCAAGTCCTGCGCCGACATGACCAGTTCGTTGTGCTTCGTCGCGCTGCGCGTGATGCCAACGGTGTCGCACTCCTGAAACGCGTCGGTACCAATCGCAGTCGTCGACACTTGCCCGGTGATACACACCATCGGGATTGAGTCCATGTACGCGTCCATCAGCGGCGTGACCATGTTGGTCGCCGCCGGGCCGCTGGTCACGAGGGCCACACCCGGCCGGCCGGTGACATGCGCGTAGCCCTCGGCCATATGGCCAGCACCCTGCTCGTGGCGCACCAGGATGTGGCGGATCGGCGAGTCGAGCAGTGGGTCGTAAGCGGGCAAGATGCAGCCGCCGGGCAGACCGAAGATGGTTTCGACGTGCTCCATCTCTAGCGCTTTGATGAGGGCCTGCGCCCCGGTGATCTTCATAACTGCTCCTTCAAACTGGCTCGGAAAAACAGAACAGCCTCCCGATTGGGAGGCTGTGACGCACGCGGCTATGTGGGCGTGCGTCTAAACGATAAGTACTACAAGAATGCTAGGGGTGGTGACTTGGGCACGCATCAGACCTCAGTCTGGCACCCTGCTGGCCAGGTTGCAACCCTCGGCTGCATCGGCGCCGAACCACTGCCGATAGCCTCGCGGCCATGACTACTCCGCCTTCGCCTACCGTCGCTCCTGCCAATGGCCGCCTTGGCGTGCTCACCGTCGGTCTCGGCGCGGTGGCTTCCACGCTGATCGCGGGTGTCGAACTGGTGAAGCGCGGCGTTTCGCTTCCCGTCGGCAGCCTGACCCAGATGGGGACCATCCGTCTCGGTAAGCGCACCGACAACCGCAGCCCACTTATCAAGGACTTCGTACCGATCGCCACGCTCGACGACATCGTCTTCGGCGCATGGGACCCGTTTCCCGACGACGCCTATGTTGCGGCCACCCGCGCCGGCGTGCTCGAGGGCGGCAAGCACATCGAAGCAATCAGCGAGGCACTACGCGAAGTGCGCCCGATGCCAGCGGCGTTCGATCGCGAGTACGTGAAGCGCATCGACGCTGACAACACGATGCACACGATCAAGAAGCGCGACATGCTCAATCGCATTCGGGAAGACATCAACCGCTTCCGCGAAGAGAAGCAGGTCGATCGCGTCGTCATGTTGTGGGCTGCAAGCACCGAGATCTTCATCGAGCTCGGGCCAGCACACATGAGCCTGGAAGCGTTCGAGAAAGCGATCGACGCCAACGATCCAACGATCGCCCCATCGATGCTCTACGCCTACGCCGCGATCCTGGAAGGCGTGCCGTTCGCGAACGGCGCACCGAACCTGACCGTCGACATTCCCGCGCTGCGCGATCTTGCAGTCGAGAAGAAGGTGCCGATCAGCGGCAAGGACTTCAAGACCGGCCAGACGCTGATCAAGACGGTCATCGGGCCGATGCTGCGTTCGCGCATGCTGGGCCTTTCCGGCTGGTACAGCACCAACATCCTCGGCAACCGCGATGGCGAAGTGCTCGACGATCCCGACAACTTCAAGACCAAAGAGGAAAGCAAGCTCGGCGTGCTCGAGCACATCCTCGATCCGGTGACATTCCCCGACCTCTACGGCGACGTGTATCACAAGGTGCGCATCAACTACTACCCGCCGCGCGGCGACAACAAAGAGGGCTGGGACAACATCGACCTCTTCGGTTGGCTCGGCTACCCGATGCAGCTGAAGATCGACTTCCTCTGCCGCGACAGCATCCTCGCCGCGCCGTTGGCGCTCGACCTAGTGCTGTTCAGCGACCTCGCCCAGCGCGCCGGTCTCAACGGAATTCAGGAATGGCTGAGCTTCTACTACAAGGCCCCGATGGTCGCCCCCGGCCTCCACGCCGAGCACGACCTGTTCGTGCAGCAGAGCAAGCTCGAGAACACGCTGCGCTGGATGATGGGCGAAGACCAAATCACCCACCTCGGCCGCGAGTACTACGACGAAGCTGATTGAGTCGCCCGGCTACGTCTAGCGGGCTACGCCTCAATCACACGGTCGACGCGCACGTCGCCGTCGTGCATCGGTAGTTCATCGACGATCTGTTCGCGAAAGCACACACCGACGTTGGGCACACTTACGCGCGGCAAGAAGCGGTCGTAGAAGCCGCCGCCGTAGCCCAATCGATCACCCGCCGTCGTAAACGCCAGACCAGGCACGATGACGAAGTCGACCGAGTCGAGCGCCAACGCCGGACCGGTCGGCTCGCGCACCCCGAACGAGCTGATGGTGAGCGGGCCGCCACCATCGCACACCGCAAGCTCGCGACCCTCAACGCGGGGGAGCAACAAACGTTTGCCGTCGGCGCCGATCAGAGCGAAGAGTGCATCGGTGTCGAGTTCGCTGCTCATCCCCGCAAACGCCATCACACCATGGGCGCGGCGGTACTCGGGTAGCTCGGCGACCTTCGCCCACAACTCGACGCTGCGCACGAGACGATCGGCGACGGCGTCGCGCACCAGCCGCATCCGTCGGCGCAGCGTCGCTTTGTCGTCCATCGCGCAAGATTTGCACACAATCCACGAGCAGGTGTCTCATCTAGAGTCGTCGGCGATGACCGACAATCCAATTGACCCAGCGCAGTTTCGACAGGTGCTCGGCCACTTCCCCACCGGTGTCACGGTGATCACTGCTTGCACCTCCGAGGGAACCGGTGTTGGGCTCACCATCGGCTCGTTCACCTCCGTGTCGCTTGATCCTCCGCTCGTCGGCTTTTTGCCAATGGTCAACTCTGATCGCTGGCCGGACATCAGAGATGCCGGTGCGTTCTGTGTCAACATCCTCAGCGCCACGCAGGGCGAGTTGTGCTGGCGTTTCGCGCGCAAGAGCGTCACGAATCCCTTCGACGGGGTCGACTGGCAGCGGTCAGCAGCGACGGGCTCGCCGGTCTTGGCGGGGGCGATCGCCTGGATCGACTGCTCGATTGCCGATGTTGTGGAAGCCGGCGACCATTACTTCGTGATAGGGCGCGTTCTGCAACTCGACCATGTTGCCGCTGAGTCGAAACCCAATCCGCTTCTCTTCTTTCGCGGCAAGCTCGGCGAGTTCATCGAACATGAATAGGCGCCAACTCCTGCTGGCGGCGACATTCGACGTCGTTGCTGTTGTCGCCTTTGTCGCCATCGGCCGCCGCACCCACGACGAAGGCAACGCCTTCAGCGGCCTCGCTCGTGTGGCGGCACCGTTTCTGATCGGGCTGGCCGTCGGCTGGGTGGTCGCCCGCGCCTGGAAAGCGCCCACCACCACGACGACGGGAATGGTGGTGTGGCCGGTCACGGTGGCAGTAGGCATGGTGTTGCGTCGCTTCCTCTTCGACGATGGCACCGCGCTGCCTTTCATCATTGTGGCAAGCGCGTTCACGGGCGTGTTACTCGTCGGCTGGCGGTCCATTTACCGCCGCTGATTAGGTCTTTCGGCCCTAAGGAGTCGGCGGTGGGCTGGCGACAATGAGGCTGAAAGGAAGCCTCAATGACAAAGCGAATCGTCATTCTCGGCGGCGGAACGGGGGGCACCCTGTGCGCCAACCGACTCCACCGTCATTACAAGTTTCACCGTGCCGACGACCAAGACGTCGAAATTGTGGTCGTCGATCAGGACAACCACCACGTGTACCAACCGGCGTTGCTCTTCGTGCCGTTCGGTATGACCCATCGTCAGGAGTTCGTCCGCCCTCGCGTGGAACAACTCCAGCACGGGATTGAGTTCATCGAAGACACCATCGACCATGTCGATCTTCACCGGGACACCGTCGTTCTCGAAGGTGGTCGCGAGCTCGCCTACGACGTGCTGGTCATTGCCACCGGTGCCACGCTGGCGATGGACGAGACCCCCGGTCTCAGCGGACCGGGCTGGAACGAGAACGTGTTCACGTTCTACGACCTTGCGGGCGCAACCGCCCTCGAGACTGCCCTCGACTCGTTCAAGGGCGGCAAGTTATTGGTCAATGTCGTCGACATGCCCATCAAATGCCCGGTCGCTCCTCTCGAGTTCTGCTTTCTCGCCGACTGGTTCTTCACCGAGCGCGGAGTTCGCGACAAGGTCGAGATCACGTACGCGACGCCGCTCGACGGTGCGTTCACCAAGCCGGTGGCCGCGTCGACGCTGGCCGGGCTGCTCGCCGAGAAAGGCATCAACCTGGTCACCGAGTTCAACACCGGTGAGGTTGTCGGCAAGGACGCCGACGGTGGCGGACACTTGGTCGGTTACGACGGGCGCGAGATCCCCTTCGACTTGGCCGTTGTAGTGCCACTGCACAGCGGTGCTGCGTATGTCGGTCGCAGCCCGGGATTGGGCGACGATTTGAACTTCGTCGGCACCGATCCACACACGATGCAATCGACAGCGAAGGCAAACGTGTTCGCCATCGGAGACGCCACTAACGTGCCGATCTCGAAGGCCGGTTCCGTCACTCACTTCGAGGGCGAGGCACTTGTCCGCAACATCGAGCACTACCTCGATCACAAGCCGCTAGATGCGTCGTACGACGGACACGCCAACTGCTTCATCGAAACCGGTTTCGGCAAGGCATTGCTGATCGACTTCAACTACGACACCGAGCCACTGCCGGGTCACTTCCCGACGGCGGTGGGTGTACCCCTGCTGAAGGAAAGCCGCATCAATCACCTCGGCAAGTTGATGTTCCAATGGCTGTACTGGCACGCACTACTCCAAGGCCGCGACATCCCCGGCATCAGCGCCGACATGCCCGACAGCGGCAAGAAGACTCAACCAGCCCACGAGGAGGCAATGACATGACAACAACGACATCCGGAACGACCGCGACACTGTCTGGTGTAGTCGTCCAGTTAGACGCAGAAGGGTTCTTCGCGGACCCTAGCCAATGGACGCGAGAGATGGCAGCGGAGATGGCGGCGGCCGACGGCCTCACCCTCAACGATCAGCACTGGCAAGTCATCGACTTCATGCGTCGCGAGTTCCTCGAGAAGGGTTCCGGCCCGACAGTGCGAGTTCTGGGCAAGGCATCTGGCGTGAACGTCAAAGAGCTCTACCTATTGTTTCCAAAGGGCCCGGCCAAGGTCGCCGCTCGCCTCGCGGGAATTCCCAAGCCGAAAGGATGCATCTGATGAGCGAGGAAAAGATCACGAAGGTGTCGATCATCGTGTCGAAAGGATCGCTTGAAGGCATCTACCCAGGCCTCATCATGGCCAACGGTGCTCGCGCCGAAGGTATGGACGCCAACCTGTTCTTCACCTTCTTCGGGCTCGATGCGGTGCATCGCACCCGCATCGATCACATCAAGGTGGCAACGGTCGGTAACCCGGCGATGCACATACCGACACTGATGGGAGCGCTGCCCGGGATGAGCGCGCTCGCCACGCACATGATGAACAAGAAAATGGAAGAGCTCGACATTCCGCCGATCCATGAATTCATCGAGATGATCGCCGACACCGGAGCTGGCCTCTACGCCTGCAAGGCGTCCGTCGACATGTTCGGCCTCAGCAGCGACGACTTCGTCCCGCAAGTGAAGGACATCATCACCGTTGGCGACTTCTACGACCTCGCCGCCGGTGGCCAGATCATCTTCACCTAGTCCTCACCGTCTGCGCCGAGCAGCAAGCTGCCTGCTTGGCGCAGTTCGGCAAGTGATGCGACTCCGCTGAGTTGCATCACCAAGCGCATCTCGGCGCGCAGGAGACGCAACGCATGCGCGACACCCTGTTCGCCGGCTGCGGCTACCGCGTACACGAACGCCCGGCCGATGAAGGCCATGTCGGCGCCGAGCGCCAGCGCTATTACCGCATCGGCTCCGTGGTGCACACCTGAGTCAACGACGATGGGCACATCCGGCCCAACCGCGGCGCGTAGCGGCGCAATCAGGTCTGCGGTTGCTACGCAACGATCGAGCTGGCGGCCACCATGGTTCGAGAGGTGAAACCCGTCGACACCAACCTCCAGTGCGCGTCGAGCGTCGGCGGGACCTATCGGGCCCTTCAGTAACAGTGGCCCCTGCCATCGCGAGCGCAAGTCGACGATGTCTGACCAATTGAGTGTGGGGTCGAACAGCCCACTCGCGGTGGCCGTCGAAGCGGCTGCTATCTCAGCGGGTGGCAGCGCGGTCAGGTTGGCGAACTCGATCGTCGGGCTGGTCAACATTCGCGCCCAGTAGCGCGGATGGCGACCGATGTCGAAGATGGTGCGCAAGCTCAACTGTGGAGGAATGCTCAGCCCGTTGCGAGCATCACGCGCACGGCGACCGATTACCGACGTATCAATCGTGACTTCCAATGCCTTGTAGCCGGCGGCGTTGGCGCGGTCGACGAGCGGGTCGCTCAATCGGCGGTCGCTGGTGACGTAGAGCTGAAACCACAGGTTCGGATGGCCCGTGCTGGCGACCTGCTCGATCGTTGTCGTTGCCACAGTGGACAGCACGTACGGGACCCCCGCCGCCATCGCGGCACGGCATGATGACATCTCGCCAGTGGGATGCATCATGCGCGTGTAACCCGTTGGACTCAACCCGAGCGGTGCACGGAACGGCTGGCCGAGCAGCTCGCCGCTCAGATCGATTGTCGACACATCGCGCAGCACACGCGGGTGCAACTGCCGGCGCGCGAATGCCGCCCGGTTGGCGCGCAATGTGATCTCCTCGTCGGCGCCGCCGTCGGCGTAGTCGAACACGGCTCGTGGCAATCGCCGACGAGCGATCTCCCGGAAGTCGTCAACCAGCACGACACGGTTCAACAGCCGCTGTGTTGGATTGCGCTCGAACTTGCGGAGTCGCACCAGTTTCAGCACGTCACGCAGTTTCACAACAACCTCTACGGCAAGGTGTTGGTGATCGCGCCGGTCTCCGCGCCCTGCACGAGCCTGGCGTACTTGCCGAGTACGCCGGTCGTGTAGCGCGGCGCGTTCGGCTGCCACGAGGCCCGGCGCTTGGCCAGCTCACCATCGTCAACCAGCAAGTCGAGGCTGAACTGATGAACGTCGATGGAGATTTGATCGCCGTCGCGCACGAACGCGATCGGACCGCCGTCGACCGCTTCCGGAGCGACGTGGCCGATGCAGAATCCCCACGTTCCGCCGCTGAAACGACCGTCCGTGATCAACGCACAGTCGGCACCGCGACCAGCACCCTTCAAGGCCCCGGTGATCGCCAGCATCTCGCGCATGCCCGGCCCGCCCTTGGGCCCCTCGTAGCGAATCACCAGCACGGTGCCGGGCGTAATCGAGCCAGCCAAGATCGCCTGCATGGCATCGCTCTCGTCGTCGAACACGCGCGCCGTGCCGACGAACTGCTTTTGTTCGGCGGAGAGGCCAGCGACCTTGACCACTGCGCCCTTCGGCGCCAGCGAACCCGTGAGCACGACGATGCCGCCTTCGCTGTGCAACGGCTTGTCCAGTGGATGCACCACCACGCCATCGGGCGCAGGCGGGTTGATGTCGGCGAGGTTCTCGGCCATCGTCTTGCCGGTGACGGTGAGGCAGTCGCCATGCAGCAGACCGGCATCGAGCAGATGTTTCAGTACAACCGGCACGCCACCGACAACGTCGAGGTCGCTCATGTGAAACCGTCCGCCAGGCTTCAAGTCAGCAATGGTCGGCACCTTGGCAGCGATGCGGTTGAAGTCGTCGAGTGCCAGAGCTACGCCTGCCTCGTTGGCGAGAGCCAGCAAGTGCAAGACGGCGTTCGTGCTGCCCCCAAGCGCTGAGGTCACCGCGATTGCGTTCTCGAATGCCTTCTTGGTCATGATCATCCGTGGCGTGATGCCTAGTCGCAACAGGTTGACGACGGCTTCGCCCGCCATACGGGCATCGACCTCGCGGCGACTGTCGATTGCGGGCGGCGACGCGGTACCGGGCAATGACATTCCGATCGCCTCAGCGATCGAGCTCATCGTGTTGGCCGTGAACATTCCACCGCACGCGCCCTCACCGGGGCAGGCGTTACGTTCGATGGCACCCAGTTCGGCCTCGGTGATGTGCCCGAGCGCACACGCGCCGACAGCCTCGAAGACGCTGGTGATGTCGATTGCCTTGCCGTCGAGTTGGCCGGGCATGGTGCTGCCGTTGTAGACGAACACACTGGGCAGGTCGAGCCGCGCCGCCGCCATCAGCATCGCGGGAATGCTCTTGTCGCAGCCGGCGAGGCCGACAAACCCGTCGAGGCGTTCGGCGTGCATCACGCACTCGACCGAGTCGGTGATCACTTCTCGACTCACCAACGAGGCCCGCATCCCCTCGTGACCCATGCTGATGCCGTCGCTGACGGTGATCGTGCCGAACTCCATCGGAAAACCACCGGCGGCACGCACACCGACCTTTGCGTGCTCGGCGAGTTTGCGCAACGTCATGTTGCACGGCGTGACCTCGTTCCACGACGACGCGATCGCGATCTGCGGCTTTACCCAGTCGTCGTCGGTCATGCCGACTGCGCGCAGCATCGCACGTGCTGGCGCCTTCTGGAACCCGTCGGTGACGTCGCGACTGCGTGGTTTTACATCGACTGGGGTATCGATTCCGTTGGCCATGTGGGCGAGCCTATGCCGCCGCGCTTGAGCTGGGTAACTCCCAGCACCGACAGCAGCAACACACCGGAACCAACAGTGATCCAGCGCAACCCCACGGTGTCGGCCAGTTCACCCTGCACCAGCGTTCCGACGGGAAACATGATGCCCAGCACGAACGAGTTCACTGCCAGCACGCGACCGCGCAGTTCGTCGGGCGCTGCCTGCTGCGCCACCCCCATGAACGAGGTGAACGAGTAGCCATACGACAAGCCAAGAATCGCGATTGCAATAGCTGAGAGCCACAGACTGGGTGCGACGCCGTAGATCACGAGTGCGGGGCACAAGACCGTCACCGCAGCCAACATCACTCTCGGCAGTCCCCATCGTTTCGTGACCGAACCTAATGTGAACGCGGCAGCCACTGCACCGATGCCCTGCGCCGTCACGAGTAGCGACGTGGCCGCGGAACTGCCGCCGAACACCTCGGTCGCCATGAGCGGCACGAACGCAATGAACGGCGAAGCGATTGCGATGGTGGCGATCATCACCACGAGCATCGAGCGCATCGCAGGGGTGGTTCGCGCAAACCGAAATCCATCGGCAAGGGCGCCGAAGATTGGCCGCTTCTCGCCGGGCGGCTGGTGAAACGGGACGAGCACCACCGCCACCCCCACAGCCAGGTAGCTGACCGCGTTACACCACAACGCCAACTGAATGTCGCCGATTGAAATCGCCAGCGCGGCAAGCGCGGGGCCGATCACGCGCCCGATGTTCCACTGCGCATTCGAGAGTCCGACGGCCGCCACCAATTGATCGCGCGGCACGAGTGTCGGCAGCGTTGTTTGGAACGACGGGAAGGTGAACATCGAAACACTGCCGGCAAGAAAGGCAACCGCAGCGAGTCCACCTGGGCGGGCGTTGCCCGTGCCCACCCACAACGCAATGCACGCGGCAATGACGGAGGAAAGAACGCTTCCGACAACAAGCACACGCCGACGACGCAGACGGTCGGCCATCGCCGAACCGATCGGCCCGACGAGCGCACCCGGGATGAAGCCAGCCGCCGCGACCACCGCTGCGGAACTTGCCCGCCCGGTCGTGTCGGCGACGTAATACCCCAGCGCTACCGACTCCATCCACGTGCCGATGTTCGACACCAGCGCACCCGTCCAGAGCAGCCGGTAGCCACGCGAACGGAACGGGGCGAGCGAGGCGGAAGGCATTCGGTCGCGAGCTCAGCTGCGGTCGCGGCGCTGCTGAAGTGCGGCCGTAACGGCCTTGCCGTCGGCCTTGCCTTTGCTCGCCTTCATGACCATTCCGACCAACGCGCCCATTGCTTTGCCGTCACCACCACAGAACTTCTGCCATGCGTCGGCGTCGGCAGCGATTGCATCGTCGACGAAGCGTTCGATCTCCGAGGTATCGATCGCCTCAAAGCCGTGCCTCGCCGCGATCGCTTGCGGGTCGCCGCCACCGTTGGCAACCAGTTCCGCCAGCACGGTCTTGGCCTGCGTCGCCGTGATCGCGCCGGAGACTTCCATTTGTGTCAGGGCAGCAACATCGGTGGCCGGAACATCCGGGGAATCGGCGAAAGCTTCCTTTACGTAAACCAGGGCTCGGGCCGCGTCGCCTTGTGCGGCGGCGATGGCGAGTACGTAGTCATCTTGGCCGCGCTCGACGACGATCGTCACCGCTTCACTGTTTGCAGCCTGACCGGTCGCTTCGGCAAGGCGCGCTCGGCGCGCTGCTGGCAACATCGGCAACGCGGCCTTGACCTTCGCAATCCACTCTGCCGATGGCGCCAATGGCACGAGATCGGGTTCGAGAAAATAGCGATAGTCGTCGGCGTCCTCCTTGCTGCGCAGCGTGTGCGTGCGGCCGTCGCCTTCATCCCAGTGCCGCGTTTGCTGGCGCACGACATCGCCGCTCTCGATCAGGTCGATCTGACGTCGCGCTTCGTATTCGATCGCGCGACCGACCGAGCGCACGCTGTTGACGTTCTTGATCTCGCAGCGAGTGCCGAACGGCGTGCCCGGCTTGTGCACGCTGACGTTGGCGTCGACACGCATCGAGCCTTCTTCCATCTTCGCGTCGCTGGCACCGATGGCGACGAGGATGGCGCGCAGCTCGTTGACGTAGGCGCGAGCGTCGTCGGAGCTTCGAATGTCGGGGCGACTGACGATCTCGACCAACGGCACGCCAGCCCGGTTGAGATCGATCAACGAGTACGCCGCACCGTGCACTCGGCCGCCAGAGCCACCAACGTGCGTGCTCTTCCCGGCGTCCTCCTCCATGTGTGCGCGCTCGATGCCAACACGCACTCCGTTGGGCAAGTCGAGGAAGCCATCCACGTTCAGCGGATGGTCGTACTGGCTGATCTGGAATGCCTTGGGCATGTCGGGATAGAAGTAGTTCTTGCGGTGGAACGTGCATGGCTGGATCGTGCAGTTCAGCGCGGCGCCGATGCGCATGGCCAACTCGACTGCCTGCTCGTTCAACACGGGTAGCGCTCCGGGCAACCCGAGTGTGACGGGATCGATGTTGGTGTTCGGTTCGTCGCCGAAGCGGTTGGGGCTGGCGCTGAACAGCTTTGTGGCCGTCGCCAACTCAACGTGCACTTCGAGACCGACAACCAGTTGCCAATCGCCGGGCAGGCCGTCGTACTCGCTCACTTCGACCCCCCACTCTGAAGACCCCGCCCGGGGGCGGCGGCTTCCAGCGTGGCAGCGACTCGGAACATCGTCGGTTCTTGCAGCGTGCCTGCGAGCACCTGCACACCGACGGGGAGGCCGTGGGCGCCGGTTCCGAAGGGAACGCTCATCCCGGGATGGCCAGAGAGGTTCGACGGAATTGTGTACGTGTCGCACAAGTACATCGCCAGCGGATTGTCGCCCTTGTCTCCAAACTTGAACGCAACGCTCGGCGAGGTCGGCGTCAGCAGCACATCGGCGTGCTGGTAGGCGCGGTCGAAGTCGTCGCTGATCAGACGACGCACCTTCAACGCTTTGCCGTAGTAAGCGTCGTAGTAGCCAGCGCTGAGCGCGTAAGTGCCGAGCATGATGCGCCGTTTCACTTCGTCGCCGAAGCCAGCGGCGCGAGTGACGCCATACATCGCGTTGGTGTCGGCGGCTTCCACTCGCAATCCGAAACGCACGCCGTCGTAGCGCGCCAAGTTGCTGCTCGCTTCCGCTGGTGCGATCAAGTAGTATGCGGTGAGGCCGAACGTGAATGCGGGCACCTGCACGTCGACGATCTTGGCGCCGGCGGCGCGCAGCGTGTCGAAGGCGCTTTCCAGGCGTTCGACGACATCGGGGTCGGCACCCTCGGGTAGATCGGTAATGCGACCGATGCGCAGGCCAGCGACATCCTGCGTGATCGCTTCGCGTAGCGATGGGTGCGCCTGCGGAATCGACGTGGAGTCCATCGGGTCGTGCCCACCGATGACGTCGAGCATCAACGCCGCATCCTCGACGCTGTTCGTGAACGGCCCGATCTGGTCGAGACTGCTCGCGAACGCGATCAGTCCGTAACGACTGACGTAGCCATAGGTCGGCTTGACGCCGACCACACCGCACAGCGCGGCGGGCTGGCGAATCGACCCGCCGGTGTCGCTGCCGAATGCGACCTGTGCAAAGCCGGCGGCCACCGCCGCGGCGCTGCCGCCACTGCTGCCGCCCGGCACGCGGCTGGTGTCGTGGGGGTTGCGCGTCGGGCCGAACGCCGAGTTCTCGGTGCTACTACCCATCGCGAATTCATCGAGGTTGGTCTTGCCAACGACGATTGCGCCCGCGTCGTGCAAGGCGCGCACCACCGTTGCGTCGTACGGCGGCCGCCACCCTTCCAAGATCTTCGACGAACACGTGGTGGGGACACCGCGGGTGCACATGTTGTCCTTCAGCGCAACCGTGACACCAGCGAGCGGCCCCGGGTCGTCACCGGCAGCGACACGCTGGTCGATCTGAGCGGCGGCCGCCCTCGCCTCGTCGGCAAGCACCAGGTTGAAGGCGTGGATCTCGGGCTCTCGCGCCGCGATCGCCGCGAGATGTTGCTCGACAACGTCGGCCGCCTTGCGCGACCCGTCGCGCACACCTGCCGCAATCGCCGCCGCCGTCGTCGTCGGCAAGGACGCGTTCACAGATCCGACCCGATGATCGGCGGTACTCGGAAGCGGCCGTCGTCGGCGGCAGGTGCTGCTGCGAGCACCTCGTCGCGATCAAGGCATGGTTGCACCACGTCGGGACGTAGCACATTGACCAACGGAAAGGCTTGTGTCATCGGTTCGACGGCCGAGAGGTCGAGCGCGTCGATGTCGGCGAAGTGCTCGAGCATTCCGTCGAGCTGGGCCGTCATCCGCAACAGTTCGTCGGGCGTCATGTCGAGTCGCGCCAACCGCGCCACTTTGGCGACGGCCTCTTGGGTGATGCGAACGGGAGCAGCGGGTTCGGGCACGGGAATGAAGCCTACGGGGGCGAGCCATGGGCGACCCCAGCGAATTGGCGCGGCGACTACAGGTACGCGACCCCAGGGACGCGACTACAGGGACGCGATCAAGTGCAGCAGCATCCCCGACTCGGGGTGCTGGCGCGGTAGCTGAACACCCTGACTGGCGAGTTGGGCGCCGGTCAGCATCAACCCACTGGCTGGCCAGTCGAGTCGCGAACCCGGAAGCGGGATGTGGGAAAGGGTGTAGCGGGCCTCCGGGAGCAGGCCGGGCAAGCGCAGTGGTGGTGGCAACAGACTGTGCCCGGTTGCGAGTTGCACGTGAGCGACCAGCGCCTCACGCCGGTCGGTCGCATACACGCCGTACGCACGACTGGCGATGGTGTCGCCGTTGAAGACCGGATCGAAGCGCACCGAATCGCCGGAGTGCACCAGCGGACGGAAGCGTTTGTGCAATGCGATCATCGCTGCCAACTGAGTCCGCTCTTCGTCAGAGAGCGTGAGCAGGTTCCACTCGACACCGAGATGACCGAACAATGCAGTCAGTCCACGAAAGGCGAGGGAGTGGATTCGACCCGTCGTATGTGATCGGGCGGGACCGATGTGCGCCCCCATCACTTCGTAGGGCAGCAGCATCGACGCACCTTGTTGTATCGTCTGGCGCTCGAGCGCGTCGTTGCAGTCGCTTGTCCAGACCCGCTCGACGCGGCGCAACATCTCCACATCGATGCGCCCGCCACCACCAGCGCAGCTCTCGAACTCAACACTCGGATGCTTGGCGCGCAGCGCGTCGAGCAATCGGTACACGGCATGCGTCTGGGCGCTGCTGCCTGCGGCGCCGGACGCACCACTCCCTTGCACGTGAGGCCGATTCATGTCCCACTTCACATAAGCGATGTCGTGATCGCCTAACAGGGTGTCGAGAGCGTTCAGCACGTAGTCGAACGCATCGGCGCGCGCGAGATCGATGACGAGTTGGTTGCGGCCGTAGACCGCTTCGTACCCTTCGGTGACCAGCGCCCACTCCGGATGCGCTCGGAAAACATCGCTCTCCGGGTTCATCATTTCCGGTTCGACCCAGATTCCGAACTCCATTCCCAACGAGCGCACGTGTGCAATGAGCGGCGCCAGTCCGTCCGGATACACGTCGCGCGCGACGTACCAATCGCCAAGCCCGCTGGTGGTGTTGCGGCGCGAACCGAACCAACCGTCGTCGAGCACGAAACGTTCGATGCCCACGTTCGCGGCAGCCATTGCTAGGTCCTTGAGCTGCGCGGTGTCGTGGTCGAAGTACACCGCCTCCCAGGTGTTCAGCAACACTGGGCGCGGCGTAGTCGGGTGCGCGGGCAGCGCACGAATGTGCCGATGGAATCCGCGAGTCGCCGCTGTCAGTCCATCAGCGGAGTACACGCCCACCAGCGTCGGCGCCGAATAGGTCTCGCCTGGTTCCAGGCAGCACTCACCAGGGTGCAACAACTCGCCAGCCTGTACGTATCGGCGACCGTCAGGCAGGCACTCTGCGTACATCGTGTGGTTCCCGCTCCAGGCGATGTGCACTCCCCACACCTCACCGTGCCACTCGCCAAAGCCAACCTCGCCGGCGAACAACAGCGGCGAGTGTTCGTGCGAGGTGCGACCGCTGCGGTTCTCCGCCGACCACGCACCACTGCGCCACGGATGTCGTACCGGATGAAACTCGCGCGACCATCGGCCGTCGAAGGTCAACAGTTCGCTCGCCACTGCTGGCAACGGCAACGTGCCGTGCAGCCCACCAAGCAGGTAACGCGTGGGCCCTTCATTCGTGACAGCGCAGTCGATGGTCAGTACGTCGCCGAGGGTGATGGTGACCGCTATTCGCAACATGGCCACAGGATCGACCGCGTGAACGACGACACCGGCTGAGACCTCGTCGACACCTGCGGGCTGAAAGCGCGGAGCCCACGCGGTGCCACCTTGGCGGTGACCGTGCAAACCAGGCCGACCGGCGAAGCCCGAGCCGTGCTCGGACACGACGCTGATCGGAGCAATCACGTCGAGTCCACCGGGCACGCGAACGCGCTGCATCGCCGTGACCACCGAGTCGTTGTCGATCTGCCCGAGCGGCGCACCCCAGTGCGCGATCACTGGCACACCGTACGACTCGTCGATCAGCACGTCGGCGCCGCTTCCGCGGAGATGAATCACGCCCGCCAACGTAGTCACCACGGTCCCCTCCGAGTGTTTCGTGCAGCCCGGCGGCCAGCCGAGTGTTTCGTGCCTGTGTGCAGGCACGAAACACTCGGGCTGCAGCAAACACTCGGGTCGGACTGCGGGTCAGCGGATGCGCCGATGAGGGCCAGCGTTCGACGACTGAACGATCAGCTCACTTACGTGGTCGACCGGCCCAGCCGGAAGGTGGTTCCCTCGCGTGCTGCCACCACCGCTACATCGCCCGCTGACTGAAGGCCCCGTTCGATCGCGGCAACCTCAACATCAGTGCGATCCGGATCGTGATGGAACAGCAGCACGGTCTTCGCTCCCGCACGACGGGCGAGCTCAACTGGATACTCGACTGCGGAGTGACCAAAGTTGACGCGCGCTGGCAACTCGCTTGCCGTGTACTGCGCGTCGTGGATCAAGAGATCGACCCCAGCGCACAGCGCCAACGCCGCCTCGTGATAAGGGCCGAACCCATCCGGGCCTGGCCCGAGCTGACCAGCGGGGCCATGATCGGAGAGGTACGCGATGCTGCTGTGGGCATCGCTGATGCGGTAGCCGAATGTGCGCCCACCCTTGTGCGGAATCTCGCAGGCCAGCACCGTAAACCCCTCGATGGCATGCTCGCCCTCATCGATCGACTCGAATGACCATGCCCCGCGTAACTCACCTGGTCGAATTGGGAACGCGGGCGGCGACATCATTTGGCTGAGCAACTCGAGCGGTGGAACCCCCTGTTCGGGAAGCAGAACGCGGGTGGTCGCATCGGGACGGTCGCCCGCACGAAAGAACGGGAGTCCTTGCACGTGATCCCAGTGCAAGTGACCGAGCAAGATCGTGCCGCGAAACGGCCCACCCGCGAGCAACGTTGGAATCGCGCGCAGACCAGTGCCCGCATCCAGCAGCAATCGTGGGGCTTCCTCAGTGTCGTGCGCCACTGCCACGCACGAGGTGTGACCGCCGACCTCAATGAAGTCGCTGCCAGGCGCGGGTGTCGAACCGCGCACCCCGCACAAGTGAACGCGCATTAGTTGATCGCCGTCCGGATCACGCCGCGACCATACCCTCGCTTACGCTGGAAGGCAGTTATGAGCGAGTCCTCCGAGTTGCCAGCCGATGTGCGCGTCGATCCCCACCTCGGTACGGTGGTACACGTTGTAGGTACGCGCCAGGCGCGGCCGAACCTGCCGAACACTGGTTGCCCGTTCTGTGTCGGTGGCCGCGAGGCGCCCGATCCGTACACGGTGCGTTGGTTCCCTAATCGTTGGCCAGCGATGCCGGACGAGCGATGCGAGGTACTGCTCTACACCCCCGACCACGATGCCACGCTCGCGTCGCTCGGCGTCGCCGGCGTCCGTCGCGTCATTGACCTGTGGGCAGTACGCACCGCCGCGCTGTCTGCGCGGGCCGATGTGTCATTCGTCTTGGTGTTCGAGAACCGCGGCGCTGAAGTTGGTGCGACGATCGCGCATCCGCATGGCCAGATCTACGCGTACGACCACGTGCCAGCGCGACCGGCGCGCCTGCTCGCCGCCCAATGGTCACCCGATCTGCAGCCCGGCGATCGCGCGGTGGCCGAGCACGGCGACTGGCTCGCGGCGGTCCCATTCGCCAGCACTTACCCAATCGCCGTGAATCTGGCTCCGCGCCGCCAGATCCCAGATGTCGTGTCATTGTCGTCAGATGATCGCGATCAGTTGGCGACTCTGCTGGTCGACGTGCTCGGCCGACTCGACCGACTTCACGAGCAACCACTGCCGTACATGATGTGGCTCAATCAACGCCCGGCAGACGGCGGCGCGTGGCCGCACGCGTGGTTCAACATCGACATTGTCTCGCCGTGGCGCCGCGCGGGTGTGCCGCGCTTCATCGCTGCGGCCGAGGTGTCGTGCGAGGAGTACTTCAATCCGGTGATTCCAGAAATGCTGGCCGAGCAACTACGCGCGCTGTCGTAGACCAGCGCTCAGGCGTTCGGGTCGACAGGTCCGAATTGCGGCGACCGCTTCTGCATGAAGCTGGAAATGCCTTCTTTCAGATCTGGCCTGCTGAGCGATGCGTACATCAATTCGATCGCGGTGTTGGTCGCGTCGGGCAACGCCCTGTTCCAATCGGCGTACACCTGCCGTTTCATCACTGCCATAGAAGTAGGAGAGGCGAGGGTCGCAAGCTGGGTCGCGTACTCAAGCGCATGATCGAGCACCAACTCTTCGCGCATCGCCTCGTTCACCATTCCCATACGCGCCGCCTCGTCGCCGAGTATGACGCGTCCGGAGTACAACAGATCAAGGGCGTTGCCCATCCCGACCAGTCGCGGCAAGATCCAACTGATCCCATACTCGGCAACCAAACCACGGCGCGAAAACGCCGTTGTGAGCTTGGCATTCGTCGCCGCAAATCGAATGTCGCACATCAATGCGATCACTAATCCAACACCTGCAGCAGCGCCATTGATCGCCGCAATCACGGGCTTGGGTATCAGCGTTGTCTCGTGCGGCCCACGCCGACCAGCACCGGCAGAGGCGCCATCGCCACTGTTGCTGACCGTTTGCAACGCGTCCATGTCTGCGCCCGAACAGAACCCGCGTCCCGCACCGGTGATCACAATGACCTTGACCGCGGGATCGTTGGTGGCCTGATCGAGCGAAGCGAAGAAGCGCACGGCAAGTTCACCGTTCCACGCGTTCAGCCGATCGGGGCGGTTCAGCGTGATCAGCGCGATTCCCGGTTCGCGATGCTCGTACAGAACGACATCGTCACTCACTCGCCGGGGCCTCCGAGTCGACGTCAGCCGTTGCTGGCTTGGCATCGTCGTCGCTGTCGTTATCGTTGTCGTTATCGCTGTCGCCGCTGTGCTTCAGCCAATCGATGAGCAAGTACCCCGCCGCCAGCACGCCAACGACAACGGACACCCACTGGTTCAGGCGCCAACCGCCGCCTTCTCGCGCCGGGTCGATGCGCAGACCCTCGATCCAGAAACGACCAATGGAGTACCCAATGACGTAGACGACCAGCAAGCGCCCCGGTCGCAACTTCATGCGACGGTCGATGAGCAACAACACCCCGACTAGCGACAGGTTCCACAGCACCTCATAAAGGAAAGTGGGGTGAAATGTCGTGCCCGAGGCGTAGCCCGCAGGGAGGTTTTCGTCGTCGATCTCCAACGCCCAGGGCAGGTCGGTCGGGCGACCGAAGAGCTCCTGATTCCACCAGTTGCCGATGCGACCGATGGCCTGTGCCAATGGGATCGCGGGTGCAGCGGCGGTGTACACGCCACCCACACTCAAGCCGCGACGGCGGATCGCATAACCGGCAACCAGCGTGCCGAGGAGAATGCCGCCGGGCACACCAAGGCCGCCCTCCCACACCTTCAACCAACGCGACGGCTCATCCCAGGGTCGGCTGGCGTCGGTGACGATGTAGTAGAGACGTGCGCCGATCACTCCGGCGATCACTCCCCACAGTGCGATCGAGCTCATGTCCTCACGAGTGCCGACTCCCGCTGCTTCCAACCTCCGCCCGCTCAGGGCCACGGCGGCTACGACACCAAGCGCAATCATCAGTCCGTAGGCATGGATGTCGAGTGGGCCAATACTGAACACGCCGTCAGAGGGACTTGGAATTGAGGCAATCCAACTTGCCATCAGACGCCGCCTGCGACGCGCTGCGCGAACGCAACCGTCGATTCGATGATCAGTTCCTTGTCGTAATCCAGCGTCGCAACGTGGTAGCTGCGATCAAGCGTGACACGCTCGATCGGACCACCGTAGTTAGCCGCCAAGAACTCAGACTGCTTCGGCTCGAGGACGTGATCCTGCGGAGAGTTGAGGAGCAGCATCGGCATGTGCATCTTGGGATACTCGCCAGCTAATGGCGCGAGCCCATCGACGATGATCGACAGCATTGTGCCCAACGGAGTGCCGTCGTACCCCGACTCGGTTGCGTCGGGGTCGGCGATGTCGCCGCGGATACTGGGCAACACTTCCGTGCCCGCATCGATCATCCCCTGCAGCATGTCGATGACTTCCGGAACTTGTGGCTCGGCGGCAGGGTTGACGCACACGAGACCGGCGACCTCGGGATGATCAGCGCCCATGCGCAAGGTGAGCGCACCACCCAGGCTGAGCCCGACGACGACAACCTTGTCGACGCGCGCAGCGAGGGTTGCGTAAGCAGCGTGGGCAGCGTCCACGAAGTGCGACCACCGGATTGGGACCAGGTCTTCCATCACGGTGCCATGACCGGGCAGCAATGGCAGTTCCACGTGGAATCCCGCTGCGGCCAACCCTTTCGCCACACCGCGCATGCTGTCGGGATTGCTGGTGAGACCGTGAATAACTAGTGCGCCGGAGCGCGAAGTGCCGTTGTGTGACCAAGGTTCGGCGCCAGGAATAAGAGCAGTCATGCAGGGCAGTATTGCAGTGAAAGGATCACAGATACGGATCGTTAGGACCAGTCGGCTCTTGCCACCAGGTCGCCGGTGAACCTTTTACCTCCCAATCCGGGAAGGGATAGATGCAGTTCACCGGGCAGGCGGGCAGACACTTGTCGCATCCGCTGCACAGTTCCGGAATGATCACCACGTCGGGGCCATGGTTGAAGATGGCACCAAACTGCGGCGGGCAAGCACGCAGGCAAGCGTCGCAGTTGATGCACTCCAGCATTTCGATGCGCAGCGGCGCAAGCTTCCACTTCTCGTTACGCGTGCGTAAGGAGATTCGCTGCGCTCGCGTCCCCGCCATGCACGCGAGTGTAGAGCCGAGCTGGCTAGGCGGGTCGTAGGACGTGGTCAGCGAGGTCGGGCTGACGAAGCACGATCAGGTCAAGAAACGCCTCGACCACTCGGGGCTCGAAGCGAGTGCCACTGCCGGCGGCGATGTAGTTGATGGCATCGATCTGCGGCCAGGGCTGTTTGTAGACGCGAGCGCTCAGCAGCGCGTCGTACACATCCGCCACATGGACGATGCGGGCACTGACGGGAATAGCTTCACCGGCACGACCCTCCGGATAGCCAGCACCATCCCAGCGCTCGTGATGCGAGAGAGCGATCTCGGCCGCAAGCATGGTCACTTTCGACTCGGTTCCCGTCAGCAGCTCGAAGCCGCGGACAGCGTGCGTCTTCACGACATCGAACTCGGCGGAATTGAGCGGGCCCGCCTTGGTCAGGATGGAGTCGGGAATCGAGACCTTTCCAATGTCGTGCAACCGCGCCGCCACGCGCAGACGACGCACGAAGTCGCCATCCTCCTGCAAGTACTCGGCGATGTCGCCGGCAAGCTCGGCAACTCGTGAGGGGTGAGCGATTGCATCCACGTCCCAACCCTCGGCGGCCGCAGCCACTCGCAGCAGAGCTTCCGCGCTGCTGGCCTCAACCTCGTCGAGGCGAGCTTGCATCATCGGTTCAATGTTGGTCGTACGCAGCCGAAGGATCTCGGCCTGTTGACGGGTGACTTCCGTGTCGTGCTGCACTTGCAAAGTGGTGATGCGCAGGTCGCTGCCCCGGTCGAACATCTGCTCGTTCAGCTCGTAACGAGCCTCTTGATGCACCAACGCTTGCTCGAAGTCGCCCAATTCTTTGCAGAGGCTCGCCAACTTGAGGCGCAACTTCAGAGCCACTTCCGTCATGTTGGCGTTCTGCACGAGTTCGAGTGCCGCGCCCCACTCCGTGAGGGCGCGCTGGTGCTGAAGCTGGGCGACATACAGGTCGCCACGCGCGATGCGAACGGTGACGACGCTGCCAGGGGAAAGGGAGAGTCGCCGATCGGTGCGATCGATCAGTACCTGATCGGCATCGTCCAGACAGCTGCTCGCACGATCGAGGCTGGCAAGCGCCACGTAAGCCATCGCCAGCCGGGCGAGAATCTCTGGGACGAACTCGGGTGCGTGGTGCTTGGCAAGATCGAGCGCTGACTCTCCAAGGCTTACCGCCAGCAGGTCTTCGTGACGATCGGCGCGCACCTTGGCCATGTTCGCCAAGGTGACGGCATCCAGGTCGGGGCGATCCTGGCCCTTGTTGGCCATCAAGGCGGCTTCATACGTCACGATCGCCCGGTCGGTATCGCGCAAGCTGTGTTGAATGACCGCCAGCGAGTTCAGCAGCAATCCCTCGCTCGCGCGCTCGCCGGTCGCTCGATAGAGGTCGAGCGCGGCGCACGCCGATGTCAGGGCTTCCGAGAAGTTGGCGGCGTGATACTGGACGGCCGCAATCAGGTTGAGCGCCGAGACCTCGGAGATTGCCGCCCCACAGCGGTGCGCCAGATCTCGCGCCTCTAGCGCCACAGCAAGGGCTTCGTTGTTCAGGCCCGAGGCGTAGGACAATTCCGCCAGACGGTAAAGAGCTTCCGATTCGCCGGCCTGGTCGCCCTGCGAGCGGGCGATCACACGGGCCTGCTGCACGAGGGAACGCGCCTTGCCGATGTCGGTACCTTCGACCTCACGCGCCTGCTCGAGAAGGTCGTCGACAGCGAGATCTGCGCCCACGACTCGGGGCGTTGGTGTCGTCATTGTCATACTGACCTCCTCCCGCTAGCGACCGCTCATCCGACAGAATCCCGACGCGACAATCGACCTACACCGCCGATTCAGGCTAGTTATCGGCACTTCAGGCGCCAGGGATAGCGGATTCTTCGTAGTGTGGCGGCGTGAAAACGGCGCGCTCACGGTCAGCGGCCCGCCGCAACGTGGACTCCACCGCAATCGCCGCGCTCACGCCGGTGATTGCAGTGGCACCGGTGTGGCTACTGGCAATCCTGGTCTTCTGGTGGCCAGTGCATGCGCTCTGGCAGATCCCGTTCGGATGGTTTGCCTTCGGCTACGTGGCGGCGGTGGTACTCCTTTTCTTACGCCCGGTGCAGGTCTGGGTGCTGGCACCGTTGTTGGGGACCCGCCGCCCAACACCCGAGCAGATGTCTGCGCTGGCACCAGCGTGGCGACCGGTGTTGCAGGCCAACGATCTGCCCAGCCGGCGATACGTGCTGGCCGTCTTACCGTCGAACGAGTTGAACGCGTTCGCGTGCGGTGGTCACCTCGTTGTAGTGACCTCCTACGCCATCGAGACGCTCCCTCGCGATGAACTGACCGGGGTACTTGCGCATGAACTCAGCCACCATCTTGGGCTGCACACGGTCGCGCTCACGCTTGTGCAGTGGCTCAGCGTCCCGGTGCTGCTGCTCGCCCGCATCGGCTTCTTTCTGCAGAACGTCGCCAGCGCGGCGACAACAAGTTACGGCAGCCACTCAACGGCGTTGACGGCAATCGGGCGCACGCTGGCCGCGCTACTGACTGCCGTTTCATGGGTCTTCTTGTCGGGGCTGCTGCTGAGCAACGCGCTCGCAAACATGGTCGGGCGCAACAGTGAGTTTCAAGCAGACCTGCGCGCAGTCGAAATGGGTTTTGGCAAGTCGCTAGCCACCGCGCTGCGGCGTTTCGTCGCGGAGTTCGGCGCCGATCGACCACTCACTTGGCGCGAACGTCTGGAGAGCACTCACCCGCCTGCACGCACGCGGGTTGCCCGCATCGAGGCCACAATACGGGGCCGTCGGCCACGTGCGGGCCGCGAAGGTGGCAACATGGCGCCGTGGCCGTAATCGACACATACCAACTCACCGACCGGTATCGCAGCGACGACGGTCGTGCGTTCCTCAGCGGATCGCAAGCGCTGGCCCGCCTGCCGTACGAACAGCTGCGCGCCGATCGCATCGCCGGATTGAACACAGCCGCCTACGTCACCGGCTATCCCGGCAGTCCACTGGCGGGATTCGATCGCGATGTCACGGCTGCAACCAGGTTGGCCACCGACGAAGGCCTGACGATGGTCTTCCAGCCGGCAATGAACGAGGAATTGGCTGCCACCGCGGTGATGGGAACGCAACTGGCGGTCACCGTCGATACCTGTCGCTACGAAGGCGTCATTGGTATCTGGTACGGCAAGGCACCAGGCCTCGATCGCGCCAGCGACGCGCTGCGTCACGCCGTCTTCGCTGGCACCTCAGCCAAAGGCGGCGCGCTGGCGATCGTGGGCGACGACCCCAACGCGAAGAGCAGCACACTGCCGAGCAGCAGTGGCGCAACGTTGGTCGACCTCAACATGCCGATCATCTACCCCGGCGACGTGCAAGAGGCAATCGATCTTGGCCGACATGCGATTGCACTGTCTCGCGCCTGTGGCGTGTGGGCAGCCATCAAGGTGGTCGAAGCTGTCGCCGACGGCACCGGCTCGGTAGAACTGAGCCCCGAGCGCATTCGCCCGATCCTTCCAACGATGCAGGTCGACGGCAAATTGTGGGTGCCTCGACCCAGCGGTGAGATCATCACCCCCTACACGGTCGCCCTCGAGAAAGAGTTCCACGAGGTACGACTGCAACTCGCGAGAGAGTATGGCGCGCTCAACCACCTCAACACGGTTGCGGTGCGCGGGCCAAGCGACTGGATCGGCATTGCGGCGAGCGGGCAGACCTTCCGCGAAACGGTCGAAGCGCTGCGACTGCTCGGGTTCGACACTGCCGACGAGCTGCGCGCCGCCGGTATCCGACTCTTCAAGTTGGGCATGCCGGTTCCGCTCGATGTCGGCCAGGTGCGCGAGTTCGCCAAGGGCCTTTCGGAAGTTGTGGTCGTCGAAGAAAAGGCGCCCAACCTGGAGTGGCTGGTGAAGGATGCTCTCTACGGCCGCGCCGACGCGCCGACGGTCTACGGCAAGCACGCGCCGGAGGATGCAAAACTCTTCCCGATGACCGGCACGCTCGAGGCCGATTCGATCGCGCCGCTGCTGCGCCGCCGACTGGCTGCACGCCTGGCCGATCGCATGACTCCGACGCCACCGGCTGCGCGCGAACTGATTCCGCTGTCGGTGAGCCGTTCTCCGTACTTCTGCTCGGGCTGTCCGCACAACTCGTCGACTCGGGCACCCGAGGGTTCACTGGTCGGTGCAGGCATTGGCTGCCACAGCATGGTGATGCTGATGGAGCCCGAGCGTCGCGGCAACATCGTCGGTATCACGTCGATGGGCAACGAAGGTGCTCAGTGGTTTGGCATTGCCCCCTTCGTCGACACTCCACATCTCTTCCAGAACATCGGCGACGGCACGCTGTTCCACAGCGGGATGACAGCGGTACGAGCTGCAATCGCCAACGGCGCCAACATCACTTACAAGGTGCTGTACAACGGCGCCGTTTCGATGACGGGCGGACAAGACCCGCACGGTCAGCTCGATGTGCTGAGTCTGTGCCGCGTGTTCCAGGCCGAAGGTGTCGCCGAGGTCATCGTCACCACCGAAGACCTGTCTCGTTATCGCCAGAGTGAAGTACCGCCCGGCGTGCGCGTGTGGGGGCGCGGTCGCCTGATCGAAGCTCAGGAGCGGTTGGCGCTGATACCGGGATGCACGGTACTGATTCACGATCAGCGCTGCGCCGCTGAGCTGCGCCGCGATCGCAAACGCAACATCATCGACGCGCCCAAGTTCCGCGTGGTGATCAACGAGCGGGTCTGCGAGGGCTGCGGCGATTGTGCCGACAAGAGCAACTGTCTCTCGGTGCAGCCGGTCGAGACTCCCTTCGGACGCAAGACTCGCATCGATCAGGATTCGTGCAACTTCGACCTGTCGTGTCTGAAGGGCGACTGCCCGGCATTCATGACAGTGACGACCGCCCCCGACGAAGGTCGCCGCGCAAAGAAGACCGCTCGTAAGGCACCGCCCGCAGTCGCGGCGCCGCCAGCGCGCGAGGTCGCAGACTTCACAATTCGCATGGCTGGCATTGGTGGCACGGGTGTCGTCACGATCAGTCAGATATTGGGGACGGCCGCCATGTTGGCGGGCTACCACGTGCGCGGCCTCGACCAAACCGGTCTGTCGCAAAAGGCAGGTCCAGTCGTCAGCGATCTGCGCTTCTCGCGCACGCAGCCCCGTGCGTCGAACAAGGCCACGGCTGGGTCCGTCGACGTGCTGCTCGCATTCGATCAGTTGGTTGCCGGAGGCGACTCGACCGTGCGCACTTTGGCCGCCGATCGAACTGTTGTGGTCGCGAACACCGCTGCAATTCCAACCGGCTCGATGGTCTCGCAACCCAATCGCCCGTACCCGTTGGCCGAGGTCAGGGCTCGCCTCGCTCAAAGCTCCGATTCGGCACGCGCAGTGCACGTCGATGCCCAGCGACTGTGCATCGCGTTGCTCGGCGATAGCGCGAGCGTCAACGTCTTCATGTTGGGCGTCGCGGCTCAGGCGGGCCACATCCCCGTCAGCCCCGAGTACATCGAGCGGGCGATTTCGCTGAACGGCGTCGCCGTCGACAAGAACCTGGCGGCGTTCGCGTGGGGACGGGCGTGGGCTGCCGATAGCGCGAGCATCGACCAAGCGGCCGGAGTGACGAAGGTTGTCGACGAACGCCCGTTGCGCGAGCGACTTGCGGCCGACCTCGTCGGATATCAGTCGCTCAGCTACGCAAAGAAATTCGATGCCGTGATCGACAAGGTCGCCGCCGTCGGCGACGACGAACTCACCGAAGCGGTTGCTCGTCATCTGCACAAACTGATGGCCTACAAGGACGAGTACGAAGTTGCACGTCTACTGCTACTGCCGGAGGCTCGCCAACAGGCCGAGTCAGTCGGCGGCAAGCGCGCTCGTGTGACATGGTTGCTGCACCCCCCGGTCTTGCGGGCGACCGGGATGCAGAACAAGCTTCGCTTTGGTCGCTGGTCGACTCCGGCGTTCTGGACACTGCGATCGCTGCGTCGCTTGCGCGGCACGCCGCTCGACGTCTTCGGGTGGGCGAAGATTCGCCGACTCGAGCGAGCGATGATTCCGGAGTACATCGCCGCGATCGAAGACCTGTTGCCGCATGTGTCGCCCACCACACTCCCGGAGATCGTGGCAATTGCTTCGCTCCCGGATCGGGTCCGTGGCTACGAGCACATCAAGTTGGATCGGGCGCTCACCTACCGCCAAGAGCTTTCACGTCGACTCGCCGCGATCACCGACGACAGCACCCCGTCGCCGCAGTAGGAACTCGCGATCACTGTCGTTCGCAACGCAGGTGAGCGCGCGCTCGAACGCCGATAATGCGCCTGCCGTTTCACCTAGTCGATCCAACAACTCAGCTCGGGTACTCCAGTAAAGGTGCCAATTGCTGACGACACTCATATCCATGTCGTCGTCATCAAGGAGCGCTAGCCCGGCGGCGGGATCGCGCGCAAAGGCGGTCGCAATCGCTCGATTGACGCGAACAACCGCTGTCGGCACCAGGAGTTCAAGCGTTGCGTACAGGCTGGCGATTTGCGCCCAATCAGTAGTCGCGAAATCCGAGGCAACGCCGTGCAAGCACGCGATCGCGGCTTCGATCTGATACCGACCAGGTCGATGGAGAGACACCACCCGATCCAACATCGCAGCTGCCGAGGTGATCTCGTCATGGCGCCACAGTGATCGGTCCTGGTCGCTGAGCAACACGAGATGTCCCTCCGAGTCGAGCCGGGCTTCGCGTCGTGCATGTGTCGCGAGCGCGAGCGACAGCAGACCGACGCATTCGGGTTCATCGGGCATCAACTCGCTGAGAAGTTGGGCGAGCCGCAACCCCTCTGCTCCCAAGTCGATTCGCGAGTTGAGTCGACCCTCGGGGGCATGGTGGCCGGCGGTGACGACTGCATGGATTACTTGCAGCACCGCCGGCAGTCGATCGGAGAGTTCGTGGTCGGCGGGGACGCGATACGGAATACGCGCCGATGCGATCTTCTTCTTCGCCCGGCTGATGCGTTGGCCCATCGTGGCTTCCGGAACCAGGAAGACCGCGGCGATCTCACCGGTTGTCATGCCACACAGCGTGCGTAACGCCAAAGCAAGCCGTGCTTCGAGCGACAGGGCCGGATGGCAACAGGTGAAGAGCAGGCGCAGCAGGTCGTCGCGCACCATCGAGTCGGAGGTGCGTTCGGTGAAGGCCAGCGATACTTCATCGAGTAGCCGGGCGTCGGCTTCTTTCGAACTGCGCTTGGCCTCACGCCGTAGGAAGTCGAGAGCGCGATTACGAGCGGCGGTCGTCAACCAGGCCGCCGGATTGCTTGGCACCCCATCCACTGGCCAGCGGCGCAGTGCGTCGACGACGGCATCTTGGACCGCATCCTCGGCAACAGTGATGTTGCCAACAAGCCGGACGAGGGTGGCCAACACGCGGCCACCCTCGCGCCGGATCATCTGTTCCAGGGGTTCGGTCACATCTGACTGAAGTCGATCACCGGTCGGACTTCCACCTTGCCGCGCCAGGCACCTGGAATCTGCGCCGCCCATCGCACGGCTTCATCGAGATCGGCACAATCGAGTAGGTAGAAGCCGCCGAGCACTTCCTTGGTCTCGGCGAACGGGCCATCGGTGGTGATTACCTCGCCACCCTTGGCTCCGCCCTTGACGTGAACGGTGGTGGCGGTTGCGGTGGGCTGCAATGCCTCGCCGCCGCCGATCACGCCAGCTGCTCCAGCGGTGTCACCGAAGTCGGTGTATTCAGCCATGACTTCACCCCACACCTCTGCGGTCGGCGGCATCAGTTCATTGGCACGGTCTTCATAGATAAGTGCTGCATATCGGGGCATTCGTGTACTCCTTAGATGTTCGGGTGTGTTGCTTACTTCGACGAATCACCGTCAACGATTTCGACAGGTCAATCAGAAACTTCTGCGGCCCAGCGTTCCACCGCACCCATGAAGTCCTCCATTTGCTCCGCAGTCACGTCGAGGGCGAGCGCGATCATCCCTCGCCGCGCGAGATAGAAGCCGGCCTCGAGCATCGCATGGAAGAACAGCTCCACCCAGCGGTCATCATCAGCGTGCACGTTGAGCATCGAGCCGACTCCGAGAACAGTCAACGGCAAGCCGGCCCCGGCGAAGGTCACGCTCAAGCGCTCACGCAGTTCATCGCCGCGATCGTTGAGCGCGATGAGCGCTTCGGGTGTGAGCACGTCGCGTAGCGCGGCGACACCGGCTGCCATCGACACGACGTTGTTGTTGAACGTTCCGGCCTGCGAGAGTGCCCCGCCCTGCGCCGGGTCGAACGCGGCCATGATCGAGCGGCGGCCGCCGAACGCCCCGAATGTCATGCCACCACCGAGGTACTTGCCGAGCGTCGTCATATCGGGCACCACACCGAAGCGAGCCTGCGCGCCACCCGGGTGTAATCGCGACGTCATCACCTCATCGAAGATGAGAACGGCGCCATGCTCTGTACACAGCGCGCGTAACTCGTCGAGGAACCCAGGCTCGGCCGGGATGCAACCGCCGGACCCTTGCACCGGCTCGACGACCACACACGCGATCTCGCCGCCCAGTTCCGCGAAGGCGGCCCGCACTGCAGGCACATCGTTGTAGGGCACCGCATGGAAATCGTGCGGCACATTCAGGGCACCCGGCCCGTGGGCGAAGGTGAGCACGCCACCGTGATATCCCTCCTCGAACACCAGCACCTTGCTGCGGCCGGTGACATGAAGGGCGGTACCGATTGCCATCAGGTTCGCCTCTGTGCCGGAGTTCGTGAACCGCACCTGTTCAACCGATTCGAAGCGCGCGCACACCAGCTCGGCCAACTCGACTTCGAGAGCATGCGTGGCCCCGATCGCCCACCCGCGGTCGAGCTGCGCAATCACTGCGTCGCGCACTGCCGGTACTTGATGACCGAAGAGACCGGCCGTGTAGTTGCCGAGCAGGTCGACGTACCGATGGCCATCAGCGTCGATCAGTACGGAGCCTTCGGCGTGGTCGACGCGGAAGGGGAACGGATCGAAGTGCAGCACCGTCCGGGTGTTGCCGCCGGGCATCACCTTCGCCGCCGCGACTGCCAAGGCCGCCGAGCGCGGCCGCCGATCTGCGTACGACCGCTTGGCCGTCACCAACGCTGCTGCAAGATCAAGTGTCACCATCGCCCGAACTTAGCGTGACACGGAACTTGCTGCGGCCGAAGACGCCTCGTCAGATGCGCTCAGGCGAGCAGATCGCGCGCGACATCGAGCCACAGGTTGGTGGTGAGACGCAGGCTCTCGACATCGATGCGCTCGTCGTTTCCGTGAAAGCGGCGGCCGAAGTCGGCTGGTTCGACGTCGGGGCTGAACAAGCCGGCCCCATACGAAACCGCCCCCATCTGGCGGTAGATCCGCGAATCAGTGAACCCGACCGTCAATTCCGGTGTCGGCCGCGCGGTAGGAAACGGCTTGGCAATGCTGCGCGCCAGGGCGTCCCAGAGCGGCGTGTTCACACGACTCGTCGAGGCGGGGTCGTTCATCACGACTTGCACCTCGACCTTGTCGTAGAGATCGCCAAGTGCCGCCCGCAGGTGGGCGTCGACGTCCTCGCTCGTTTCACCGGGCAGTGTGCGTACGTCGAGACCAATGTCGACGCAGTCGGGAATCGTGTTCGTCTTCATGCGAGTCGGCGGCCCGTCGCCATCTGTTCCGGGTGCGATCGTGTTGCACGAGAAGGTTGTGTGCGTGCACGCATGAAAGAGAGCGCCGCGCCCCGGCACGGGCAGGGTGTCGAGGAACGCGTCAATACGACCTGGATCGAGCAGTTCGCGCTGCGCCTCCTCCGGCAGACCAGAGGTAGCGACCGTCGTGTGCCACAACTCGTCGAACCGGGGTGAAGGTCGGTACTCACTGATTCGTCCGATGACGGCAGCGGTGGTGAGCAAGGCGTTGTTCGCCTTGTACGGCGTACTGCCATGCCCAGGTGTGCCGCGCACGCGCAGGCGTCGCCACGCCACGCCTTTCTCGCCGACGGTGATTCCGATAAACGGTTGCTCGGTCGGCCCGGTGTGCAGGCCGGAACTCTCGGTGAGTACGTAGTCGGCCATGATCGCATCACGCTCGTGGTCGGCCATCCATTGCATTCCGTGCGCGCTGCCCGATTCCTCGTCGGCAACTGCAAAAAAGATCAGGTCGCCTTTTGGGCGGAAGCCTGTCGTCGCGAAATGCCGGAAGGCGACGGCCATCGACGCAGTGAGGTTCAGCATGTCGACCGCACCTCGCCCCCACACCTCACCATCGATCAGTTCTCCGCCAAAAGGATCGTGACTCCAGCCTGCTTCATTCACCGGCACGACATCGGTGTGTCCCATCAGGCATAACGACGGCGCTTTCGGGTCACTGCCCGCGATGCGCGCAACCAGCGAGCCGCGACCCGGCGATGGCTCGTACTGCTGAACGTCGAGTCCGGTCGCGCCCAGAAACTGACGCAGGGTGTCGGCACTGCGAGTTTCGAAACCGGATTCGGCAGTGCCGTCGTTGACACAGCGATTGCGGATCAGTTGTTGCAACAGCTCAACGGTTTGCCCAGTCAGGTCAGGTGAGGTCACGCTCTACTTCTACACCCGTGGGTGGTTGAGCAGGAACTCCAGGATGACAACGCTTTCGTCGGCCATCCAGGAGTGCGGTGCGCCAGCGACCGCAACCAACCGGATCTCGACACCGCCATCGCACTGCGTCCATGAGGAGTCGGTTGGTTCAGGTTCGCAGCCCATCGCGGCCGCGGTCGTCTCAACGGAGTACGCAGCGGAGTTGAACGAGACGTCGGCAATGCTCTTCGGACCCTCACCACCTTCGATGGGGTGATTCTCGTCGGCCGTGCCATGGAGGTGCAGGATCGAGACTGGTTGGGACGGGTCGCATTCGTCGACACCGAGGCTGCCCGCCTGTAGCCCGATTGCGACGATGCGATCGGAGAGTTCACACGCAAGGCGATACGCCATGATGCCGCCATTCGAGTGGCCAGCCGCAAAGACCCGGGTCGGGTCGACTGGGTACTCGGCAGCGATCGCGTCGATGAGTTGATCGATGAAGCCGACATCGTCCACGTTCTGTGTCGCTGCCGTCCCACAGCAATAGCCACCATTCCACGTTCGCAACCGATCGGATTCACGGCCACGGCCGACGCCATCGGGAAAGACGACCAGGAAGCCACCGGCCTCCGCCAGATCGTCGAACCCCGACTGTCGCTGAAACTGGGTGCCCGAGCCGGTGCCACCGTGCAACGCGACGAGCAAAGGCACCGGGCCGGTGGGCAGCGCGGCGGGAACGAACAGGTGGTAGCTGCGAGTGCGCCGATCGCTGGTCACCAACTCGCGATTGAGGGTGGTTCCACCGGTCTTGACGACAACGGCAGTCGATTCGACAGTCGTCGTTGAGGGAACAGTCGTCGTTGACGACCGCGGGGCGCAGGCGGTCATCAGCAACGCTGCGGCAGCGAGCAACACAATTCGAGGCTTCACGCCAGCATCATCACGCAGACTCATGAAGAAAGCATGAAGTGCATGAAGGTCACCCACCCACGCTTAAGTGAGGCGCTTTGCTAGACGCAGTTTGCCAGTCGTGGCGGGGTCGCTGAGTGCCGCCATTGCCACGTCGTAGTCGGGTAGCGAGTACACATCGCCATCGTCGTTGATCATCAGGAAGCGATCAAGCTTGGCGAGGAAAGCGCGGTCGTGGCTGACTGCCAACACGGTGCCCTGAAAGCTGTCGAGGGCCGACTCGAGCGCTTCCGACGAATCGATGTCGAGGTTGTCGGTCGGCTCGTCGAGCAGCAACACGTTGTGCCCTTCGAGTTCGAGACACAAGATTTCGAGCCGCGCCTTCTGCCCACCTGACAGTGTGGCGAAGTCCTGGCGAGCGTTGGCGGCGAGGCCGTAGCGAGCCAGCGCCTTCATCGCCTTCTCGTCCTCGAACACCCGCTCACGAACGATGTCCATGCATTCGCGACCACGGAAGTCGGCGCGATCGTTGATCTGCGTGAACGTGCCGACTGAGGTGCGCGGACCGAATCGAACAACACCCTCGAATGACGTGATCGTGCCGGCGAGTGCACCAAGCAGGTGGCTCTTGCCGGTGCCGTTGGGACCGATCAGGCCAACCCGTTCACCGAAGTGAACCTCGTCACTAAATGGCAAGAAAAGGTCGTTGACCGACACAGCGGCAAGATCAATGACCCGTCGCGCCGAGTCGGCACCGCGCAACCTGACGTGAATCTTCTGATCGGGTACCGGTGGCGGCGGCGGACCGATGGCCACGAATTTTTCCCAGCGAGTTTCCGCAGCATCGGCCTTCGAAGCGTTCTTGAAGTTCGCGGCTGCTCGCTGCTTCATGATCTTCATGTGGCGAAAGAGGCGACGCTCTTCGTCGTTCCACCGCTTTAGTGCGTCCCCGAGAAGCTCTTGCCGACGAGCGCGTGCTTCCGGAAACGTCACATACGAGCCTCCATGCACCCAGGCACCAGAGCCTTCGATGACAATCACTTTGGTCACCACGCTCTCGAGCATTGTGCGGTCGTGACTGACCATCAAGATCGTGCTCTTGCACGCCTTGATCTGCGCCTCAAGCCACACCCGCGTTGGGATGTCGAGATAGTTGTCGGGCTCGTCGAGCAACAGAATGTCGGCGCCGGAGTTCAACAGCAGATCGAGCACTAGTCGTTTGCGCTCGCCGCCCGATAGCTCGCTGACCAGACGCTTCGAGAAGTCGTCAACCGGCGTCTTCACGCTGCGACGCGCGGCTGCGGCCCACTGCGCTTCGAGTTCGTAGCCGCCGAGGTCGCCCCAATGGGTCAGGTGCTCGGCGTAGGCCATCCCGTCGTCGGCGCCGTCGAGCATCGCGCGTTCAGCCGCGACCATCGCGCGACCAGCAGCGCGCAGCGCCGTCGGCGCCACCTCGATCAACATGTCGCGCAACGTGTCCGTGGGCCGCGACATGCCCACGTCTTGGGTCATGCGCAGCACCGTCCCACCCAACGCGAACTCGCCCTCATCGGGCTCCAGTTCCCCGCACAGAATGCGCAGAATCGTGCTCTTGCCAACACCGTTGGCGCCAACAAGTGCCGCCACCTCGCCCGGAGCGACGCCAAAGCCAACGTCGAAGAACAGCGAGTCGGCTGCGGGAGGCGCGTACTCGAGTTCGGACACGACGATGCTGCTCACAGACCAAACATCCTGCCGGACCACTTGTCGATTGCAGGCAATCTTTAGACGTACGTACGGTTCTGATCTATACGTACGTGTACCCTGAAGATATGGCGCTCACGGCATCGAAACTGCGGGAGAACATCTACCGAGTACTCGACGAGGTGCTCGCCACTGGCCAGCCCGTCGAAATCGAGCGCAACGGCCGCCGGTTGCTGATCGTGGCCGACGATCAGCCCAGCCGCCTCAGCCGATTGGTGAAGCGTTCCGACATCGTGGTCGGCAACAGCGAGGACTTCGTTCATCTCGACTGGTCGAGCGAATGGCGAGGGTGATCCGACTCGATACCCACGCTGTCGTGTGGCTGTACACCGGCGAGATCGAAAGATTCACGCCCGAGGGGCAAAGGCTGCTCGAGTCCGAGCAACTCACAGTGTCGCCAATCGTTCAACTTGAACTCACATACCTTCACGAGATCGGCCGACTGAAGGTCGGTGGTGCCGACATTCTCGGAGACCTCGAGTCCCGGGTTCGCTTGTACACGGTCAACCAGCCACTGCTCGCTGTTGTACAGGCAGCCGCCTCGCTGGACTGGACCCGCGACCCCTTCGATCGCCTCATCGTTGGCGACGCCGTGGCAGCGAACTGCCCGCTGCTCACCAAGGACGACGCCATTCTCGAGAACCTCGCACTTGCCGTCTGGTAACGGCCTGTCGCTATAGGAAGTAGAGGCGGTTCAGCGATACTTCGTCGGCGGGGTCGACGTATACGCCCTCACCATCAAGAGTGACGGCGCCGGTGGAAGGATCAACGTCGACTTGCCCGAGACGATTGTTGTGAACCAGATCCTGCGGACCGATTCCGCGCGTGCCACGTACCGCCACGCGACGTCGACGCGTTGTCATGTGGTCTTCGCTGGCGGCGAGTGCGGCCTGACTCACGAAGGCAACCGAGAGATCGGCTGCGGTAGCACCGAACGAGCCGAACTGGGGGCCGAACACTAGTGGTTGACACGAATCCGTCGACGCGTTTGGGTCGCCGGTCACACCGAACGCCGGAAAGCCACTCTTCAACACGAGTTGCGGTTTAGCGCCGAAATGATCGGGCCGCCACAGCACGATGTCGGCGAGTTTACCGACCGCCAGCGAACCGATCTCGTGGCCGAGCCCGTGTGCAATCGCGGGATTGATGGTCAGCTTGGCGACGTATTGCCGCACACGATCGTTGTCGTGGTGGGTCGGCCCCTGATCGGCGGCCTGCTTCATCCGCGCCGCCAGTTGGAACGTCCGTCGCACCGTCTCGCCAGCGCCACCCATTCCTTGCGCATCACTGGAGGTGATGCCGATCACACCAAGATCGTGCAGCACGCCCTCAGCGCCCATCGTGCCACCACGAATGCGATCCTTGACGATGTGATGGTCGCTCTGCGAGTGATGGCTGAGGCCGTGCGCGGCAAAGATCATCTCGTAGTGCTCGTCGAGTGCGTCACGACCGAACGGCAGCGTCGGGTTGGTGCTGGAACCAAGCACGTTTGCAACCCCGGCGAGCCGCAACACGTTGGGAACATGCCCGCCCCCGCACCCTTCAATGTGAAACGCATGAATCGTGCGGCCTGCGAGCACTGCCAACGTGTCGTCGACCGAAAGGCACTCGTTCAGCCCGTCGGTATGCAGCGCAACCTGCACATCGTGGGCTTCCGCGACATTCAGTGCGGTGTCGAGCGCCCGGGTGTGTGCGCCCATGTCTTCGTGCACCTTGAAGCCGCACGCACCACCCTCAACCAGGGCTTCGATCAGTGGAGCCGCGCTGGATGAAGAACCCCGCGCGAGGAAGCCAATGTTCACCGGCCACTGGTCGAAACTGTTGAACGCGTGACGCAACGCCCACGGCGAGTTCACGCCGACACCCCACACCGGGCCGAACTCTTGCCCGAGAATCGTGGTCACGCCCGATGCCAGCGACGCCTCCATGATTCGAGGGGAGAGCAGATGCACGTGCGTATCGATTGCGCCCGCCGTTGCAATCAGACCTTCGCCGCTGATGATCGTGGTCCCGGTGCCAATGACGATGTCGACACCATCCTGCGTATCCGGGTTGCCAGCGCGACCGACACCACAGATGCGACCGTCGCGAATTCCGATGCTGGCCTTGCCGATGCGGCAGGTGGCATCGACGAGCACGACGTTGGTGACGACGACGTCGCAGGTATCGCGCACGGAAGCAGCCTTCAAGGAGAGGCCATCGCGTGCGGTCTTACCGAAACCAGCAAGCAGCTCGTTGCCGCGTTCTTGCGAGTCGTACTCGATTTCGATGACGAGGCCGGTGTCGCCAAGACGGACGCGGTCGCCAACTGTCGGCCCGTGAATCGCTGCGTATTCGGCGGGCAGAATGTCGTCGGGTTGTAAGTGACTGTGCGCAGCCTCGCCGTCGTCGTGACTGTGCTCGAACTCGCCGTGCGAGTGCCGGTAGCGGTGGTGATTCGTCCCAGTCACGAGAACAAGTACCCCTGCTCGCGAGCGCGCGCTATTGCCGCCTCTTTCGCGCCGACTGCGTCCAGTGGTCCGTCGACCAATCCTGCAAATCCGACGGCTACCCGAGCACCACCGATAGGCAGCAACGGAACTTCCCGAACCTCGCTGGGCGCGAAGCGCACGACAGCACCTGCGGGGATGCCCAGTCGCATTCCGTATGCAGCTGAGCGGTCGAACGCAAGACGCGGGTTGACCTCGAAGAAGTGGAAGTGCGAGGTGATGCTGATTGGAATGTCGGATGTGTTGGTCACCGAGACGCGAATCAGCGAAGCAGGCACGACCGATTCGTGCGCGGCGGCCAGCACTGCGCCGGGCGCGTCGGAGCCGGAACCGGCATCCGCCCCGAACGGATCGCGAACGACAACCATGCGGGTTCCATCGTCGAACACGGCCTCGACCCGGACGTCGCGAACGATGTCGGCGACGCCGGGTAGCACTTCAGCAGCACTCAGCACCGACGCTCCGATTGCCGCCGCTTCCATCAGTCGCGCGCCGTCGCGGGCGGCTTCACACACGGTGTCGGCAATCAGCGCCGTGGCCTCTGGAACGTTCAGTAGCAAGCCGCGGGCACGTCGGGCACGGGCGAGCTCCGCCGCCGAAAACAACAGCAACCGATCGCGCTCGGTTGGCGTCAGGCGCATGCCCCGGAGGCTATTCGACCCCCCGCTGCCACTCGACGCTTTCACCTCGATGCGAGATGTGAGAAATGAGGTACGGTCGCGCGCTGACGGGGGTGGCACGTGAAACAACTGAGCGGACTCGACGCCGGCTTTTTGTACCTGGAGACAGCCACCACGTTCGGCCACGTGAGCGGGCTCGGCATCTACGAAAGGCCGTCGCCCGAATTCAGTCCGTTGGAGGCAGTGAAGAACCGCTTCGGAGCACTCGTCGGTTTGGCAGAGCCGATGCGGCGCAAATTGGTGGAAGTGCCATTCCAGCTCGACCATCCGTACTGGATCGACGATGCCGAGTTCGAACTCGACTTCCACGTTCGTCACCTCTCCCTCACTTCACCCGGCGACCTGGAACAGCTCGCCGATGAAGTCGCCGACATCATTGGCCGGCCGCTGGATCGCAAGCGACCGCTGTGGGAGGTCTACGTCATCGAGGGCCTCGCCGACGATCGGTGGGCGATGCTCACCAAGACACACCACGCAACGATCGACGGTGCATCTGGTGTGATCTTGCTCAGCATGCTGCTCGACACCGAGGCCGACACGCCGACTCCCGAGACGCGCGAATGGACTGGCGAGCACCCTCCTAGCCAGACAGATCTGCTGCAGCAGACGATGCGCCGGCTGGCAACAAACCCGGTCAAGGCCATGCGCGTTCAGCTCAGGTTGGTCCGCAACGTCGCTGGCGCACTCGGGCTCACCAACATGAGCCGCATGGCCTCACAGGCGCGCGACCTCATCAAGAGCGTTGCGGGAATGGGCGCCTCCGAGTCGGCCGACCACGAGCGACGCATTCAACTGCCGCTCACTCCCGCACCGCCCACGCCCTGGAACAAACAGATCACTGCGCGGCGCGGCTTTGCGATGCGCGGCACATCGTTGGACGACATCAAGGCATTGAAGAACGCCACCGGCGGAACCGTCAACGATGTGGTGATGGCGATTTGCACTGGGGCGCTACGGCAATACCTCATCGAGCACGACGCGCTTCCCGACAAGCCGCTGCGTGCGATGGTGCCAGTGACGATTCGCACTGGCGCAGAAGCCGACCCCTGGACCAATCGAGTGTCCAGCATCGTGGCCGACCTTCCCACGCATTGCGCCGACCCGTTGGAGCGGGTGGCGTTGTGTCGCGAGGCGATGGTGGCGGCCAAGCACCAGTTCGATTTGGTGCCAGCCGACACCCTGGCCGACGTCGCGCAAACCTCGTCGCCGCTCGTCGCCACCGCCGCGCTGCGGTTGATTTCGCGCATGGCTGGCCGCATCAACCTGCCCACCAACTTGACGATCTCGAATGTGCCGGGGCCGCGCCAGCCGCTGTACTTCGGCGGCGCTCGCATGCAATCGTACATACCGGTGTCGATCGTTGCCGACGGCATGGGATTGAACATCACGGTGCACAGCTACCTTGATCGCCTCGAGTTCGGCATCGTCGTCGCCGGCGAACTTGTCCCCGACGTGGGGCATCTCGCCGACTTGCACATTGCTGAGATCGACAACCTTCTGAATGCGATCGAACAAGGGAGAACAACACCATGAAAACCGGCAGCGCCACGATTGAAATCAACCGCCCACCGAAAGAGGTGTGGACGGCCCTTACCGACGTCACGCGTATGGGTGAGTGGAGTCCGGAGTGCACGGCGGCCCGGTGGGCAGATGGCGCGACCGGCCCCGCAAAGGGCGCGAAATTTGAAGGCGACAACGAGGCAAGGTTTGCGGGGCGAGTCGTGAAGCGATGGACGACCACGTCGGAAGTCACAGCGTGTGAGCCCACAAGTTGCTTCGAATTCGTCGCCGCGGGCTACACAACGTGGTGCTACGAACTACAGCCGACCGCGGGCGGCACACGAGTGACCGAGAAGTTCAGCTACGAGCCACAGGGATTCATGGGGTTCGTGTACGAACGGTTTCTGGCGCGGTCGCGGATGATGACGAAGGGAATGGAGCGCACACTCGCGCGCGTCAAGGAGAAGCTCGAGTCGGCTGCATGACCCGCGCCATCAAGTTCGGTTGGTTGTCGCCGGTGATCGGTAACCGATGGAGCGACCAGCAGCCCATCGTCCTCTATCAGGACGAGCACATCCTGCCGACAGCGTTGCCGCACTTCGATTCGCTGTGGATCGCCGATCACTTCTACGGCTTCGACGCCAAGACCGACCCGTTCATGGAGGGGTGGACCACACTCACGTGGCTCGCCGCCCGTTACCCGAATGTGCAGTTGTGTCATCACGTGTTGGGGCACGGGTATCGCCCACCGGCGCTGACGGCAAAGATGGCCGCCACCTTGCAGGTGCTTTCGGGCGGACGGTTCACGCTCGGCATTGGCGCGGGTTGGCGCGACGACGAATACCGCGCGTACGGCTACGACTTCCCGAGTACGAAGGTGCGTTTCCAGCAGCTTGAGGAAGTCATCACGATCTGTCGCCTGATGTGGACACAGGATGAGCCGTCGTTCGAGGGCCTCCACTTTCGTATCGACGGGGCGAGCGCGCCACCGCTACCAAACCCGGTGCCGCGCATCTGTATCGGCAGCTCTGGCGAGAAGGTGGGTCTGCCGCTCGTTGGCCGCCTTGCCGACATGTGGAACGGTTCATTCCGCGACGACGAGGTATGGACGCGCAGATTGGGAATCGTTCGCGCCGCGGCCGAGGGCGCAGGTCGCAACCCCGCCGATATTGAAGTGAGCACCACCGTCGAGCGGGCGCTGCCAGAATCGGATACCGACAGCGAACAATGGATCGAGCACTTGCAACACAAGGCAGACCTGGGTGTGCAGCACTTCGTGCTCGACTTCGGCCACCCGAAGTCGCTAGAACCGATTCATCGGTTCGTCGAGCAGGTCATGCCTGCCGTGAACTGACCGGTGTACGCTCCGCGTTAGTCGCTCTGGTCGAGTCGCGACCAGCGAACACTGAGGAGTACCCCCCAATGGCATATCCCGCAACCGTCGAAGTTCAGACTCCAGAGAAGCTCGCCAACTGGCGCCCTATCGGGCAACTGTTCATGGCGATCCCGCACCTCATCATCAGCAATGCGTTGAACGCGCTGGCGCAAGCGTGCGCACTCATCTCTTGGTTCGCGATCCTGTTCACCGGCAAGATGCCGCAAGGCTTGGCCAACATCATCACCATGTCGATTCGCTATCAGGCCCGCACGATGGCATTCGCCGGCTTTCTGTACGACCAGTTTCCACCGTTCGAGTTCACGTCGACTGCTACCGATCCGGGCACTACGCCCGTGCAGGTGAACCTCGAGCCGACACTCGAGGGTCGCAATCGCCTGACGTGCGGGTTGCGGCTGATCTGGGCGATACCGGTGATTCTGTTCACCGCATTGATCATCATCGCGGCGTACTTCTGCATGTTGATCGCCTTCTTCGCCGTGCTCTTCACGGGCAAGTGGCCAACAGGTTTGCGCAACTGGGTAATGAAGGGCTTGCGTGCGTGGGTGCGACTCGACGCCTACGTGTTGTTGCTCACCGACGTATACCCGCCGTTCTCGACCGAGTGACCTCAGGCCAGTCAGCGACGAGTGCTCGGCTAGCGCTGGTCACTCGTCGCTGGTGGTATCGCTGATCAGCACATCGCACGGAGCGCGACGGGCCACGTCAAGCGCGACCGCTCCCAACACCCGCGAGATGCCACGGACGCGCTTGTTGCCAACGACAATCATCTGTGCGTCGACACGCTCGGCTTCGTCGCAAATCGCGGTGGCTGGGTCGCCGGCAACGACGGCATGCGTGATTTCTGGCAGCGACAACTCGCCCTCTAGCGCGATCAGAAACTGTTCCGCACCTGCCAGCCAATCGACGTGACGCCCGGTCTCGGTACTGAGCCCGTCGGCGCGACCACGACTGGCTGCCATCACGACGTGCAGTGGCACGCCGAGTGCCGTCGCGAGTTCTGCGGCGCGGAAGGCGGCTCGCCGGGCGGTCTCGCTTTGGTCAACGCCAACGACAATCGGATTGCTCATGGCCGCGATAATAGGCGACTCACACGAGGGTGCTGACGGTGTCGACCAGCGCATTGAGCGCGAGGACGACAATCGCCACGAACCCACCGCGCACAACGTTTGGTAACCACCGAACGGAGCGCACTGCCGCCGGGAAGTCAGTGTCGCGTGCCAATGCCCACACGCTCACAAGTACGAGCGCAAACCCGACAGCAATCAACGTGAGCGGAAAGAGTGCAACAGCAATCACCGGTAAACCCCAGCGCCACCACCCTTGTCTGGTCCACGAGTCCTGGCGACCGACGGCGTCGACCACTGGCCCGATCAGGACGCCGAACAGTCCTGGTACCACGATGAAGAGTCCAATGGCAAGCCACGTCGGCTTGAGCACCCTGAAATCGACCCCATCCGAGTGGATCAACATCGAGCCGACAACTATTCCGGCACCAAGGCCGGTGGTCAGCCGCCGAAACCACAGCGGCCCAATCAGCCACGGCGCAACCAGTCGATAAGCCCCGACGCCGGCGATGCCAGTGAAGGCGCCGAGGAGGAGCAGGTTGTAGGTGCCCGAGAGTGTGACCTGCCCGATCGTGAAGCCGTCGTCGCTCTCAATGCCAATCACACGGTCGGGTGAGGTCAGGCGCAAGAGCAACATCGCCAGGCGGCTGACCACGCCCGCGAAGACAAACCCGACGGCGATGCCAGCGACAATGACCACCCTCATCCGTTCAAGGACGCAGTTACGCCAATCGCGAAAGTCGGTGTTGTGAAGTTGTACGCCAGACATCACCATGACCTAACTGACGCACGCGCGGAAGACACGGGTGACACGATTCGCGAAGAAGCCTGTGTTACTGACCGGACACCGCGGCGGCGAGCGACCTCTGATGCCGCTTGTGTCGCGGTGCGGCCACGGCGCGACTCGGTCAAGGACGCGACACAAACCACTGAAACCGCTGCGTGATGTGTCGGAGGGCGGCCTTGAACCCCCACTTCTTGCTATTGGCTGAGGGCTTCGATTGTGGGGAAGGCTGTTTCGGCGAAGCCGTGGGTGGCGTCGCGTAGTTCGGCGATCGTCCAACGCTTGTCGGCGCGAATCTGTTCGTGCAGCGTCCACGGTTGCATCAGTTGAATGCGACCTCCGTGCACGAAGTAGACCTGGCCGTGCAGTGGGCAGTCAGCAGTCGCGAGGTACGCGACCATCGGCGACACGTTCGCCGGATCACCCGCATCGAAGACCCCCGGCGTAGGCGTCGAGGCGAGCGCGCCAGTGAGGCGGGTCCTCGCGGCGGGAGCGATCGCGTTGGCACGAACTCCGTACTTACGCATCTCGATGTCGGCGATGATCGTCATCGACGCGATTCCCGCTTTCGCGGGCCCGTAGTTTCCTTGGCCGACGTTGCCCAACAGACCCGACGTCGACGATGTGTTGATCAGCGCGCGATCAACCGTGATTCCTGCCTTCGACTGATCGCGCCAATACTCGGCAGCGTGGCGGGTCGGACAGAAGTGACCGCGGAGATGAACGCGAGTGACGGAGTCGAACTCGTCCTCGCTCATGTTGGCCAACATTCGGTCGCGCAGAATCCCGGCGTTGTTGACCAACACATGTAGGTCGCCAAACTCGGCGATCGCTGCCTGAATCAGTCGCTTGGCTCCATCCCAATCAGCGACGTCGTCACCGTTGACGATCGCTGTTCCGCCCGCCGACCGAATCTCCTCCACCGTTTCCTGCGCGGGCGTCAGGTCGTTGCCATCGCCGACGGAACTGCCGCCGAGGTCGTTGACAACCACGCGCGCACCTTCCGACGCCATCAGCAACGCATGCTCGCGGCCAAGACCGCGACCGGCACCGGTGACAATGACTACTCGACCATCAAGCTCTTGCATCATTCAGTACACTCTAAATGGAATGTACCCCGGTGCCCACGATCCAGCGGCTACGGCGCTGATCATGACCGGCTCTGGTCAGGTCGTGACCTACGGCGAACTCGATCGGCGATCGGCGCAGCTGGCACGGGCATGGCAGCGCGCCGGACTGACCACCGGTGATGGAGTGGCGCTGCTCAGCGAAAACACGCCGTGGTACCACGAGGTCTATTGGGCGGCGATTCGCTCGGGGCTCTACTTGACCCCGATCAACCGCCACCTCACCGCCGACGAGGTTGCGTACATCGTCAACGACTGCGGTGCGAAAGCAATCGTCGCAAGCCAACAACTCGCCAGCATCGCCGCGACGGCCGTCGCTGGGAATCCGGTGTGTCAGCACCGACTGGTCGTCGGCGGAGTCGACGACGGCTTCGACGACTACGAAGCAGCACTTGCAGCCGAGGACGAGTCGCCGCTCGCCGATCAACCTCGCGGCACGCTGATGTGTTACTCGTCGGGAACCACCGGTCGCCCGAAGGGCATTCGGCGACCGCTTTCTGGCAAACAGGTCGACGACCCGACGCTCTCAGCCAGCATCGACATCTTCGTCAAGGTGTACCAAATGGACACGACCACTCGCTACCTCTCCCCTGCACCGCTCTATCACGCGGCCCCATTGGCGTGGACTGCTGCCGTGCAAGCGGCAGGGGGTACGGCCGTCGTCATGGAGACCTTCGACGCAGAGCAAGCGCTACGCGCGCTCGAGTCGCACGCGATCACTCACAGCCAATGGGTTCCGACAATGTTCGTGCGCATGTTGCGGTCGACGAACGCTGCCGACCGCGAGAGCTACGACTTCTCTGCCCACAAGTTTGCGATCCACGCGGCGGCACCGTGCCCGCCGGAGGTGAAGCGGCAGATGTTGGCGTGGTGGGGACCGATCGTGTGGGAGTACTACGCGGGAACGGAGGGCAATGGCGCGACGCTGATCTCCAGCGAGGAATGGCTGCAGCGACCAGGCTCCGTCGGCAAACCGCTCTTCGGCGAGCTACACATCTGCGACGACGATGGAGCCGAGGTCGCGATCGGCGAAGCCGGGCTGATCTACTTTGAACAGCCGAGCACACCGTTCGTCTATCACCGCGACGACGACCGCACGCAGGACACCCGAAACCCACGCAACCCGAAGTGGACGACGATCGGCGACGTCGGCTACGTGGATCACGACGGTTACCTGTTTCTCACCGACCGCCGGGCGTTCATGATCATCAGCGGCGGCGTCAACATCTATCCGAGAGAGATCGAAGACTGCCTAATCACGCACCCGGCCGTCGCCGACGTCGCTGTCTTCGGCATTCCCGATGAAGAGATGGGCGAGTCGGTGCACTCCGTCATCGAGCTGGGCGACGGCGTCGCCGAAACAGATCTACTGCGAAGTGAGCTCACTCAGTTCGCCCGCGAGCGGATCGCCGGCTTCAAGGTGCCGCGCACCATCGAGTTCGTCGAGACCCTGCCGCGCATGGCGACGGGCAAGCTCGACAAGCAACCACTGCGCGACAAGTACTGGAGTGTCGTCTCGTGACCGAAGTTGGCTCATTGGTCGACCGCATCGGCGCACGATTGCACCCGACACGCGACGACACGGCGATCCTGCCCGTCTCGCCAGCGGTCGTCTACGAAGGCGAAACATTGATTGCAGCGATGATGCTCGCCGCCGACATTGCGTCCGGCATACGACTTCACGACGGCGAAGTCACGAAGGTCTTGACCACGGCGTTCTCACTGCACCGCGCAGCCAAGCCAACCGTCGGCCCGGTCACGGTCACCTCCACGCGATTGTTCGCTGACGACAAACGAGTCGTAGATCGAGTCACCTGCCACAACGACTCGGGCGCAACGGTCGCTAGCGGCCGCATCGCGTTCGTCACCCGCCGCTACGACGTCGAATCACCTGCGCCAATTCCTGGTGACGTTCTCAGCCGCTACCGCACACCGTGGACGGATCCGATTCAGGAACCACTCGCCATCGCAGCCGGTATCGAAACAGTCGATCCAGCAATTGGACGCGTGGAACTGCACGCAGGAGACGGGGTTCGGCGCAAGGGCGGAATCGTGCAGGGAGCCTTCGTCACGTTGCTCGGCGAGGCGAGTGCGCTTGCCCTCGCCGAGCACACGCTCGGGGAACCCGCTGTCGTCACGTCGCTCGCGGTTGACTTCCTGGCCGCCGTCGGCGCCGACGCGGCGACCACCGAGGCGCGCTGGCTCGACACGCCAGGCGCCAGCATGATCGAGGTCGTGTTACGCAGCGATCCGACCGGATCGGCGCTGGCGGTCTTCGTCGTCGAGGTCGCGCGAGCGAGAACAAGATAGGTGTAAAGGTAAGAACGTATGTCAGCGTCACACGTCGGTTGGGCAGTCACGAATCTCGGCAACGCCAGCGTCCTCATCGAAACCGACGATGCCGTCGTCCTCACCGACCCCTTCTTCGGACGCAGCCGCGGCATCTCCGATGTCGCCGCCCTCCGGCCAGAGGATGTACCCCGACTGACGGCGATCATCGGCAGCCACTGGGCCCAAGACCATTGGGAGATCGACCTACTTGCGGATTATCCGCATCGCGACACGACCGCCGTCTACGTCGCCGACGAGAGCATGGCGCAGAGCGCGCGTGCGGCGGGTTTCCATCGCGTCGAGACGGTGGCGTGGGGTGCGCGACGCCAACTGACCGAGACCGTCGAGCTGGAGGTCATCCCGGAACACGTCGCCGCTGATGGGATGGGAACCAATAACTACGCCATCAACGCGTCGCGCGCGCGCGTGTTCTTCGGCGGCGAGGTACTCGACGTGGAAGCGGTCACCCGCTATGCGCGCACAGCGGCGTCGTTCGACTGCGCGATCGGCCCAGTGAACGGCGTGCTGTTCAAAGGTCGCCAGTTGGTCACGACGGCGGCGCAGATGGCCGAAGTCGCTCGGGCACTCGGCGCCTCGCGCCTGATCCCGATCCACGACGGCCACTTGCCATATGAAGGACTCGTCGCGATCACGTCGAGCGCTGCGGATCTCGCAGGCCTCGAACTCGACGGCATCGAAGTTGTCGGACTGATGCCCGGCGAACGCTTCAGCGACTGAGTGCCGACCAGCGTTGGCGGGCGAGGGCTGTGCCCGGCCTACCAAGCGCTTCACCCTCGGCGCGCAACGCCACCACTCGCATGGTGGCGAGGTGAAGATCGAACTCCTGTGTGAAGCCCATCGCACCGCAGTACTGATGAGTGCGTCCGAAGACGATCTTGCTGGCCTGAACTGCGTGGGTGAGCGCGGCCGACCCCGCCTGCGCGCTTCCGTGGTAGGCAGCCTCCAGCGCAAGCCACCGACTGCCCTCAACGGCAACGGCGCATTCGGCAAGCCCGTGCTGGATCGCCTGGAACGAGCCGATCGCGCGGTTGAACTGCTTGCGATCGGTCACATAACCGACTGCCAGGTTGAGGGCATATTGCATTGCTCCAACCATCTCGATCGCAAGGCCGATGCGCGCCCACGCGCGAACGTCTTCAGGATCGACGTCGATCATGATGTCGCCGGTTGGAACGTCGTCGATGTGGCCAACGGGCCAACCGAGCCGCGAGACCACCCGTCGGGCCGGCACCGGCAGCGGGGCCACAAGTCGAACATCGCGATCGCCGATGACGATCAGCGCAACGGCGTCGGCCGCAAATCGGGCCGGGCCGCGATGCTCGCTCGCGACGACGCTGACCGGCCCCTTGATCGCCTCCGGCAGCGAAGGCGCGATCAAGAGGCGCGAACTAGAGGCAACGGTGCCGAGCGCAAAGGAGATTTGCTCTTGCACGAGCGCGGCGTCGAGTCGATTCGTGCTGCCGTGATCGGCAATGTCGAGAAACCCAGCGTCGCCAAGCTGGCGATCGAGATCGTGGTCGTACGACGGGTCATCGCCGCCGAGTGCGCGAAGTCGAGCCGCACCGCCGTGGCGCGTCATCAGCGTCGACACTGCATCGCGAACGGCACTTTGATCGTCGTTGAGAAGGAAGTTCATCGTCAGCCTTTGGGAAGTCCGAGGTGAAGTCGCGAGACGAGATTCAGTTGCACCTCGTAGGCACCGGCAGCCACGCCAGCGGCAAGAGACTTACGCAGCTGATGGTTCGATGCCGACCGATAGGTGAGGGTGTGACCGGCATCGATAGCGAGGCATGCCTCGGCGACTAGGCGCTCGGCCTGCACCATCGCCACCCGTGCCAAGTTTCCATTCGACGATGGGGGAATGTCGCGCGCTCGTTCGTCGATGACGCGGTAACTGAGCACGCGGGCTGCTTCGCAGGCAGCCTTGGCAACTCCGATTGCTTCGACCGCAATCGCATCAATCGGGCGACCGTCGGCAGCGGCCGATTCGATCGCAATGTTCAGCACATAGGCAGCGCGCGCCCACCGGGGCGCACCGACGCGTTCGTAGGACAGCGCCTCGCGCACAACCGCCCAGCCCTCGTTCTCGCGCCCGAGCCGATTGGCAGCGGGGACCCGCACATCGGTGAAGACCAACTCGTTGAACGAGTGATCACCGACGACGCCTGGAATCGTCGAAACCTCAAGCCCTGCCGCAGGCATGTCGACCAGGAGCACGGTGATGCCGCGGTGCAACTCGGCCTCCGGGTGCGTGCGCACCAACAGGTAGCAATGCTCGGCGACATCGCCGTACGACGTCCAGATCTTCGTACCGTTGACGATGTAGTCGTCGCCGTCGCGCACCGCCCGCGTGCGCAGCGATGCCAAGTCGGTGCCGGCATCAGGCTCGGAAAAACCTTGGCACCAAATCACGTCGCCGCGGGAGATCGGCGGCAAATAGCGCGCCTGCTGTTCGGGTGTGCCGTTCGACATGATCGACGGCCCGATCCAGTTCGCGTTCATGTATTGCGGCCCGCGCGGTTCGCCCCGCGACCAGAGCTCTTCACCAAGTACGGCAAGCATCCAGGGGGAGGCATCGAATCCACCGAACTCGGAAGGCCAGTGCGGCGTCAGCCAACCCCGCTCCGCCAACAAGCCGGCGAATCGGCGCGAATACTGGGTGTTCATGTGCGACCCGAGAATCGCCGTTTCACCGTGCCAGTGGTCGGGCAGCTCACCGTCGAGAAACGACACCAGCTCGGCGCGATACCCCGAGTGCTCGTCGTCCCATCCGAACTCCATTGCAGCCTGCCCTTTTCCTAGTTCAGTACACTCAATACTAGTTGCCGCGAAGTGACGTTGCCACACCGTGATCCCGGCTATCTACCAACCGTGCTTCTGCGACAGAACGCCGGCCGAGATGATCTGGCGGTCTGACAAATCGTTGATCTGGTCGGCGTCGAACCCGAGTTCGGCAAGGATCGCGGCGTTGTGCTGGCCCATCGTCGGCGAGGCCTCGCGATTCCACTTCGTCGGGCCGGCGCTGAAGCGGCCTGGCCATGAGATGTAGGGGTGGGTGCCACAGACCGGATGCTCGAGAGTCTCGAAAAAGCCACGAGCAACGAGCTGCGGGTTGGCAACCGTCTCCTGCGCCCACAGCACGGGAGAGACCGGAATTCCGTGCGGCCACAACGCATCGGTGACCTCCTCGGCAGACCGCGTGCCACACCACACGGCGAGCTCTGGCAGGGATCGCGCCGAGGTGACCTGCTCGACGACATGCATCGCGGCCTCGTCGGCGATCGAGACTGCGACCCATTGATCGTCACCGACGCACCGGAACACCTCTTGCTGGAGAAGCGTCGACGCGTTTCCGAGGCTGGTGTGCAGCAACCCGTTGGCCGAGTAGTCGATGAGCTGCTCTGCCGCAGTGTTGAGCGCGGCACCGATCATCGCCGACTCGACCACCTGTCCGGAACCCGTGCGAGTGCGCTCAGCCAGCGCGACGAGCACTGAGATCGCACCGAAAACACCGGCAAGGGGATCGCACATCCCGTTCGGGATCACTGGTGCTTCCCCTGGATAGCCAGTGACATAGGCCAGGCCGGCCGCCTGCTCGATCGTTTGCGCAAAGCCGACACGGTCGCGCCACGGCCCGCTGAGGCCAAAGGCCGGCATGCGCACCACCACGATCTGCTCGTTCACCGCCCGCACGGCGTCGGGGCCAAGGCCCAACTGCTCGACGACTCGCGGAGAGAAGTTCTCCAGCATGACATCGCACGTGGCAAGCAGTCGCAACGCGATGTCGAGTCCCTCCGTCGTCGACAGATCGACGGTCAGGTCGCGCTTGTTCGTATTGGCCCCACAAAAGAGTGGCGACCATTCCCACCACCCGTCTTCGGTCATCGGCCGAATCGAGTTCATCCGAATGCCATCGGGCTTCTTCGGACCTTCGACATGAATCACATCGGCACCAAGGCCAGCGAGAATGCCGCCAGCGAATGGCCCAGCCCAGAAGCCGGTGAAGTCGGCGACGCGGATGCCCGCAAGCGGAAGGCCGCTGACTCCCGGTACACGCTTCGCTCTCGGAGTCCAATGCTCGACGCTTCCCGCACCGACAGCATCAGTTTTCGCAGGAGCCGGAATCGGTTCGTCAGCGAATCTGTAAGGGCGACGCGGTTGCAGGAAGCCGTCGGGGTTGTGCACGAACCATTCCTCGGCGACGAATTGATCAATGTTCGCGAGAGTCGCACCGTTGCCGATTGGAGCGACTGGAATTCGCATCAACGATGCGATCTCGACGATCTCTTCCGTCGTCTGGTTGCGGGTCCACTCGCGAATCGGTCCGAGCAACTCGTCGGCTCGCTGCCGTCGTTCAGCGGCGATGAAGAGGCGCTCGTCCTCGGTCCACTGCGGCTGGCCGATCAGCGCGCAGAAGTCGAGCCACTGCTGACCGGTGATTACAAAGAATCCGACGTAGCCATCAGAGGTTGGCTCGATGCCCGGCACCGGAACGCCGCGGGAGTTCTGAAACGGCCGCTGCGCCATCGAAGCAAACGTCACCGGGTGCATGCCGTGCTCGAGGTGTGTGCACTCGAGCATCGACACATCGATCAGTTCACCCTGGCCGGTCACGTCTCGGCGAGGAAGCACTCCAAGCACGCTGACCGCGGCGACGGCGCCGGCGAACCAGAAACTTGGCTCACCACCGACCATCAACGGCACCTGGCCAATCGCACCGCGCGGCGCCATGCCCCCGGAGGCCGCCTGCAACGTGAGGTCGCTCGCCGCCCGCCCAGCCCATGGGCCGGTCAGACCGAAAGGAGTGATGACCGCCACGGTGAGGTGCGGGTGTTTGTCGTGCAGATCGCTCCACGGCTCAGTCAGCGTGTCGGTTACAACGACGTCGGTGTCGGCAAGCAGTCGATCGAGAGTGTCGGCATCGTCGCCAATGCTGCGCTTACCCGAGTGGAGATACGAGAACAGCGGCCCACGACTACGAAGCGGGTGACCGCCAACTGGTTCGACGAACGCGACGTCGGCGCCAGCATCTGAAAGCACCTTCGTGCAGTAGGCCACCTCGATCCCGCCCTGCAGTTGCAACACGCGCAGGTCGCCATACGGCGCGACGACTGTGCCGCCGACGACTGGGCCGCTACTTGCCACGGAGCGCCTCAGCGAGACCAGCCCAGCGATCGAGCGCAACATCGTCCGGCGTTGCCATTCGAACTCTGGAAACGACATCGCCGTACCGCGTGTGAAGTTGATCCGCGATCGAGTCAACGTGGCCGACGACTGCAAAGGTATTGAGAACTTCGTCGTTGATGCTCTCGCCAAGCTTCGCCCATTCACCGGCGACCGTCCGCTGATGTAGCTCCACACCCAACTCGGCCCAGCCATGATGTTCCAACACTGCGCGGTACGCAGGCGTGGAACCGTAGAACCCCAACTGCTGGCGGGTCTTGGCGGTCGCTTCGGCGATCTCTTCGTCGGTCGTGCCTGTCACCACGAACGATGGCCCAACGATCTCGAACCCTTCGAGCGTCTTACCAACGAGGGCCCTGCCCCGAGCGAGCGCGGGCAGCGTGACATCGCGCAGATAGCGCTCGGTTGTGAAACCGTGGCAAATGAAGCCGTCGCACACCTCGCCAGCCACTTCCGTCATGCGTTGGCCGACGCCAGCGAGGAACACCTTCGGCAGGCCCACTCGCGCGATCGTCTCGTTACTGGGCGTGAAGAACGGTGTCATCAGCGTGTGGCTGAAGAACTCGCCCCGGAAGTCGAGCTTGGTTCCGTTCAGCCAGGTATCCCAGATCGCGCGAACAGCGAGCACCAGCTCGCGCATTCGCTTGGCTGGTTGCGTCCACGGCATTGAGAAGCGGCGCGTGATGTGTGCTTCGATCTGCGTTCCGAGACCGAGCAGAAAGCGACCGTTGCTGAACTCCTGAAGATCCCAGGCGAGGTTCGCGACTGTCATCGGACTCCGTGCAAAGGCCACAGCAATGCTGGTGCCGAGTTCGATCCGTTGCGTGTGATCGGCGGCGACGGCAAGCGGCAGGAACGGATCGTGATCGGACTCGGCCGTCCACATCGCGTTGTAGCCCGCATCTTCAAAGGCCGCCGCCACCGCGCGCGCTCCGCTGAGGTTGCTGTTCCGACTGAGTCCTACGTCGACGAGCACAATCAGCCCTCCCGCGCGGCATAGGTATTGGAGAGCGTTCCGACCCCGTCGATGCACACTTCGACCTGATTCCCCGGCCGCATTGGCAGCGCGCCGACCGATGTGCCGCATGCAATGACGTCGCCGGGATACAAGGTCATGTCCTGCGAGATTCTGCTGACGAGTTCGGCGGGACTGAAGATCATGTCGCTGACCGGGTAGTTCTGACGCTCACGACCGTCGACGACGGTTCGAACTGTCAACGTGCTGGGGTCGAGGTCGGTGGCGACGACCGGCCCGAAGGGCCCGAAGGTGTTCAGGCTCTTGGCACGACTCCACTGAGCGAACGACTCGTCGGCCGTCAGCAACCCGAAGGCGGTGACGTCGTTGACACACGTGTAGCCGAAGATGAATCGATCAGCATCTTCAACTGCGACATTCGTTGCCTCGCTGCCGATGACCACACCTAGCTCGCCTTCGTAGAAGACGCGACCGTCGTAGGACACTGGTTGCTCGATCGTGCCGCCATGGCGCAGAAAGCACGACGACGGCTTGATGAACCACAGCGGCTCCGTCGGATGCGCCCATTCGTTCTTCAGCGCCGCCGCCGCAAAGTTGTTCCACAGGCCGATCATCTTCGTCGGCTGAGTAGGCGTCAGCAGTTCGACACGATCTACCGCCACCGTCTCGCCCGTCGGTTGTGGGTCGGCGAACATGTCGCCGCTGTGGACACTGATGACGTCGTCGGCGAGCGAACCGAAGGCAATGGCGTCGTCGAAGCGAAAGCGGACCCAGTTAGTCATGGCGCACCCCTACCAAGGCCCGATGCCAAGCCGCTCGGCAAGGCCGATGCGCTGCAACTTGCCCGTCGCACCCTTGGGCAGTTCGTCGAGGAACACAATGCTGCGCGGAACCTTGAACGCGGCCAACGATTGTGACAAGAAGTCCTTTAGTTCGCGTTCGGTCACTTCGGTGTCGGGACGCAACACGACACCGGCTGCGACGTCCTCGCCAAGTTTCTTGTGTGCGACGGCGAATGTCACCGCCTGTGCAACGCTCGGATGACGCAGCAATGCCTCATCGACTTCCAATGGCGAGACCTTCTCGCCACCTCGGTTGATCAGCTCTTTCAAGCGGCCGGTGAGGTAGAGGTAGCCGTCCGCATCGAGGTAGCCCTCGTCGCCCGTCAGGAACCACCCCCCGCGGAAGGCCTCTTTGGTTGCTTCCGGATTGTCCTGGTAACTCGCAACGACGGTGGCACCCTTGATCGCGACTTGGCCCGTGGCACCGGTCGCAACAGAAGCACCACTTTCGTCGAGCACCGCCAATTCGATTCCGGTCGGCACACCGACCGATCGCGGTTTGCGCTGGCCCGGCGGCAATGGATTGGCGCACATCTGGTGCGTCGCCTCGGTCATTCCGTATGCCTCGACCACAGGCGCACCGAACAGGGCTTCGAGTTGTTCGAGCACCGGCGACGGAAGCGACGCCGACGACGAGCGAATGAATCGCAACTTGGCTGCGGCCGCCTCCGGCCGCCGCTGACCTCTGTCGATGATCATCTGATGCATCGTCGGAACTGCCGTGTAGTAGGTCGGCTTGAACGTGGTCAGTTGATTGAAGAACGCGAACGCATCGAAGCCTGGAGTCGCAACCACCGTCGCCCCAACAAAAAGCGGCGCCAGCAACCCAGCCAGCAAGCCATGAATGTGGAACAGCGGCATGACGTTCAGCGAACGATCTTCCTCCGTCAGCGCCAGTGACGCAGCGATGTTGCCCGCCGACCGCGCCAAGTTGCGCTGACTGATCGGAACGACCTTCGGTCGTGAGGTCGTGCCAGAAGTGTGCAGCAGCAGGCCAACATCATCTGGTCCCGGCCAGTCGGCGACTTCATCGCTTGCCGCGGGGCCTGCCGCGCCGCTCAAGGTCAACCCGCCCATCGCGCCGGTCACGGTGGCAACAGCAACCCCTACCGTCGCTGCCGCGGCAAGAACGGCCTCGCCGGAGTCGGCTGCGACGATGAGCAACTTGGGCTGGAGATCCCGGAGGTAGAACTCGAACTCGGACTCGCGGTACTTCGGGTTCAACGGCGCTGCCGCCGCGCGGCGGGCGCTTGCGAGAAATGTGAGTGCTGCCGTCGGCCCATTGGGAACCGAGATCGCAACTCGGTCGGCTGCGCAAACGCCGAAGCCGGCCAACTCGCGGCTCAGCGAGTTCACGACCGCTCGCAAACCTCGATAGTCGAGCGACGAACCATCAGGAGCGATCAACGCGGTGGCACCGTCGGCGCCTCGGTCGAGCAGTTCTCGAATCGTGTCGCTCATGCTCGGTGACCCTCGTGCGCCAATCTTTGATTGAGTTGATCGATCAGCGCGAACACGGCGTCGATCGCCGGAGTGACGACACCGGTCAGTCGCGCGAGCTCGACGAATGCTCCGATCAGCGGGGCAACTTCCATACTGCGCCCCTCGTCGCGATCCTGGAGCATCGACGTGCGGTGTTCGCCAACCGCTTCGGCGCCCTTGATGCGTTGCTCGACGGACAACGGAACGTGCACACCAAGCGCCGTCGCTATCGCAGCAGCCTCGTGCATCATGTCGGCCGCCAGTCGCCGAGTGTTCGGGTCGGCACAGATCTGGCCGAGGGTCGCACCGGTGAGCGCGCTAATCGGATTAAACGCGAGATTTCCCCAAGCCTTCAGCCAGAGGTGCGAACGGATATCGCTGAGCACCCTCGACTTGAAGCCAGCGTCCGAGAACGCCTGTGCAATCGCCGTGACGCGATCAGACTTCGCGCCATCGAGCTCGCCCACCGGCATCCGATCACCTTCGATGTGGTGAATGATGTTGGGGGCCAACCGTTCGGCAGCCGGATACGCAATGCCACCAATCACTCGTTCGGCGGGAATCGCGGCGGCGATGCTGCCGTCGGGGTCGAGGCTCTGCAAGTTGCATCCCGCGTGAGGTCCATCGAAACGATGGAAGAACCACCACGGAATACCGTTCTGAACGGGCACAACGACCGTCTGCGCGCCGCACAACCTCGCCACCTGAGTGGCCAAGCCTGCGACTTGATGGGCCTTGACCGCGAGGATCACTACGTCGAAGTCGCGCGCAACGTCGAAGCTGTCGCCAGCGCTGACCTCGGATCTGATGGTCGGCGAACCATCGGCGAACGTCACCGTGATCCCATCGTTGAGGATTGCGGTCAGCGTTTCACCGCGGGCAACGACGTGCACGTCGTGTCCGCTAGCGCTCAGGCGGGCCGCCATCAGCCCGCCGATCGCGCCAACGCCGACCACACAGAATCTCATTGGGAATGGTCCTTCGTGCCGTCGAGACGGCTCAGAGTTGCTGAAGAGTGTCCGTCACCGCAGCGCGGTGAAGTCGGTCTCAGCTCGCCAACACGGGCAGGCAGCATCCCATCGAATGGTGCGGAAGTAGTCGATGAACGAGTGATCGTCGGCGGTGAATGAGCCGTTGCCGCTACCAACGAGTTCGATCTCGCCGGCGTTCTCGAGCGCCGCGACGAAGTTTTCCTTCGTCAGGTCGTCGGCTGCGCCCGTCAGGCCGGCAAGCAAGATCGCGAACAGATCGCAGGTTCGCAAGATGCTGCTGAACTCGCCCGATTCCGGTGGCTCACGCGAAATGTCGGTCGCCGAATAGCGCTCGTAGTTCGCAAGGCAAGCTTCAGCACCAGGGTTGTCGATGCTGCTGGCTTGCTCACCGATGCGAGTGACCGTCATTGCTGCCGTTCCGTCGTACTGCTCGTCGGGGTTTGATCGGGCGGCGACGTCGGTGGTGTGTTCCGCATAATCCATATCGAGATAGACGGGCCGGAAATTCTGGCCCTTAGCAAAGCCGTACACATTGGAGGCGCTCGATCCGCCGACCACAGGCAGCGCGACCTCGACATCTTCGTCGATCCAGCGCTGCAAGGCGATTGGGTCTTCGGCGCCTCCGATACCGACACCCGACGTCTCGGTAATCGACACCAAGTTCACGCCTTCGGCTTCGAACAACGCGCGCATCGCGTCGATGCCCTCGGTGAGTGGCGTCTCGAAGTAGAGACCGACGCGCTTGCCATCAAGCTCGCCCGAGTCGATCGCCCACTGGCCGTAGTTGCTGAGCTGGGTGACGTGATCTGGGCGCAGGGTGAAGAACCAGGGTGCGCCACGCTCGTACATCGTCGGCGGAGCGCCGTCGGTGTCGATGACCGGCGTCGCGTAGCGAGTCGCGAGGCACTCGGCACCGATCGAGAAAGCAATGCCGCTGACAACCGCAAAGACTTCATCGTCTTGGGCTAGCGACGTGCACACACCCAGCTTCGACTGCGGGTCGATGATTCCGTACGGGGCAGCTACGAGTTCGATCTCGATTCCTGCGGGCAGCAGGCCGTCGCGACGCCAGCCGTCGAGTACGGCCTCCGCCTGTAGCTGCGGGTCGCCAATGGCGAGTTCCTTGTTCAGAACAGCGAACGCGGCGAGGTCGGGAAAGGCGTATCCGATCTTGACGACCTGAACTGGGCCGCTGACGACGGTCGTGTCGGTGCCAGCCGTGTCGCCGGTTGCCGTGTCAGCGACCGTTGCTGCGGTATCGCTGGATTTCTTGTCGTCGCTGGAACACGCTGACGCGATCAGTGCCGCCATAGTGAGCAATGCAACGCCTGCGCCGAGTTTGCCGGTCTTCATTGGCCGTCCCCCTTGATATGTATTGAGTGTACTTTATACTGAAAGCGGCAGGACGCAAGACCTGACGCACGACTGAGAGCACGGAGCGAAACATGGGCAAGATCTTGGTGAAGAAGCTCACTGGCTCGGTGGGGGTCAGCCTGACGGGCGTCGACCTCAAGGGCGAACTGACCGACGAGGAAATCGACGCCGTGCGCGACGCGCTGTACCAAAACTGCGTGTTGATTCTCCCCGGCCAGTTCTTGGACCACGACCAGCACATGCGGTTCGCCAGCTTGTTCGGCGAACCCTGGCTTCCTTATTACTACGCCGACAACTCGGTAGCGGGTTACCCGCAAATCGCAGTCGTTCCCAATTTCGGAAAGGCGAAGGCGCCGGCCGAGGCGTGGCACACCGACTGGTCGCATATGACCACTCCGCCAACTGTCTCGATTGCCATGCCGTACGTGATGCCCGAGTACGGCGGCGACACGATGTTCAGCAACCAATACCTCGCGTACGACCGCCTCTCCGACTCGATGAAGGAGTTCCTCGCCGGGCGGCGCGGCAAGTTCGTCGGCAGTCGGCCGATCACCCCGCAGAAGATGGATGGCAAGCCCGACACGTTGCCCCAAGGGCAGAAGGAAGCCGTCATCAACTTCCACCCGATCGCCCTCAAGCATCCGGGGTCCGGGCGTACTGCGCTGTATCTCAACCGGCCAGGCGAAGCGCTCGCCGAGATCGAGGGCTTCACAGCCGCCGAAAGTCGCCCGATTCTCCAGTTCCTCTACGATCAATCGTTCCCCCCCGACAACGTGTACCGGCACCGTTGGAGCCCTGGCGACGTCGTGTGCTGGGACAACCGCTGCGCGATGCACTACGGCGTGCACGACTACGGCGACGTCGAGCGAACACTGCATCGCATCACCGTCGGTGGCAAGGAGTGACGATTCGGCAGATGTCGGCAGGAGATCTCGATCGCGCTCTCGCGATCAACGAGATGAACCTCAGCGATGTCGACCCCATCGCGATCGATGATCTCGGTCGCGTACTCGCCGATAGCAAAGTTGCCCTCGTCGCTATCGAACCGGAAGGCTCGATCGTCGGCTTCTGTCTCATCACCGACGAGTCGTGCAGCTACCTCTCGGATCGCGCCGCCTGGGCGTTCCAAAGCTCCGGGCCCGGGCTGCACATCGACCGTGTGGTCTTCGATATGCGCTTCTCAGGTTTTGGACTCGGGCTGGCGCTGTACAACGAACTCGATCGACAGGTCGACGAGCTTGCGACCGCGACACCATCTGGCACCACAACGCTGACATCGCTCGTGAGAACCGACCCGCCGAACGAACACTCAGTCATGTTCCACGGCAGACGTGGTTTCGCGACCATCGACCAAGCGCAGTTCGGCGGTCAACAGTTCGCGCTCACGCGCCGCGCTTACCCAGGGCCGATAGTTCAGCCGTAGCTGTTCGAACGGACACTGTCGTACGCCTGCGTCTTGAAGGCGACATACAGCTTCCCGCGAGCTTGTTGGTGAATTCGAGCGTGGTCCGGATGGTCGCGCCAAGCGATGGCACCGGCCTCCGTCTCGAACACGACGACTCCCCAATAGAGAAGGTCTTCGTTGACGTCGCGCCACAGTATGAATCCGTCGATCGACTCGGCGAGAGCCTTCATGTCGGCAATGACCTTGGCGTGCACATCGTCTTGTGCATGGTCGGCGCGGGTTGTCTCGAAGTACACAAGTTGCATTACGACACCTGCTCGTAGCGCTGTCCGAGGGCGAGTTCGATGATCTCGACGTCGTCGTGCGGCACAGCGTCGAGCGCGCGGACCGATGACGCGATCTTGAGTAGTCGCCCGAATGGCTTGTGTTCATCGTGCACCGGCACCATCTTTGGCGCGTGCAGCAGGCGTGTTGCCTCCAGCATCTGCGGCGCGGTTGCGGTCAATTGCCTGCCGAGCAGATGCACTCCGTTGACGGGTCCGATCGCGACATCGAATGGCGCATGGGCTTCGCCGCACCGACGGATGGCATCGAGGTTCAGTACTTCGCCGCCGAAGAACACCCGGGCACCAGCACCGACAATGGCGTAGTTGTTGGTCTGTCGGCCGCGGCCGACGTGTTCTTCGAGCGCTTGCAACGTGACGCTGTCGGTGAGCGATCGGCGAGCTCCCCACTCGAGTACTTCCACCTGGCTGAAGCCGACCTTGCGCGCAGCTTGCTCCATGTTGGGTGCACTCACGAAGACGGGTGTGTCCTTGTGCGGATAGGCATCCATCTGCGCCATCCCCCAATGGTCTTTCACCCAATGGCAACCGATGATCGCTGTCAGTTTCGGAAGTTGGTCGACCCCCATCGGCGAGTGACCCACGAAGGCCCGGCTATCGACGAACCAAGGATCGGTCAAGATCTTGGCATCGTCGACTTCGATGATCGTCATGGCGTTATGCAGGCGAGTCACCGCCCATCGATCAACGGGTGTGCTGTCGTTCTTCATACGACCCCTATTCAATCTCGTAGATGCGTGTCGCGGTGTCGACGAACAGCGTGTCCCGTTCTTGCGAAGTGAGGTCGGCAACGCACTCGCGATAGGCATCGAGTAGTCGCTCGTATGTTCCGTACAACCTGTCGATCGGCCAATTCGTGGCGAACATCGCGCGCTGCGGACCGAAGACATCGACGCAGTGTTGCACCCATGGCCGAATGCTGGCCACGCTCCAGTTCGGATCTGCGCCGCTGGCGAGGGCGGAGATCTTGACCGTCACGTTCGGACGCGTCGCGAAGACCTTCAGATGCTGCGACCATGCCGCGAGGTACTCGCGATCACGATGCTCGGCAAGGCCTGCATGGCCAAGCACGATACGAGCATCGGGTCGTTGGTCTGCCAGGGCGCATACGTCGCCGTATTTCGCGTACGGCACAAGCACCTCGAGCGACTTGCCGGAGTCGGCGATCACTTCGAATCCGGCCGTGAACTCTGGTGTGCCGATCGTCAGCGGCGACGCCATATCGCGAACACCGCGATAGCAGCGATGCTGAGCGTTGGCCGCCAGCACAGCTGCAAGGTTCGGCTCGGCGACCCGAGCTCTCGCGATGATCGCGCGCACCGCGCTGCCCGAGTCGGCGAGTGTTTGCACCCATGCACTCTCAAGTCCAGGCTCGTCCTCTTCGCACGACTGGACGAACACGATCTTGTCGGGTGCGTAGGGGCCGGCCTGCTCGTTCAGCTCGTTATCGGTAAACGCCGGCGCATCAAGTCGATGCATGCCGCGCAAGCGCGGGTGATCGAAGTCGGCCTCGAGATAGCGCCAACGCAGGCCAGCGATCGAATGGTCCCAGAAATGGACGTGGGCATCGACGAAGGCAAACTGCTCGCTCATCTCCTTACACAGGCTCTGAGCGGTTGGTTCCGTCCTTCGACAGTTGTGCGCCACGGGCCGTCCCCATGTAGGCAGCAATCACGCGTTCGTCGGTGTCGAGAATCGACGGCGCACCATGGGCGATGAGCACGCCCGCCTCAAGCACGTACAGCCGATCTACGAGTGCCCGCATCATCGGAACGTCGTGGTCGATGACCACGATCGAAACCTTTAGTTCCTCGCGCAGGCGGGTGGCGATCCGAATGAACGAGGTGACCTCCTGCGGCGTGAGACCAGCTGTTGGTTCATCAAGCAAGATGACATGCGCGCCGATTGCCGAGGCACACGCAAGCTCCGCCAACCGTCGACTACCCGTCGATAGATCACTGATCTGGTGGTAGGCGTGCTCGTGCAGGTCGAGGGATTCGAGAATCGCAAGCGCTGCTTTGTCGCGATGGCGGTTACGTCGGCGAGCGCCTGGAGTACCAAGAACGGCACTGAAGGCATTCGTGGGCGTTTCGCGTTCGAGCGACATGTTGATCGCATCGAGAAGCTGCATGTCTTCGAACAACCTGGCTTGCTGGAACGAGCGCCCAAGGCCTCGCCGAGCCCGGCGCTGCGGTGAGGCTTTCGAGAGGTCGCGACCGTCGAGAATCACGCGACCCGCATCTGGGCGCTGCTGCCCGGATAGCACGTCGAACAGCGTGGTCTTGCCAGCGCCGTTCGGCCCCATGATGCCGACGATCTCGTTGGCACCGACGGTGATCGAGACATCGAGCAGCGCGACCACGCCGCCGTACGAAACGTAGATCTCCTCGGCGACCAGTGGCTCAGCGGCTTCCGCGGCCTTTGTGCGAGTACGCGTCGGCCGCTCGACGACCTCGGGCACCGGGCTTGGTTTCGGTTTCAACCAGCCCTTCGCGATGGCGGCATCGACGACCCGATCCCGAGTCCTGAAGATCAGCGAGGCCAGCCCGCCAGGGAGAATGAGCAGCACCGCCAGGACGCCGACGCCCGAAGAGAGCAGGCCCCAATCCTTGCCGAGGATTCGCGGGATGCCTTGCACCCACACGGCGCCGAGGATCGCTCCGGCAACGGTCGTCACACCACCGAAGACGGTCATCACAACCAGCGACAGCGACTGTGAAGCGCCGAAGGTTCCTTCGATATCTCCTGAGAAGTTGACCAGCAGCCCTCCGTACAGGAAGCCACCAAAGGCCGCGATCATTCCGGAGATCATGAAAGCGGTGAGCTTGGTGATGCCAGGCGAGATACCGACGCTGGCAGCCGACGGCTCGTTGTCGCGCACCGCGATCATCCGCTTGCCGAGTCCGCTATGGCGCAAACGCTGAACAATGACCGCGGCGAGAACCAAGCTGGCGAGGCACAGCCAGTAGTAACGGATCTCCGAATCGAAGCTGATGCCGAAGTAGGTCGGCCGTGGGATCGACATCGACGAACTGCCGTCGCTCGCTCGTCGATTGAGCCAGTCCTGCTGCAGCAACCATCCGCTTGCCGCCACAGAGAATGCCAACGTGATCACTGCTAGGAACAAGCCGCGAATCCGCAGTGCTGGGATCCCGATGATGAGCGCAAAGCCTCCACCGATCAGCGTCGCAATCACCAACGCCGCACCCTGAGGCAAACCGGCCTGATAGAGCCGGCCACCAAACGCGGCGCCGATTGCTACGAAAGCGAACTGCCCCATCGACACCTGGCCGGCAAACCCGGTGAGCACGACGAGCGAGAGCCCGATGAGAGCGAAGAGAGCCACGCCACCGAGGAAGAATTGTTCGGCCGCCGACACACGCGTTGGAAGAAACGCAGCCAACGCGACGATGCCAACAATGATGAACGCCTGCGCCCACCGCACGCGTGCAGCCCGAGCCACCAATGGCGACAGCGGCCGAACAGCTGCGGCGAGCGACCAGGAACTTGTCTCGGACCCGCGCACCAGGCTGCCAAGACCTTTCTTGAGAATGAAGCTCAGTCCGATCGCAACGAGGAAGACGACGTCGAGCGCGCCTCCAATCGGGTAGTTCCAGACCACGAGGTTCTCGAGCACCCCAATTCCCAGGCCAGCTGCGAAGACCGCAAAGAAGCCGTTCAAGCCGCCGAGCATTGAGGACGCCAGCGCGCGCAACATGAGGAGCGGGCCGAGCGCCATGCTGAGCCCCAATGGCCGCGTCGGGCCAATCAGGATCGCCGAGATGCCTGCCAGCAATCCGGCAATGGTCCAAATCGCAAACGACACGCGGTCCGCGGGGATTCCGGCGAGGCGAGCTGCATCTGCGTTCTCTGCGCAAGCGCGGCTGGCTTTGCCGAGTCTGCTCTTGCCGAGAAACGCGGCGAGTGCGATGGTCAGAATGGGCACGGCAATCAAGATGGTGAGGTCGCCAGCGGTGATCGTGAGATCGCCGATCTTGATCGTCGTCTGGAACGCAGTCGGATAGCTGCGGCCAGCAAGGTCGGAACCGCCCTTGGGTAGTAGCGCGCTGGCGAAGAAGAGGAGTTGCGCGGCGCCGATGGTTGCCACCAACACGGTGAGGCGCGAGGCCTTGCGCAGCGGTCGCACGATGGAGAACTCGAAGGCTCCTCCGAGCACTCCGGATGCGACCAGCGCGAGAACGAGCGCAATCGGGTACGGCCAACCGAGGTTGAGTACGAAGATCGGGATGAGCGACGCCGGCAGCGCGCCCATTTCGCCGTGCGCGAAGTTGATGACCCGCGAAGATCGGTAGACGAGCGTGATGCCGATTCCGAGCAGTGCGTAGATCAGGCCACGAATCAGACCGATGACCACGATGTTGAAAGGAATTTCAAAGTCGATCAAAGGAATCGTGAAGCCGAGCAGCGAGTGATTCATCTTTCTTGGTCCCCCATCACTCGCATGGATTCTTGTCGATAATGAAAGCGACGTATTCGTCGAGTTCTTCCTCGAACTCTGTCGCACTGATGTCGGTGAGCGTTCCGATGTAGTTCGCACTGGCCCGCGGGGCCAGGCGCCCGTTGGTCAGGTCGGGGATCGCGACGCCCGAGTCGAGATCGAGCCCATCGCGGTCGACTGCGGCAATCCCCACCTCCGGGCAATAGACGTCGGTCTCCGAGTTGTTCTTGACAGTGATCTGGATCGTTGCGGTGGTGCCTTCGACTCGCACCCGGGGTTCGCCGATGGTCAGCACCGGCTTGGTGTTCACTTCGCGAATCCCGAGCGCAAAACCGGCAAGGCTGCCGACGACGACAATCGTCAAGAAGACAACTCGTTGTGTCTTCGCGTTCCAAAGCTTTTTCAGGTTCATACACGACCGTCGATCAGGCGACGTGTCAACGCACTTGCATCGAGATTCTTCGCTGCTCCGAGCGGCTCGACCTCGCCGCGATCCATGAAGAACACCGTGTCGGCGACCTCGAGGGCAACGCCGATCGACTGCTCGACCAACAGGATCGTCGTTCCGAACTCGAGGACCTGATCCAGCACGTCGAGCAGTTGGCTGGTGATCGTCGGCGCCAGGCCCAAGCTGAGTTCGTCGATGAGCAACAGATCCGGCCCGGCGACGAGCGCCCGACCAAGCGCCACCATCTGCTGCTCGCCGCCCGAGAGCGTTCCGGCGCGCTGATCCAAGCGCCCCTTCAGTGGCTCGAAAATCTCCAGAATCGAATGCAGCCTCTGCTCCGCGAGTTCGTGGCTGCCAGCAAACGGGTACGAGCCGAACATCAGGTTGTCGCGAACGCTCAGCGACGGGAACGTCGACCGACCGGCCGCCATCAGCGTGACGCCGAGTTTGGAGCGCTGCTCAGGCGGAATGCCGGTGAGGTCCTGACCGCGATAGAAAATCTGGCCAGATTGACCGTCGAGCAACCCACCGATGTTCGACAACAGCGTGGTCTTGCCGACGCCATTGCGGCCGACGAGCGCATGGCAGCCGCCCTGCGGAATCGCCATGTCGACACCGAAGAGCACCTGGATCGGACCGTACGAGAAGTCCAACGACTTCACCTCAAGCAACGGCCCGTTGGCGGGGACCCAAGCCTTGGCTGCCTCCGCCAATGTCGGCTCCTGATCGGGCTCTACAACCCCGATTTCTTCGTGCGCCTCGCCGGCTGGGAAACCCAAGCTGGCGAAGTGCTCGCGTCGAACCTGATCACGAACCGTTCGCGCATCACCGCTGTAACTCGCCAAGCCGAGCGTCAAGAGGATCAAACCGGCGACGCCGGCCAGCGGCGCGAGGATCAGGAACGTCGTGCGCAGGTTGGTCAAGTCCGAGAGCACACCAAAGAGGATCGGCGATGCGGCCGATGCCAAGCTCTGACACACAGCGTCGAGCGACGACCCGCGGCCGCGAAGGCTGGGATGCAGCACGTCGATTCGGGCGGCATTAGTGGGCGGGATGCCGGCGACCAGAAACATGGCGGCGATCGCGAGCGACAACAGCGCAACCGCAATGAACGGAACAGTGAACGCGATCAGAAAGAACGGGACCGAGAGCAGGCGCGCGAAGCCGGCGACAGTAATGCGGGCCGATGGATGCCTGTGCTGTGTGAGGTAGTCAGCAAGGTTCCCCGACGCGAGTACACCGATCAGGCCACCGACCGCGACAACCGCGATGGCGGAGGTTGCCGCCGCAATCGACAGGTCGTGATAGCGGATGAGAAATGTGGGCGCCCAGACACCGAGCCCGCCAAAGAACAAACTGCCCGCGGATGCGGAGATCAGCATCGCCATGTACGACTTGTTGCGCAATAGGCCCCTGTAGGCAGCGGCACCGCGGGTCGCAACACTGGACTCGACCACCGGAGCGGTCTCCCCCGGCGCAACTTCGCGCTCCTGCAGGCGCTGATGCTTGCGATCCTGGTTGCCGCGCACTGGTTCAGGTAGGCGCCACACGAGCGCTGCAACGAAGAAGGCCGGGATCGCGAAGAAGTAGAAGGTCGATCGCCAACCCCAGGCCTGGCTCATTATGCCCGCAATCGGCAGCAGGACGAATCCGACAAGTTGCCCCATCTGGTACACGCCCATCACCTTCGAGCGTTGGTTCACGGGGTAAAAGTCAGCGAGCAGCGATTGCGATGTCGGGTTGTCGCACGGGTCCCACATGCCCAGCACCATCCGCCCGACGAGCAGCATGGTGAAGCCGTTCGCCATGCCGGTGAAGATCATCGTCACGCCCCACGCGGTGGTACCCCAAGCGATGATCCGTGTCCTGTTGAAGCGATCGGCGATCACCCCAAACGGGACCGTGAAGGCCGTGACGCTGATCAGGTACGAACCGGCAAGCACTCCCAACGATGTGTCGGACAAGCCGAACTCGCGCTTGAGCAACGGGAACATTGCCGGGAGCAAGAACTGATCACTGACGTTGATCGTGTAGATCGCGGTCAGCAGCGCGAGCGGCCACTTGCGAACGCCGACGAGCTTGCGGGTGATATGGAAATCGGGCCGCGGCGTGAGCGTCGGAGACAGAATGGAACGACTCACTTGTTCGGTTGCTGTCACGGCCTGCCCCCCTGGCGCCAGTGAGACGCAAGATTGAGTGTACTCATATCGAATTGACGGTGTCCAGACTGGTATTGTTGCCGCGTGAGCACAGAGACCGTTGCATCGCCCGCACGTTGCCCAGTCGAGTTCGACCACCACTCAAGCGCCTTCGCCGCCGACCCATGGACGAAGTTGCGCGAGATGCGCGAGACCTGCCCAGTTGCCTACTCGGAGAGCTACGGCGGCTTCTGGATCCTCACCTCCTACGCCGACATCAAGGCAGTTGCAGCCGACGACATCAAGTTCTCATCAGCTCAAGGGCTGACCGTGCCCGACAAGAAGAACAAGGGACAGCGTTCGATCCCGGCCGAGATGGACCCACCCGACTTCTTGTCGTTCCGTCGCATCTTGCATCCGATGCTCTCGCCCGCGGCCGTCGATCGCATGACACCCGTGATCGAGAGGTTTGTTCACGCAGCCATCGACGATGTCATCGAGTCAGGACATTGCGACTTCGTTCACGACCTTGCCGATCCGGTGCCAGCAATGTCGACGCTTTACAAACTCGGACTTCCGGTCGAGAAGTGGAAGGAGATCTCGGTCCCCATCCATCAGGTCGTGTTCATGCGCCAGGACAACCCGACGCGAGCCGGTGTCGTCGCCCAACTTGCCAAGGTCAGCGATCTGATCTACGAAACCATCGCCGCCCGCCGCGAGTCGCCACGCGACGACATGATCTCGTACCTGCTCGGGTGCACCCACAACGATCGCCCGCTGACCGACGAGGAAGTCAAGGAGATGGCAACCCTCACGATCCAGGGCGGCTTCGACACAACTGGCTCGGCGATCTCGAACGCGTTGATCCACCTCGATCGCGATCGCGACGCGCGCCAGCGCCTGATCGACGATCCGAGCCTGATGCCCTCAGCAATCGAAGAGTTCCTGCGAATCGAAGCCCCACAAGTCGCGCTCGCAAGAACTGCGATGGAAGATGTGGTGATCGGCGGGCAAGAGATCAAGGCTGGCGAGAAACTGCTGCTCGTATGGGCGTCGGCGAACCGTGACGCCGAAGCGTTCGAGAACCCCGACGAGCTGCAACTGGATCGGTTCCCCAATCGCCATATGACATTCGGGTTGGGGGCGCATCGTTGCCTCGGCTCGAACCTCGCCCGTCGGCAGATCGAGGCGGCGCTCAACGGCGTGCTCCGGCGCCTCCCCGATTACGAACTCGACATGGCAGCCGCCACCCGACCCGAGACGGTCGGCATCGTCTACGGCATGTTCGATCTGCCGGCGACGTTCACGCCCGGCACTCGCTGGTTCCGATAGTCCACCGCGAAAAGAAAGCGTTGACCTCATGAAAATCGTGCGCATCGAGGCGTTCCCTGTTGATTTGCGTTACAAGCCGGGCAAAGAGTTCTTGGTTTCGTACGGCGTCATCGACGCCATGCAGAACGCCATCGTGCGGGTGACAACCGACGATGGCCTCGTCGGCTACGGCGAGTTGATGCCGCTGCCGCTGAACGACCGGGCCAAGTGCGTCGAAGAGCTGAAGCCGTTGGCTGCGGCGATCATCGGCCAGGACCCGTTCAGCCTGCGCGAGATCTACGCGCGCATCGACGACACCATCAGTGACGAACGCACCAGCCGCGAGTTGTTGCTGAAGGGCAGCCTCGATTTCGCGCTGCACGACCTGATGGGCAAGGCCGCCGGAGTGCCGGTGTACAAGTTGCTCGGCGGCAGCTACGAAGACGGCGTGCCGATGCACTTCTCGATCAGCATCCGCAGCCCAGAGGAAATGGGCGAAGACACTGCCGCGCGCGTCGCCGAGGGTTTCCGCACGATCGAGGTCAAGCTCGGACGTTTCCAGGGCGAACTCGACCTCGAAACAGAAATCGCACGCATCGCCGCAATTCGCCAGGCCGCTGGTCCCGACGTCGTGATCGTCGCCGACCCGAACCAGGGATGGACAGTGGAAGAAGCCGTTGCCGTGCTGCCCCGCCTCGAGGAGTTCGACGTCTATGTCGAGCAGCCGGTTCAGGGCCTCGACGACCTCGAACGTGTGCACGCGGCCATCAAGCTGCCGATGATCGCCGACGAGTGTGTCGGGACGTCGCAGATCCTCGCCGACATCATTCGGCGCGACGCGGCCGACCTGATCAACATCAAGATCCTGCGCACAGGCGGGCTGTTCGAAGCATGCAAGATGCTCGACATGTGTGAGGCAGCAGGGATCGGATATCGCCACGACAATGTGATTCAGACGCGCTTGGCCTCGACGATGATGATCCACTTCTCGACCACCTACCACGCTTCGCTGCCCGATTGCGGTGGCACTCAGTTCACGCGCACGATCGAAGACATCGTCAACGACGACGAAGGCGTGTACATGGACGGCGGTACCGCCAAACTGCGCAACCCCGATGCACCGGGAATGGGTGCCACGCCGAAGCCCGAATTACTTGGCGATCCCATCCTGATCGCCGGGCGATGAGCGCCGAAGACGAGATACGCGAGCTGGAAGAGTCGATCTACTCCGATCCTTCCAACCGCGCCAATGTCGGTCACTTGCTCGCACCGGAGTTCTGGGAAGTATCGCCGAGCGGCGAGAAGGTCACCCGCGCGATGGTCTTAGAGCGCCTCGCTGCAAACCCGATGATCGTCGATGAATATCCACGTGATGACACCAAGATTGAGGTGTACGGCGACACGGCGATCTCCACTGGCCGAGCCACCCTCAAGGGCCGCCTGCCGCAATCAGATGGAACGGAAAAGACCATCGTCCGCTCGGGTCGTTACGCCCATGTCTGGGTTCGACGCGACGGCGTCTGGCAAACCGTCTTCGCACAAAACTCAAACACCGACTAGCCAGGGGCACCCCGGCAGAGGTGCCACCGACCTCAGGTTGCTGAAGTCGTTTCGCTATTTGGACGGTCCGACTCTGTCATGCGATGGTTGGCGGATGTCGATTGAACGAAACAAAGCGCGGGCGCTGGATCTCATAGAACGCGTACTCAACGGACACGACCTCGACGCCCTCAACGAATTTACGACTAACCCTGCCGTGCTCGGTTCAGCCAAGGGTCTACTGGGCGGCTTTCCTGACCTGCGAGCAGAGGTCAAGTGGGTCGTCGCCGAAGGTGACATGGTTGTCGTGTTCCACAGTGTTCACGGGACGCATCGCGGCCCGTGGCTGTTCGTCGGTCAGCCCACCGGGCGGTCAGTTGCGACTGCGTTCATTTTGGCCTTCCGGTTCGACGACGACGGGCAGATCATTGATCAGTGGCTCGGGTCGAACTTCGTCGAGATGTTGGCTCAAATTGGTTGGGGCTTTGCTCCGGTCGGCGAGATGTCTGCACCACCTGGCTGATCCACAGATGATCTTGTGGGGGCTGTGGAACGATGCAGCCCACTGTCGACCCGCACGGCAGGGTCGTATTAAGAGTGTGTGAGGTTGCCCTTTGCGGTTGGCGTCGAACAACTCGATGGGTCGATTCGATGCGTATCGGACTCTCACGCGCGAAAGCAACTAAATCGGTAGCTCTGCGCGTCCTCAGTCGGGCTGAGTGAGTTCGATCACGTTGCCGTCATGGTCGCGGTATCGAGCTGATGTTCCCCAAGGCTGCGACTTGGGCGCGTGAATCACGTCGACCCCAGCGCCCTCAGCTCGCTCGTGCGCGGCTTTGATGTCGACGACTCGAAACGCCACGTGGGCCCCCGAGGTGAAGGTCCCATCCTTGGTCTCATAGATCGCAAAGTGCACGAACGCGCCTTCTGTCCAGCTCGTGGCAGCGTGACGGCCGCTCGTCCATGGATCGTCTCCCTCGTGGTCATCGATGTGAAGATCGAGGCCCAACACGTTGCCGTAGAGATCGACGGAGCGGTCAAAGTTCGACGTCGTTAACACCACCGCCACCAGTCGATCGATCCCGCGAGTCACCCCATCAGATTGCCCGGTATGTGTGCACAACACAAGCACCACAGCAGACCACCCGGGTCACCAGGAAGGGGTGCTATTAGGAATGGATGAGGTTGCTGCTGCTGGTTGGGCGCGAATTGGTGACACGACTGACCTCTACCGCGCCCGTGGGTGCGAAAGCGGTCGTGATTGACACCAGAACGCGCCCAACAAGGGTCAGGTTAAGAGTGGACGAGGTTGGTGGTGTTGGTCGGTACCAAGCATTATCTGGTCGACTAGTTGCGTTTTCGGAGTCGGTCGAAGCGAAACTGTCTCGTGCCACTTATCGACGTGACCTACGACAGCTCGGTACCGCAGTCGGCATTACGCCAGCTGCGAGAACTCCTGCCCGATGTTGTTGCGGAAGCCGTGGACTGCCCAGAGGAGCCGTGGACCGGTCCGGCCGAGATCGGCGACATCGAGATTCGGTTTCACCCGAGACACGATCTTGACATCGGCGACCTAAACGTCGTAGTCGAAGTTCGCACGAAGCTGTTCTCCAGTCGAGTAGACGACAAGCAACGGCGGGCGGACCTAATCCGACAGCATCTATCGCAAGTCGCTCTCGGACGAGTCGGTGTCTGGCTAATCCTCGCCGAAGGGGCTTGGGCGCAGTCCAACGATCTCGACTAAGTCAGCAAGGGTCGTATTAAGAGTGTGTGAGGTTGCTGGTGCTGGTTGGCGTTAAGCCAATTCGGTGGCCATGCGAGGCTAACTAGGCCGTGGCTCCACCTTCGGCGAGCAGTGCTGGATGAAGGAGCGACGCCGACAGAACTTCGATGCCGACCAATCGGCCTTCGTCATCGAAGTCGAGAAGAATTGACGTCCCGACGGGCTCCGTCCTGACGACGCTCGGTTGGATCACATCATGGGGTTGCAGGTAGATGTAAGCCGCATCGGCGACGGCGTCGTAGCTAAGGCGCAACACTCTTGGTTCTGTCACCCGAGCACATTGTCCGGTATGTGCGCTTCACACAAGTGCCCGCCGATTCGATCCCAACGGGAGGGGTGCTATTAAGAACGGATCAGGTTGCTGACGCTCGTCTGCGTAGCCGGGTACCAATTGCGGCGGCTAGCACTCAGGCCGTCGGGACGTGGAATGCATCGAGAGCGTCGGCTGGCACTCCGAGCGTGCCATCTTCGAGCTTCACTCTCGGCAGTCGCTTCTCGTACATGGCTTGCACGATGAGACGGGTCGGAACGCCCAGACGGCGTGCGGCCTCTGCAGGCAGAAGTACTTCGCGATCAGTCATGGCACGCCTCCTTCGTCAAGGCCCAACTTACCGTGGAGCACGCGAATCACGGTGGCCAGTTCGTCCTGGAGTCCTGGCGCGGCGCCACGCTCGCGCAATTCGAGACGGGCATCTTCCAATCCCTCTAGCACTCGGAACACCTCATCGAGGGTGAGTACGACGGCGTCGGGTACAGGGTCGATGGAGGAGTCATCCGCGCTCACGCGTGAAGTCTGCACGGAGGGTGTGACATCACCCGCAAGCGCAAGCCACCGTCGGAGCGTGTAAAAGGGGTGCTATTAGGAACGCATCAGGTGCGTGACGTCAGTCGGCACTCATGAGTCAAGCGACGGTTGGATTGCCTGGGGTCGTACAAGATCCTTGTCGACGATCTTGGCAATCGATTTGCTCAGGTTCTGGGCCAATGTCGGTGACAGTCGATGGAGATACCACAGCGACTTTGTAATTCGAGGAATCACGATGATCGCGCGATTGCGCAGAACATGTGCGAGCGCGGTTGCCGCAAACCTCTCGGCCGAGATCGGGCGCTGGTGGAGCCGCGCGAGATAGGCGCGAGGCGTGACCGGTTCGGACAGAGTCCGAGGGAGATCCGATGAAGGACGCGAATCGAGAATGGAAGTCTCCACCGCCCCAGGGCAGAGAACACTCACGCGCACTCCGTGCAGCGCTGCCTCAGGACGAAGTCCCGTTGTCACCCCAACCACGGCGTGTTTGGTTGCCGCATAAGCCACCACGAATGGTGGCGGCACCAGGCCAGCGGCTGACGCAGTGTTGATGATGTGGCCGTGGCCTTGCGAGACCATCAACGGATACGCGGCAAGGACACCGTTCACCACGCCGCCAAGGTTCGTCTCGATGATGCGATCCCAATGCTCTCCCGATTGTTCGTGCGTCGGGCCACCCAACGAGATGCCTGCGTTGTTGAAGAAATAGTCGATACCTCCGTGACGTTCGGAAGTGTCGGCCACCAACGCTTGAACGGCAGCCCGATCGCTGACATCGAGCGTGCACCCGCGCACCAACTCGCCATGTTTTTCTGTCAGTTGCTCGACTGTCCGAGCAAGTTTCTCAGAATCTCGGTCGGCGAGCACCACCATCGCGCCGCCGTCCAGCAGTGCCTCGCCCAACGCCCGACCGATGCCCGAAGCACCGCCCGTCACCACCGCAGTCGCACCGCTCAATGAAGCTCGTCGCACCGGCGCATCTTTCTCGGTATCTGCGCACCACACACGGACCGAACCGACTGTTTCGGTGAATGGAGCGGTGCTATTAAGAGCTGATCAGGTTGCTGGTGCCGGTAGCTCTCCGGCCTCCGGCCTGCGCTCCTTGTCCGGCCTTGCCGTCCGAACCCAGGCCGCCGGCGTCGCTGCATCATTTGAAGCCGCCACCAGCTTTGAACAGAGCCAGAGAGATCGCGGCCGCCACCGCGGGGACAACGACCTTTGCCCAGCTCGGAAGGTGCCAACCGTCGACCTGGGGAGCGAAGGTGAAGCGCGTCGCGGCGATGATCAGCGCGTAGATCGCAAGCATCCAAAGCAATGCGACGCCGGCGTGTAATGACCAGCCGAACTTGCCGACGAGATCGTGGTTAGTGACGAAGATTACGGGGACGGCAGCGACCAGTAGCCAGATTCCGCGGGTAACGCGATTCCAGTCGCTGCGAAAGGCGGCGAGCCCCGTACCGAGCACTGTTGGCAACATCACTGCCCCTGCGGCCACGAACAGTTGCAGCATGAAGACTCCGCCGAACACGCGAACAATTGTTAGCTTCCATCGACGCGGAGACCGTCGACGCGCGATCGCGACGATCGATTGAACAACCCCGAAGACCGTGAAACCAATGACGATGCCGAGAGTGCCAGGCCAGGTGAACTCGGGGTCTTCGCTGATGAAACGCATCCAGACGCGCGCGACTACTCCGAGAAAGAGACCACCGAGGAGTCCGACTACCAGGGTCGATGCCGTCCGTCCGGATCGGCTTGAACCTTCTGTCGTCGTGCGTACGAGCGCGGTCACGCCCATACAGACGGCGACCAACGCTCGTCGGGTGACATAAGGCCAATTGTTCCGCTTCCTCGGACGTAGCTCGGGTCGAAGGACAGAGGTTGGAGGCACCTCGGGTGAGGTCACACCGGGTCAGTCTCGTCCGGCGGGCCTCAACTCAAAGGGCGAAGCGGGGCAGCGCTTAATCTTGGACCTTAAGGGTGTTGCGTAGATTCCCGGACCCGTGCCATCTACATCCACTCAGGCGGCGGCAAGCCGCCATCGCTGGTCGTAGTAAGAGTGGACGAGGTTGCTGTTCGCCCTTGGCGCGTTAGCGGGTGCTGAGTTACACGACCCATGCGCAGGACGTCAATCGGCAACTCTTTCGACACGAAAGCCGACACTTGGACCCGTTACAAACTTGGGGGCCCCCACTACCCCCTCCAGATAGCTCCATGGTTCGGGCAACTCGTCATCGTCCGCGAGTTGCAGGAACGTGCTGAAGAAACCGTCGTCGCCCATAACTTCCTCGCAAGACATGCCAAAAGTATTGATCTGGTATCGACCTATCGGAAACTGCACACCGGCGATCACTTCGTCAGTCGTGACTTCAACAATCCCACATGCCGGAGTTTGGGGCCCCGGACCAGATTCAGAGGCTTCACTCGTCGACGATGATGGCAGGGTATCTATCGAAGAAGAAGTAGACGATGGCAGGGCATCTATTGAAGATGTAGGCGACGACTCGGACGAGGCAATAGGTGCGTCATCGGTCGTACAGGATGAAAGCGCTGTCAGGACAACACCGAACGACAACACAGAAGCCGCAAATCTCGTGAGAAAGACGGGTGTTCCCATAGATGGATTCATTTCACTCTCGCGAGACCGCCGAATCTGTCGGGCGGAACTGTCGGTGTCGATGAAGGTCGATTCGACTTGACGCTCGATGATGGGGTCGTGTTGGTTGTGCATGGCCGGGACGGTACCGCCGACGTGCTTTCTGGGAGGTGCGAGTCGGGTAAGAGTCGGGTTTGAATCCGTGTGGTCGTACCGCGGACGAACCAGGCATCGATGGTGGGGTCTAGCGAGTTGTCAGACAAAAGGTTTGCGTGCCCACTGACACAAGCGGCGATCAGTCGAGACGGCTTTCTCCGGTCCTCCGAATGATCCTCCACTATTCGCTGAGCACGCGAGCGAACGGTGCCATTAGGAGTTGATCAGGTTGGCGGTGCCGGTCGGCGGAGATCGCTGATCTCTCAGAGCGGACGGTTTGGACGATCAGACCGGTGCTTCATCGAGGCCGAATAGGGCCGCGTCCTCGGCAATAACGGCTCGCACCGTCTCACCGAAGTCCGGTTGGGTCGCCGCCTCACGAGCCCATGACGCGAACACTTCGAACTCGGCGAGCGTCTCGGCTGATCGATCGATGCAACGTACGGTCCATCTGAACTCGGTGCGGTTCTCGCCGACGGCCGTGAAGCTGTTGGTCTCGACCCACGGGACAGCAATCGGCACCTCGGCTGGCAGCGGTGTCAACCGACAGGTGAAGTACTCAAATGGTCGCCAGTCGAGATATTCGCGCAACGCATCACCGCCCACACTGTGAGCACAGTGGCTAGAAGCCCCGACGCCGACTCGCCCAACGTCGTTCTTCGAGAAGACCACGGACGTCTCCCCTACAGACGGTGACCATCGCGCCCGCTTCTCAGGTTGCACCCAATACTGCCAGACCACCGACGGTGGCGCATCGATTGCGTAGCTCACATCCAGATCGGCTTCCTCACGACTGATGCGGACTCGCTGCGATTCTCGACGCCGCTCAGCTGTTGCAGCCAAGTCCTCAACGACGCCGGTCACCTCTCCGAACGACTCGTACGACTCGCTGTGCGCGGGGAGCGAGAGCCTTGCCGAACTACGGGCAACGGACTCGTCAGAAAAGAAGGCGTATGCCTTCGGGCCACCCGATTCGATGATCGAGTTCTTCAGTAGTCGATGCACCAGGATGACGTCGGGTCCGGCGAGATCAATGCGTCCGTCCTCGTCTCTGTCGACGATGAATGTTCCGTAGTGAACGACGAACTTGAGATCGAGGCCACCGATTGCGCGACACGCGTCGCAGCGACACGTGGTTGCGCGCGTCATGTCGAGTAGACGGCTACTGAAGTTGAAGTAGCAGGACTCCACCAACTCGACGAGCTGCTCGCCATCGGGAAACGCGTCCTCACTCGCAAAGCAAAAGACGGCGTCGCCTTCGAGTTTCACGAAACGCATCGGAGGCACGAGCCGGGACCTGATCAGCTTGGTCAGTTCGGTCACAATCGCGTGCGAGTGTTCAAGCTCGGTTCCCGTTAGAAACGCGGTGTACCCCGATATGTCTGCAAGTAACAGATACCCATCAACTGCGCCTACGTCGCCCACGGACATCCCCGCTCAAAGTGGCTCATGCGACACCGTATCGCCGGTCAAACCCTTGGTGACGTGACACCTCCTCGCGCCCAAGGGTGCGTCTTGGAGTCGATCTCGAGAGCTAGCAGCACCCATAGGCGCCACAGGGTGTCACGGGGTGTTCAAGGTCTTGACCGAGTACGAACGATTGAGATGATGGTCAATATGAGGCCGACGGTGAAGATGACCACCATGAGGCCAAGCCACATCGCGGTCAGGCCGATACCAATGTTTCCGTACCTGCGTTCCAGGTGTGTCGAGGCGTCTGGCGATGTGTCCGGCCCGAGCCCGAAGTAGGGAAGGATCGCAAGAATTGCACCGACTATGGCCGCCAGCGATACGAACGGGCCGTCACCTAGTCGTTGACGCACGAGTTCAGGGTACTCCGTCATCTGCGATCAACGCTGAAGGGGTCGGCGCTGATGTTCCCCTCGTTGTACCCCTCAAGCAGTTTGCTGATTCGGCTTTCGAGTTTCTCGATCTTGCGCGTTTGGTCTGCGTTGCGCCGTGCCGGGCGAGTCTGTTTCTTTACCTCCGCCGACATCGGCCTAGTGGCAGATGGTCAGTGGCTACTTCGCCTGATAAGTAGGGTTGGATCCCATGAACCGCCTCTTGCATGTTTCAGCCATCGCCGGACTTCTGCTCGCCAGTGCCTGCGGAGGCGGCTCGAAGGACTCCGCCGACACAGAAGCGACCGCCGCGACCACGGTTGCTGACACCACGCCAGATACGCCTCCAGACACCGAGGCGCCGACCACGACTGAGGCTGCACCCTCCGAACTTGATGCAAGGGGCATCGTTGAGGTCTTGGCGAGCGACGAATTGGGCGGGCGCAACAACCTCACCGACTTCTCCACGGCTTCGCAGGACTTTCTCATCGGCGAGGTTTCGCAGTTCGCGCAGCCAGTGTTTACGGGCGAAGGCAACGAGGCCTACCTGCAGCGATTCGACGAGGGCACCAACATCCTCGCGCTGGTTCCTGGTGGCGACTTGGCCAGCGAGTACATCATCGTCGGCGCCCACTACGACCATCTCGGTGGCGTCGGTGCCGATTGCTTCACCACCGACGACACCGACCAGATCTGCAACGGTGCCGCCGATAACGCTGCCGGGGTGGCCGCTGCTGTCAGCGCAGTTCGCACGATCGCTGCCGAAGGCACGCCGCGTAGAACAGTGGTGCTGGCGCTGTGGGATTCCGAAGAAGACGGCCTGCTCGGCTCCGAGGCGTACCTCGCCGACCCGGCGTTCCCGGTTGAGTTCACCGTCGCGTACGTCAACTTCGACATTCAGGGCGCGAACCTCACGCCGTCGCTGGCAAACACCACGATCGTCGTCGGCGCCGAAACCGGTGGCCAGGAGCTGATCGACATGGCGAATGCAGCAGTCGCGGAATCCACCCTCGATTCGGTGCTGCTGAGCGTCTTGTACGGCCAGGGCCGCAGCGACCACGCCAACTTCGTGGCAGCTGGCGTGCCGTCGGTGTTCTTCACCGATGCAAACAACGGCTGCTATCACACGGCGCAAGACGATGTGTTGGCACTGAACTTTCCGAAGCTCGATCAGCAGGTGATCACCGGGACCGCGCTTTCTCGCGCGCTGGCTGAAACCGACACGCCGCCGACGTTTAACGCGACGGCACCCGCGACCAGCTACGACGACGCAGTGTCGCTGCTTGCGGTCGTCGAGCGAGGTCTTCCCGACGTAGAGCTGTTGTCAATCGACGCGCAGCTCACCTACGAGCAGTACCGCCTCGACTTGCAAGCAATCGTCGATGCCGGGCCGGAAGGCTTCAATGATGAGGCAGTGGGGATCTTGTTGGTCGGAGCTGTCGGCCTTGTCAATGCGCTCACGCAAGCTCCTTGCCAAGCCGCGTGACGAGAGAGTGGGTCGACGAGCACTCACACATACTGCCGTCGGTGACAGGCTGAGTCCCTCACACCAGCCAGAACCCCCATCAACGATCGACTCGGGAGGGTGGAGTTGAGAGTGGACGAGGTTGCTGGTGGCGGTCGGCGACAAGAAGTCGATGTCGCATCGCGGCGCACCTCACGCGCTATGCACTTGGAACGAGTCGAGGGCATCGGCGGGGATGCCGAGCGTGCCTGCACTAGGTCGTTCTGTTGGGTTTTGCTTGCGGCGTGATCTTCATTGATGTCATTGCGGTGAGGTCGATGTCGAGGATCCATGGACCACCTTGCGCCACAGCATCGGCGAACGTCTCGACAAACTGCGCGACTGATCCGATGCTGGCGGACTTGATTCCGAACGCGGTACCGACCGCTGCAAAGTCGGGCGTGGCGAGTTCGACTCCTGTCCGCCGACCACCGACTGCCATGTCTTGGATGAACCGCAGCATGCCGTAGCCGCGATCGTTGAACACGCACACGATCAGCGGCAGGTCGTATTGCGCGGCAGTTGCCAGCTCTCCGATGCTGAGCATCAGCCCGCCGTCGCCCTGAATCACGACTGTCGGCTTGCGGGTCGCAACGGCCGCGCCGAGGCCGAGCGGAACTCCTGGTCCGATCGCCTGCGAGGTCGGGCGAATCGCCGTGCGCGTCTGATGAACGGGCAGCAGTCGGTTGCCCCACAAATACGCAGAGATGGTCGCATCCTTGGCGACGACCGCGTCGGGCGGCAGCGCAGCGGCCATCGCATCCATGATCGCCGTGACGTCGGGACCGACGTCGCTTCTGTTGGACGCGACGACTTCGTCGCGACGCGCCTGACACGCGACGATCCATTCAGCATGCGTCGACGCTGTGAGACCTGCGGCCAGCAAGGCTTGCAGCCCAAGCTTTGCGTCACCGACCAGCGAAACGTCGGCCGGGTGAATGCGGCCGATCATCGTTGGGTCGGCATCGAGATGAATCAGCTTGCCTGGAAAGCGCAACCACTTGAGCACGTTGGTGTTCTGCTGGAAACGCGTACCAACAGCGATGACAACATCGGCCTGCGCCATCACCGAATCCATCGCCGACATGTCGATGTTTGGGCCGAGCGCGAGTGGATGAGTTTCCGGGATTGCCCCGCGACCTTCGACGGTTGTGAGCACTGGCGCAGAAAGTGTTTCAGCCAGGTTGGTCAGCTCGGCTGCCGCATTCGCGAGCCCGACTCCGCCGCCAGCGATGATCAATGGTCGCTGCGCCGACGCCATCAGTTCGCGCGCTTTGTCGAGTATCGCAGTCGGTGGAGTGCTACGCCGCGGTAGCGCTGCGCGCAGTTCGGCCACCTCGGCAGGGGCGTATTGCAGATCGATAGGTATCTCAATCGCGCCGGGACCCGGCCGACCGCTGAGCATGTCAAGCGCTACCGACATGATGACGGGGGCGATGTCGTCGGCTCGCTCGATGTGCTCGGCTCGCTTGGTGACGGTGCGCAACATCAAGAGTTGTTGCTCGGCCTGGTGGATCGTGCCGCGCCCGCGGCCGAACTCACTGGTTTCGACCTGCCCGGTGATCATCAGCACAGGCGACGATGCGTAGTTGGCTTCGAACAAGCCACCCATCGCGTTGGCCGCGCCTGGCCCAGTGCTGGTGAGTGCGACGCCGAGTTTGCCGCTCGCTCGCGCGTAGCCATCGGCTGCGTGCACCGCGCCTTGCTCGTGGCGACAGGCAATGAATTCGATCGACGACGAGCGCGCGATCGCATCCAGTGTCGGCACATTGTGAATACTGACAATCCCGAAGACGGTGTCGACTCCCAGCGCCTTCAGCGCTGCAACAACGGCTTCGCCACCGGTCATGATGGTCATTGGCTCTCCTTGTTCAAGGTCGCGGCTCGCGCGGCAGGCCGAGCACTCGCTCGGCGAGAATGTTGCGCATGATTTCGTCGGTGCCGCCGGCGATCGAGAGACCCGGCGTTGCGACAGCGACGTCGGCCCACGTCGCCCCCGCAGAATCGGCGGGATCCCACGCCAACGACGCAGGGCCGACAAGTTCCAAAGCCAACGCAGCCGACTGCTTCGACAGGCGCGTCCCGGCCAACTTCGCCACGGAACCCTCCGGCCCTGGCTCGGCACCGCTGAGGAGCGCCTCGGTGACTCGCATACCGAGAAACGTAACGATGCGTTCGGCGACGACGATCGCGGTCAACTTGTCGACGATGGCACGGTTGTTCACCTTGCCATTGATTTTCGCTTCCTCGATCAGCACCGACGACGGGAAACCGAAACCGCCCGGCGCACTGGTGCCGATTGAGACGCGCTCGTTCATCAGCGTGGTGATCGCGTGACGCCAACCGGCGCCGACCTCGCCGAGCACTGCCGTCGATTCCAGTCGGCAGTTGGTGAAGAAGACCTCGTTGAACTTCGCCGCGCCTGTCATCTCGACCAACGGGCGCACTTCAATGCCGGGGTTGTCCATTGCGACAATGAAGGTCGTCAAGCCTGCGTGGCGTGACGAACCGGCGTCGCTGCGCGCAAGCAGTAATCCGTACGACGCGTTGTGCGCGCCTGATGTCCACACCTTCTGACCGTTGACGACCCACCCGTCACCGTCAGGCTCGGCACGACACTGGACACTCGCAAGATCCGAACCGGCACCCGGCTCAGAGAAGAGCTGGCACCAGACCTCTTCGCCGCTCAGCAGTGGCGGTAGAAAGCGATCCTTCTGCACTTCGGTTCCGTACGCCAACACCGTTGGTGCACACATCCCCTGGCCGATGATGAACATCCCGAGCGGTAACGAATAGTTCGCAACCTCCTGGTTGAAGATCACCTGATGGCGATTGGTCAGACCTTGCCCGCCGTACTGGCGCGGCCAGGAAATCGCCCCAAGACCGTGGGCGTGCAGCAAGGAAAGACAACGACGGTTGCGCGCAAGGCGCACATCGTTCGCTGCGTTGTCGAGCGGCGCGCGGCCATACCTGTCGCGCCGCCAACCCTCTGCGTCGGCGTACTGCGCAAGGAAGTCTTGGATCTTGGCGCGGAACTGCTCGTCGGTCGTTTCGGTCATGTCACAAACGGCTGTTGTAGCCACCGTTGACGAGGAACGTCTGCCCGGTCACCCAATCGGCCTCAGTAGTCGCGAGATAGCGGATCATTCCGTACAAGTCCTGCGAAGTCCCCATCCGCTTCATCGCCGTGCCGCCGATCATCTTCTGAATGCCGGCTTCTGGCACCTGACCACGCGTCGCCTCGTTGTCGATCGGGCCCGGCGCAACCGCGTTGACGGTGATGCCAGCTGGTCCGAGTTCGGTTGCCAACGCGTAGGTCATTTGGTTGAGACCCAACTTCGAGACGCCGTAGACACCGGAAGGCATGTACGCCCCCATCGACGAGATGTTGATGATGCGACCCCAGCCCTGCTTACGCATCGGATCGAGTACCGCCTGTGTGCACAACAGCGGACCGCGGAGATTCACCGCCAACACCAGATCGAAGTAGCTCGCCTTGGTAGCCGACAGCGGCGCCGGTTCGAGATCGCCCCAGATACCGGCGTTGTTGACCAACACATCGATGGTCCCCCACTTCGCCACAACGGCAGCAACCATCGCCGCGATGCTGTCGGCGTCGGTCACATCGACGGTGATGCCAAGCGTCTCGGCCCCAGGCAGGTCCGCCGACAACTCATTGGCAGCCTTCGTCACCGCTTCAGCGTTGACATCGGCAAGCGCGACCTTTGCGCCGTCGCTCGCGAACATGCGGGCATAGTCGCGTCCAAGTCCACGGGCCGCGCCCGTGACGATTACGACTCTTCCTTCAACACTGTGTGGCGTCCGAGCAGGTGTCGTCATGAGGTTCCTTTGTGAGACGGGTTAACGGAGAGGCAGTTTCAAGCCCTGACCGGCGATCACGCCGCGCATGATCTCCGACGTCCCACCGCCGATCGACTCGCTGATGGATTGACGCCAGAGGTATTCGATCTGCGAACCGGCTAACACGGATTCCGGGACGCCAAGGTCGCCAGCGACGCGAGCGACGGCCTGCGCGGCCTCACTACCGGCGAGCTTGTTGGCGGCGGCCTCGACGACCGCGTCTTCGCCATCTTGAATCGCTTCCAGCATCGCCAGCGCGTGGGCATCGACTTCAGCGACGATGACAGCCGTTTCGCTGAGCCGACGCCTGACGACAGGATCGTCGGTGAGACCGCGCTCGCGTAGCCAGGCAACCAAGTCCTCGAAGTCCTGCGAGACGCGCGCCGGCGCGAACTGCACGTGACGTTCGGTAGCAAGGGCGACGCTGATCAGTCCCCAACCGCCGTTCTCGTCGCCCACTCGGTTCTCGACCGGCACGACGACATCGTCGAAGAAGATCTCGTTGAAGCGTTCGCCAGTCACCGCCGGAATCGGCGAGATGGTGATGCCCGGCGAGCGACGGTCGACGATGAGAATCGACAACCCGCGACCGCGATCCTCTTGGGTGCCGGTGCGACACAACACCCACAGGTAGTCGGCTCGATGACCGCCCGATGTCCAACGCTTCTCGCCGTTGAGGATGTAGTGGTCGCCGTCACGAACGGCCCTCGTACGCACAGCAGCGAGGTCGGAACCCGCCTCCGGCTCTGAGTAGCCGAGCGAGAATGCGATCTGCGCGGAACGCAGCGGCGGAAGAAAGCGTGCTTTCTGATCGTCGGTGCCGGCAGCAATGATCGTCTTGGCGACGATGCCTGACCCGAGCGGTGGACGGGCTGCGCGATAGCGAGCCATCTCGTTCCAGAGCACGAACTCGTACAGCGGATGTTTTCCTTCGCCCCCGACCTCGCGCGGCCAGGCGAGCGCCAACCAGTTCCGCTCAGCGAGCGCTCGATAGAGCTTGATGGTCGCTTCGTGGTAGTCGCCTTCGTGGTGAAAGTAGCCGTGCGTGTCCTTGTAGTCGTCGAGAAACCGACGAACTTCCGTCGTGAAGGCTGTGAGCTCGGGCCCGAGATCTAGGTTCATTCCTCGCCCGTCGCCCACACGGGGTCGCGCTTCTCGACGAATGCCTTCGGCCCCTCTTTGAAGTCCGGGTGATCCCAGTGCATGCGCAGCAACGCCCAGCCGTACTCGAGGCTGTCGCGATACCCGAGCTCGACCGAGCTCCACACTGCCTGCTGCGACAAGCTGACTGCCGCCGGCGAGTTGGCACAGATCTGTCCGGCGATCTCCTCGGCGGTCGCCATCAGGTCGGCGGGCTCGCACAATTCGTCGACGAGACCTAGTTGGTATGCGCGCTCGGCGGTCATTCGATATGCCTTGCCACACAGCGTCATGCGCAGCGCCGAACCGAGCGGCAGGCGCTTGGCCAGACCGATGTTCTCGAGCGCGCCCACCATGCCAACGTTGACGTGAGTGTCGAGGAAGAGCGCTGTCTTGCTGGCAACGATGATGTCGGAGTCGACGACGAAGTGCAGTCCTGCTGACGCCACCGTTCCGTTGACCGCGCAGATCACAGGCTTCCAGACCCGGTTGTGCCGTGGCGACCAGTGCACCTCTTCGCTCATCGGCCCCTTGCCGGCGGATACCCCACCACGACTTGCTACGGCACCGACATCAGCCCCGGTGCAGAAGTGTCGGTCGCCGGTGGCGGTGACGATCGCACACCTGATCCATGGGTCGGTGCGCACCTCCGCCCAGATCGCCTTCATCGGCTCGACCATGCTCTTGTGGAGCGCATTACCGCGGTCTGGACGATCGATCGTGATGTACGCGATGTGGTTCTTGCGTTCGTAGCGAAGGCCCTCGAGCGGCGCGGTGAGGTCAATCATGATGCGGTCCTTTCCAAGAGTTGATCGAGTACCAATGCATGCGCGTGGTTCTGGTTCGGTGGGAGCAAAGCAACCTGACGGATGCGATGGCTGAGATGCCCAATCGGGCCTTCGCGCGTGAAGCCCATCGCTCCGAACGTTTGGTGCGCCTGATAACCGGCCGCCATCGAGGAGCCGATGGCGGACAGGCGTGCGATCGCCACCGCGACATCGGCGTCGGATTCGCCGTTGTCGAGCCGTTGCGCGGCGCCTCGCGTGAGAATGCGCGATGCGTTGAGTCGCACCGATGCGGCCACAAGTGGATGCGACACTGCTTGGAACGTCGCGATCGGCTTGTTGAACTGGATGCGGTCTTTGGCGTACGCGGCAGCGAGATCGAGCAGTTCTTGCGCGGCTCCGACGAGGTAGGCAGCCGCGGCGACTTGGGTGCGACCGAGCGCATTGCGAGCCGAGCCGAGAGACCGCACACGCGCGGGCTCGAACTGTCCCCACGGTTCGTTGCCGGTGGTCTCGTGGGCCGCAACTTGCCCGCGTGGTTCCACCAGCCAGGCTTCATCGCCGACGATCTCGACAAAGAGCGATGCAAGCGGTGCCCAGGGAAACAAGCGATCTTGTCCGACGCTCACCAGCGCGTCGCCGCTGCCGATCTGTTCGATCTCGTCGCCAGTCAGCCCACCATCGGCCTGAAGCGCGGTGGCGAAGAACGTGCCGACCAACGGACCCGGTGCACCGTGGCGCCCGAGCGTCTCCATGGCGGCTGCGATCTCGAGTGCCCCGCCGCCACCCGCTTCGGTGCCGAGCGCCAAAACACCGAGCGATGCCAGCCCCGACCAAAAGGTGGAAGGCAGCGGAGAATCGGCTGCGAAGAGTGGACCAGCGCCGACACGGCGACAAAAGCCGTCGATCGAGTCCTGGAGCGCGAGCTGCTCGTCGTCGTAGGACAGCTTCAAGTTCAAGTCGGTCCCTCCGGCCCAGATACTTTCAGTACACTGAATACTATAACCTGAACATCCATGGCACCTTCCCTGCACAACGAAGGACTCGCGGGCGGTCCGCCGAAGTTCTACACATTTGCGCAGACTGCCTCAGGCGCGCTGCTAGTCGGCTCTTGTGTGTGCGGCATTTCTCGTTCGACCGACGGAGGCGCCAGTTGGCAGCCTGTCGGAGAGCTCAATCACGTCAGCGTCAACACCTTTGCGATCGATCGCGACGAGCGCTTGCTGGCCGCAACTTCGGGCGGCTTGTTCCGATCCGCCGATGAGGGTTCCACATGGACGCGCCTCAACGAGGATCCGTTGTACGCGGTGTTGCCAGATGGAACCGACCGGCCAACGGGCGTGACGACGTTGCGCCTGCTGCAACTGAACGATGGCCGCAAGTTGGCGGGCACCGACGGTGACGGCATCTGGATCGGCAGCGAAGGCAAATGGGCGCGTCTAGGTATCCCCGGCGCGATTGTGTACAGCTTGCTGGAAACTTCGGCGGGAACCTTGCTGGCGGGCACGCGCGGCGATGGTGTGTATCGCAGCGATGATCATGGCGCGACGTGGTCGCCATCGAACACTTCGCTCCCCGACGTATACGTGCACTGCTTGTTGCAACTCGCTGATGGTTCGGTGCTTGCCGGAAGCGGCCAGGGCATCTCGATCTCCCACGACGACGGACACACGTGGCAGCAGTACGCATCCGAACTTCACGGGCACCGAGTATTCTCGATGTGCGCACTCCCGGATGGACGAATCGTCGCAGGCAGTTACGCGCACATGTGGATCGGACGTGACGAGGCGTGGAAACAAGTTGACGCCGGCCTCACACCCGACGAGGCGTGGTCGGTGCTCTTCGGTGTCGCCGGCGAAATCTACGCCGGCAGCAAGATGGGCGTTCTGCGCTCCGACGATCGCGGGGGCAGCTGGCACGCAGTCGCCCCCGGCGGCGTCGTGTTCGCGCTAGCCATGTCGGCGACGGGCGAAGTTTTGGCGGGCGGTAGTGGCGGAGTACAGATCGGACCCGACTGGCAACCGGTTGGCGAGCTAGGACCGCGCGTGTACTCACTCTTCGAAGTCGCACCTGGCAACCTGCTGGCTGGAACCTTGACCGAAGGCCTCTATCGCTTTGAGCACGGCACGTGGAGCCCAGTCGTCGACGGGCCTCCCGACTGGCAGATCTACCAGATCATCCGTTCACAGTCCGGGCGCTTGCTTGCATGCAGCGGGGCGATTGTCGACGGGCAAAAGGTCGGCAGCGTGTACACGTCCGACGACGATGGACGCACGTGGCTGCAAACTCTCTCTGGACGCAGCTACTACAAGATGACACAGACCGCCGATGGCGCGATCTACGCCGGCGGCCGTCGTTGTTACATCTCGCGCTCTACCGACGACGGCGAGACGTGGGCGCTGTGCGCGCTACCGCTCGGGCAGGAATCGAAGATGTACACGCTTGCTGGCGACCGGGCTGGGCGTCTGTTCCTCGGTGCGGGGGGCCAACTGCTGCGCAGCGACGATGCCGCCAACACGTGGACAGTGCTCGACGAGGGAATCGACGGGGTCAGTGTCTACGACCTACGCGAGGGTCCCGACGGACTGCTTGCCGCGGCAACAAGCGTTGGGTTGTTCGTCAGCGACGATGGTGGCGACAGTTGGCGGGCTGGCCAACTGGGCTCGTCCTGACCATGGCGACCCTGTTCAACCGCGTGAAGTCGGCAGGACTTGATCGTCTCGGGTTCCACGTCACCGTCGAAAGCGTGACCGAACCCACGCCGGGGTTCATGTTGATCACGCTCGTCGGCGCGGAACTGAAGAGCAAGGGGTGGCGCCCTGGTGATCGCGTGTCAGTGCGCACCCCCGACGACAACCTGCGCAACTACACGCCGTTCGATTGGGACGCCGACGCAGGCAGAGCACGGTTGCTAGTTGCCGGACGCGCCAACGGCCCGGGCACACGCTTCGTCGGCTCGCTCGGCATTGGGGACGACGTGCAACTTCTCGGCCCGAAGAAGAGCGTCAATCTCGACTTCGCACTCGCGCCGATCATCGTTGGCGACGAGACGGTGCTTGGGTTGTGCGCAGCGTGGAAGTTTGCCAATCCCGATCGACCAGCGACGGTGCTTCTCGAAGCGGCCGACATCGGCGCTTGCCATGTTGCTGCGCACTCCGTCGACGTGACCATCGAGCGCGCAACACGCGACGGCGCCGCATTGGCCGACGCCACCGTCGAAGTCCTGCGGAACAAGACGGCAAGTCCATTGATCCTGGCCGGGCGTGCACAATCCATTGCGACCGTGCGACGCACGTTGAAAAACGTTGGCCTATCGGTTCGCCCCGATTGCCGCGACAAGACGGTGGTCAAGGCGTACTGGGACGAGAACAGAACCGGTTTGGAATGACCGCGCGAATATTGTCGCCACATCTTGATTTCGCTGACGGCGGCTATGTAGTGTACTGAATTACGGATGCGGGGGCATCCCGATGGATCGAGCGAGACTGTTCGAACGTCCAAACCTTCAGGGGGACCAACCAATGCTCAGTTTCAGAAAGGTTCAGGCGATTGCACTCGCAAGCGTTCTGATCCTCGCCGCGTGTGGTGACGACGAAGAGTCGGCCGACACGACAGCACCTGCCGAGACAGCGGCACCGACGACGGAGGCTGCACCGCCACCGACGGAAGCCACGACAACGACCGAGCCCGCGCCGGTGATCGACGAAGCAGCTGCTGCTGCCGAGGTCGAGGCCAACGTGGTCGGCCTGTTCGACCAGCTCGCGATTGCTGGCGACGCTACGGCTGATCCGGTCGAAGTTGCTGCCGCCATCGGAGCCGCATCCGGCCTGATCCAAGGTGGCGACTGCCCCGCCATCCGAGCGACGGTCCCGACCATCGCCGGATTGGCAGCTGCTGCCAGTCTGACGTTGATCATCGACGAAGCACCTACCTTCAATGCTGAGGGCACCGAAGCGACCTACCTCTTCAGCGCCCTCGCCGGTGGCAACCCGTCGCAGCTCGACAAGTCCAACGGCATCTCGGTGTTCGAAGGTGGCGTGTGGAAGCTGTCGTCCGACATCTGGGCTGCCTTCATTGCTATGGGCGGCGGCACTCCGATGGACCCGAATGCTCCGTTCGATGCAGCAGTTGCTGGCCCGCAGGTCGGGGCCAACGTGATTGATCTGTTCGATCAGCTGGCAATCGCTGGCAACCCCGAGTCCGATCCGCGGCTTGTAGAGGCGGCGTTGCGGGCAGCGGCTTGCTTGGTCCAGGGTGGCGACACCGAAGAAGTGCAGGCACAGATCCCGATGATCGCTGGGCTCGCCTTCGCAGCCGGCTTGACGCTCGTCATCGACGAGGAGCCAACCTTCAACGCTGATGGCACCGAGGCGACCTACGTCTTCAGTGCCCTCGCTGGCGGAAACCCGACGCAACTCGACAAGTCCAATGGCATCTCGGTCTACGAGAATGGCACCTGGAAGCTTTCGTCCGACATCTGGGCAGCGTTCGTTGCCATGGGTGGCGGCTGAGACTCGAAGTGTAAGTAGTTAGTGGTTAGCAGTGGCCGCCGGCCGCGTCAGCCTCAGGGCTGGCGTGACCGGCGGCCTTTCTGCTGACTGATACATTCGGCATACTGAATTATCTCAAGGGAGTTGAAGTCATGCGGAAGACCAAGTTCGCAGCGTTGATAGCTCTGTCGTTGATCGCAGTCGCCTGCAGCGACGGTGGCGGGTCGAGCGGATCTGAAGCCACCACCGACGTCACCGACGGCAGTGCAACCGAGACAACCGCCGCCACCGGCGAGACTCGCACGCTGAAGATTGGCTACGCCTACCAAGACGTGTCGGCGTTCACCATCCTCAACGACAAGTTCTCGATTGGCGACCCGGAACTGCAGGGCGCTGCCGTGCTCGAAGCCTGGCGACGCGACGGTGTCCTGCCGATGAACGGCATCGACATCGAGTTCGTCTACGTGAAGTTCAACACGCTGAGCGCAGACGATCAGCTTGGCGCCTGCACTCGGCTGGCCCAGGACGAGCAAGTCTTCGCCGTCATCGCCACCCGCGACTTCCAGGTCGGCTCGTCGTGCCTCACCGAGCGTTACGGCATTCCAACCATCACTTCATCAGGCATGGCAGTGTCGGCATACGAGCGCGGCGCTCCATGGCTGTTCTCGGTGCAAGCAACCGAAACGCAGGCCGCCACCTCGTTCGTGCAGTGGGCGCAAGAGCGCGGCGACCTCGACGGCAAGCGAATCGGCCTGTACTGGGACACTCGCTCGGAGGAAGCTGCCGACGCATTCAAAGCGGCACTGGCAGACCTCGGCATCGAACTCGCCTCCGACCTCCCTTCCGATGGCGAAGGGATTGGTAGCCCGCAAGACCAAATCGTGGTGCAGCGCTTCCTCGCCGACGGTGTCGATCTTCCGATCATGATGGTCGGCACCAGCAGCGTGACCAACTTCTTGGCCAGCGCCGAGCAACAGGGCTACGAACCGAACTTGCTGTGGTTCGAATGGTCGAACCAGCTGAACGATGTCTCGACCGACGCCTTCCCGCAGTCGATGCTCGACGGCGTGCAAGCAATGGCCATGAGCCGAGTCGGCGAACTCGCTGCCGGAATCGAACCCGGAACATCGGCCGCGGCATGCATCGCTAACTACCAGTCGTTCGCTGGCGTCGACGTCGAACTGGTTGTTCCCGCCAGCGGCGAGACCGGCCAGATCCTGTTCACCTGCGACCTGATGACGATTCTGCTCGAGGGTTTGCGCAACGCAGGCGACGACCCGACGCCGGAGAGCTTCGTGGCGTCGCTGGAGATGATCACCGATCTGGAACTCGCCTGGTGGGGCAACCTGTCGTACAGCGCCGACGACCACGCTGGTGTCGAGCAGATCAGAACGGTCACCTGGTCGACTGACTGCCCGTGCTGGACCGCAGAGGGCGAACTCACCGACGTCAACCCGTGACGATTCACGGAATCGAGCTACCCAAGGGATCGCTGCTCATCGGCGACGGTCGGGTCGAGCGCACCGCGGCCGGTGTGTTCGAGCAGGTCGATCCGTCGACCGGCGATGTGCTGGCGCCTGTCACGCTGGCGGGCGCTGACGAAATCGACGCCGCCGTTCGTGCGGCCAACGACGCGGAGGCCGACTGGCGCGGACTTGCGCCATCACGACGACGCGATCTGATCCTTGCGCTCGCCGACGCACTCGACGAGCACCACGAGGAACTTTCGATCCTGCGCTCGCTCGAACTCGGCGCGCCGAAGAAGCAGGGCAAGGGCCTCAACATGGCCGTCGAGTACATCCGCTACTTCGCCGGCTGGGTCGACAAGCTGGAAGGCACGACGATTCCGATCAGCTCGACCGTGCTCGACTACACGATTCCCGAGCCCTACGGCACGGTCGCGGCATTGACTCCGTGGAATGGTGGCGTCGTATCGGTGGCGATGAAGGTCGTCCCCGCCCTCGTGGCCGGCAACTGCGTGGTGCTCAAGCCATCGGAGTTGGCCACTCTGGCGCCGCTGCGCTTCGGCGAGCTCGCGCTGGAAGCAGGCATTCCGCCCGGAGTACTGAACGTCGTTCCCGGCGGCGTTGCCGCTGGCGAAGCACTCGTGGCTCACGCGGGCGTCGGCAAGATCAGCTTCACCGGCGGAACTGCGACCGCGCGTCACGTTCTACGCGGCGCCGCCACCAACCTCACCCCCGTGATCCTCGAACTCGGCGGCAAATCGGCGAACATCATTTTCGACGACGGCGATCTCGATTCAGCGGTAATGACCACGATCTTCACGGCTCTTGCCGGCATGAGCGGCCAGGGCTGCGTCTTGCCGACCCGACTGCTAGTTCAGAAGGGTGTCTACGACGAGGTCGAAAAGCGTGTCGTCGCAGCGGCCTCTGCATTGTCTGTCGGTCGGCCTTTCGACGCCGGCGTGCAAGCGGGCCCGGTGATTTCGAACGCCTCCCTCGAACGAATTCTGGCGATGGTCGATGGCGCACGACAACGCGGCGACGGCACGCTGCTCACCGGCGGGCAACGCCTCGAAGGCGATCTCGCCTCCGGCTTCTTCGTTGCCCCAACCGTGTTCGGCCGCGTCGACAACGCGTCACCGATTGCGCAGGACGAAGTCTTCGGACCGGTGCTGAGCCTTGTGCAATTCTCCGACGAGGACGAGGCAGTCCGGATGGCGAACGATTCGCTCTACGGCCTCGGTGGGCTCGTCTTCACCCGCGACATCGGACGCGCACATCGCGTTGCGCATCAGCTGAAGGTCGGATCGGTTGGCATCAACGCCTTCGCACCGATGCCGCCCAGCGCTCCCTTCGGCGGCATGAAGCACAGCGGTTACGGACGAGAAGGCGGTCTCGTCGGCGTCAAGGAGTTCTTGCAGGACAAGAACATCTACGTCGACATCGGCTCACGCAAGTAGCAGGCGGTGTGAGCATCAACCCGGTTCTGTTGTGCACCGATGATTTCATCCGCACGTACGGCGATCGAGTAGCCGCGACCGCGCCCACGGTCGAGATCGTTCAGTTGGGTTCCACCAACCAGTTCGCAGCCGATGACCTGCAACGCGTGACCATCGCGTTCCTCTCGAAAGACACCTGGCCGGAGCGCGCGCAACCGTTCATGGACGCAGTCGAGGCAGCCACACGACTCGAGTGGTTCCATGTGTTCTCGGCCGGATCAGACAACCCGATCTTCGACCGGTTGCACGCTCGCGGCGTTCGCGTCACCAGGTCTGCTGGCGCGTCAGCGCATGCCATCGCCGAGTCCGTGTTTATGTTTCTACACGCGTTGTCGCGCGACCTGCTCGCTGCCGGGCAGGCGCACGCCGAGCGACGATTCGAGTGGCATCAGTGGCAAGAGCTCGAGCACCGCCGCATCGCCATTCTCGGCTACGGCCCGATCGGGCAGCGCATCACCCACCTCGCGATGGCGTACGGCATGCAACCGACGATCGTTCGCCAGCATGTTCGCGGCGACGAACCCTGCCCGACACGAACGCTCGACGAGTTGGAGGTCGTCGTCGCACAACACGACGTGATTGTGGTAGCGCTGCCGCTCACCGACGCAACGCGCGGCTCGATCTCGCGCCGCGTGATCGGTCGCATGGCGCCGCACACGCTGTTCGTGAATGTCGCGCGTGGCGCACTGGTCGACCAGACTGCGCTCACCGAGGCCCTGGCCGCCGGACGACTTGCTGGCGCAGGACTTGACGTGTTCACAACCGAACCATTGCCAGCAACCGATCCGTTGTGGGAGCTGCCGAACGTTCTGATCACGCCACACAACGCGGGTTCCAGCTACGGCGGGCCGAATGCAGTCGTCGAGATTTTTCTCACCAACCTCGCGCTCTATCTCGCTGGGCAGCCAATGCGCTACGAGTTGCCGCGCTAGCTACCGAGATACAGATCCGCGAGCGACACACCGTAGAGCTCGGCGGCGTTGCCGTAGAACAGCGCTGATCGATCGGCGTCGCTCAGTGAGCTAAAGATTGTCCGGTATGCATTGACGACGTCGGCGTACTTGCCGAAGAGCCGATCGACTGGCCAGTTGGTACCGAGCATCGCCCGATCCGGACCGAACACGCTGTAGCACGCCTCCGCCCACGGGCGGATCGAGTCGACCGTCCAGTTCGGATCAGAGCCACCGCAGAGTGCAGAAATCTTGCAGAACCAATTAGGTCGCTCGGCGATCATCGTCGCTGCCGACGTCCACAGCTTCAGCGATGCCGGGTTTCGTTCCTGCGGTAGCGAAGCGTGGCTGAGAACGAACGTGATGCCCGGCCACCGATCGGCGAAGGCCGCGAACATGCTGAAGTTCTCGGGCGCCGTGCGCAGTTCGATCGCGAAGCCGAGTTCCTCCGCCACTTCGAGCGTGGGCGCGCAAGCATCGAGATCTAAACCCTTCGGCCCGTTCATGTCTCGCACTGAGCGGCAGTGTTCACTCGCCGCGCGATGGCGGCGAAGCAGGTCGGGACCATCGGCGGAGGCCAGATCGCACGCACCGATGATGCCGAGCGGCCAACCATGTGCCCGCGCCATGGCGGCGATCCATTGCGTTTCGAGGGCCGGGTCGGTCATGCCCGAAGCAGCATGCGCGTGGATCATCCCGGCCACGCCAGCGCTGGCGACCTCTTCGCGGAACTCAACGGTGGTGAAGCGACGGACAGCGTGCATCTCCGCTAATCGTTTGCTGGCCGCTTCCGTCGTCCAGCTATGCAGCGAACTTTTGAATCCCTTTTCCAGCCACGGCCAACGCATGCCCGCGACATCGTGATCCCAGAAGTGAACATGCGTGTCGAGAATCGGTGTCAATCCTGAACACCCCTCAGCAGCCGTGAGGTCATACGACGGTGATGACGACGTATTCACCGAGCGAAATGTGCGACTCCTCGCCCTTCTCCGGGTCGTCGCCGCTGTTGCAATACAACACGTAGGTTCCCGGTGCGAGCTCGACGGTGAGGACTTTCACAGGACCGAGTCCCGGCATCAGCAGCCCGGTACTGCCGATGAAGGCGTCGCCGAGTGCATCTACATCGACCGCCCCATTAGCTCGCTGGGGAAGTGCCTCGTAACTTTCGCCGAGCGCGATCGAGAAGACGTGAGGGTCTTGTTCCAGGTTGGTCGCTTCGAAGTTGACGGTGCCGGCCGCAAGCACCGTCTGCGCTATGCGCAACTCGCCGGTCAGCAGCTCGACCTTGACAGGGTCGGGGTTGACGGGCGCCTGGTCGGGCGGAGCAGTCTCCACGACCGTCGATTCCGTAGCAGCGACTGTGGTGGCGGTCTCGGCCTTTTCGTCGTCCCCGCAACCAACAGCGAGGAGGCCGACCGTTGCCACACTTACGAACAGTCCGGAAGCACGCATGTTGAAAAGAGTATCAGGAATTCGACTCACGGGGTCTCGCCGCAAAGGCGGCGGCAATGCCGGCCAGCGGAGCATCGACCAACCAACGCCCGCCAGTTCGCGAGAGTTGCATGACGGCGGCAGCGACGGTGAGACCGGTGAGTGGGTCGGCCACTGCGTCGGCCAGGAATCGCGGTTCGGCGTCGACCCAGCCGACCAATCCACCGGCAGCAGCGGTGTCGTCGCCGAAACCGATGCGATGCGTATTCGGAGCATCGCGACCGTGCCCAGTGATCGACACCCACAGGCGCGGACCGGTGCTCGTGATCGCGCGTGCATCGATACCAAGCTGCTCGAGCGCACGCGGTCGCGAACCTTCGATCACAACATCAACGTCCTGCAACAACTGCACAAGCCGTTGCCGATCTGCATCGACGGTGAAGTCGAGCGCGAGAAACTCGCAGTCGCTGTGCAGCTCGTCGAAGAATGCGGGCACGGCGCGTGCACCATCAGGTCGAGTCGTGCTTTCGACCGTGATCACCCTCGCTCCACAACGAGCGAGTACGTCGGCGGCCAACGGTCCCGCCCACAACGACGCCAGGTTCACAACCACCAGATCGGACATCGACCGCGGTGCGGCACCGAGCGGCTCCATCAGAACGCCACACCCTTGCGCCGAGCGCTCGCCCACCCCCGCGCACGCGATACCCAACCAACCCGCGCGTTCCACTGCCGTTGCAATGGTCTGAAAACCGAGTGCAGTCTCGACCGTCGACCACTCGGAGTCATCGGTGCCCAGCCACGCGGGCACTGCCGCGAAGTCGTCAGCGCGCGCCAACGTCACTGCGATCCATCCGTCGGCACAGCGAACAAGTCTCGACGCACCGCCGCAACTGACGCGACCAGCAGGTTGCAACTGATGCGATGCTGCCCGCTGACTCAACACTCCAAGGCCGCGGCTTCCGAACCGGTCGTCGAGGCCGGCACCTGCATGGTCTAGCCAGGCGGCGAGACCGGCAACACCACTCACCAGGTCGGCAGGAACGCCAACATCCGGATCTGTCAGCGACTGACCTCCGCATGCAGCCCATAGCGCACCGGCATCGACATCGGCCGCCGACCACTCGGGCACGAACTGCTCCCACGTCACGGGACCATCTTGCTTGCCACGATCTACGATGCGTGCATCAGCTCTCTCGAACTCTCGGTCAGCGAGTACAACGACTTCATCACGTCGCCGTGGGTACACGAGTCGATTGCTGGCTCCGAGCGCACCACGCTGCTGTTGGTGAGCGGCGCTCGTGGTTCGATGCTCGAATCACCGCGCTCGCTTCCAGTCGTCGTCTGTTGGATCGGCGATCAGTTCGGCGGCGATGGCCCCGAACAAGTCGACGTCGTGGTCGGCGAGTCGGATGTAGATGAGCTCGCGCAGACGGTGGGACGAAGCCCGCTGGCAGCGACGACTCTCGCCGTGCTTCTGCGTTCGTCGGCCGGCAACTCAGTGGCCTCAGCTCTCGCGCACGAGTCCGCGGCGTACTCGATGTTGCAGGCCAGTCCGGAGTTCGCCGCGTGGCGAGCTGCAACAGGGAGCACGGCGATCGGCTCCGACGAACCGAGCGCGCTCACCGTCGAACGACGCGACAGCGTCTTAGTCGTCACGCTCGACCGACCTCAACGACACAACGCGATCACGTCGCGAATGCGCGACGAGCTATGCGAAGCACTCGCTGTTGCAGAGGCCGACGACTCAATTAGTCGCGTTGTTCTCCGCGGCCGCGGCCCCTCGTTCTGCAGTGGAGGCGACCTCAGCGAGTTCGGGGCGCGCTCAGACCCTGCGACCGCCCACATCACACGTCTCGCAATCAGCCCTGCACGAATGCTGCATCGTCTCTGCGATCGGCTGACGGCTGAGATTCATGGCGCCACGTTGGGCGGCGGCATCGAAATGGCGGCGTTCGCGACTCGGGTGGTGGCAAGCAGCGATACGACGATTGGCTTACCAGAGGTCGGGCTCGGCCTGATTCCGGGCGCCGGCGGAACCGTCAGCCTGCCGCAACGAATCGGCCGTCAACGAACCGCTGCCATGGCGCTCGCTGACCGCCGCATCGACGCGCAGACCGCGCTGGCGTGGGGCCTCGTCGACGAGATTACCGACTGACGAGTTGCGTCCTCAGTAACGGAGGACGGCGGCGATGTGTTGGTGGTCTCGGAGGGTCCCGTCGTTGACGATGATGGTGGTGCCGCCGTGCTTGAGAACGGTCTCGATGGTGTCGTCGATGATGTCGTCGTTGACCTCGGGATGGAAGGGGTCGTCGGCGGGGTGGAGTTGGTTGTGAGCATCGACGCGGGCGGGAAGCGTGTAGTCGTTTTCGACGACGAGCGTGGCGATGCGTCCATCGTGGGCCAGGGGCCAGATTTCGTGGATGCCTCCGGCGTAGCGGTTCGCCGACCGGGCTTGATCCAGTTGGTTCATGGCGCGTTTTGCGTCAGTTCGTAGCCAGTCGTTGACGAGCGGCCAGGCGGCGTTGTGGAGGTCGGAGGCGGTGGTTCGGTCGTGGTTGCCAGCGATGACGCCGATCGAGTCGGGGAGGCCAGGAGCGAGTTTGCGGACGGAGTGTTGGACACCGGCGACAACTGTGGGGAGAGGATGGGCGGCGTGTTCGCTGCGGAGGCCCCGGTCAACGTCGCGCGCCCAGGTGGTGGGTGTGTGCTCGTCGGAGCGGGCCAACGGCCAGGTGCCGTCGCGCTGTTCGACGAGTCGCTGACGATCGCCGATGAACAGTCGGCTCGCTCGTTCACTGATTGTGATGACGCGGTAGAGGGCTGTGCGGTTGAGGTCGGCGACGAGGTCGCGAGTCGTGAATGTGTCATCGATGGTGACGCGCTCTTCGACAGCCCGCCCGAGGCGGACGGCTGCGGTGTAGTCGGGTGAGACGAAAAGGGCGAGAGCATGGGTCGAGCGCTGACCGGCTTGTTCCGTAATGAGGTCGGTGAGTCGGATGATCAGGCTGCTGCGCAGGTTGTCGCTGACGTCGCCATCAAGGCGGTCGTCGGCATGACAGACGAGCTGAGTGGCCGTATCGAATTCACCGGGGGTGAGCGGGGAGCCGGGCGTGGTGTTGATGAGCACGGTGATGCTCGGGTAGCACCGTTGGCGATGCAGTTCATTGAGGGTTGCACGGTTCATGGCGACCTTTCGAGGGACGAGGTGTCCGTTCGAAGGTCTCTCCACTCTCTGTGAGCCGGGCTGCCGGGGCCGATCGCGGTCCGTGGTGTCGGCAGTGCCGTGGTTGGGATACTCCCCTTCGTTGCGCGACCGTAGCACCGATATTCTTCACATGCAATAGGTGCCATGGCCTCTAGTACGGTGTAGGCTGATCAGTGAAGGGGAGTATCCCGTTTTCTTGTTGTCGTCATTACGGCCTTTGGCCCGGCAGCAAAGGCCCGCACAATGCGGGTCGGGAGAGACCTTCGGCCAGCAGCCCGCGACCGAAGGACATCTCGACCGTGACAATCACCATCCAGACCCCCACTGTGGCACTCGCCGTCAAGGAACGGCATCACCTCACTGCCGCAGCCGTGCTGGAAGAGCTGTCGGTTGAGCCGTCGCAGGGCTTAACCGACACCGACGTGGCTCAGCGTCGGGCACTTGTCGGTGGCAACGTGTTGGCAGAGGCAGTGCGCGTGCCCGGCTGGCGCCGCTTTCTCGGGCAGTTCCGAGATCTGTTGATCCTGATCCTGATCGGCGCTGCGCTGGTGGCGTTCGTGGTCTCGGGCGAGTTGAAGACGCCGCTGGTGGTGCTGGTGGTTGTGTTGATCAACGCAGTGATCGGGTTCGTGCAGGAGAACCGGGCGGAACGATCCTTGGACGCATTGCGGCGGATGCTGGTTGATCACGCTCGCGTCCGCCGCAATGCCACCACGGTCGTGGTGCCGGCCGCAGAGCTGGTTCCGGGAGACCTCGTGTTGCTCGAAGCCGGCGACCGGGTTCCTGCCGATGGCCGATTGATAGTCGCCAACAGGGTCGAGATCGACGAGTCGGTACTGACCGGCGAAAGCAACCCTGCTGCGAAGGACATCGCCCCCATCGATGCCAATGTCGTGGCGGTTGGTGATCGTTCCTGCATTGCGCACATGAACACCGTCGTCACTCGCGGGCGGCTCGAGATGGTGGTGATTGCGACCGGGATGAACACCGAGATCGGCCGTATCGCCGGACTGCTCAGCGCCACGGAGACCGAACGCACCCCGTTGCAGCGCCAGTTGGACGGGTTGGCGCACAGCCTCGCCAAACTCGCCGGGGTGATCGTGGCAGCAGTGTTCGCGATCGGGTTGGCACGCGGGCAATCGGTGAGCGACGTGATGTTGACAGCAGTTGCGTTGGCGGTCGCAGCGATTCCCGAGGGGCTCCCGGCGGTGACAGTGGTGACGTTGGCCGTCGGTGTATCGAAGATGGCCAAGCGCGGCGCCATCATCAAACGACTCGCATCCGTCGAGACGTTGGGTTGCACCACGGTGATCTGTTCGGACAAGACCGGCACGCTGACCCTGAATGAGATGACCGCAGTCGAACTCGTCGTTCAACTCCGATCACGTACCGTGTCCGGTGACGGCTACTCGCCCAACGGCGACATCGAACAGCTTCCGGGTGACGAACCGGTCGCCATTGACGCAGCGCTGTTGGCGATGGCGTTGTGCAACGACGCCACGATCATGAGCGACGGCGACAACTGGGGCTTGGTTGGCGACCCGACCGAGGGCGCCTTGGTTGTGTTGGCCGCCAAAGGCGGGATCGACGTCACCAACTTGCGTTACCGCCATCCACGCCTGGCCGAGTTGCCATTCGACTCGACCAACAAGTTCATGATCACCGCCCATCCGATGGTCACCACTGACGGTCGCGATGTGGTGCGTGTGTTCGTCAAGGGAGCACCGGACGTGCTGCTTGCCCGCACAGCGACCGTCATCGGCAGCGACGGTGCGACTGACCCGGTGGAATCAGTGGTCGACATCGTCGAGGCTGCGATCGGGCAGATGGCGACGCGTGGGTTGCGGGTGCTCGCAGTCGCGCAACGCGAATTCACCATCGCTGACTTCACCGAGTTCACCGACGGTGGCGGGGCAGTGATCGACCTCGCCGACGACCTCACCCTGGTGGCGTTGGTCGGGATCGTCGACCCGCCACGACCCGAAGCGCGCCAGGCAATCGCCGAGGCCCGCTCAGCAGGGATCGAGGTGAAGATGATCACCGGCGATCACGCCGCGACGGCAGCTTCGATCGCCCGCCAACTCGGTCTCAGTGGTGACGTGATGACGGGCGCCGACCTTGATCGACTTGATGACACCCAGCTCACGCAGCGGATCAGTGAGGTCTCGGTCTTCGCCCGCGTTTCGCCGGAGCACAAGATTCGCCTCGTCACCGTCCTGAAGGCGCGGGGCGAGGTCGTGGCGATGACCGGCGACGGGGTCAACGACGCCCCTGCGTTGAAGAAGGCCGACATCGGCATCGCGATGGGAATCACCGGCACCGACGTCACAAAGCAAGCCGCGACAATGGTCCTGACCGACGACAACTTCGCGACGATCGTCGCTGCCGTGCGTCGCGGGCGAACGATCTACGACAACATCGTCAAGTTCGTCCGCTTCCAACTCGCCACGACGCTCGGTTTCGCGACGCTGTTCTTGCTGGCAGCCCTTCTCGGAATCGCCGACGGCAAGCCATTCACCGCCATCGCGATCCTGTGGGTCAACATCGTCATGGACGGCCCACCGGCGATGGCGCTCGGTCTCGACCCAACCAGCCGCGACGTGATGCAACGCCGACCGAGACCACCCGCCGAACGGATCATCACCCGTCCACGCTGGCGCGCCATCGTGGTCTCGGCCGCGGTGATGGCCGCCGGCACCCTGGCCGTGCTCGCCCTCGCCCCAGGCGGCGATCCGATCGCCGGGGCCGCCACCGTCGCCGGAACGATGGCGTTCAACACGTTCGTCCTCTTCCAGTTCTTCAACTTGCTCAATAGCCGCAGCGACACTCGCACCGTGTTCCACCGCGACACCCTCACCAACAGGTGGCTCTGGGTCTCGCTGGTCGGGGTCATCCTGCTGCAGGTTGCAGTCACCCACTTGGGACCGCTGCAGCGACTGTTCGACACCACCACCATCACTGCCGGCAACTGGGCTGTGTGTGTACTGGTCGCGTCGAGCGTGCTGTGGATTGAGGAAGCCCGCAAGTTCATCCACCTAATCCGAAACCGACACAAGGAGACAACGCCATGAAGTGCCCAGCCTGCCCCACCACCTCGCTCGTGATGACCGACCGATCCGGCATCGAGATCGACTACTGCCCCGACTGCCGCGGTGTCTGGCTCGACCGCGGCGAACTCGACAAGATCATCGAACGGGCCACCCCCGCTCCAACACCGGCTCCGCCGCTCCCTGCACCGTCAGCATTCCCGTACCCGGCTCAGACACCGGTGCCGGCCGGTCGGCCAACCCGCCGAGACAATGACGACTTCGACGATGACGACGATGACGATCGTCGCCGGTACCAGTCCGGGTACACCAGCGACGGTAGTCAAGTCGGCAAGCGCCGCAAGAAGAAGGGAATGCTCGGCGACCTGTTCGACTTCTGAGGGTCAGGCTCGGCTAGCTAGCAGACCGAAAACCTCAGCGATTTGACGACCCGCCTCCAGCGGGTGCCGCAACGGCCTGTCGAGGAATACCTCATACACGTTGTGGCTCCCGCGACGGGCACGGGTGACATACCCGTTGTCGACGAGATCCTGCACGATGCTGTGCACCGCCCGCTCCCCGATGCCGACCAGTCGGGCGATCTCGGCCAGCCGCACCTCGTTGTTCTGTGCGATACACACCAACACATGGGCATGGTTCGTCAGGAACGTCCACGACGGAACCACCGTTGGTGACGCAACGAGCTGCTTGGCCATCTCACCAACCTAGCGTTGCGATTCCCCCGAAGGTGCTACCCACACCACGGTCTTTAAACCATGTTCCGCTGGGCAGCCGGATCGCGAACACGAGGTTGAGTCGAATCTGGGTGTGTTGCCGAGCCGCTTGCGCCGTGGCACAAATTGTGACCATGAGCACCGCTCGCTGCGGAATGTGAAGGATCGATTCTCGGAGTTCGTGGACCGCGTCGATCGCGAGCATGAGCGCATCACTGTCACGCGCAACGGCCGACCGGCCGCCGTGTTGATTAGCCCCGACGACCTCGAAAGCCTCGAGGAGACGCTGGAGCTTCTTGGCGACCAAGCAGCAATCAGGGAACTCGTCGAGGCGGAGGCGGCAGTTGCTGCTGGCGACATCGTCCAAGGCGTAGATGCCGTGCGAGCGTTGCGCCCACCGCCGATTCGATGAGCGAAGGCGACTGCCAGCTTGTCGTAGCTCGGGGTGCAGCGAGAGCGATAGTCGAACAGCTACCCGAAGCAGTCAGCGCCGCTGTGATTGAGTTCATCACCGGCGCACTCATCCACAGTCCGCACCGGGTTGGACGTGGTCTCCGCAATGAGCTCGCCGGAATCCACAGTGCTCGACGCGGAACGTACCGCGTGCTCTACCGCATCAATGACTCGAATCGAACCGTCACAGTCCTGCGAATCGATCATCGAAGCGACGGGTATCGAGCCTTCTGATCTCACCAGCAACAGCAACCTCATCCATTCTTAATACGACCCCTTCGGGTGGTTGCCATCGATGGTTGTCGCACCCCCGATGTAGCGTGATGGCATGGTGAATGACACTGAGTCCTTGCGGCGAGAGGCGCTTGCTCTGCCAGACACAGCGCGCGCCGATCTGGCTGCCGAGCTGCTGGCAAGCCTCGATGAACCAGCCACTGATGAGGCTGAGACGCTGAGTGAAATGTGGCGCGAGGAGCTCACTCGCCGAGCGAGGCGGGCGTTGTCGCAAGAAACGGTCGGCGAAGACTGGGAGAGTCTTCGCTCGCGACTGACCGACGAACTCAAGGGGTGAACACGCAGGTCCGGTTCGGGCCAGAAGCGATTGCCGAGCTCAGCGACACCACACGCTGGTACGAGCAACGACGCGCTGGTCTGGGACTCGCATTCCTCGCTGCGGTGGATGCTGCCGTCGAATCCCTCAAACGGTGGCCGCGCTCCGGCGCACCAATCGCGGGGCTTGACTCGCCGGTTATTCGCCGTGTCCCGGTGTCGACTTTCCCGTACCACTTGGCGTACCTAACCACCGACGACCAGATCGAGGTTCTCGCGAGCGCTCACGATCGGCGTCGGCCCATTTATTGGAGCAGTCGAATCGCTCCCTGACCCAGACCGGCACCGCCAACCTCGTCCATTCTTAATACGACCCTAAAACCAGCGGTCAGAGCCGCATCACTCGCGAGAGGCTTTGCCCAGCGAAGCCCTCCCGTTCGTAGAACCGCTGGGCTCCACTATTGGAGATGTAGCTATCCACGTATGCCTCGATGCAACCGCGGTCGCGGGCCCACGACACGAAGCGCTCGACAAGCAATCCCCCGACTCCAAGGCTCCGCTGATCCGCCTCGACGTACATACTGCGAATGACCGCATAGGTCACGGGCTGACGGCTGGGTGAAGACTGGCTGAGGTAGCCAACAAGATGCCCAACGACTGAATGATCCCTGCGAGCGACGAGTACATGCGCGGATGCGCTGCCGACGAGCTGCTCGAAATCACTTCGGCCCTCGCGCTCGGGCCAAGTCACATCGGCGAAATGGTCGTGACGGCCAGCATCCTCACGAAAGAGGCAAGTCTCCAGTTCGACCAGGCGATCGAGATCGTCGGTACCGGCGGGCTCGACGATGATCACGGCGTGGATCGTAGGCCTCAGCCAAGAAGGACGAACAACCTATTGATACGGGTTGCATCGTGATGGAGTTGATAGCAGAATGCAAGCATGCCGAATGTGTTAGTACGCGATCTGCCCGATGAAGTGCACGCAAGCCTTCAACGTCGCGCCGAAGCAGCTGGGCAGTCTCTCCAGCAGTATCTGGCCACCGAGCTCACAAGGCTGGCATCGATGCCCACGATGGACGACGTACTCGCACGTGTCTCCCGTCGACACGGAGGCCGGGTCGGGCTTGACAGAGCAGTCGCCGACCTCGATGAGGAGCGCGGGCCTCGTTGATCGTCATCGACGCGTCGGTGCTGGCCAACCTCGTCGGCGATGACGGACCATCCGGACGCGCCGCTCGCGACCGAGTCTCCGCCGCATCGAGTTGGTCTGCGCCAGACCTCGTCGACGTCGAAACTGTCTCCGTCCTGCGGAGACGATGGCGCGCTGGTGACCTCACCACTCGACGGTTCCGATCAGCCGTCGTCGACCTTCTCTCGCTACCGATCGTCCGCTTCCCGACAGGCCCGTTAATGGTCCGGGCCTACGAGCTCCGCTCGAACGTGACGCCGTACGACGCCACCTACGTTGCGCTCGCCGAGGGTCTCTCTTGTCCGCTCGTCTCGGCCGACGCCCGACTGGCACGAGCGCCCGGCATTCGTTGCCACGTCGATGTCCTGGTGTTCTGACCGACAGCAGCAACCTGATACCGGTCTGTCGCGCCACTGGACTACCCGAGAAGCCGACTTGTCGAATCATCGCTGATTCGTTGACCACGCCAGCTAGTCGCTGGCGGGCATTGGCTTGGCGTCCTTGAGTTCCAGGAGAACGCCGTTGAGCGCCGGCAATCCGTCGCCTGGTTTGGTGCACAGCAACTCGATCGCGTTTTCGGCATCCACATAGCGCTTGCCCATCGCCGCGCCGCCACCGTGGCCATCTGAGACATGGCCACCGCCAATCCGATCTGCAGCTGCCAGCACTGGGGCCACACCGCCAATCGTTACCTCGACTGGCACGCCTGGAGTTTTCACAACGATCAGCTCCGTCGAGCACACCGCGCTGAAGAGGCGGGCTCCGGGCTTCAACATGAGCGACATCTAACTGCTCTCCTTCTCGAGCTCTTCCATCACGATACGGCGCAACAGCTTGCCGGTTTCAGTATGAGGAAGCTCATCACGGAAAAAGATCGATTCAGGCGTCTTCGAACCACGAAGCTGCGCACGAACCAACTCGCGAAGTTCCTCCGCGGCAACGGTTTCACCTTCGCGCACAACGACCACAGCAACGATCCGCTGGCCCCATTCCTCATCGGGAAGGCCGACGACGCACGCCTCAGCGACGGCTGGGTGCGCGACCAGCACTGCCTCGATCTCGGCAGGCGCGATGTTCTCTCCGCCGCGGATAATCGTGTCGTCAACACGGCCCTCGATGAACAGGTAACCGGCGCCGTCGACCCATCCGCGATCGCGGGTGCAGAACCAGCCGTCGGAGTCGAGCAGGCTTCCTGTCGCGTACTCGCCGGCGATCTGCTCGCCGCGCACAAAGATGACGCCGTCGCGGATCTCGACTTCGACAGTCGGGAGAATCTGCCCAGCCGACGACAACCGACGACGAACCTCGGGGTCGGCTGCAGCGAGCGCGGCACGATGATCCTCTGGACCGAGCACCGCGATCGTCGATGCTGTCTCGGTCAGCCCATACGCATTGACGAACCCAGTGTCGGGGAACAACCGCAATGCCTCGACCAGCACGCGTTCAGAGACCTTCGCGCCCCCGTACGAGAGAGTGCGCAACGTAGGGACGTCGGCTTGTTGACCGCGCAGAGCATCGACGATTCGCGACAACATCGTCGGCACGACCATCGCCTGGGTCACCCGTTCTGTGCGCACGGTGTCGAGCCAATTCTGCGGTTCAAACGCGCGCAAGTAGATGAGTCGGCGACCGGCGAACAAGTTCGACAACAGGTTGGCGATGCCAGCGACGTGATACGGCGGAACGGAGACGAGCATGGCTTCCTCCTCCCCCGCACCACCGAACTCGACCGCGCCGAGCAGATACGCCATCAGATGGCGGTGTCGCAGCAGGGCCGCCTTCGGCTCAGCCGTCGTGCCACTGGTGTAGAGAACAACAGCAATCGACTCGTCGTTGTAAGTGACACCGTTGAAAGACGGCGTCTCATCAGGGAACGTCGACAACCAATCGTCGAACGCGATCGCAGGTGCGGCGGCGATGCGTGCGACCGTCCGTTCGTCGGCAAGAACCAAGGCGCGCGACTGACGCGCGATCAGCGCATTGAGTTGCGAATCCTCAAGGCGATAGTTCACCGGCACGAACGGAATCCCCGCCAACGCAGCGGCGAGCAACGCCACCGGCAACAAAGGATGGTTCTCGCCCGCGTACACCAACGCGTCGTACCCGCGCAGCGTGGATGCGCCCCGACGAACCAGCGAGCCGAGGCCGGCGCCAGTCACTGCCGTGTCGCGGCTGCCGAGCAGCACACGGTCGTCGAAACCGGACTCGACCATGTCGACCAGCGACGCTAGATGCATGCGAGCCGCTCTTGCCGATGGGCAGTCAAGATCGACTCGGTGTAACCGTTCGGTTGGCTGCATCCGTCGAAGATCAAACTGCTTGCTGCACGAAACGCTGGGCCGTCGAACGTCGGGGCCATCGCGCGATAGAGCGGGTCAGCTGCGTTCTGGCCGTCGACCACCGCTGCCATCCGACATAGCGAGGCTTCGACATCGGCTCGCGACACCACGCCGTGGCGCAGCCAGTTGGCGATGTGTTGCGACGAAATACGACAGGTCGCGCGATCTTCCATCAGCGCGACGTCGTTGATGTCGGGGACTTTGGAACAACCAACGCCCTGGTCGACCCAGCGAACCACGTAGCCGAGAATGCCTTGCACGTTGTTGTCGACCTCACGCTGGCAGTGCTCGGAATCCCCTAACGATTCAGCTAGCGGCAAGGTGAGTATGTCGTCGAGTGACGCAACCTCGCGCGAGCGCAGTTGCGCCTGGCGAGCGAACACGTCGACGCGGTGATAGTGGGAGACGTGCAGGGTGGCAGCCGTGGGTGACGGCACCCAGGCGCAGTTGGCCCCGGCTTCGGGATGAGCGATCTTCTGCGCGAGCATGTCGGCCATCAGATCGGGGGCTGCCCACATCCCCTTGCCAATCTGGGCGCGACCGGGGAAGCCGCACGCCAGTCCGATGTCGACGTTTCGGTTCTCATAGGCCTTGATCCAGACGCGATTCTTCATCTCCGCTTTCGGCGCGACTGGCCCAGCTTCCATCGACGTGTGAATCTCGTCGCCGGTGCGATCGAGGAACCCGGTATTGATAAAGACGACTCTGGACGCCGCGCGACGAATGCACTCCATCAGGTTGACGGTCGTGCGCCGCTCTTCGTCCATGATCCCGATCTTGACGGTGTCGACCGGCAGCCCGAGCACGGTCTCGACCTTCGCGAACGTGTCGACGGCAAAGGTCACTTCGTCCGGGCCGTGGAGTTTCGGCTTGACGATATAGATCGACCTCGTCGACGAGTTCGCGTCGGCAGCCGGGCGCGACAGGTCGACCATCGCGATCGCCACGGTGAGCATGGCGTCGAGCAGCCCCTCAAAGATCGGACCGCCGGCACTGTCGCTCACCGCGTCGGTCACCATGTGCAACCCAACATTGCGACAGAGCAGCAATGCTCTCCCACGCAACTGTTGCGTCGAACCGTCGACGCCGACCACACTTCGATCCGAGCTCAGCCGTCGAACGACTTCCGAACCGCCTTTGTTGACCGAGGCGGTGAGCGACCCAGCCATCAAGCCGAGCCAGTTGCGGTAAGCGTCGACTTTCTCCGCGACGCTCACCGTTGCTACGGAGTCCTCGAAGTCGATGATCGTGGTGACAGCGGACTCAAGCAGTACGTCGGCGACTCCGGCCCGATCAGCCGCGCCAACTTCTGTGGCGCGGTCGATGACGATCTCGATATGCAGTCCATGTTGGACGAGCACGATCGCCGACGGGTCGGTGACAGGCCCGCGATGCCCGACGAATGCCGACTCGTCGATCAGACGGTGTCTGCCGTTCGCGACCAGCGCGAATAGACGACCGCCATCGACTGTGTACGCAGTGACGTCAGCGTGTGAGGCATCGCGCAGTGGCACAGCGTCGTCGAGAAACCCTCGCACCCACGAAACAACTCGATCGCCGCGCTCGCGGTCGTAAGGTCCAGCTGCTGGCACCTCGCCGAGCACGTCGGTGCCATAGACCGCGTCGTACAGCGAACCCCAACGAGCGTTCGCCGCATTCAGCGCATACCGCGCGTTCGTGACCGGCACCACCAGCTGCGGGCCAGCGATCGTTGCGATCTCTGCATCGACGTTCGAGGTATCGATCGTGAACGGCTCTGGGTCGTTGTGGAGGTACCCAATCTCATCGAGGAACGCCCGATACGCGTTGGCGTCGTGCGGCTGACCACTCCGGGCCTGGTGCCACGAGTCGATGGCGGTCTGCAGCTGGTCGCGACGCGCGAGCAATGCCTCGTTGCGCGGCGAGAGAGCAACGACGAGATCGTTGAGACCGGCCCAGAATCGAGACGCATCCAAACCAATTGCCGGCAACACTTCGCTCTCGACGAAGGTCACCAGCTGGTCATCGACCAAGAGGTCGGACTTCTTCTGCACTACACCGCTGACTTCTCGAGGATGTGCACCCCACACGCGGAACCGAGGCCGATGACGTGGGCGAGCCCGACCTTGGCGCCCTTGATCTGGCGGTCGCCAGCCTCGTCGCGCAGGTGATGGCAGATCTCCCACACGTTGGCGATACCGGTTGCCGAAATGGGATGGCCCTTCGACTGCAACCCGCCGGACACGTTCACCGGCGTCGACCCGTCGCGCCACGGCGCACCCGACTCGAAGAATGCCACCGCGTCGCCCGGATCGCACAACATCAGATTGTCGTAGTGCACCAGTTCGGCGGTCGCAAAACAGTCGTGCAACTCAACGAGGTCGAGATCCTGCGGGCCGACACCGGCCTGCTCGTACGCGATCTTTGCTGCGTTGCGCGTGAGCGTATTGACGTCGGGCAGTACCTGACACGCCTCTTGATACGGGTCGCTGGTAAGTACCGACGCCGAAATCTTGACGGCGCGTCGGCGCTGCTCGAGCGACAGCGTCTTCAGCTTGGTGCCACTCACCAACACGGCCGCGGCCGCGCCATCGCAGTTTGCGGAACACATCGGACGCGTGTTGGGGTACGAGATCATCACGTCGTTGACGATTTGGTCGTACGTCATCGCTTTGTTGTATGCCGCCAGCGGATTCAGCGTCGAGTGCTGATGGTTCTTCTGGCTGATGCGCGCGAACACGCTGACATCGGTGTGCCCATAGGTGTGCAGGTACTCCATCCCGACCTGGGCGAACACACCAGGCATCGCCTGCGTGCCGAGCCGGCCGTCGATTCCGCCAACGGCGCCGTAGCGACCCTTCGGCTCCCACGGCGCGTCGGCGTTGCCTTGCCCGCCTGGCCCAAGTAGGCCGACGCCCGACAACTTCTCGACGCCAATCGCGAGGCCCATGTCGGTCTCGCCCGCGCGAATCGCCATCACAACCGTTCGCAGCGCGGTGGCACCAGTGGCGCAGGCATTCGACACGTTGTAGATCGGCACACCGGTCTGCCCGATTTGCTTGAGGATGTTCTGCCCGGATGCCGCACCATTACCCAGCAAGTTCCCCGCGGCGACAACACCGATGTCGCCCATCGTGACGCCGCCATCGGCAAGCGCTGCGATCGCTGCGTTGGCCGCCAGATCGACTGCATCGAGATCCGGGTGCTTGCCGAACTTGGTCATGTTGATACCAAGAATCCAGATTTCCTCGCTGGCACTCATTGCGCATCCTTCGCGGGGTCGGGTTCGAACCCATAGTTGATCGCTTCGACACCGTTCTTGTCGGTGCCGAGCGAGTAGGTCGCCAACCGCACCGGCATGCCGAGGGTGACGGCCTCCGGGGTCGGTGGGCAGTTGATGACGTTGCCGCGCACGGTCGTGCCGTCGCAGTCGACCAACCCAGCGACAAACGGCACGTCGACGCCTGGGCCAGCGAACTCGACGATCGAAAAGGATCGCAGGGTGCCGTGGGTTGCGACCGGGACCTGATCGAACTCCGCGGCGCTACAGCGCGCACACAGATTGCGTCGATCGAAGAAGCGCGCACCACACGATCGGCATTGTTGCGCCACGAGATGGGGGTCGCCGGAACTCAGATCGAGATAGCCGACGAACGGAACCTTCTTGGTCTCGGCGATGCTGGTCACAGTAATTGAGGATACCAATTAGAGTGCGAATCGATGAACCCGCACACGCACCTTGTCGCGCAGTTGCGGGCGCTCATCGAAACGGTGCGCACCGCCGACCTGGAGGAGGCTGCTTCCGCTGGCGTCGACCTCGGCGAGATCGCCAGCCAATTGCGGACGCTGGCGAGCCAACTGCTCCCTCATACCGTCGACGCAGAGCCAACCCAGGTTGGGTTGCGCCGTGAAATCGGGCGGATGAACTTCGATCGTGCCCGCCACATCACCGACGGCGGAGTACTCGACATCTTCCCGTACAGCCCGATCATCGGCGAACTGAACCCGGTCGCACCACCACTCAGCTTCTGGCGTGATGGATTGACGGTGCGCGGCAGCGGACGCATCCCTACTTCGCTGAACGGCCCACCGGCGAGTGTGCATGGCGGGTTGGTCGCCGCGATTCTCGACGAACTGCTGGGGATGGCGGCGGTGGTCGCGGGAGTCGGTGGCTTCACCGGAACCCTCACGGTTCGATACCTGCGGCCGACCCCGATCGCGACCGACCTCGACCTTCGGGCTCAGGTCGAATCGGTCGCTGGGCGCAAGGTAATGGTGACTGGACAGATCGCGAGTGAGGGCCAAGTGTGCGCCACCGCCGAGGCCACTTTCATTCGACCGAACTTTGCAACCCAGCCGGACCCGATCTAGGATTGAGTATACCGAATCACACAACGTGTGTTTGCGAAAGGAACCTCCTTTGAAGAACGGCTACAGAATCATCGATACCGACACCCATGTCGGGCCCAATCTGGAGACACTGAAGCTCTACGCATCCGACACGTTGAAGGAGCGGTGGTCCGAGTTCGACCCCTTCCTGCAGCCGGTGACCTTGGGCGGACACTTTCTCAGCGTCGCCCCCATGAAGTACAGCCGCGAACTCGGCACCGAGCATCACGGCGAGGGATCGCAGAAGGGCGGCGACTCGCCACTGCGCGGTGCGGTGACCAAGGGATTCGAACGTCCACCGGTCGCGGAAGGTTCCAACCTCAACTCGACGGGTCGCCTCGACGACATGGATCTTGAGGGCATCGATGTGAACCTCATCATTCCGGGCACGTTCGGCAACGCAGCTACAACGTTCGACATCGCGCTCGCTCTCGAGCTCTACGACGCGTATCACCGCTACATCAACGAGTACTGCTCGGTCGACGAAGATCGACTGAAGGCGTCGCTGCAGCTTCCGGCCGCCGCACCCGATGAAGCCGTGCGCATGATCAAGGAATACGGCGACAAGAAGTGGCTTGCAGCAGTCAGCGTGATCCTGCCCGAGGGCACTCCGATCGACGATCCCACGCTCTACCCGATCTGGTCCGCTCTCGGCGACTACGACTTGCCGTTGCTGCACCACTCGTTCTTCTATGAGCCGCCATACTTCCCCGGCTACCGCGACATCTGGGGCAACATCGTCGTCGCCCGCGCCGCCGCCCACCCGTGGGGCGCACAACGACTGCTCGCCTACCTCACACTCTCCGGACTGTTCGACGTCTACCCACGACTTCGCATCGGGTTCGCCGAGTGCAGCGCCGGCTGGCTGCCCGCGTGGCTCAACCGGCTCGAGGGTCAGGTGTCGTACATGTCGAAGAAGGTTCCGCAGCGCAAGATGACTTCCACCGAATACGCCCAGAACGGACGCATCTTCTGTGGCATCGAGCTCTACGAAGGTGCAGAAATCGCCAAATCGGTGATCGACATCCTGGGCGACGGGGTGCTGATGTACTCGTCGGACTACCCGCACAACCAAGCCGAATTCCCGAATTCGCCCGATCACGTCTTCGCGTGGGAGGACAAGCTCGGCAAGGACAACATGAAGAAGATCATGTCGACCAACGCCGAGAGGTACATGCGAATTCTGTGACCGCAGCCGTCGCCACCAGCGACCCACGAGCAACGCAGGCCGCGGCCGACGTCATCCGCTCAGGAGGCAATGCAATCGATGCCGCCGTCACGGCAGCGTTCGTCTTGTACGTGGTCGAACCGCAATCGTGCGGTATCGGTGGCGACGGGTTCATGTTCGTCCACAACGAACCGGGAGCTCCGATCGGGCTCGACGGGTCGGGTGCGGTACCGGCAGCACTGACTCGCGAGGCGCTAGCGGCCGACGGTCTCGACGCCGTGCCGCCGCGCGGCGCGAAGACAGCGACACCCCCCGGCGCAGTTGCGCTGCTGGAAACTGCGCTGCTGCGCTTCGGCACGATCAGCCTGCGCGAGTCGCTCGCACCTGCGCTCAGCTTCGCCCGGCATGGGTTCGAGGTGCGCAGCACCCTCGCCGTCGCCGCCGCGCGGGCAGCCGGCGAGTTGGCGACCGAGTCGGTTCTCGGCCCGCTGTACTGGCCCAACGGTGACGCGGTCACCGAAGGCGACACCGTAAAGAACCCCGATCTCGCCGACGCACTCGAACTGATCGCCGACGAGGGCAGCGCCGCGATCCTTACCGGGGCACTCGCCGATGCCATCGTCGATGCAATGCAGGCAGCCGGTGGCTACTTGTCGCGCGCCGACCTCGCCGCCCACCGAACGACCGACATCGTTCCTGGCCACGTCGACTTCGCGGGACACCGCATGTGGCAGATGCCGTCGCCCACGCAGGGGCCAGCCGTGCTGGCGGCCCTGCGCGACATTGCAACCGACCGCAACATCGATTGGGACGCCGTTTATCACGCAGTCGCGGCGGGAATGGCCGAGGCCGGCTTCGACCCCGCTCTCGTGGGTACCAGCGCCCCGCAACCCGCCAAAGGCGACACCACGTTCATCGCCGCCATCGACCATGCCGGGCGTGGTGCCTCGCTGATCACGTCGGTGTTCGGGGACTTCGGCTCGCACTTGGGGGTCAAGGCGCTTGGAGGGCCGATCCATAATCGGGCCACGACCTTTCGCATGGCCGCGCAACCGCTCGGCCCCGGCAAGCCACCACATACGACCATCCCGGGTTTGATCACTCGCGCTGATGGAACACTTCGCTTTGTGGTGGGTGTTGCCGGCGGCGTGATGCAGCCGCAGACACAGGTGCAGCTCACGCTGCGAACGTTGTTGGAGGATCGCGACCCACAAGCCGCAATCGACATGCCGCGGTTCAAGGTGTGCTTCGGTGGCGATCTCGCCCTGGAACCGGGTCATCCACTCGCGGAGCGGTATCCACAGGCGCTCACCAAGAACCCCGGCCCAGAAGGTTTTGGTGCCGCACAAATGGTCGGCTGGCAGCAAGGCGTGTTGCGCGCCGGGGCCGATGCCCGCCGTGGCGGGCAAGCAGTCGTCATCGAATAATCCACTCAGAAAGCCAACGGAGGTTCAACATGTCACAGCACATCGTCAGCCGCAGCCACATCACATATGCAACCGCGTCGGAAGTCATCAAGGCAGGTCTCGCGAAGGCCGCCGAGATGAACGTCAACGCATCGATCGTGATCACGGATGGCGCGGCCGAGATTCTCGCCGTCGCTTCGACGGCTGGAGTCAACAGCCGCGGCTGGCGTGGCGGACTCGCCAAAGCATCGGTCGCCGCCGGTCTCGGCGTCTCGACCCAGACGTTCGTCGAGAAGCGACTCAAGCACGACGAGGTCCTCTGGAAGGCGCTCTCCAACAACCCAGACCGCATGTTCGTGCCGGGTGGCATTCCGTTCAAAGTGAACGGTGAAACAGTCGGGGCCGTTGGGGTCAGCGGTGGGCACTACGACGGCGACGTGGAGGTCGCGCAGGCCGTGGTCGACGCCTTCGACCAGCTGATGAAGTCGGAGTGACTACGAAGCTGTAAGCGCCGCGTAGGTCGCGACACACTCGTCGGACACGTCGCCGTGTGCCTCTGAGTTCGCGTCGATACCGATCGTCAGCAACACGTGCGATACGCACGAGTAGAACGCCAGAGTCAGAATCAGCTCGATGCATTCACCGTCGTTGAAGTAGCTTCTCAGAGCGGCAACGGCATCGGCGGACGCTCCTCCGTTGGCGATCATCTCGTCGCCACAACGCAGCGCCGCTTTCGCTGGCGAATCGAAGAGATCGGAACTCGACCAGTTTCCGAGTGCCGCCAATTGTGCCGGAGTCACCCCAGCTTTCAGTGCGGCTGGCCAGTGGGCCTGCCACTCGAAACTGGCGCGAGTCAGCACGGCGATCTGCATGATCAACAACTCGCGCAGCGCTCGGCTCGTCGTCGGCTTCGACCGCAGTGGCCACGCCAGACCGACCCAAGCCTCGAGCATCGCCGGCGAGTTCCCGAGCAACCGGTACAGCATCGGGACGTCGCGGCCGCCGTTGCGGAACACATCGAACACCGGGTTCAACACGGGATCGTCGGCGTTCACCGCCACAGGATCAAGACGCTCCACAACGTGATCGTAGCCCACCGCAATTGAGTATGCTGATTTATTGAGGAGGAAGAACCATGGCAAAGAATCCGAGTTGGGACGAACGTGCGGAAGCAGCTGGCTTGGTGATCCCGCCGGCGCTGCCAGTGCATCCGATGTTCCCGTCGGTCGCGTTCGACGGTACGACTGCCTATACATCTGGCATTGTGGCCGTGGAAGGACCGCCCTGGAAGCTCGCCTACGCAGGGCTGGTCGGCGACGAGCTCGACGTTGAGGCGGCCAAGAAGTCGGCGGCGTTGGCGATGCTGTGCACGCTTGCCAACTTGAAGGGTGCGCTCGGGGGCAGTCTCGATCGTGTCGAGCGATTCGTGAAGCTGATGGGCTTCGTGCGCTGCCGCCCCGACTTCGGCGACGCTCCGCTCGTTGTCAACGGAGCGTCGGAAGTCTTGGCTGCCATCTTCGGCAGCGAGCTGCTACCTGCTCGATCGGCAATCGGCGTTGCCGCGCTGCCGAGCGGAGCAAGTGTGGAACTCGACACGGTCGTTCGTCTGCGGAGTTAACCGCCGACGTTGACCCCGTCCCAGGTGATGCGCGCACCTTCGTGACCGGTTCGAATCACCCACACCGCAGTCACCACGCCAATCACGGCGACAACCCAACCGACCGCGACCGCCGAACGCACGAATCGCGCCAACCAACGATCCATCACGACCATGCCGGCCGCTCCGACAAAGAAGAGCGCCGCCAGCAGTGCCGTCTGATCGCCGAGCTCGGCGTGCTTGTTGGCCTTCGCGCCCAGTGCAGGTTGCAACGCTTCGCCAAGTTGCTCGCCTGACTGCGTCGCCAACACAGTCACCGCCGCCACGATCAGAGTTGCAACCACCAGCGCCCACGAGAACTTGCTTCGCCAAGCTGGCTTCACCGCCATGGCAATCGCAGCAATCGCGAGCAACGGCAACAACACGATCGGAGTGTGGACCAGCAACGGGTGCGCGGGAGTCCCGAAGAGCTCACCCATGACGGCTCAACTCACTCAACGACGGTGATCGACAGGACGTGACCGCGAGCTGCGTGGGAGACCGGACCGGCGACGATGTTGCAGAACATCACGTAGTTGCCCGGCTCAAGATCGAAGCTGATTTCCCGCTCGGGTGCCAGCACCTTGTCGACGATTGGTGTCTTGCCCAGGAAGTCGTCGCCCAACGCCTCTTCATCGATGCTCCCGTTCGCAAGCTGTGGCAACTCGGCGTAGCTGTTTCCGCGAGCGATTCCGAACTCGTGAGGCGTGTCGCCGAGGTTGGTGGCCTTGAAGTTGATGGTGCCGGCCTTAAACGTTGTCGCGCTGACGCCGATCTGGAAGCTGTCGCCGCCAAAGTTGAGATCGATCAGCACCGGATCGTCGTTCACAACTTCGGTCGCAACGGTCGTCGTAGAGGCCGCGTCAGTTGGCGCAGTCGTCACCTCGCTGGACTCGCCGTCGTCACCACCGCAACCGGCGATCACGACAAGGCTGACGGCGGCGGCGGCGGCAAAGATGCGGTTCACGCAGCTGATTCTAAGCAGCCTGCCCGGCGCCCAAGATCGCTGCAACATCTGGGCGTGCATCCCAGCGGAACAGCTTCTCGGCATTGCCATGCGTCATCGCTGCCACATCGTCGGCAGGAAGGTCGGCCAGCATCTTGCGCACCTCGGATTGGCTTTCGGGCCACGGGGTGTCGGCGTGCGGATAGTCGCATTCCCACATGATGCGGTCGACACCAATCCGGTCGCGCGCATCGAGACCAGCGAACTCGTCGATGAAGCAGACCCAGAAGTTGCGGCGGAAGAGCTCCGAAGGTGGTGTGTCGCCCATCTTCGCCCAGTAGCGATGACGTTCCCAGGTGCGATCAATCCGCTCGAGCGCGAACGGCACCCATCCGATGCCGCCCTCGGAGAGAGCGATCTTGATCTTCGGGAAGCGCTCGGGAATGCCCGACAACAGCAGGTCCATGAACGTGATCTGTGCATTCACCGGGCCGAGCGCGACCGCCACCGAGTAGGGAGCGTCGGGCGAAGGCAGGTGCGTGCGGCCACTGGTGCCGATGTGGATGCAGATCGCGATGTCGGTTTCGACCGCGGCCGCCCACACCGGATCCCAGTGATCGGTGTGGAACGAGGGCTGATCGAATGGTGTGGTGCTTTCCGGGAAGCTCACCGCGCGCACGCCGAGGGCAGCGCAGCGACGAATTTCCTCGGCCATCAGCTTCGGGTCCCACAGCTGACCGATCATCATCGGGATGTACAAACCTGGCACCGACGCGCACCACTCTTCGATCATCCAGTCGTTGTACGCCTTCACACACAGGTCGGCGAGTGTCTTGTCTTTCGCAGTCGTGAAGCGCTGACCAGCGAAGCGAGGAAACGTTGGGAAGCACACGCTGCCGCGAACGCCATCGGCCAACAGGTCGCGGGCTCGCTGGACTGGGTTGTAGCAGCCTTCGATCATGTCGCTATAGGTCATCGGATCCATGGCGAAGTCTTTGAACGGCTTACCGGCCACCGCGTTGAGACCCATCGTCGCGAGAGCCTCGCCCTCGTATACCCATGCTTCGGTGCCGTCGTCCTTGGTGACGACGTGCGGACCCGCTTCCAGATACTTGCTGGGCAGCCGGTCGGACCATACTTTGGGAGGCTCGATGATGTGATCGTCGACGCTGATCAGGTCAAAGTCATGCTGTGGAACCATGACCGTCACTATAATAGAGCATACTGAATTTGTCTATCGGCGAAGAGCGAGCGAACCGAGGAGCGAGATGCAAGTACGGGTTCTTGACGACGTGTGCCAGGGCCACACGCTGTGCGCGACATCGGCTCCACAGGTGTTCGGTCTCAGCGAGGAAGACGGTCACGCAATCTTGCTGCTTTCCGAGATTCCGCCCGAGCTCGAGAACGACGTGCGGCGCGCCGCGTTGGGCTGCCCAGAGCAGGCCATCCAAATCGACTGACTACTACTAGTACTACTGACGACTACTACGACTCGGCGACGATGCGCTTGCTGAACAGGTCGTCGATTCGGTTGCTGTCGTAACCAATCTCACGCAGGACATCGCGAGTCTGCAGCCCCACCGTCGGCGCGGGCCTGGGCTTTTCGTAGGGCAGGTTGTCGACGATCACCGGCTCGCCGACGTAGGTGAACGGGCCAGCCACCGGGTGGTTGCCTTCGACGATGATCTGGCGCTCGGCGATGTGCGGATCGTCGCGCAGGCTTGTCACGCCCTGATGGGCAGGACCGATCGGCAGTCGCTCTCGAATCGCGAGGTCGATCCAGTGTTGCTGAGGTTGGCGACCAAAGATCGTTTGCAGTTCTCGGCGCAGTTCATGGTCGTCGCGGCCGAAGTCGATGGCGCCCGCTTCAGTTTGACGACCGGCGAGATCGCCACGATCGACAAGATCGCAGAAGCGAGTCCAGAACTTCGGCTCGATGCAACAGAACAACACATACTTTTCGTCGGCTGTCTCGTAGTACTGATACTTGGCGCCGGTGAATGGCTCACTACCGGCCGGTCGCAAACCCGTGTGATCCGTCAGCCGCTGATGGTTGAGGCCATAGATCGCGCCGATCCAGCCCTGCGAGATGACAGCGTCGGCGGCTGACGCATCGAGAAACGCGCCCTGGCCCGTGCGGTCGCGGCGATACAGCGCAGCGACGACGCGCAGCGCTGCATGGATCGCTCCAGCGGTTGTGCCGTCGCCACCGATGGTCGTGCCGCCCATGAGCTCGCGGTTCTCGACGATGCGCACGAACCCGTCGTCGCTCTTCTTCAGTGCGATCGCAGCTGCTTCGGCGTTCATCATTTGGCCGTGAGTTGGAATGCCTGCGTACGGACCTTTGCGACCGAAGCCGGTGTACTGGCAATAGACGATGTCGGGCTTGTGTTGTTGCTGGGCTTCGTAACCGATGCCAAGCCTGTCGGTGGCGGCACCCGCAAAGCCATCGATGAAGACATCGGCCGTTCGTTGCAAGTCCCAAAACACGTCGAGGGCACCTTCGACGCGCAGGTCGAGAGCGATGCTGCGCTTGTTCTTGTTGACTTGCAAGTGCGCTGGACTGTGGCGCGGTGCGATCTGTCCGAGGATGTCGCGCAGATAGTCGCCAGTACCGGGCGACTCGATCTTGACAACGTCGGCACCGAGGTCGGCGAGATGCATGCCCAATGTGTCGCCGTTCAGCAGAACCGCCGACTCGAGCACACGCACACCCTTGAGAAGGTCGCTCATGTCAGCAGCGCTCCGCCGTCGACCCGCAATGTGATGCCGGTGGTAAACGTGTTGGTCATCAAGAAGTGAACAGCGTGGGCGATCTCGGCCGGTTGGCCGACATGACCCACCGGCATCGCAGCTGCAAGCCGCGCCAGCGCCGCGTCGCAGTCGTCGCCGAGCGCGCGCCGCAACACCTCAGTTTCCACAGCACCTGGGCAGATCGCGTTCACGCGTATTGGCGCCAGTTCGAGTGCCATCGCGCGGCAGAACGATTCGACCGCAGCTGTGGCAACCGCACCCGGCGAGCGGCCAGCACGCGGACGCACCGCCGACACGCCGGAGCAGAACGTCAGTGAACCGTCGGCCGGCATGCGCGGTGCCAACACCGCGCAGCAATTGCGCGCCGCCCATACCCGGGCGTCGAACGCAGACAAGAAGTCGTCGTGGGTCGATTTGCCGATCGCCACTGCCGGTTGCAGACCAGCGAACGACACCACGTGATCGATGGCGGCTAGCTGATCGCTGAACTCGCGCAACGCCGCTTCGTTACCGGCGTCGAAGACGCCAACCGTCGCCGCCCCACCAAGTGCTTCACCAGCCTGCAGCGCTTTCGCACGGTCGCGGCCGACGACGGCCACTGAGGCGCCCTTCTCGATCAGGAGCTGCGCAGTTGCGAAACCCATCCCGGAGGTACCCCCGAGGATGAGAACCGTGCGCCCTTTGACTGTCGACATGCTGTTTGCCTTCTCGAGGTACCGCACGGTTGTGCCGTGGAACAGATTAGTGTCCTATTTGTGGCTGTCACACAAACCCGATTGAGCACGCCCAATGGCGGCAAGAAGATGGGCGAGTTGCTGGCCGAGCGGATCGAGAACGAAATCGTGGCGTCCGGCTGGAAGGTCGGCCAGGTCATCGGTTCAGAAGCCGACCTGTGCGAGCGCTACGGAGTCAGTCGCGCCGTGTTCCGTGAGGCGATCCGCCTCGTCGGTCACCACGGTGTCGCCGAAATGCGACGTGGGCCAGGCGGTGGCTTGGTCGTAATCGAGCCGAGTGTCGACGCCGCCGTGCGAGCGGTACTTCTGAATCTCGAGTACCTGCGCATCAGCCCGAGCCAGATGATCGAAGCGCGCTCGACCATCGAACTCGCATGCGTCCGCACGGTGGCGAAGAACCTCACCAAGGCCGCCGAAACGGCGATCCGCGAGCACCTCGACAACGAAGTCGAGATGATCCTTGCCGGTTGGAATCCCGATGAGCCAAGTGAGGACTACCCGTCCAACCGTTTCCACCTCTTGCTCGCCGAGCTCACGGGCAACCCGGCGATGGCAATGTTCGTTCAGATTCTCAGCCGAGTGACCAGTCGACATTCCAGCCCGGTCGGATCAGCGCAGGACCTCAAGGACCGCGCGGTCCAAATCCATCGCGTTCACGCGCGTATCGCCGAAGCGATCATCGCGCGCGACCCAGACACAGCAGAGCGCCGGATGCACAGACACTTCGGCGCGATCGAGGGCTACCTCAATGAGTGAACGGCTACGAGTGAAGAACGGCTAGGAGTGAGCAGCGCGCGCTGGCAAGAATCTCCAGACGACCACTGCGCCGAACGCGGCCACTCCGGCTGCGACGAGGCAACCGATCTGTAAGCCCGACAAGAATGCCTCGTTGACCGCACTTAAGTAGCTGGGGGCGTCGGCGCCGAGTTGGCCAGCAATGACCCGCGCTGCTCCGACCGATTCCTTCGTGATCGCTTGCACCTCGAGCGGCAGTTCACCGAAGAAGTCGCTGGAGTTGAGCTCGTTGATGTAGATCGAACTGAACACACTGCCGATGATCGCGACGCCCAACGTGCCTCCGAGTTCACGCGTCGTGTCGTTGACTGCGGAGCCAATGCCCGCCTTGTCGGTGGACAACGATCCCATGATCGATTCGGTGGCAGGCGCGGTCGTGAAGCCGAGCCCGAGTCCGAGAAGGATCATCTGCCCGACGATCATGATGTACGGCGTGTCGAGCTCGGCCGACTGCGAGATCCACACAAACGAGACGGACATCAAGAGCAAACCGGTCGTGACTACTAGGGTCGTACCGATGCGCTCGACGATGCGAGGACCAATCACCGATGCGATCGCAATCGAAACCGCGACGGGGAGTGTGCGCACACCTGCTGCGAGCGGCGAGTAGTTACGCACCAATTGGAAGTACTGAGTGATGAGGAAGATGAATCCGAAGAGCGCGAAGAACGCGGCCGTGATGGACGCGCTCGCAGCTGTAAAGCGCAGGTCACGAAAGATCTTCACCGGCAACATCGGGTGCTCTTGTCGGTTTTCAACGATGACGAACCACGCCAGTAGGGCGGCCGCCACGACGAAGCCGGTCACGGTCTTAGTGGTCAGCCAGCCCCATTCTGGGGCCTCGATGATCGTAAAGACGAGAGCGCCGATCGCCAGGATCGACAACGCGAAACCCGCCAGGTCGAGTCGCGGTGCCTCCGAGTCGCTCGACTCGGGAACAAGCAACCACGTTGCGACGAGGGCCACGATGACAACCGGAACGTTGATGAAGAAGACCGAACCCCACCAGAAGTGTTCGAGCAGCCAGCCACCTGTGATTGGTCCGGCCGCGACGGCGATACCCGAGGTTGCAGCCCAGACACCGATCGCCTTGGCGCGCTCGGCGGGATCGCGAAAGACGTTGGTGAGGATCGCCAGTGTTGCCGGGAAGATCAGAGCGGCGCCGATGCCCATCAACGCCCGCCCAAGTATCAGTTCATTGGCGCTGGTCACCGACCCGGCGTACGCCGACGTCACGCCGAACACCGCCAGACCAATCAGCAGCGACCGCTTGCGACCGAAGCGGTCGCCCAACCCGCCGGCCGCCAACAACAGGCCGGTGAACACGAGCAGGTACGAGTCGACGATCCATTGCAGCTGGCGGGTCGTGGCGCCGAGATCGACCGACAACGATGGGATCGCGACGTTGACGATCGTGCCGTCGAGCACGGTCACGAACACGGCAAGACAGACGACCGCAAGAATCGCCCACCGCCGCTGGTGAATAGTGTCGCGAGACGGTTCGTTGGTCGTGTCGTTGGTCGTGTCAGTCGTCATGTTGACACTGTAAACATACGATCTAGACAATGGCAACATCGAGACGGGTAGTGTGACAACGTGCACACCGCGTATCACCACGGCGATCTCCCCAATGCGTTGCGCCGCGCTGCCGCGGAAGTGATCGCCGAAAAGGGGCTCGGTGGCTTCAGTTTGCGTGAGGTGGCCCGGCGGGCGGGGGTTTCGCACGCCGCACCTGGCCATCACTTCGGGGATGTGCGCGGCCTGCTCACCTCGTTGGCGATCGAGGGTTTCGAGGCACTGCACGCCGCGGTCAGCGCCGCAGCCTCCGAACACCGCGACCCGGTCGAGCAACTGAGCGCAATGGGAAGTGCCTACGTTGAGCTCGCAACGCAGCGCCCGGCGCACGTGCAGGTGATGTTTCGACTCGACATCGTCGACCCGGAGAACCCCGACTTGCGGACTGCCGGACTGCGCGCGTACGGCGCACTTCACGACGTCGTCGGCGAACTGATCAAGTCCGAACAGCTGAACGTCGGAGTCGATGAGGTCACCAACCTGTGCTGGTCGACGATGCAGGGTCTCGTCGAACTGCGCCCGAAGATGGATTACCTGGATCAAGTGCTCGGTCGGCCACCCGTCACGACGAGCGATCGAGTTCGACGATTCATCGAGTTAATTCTCGACGGTGCCCGCCACGCCGAGTAACGCGCGGGCCATCCACCCCAGCGTGTTAACGGCTTGTTCGTCGGACAGAAACACCTCCGAAACAGTGGTGCAGAACAATGCGCACCAACTTGACAACTAGGAGGCGGTACTGATGGATTCGGGTAATGCGACGTGGGTGTTGATTTCTGCGGCGTTGGTGTTGTTCATGACACCTGGGCTCGCACTTTTCTACGGAGGCATGGACAAGTCGCGCAACGTGATGAACATGCTGATGATGAACTTCTGGTGTCTGCTCACGATTCCGATCATCTGGGTCGTCATGGGCTACTCGCTGGCACAGTCAGGTGACGGAGCACTCATCGGCAACTTCGACTTGGCCTTCCTCGAGGGACTGACCATCACGGGTGAGGACGGAGGCTCCGCGCTGTTGACCATGGTGTTCCTCGGAATGTTCGCAGTGATCACGCCAGCCCTCATCTCTGGTGCGGTCGCTGGCCGCATGAAGTTCGCGGCGTGGGCGATCTTCGCGCCAGCTTGGTTGCTGCTCGTCTTCGTTCCTGTCTTCAAGTGGGTCTACGGCGGATGGATCGGTGACCGTGGGGCGCTCGACTTCGCTGGCGGCACCGCAATTCACGTCAACGCAGGTATCGCCGCGCTCGCCGCCGTTCTCGTGCTGGGCAAGCGTCGCGGCTGGCCGAGCAAGACACAACGACCGCACTCGCTGCCGTTGGTGATGCTCGGTACGGGGATCCTCTGGTTCGGTTGGTTCGGCTTCAACGCCGGTTCAGCACTCGCAGCAAATGGGCAAGCGGTACAGGCTTTCCTGAACACCTTCTTGGCAGCTGCCGCGGCCGGGTTGTCGTGGGGTGCTGTTGAGCGACTGCGCGACGGCCACTTCACGAACCTCGGTATTGCATCTGGCATCGTGGCCGGTTTGGTGGCCATCACACCCGGCGCTGGTTTCGTCGCTGGCATGTCGCCGATCTACATCGGATTGGGGACTGGTGTCGTCTGCTGCTACGCAGTCGGTTTGAAGAACAAGGCTGGCTACGACGACGCGTTCGACGTGGTCGGAGTGCACCTCGGTGCTGGTCTCGTCGGCTCGCTTGCGATCGGCTTCTTCGCCGACCCAGAATTCTTCGGCGGCGAGTTCATGGCGGGCGCCTTCTACGGCGGTGGCTTCAAGCTGCTAGGTGAGCAAGCGCTGGGAAATGTGGCCACCATGGCGTATTGCTTCGTGGCCACCACGCTGCTCATGTTGGCGCTGAAGTACACGATTGGTGTTCGGGTCTCCGAAGATGAAGAGGAGCGCGGCCTGGACCTGGCGGAGCACGGCGAGATCGCGTACGTCGAAGGCAGCGGCACCTTGCATGCAGTCGAGCCGGACCTCGCCTCCGTCGCCTAGTCGTCGTCCCGGGTTGACGCGAGAATGATCGTTCTCATAGACTGAGAACGATCATTCTCGCAACCAGGGGAGCTTCGATGACGAACCCGACACGACCACCGACACCGCCGTTCGACGAGGCGTCGGCGCGCCAGAAGGTGCTCGCAGCCGAGGCCGCATGGAATAGCCGTGACCCCGAACGCGTCGCCGGTGCGTACACCGTCGACTCGGTGTGGCGCAACCGCAGCCAGTTCATCAACGGGCGCGACCAAATCGTCGCTTTCCTGCAAGCGAAGTGGGACCACGAGCTCGACTATGTGCTGCGCAAGGAGCTGTGGGCGTTCCACGACAATCGGATCGCCGTGCGCTTCCAGTACGAGTGGCACGACAAAGCCGGGCAGTGGTTCCGTTCGTACGGGAACGAGAACTGGGAGTTCGACGCCGACGGGTTCATGCAGCGCAGGGAAGCCAGCATTAACGACATCCCAATTGCCGCCCACGAACGCCGCATCTTCGGGCCACGCCCCGATGGCGACTCCAGTGCACTCCCGCTGCAATGAGTCCTGCGGGCACCATCACGACTGACGACGCGCAACGCTCTATCCTGCGCTCCGCCAACGAGCTGTTCTACGCACGCGGCATCAGCGGGGTGAGTATGAGCGACGTTCGCGACGCGTCGGGCGTATCGATGCGACGGCTCTACACGATGTACACGTCGAAGAACGACCTCGTCGCCGCGTGGTTGACCGATCGACACGACATGTGGATGACGTGGTTCACTACCACCGTCGAACGACACGCCTCGTCTGGCACCGACTCGGTGCTCGCCACGCTCGACGCAATCGGCGAGTGGATTGCATCCCCGACCTACCGCGGCTGCGCCTTCATCAACTCTCTCGCCGAAACCAGCGAGTTGACCGACACTCACCGCACGATCATCGCCGCACACAAGCGCGACTTGATTGAGCACCTCGCCCGGCTCGCTACACGCAACCACCCGCAGGCGCCAACCTGGCTCCCCGCTGCCCTCGCAGTCATCATCGACGGCGCCATCGTGCAGTGCACTGTCTTTGCCAATACCGACCCACTGGACGCGGCGCGTTCAGCTGTGCTGCAGATTCTCGAAGGAGTCCAATCGTGACACTCACCGTCGGCGCACTGTGGCGCTATCCAGTGAAGACCCTTGCCGGCGAACGCCTCGATGTCGCTGAGGTCACGGGCAACGGCATAGTCGGCGACCGCATCGTCCATGTTCGCGGGCCGGAAGGCGTGCGTACCTCGCGTCGCCACCACAACTTGCTCGGCCTCCACGCCACCCTCGGGCCAGACGGTGAGCCACTCGTCGACGGCCAGCCGTGGAATTCGCCAGCGATCCTCGACCGCGTTCGCGCCGCAGCCGGACCCGACGCGACCCTGGCCCGCTACGACGGGCTTGAGCGCTTCGATGTTCTACCGCTGCTGGTCGCCACCGACGGAGCCATCACCGCCTTCGGACGCGACGTGCGACGGTTACGTCCCAACATCGTCATCAACGGAGTCGACGGGATGGACGAGATTGACTGGCCCGGCGCGGAACTCCACATCGGTGACGCCGTCATCTCGCTCGACTCTCGTCGCGGACGTTGCCCGATGACAACTGTCGACCCCGACACCCTTGATGTCGACCGCACCGTTCTCAAGGACATCATCGCCCGCTTCGAAGGGAAGCTCGCTCTCAACGCCGACGTTTTGCACCCGGGCACCATTCGCGTCGGTGATGCCGTGAAGCTGGTTTGGCCGACGGCTGCGCGTTGACGCGCCCTGGGCCTCTTGACTTCAACAACGCTCCTCTTGGTGTGACGGTCGAGGATCAGAGCCATGCCCCCGCAACCATAAGAACAGTTGGAGCGGCGTTACGCCTTGATCAGGTAGGCGGCGCGCCAGCCGCGGAGTGAGGAGACAACGGCGAGTTCGTCGACTGCCGCCAGTTCGGTGGCGGAGATCGATCGTTCGACGAGTTGTCCCTCGGCGATCGCCACGGCACGCCCGACGCCAGCAAGGCCGCCGTCGGTGAGTGGCGGGGTGTACCAGGTCTCGCCGATGCGATAGGCGAGGTTCGCGATCGTCGTCTCGACTGCGTGTCCGTGCTCGTTGACGAGGATCACGTCGTCGGCATCGAGGTGACGGGCGCGTGCCTCGTCGTAGTGCTTGCGCCACGTTGTCTTGTGGCAGCAGAACGGGTCCTCGGAGTGGATCATCATCGAATCGATGGCGAGCGCTACCGGCTCGGGTCCCGCGGCCACCAGCGGTTCGTTCTCTACCCGGATCGTGCCGTCGCGGCCGACCAGCAGTCGGATTCGGCGGATACCTGCCGATTGGTCGAGGGCGTCAAGCAGGGACTCGGCGGATGCACGGTCGAACGACACGTCCCACCACGAGGCGCTCGCCGCCAGCCGGTCGAGGTGGCGACTCCGGCTGTGGACTCCTTCTGCGTCGAGCAGCATCGTCTCGAACAGTTCGAATGTCCGCAGCTGGCGTTGCAGGATGCGGGCTTTGGCGTTCACCTCGTCGTCCTCGGCCTGCGGATCGGAGAACCAGGTGATCCCGCCGCCGGCGCCATACACGTAGGTCGACGTCAGGGGTTCGAGCACGGCCGTGCGAATCGGTACCGAGAACACCGCTCGGCTGCCCTCGCCATCTGGCGCCAGCAGGCCGATCGCGCCGCAGTAGATACCGCGCGGCGTCGACTCGAGTTCGGCGATCACATCCATCGCTGCGATCTTCGGGGCTCCGGTAACCGAGCCGCAAGGAAAGAGCGCCGTCAGTAGATCGACGAGCGTTGCGCCTGGCGCGACGCGCGCAGTCACGGTGGAGGTGAGCTGCCACACGGTCTCGTAGCGCTCGAGCGTGAACAGTTCGGGCACGATGACACTGCCGAGCTCGGCGACGCGGGAGAGATCGTTGCGGAGGAGATCGACAATCATCACGTTCTCGGCACGGTCCTTCTCCGATGCCAAGAGCGTGTCGGCGACCTGCTCGTCGACGTCGGGGCGCGGATGGCGCGGCGCTGTGCCCTTCATCGGACGACAGGTCAACTGATCGCCGTCCCAACGAAAGAACAACTCGGGTGACGCGGAAGCGATCACAGTGATGGGTCGCCGGTCGCCCGCATAGAGTTCGAGGTACGCGCCGAACTGGCAACTCTGCACGCCGACGAGCGCCGCGTACATGTCGAAGGGTGTGCCGTCGTAGGTGCCGGCAAACCGCTCGGTGAGGTTGACCTGGTACACATCGCCGAGTTCGATGCGGCAGCGGATTTCCTCGACTGCTTTGGTGTATGGCAACAAGTTGGACATCCGCTCGCGACTACGCACGCGAGTTGTCATCGTCGGCAGCTCCGGCGCCGCTGCTGGAGCCGCAAACGACTGCCACCAAACGAACGGCATCCCGGGCGGCGGTTGCTCGTGCGTGCGCATTGTGGCCTCGAATGCAGGTGCGGCCTCATAAGCGATCGCCATCACCACCCATTCGCCAGCATCGCGACGGTCGCTGGCGGCGGCGATCGTCGGGATCACCTCGGCCAACGATTCGGCTCGGCCGGTCGCCGTCGGCTCGGCGAACAGCAAGCTGCGGGCTTCGCTGCGACTGCGATCGTCGAGACGGATCATCGTTCGCTGCTGGCACGCAACGCAGCGGCGACGCGCAACGCCTGAATGTGCCCGGGCACGTCGTGCACGCGGACCATCGCTGCGCCACGCTGGGCGGCGGCCAGGTGGATGGCGATCGAGCCGGCGTCGCGATCGGCGGCGCGCGGGACGTTTGCAATCGATCCGATCAGTTGCTTGCGCGACCCACCCACCAGAACAGGGTGCGCGACGCGGCGGTACGGGAACTCGCGTAGCAGCGCAAGATTGTGTTCGAGGGTCTTGCCGAACCCGATCCCGGGATCGAGCAGCACCGATGGCACCCCCGCGGCGAGTGCTGCGCGAGCGCGGTCATCGAGAAACGCAACCACCTCGCCGACCACGTCGTCGTAGCGCGGGTCGGCCTGCATCGTTGCTGGCTCGCCCTGCATATGCATGATCACCACCGGCACTCCCAACTCGGCGCACACCGCCACCATCTCTGGGTCGCGCAAGCCGGAGACATCGTTGACCAGGTGCGCTCCCTCGGCGACCGCGATCGCTGCCACCCGCGGATGCCGAGTGTCGATGGACACGAGCACCGAGTCATCCGCGGCGAGCGCCGAGATCACCGGCAGGATGCGGCGCAACTCCTCGGCTTCTCCAACGGGCTGAGCACCCGGCCGGGCGGACTCACCCCCGACGTCGACCACCAACGCGCCAGCCGCAGCCTGCGCCCGACCAGCGGCGATCGCGACTGCCGCCTCGGCATGAACGCCGCCGTCGGAAAACGAGTCAGGGGTGACGTTGACGATTCCCATGACCGCACAGGTCGACCACGACATCACCCACTCGCCATCCATGTGGGAGGCCCCGGGTAGCGGCCGGCGAGAGCGGACCGACCAGTTCAGATCGCGAGCCTGGTCAACCATCGACACGAGGGTACGTGACGCGATCAGTGTTTCGCTTCACCGGCTCCGGGGTACAACAGGCGTCGGCGTTAATCGCCCAGCGACCTCCCGGGGCGGGCGGCGAGATCGTCGTGGCCGCCGACTTGTTGGTTGGCCTTCCAATCGGGATAGGCCGCACGAGTGACGAGGTGGGCAGCGATCGGAGCGGTGATGAAGATCACGAAGACGGCGACCAGCAGCTTGACGACTCCTAACCACTCGCCAAGTCGGACGGAGGATCCAGTTGCGATCATCAGGATGCCGAGCGTGGAGGCCTTCGTCGAGGCGTGCATCCGGTTGAACACGTCGCGGAATCGGACCACTCCCAGCCCGGCCAGCGCAACGAGCGTGGCACCGACGATCAGGGCCACTCCGCCGATGATTTCGGTCATCTCAGTCTCCTCGGCGTTCGATGTAGCGGGCGGACGCTGCAGTGGCGACGAACCCGATCAGGGCAACCACGACCACGGCATCGAGGAAGATGGGTGAGCCGGTACGGGCCGCATCGGTCGCGATCGCGGCCACGATGGTGACGATGAGACCGTCGAGCGCGACGACACGGCTCGACAGATTCGGCCCGAGGACCAACCGTGTCATGAACAACAACCCGCCGATGGCGAGCAGAACGAATGCTGCTGCGATCACGACGCGCCCCGCAAGGTGTGCGCAGTGAGGGCGGCAATGGCGGCTTCGGATCCGAACGCACGGGTGACATGCCGCTCGAGCGTCGCCACATCGGCCTTGACCTGATCGATATCGATGAGGTGCAGGACGTGGATGTAGAGCACCGGCGGCTCACTGTCGACCTCAACGGTGAGCGTGCCGGGTGTGAGGCTCACGCAGTTGGCGACGATGGTCGTCAACGCGTCGGAGTCGCTCGACAACGGAACGGCGACGATACCCGACGAGATTGATGAGGGTCTGCGCACGACGATCAGCGCGACGACCGCGCTGGCCTCGACCAGTTCTCGCAGGAAGAACGCTACGAAGATGGCGATGCGAACGGGATGCATCACCAGCTCACCGCGCAGCGGTCTCGGCAACGGTGCTACGAGGAGGACCAGGCCAGCGATCAGCACCCCGCCGACGACGTTGGCGACAGTCACCTCGCCCCACAGTGCGACCCAGAAGGCGACCAGGGCGAGTTCGATTCCGAGGTACTTCATCGGCCCAGCACCTCCGCTACGTAGCTTGCTGGATTCAGCAGATCGGCGGCGGCTCGTTGCGAGAATCGGTAGAGCGGCCCCGATGCGATCGCGATCCCGATGCTGAGCGCGGCCAGTATCCCGGTCGCGACCGTCATCACCCAGGGTGTCCCGAGTCGACCCGCGACGATCAGATCCTGACCGTTGTCGCCGTGGCTGTCGCCCCAGAAGGCACCGGTCCAGATCTTCGTCATCGAGAACAAGGTGAACAAGCTGACGACCAGACTGATCGCCACCACCACGTATTGTCCGGCGTCAAGCCCCGCCGACACGAGCGCGAGTTTGGCGACGAACCCCGAGAACGGTGGGATCCCTGCCAGGCTCAACGCCGGCAACAGGAACAGCGCAGCCAACACAGGGAGTCGCCGGGCGATCCCACCGATGCGGGCCAGTCTGCCGGTGCGGCCCGTGTGCTCGATCAGCCCTGCAGTCAGGAACAAGGTGGTCTTCACGACGATGTGGTGGATGATGTACAGCAGCGCACCGGCAAGCCCGGCAACGGTGAACAAGCCGAGTCCCATGATCATGTAACCGATCTGGCTGACGATGTGGAACGAGAGCACACGTTTGACGTCGTTCTGCGCGATCGCGCCAAACACGCCGACCAGCATCGTGAGCGCGGCGACGACCAGCAGCACGGTTCCGGCACGGTCTGCCTCCGGGATCAGCAGTGTTTGGCTGCGAATGATGGCGTACACGCCGACTTTGGTGAGCAGCCCGGCGAACACGGCCGTCACCGGCGACGGTGCAGTCGGGTAACTGTCAGGCAACCAGAAGTACAGCGGGAACAGCGCAGCCTTGATCCCGAACACAACGATCAGGAACAGTCCTAGGGCGGTTCGCAAGCCCTCGGGGAGTTCCGCAATCCTGCCGCTGAGATCTGCCATGTTGACGGTGCCGGTTGCCATGTAGGTGATCGCCAGTGCAGTGAGGAACAGCGTCGACGCAAGGAGGCTGACCACCACGTAGGTCATCCCGGACCGAACCTGGTCCTTTGAGCCGCCCAGTGTGATCAGCACATAGCTGGACGTGAGCATCACCTCAAACGAAACAAACAGGTTGAAAAGATCGCCCGTCAGGAACGACGACGCAACGCCCGCCGCGAGTACGAGATAGACGGGATGGAACCCGACATGAAGAGCTTCGGAGTCGCGCTGACCAACGGCGTAGATCAGCACCACCACCAACACAACAGCCGAAACCGCGAGCATCATCGCCGCAAAGCGATCGGCGACCAGGGAGATCCCGATGGGGGCGGGCCACCCACCTGCCTGACTGACCCGGGTGCCGTTGATATCGACATCGAAGACCAGCCAGACGGCGATGACAGCGACCGTCGTGAGCGTCGCGATCGATACGACGCGCTGCGCCCGTCGGGATCTGCCGACGAGGATGCACAAGGCGGCGCCGATCAACGGCAAGGCCACGGGGAGAGCGATGATGGCGTTCACCGGAGGGCACCGTCGTTGGAGGACCCGATCGACTCGTTCGGCACGTCGGCAGCTGCGTCCTCTTCGCGGCGAGATGCGATCAGTCGATCTTCGACGTCATCCTCGACCTCGTCGTCGTGGGTGACGGCCCAACTCCGATATGCGAGCGCGAGCAGGAAGACGGTCACCCCAAACGTGATCACGATCGCCGTCAGCGCAAGAGCTTGCGGTAGCGGATCGGCGAAGCGTTCGTCGGAACCGATGAAGACCGGTCGGCCACGATTCCCTGCAGCGAGCATCAACATCAGGTTGGCGCCGTGGCCGAAGAGCCCGACGCCGATCACGATCCGGCTCAGACGCCGTTGCAGGACCAGATACGTCGCGCACGAGAACAGGACGGCAGCGCAGATGGCGAGTAAGAGGCTCATGACTGCACACCTCCTTCGTTGAGATCAACGATCGGTTGCTGACGTTCACCGAAGGCTTCGAACATCATCAGGACGAGTCCGACCACTACCAAGTACACGCCGATGTCGAATGCCAGCGCACTGGTGGTCTTGATGGTGCCGAGCAGCGGGGCGTCCCACTGGACTTTGGCCGACTCGAGGATCCCTCCGCCGAACGCCATCGGGACGACAGAGGTGACCGTTGCGATCAGCAGCCCGAGACCGAGCGGGGTCCACGGCTGCACCGGCAGCGCGGCACGCACCTCGTCGATCCCACCGGCGACGAACCGCAGGGCAATGCCGATGCCGGCCACAAGGCCACCGACGAAGCCGCCGCCTGGCTGGTTGTGGCCGGCGAACAGCAGATACAGCGACAGGACCAAGACGGGGTGATACACCAGCCGAATCGACGTGTCGAGGATCATCGAACGCCTCATACAAACACCTGCCCTGATTTCTTCGACTTTCGTCGCGTCGACTTTGGTCTCTTCGACTCGGACTTCGGTGATTGTGGATCCGATGGCCGCCCACGTCCGACCCTCGCAAGCGTCACCGCGCCGATCCCCGCCACCAACAGCACGGTGATCTCACCCAAGGTGTCGTAGCCGCGGAAGTCGACCAGGATCACGTTGACGACGTTGCGGCCACCGGCCTGCGGTACCGACTGCTCGATCATCGTCTGCGACACCGACGGTTCCGTCCTGGCCGCCGACGCGATCACGATCACAGCAAGGACGAATACCCCGACGGCGGCCGACACGCCGATCCGGAACACGCGACTGAAACCAGAGGCACGGTGCTCGAATCGGTCCGGCAGGAACCGCAGCACCAGCAGGAACAACACCACGGTCAAGGTCTCGATGGCGAACTGCGTGAGCGCTAGATCCGGAGCACCTTGGACCACGAACAACAGCGTCATGCCGTACCCAACCAGACCGAGGAAGATCGCCGCGACGAACCGCCGCTTCGCCGTGACAGCTGCGGTTGCGCCGACGAGCAACATCGCCGCTACCGCAAGGTCGGCCGAGGAGCCCAGCCACTTCGGCCATCCGGGCCACACCCCGATCGTGATCAAGGCGACGCCCGGAACTGCCACCGCCGTCAGCAGAATGATGCCGACGTAGATCGGCAGCGACCCCGGTTGGGCGACGCTCGTGATTCGACCGGACACGCTCGACAGTGCGCGAACCGACGCATCGAAGCCGCCGGCCACCGACCACGGGGAACGCAACCGTTCCTGCCATGGATCCAACACTCGTCGACCGGCGAACACCGCTGCGCCACCGATGATGGCGACGACCGACAGAGCGAGTGGCAAGTTCAGACCATGCCAGAGCTTCAGGTCAGCGCCAGCAACGGGATCAAGCGACCGCGAGGCGCTGTCTACCAACTCGGAGTAGAAACCCGTCAGGAGCCCGAACCACACTGTGACAACGGTGAGCACTACGGCGGGAACGACGAACCATATCGAGGGAGCAGCAGCGGACGACCCGAGGTTCGGCCCGACCTCCGTGGGCGGCTTGGATGCGAACGCGCCCCAAACGAACCGGATGCTGTACGCCACCGTCAGGACCGAGCCGAGCACGATGCCGACCAGCGCCACCTGCGTCAAAGGTCCACCGTGGACGACGGACTCGAGGGCTGCCTCCTTCGCAATGAAACCGGCGAACGGCAAGATCCCTGCCATCGAGGCCGCGCTGATCGTGGCGACGATCATGGTCGGACGCCAACCCCGACCGAACCCTCCCAGCAACCGGAGATCACGCGTGTGTGCCTGATGGTCGATGATCCCCACCACCATGAACAACGCCGCCTTGAACGCGGCGTGGGCAAGCAGCAGCGCACACGCAGCGATCACCGCGCTCGGGTGCCCGAGGCCGGCCAGCGTCATCAGCAGGCCCAACTGGCTCACGGTGCCGAAGGCAAGCAGCAACTTGAGGTCGTTCTGACGCAGCGCGCGCAGCCCACCGACGAACATCGTCGCCAGCCCGATGAGCACGGCGAGCGTGCGCCAGGTCGTGACCTCGTCGAACGCGGGACCGAGCCGCAGCACCAGGAAGATGCCTGCCTTCACCATCGCTGCCGAGTGCAGATACGCGCTGATCGGCGTGGAGGCCACCATCGCCCCCGGAAGCCAGCCGTGGAACGGCACCTGCGCCGACTTCGTGAACGCTCCAAGCAGGACCAGCACCGCTGCTGCCGTGACGAGCCCGCCCGACGTCGGATCGGCGACGAGTTCACTAATCCGGAATGTCCCCTGTGAGGTGCCCAGCAGCACGAACCCACCGAGCATCGCCAACCCGCCCATTCCCGTGATCAACAAGGCCTGCAACGCTGCTGACCGCGCCTCTGCATCACGATCCTGGTGGCCGATCAACAGGTACGACGTAATCGAGGTCAACTCCCAGCACACAAACAGCCACAACAGGTTGTCGGCGAGCACCAACCCCAACATCGCCCCCGAAAACACCACCAGAGTCCCGGCCAACTTGCCCGCCGACTCGACCCCGTGCCCGAAGTACCAGTTCGCATACACGAAGACCAACAACCCCACACCGGAGACGAGCGCGAGCATCAGCAGTGCAAACCCGTCAAGACGGAGATCGACGGTGATGCCAAGTTCGGGCACCCACTGCATCGTCTCCCGCACCGATTCACCGTCAAGAACACCGGCGATCTTGGTGGACGCCCACACGACACTGGTGAGTGGCGCGACGGCTGCGATGAGGAAGATCCGTCGCCCCGCACGCGAACCCCAAAGCATCGACGCAATGCCGATGATGAGATGTGCGGCTAGAACGAGAATCACAGAGGCTCCACGAGAAGGGTCGTCAAAAACATGCCGACCAGACTTCCCGGCGCACCGACTTTCCAGGCTAGCGGCGCGCCAGCGAAGTCGGGCGACAGACGAAAAAGCGCCCTTGGCATGAATCGAACATGCGACCTGCGGTTTAGGAAACCGTTGCTCTATCCACTGAGCTACAAGGGCGTGACCGCCCCACGCTACCTAAGCCAGCGCTGCTCACCCGAAGGTGAGGTGGATCGCGCAATCGGTTGCAGGCTTGCGACGGACGAGTTTCTTGAGGATCGCAGGCACGGCCATCAAGGACACCACGACCGGATACTTCTTGCCGATCGCCTTGTGAATCGTTCGAGCATCCGCACCCAACCTCACCGTCGCTGTCGCCTCGACGACCTCTGCGCCGGGCCTGATCTCGCCACGAATACCGCAGGCCTGCAATGTGACCCGCGGCGTGTGGCGAATGCGCTTCACCTTGCCGGCATCGGGCTCGGTCGTAAAGCCAGCCGAACCGTCGGGCAGCGGTGCGATCCACACCGGTGTCGCCACAGCCTCGCCGGACTTGCGGAATGTGGTGAGCAGAACGTACTTCTCGTCGCTGATGGCCATGTGCCTGGACGCTATAGGTTCATTGCGTGACCACCTCTGCGCCAACCCGGACCGACCCTGCGACCGGTCTCACAGCTGCGGAGGTGGCCGATCGCGTCGCAAGGGGTCTGACCAACGCGATACCCGCCGCGCCCACGCGCACTGTTGGGCAGATCGTTCGCGCCAACGTGCTGGCGCCGATCAACCTCGTCATCGGTGTTCTCGCCGCCCTCGTCATCGCCGCTGGCTCCCCGAAGGACGCACTCTTCGGCGGCGTGATCATCGCCAACAGCATCATCGGTGTCGTCCAAGAACTGCGCGCAAAGCGGGTGCTCGATTCGCTCAGCGTGCTCACGGCACCAAAGGCCCACGCAGTGCGAGACGGGACGGTCGTCGAACTAGCCGTGCACGAACTCGTGCTCGACGATGTGGCCGAACTGCGCTCGGGTGCACAGGTGGTCGCAGACGGCGAAGTGCTGACCGGCGAGAACCTCGAGCTCGACGAATCGCACCTCACCGGCGAGGCCGATGCAGTCACGAAGCATCCCGGCGACCTCGTGTTGAGCGGCAGCGCCGTGATCGCGGGCACGGGTCGCATGTTGGTGACCAAGGTTGGCGCCGAGAACTACGCGATCAAGCTCGCCGAGGAAGCGCGCCGATTCACGCTGGTCAACTCGCCACTGCGCAACGACATCAACCGCATCGTCACATGGGTCGGCTACATGATCATTCCGGTCGGCCTGCTGTTGGCAAGCAGTCAGTTCCTGCGCCGCGACGAAAGCTGGCGCGAATCGATCATCAGCACTGTCGCGGGTCTTGTCGGCATGGTGCCCGAAGGATTGGTGTTGCTCACCAGTGTGGCCTTCGCCGTCGGTGTGGTTCGGCTCGCCCGCCAACGCTGCCTCGTGCAAGAACTGCCAGCCATCGAGGTGTTGGCGCGTGTCGACGTGTTGTGCGCCGACAAGACCGGCACCATCACCGAAGGTTCGCTCGCCCTTGCGGATGTGCACCCCCTAGATGGCGAAGACCGCACTGCCATCGACGCCGTACTGTGCGCACTCGCACAGTTGGACCCCGACCCGAACTCCACCACCCTTGCGCTCGGCTCTCACTTCACTGAGCCAACGACGTGGATTGTCGCCGGGCGCGTGCCGTTCTCGTCGGGCCGCAAGTGGGGCGGCATGACGTTCACCACTAGCGATGGCGCGCCGCGCGGCAGCTGGATACTCGGGGCGCCAGAGAACGTACTGACGACGGACTACACGGGCGGGTTGCGCGAGCAGGTGGAGGAGCGTGCCGCCCTCGGCGAACGAGTGCTGGTGCTGGCAGCGACCGATGCCAGCTTCACCACTGACGACATGTCGCTGCCCAAGGTTCGCCCGGTGGCGCTTGTGCTGCTGGAAGACGTTGTCCGCGCCGACGCTCCGGCGACGCTGCAGTACTTCGCTGATCAGGGCGTGATCGTGAAGGTAATCAGCGGCGACAACAACGTGACGGTAGGCGCCGTCGCGCGCAGGGCAGGGCTTGCGGGCTGGGAGAAGAACGTGAACGCCACCACGCTGCCCGATGAGGACAGCGAGGAGTTCGCCGACGCCATCGAGAACGGCACCATTTTCGGGCGCGTCACGCCACACCAGAAGCGGGCCATGGTGCGCGCCCTGCAGGCGCGCGGCCACACAGTTGCGATGACCGGCGATGGCGTCAACGACGTTCTCGCGCTAAAAGACAGCGACTGCGGAATCGCGATGGCGTCGGGCAGCGAGGCAACGCGCGGTGTCGCACAACTGGTGCTGATGGATTCCAACTTCTCGGCGATGCCAGCGGTGGTCAGCGAAGGCCGACGCGTCATCAACAACATCGAACGCGTCGCCAGTTTGTTCCTCGCCAAGACGTGCTACTCCGTGATTCTGTCGGTGCTCACCGGGGTGTTCGCGTTGGCGTACCCGCTACGCCCGATTCACCTCTCGATCCTGAGTTGGTTCACCATTGGTGTTCCAGCCTTCTTTCTCGCGCTGGAGCCAAACGACCAGCGCGTCGAGACCGGGTTCCTGCGCCGAGTGCTCGGCCGCGCAGTCCCGGCTGGCATTGTGATCGCTGCTGCGACGATGACGGTGTTCGCGATCGCGCAACTCGACGACTCAATCGACTCCGATCACGCGCGCACAGTTGCTGTCCTCGTCGCTGGTTCGGTTGCACTGATGAACCTGTACCGCGTCGCCCGCCCACTCAACCACCTGCGCGGCGGACTCGTCATCACCATGATCGTGCTGTTCGCACTCGCGTTTGTCCTGCCGATCGGGCGCGAAGTGTTCGAGCTGCCGACAACGGCTGGCTGGGCCTACGGCGTCGCAGCTGCCCTGATAGCAGCCGCGTGGCCGCTGCTCCAACTAGGCGGTCGATTGGCCGAGAGCGATAAGGTGCACTCATGAGCGACATGTACGACCTCACGATGACAACTCTCACCGGCGAGTCGGTGAGCTTCGCCGATTATCGCGGCAAGGTCTGCTTGCTCGTCAACGTCGCCAGTTATTGAGGCGCTACCCCGCAGTACGCAGGTCTGCGTACTCTCCACGAAGACAACAAGGCAGCCGGCTTCAGCGTCATGGGCTTTCCGTGCAACCAGTTCGGCGCGCAGGAGCCTGGGACCGACGCCGAGATTCTCGAGTTCGTCACGAGCAAGTACGACGTTACGTTCCCGATGTTCTCCAAGATCGACGTCAACGGCGACGACGCGTGCGACCTGTTCGAATGGCTGAAGGCACAGACCGACGGGGCCGACATCAAGTGGAACTTCGAGAAGTTCCTGGTCGATCGCAACGGCAAGGTGCAACGCTTCGGAACCGGGGTAACCCCGGAGCAGATCGCTCCGCACGTAGCGGAATTGCTCTAGCGCACGTATAGTCGCCGCAACGGCTTCCCCCGGAACCATCTTCAGTTCTTGGAGGGAATCCATGTCGTTCAAGCCGCGTTTGCGCTTGCCTCGTCGTCGCCAGCAGTCACTGCAGTTCGAGTCGGGCGATCACCCGTGGAGCATCTTTCACCCCGGTCCCGACGATCCCATCGTCGTCGCCGAGTTCTCCGATGCCGTGATGCTGGCCACGGAGGTGTTCGACATGCCGGTTTGCCACGAAGTGCTTGTCCTGCTCGACGAGCAGCGGCGCATTACGGCAATGCTGCTCGACCCACCACCCGAAGTCGGCCTGCTGATCAGCATGGCGCGCCTTCCGGGTGTCGAAGCGCCCTTCTGTCAGACGATCAGCATCGTCATTGATCCCGACGTGCCCGCCGGGCCACCGTCGGATGTCGATCGTCGCGGCTACCACGCGCTACGGCGTGCCCACATGGCACAGGGCTTGCTGTTGCTCGATGTGTTGCTCACCGACGGCAACCGTGTGCGCAGCCTCGCCCTCGGCTGCGACCCCGACCCGGTATGGCACGACGAATTCACGTCTACGATCGGCGGCGATGAATGAACCAGCTATCGCAGTAGTCACAGGCGCCAACAGCGGCATCGGTCGCGCCACCGCCATTCACCTCGCTACGCAGGGTTTCGTGGTCTACGGAACCGTGCGCAGTCTCGATAAGGCAGCCAAGTTGGGGGTGATGGCCGAACGTGCCGGTGTCGAGGTGAGGTTGGTCGAACTCGATGTCGCCTCCGACGATTCAGTCGCAACTGGCTTCGCGCGGATCTTTTCCGAAACCGACGGCGTGGTCGACGTGCTCGTCAACAACGCTGGGGTCGGCGGCAACGCCGTCTCCGAAGAGTGCCCGCCGCAGATGTACCTCGACATCATGAACGTCAACCTCTGTGGTGCGGTGCGGTGCCAACAACAGGTATTGCCCGGAATGCGCAGTCGTCGGCGCGGTGCGATCGTCAACATCACGTCGTTGGTGGGGCGCGTCGCTGCACTCGCACAGAGCCCGTATGTCACCTCCAAGTGGGCGCTCGAAGGTCTCAGCGAAGGGCTCGCCCAAGAGGTCGCGCCGTTCGGTGTTCGTGTTGCGATCATCGAGCCCGGAGTGACCAAGAGTGCGATCTTTGCGAAGAACGTCGACGCACCCAACCAGACCGGCGCGTACGACGCCGCCTACCGGCGGATGTTCCAGATGTACGCCGCTGGTCTTGCCAACGCCACCGACCCGTTCGAGGTCGGCAAGGTCGTGCACCACGCGGTCACCACCGACCAGCCGCAGCTGCGCTACGCAGTCAGCTGGGGCGCCAAGGAGTTGATCGAAGGCCGCGCGGCAATGACCGACGAGGATTGGGTTGCCCTCGGCACCATCGACGACGACAGCGACTACTACCAGGAGTTCGCCGCTCGCTTCGGCCTTCACATCTAGGGGCCTTCGGCGAGATCCTTCTCCAGAATCTCTCGGTCCTCATCGTCGGCAATCGGAACAGCCTTCGCCGCTGCCCACTCGTCCATCGCTTCCTTTGTGCGGCCGAGTACTTGCAACGCACGGGCGCGTGCTTCGTGTGCGTACGCGAGATCGAAATCGACTAGGCCATGCTGCGCACACAGGCTCATGCAGATGTCTGCGTAGTGCAGCGAACGATCGGCCTGACCAGCCAACAGCTGCACCTTGGCGAGCAGCCATTGCCCGCGAGCATCATTCGCAGGCGTGCGGCCTTTCGCACGCGCCCAGTGGTACGTCGAGGCGTAGGCGCGCCGCAACATCTCCTCATCGTTCTCCGGTGTGCGCTCGGCTTCGATCATCTCCCAAGTGGCGTTGTTGCATTCGATGCCCTGCGCGCGGTGCCAGCCGGCAGTGACGTCTTCCGCGTCACTCGCCTGTTCCGACTCGTTGCGTTCGACGACAGGCAGGTCGTCGCCGGTTTCGACCAGCGTCTTGAGCCCGTCGAGGATCCATACCCAGCCGTACCTCACGTTGGCCCACGTGAGCGGACTGAGCGCGAGATCACCGTGCGCCAGATCGACCTGGGTCAAACCGTCGCCCACCGTAGAGAGCGTCCATTCGACGCGCGATGGCGCTTCAGCTGCCATTGCGGCGTCGTACAGCGTGTGCCACGTCATCACCAGTCGCGTGGGCGGCTCGAGCACCTCGATCGTGCCGTCGATCGCCGGCTGACCCTCGCGGGTGGAGGTGCGATACGGCTGCCCACTTTGCGGCGGCGCATCGAAAGCGGTGCCATGAAAATACCGACGCGTGTAGTCCGGGTCGATGACGGCATTCCACACCTGCTCGATCGGAGCCTTGATGTAGATGCGGTATTGATGTCGGGTTACGGCCACTTTGCATTCCTTCTCTTAGGCGGGCTGTTCGACCGTGTTCTTCAAGTCGATCAGTGAACGCGTCAACGGTTGTGCGTACTTGCTGATCCAGCGGTCGGCGACCTGCTGGATCGGTACCGGGTTCAGGTAGTGGAGCTTGTTGCGACCTGCGCGGCGGGCCGTGACGAGGTTCGCTGCCTCCAGCACCGCTAGGTGCTTCATCACGCCGAAGCGCGTCATCGCTGGGAACCGTTCGCACAGCGCCAGCACCGACTGCCCGTCGCGCTCGACCAAGGCATCGAGCAACGCCCGCCGAGTGTTGTCGGCGAGTGCTTTGAAGACCAGATCCACAACCTAGACAATAGGTGACCATTCAGTCACCTGTCAATCATTAAACCCGACTCAATTGGTCATATATTCGGATATGGTTCAGAACTCAACCCCTTCAAGCTCAGGAGCTTCACCATGACCGTTCGCCTCGGAGACATCGCACCCGACTTCACTGCCCCTACTACCCAGGGCGAGATCAGCTTTCACGATTGGCTCGGTGAGTCGTGGGGAGTGTTGTTCAGCCATCCCAAGGACTTCACGCCGGTGTGCACCACCGAGCTCGGCTATGTCGCCAAGATCAAACCCGAGTTCGACAAGCGCGACGTGAAGGTGATCGGTCTTTCGGTCGACAGCGTCGAGTCGCACGAGAAGTGGGAAAGCGACATTGGCGAGACGCAGGGAACGGCAGTCAACTTTCCGATGATTGGCGACCCAGACCGTAAGGTCGCCAACCTCTACGACATGATCCACCCGAACGCCAACGACACGTTGACGGTGCGTTCCGTCTTCGTGATCGGTCCCGACAAGAAGGTGAAGCTCACCATCACCTATCCGGCGAGCACCGGACGCAACTTCGACGAGATCCTGCGCGTCATCGACAGCTTGCAGCTGACCGCCAAGCACAAAGTAGCCACGCCGGTGAACTGGACGAACGGCAACGACGTCATCATCGGCTCGGCGGTCACCAACGAAGAAGCCGAGAAGTTGTTCCCGCAGGGCTGGACCACCGTCAAGCCCTACCTGCGAGTCCTCCCTCAACCCAAGTAATTGGTCAGCGCAGGCGCGGCGGGCGGGTGTCCTTGCGCGGCACAAACCGCAGCGCACTCCATGTGCTGTCGATCGCGCACACCTTGTTGTCGACCCACCCGGTCGGCAGCAGGTGTGCGCGCAACACATCCTCGGTGATGTCGCTGGGAACGCCACTGGTCTTCTTCGGCCACGCAACCCATACTGCGCCCAGTGGCTGCGCAGCCTCCGCCAACTTCGGCCACTCCGCGATCAGCGCCTTGCGGTCAGTGAAAAACGCAATCACCACATCGATCGGCGCCAGCAGGCTGTGCTGCCACACGGCATCGCCGTAATCGCCAAGCGTCGCCGCGAAATCAGCAGGGGCGTGCAGCACCGTGAACACGGCATCGCCAACAATTCCCAACTTCTTCGGCAACGGTGTGTCGATATAGGCAGCGCTCATCATGTGCACCCTGCACTAACTCTGGGTAACAATCCACGCCTCTGCAATCGCCACTGCAAGGCCGCGACCGCCGGCCGTGCCGAGCTCGAAGCTGATGTCCAGTATTTGGCCGCCAATGGCGACAAGAACTGTCGACACGCCCGCGAAGTCTTCGACGTAGACCGACTGCTCGGCCCCGAGCAGGTTCAGCGGCTCAAAGGAGTCTGAGAACTCGCCGCCGTCGTGGTCGCGGTTGCTGACCGTGAACAGGCTGAGATCCAACGGACCGCCGTCGGCGTCCTTCCAGACGCACGCCGACCAGTCTGCCTCGTCGATGCCCGCGCGCTCCCTGATCTTCACGCCAGGGAAGAGCGAGCCCACCGCAGCTTCGTCGGTGAGGCTGCAGAGCTGGTCGGCAGTCCAATGGCCGACGCCGCCACCCACCTGAGTCGCAGGGCTAGTCGCGCTGTCCCCACCACACCCGAAGAGCGTGAGTGAACCGACAATCAGGGTGCTGAAGAATGAACGTCCGTAGCGCATGGGATGGGTCGCCTTCTCTCTAGATGGCCCGAGGCATTGACGTGTAACTATCGCACATCAGCCATCGGCGGCGATCGCACTGAGGATGCCCATCCTCGTGGCCCGCCACGCAGGAACAACAGCCGCAAAGACGCCAGCCACGAATGCCAGCACCATGATCCAGAGAATGCTGCTGACCGGAACTGAATAGGTCGTCAGACCCTGATCGCGCAGCGCAACGATCACGACGTAGCCGAGGACAAGACCCATCGCCACCCCAACCCCAGCTCCGTAGATGGAAGTGATCACGCTCTCCCAGCGCACGGTCGTTCGCACCTGCGCCTTGTTCATGCCAACCGCACGCAACAAGCCCGTCTCTCGTCTGCGCTCGTAGACCGCCAACAGCAACGTAATCACGATGCCAAAGGTTGCAATCACGATCGACAGGAAGAGCAGACCGTAGATGAACGACAAGCTGCGATCGACAATGTCGGCGCGGCTCTCGATGAACTCGTTCTTATTTTGCAACTCACCGATTCCATACAGCGCAATCACCTCGCCCACAGCCAGACGCAACTCGGCGTCGGAGACTCCGGCGGTGGCCGTCAACGACACGATGCCCGCCGGTGTGGGGATGCTGCTGCCCACGAAGGTCTCACGGTGATAGATGCGCGAAGCGCGGATGAGGTCGGTCGTCTGGAACACGCCCTGCACCGTGAGCGGCCGTGGTTCACCATCAAGGCGCAAAACGACTTGATCACCGATGGCAACCTGCTCGCGCTTGGCCTCACCCTCGCTCAGCAAGACACCCTCAGTCGTCAGCTCGGCGACGCCACCAGCTACGAACACGATGTTCAACAACCCGCTGGCGGTCGCAGGGTCGATCACCAAGCCGTTGGCCGCCTCGCCGTCTGTGTCGGCAATGCCGAACGCAAACCCGAACCCGGTCGCCTGATCGACTTCGGGGATCTCGTTCAGTGAGTCGACGAACTCCTGCCCGAAACTCACCGGCCCGCCGTTCGTCGAGTTGACGACGTAATCGCCAGCAAACGTTGCGCCGACGACATCACGGATCTGTTCCTTGATCGATGCTGCAAAGACCGACGCACCTGTCACCAACGCAACACCGATGAGCACTGGCGCCGCCGTGCGCGAAGTGCGCCGCGGGTTGCGCTGCACATTTCCCCGCGCCATGGTCCCCGTCACTCCTCGCACCCGCTGAACGGGTGCACCGATGAAGCGAGCGATCGGCCTGGCCATCACCGGACCCATCAGCAGTGTCGACGCGAACAGACACACGACCCCGACGGCCAACAGCAACGAGTCGGCACCTTGCATGACGGCCACGATTGCTACCACTCCGATAATCGCGGAAGCGATCGCGGTGCCGACCCGACGGCGAACGTTGCCAACGCGCTCCAGCACTGCGTCGCCCATCGCCGCGACCGGAGGCACGCGACCGGCGCCGACGGCTGGGCCGATCGCGGCCAGCACGCTGGCGAACGTGCCCGCCAGCAGCGTGATGACTATTGTTCGCGGCTCGATAGCCAAGCCGCGAGCCGGAATGACGTAGTCGAGCGCGTTGAGCAACGACTTGATACCGGACGCCAAGCCGACGCCCGCCAGCATTCCCAGCGCCGAGCCGAAGACGCCGACCACCAGCGACTCGATAAGAAGTGACCACGTGACCTGCCGCCGACTGGCCCCGAGCGCGCGCAACAAGGCGTTTTCGCGCTGACGCTGAGCAGCGATGATCGAGAACACGTTGTAGATCACGAACATGCCAACGCACAGCGCGATGAAGGAAAAGATCACCAAGAAGATGGTGAGGAAGCTGAGAGTCTTCTCGATCTCGGTCTGGGTTTGGGCCGTAATCTCGGCCGAAGTCAGCGTCTCGGCAACCTCTGGGTCGAGAGCTGCGCGAATCCGCTCCACGAGTTCGGTCGCCGACACGCTGCCATCACCCTTCACCAACACCGCGTCGACGAAGCCGGGCTTGGCGATGAAGGCCTCGGCGGCTTGCGCATCGAACAACGCCCACGTCGCATTGCCCGGCGAGATGATGTCGTCGTATTCCATGATCCCGACGAGCTCGAACGACTGCGAGCCGTTGTCGGAGTTGACCTTGACCTCGTCACCGAGTGCGAAACCACCATCCGCCGCTGTCAGTACGTCGAGCGCCATCTCACCCAAGCCCTGCGGTCGGCGGCCCTCCTTCACCCGCCAGATCGACAACTCACCCTCGTTGACTGTCGCGCCAAACGTCGGCGCAGTCGGGCGCTCGATCGGCTTGCCATCGCTGCCAATGACCACTGCGTCGCCTTGAATCGAGGCCTGCGCGTCGGCGACACCTGGCACTGCGCGAACCTGCTCGACTACCTCGGCGGGCAGGCGGTCGCGACGCTCGATGCCGAAGAAGCTCTCTACCGAGTTACTGCTCTGCGTGTACGCGTCGACGCGCTCGTACACGTCGGCGAACAACGCATCGAATGTGCGCTCGATCGTGTCGCGAAAGATGAAGGTGCCACTGAGAAAGGAAGTGCTGGCCACGATGGCCAGTGCGGTCAACAAGAGGCGCGGCCAGCGCGCCACCACACTTCTCAATGCCAGGCGGAGCACCCGTTAAACGCTCACGTGGTCGCGATTGCTTGCAGCATGTCGGCGTTCGAAGCCTTGCGAGCAGGAATCAGTGCGGCCCCCGCCGAAAAGATCAGCGCCAAACCCATGGCGATCACAATGGTCGGTAGCGGCAACTTGAAGACACCAAGGCCCTGGTCTTCGAACGCCTTCACGATGACCCACCCCAGCGCTACACCCAGCAGGGTTCCAAGAACCACACCCACCACACCGGTGATCATCGACTCCCAGAGGACACTACGGCGAACCTGGCGCTTCGTCATTCCGACTGCGCGCAGCAGACCCAGTTCGCGACGTCGTTCGTACACCGACAACCACAGCGTGATCACCACACCAATCACCGCGATGAAGATCGACATGCCGAGCAACGCATAGATGAAGTTCAAGAACCCATCGATCTGCTTGCTCTGCTCGCTGATGTACTCGTCGCGCGTCTGTAGTTTGGCTGAGGGGTACCCCTCAACGACCTCGCGCAGTGCAGCAGTTCCCCCCGCGGTCACCCCGGCATCAGATCGAACGAAGACGACAAGATCGAAAAGCGGCTGCGATTGACCGTCGAACAGCGATCGTTCGACGATCAGATTGCCGAAGATGTCTGCGTCGAAGATGCCGCCGACCGTCAAGGTGACGACAGTGCCATCGAGCAGCTGAATGTTGACCGAGTCACCAACGGCAACGCCCTCGCGATCCGCCTTGTCGACGGAGTACAGGATGCTGGTGGCGTTGAGGTCGGCAAAGCTTCCTTCAAGGAAGGTCAGCTGCAGCACAGCTTGCGCATCGACCGCGGAGACTGCAAGCACCCCTCGGTCGTTGAACTCGCCGTCCTCTTCAACCCGAATCTGAGTTGCCGACAATCCAAGAGCATCGCCGACACCGGCAGCCTTGATGTCGGCCGCAATCGTCGGCGGAAGCCCCAGCTCTCCGTTTGCCTGCTTCTGTGACACCACGTAATCGGACTCGAACGCTTCACCGATGATCTCTCGCGTGCTCTCCTTGGCAGAGGCACCAAGAGTCGCCACGCCAATCAAGAGTGCCAACCCCACTGCCAAGGCGCCAGCGGTGAGAGCCGTCCTCTTCGGGTTCCTCGCTGCGTTACGACCCGACATCGTTCCCGCCGGTCCGCGCAGGCGACCCAGCACTGGTTCAGCCATTTTCGCAATCGGCGCTGCCACAAACGGGCCGAGAGCGATCAATGAAACGAACATCGCAATCACGCCACCTCCGAGCCAAGTGGCGTTCCCTCCTGTGAGGCCGAGGGTCACGAGGGCTATCGCTGTGGCAACAGCGACGGCGCCCAACACCTTGCGCGTCTTCGACACTGCGGCACGGTCGATCGCGACATCGCGCATCGCCGCCAGCGGTGGAACTCGTCCGGCTCGCAATGCAGGCGCGACGGCGCAGATCAGCGTAATGATGGTTCCGACGATGAGCGTGATGACGAACCCGGAGATCGCGAGCTCGAGCTGCGTGTCGCCGGGGCCAAAGCCAACGGCATTCAGGAAGCCGAGAATGACGGTCGCCAGCCCGATGCCACCGACGCAGCCAATCAGCGACCCTCCAACACCAACGACCAACGCTTCCGTGAATACGGAACGCGTGACTTGACTGCGACTTGCCCCGATCGCGCGCAGCAATGCGTTTTCGCTCTGCCGTTGAGCGGCGCTGATGCTGAAGACGTTGTAGATGATGAAGCTGCCGACGAACAAAGAAAGCAACGCGAACACCGACAAGAAGATCGTGATGAAGCCGAGCGCCTTCTCGACCGCTGTCTGGTTCTCCTCAGTGATCTCGGCAGCCGTGAGTACTTCGATCTCGGCGTCAGCGATTGCACTTTCGATGTCGGCCGCTAGTTGCTCGTCGCTGACGGACCCGTCGCTACGGACAACAATGCTGTCGACCTTATTGAGATCACCAATCACCAGTTCTTGAGCCACCGGCAATTCGAACAACGCCCAGCCGGCACCGCCTGATGTTTCGTTACCTGCGAACAGAGCAATGCCAACAACAGTGAAGTCCTGCGGTTTGCCGCGCGACGTGACCGTGACGGTGTCGCCGACCTCTACCCCCGCCACCTTCGACGAAGCGCGGTCAAGCACAACTTCGCCAGGTCCGACAGGGCCGCGGCCGTCGTAAAGAGTCCAGGGTGAGCCTTCGCCGTCGCTCCATGATCCACCGAACTTGGGCGGGCCATCCTGGCCGAGGACCTTGCCTTCGAACACGACGACGGCTGTCCCAAAGACATCGCCTTCGGCCTCAACGACGCCTGGAACGGCAAGCACGACATCGAGGAGGTCGAGGTCGATTCGGTCGCGTGTCTCCTCGCCGAAGTCTCCCTCTAGGACGTTGGAGGATCGGACCCAGGCGTCGGTGCCTTTGAACGCGTCGGCGAACATGCGCGTGAAGGTGCCGTTGATCGTGTCGGTGAAAACGAACACACCAGAGAGAAAGGCCGTACCGGCGATGACGGCGAGAGCGGTGAGTACCAACCGGCCCTTGTGGCTCCAGATGTTCTTGAGACTGAGCTTGAACATCGTTCAGTCTCCGAAGCGCTTCAGGCGATCGAGCACGCGTTCTGCCGTCGGATCGCGCATTTCGTCGACCACCTTGCCGTCCGCAAGGAAGACCACCCGATCCGAGTAACTGGCAGCGACCGGATCGTGCGTCACCATCACGATGGTCTGACCTAGATCGCGCACAGCGAGGCGCATGAACTCGAGAATCTCGGCGCCACTGCGACTGTCGAGGTTGCCGGTCGGCTCGTCGGCGAAGATGATCGTCGGTCGACTGGCGAGCGCGCGCGCTACTGCGACACGTTGCTGCTGTCCGCCGGACAACTCGCTGGGCCGGTGCTTCAAGCGATCGCGCAGGCCGACGGTGTCGATCACGCGATCGATCCACTCCGTGTCGCCCTTGGCGCCGCCGAGCAGGAGCGGCAGCATGATGTTCTCCTGCGCAGTAAGCGTCGGAACCAGGTTGTACGCCTGGAACACGAATCCGACGTCGGTGCGACGCAACTCGGTGAGCTGCCGATCGTTGAGCGCCGCAAGGTACGTCTCGCCGATGAAGACCGCACCGCTACTCAGTGCATCCAGTCCGGCAAGACAGTGCATCAGGGTGCTCTTCCCCGATCCAGAGGGTCCCATGATGGCCGTGAAGCGCCCGCGCTCGAACTCGACAGTCACGCCGTCGAGCGCACGCACCTCGCTGTCGCCACCCCCGTAGATCTTGGTCGCATCGATGGCGCCAGCGGCCGGAGTCGAAATCGTGTCAGTCATGGCCTCTGTTGTAACGGCTAACGCCCGCAAAAGCATCACGATTGCCGGTGACGTCGGTCAGTCCTGCTGATGACTCGGTGACGCCCAGGTTAACAACCCCCGACCCGACGTTGCCTGGGGTCCGCCGACGGGCCGATCTGCCGTACGCTCGCGGGGTGATCCAGTGCACGTCATGTGGGGCTTCGCTGCCTACCGACGCACGATTTTGTCCGTCGTGCGGGCATTCCGTCGCGCTCGGACAGCCTGAGGAGCGGCGCATCGTCACGGTGCTCTTCGCCGACCTCGTCGGCTTCACTGGCCTCGCCGAGTACATGGACCCGGAGCAAGTCAAGCGACTGATCCACCAATGCTTCGAGCGACTGATCGAAGTGGTGGTCGAATTCGGAGGCCGAGTCGACAAGATTCTCGGTGACGGCATGTTGGTGCTGTTTGGCGCACCCGTTGCGCACGAAGACGACCCCGAACGCGCCGTTCGCGCGGCACTACGCATGCAGCATGTACTCGCCGAGTTCGTGGCCACGAGCGAGCTTGCTGGTAGCGACAACATCCGCATGCGGGTCGGCATCAATTCCGGTGAGGTGTTGGTTGGAACGATGGCTGGCAGCGACTACACCGCGATGGGCGACGTCGTCAATACTGCGTCGCGCCTGCAGGCATCGTCTCCACCTGGAGGTGTCCTCGTCGGCGAGTCAACGTACGCGCTCACCTCCCACACCTTCGCCTACGACCCGTTCGGCGAACTGCAACCCCGCGGCCGCGAGCAATCGCTGACGGCATGGCTGGCGTTAGAAGCCATCGCGCCGCCCGGTCGGCGCCGCCGACGCGACGTCGGCATTGTCGGCCGGCACTCGGAGCTCGCCGTGGCCGACGCCGCGATCGAGTTGGTGACTCGCGGCAGTCGCAGCGTGCTACTACACATCACCGGCGACAACGGAGTCGGTAAGAGTCGTCTCGTCGACGAAGTGGTTCAGCACCTTCGCGATCAAGGCGACGCGTCGATTCTTGAAGGTGCCTGCGTACCGTACGGAGAGGCCAACGTCTGGTGGCCGATTGCCAGCGCGTTGTCCGACTACCTCGACCTCGACTCTGGCGTGCCATTGGAAACGATGCGCAGTACGGCGCTCGCTCGCGCGACGGCGATGTTTCCGAACGTCGCACTCGAAGACGCCGAGCGAATGGTCGATGTCTTCATTCACCTGATGGGCTATCCGTCGCCGATCGACAAGACCGATGCCGTCAACGCGCGCAGCACGATTCACCGAGCAGTGGCATTCGTGCTGGAAGCGCGGTCCATGCGCGCACCAATGGTGCTCAGCGTCGACGACGTGCATTGGGCCGACCAAGCGCTGCTTGATCTTCTCGAGTACCTACTCGGTGCAATGGTTCGGCGACCCTTTCTCCTCATCACTGCAATGCGGCCAGGCAGCGACGTCGCGTGGCCGCCGCGGTCCGACCGCAGCACCGTCGTCTCCATCAGCTTGCAACCGCTCACGCGGGCCGACACCGACCAACTGGCGACAGCCCTCTTGGGTGAAGCTCCCCGCGATGAGCAACTGGTCACTGCGTTGTACGACCGCAGCGGCGGCAACCCCTTGTTCCTGCTCGAGTTGGTCGCGCTGACCGAAGCCGGTGGCAGCGAACAGGAACTGCCCGACTCGTTGCGTACCTTGATCGCGGCCCGACTCGACCAGTTGACACCAGCGCAACGTCAGACACTGGAGAACGCAGCGGTGCTCGGCACGTCGGGGAACATTCGGGGCCTCGAACGCTTCGCGATCGAGACCGGAACCGTCTTCAAGCCGGAAGTGGTCGCCCAGCTTGACGATCTCGGGCTGCTAGAGGTCCACGGCAAGCGGTGGGAGTTCAGCAGCGAGTCGGTACGCGACGCGGCGTATCAGACTCTCACCAAGGCAGCTCGCGCTCAGCGACATGCGGGTGTCGCGCGCGCGCTCGACGAAGGCTCCAGCCGCGGCGCTTCGGCTGGGCAAGAGGATCGAGTGCACCATCTCGCCTCCGCCGCCGAGTTGGTGCAGGAACTGGGCGCCATCGAGGGTGTACCGCACGACGTGACCGAGCAGGCTCTGCAGCTACTTACCGGTGCCGCTGACCGCGCACTTGAGAGCGGCAGCTTGCGCATGGCGGTCCGACACGCCACACGAGCGCTCGATCTTTCGCAGTCCCGCGGCACACCGGCCACCGAACTTGCGCACTTGCATCTTGTTCGGGCGACGGCGTACACCGAACAGCGTGCCTTCGCAGAAGCCACCGCCGATATCGACGCCTTAGCGGGAATCGCCGAGGCGTTGCACGACGTCACCATCGAAGCCGAGGCACATCGCCTCCGAGGATCACTCAGCCAGGTCGCCGGTCGCATCGACGAGGCGCGTTACGAGCTCGGGCAAGCCGTCGACCTACTACGCGGCGTCGGGCGACCCGAACTACTGGCGCAAGCGCTGCGGATCCGCGGCTATGTGGAGATGTTCGGAGGTTCGCTGACGGAGGCCGAGTGGTACTTCGGCGAAGCCGACGGCTTGTTCACCGACCTCGGCGACGAGCGCGGATCCGCTTACATCGAGCAACACCGCGCGTGGATCGCGTTCCTATCCGGCGACTTGTCCGCCGCACGCGAGCGACTGACGCGATCCGCCGAAACTCATACGCGATTGGGCGACCGCACCGGTGTCGGTTGGGCGTTCGGCTTACTCGCCTTTGTCGAGTTCTTCGAGGGCCGTTTCGCCGAGGCCGAGGAGTTGGCCGGGGTGGTGCGGGCCGAGGCAGAACAACGCGGCGACGTGTGGGCAGCGAGCATGATGGACACGCTGCTTGCCGACCTTCGGCTGTGGCAAGGCAAGCTGGAAGAGGCGGCCAGTTTCGCCGACCAAGCGCGACAACGCTTCAAGCGCATCAACGACAAGTTCGGAATGGTTCAGGCGATGGCGCCTTTGGTACGTGCGCAAGTTGCGCTTGGTCGCCATGCTTCGGCGCAACGCACGTCAGAAGAACTGCTCTCCATCGCGGACTCGTCGCAGAGCGGTTCCTTCGCGCTGATGGCGGTTGCGGGCGCGGCGATGCATCGGGGCAATGGTGCTGTAGCTGCGGCCACGGCCGAACGTGCACTTGCCGAGATCGCCGCCATTGGTGGCGAGGCCTACGAGCCAACCGTTGTACTCGCCCTCTCTTATGCACAACTCGGTCGCGTCGAAGACGCAATGGCGACGATCGAGTCGGTGCCAACGTATGGGCTCTCTCACCCGTTCACCCGCGCCGTTAAGGCGCTCATCAACACGGTGGCGGGCATACCGGCGGAGGCCATCCAGCATGCCGAGTCCGTTGCGACTGCGAACGGAGCGACGTACCTCGACGTCGTGTTCGCATACGTTGCGGCGGCAGGCGCATACCGGCAATTGGGTGACGCGGAACAAGCGACGCTCTCGGCGGAAGCGGCGATCGCACGAGCAATGAGCGTCGGCGATGTTGTGGCGACCGCTGTCGCGACCAGCGCGTATCAATTGGTCGCTGGCATTCCGCATCCGGCTCACGATCAGCGAACACAGCTGGGCGACGGCTGGAAGACTTTGCTCGGCCTGTTGGCTGGCGACCAGCAGGAAGTGGTTGGGTCAGCCGGTAACTGAGTCGCGCCGTCGACGCATGTCGGCGTTGAACATGGTTGCCGCGGGGTGCGAGTCCATTTCGCGGGCAGGCGGCTCGAGTGGAGGCTCGACGAAGGGCTGATGGCGCACCTGACAACCCGGGCAGAAGTAGAGCAGTCGCTCGAACTGACCAACCCGGCGGACCTGCACCGTGTCGCCGCATCGCGCGCAACGCGTTCCGTTGCGACCGTAGACCGCGAGACCAGTCGCCAACTCGGAGGGAGCCGAGCGGTACACCCGGTCGAGGTTGGAGCGCAGCAGACGGGTCGCAGCATTGATCACCTGCGTGCAGTCATCAAGGGAAAGAGTCGAGACCTCTGCGAAAGGACTGAGCTCGCACGCCCAAAGCACCTCGCTGCGAATCACGTTGCCGATGCCCCGTGCCACATGCTGATCTAGCAGCACCTCAGCAATCGGACAAGCCTCATCGGCGTAGGCGAACAACCTCCGGATGCACTCCGAGATCTCCGCTTCCGTTGCCGTCAAGAGATCCGCCGCCAGTCGCCCAAAGCCGGGGTGCCGAACGGGATCGTACTCACGGTAGGTCTCGATGGTGGCTGCGTTGAAACACACAGCCACCCAACCCGGAACATCGATGGCAACCCGCATCTGGTCGTCTGGCTTGCGCCACCTCTCGCCCGCTCGGTATAGATGCCAAGCGCCGTTGAATCGCAGATGCGTTTTCAGAACGACTCCGTCGTCCCACACGATCCGTAGATCCCTTCCGTCGGTCTCAACTCGCTCGATCAGTCGGCCAACGGTCGGAGGCGGACCAAACAGCCCGGGTGCATCGAACCGTCGCAAGGGCCGCCCGACGAGAGCCGTCCGCAGCGCCGCTCCAGAACGGTGAGTTGAGTCACCATCAGACACAGCGCAGAGACTAACGCTAGCGTTCACTGTCGTGGAGCCATCCCAACCAGACAACCTCGATCTCGCTATCGAGCCAACCCCAGTCGCGACGGCCCGTCGGCGCCATGGCGCGGGCGGGGCGATGCTTGCGGCTGGCATGCTCGGAATCGACGAAGCCCTCGGCCTGCGCAAGGTCAAGCAAGAGGCGCCGATCGTCGTCGCCGCGCCAACCGAGCCGCTCGACATCGACGACGACGGTATCGACGTGCCCGTCGACGAGGTGACGTCGGTGTACGCACCACCGCAACCGCGATCACTTCCACACGTGCAACCGAAGCGTTCCCGCCGATGACCGACGACCTCGACACCCGCACCGCCTGGCTATCGCCCGACACGCTGGAGAACATCCGCGCAAACGTGCCCCTCGTCTACGTCGACGCAGTGCCAGTGCGCGTCGACGAGTTGGGCTGCGTCACCCACATCGGAATGCTGCTGCGGCAAGCAGCCGACGGATCGATCAGCCGCATGGTCGTGAGCGGCCGAGTGCTCTACGGCGAGCGCATCCGCAGCGCACTCTTGCGGCACCTGGAGAAGGATCTCGGCCCAGTGGCGCTGCCGCATATTCCTCCCGGAATCGCTCCGTTCACCGTGATCGAGTACTTCCCCGATGCCGACATCAGTGGTTACCAAGACCCGCGTCACCACGCGGTGAGCCTGGCCTATGTGGTACCAGTCGCCGGCGACTGCCAACCGACCCAAGAGGCACTCGACCTCGGCTGGTTCACGCCAGCGGAGGCGATCAGCGACAAGGTGCGCAACGAAATGACCGGCGGGCAAGACCGCCTGATTCGACTCGCGCTGGCGCACGTCGGCCAACTGCCCTAGCTAGCTAGATCCTTCTAGAAGCGCTGTTTCAGGATTTCGGCCATTAAGTCGCCGGCTTCGGTGGGGCTGAGACCGACCTGCACGCCGGCCGCGCGCAGCGCGTCCATCTTGCCTTTGGCCGTGCCTTTGCCGCCGCTGGTGATTGCGCCGGCGTGGCCCATCTTCTTGCCCTCCGGCGCAGTCACGCCGGCGACGTAGGCGCTCATCGGTTTGGTGACGTTGGCCTTGATGAAGTCGGCGGCTTCCTCTTCTGCGGAACCACCGATCTCGCCGATCAGGATGATTGCGTGAGTCTCAGGGTCGGCCTGGAACTCCTGTAGGCAGTCGATGAAGTTGGTGCCGGGAACAGGGTCGCCACCGATGCCGACACAGGTGCTCACACCGATGCCTCGTTGCTTCAACTCGTAGAGCGCTTGATACGTCAGCGTGCCTGACCGCGACACGATGCCGACGTTCGGGCCCTTCACCGACGGGAGTTGCGCGATCTCGCCAGCGGTGATGCCGATGTTGCACTTACCGGGGCTGATGATGCCGGGACAGTTCGGGCCCAGTAGCCGCGTGTTGGGAAAGTCGCGCAACAGCATGTTGAACACTTTGGCCTCGTCTTGCGCCGGGATTCCCTCCGTGATGCACACGATGAACGCGATACCGGCGGCAGCGGCTTCGAGGATCGCGGCGCTGGCGGCCTTCGGCGGTACGGCCGCAAACGACGCGGTGGCCCCGGTCGCCGCAACCGCCTGCGCGACCGTGTCGAACACGGGCACGCCTTCGACGTCTGTGCCGCCCTTCCCCGGAGTTACGCCTGCGACCACTTGCGTCCCGTAGGCCTTGTTGCGCAAACCGTGGTACTTACCCTGGCCACCGGTGAGGCCCTGCACCACTACTTTCGTGTCGGCATTGACGAAGATTGCCATGACTATTTCGCTCCGTTCTGGCCACTCAACGCAACCGCCGCTCGGGCGGCTTCCAGCATCGTGGGTTTGGAAGTCAGCTTGCTCTCCGGAATCCCCGCATTCGCCAGGATCTCGCGACCCTGCTCTGCGTTCGTTCCGTCGAGACGAATGACAATTGGTGCACGCAGATCGACGCGCTTCAGTGCCTCGACGATGCCGTTCGCCACGTCTTCGCCGCGAGTGATGCCACCGAAGATGTTGATGAAGATGCTCTGCACGTTCTGATCGAAGTTGATGACCTCGAGCGCGGCAGCCATGGTGTCGGCGCTGGCGCCGCCGCCGATGTCGAGGAAGTTGGCGGCGGTGCCACCCACCTGATTGACCATGTCGAGCGTGCTCATCGCCAAGCCAGCACCGTTGGCGATGATGCCCACGGTGCCGTCGAGCCCGATGTATTGCAGGTCGTAGGTACGTGCCAACTGCTCGCGCTCGTCGAGCTCTTCGGTGGCGCGGAACTCGTCCCACTCGGGGTGACGAAATGCTGCGTTGTTGTCGAGGCTGACCTTGGCGTCGAGTGCATGCACTCCACCGTCGGGCCGCAGAATGAGCGGATTGATCTCGGCGAGGTCGCAATCGCCGCGGGTGAAGCAGTCGTAGAGCTTGACCAACATCTCGGCGACGCCGTCGATCGCCTCGTCGTCGATCTTCGCTCGCACCGCAGCGTCGCGAGCAACGGCCAGCGAGATGCCGTCGACCGGATTGATGTGCAACATCACGATGGCGTCGGGGTTCGTGGCCGCCACGGTTTCGATCTCGACGCCGCCCTCCACGCTGAGCATCAGCAGGTGCTTCTTCGCCGCCCGTTCAAGCGAGTACGACGCGTAGTACTCCTTCTTAATGTCGCTGGCGTGCTCGACCCAGACACGCTTGACGACATGGCCCTTGATGTCCATTCCCAGGATGTTGCCTGCGTGTAGCCGCACCTCGTCGGCGTTGTCGGCCAACTTGATACCACCGGCTTTACCACGGCCGCCGACCTGAACCTGCGCCTTGACGACGACCGGATAGCCGGCGGCATCCGCAGCAGCGACCGCTTCATCGACGGTCAGCGCGACATCGCCGGGACTGACTGCAATACCGAACCGGGCGAAGTACTGCTTGCCCTGATACTCGAACAAATCCATCTAAACCGCGTCCTCTCTCTCATCGAGTGTGGCTTCCAGCCACTGACTGATGCCCTTTAGCGAACTGCCGGGCCCAAACACTTTCGCGACACCTTGTTGCTGCAACGTGCGCATATCGCCCGCCGGAATCACACCTCCGCCGAACACCAGCGTGTCGCCCAACCCGCGCTCGCGCAACTCGTTCATCACCCGCGGAAACAGCGTGAGATGCGCTCCGCTGAGCAGCGAGAGGCCGACCGCGTCGACGTCTTCCTGCAGGGCCGTCTCGGCGATCTGCTCGGGGGTCTGATGCAGACCGGTGTAAATGACCTCGAAACCATGGTCGCGCAACGCTCGCGTGATGGTCTTGGCGCCACGGTCATGGCCATCAAGACCAGGCTTCGCCACCACGACTCGATATGGCCTCTTCACAAACTGAGACCCTACGATATGAGTGGTGCGTCGACCGAAGCTGCAGTCCACCTTTGCCCAGGCCGTCGTGCCGGTGCTGGCCGGAATCGGGTTCTTTGTAATCCTCGGGCTGGCGCTTTGGGGAGTGGCGGCCATCATCTCGAACAACAGCGACGACACGACCAGCAATCTGGCACCGAGCGTGCAAGAGATGGGGTCGACCTCTTTCGTGGCGGCAGTCATCGACGACGACGGCCCGATCATCTTGCAAGACCTGCTCGGCGACGACCGCAACGTCGTCGTCGATCACACCGGCGGCGACGTCGACTTTGGTTGGGCGATCTACCTGGCGTATCCCGCTGATCGTGACGCTACGTGCGCGATCGAGCTGATCAAGAAGACGCGAACATTCGAGGATTGCGACGGACGCACCTTGCAAGTCAGCGATCTGGCGACTCCGCCTGCGGGTGTCGGGCCGATCGTCAGCGCCGACGGCCGACTGAGCCTCGACCTGACTGCCGACTAACTGCTCACGGCGGGAACCGCGGTCGGGATCACAACGTCTCATTGAGCATGCAACGTCGAACCTTTCTCCAACTGCTCACCGTTCCCGCTGTCGCGCAAGTGTTTTCGGCTTGCGGTGCCGACGAGGGCGCTTCCAACGGCAGCCCTGCCGACGTGGGCAGCCTGCGCGGAGACGCCGCTCGCATTACGACCGGCACCGACCCGACCGCGGCGGCCGCTGCCGTCAACGCGTTCGCCGACGATCTCTTCGCGCAGCTGACGACGGTGAACCCGGTGGCAAACCTCGTGTTTTCGCCTGCCAGCATCGCACTGGCGTTGGCGATGACTTCTGCTGGGGCGCGGGGAACGACGCTCGACGAGATCAACGCCGTGCTGCACGTCGCTGAGCCTGCCGCGGTACACCGCTCGATGAACGGGCTTGCCGCCGCGCTTGAGGACGTCAATGCAACGCAGGACAACACCGCAACTGGTGGCGACGGAGTCAGCGAAGTGCAGTTGTCGATTGCCAACTCACTCTGGGGCCAGAGCGGGCTGAAGTTCGAGCAGGCGTTTCTCGATCTGCTCTCGTCGGAATACGGCGCCGGGATGGAGCTTGTGGATTATCAGACCGACCCAGAAGCGTCGCGGCAAGCGATCAACGAGTGGGTCGCCACTCAGACGCGCGACCGGATTCCCGAGTTACTGGCCGAGGGTGTGATCACCATCGACACCCGTCTCACGCTGGTCAACGCCATCTATCTCAAGGCCAACTGGAACGAGACGTTCGACAAAGAACTCACGACGCTCGAGACATTCGCTTCACCGACGGGTGACGTCAGCGTCGACATGATGCATACATCGCGACGGATGGCATACGCCGCTGGCGACGGTTGGCAGGCAGTCGAGATGCCGTACGTCTTCAACGAGCTCACGTTCGTTGTGGCCGTCGGCGAAGCGACCGACACAGTCATGCCGTCGATTGACGAGATCGTCGGGTCGCTCACCGACTACCAGGTCGATCTGGCGTTCCCGAAGTTCGACATCGAAACGTCGGTCAGCCTCGCCGACACGTTGAAGGACATGGGAATGCCAACGCCCTTCGACGTACGCAGCGCCGACTTCAGTGGAATGACGACGGCGCAACGCCTAGTGATTGGCGATGTCATTCATCAAGCAAACATCACGGTCGATGAGGAAGGCACCGAAGCAGCCGCCGCGACGGCCGTTGTGATGGTTGCCGTCTCGCTTCCACCGCCGGCGACGCTCGTCGTCGACCGACCGTTCACCTTTTGGTTGCGAGCGCGAACCACGGGTGCGGTCGTGTTCATGGGTCGCGTCAACGACCCGAGCGCAACACGCAGCTGAACGCCGTCAGGTTCGCGCTGGCACGTTGGCGACGAGCCGGGCGGCAAACTCTTCGGAGTGCTCTTCCAGCTTGCTGCGATGCAACGCCAGCCCGCCGACGACGTTGGCACCCAGCCTGGTCACCGCACCGTCGAGCTTGTCGAGCGTCTTGGCCGGATTCAGCGCGAAGGTGCAATAGGTAGCGGCCAACTTGCCTTGCAGGGCGGGTAGTCCGGCAATCGCGCCAAGCCCCCACGGGGCTTGGCCGACGACGAACAATCCGTGCACCCAGGTGCCGACGATGATCATGTCGGCATCTTGGATGCTGGCCATTTCCGGCTTGCGCACGGGCGAGACACCAGTGATGCTCCACCCTTGCTGCTGAAGGTTGGTGGCGATGAGTTCGCCAGCAGTGCGGGTGTGCCCGGTGAGACTTTCGAAAAGGATGGCTGCCTTCATGGTCTTATTGAACCACAACGGTCGCCACGCGCCCGGCTCGACCCTTGTGGATCTTGCGCAGAACCCCGATGACGCTCGCCAACAAGGTGACGCCGATCACCACACAAATGATGACGATCAAACCCGTAGGCAGCTCGCGGGTGCCGAGGAAGATGTAGACGTCGGGGAAGATGAAGGCGACCAACGCAATCACAGCCCACCCAACGGCCTGAACATAATGCTCGTCGATAAAGCTGAGCACCATGCGCGGGGTGCTGATGGCGGAAACGGTGGCGCTCACCAGGTCGATCGCGAGATAGATCCACGGGTTGAGGCCGTAATCACCGACTGCAGCCCAGACCAGCGCCGTGCGAATGAACGCCCAGGCGAGCACCACTGCGGCCCAGGTGTAGCTCAGCCGTCGCCGTCGCAGCAACGTCTCGTCGCTGTGTTGTGGCTGCGTCCGCATATCGACAATTCAACCAGTCAGAGCTTCTTCAGCGGCGCCCACGCAAGCGAAAGGTGCTTGGTGCCAGCGTCGCGAAAGCGAATCGTGGCTTCCGCCTTATCGCCTTGGCCGCGTATCTCGATAATGACGCCTTCGCCGAACGCCGGATGTTCGACATCGTCGCCGATACGCAGCCCCAACTGTTGCGCGTTCGAGGGTTCGACAGCGCGCTGGCCGGCGTTGATCGCCGCTTCGACCACACGCTCGCGGTGCCAATCGGACCCAGCGTCGACGTCGGAGCGATCGTCGTCGGGATCGAAACTGCTGACGGCGGAAGCGCTGCGTTTGTACGGCGCGGGTGTGCCGTAGGCAGAACGGGCGCGCACACTCGATCGACCGTACGTACGTTGTCCACCGACGGCGCCAATCTGCTCGACAAGGTCGGGGGGAATCTCGTCGAGGAAGCGACTCGGCGGGTTGTAGTTGGTGGTGCCGAACAACTGTCGACTCCACGCGTGACTCACGAACAGCTTTTGCTGCGCCCGCGTGATGCCCACATAGGCAAGCCGACGTTCCTCTTCCATTTCCGTCGGCTCCGACACGGCACGGATGTGCGGGAAGATCCCTTCCTCCATGCCGACCAAGAAGACCACCGGATACTCAAGCCCCTTCGCGCTGTGCAACGTCATCAACACGACGCGATCGTCGTCGTCGATTTCGTCGGTATCAGCGACGAGAGCCACCTGCTCGAGAAATTCATCGATGCGGGTGAACTCGCGCGCAGACCCGATCAGCTCGCCGATGTTCTCGAGCCGACCTGCAGCCTCGACCGACTCCTCGGCCTCCAGCTCGGACAGGTACCCGCTGGCATCCAGCACAGACTGCAGAACGTCGGCGGGACCGGTGCCTTCGATTGCCACCAACTCGCCGGCGGCGTCGAGCAGCTGGACGAAGCTCTCGACGCCGCGCGCAGCCGCACCGGTGAGTCCGGCTTCCTGCGCGTGGCGCATCGCTTCGGTGAACGTGTAGCCATTCGCTGACGCCAGCGCATCGAGCTTGGCCACACTGCCGTCACCAACGCCGCGCTTGGGCACATTGAGTACCCGCTTGATGTTGACCTCGTCTGCCGGGTTGACCACCGCGCGCAGGTACGCCATCGCGTCTTTGACTTCGCGGCGGTCGTAGAAGCGGGTGCCGCCAACGACTTTGTACGGCACGCCGAAACGCATGAACGCTTCTTCCAGCACGCGGCTCTGCGCGTTGGTGCGATAGAAGGCGGCCATCTCTTTCCACAGCAGGTGGGTGGCGGCCTGCACCGACTGCATCGTGCGCGCCACCCAGGTCGCTTCGTCACCTTCGTCTTCGGCGTGATAGCGAACAAGTCGATCGCCGCCACCCTTCTCGCTCCACAAGTGCTTCTCTTTACGACCGGGGTTGTTCGAGATCACCGAGTTGGCTGCATCGAGAATGGTCTGCGTGCTGCGGTAGTTCTGGTCGAGCACGATGGTCGTGACGTCGTCGAACTCTTCCTCGAACTGCGAGATGTTGCGCACATCCGCACCCCGCCACCCATAGACGCTCTGGTCGCCGTCGCCGACGATAGTTACTTGCTGGTGCTCGGCGGCGAGTGCGAGCGCAAGCTCGTTCTGCGCCATGTTGGTGTCTTGGTACTCGTCGATCAGCACGTGTTGGAATCGTTGCTGATAGTGGGCAAGCACATCGGGGTGCTCGCGGAACAGCTGCACGGTCTTCATCAGCAAGTCGTCGAAATCCATCGCGCCCGCGCGCTGTAGCCGGGTCTGATACTCGGCATAGATCTCGGCGTGCTTCCGCGAGAACGGATTGTCGGCTTTCGCCAGCGCGGCCGCAGGTGAGACCAGCTCGTTCTTCCACAAACTGATCTGGCCATGCGAGGCACGAACTGGGAAACGCTTGGCATCCAGGCCAAGATCGCGAATGACGTAGCCGGTCAGGCGCTGTGCATCGGCCTGGTCGTAGATGCTGAAGTTCCGTGGGTACCCAATCGCCTCGGCATTCGCCCTCAGAATGCGCACACACGCGGCGTGGAACGTGCACACCCACATCGCCTTCACCATCGGTCCGACCAGCGCGGCAACACGATGCTTCATCTCGTCGGCCGCTTTGTTGGTGAACGTGATCGCCAGAATCGCCGACGGCGGCACGCCCTCATGGATCAGGTGCGCGATGCGATGGGTGAGCACTCGCGTCTTACCGGAACCGGCGCCAGCTACAACAAGCAGCGGTCCACCGCGGTGCACAACTGCATCGAGTTGATCGGGGTTCAGCGACTCGAGATCGAGTGGATCGAGCGCCCGCCGACTCGGGGCTGCTGACTCGTCGGCGTCGCTCATGATCCTCCCATTCTACGGACGGGGTGTCCTACGTATCGGGGGCCTGCGTGTCAGGATTCCCAACGTGAAAGTCGTCTTGGTCGGTATTGCGGGTGCCGCGGGCGCGCTCGCCCGCTACGGCATCTCGCTTGCCGTCGGTGGTCGCTCGTTCCCATGGTCGACATTGGGTATCAACATCACCGGATCGTTCCTGCTCGGGTTCCTGCTCGCGTTCGGTGTCGACCGCGGATGGTCGGAATCGACGACGGTGCCACTCGCCGTCGGCTTTCTCGGCGCCTACACGACGTTCTCGACGTTCTCGTATGAGACGTTCACGCTTGCTCGCACCGATCGTGCCCTGCTGGCGGCGGCCTACGTCGGAGTTTCGGTGGTAGGCGGCTTCCTGGCAGCGGCCGTCGGTTACCACCTCGCACGCCGGATGACCGCTGGGTAGGGTACCCGGCGATGGCGTATCGCTACCTGTGGACCCCGCTACAACTGGGTCCCGTCAGCACTCGTAACCGCATCGTCTTCAGCGCGCACCTCACTAACTACGCACGCGACGGCAAGCCGACCGAACAACACGCCGCCTACTACGCCGCCCGCGCCGCGGGTGGCACCGGCCTGATCATCACCGAAGAGCACAGCACACATCCCACCGACTGGCCGTACGAGAAGTTGATTCACGGCTTTCACCGCGACGTCATCCCCGGCTATCGCGCGATCACCGAGGCTGTCCACCGCCACCACGTTCCGATCTTCGCCCAGATCAACCACAACGGCGGGCAGGCATCATCGATGTACTCCCGCTTGCCGGTGTGGGCGCCGTCACCGATCGCCGACCCACTGTTTCGCGAAGTCCCGAAGGCGGTCACGCACGCCGACATCGAAGAGATCATCGCTGGCTACGCACTCGTCGCCGAACACTGCGCCGAAGGCGGCTTCGACGGCATCGAACTGCAGTGCTCACACTCATCGATCGTGCGCGGGTTCCTCTCGCCGGCGACGAACAGCAGGACCGATCAGTACGGCGGAACGCTCAATAACCGCGCCCGCCTGCTCATCGAGATCGTCGCCGCCGTGCGCGCGGTCATCGGCAGCCGACTCGCACTTGGTGTCCGGCTGTGCGGCGACGAACTGATCGAGGGCGGCACGACCATCGAGGAGGCCGTACAGGTCGCGCAACTCGCCGAGGCGACTGGACAGGTCGACTACATCAACACGTCCATCGGCGTTGCGACTGCCAGCCTGTTCATGATCGAGGCGAGCATGCACGTCCCACCTGGGTACGCGCTCTTCATCCCATCGGCCTTTCGCAAGGCTGTTGAACTGCCAGTTGTTGGTGTCGGTCGCTTCAAGGATCCACTCCAAGCGGAACGCGCGCTCGCCGATGGTCATTGCGACCTGGTCGGCATCGTGCGCGGCCAAATCGCAGATGCCCAATTCGCGGCGAAGGCGCGGGCAAACGCGGCGAGCGACATCCGACTTTGCCTCAGCTGCAACCAAGAGTGCGTCGGACGCATGGGCCTCAACCGGTGGCTCGGCTGCATCGAAAACCCGACAACCGGCAGAGAGCACGAGTACGCGACCTCCCCACCACGGGGGATCCCGATCAGCAAGAGCGTGCTCGTCGTCGGAGCCGGGCCAGCCGGGTTGCAGGCAGCAATCGCCGCTGCACGCACCGGCCATCGAGTCACGGTGCTCGAGAGAGAGACAGCAGCTGGCGGGCAAGTTCGCCTCGCAGCACGGGTACCCAATCGCGCTGAGTTCGGCGACCTAGTTCGCAATCAACTCACTGAGGCCGAGCAGCTTGGTGTCAGCATCGAGTACGGCGTCACCGTGTCGTTGGGGCTCGTTCAAGAGCGCAGGCCCGATCGGGTCGTTGTCGCGACTGGGGCCGAGCCGACGCGACCGTGGTGGATCGCCGACGACGCGGCCGCGCGCGTCGCCGACGTCCGCGACGTACTCGACGGAAGCGCCGAGCCATCCGGCAACGTGGTGGTGGTCGACGAGATCGGTTTCCACCACGCCACCTCTGTCGCCGAACTGCTCGCCGATCGTGGCTGCCACGTCGAGATCGTGACGCCCGGCATGGTGGTCGGCCAAGACTTGGGCATCTCCCTCGACATGGAGAACTGGTGGATGCGTGCGCACTCGAAGGGCATCATCCAGTCCACCGATCTCGTTCCAATGTCGTTCACGGGGGGCGAATTGACACTGCTGCATCACCCGACGGGCACGAACCAGACCCGCCAGCCCGACTGGGTCGTGCTGGCGGTTCCCCCGCGCCCTGTCGAGTGGCTGTACAACGATCTGCAGGCGGCGGGCATCAGCGTGCAACGAGTCGGCGATTGCGTAGCCCCACGGCGGGCGCATGCCGCCGTTATCGATGGCGAACGAGTTGGTGCATCCCTATGACCGACGCAACAGCCCCAGTCGCCGCGCCGCCAGTAGTTCCACCAGCGAAGATCGGAATCCTGGGCTCGGGGCCGACCACTCGGTACTTCGAACAAGCTGCGCACCAGATGGGCTACGACACGGTCGTCGTCGATCCCGGCCTCGCGCAGAGGGCGCTGTTGAAAGCGGCGACGGAGTGCGCTGTCATCACGGTCGTCGATCAGTTGCCCGTCAAAGCGATGCGAACGCTTGCCGCCAAGCGACCGATGCACCCCAGCCCCGACGTCGTCGATCTGTGCGCAGACCGCGTCGAGGTCAAGCGTTTCCTCAGTGAGCTCGGAGTCGGTGTCGGACCACACACGCTCATCGAGACCGATGACGACATCACCCAGGCCGCCGAGACAAAGTTCCCGGCGATTCTCAAGGTGCGCCATCACGGTGGCGGCCGCGACAGTCAGGTGCGGGTCGCGGCCTACCCGCAACTACTAGAAGCCTGGGAGTCATTGCAGCGGCAGCCGTGTGTGCTCGAGCAGCGACTGACACTCGGTCGCGAGCTTGCGGTCGTTGTCGCCCGTTCAGCTGATGGACGCGTGGCATCCTTCCCTGTCTCGCAGCAGCAATATGTGCACGGCAAGCTCGAGATCAGTTATGCGCCCGCCAGCTTGCTGGGCTCAGGCCAAGCCGATGGAGCCGAACTCGGCGGGTACCTCGCTACCGAGCTGGGCATCGTCGGCGTACTTGCGGTGCACATGTTCGTGGTCGGTCTCGAGGTGTACGTGCATGAGCTGACCCCAAGGCCGTCGGCACTCGGGCTGTTCACGCTCGACGGTTCGCGCACGAACCAGTACGAACAGCATCTGCGCGCCGTCTGCGGTTTGGCGCTTGGCGATCCAGCGATGACCGTTCCAGGCGTGTCGGTCGTCAGCCTCGCTGGTGAGCTCTGGTCAGCAGGCGAACCGAAGTGGGAACGCATCCTCACCGACGGCACCGTACATCTGCACCGCTACGCAGGCGTAGAGCCCGCCGACGGAGTCACCGTGGGGCACCTGGCTGCGTGCAGCGGAACCGCCGCCGGCTCCACCAGCGTCGTGCGGCGACTGCGCAAGCAACTCACCACCAGTTAGCCTGCCCGCTCATGCTGGCGGCGGTGCAGTTCGGTTTCATCGGCGAAGTCTTCGATTGGCTCGCCGACCTCACCGACAAACTCGGCGACTGGGCCGGCAACTGGTGGTTCTTGGGCGTCATCTTCATCATCGCCCTGCTCGACTCGGTCGTGCCCGTCGTGCCGAGCGAGACGACCGTCATCATCGGTGGCGTCGCCGTTGCCACCGGTGATGCGCCGTACCCTCTACTGGCCGTCATCGCAGTGGGTGCCGCCGGCGCGTTTGTCGGCGACAACATGGCGTTCAGCATCGGGCGTCGCTGGTCCGACGCATTCGAGCGCCGGGCGGAGCGCAAGCCGAAGTTCGCCGACAAGCTCACCTGGGCGCGTGAGCAAATCGCTGACCGCGGCGGCCTGCTTTTGATCACCGCCAGATTCATTCCCGGCGGGCGCACTGCCGTCACCATTGCGAGCGGGATCACCCGTCAGTCACGCGGCTGGTTCGTGCGCTGGTCGTTCATCGCCGCTGTGATTTGGGCGACCTACGCCGCCGGGCTCGCCCGCCTAGTCGGCGAGCCATTCAAAGACAACCACGCGTTGGCGTTCTGGATCGCATTCGGCACCGCCCTCAGTATCAACGTCGCCATTGAAATCATTCGTCACCGCCGCCTCAAACGGAAGTGGTCCAAGCCCGCGGTCTGAGCGCAGCTTCAGTGAGACGGCGCACTGTGTTCGCCGGAGTCGGGAAGACGGCGATACAGCACGACTGCTACGACGGCGACCATGACGGCCGCCACCCGCAATGCCACATGGGCGCCGTCGAGGAATGCCTGCTGCACGGCGAGTCGCAGTTCATTGGCGCCAGCAAGGTCGCCGTCGGCCGCAATCCGTTGGCTGACACCGAATGCCTTCGCAATGTTGTCCTTCGCGAACTCCTGTTGTTCCATCGGCAACTGGGCGAGCGCCGGCGCGACGTTGCTGCGAAAGATGCTGTTGACGATGCTGCCCGCGATGGCGATGCCGATGGCGCCGCCAACTTCGCGCGTGGTGTCGTTGACGGCTGCGCCCACGCCGGCCTTGTTCATGGGAACGCTCTGCACGATTCCGCTGCTCAGCGACGGCATCGCAGTGCCAACACCGGCGGACGTCAATACCAGACAGACAGCGACGTAGAGATACGACGTGTCGCGCCCCACCAACGACAGCAGCAGGATGCCGACCGACATCAGTGCGAGACCGCCCGCCACCGCTCGTTTTGCTCCGAGGCGGGCGGCAATCAATGGCGCGCGTGGCGAGACGAGGATCATCGTGAACGCGAACGGCAATCCCCGCAGCCCTGCGCCGAGCGCCGAATAGCCGGCGACGTACTGCAGGTACTGCGTCAAGAGGAAGAACATCGAGAACATGGCGAAGAAGGTCGCCGATATACCCAGGCTGCCCATGGCGAAGCGCCGATTGCGGAAGAACTCCATGTCCAAGAGCGGGTCGCTGACCTTGCGTTCGAACGCCACAAAGCCAGCGAGGCACGCAATAGCAGCCACGAACCCGGCGACGACCAACGGATCGCTCCAGCCGCGTTCGGGTCCCTCGATGATTGCCGCCAGCAAGCCGCCGAAACCGACGATCGACAAGAGGGCGCCACCGAGATCGAGGCGGGCCGCGTGTGGCTCGCGCGACGCGGGAGCGAGGATCGCCGACGCCACGAAGGCCACCATTGCAATCGGTACCGCGACGAAGAACACAGAGCCGTACCAGTAGTGCTCGAGCAACGCACCACCAATGACAGGACCGATCGCGCCACCGGCACCGGCGAAGCCGGCCCACATGGCGATGGCTTTCGCCCGTTCGCGCCGCGGAAAGCAGGACTGCAGCAGGCTGAGTGTCGAGGGCATGATCAGCGCGGCGCCGATGCCCATGACTGCGCGACAGCCGATCAGTGCGTTGGCAGAGGTCATGAACGCGCTGACCGCCGAGGCCCCGGCGAAGATGACAAGACCGATCAGCAGCGCGCCTTTGCGCCCGAAACGATCGCCAAGCGCGCCTGCAGGCAAGAGCAGAGCTGCAAAGACGAGCGCGTACGCGTCGACAATCCACAACACCTGCGTGTCGCTCGGGCGCAACTCGGAAGCCGACAGGCTGGGAATCGCGACGTTGACCGAACTGACCGTCGCAACGATCAGAACCAGACTGAGGCACATCGTGGCGAGGATCGCCCACCGACGGTGATACGTCTTCGGATCTATCCCGTCAAGATCTTCGATGGTTGCTGCGGCAGTGCCGGTCATACACGCTCTAACTTCTTGCCGCGGTGAAGCGGATTACCAGCGGTAGTGGGCGAACGCCTTGTTGCTCTCGGCCATCTTCTGCATGTCGTCGCGCTTCTTGATGCTGGCACCGAGGCCGTTACCGGCATCGAGGAGTTCACCGGCGAGGCACTCGGCCATTGTCTTCTCGCGACGGGCACGGCTGAAGTCGACGAGCCAACGAACGGCGAGCGTGCTCGCACGACGCGGACGAACTTCCACCGGCACCTGATAGGTGGCGCCACCAACACGACGGCTGCGCACTTCCAGCGGCGGCTTGATGTTGTCGATCGCACGCTTCAGCGTGGCGACCGGCTCGGCACCCGACTTCTCTTCCACGATCTTGAGTGCGTCGTAGACGATCTTCTCGGCGACGGAGCGCTTGCCGTGCAGCATGACCTTGTTGACCAATTGGCTGACGAGCAGCGAGCGATAGATCGGGTCGGGCATGAGCTCACGACGCTGGGCTGGACCTTTACGAGGCATTGTTCAATCCTTCTTTACTTGACCAGTTTGGCGCCGTAGCGGCTGCGGGCTTGCTTGCGATTCTTCACGCCGGCGGCATCGAGTGCGCCGCGGATGATCTTGTAACGAACACCTGGCAAGTCGCGAACACGGCCGCCACGCACGAGCACGATGCTGTGCTCTTGCAGATTATGACCCTCGCCCGGAATGTACGCCGTGATTTCGACGCCACTCGTGAGACGAACACGCGCCACCTTGCGCAGAGCCGAGTTCGGCTTCTTCGGGGTGTTGGTGTACACACGGGTGCACACGCCGCGCCGCTGAGGCGAACCCTTGAGGGCAGGCGTCTTGGTCTTGGAGAACTTGGTACTGCGTCCTTGACGGACGAGCTGCTGGATTGTTGGCACCCGGCAAGGCTAGGCATCGCGGGCAGAGTTGACCACCTCGGAGGTCAGAAACATCGACCATAGTCAGCTGTCTATGGTCATATTGAGTATCCTGCAGTGGTGGCAGATCCCAGGGTACCCGCCAGTGTTTTCAAGGCTCGCTGCCTGGCATTGTTCGACGAAGTCGCGACGACGCACCGCCCGCTGATCGTCACCAAACACGGTCAACCAGTGGCCCGCGTAGTACCGATCGAGGCGACAACTGTGGTGGTCGGTTCGGTGACGTTGCTCGCCGATTCGGAGACCGACTACTTCTCCACCGACGAGGCGTGGCGTGCCGACAACTGAGCCCGACTCACTGCTGCTCGACACCCACGCCTTGCTGTGGTGGCAAGCCGACTCCGACCTGCTGTCCACTCGCGCGCGCCGACTGATTGACAACGCGCCGCGCCTGTTCCTCAGCGCGATCTCGTTGTGGGAAGTCGCGACGATGGTTGGCCAAGGCACAGTCGCCCTCGACCGCCCAACGCAGATGTGGGTGCACGATCTGTTGGCAGACGGAATCATCGCCATCGCCGAGCTCACGCCGCCTATCTCAGTGGCAGCCGCGCAGCTTGAAGAATTCAACGGCGACATCGCCGACCGCATGATTTACGCCACGGCCGTCCATCACCAGCTACCGCTGGTGACAAAGGATCCAGTACTCACCGAATACGGCCGCTTGCACGGCGACACGACTATTGAGTGGTAACCGTGTCAGCAACGTCGCCGTCGCTGCTGTAGGTGCCGTGGATGTTGCTCAGCCACGCAGCCGGATCTTCGTCGGCGTCGGTGCTGAAGTAGGCCATCGGCTCGTAGTCGGGAGCCTTCACATCGAACTCGCGGTAGCGCATCATGCCGGTACCGGCAGGGATGAGCTTGCCGATGATGATGTTCTCCTTCAGGCCCAACAGGCTGTCGCCCTTGCCGTCGATGGCGGCTTCCGTGAGCACACGCGTGGTCTCCTGGAATGACGCTGCCGACAACCAGCTTTCGGTCGCCAACGATGCCTTGGTGATACCCATCAGTTCGGGACGACCCTCGGCAGGCTTCTTGCCCTCTTCGACCATGCGGCGGTTGGTATCGCGGAACACCTTCGCGTCGGCGCGCTCGCCCGGCAGGAACCCTGTCTCGCCCGGCTCTTGCACGCCGATACGACGGGTCATCTGACGAACGATCAGCTCGATGTGCTTATCGGAGATGCTCACACCCTGGTCGCGATACACCTTCTGCACTTCTTCGACGAGGTACAGCTGCGTCTCGCGGATGCCCTTGATCTCCATCAGTTCCTTCGGATCGTAAGGACCGTCGGTGATCGGGTCGCCAGCCTTCACTTCCTGGCCATCGGTGACAATGGCGCGGCTACCGGTGGGGAGGATGATCGCGTGCTCTTCGCCCTGGTCGTCGATGACGGTGACAGGAATGCCCTTGCCCTCGTCGTCGCCTATGCGCACAACACCAGTTGCACGAGCCAAGCGAGCTGAACCGCGCGGTGTACGAGCTTCGAACAACTCGACGACGCGTGGCAGACCGCCGGCGATGTCTTTGCCAGCAACACCACCGGTGTGGAAGGTACGCATGGTCAGCTGAGTACCAGGCTCGCCGATCGACTGCGCCGCGATAACGCCGACAGCCTCGCCGAGCTCGATGCTCTTGCCGGTTGCCAACGAACGGCCGTAGCACAGTGCGCAGATGCCTAGCTCGGCGTCGCAGGTGACGACCGAACGCACGCGCACGCGGTTGACCTTCGGATCGTCGCGCAGCGCGGCCATCTCGATGTCGCCCACGATCATGTTGCGCGGGTAGACGGTCTTGTCGGCCAACACCACGTCTTGCGACAAGGCACGACCGAACAACTTCGTCTCGAGGTGGTTGCGTCGGTTCGCCGTATCGGGCTCGACGTTCTCGATCCACAACCCGAGATTGCTCCCGCAGTCGGGTTCGCGGATGATCAGTTCCTGTGCCACGTCGACCAAACGACGGGTCAGGTAACCCGAGTCGGCGGTACGCAGCGCGGTGTCGACCAAGCCCTTACGGGCACCAGGAGTAGCAATGAAGTACTCGAGGGTCTCGAGGCCCTCACGGAAGTTCTTCTTGATCGGGCGCGGAATCATGTCGCCGCGTGGGTTGGCCACAAGGCCGCGCATGCCGGCGATCTGGCGCATCTGCGTCATGTTTCCGCGAGCACCCGAGCCGACCATCATGTCGATCGGGTTGAATCGCTGCGCCTTGAACTCGAGTTCCATCGCCGCCTGCACCTTGGCGGTGGCATCGGTCCAGATACGCACTTCCTGCTGACGGCGCTCGCCGTCGGTGATGATGCCGCGACGGAACTGGTTCTCGACCTTGTCGGCCATTGCCTCGTGCTCGTCGAGCAGTTGGCGCTTCGCCTTCGGCGTCTTGACGTCGTCGATCGAAACGGTGAGACCGCTCTGCGACGCGTATCGATAGCAGACATTCTTCAGTGCGTCGAGGGCGGTAGCGACCATGCCCTTGGGGTAATGGTCGGACAGGCGTTCCACGATGACGCCCATTTCCTTCTTCTTCACCAACATGTCGATGTGGCCGAAGCGGGAGGCGTAGTCGTCGGGGAGTGCCTCTTCGAAGAGCAGACGACCCGGGGTGGTATTGAACGTGTCGGCCGGCCGGCCACCCTCGGCGGGGCGGCGCAACACGATCGGCGCATGCAAGTGCACACTGCCCTCGTCGAGCGCGCGCAGAACTTCCCACAGATGGCGGAAGACGCGACCCTTGCCCTTGCCCTCTTCGGTGATCTCGGTGAGGTAGTAGCCACCGATGATCAAGTCTTGGCTCGGCGTCACGATCGGGCGGCCAGAGGCTGGCGACAGAATGTTGTTGGCGCTGAGCATCAGCACGCGGGCTTCGGCCTGCGCTTCCGACGACAACGGCACGTGAATGGCCATCTGGTCGCCGTCGAAGTCGGCGTTGAACGCGGTGCAGACCAGCGGATGGATCTGCAGTGCCTTGCCTTCAACCAACACTGGCTCGAATGCCTGGATGCCGAGGCGGTGAAGCGTTGGGGCGCGGTTCAGCAGCACCGGGTGCTCCTTGATGACGTCTTCGAGGACATCCCACACCTGCGGCTTGCGACGCTCGACCATGCGCTTCGCGCTCTTGATGTTCTGCGCCAGTTCGAGATCGACCAAGCGCTTCATCACGAACGGCTTGAACAGTTCGAGCGCCATCAGCTTGGGCAGACCGCACTGGTGCAGGCGCAGCGTCGGGCCGGCCACGATGACCGAACGACCCGAGTAGTCCACGCGCTTGCCGAGCAAGTTCTGACGGAACCGACCCTGCTTGCCCTTCAGCATGTCGGACAGCGACTTCAGCGGACGGTTACCCGGCCCGGTGACCGGGCGACCGCGGCGGCCGTTGTCGAACAATGCGTCGACGGCCTCTTGCAGCATGCGCTTCTCGTTGTTGACGATGATCTCGGGTGCGCCGAGATCGAGCAGCCGCTTCAAGCGGTTGTTGCGGTTGATCACGCGGCGGTAGAGGTCGTTGAGGTCGGAGGTCGCGAAGCGACCACCGTCGAGCTGCACCATCGGGCGCAGTTCCGGCGGGATCACCGGCACGACATCGAGGATCATTGCCTTCGGGTCGTTCAGGCGACGACCGTGATCGTCGCGCTGGTTGAACGAGGCGACAATCTTCAGACGCTTGATCGCCTTCTGACGACGCTGCGCGCTCAGCGGCTTGCGGCCGCTGGCGTTGTGGTCGATCGCCCCGCGCAGCTTCTCTTCCTCGACGTCGAAGTCGATGCGGTCGATGAGCGACTTGATCGCGTCGGCGCCGGTGCCACCCTCGAAGTAATCGCCGTAGCGGTCGCGAAGCTCGCGCCACAACAGTTCGTCATCGATGATCAGGCGCGAGTGCAGGCTGCGGAATTCGTCCCACGTGCGCGCCAGCAGATCGAGTTCCATCTCGTAACGGTCGCGGATGGCGGCGATTTCCTTCTCGGCAGACGCCTTCGCCTTGCGTGCGTCGGCGCCTTCCAGTTCGCTCTTGTCGGCTTCGGCTTCGGCTTCCTTGAAACGCTTGTCGACGGCGAGCTCGAGCTCCTTGCGGATGGCATCGCGCTCTTCGAGGTACTCGGCCTCGCAGTTCGGCAAGTCGGCGTGCCGCTTGTCTTCGTCGACCCAGGTGACCAGGTTGGCGGCGAAGTAGATGACCTTCTCCAGCTGCTTGGCCTTCAGCTCTTCCTTCGGCTCGAGGCCGGCCAGCAGATAGGCGAGCCAGCTACGGGTACCGCGTAGGTACCAAATGTGCACGACGGGCGCGCTGAGCTCGACGTGGCCCATGCGCTCGCGGCGCACCTTTGAGCGCGTGACTTCGACGCCACAGCGCTCGCAGATGATGCCCTTGAAGCGGACGCGCTTGTACTTGCCGCAGTAGCACTCCCAGTCGCGGGTTGGTCCGAAGATCTTCTCGCAGAAGAGGCCGTCCTTCTCGGGACGCAGGGTGCGGTAGTTGATGGTCTCGGGCTTCTTCACTTCACCGTGGGACCACAAACGGATCTGGTCGGCGGTGGCCAACCCGATCTTGAGTTGGTCGAACATGTTGACGTCGAGCATTGGTTCAGCCTCTCCTAGTACCCGCTCGTGCGTGCAGCCCGACGGGCCTCACGCTCGCGGTCGTCTTCATCTGTGCCGCGTTCGTTGCGGCTGATATCGATGCCCAGCTCCTCTGCGGTGCGGAACACGTCTTCGTCCATCTCACGCATCTCGATCTCGCTGCCATCGCTGGCCAAGACCTCGACGTTGAGGCACAGTGCCTGCATCTCCTTCATGAGCACCTTGAAGCTCTCGGGGATGCCCGGTTCGGGGATGTTCTCGCCCTTGACGATGGCCTCGTACACCTTCACGCGGCCAAGCACGTCGTCGGACTTGATGGTGAGCAGTTCCTGCAAGCAGTACGCCGCGCCATAGGCCTCTAGCGCCCACACTTCCATCTCACCGAAGCGCTGGCCACCGAACTGCGCCTTACCACCGAGCGGCTGCTGGGTGATCATGCTGTACGGGCCAGTGGAGCGGGCGTGAATCTTGTCGTCGACAAGGTGGGCCAGCTTCAAGATGTACATGTAGCCGACTGTGATCGGGTTGTCGTACACCAAGCCGGTGCGGCCGTTGTACAGCGGTGTCTTGCCGTCGAGCTGGATCAAGCGCCCGCCGTCGACCGTTTCCGGGTTGAGGTTGGCGAAGATCGACTGGATGGTCGGGTGCTTGCCGGCTGCCTCTTCCTCGTCCCAGTGCGCACCGTCGAACACCGGCGTCGCGATGAACGTGCTCGGCTTGGTGATCGGGCGCGTCTTGGTCTCGGTGCCGCGGATTGGCGCGTCGCCGACGGTCTTGTTGTTCTTCACGTCGGTCCAGCCCCAGCGGGCTGCGTAACCGAGGTGAGCTTCCAAGACCTGGCCGACGTTCATTCGGCTCGGAACACCCAACGGGTTGAGGATGATGTCGACGGCGGTGCCATCGGCCATGTACGGCATGTCTTCGATCGGCAGGATCTTGGAGATGACACCCTTGTTGCCGTGGCGGCCGGCCAACTTGTCGCCGACGCTGATCTTGCGCTTCTGCGCAACGTAGACGCGGACCAGTTGGTTGACGCCGGGCGGCAGTTCGTCGCCGTCGTCGCGGCTGAACACCTTGACGTCGATGACCTTGCCACTCTCGCCGTGAGGCACCTTCAGGCTGGTGTCGCGGACTTCGCGGGCCTTCTCGCCGAAGATGGCGCGCAGCAGGCGCTCTTCCGGAGTGAGCTCGGTCTCGCCCTTCGGCGTGACCTTGCCGACCAGCACGTCGCCGGGGCCGACTTCGGCGCCAACGCGGATGATGCCACGCTCGTCGAGGTCGCGCAGGATGTCGTCGCTGAGGTTCGGAATGTCGCGGCTGATTTCCTCGGCACCCAACTTGGTGTCGCGGGCATCGACCTCGTGCTCCTTGATGTGGATCGACGTGAGCACGTCGTCTTTCACCAGGCGCTCGCTGAGGATGATGGCGTCCTCGAAGTTGTAGCCCTCCCACGGCATCAGCGCGACGAGCAGGTTCTTGCCCAACGCGAGTTCGCCGTGATCGGTGCTCGGGCCGTCGGCGAGAATCGTGCCCTTCACGACCTTGTCGCCGTCCTTGACGCGCACGCGGTGGTTGATGCACGTGTCTTGGTTCGACCGACGGAACTTGCTGAGCGGATACACAACCTTGCCGCCGGGCTCTTCGCCCTTGGGCTTGTAGGTGACGGTGATGCTGGTGCCGCTGACTTCAGTGACATCGCCATCGCCGGTCGCCTGGATCAGGTCGGCTGCGTCGCGCGCCGCACGATCTTCGATTCCGGTGCCGATGTACGGCGCCTCGGCGCGCACCAGCGGAACTGCCTGGCGCTGCATGTTGGCGCCCATCAGCGCGCGGTTGGCGTCGTCGTGCTCGAGGAATGGGATCAGCGCGGTAGCAACCGACACGATCTGCTTCGGGCTGACGTCCATCAACTGCACTTCGCTGGGCGGCACTGCCGCGATGTCGGTGGTGGCTCCGAAGAAGCTCTCGGCCTCGAGCATCTTGCGCAAGTCTTCGAGGCTGGCCGACTGCGGGCTGCGGCGCACAAGGATGCGCTGGTCGACGAACGAGCCGTCGGCGTGGATCGGCGTGTTGGCCTGAGCGACGACGTAGTTCTCTTCCTCGTCGGCGGCCATGTAGCGGATCTCGTTGCTGACCTTGCCGTTCTTCACCACGCGGTACGGCGTCTCGATGAAGCCGTACGAGTTGACGCGCGCGAACGTGCTGAGCGCACCGATGAGGCCGATGTTCGGGCCTTCCGGCGTCTCGATCGGGCACATGCGGCCGTAGTGGCTGAAGTGAACGTCGCGCACTTCGAAGCCGGCGCGCTCGCGGCTGAGGCCACCCGGGCCGAGCGCCGACAAGCGACGACGGTGGGTCAGGCCCGACAGCGGGTTGACCTGGTCCATGAACTGGCTGAGCTGGCTGGTGCCGAAGAATTCCTTGATCGCGGCAACGACCGGGCGAATGTTCACCAGCGTGGTCGGCGTGATCGCCTCGACGTCTTGGGTGGTCATGCGCTCGCGCACGACGCGCTCCATGCGGCTGAGGCCGATGCGCACCTGGTTCTGAATCAGCTCGCCGACGCTGCGGATGCGGCGGTTAGCGAAGTGGTCTTGATCGTCGAGGCGATAGCCGGGCTCTTGCTTGACGAGGTGCAGCATGTAGCTGATCGTGGCGAGCACCTCGTTGGGGCGCAGCACGCGCGCATCGTCGGGATCACTGAAGATCGGCTTGCGGTTCGGGTCGTCTTGGTCGGTCTGGAAGAACGAACCGAGTTGGATGGTGCCCTTGCCGAACAGTTGGTCGAGCTTGGCAACTTCGGTGCCGAGCTTGCGATCGAGCTTGTAACGGCCGACGCGCGACAGGTCGTAGCGCCGGTTCTCGAAGAACGCGTTGCGGAAGTAGGCCTTGGCCGACTCGACGGTGGGCGGCTCGCCCGGGCGAGCACGCTTGTAGATCTCGACCAGCGCTTCGCTTTGGGTGGGAGCGACGTGACGCTCTTTCTCCCACTGACCTTCCAAGAAGTTGAAGTGAGCGACGAAACGCTCGAGGAAGCCGGGGGCATGCTCTTCGTCGTAACCGAGCGCGCGCAGCAGGGTGAACACACCCATGCGACGCTTGCGCGCAACGCGCGTGCCAGCGGTGACGTCTTTGCCTGGCTTCTGCTCGACGTCGAACTCGAGCCACTCGCCGCGGTAAGGGTGAATGGTGCCCTTGACGAGCTGATGCTTGCTGAGGTTACGAAGACGGAAACGCTCGCCCGGCTCGAAGATGACGCCCGGACTACGCACGAGCTGCGACACGACGACGCGCTCGGTGCCGTTGATGATGAAGGTGCCCTTCTCGGTCATCATCGGGAAGTCGCCCATGAAGACGGTCTGCTCTTTGATCTCGCCCGTGTTGCGATTCATGAAGCGAGCGCGCACGAAGATCGGCGCGCTGTAGGTCATGTCTTTTTCTTTGCACTCATCCACCGTGAACTTCGGCGGTGGGCGCAGGTCTTCGTCGTCGGAGTCGAATTCCAGCTCGAGTTGCAGGGCCTCGCTGAAGTCCTTGATCGGCGAAATGTCGCGGAAGGTTTCGGCGAGGCCGTCCTTCAGGAACCATTCGAAGCTGACGCGCTGGATCGCGATGAGATCCGGCAGCTCGAGCGGCTCGGAAAGGTTGGCAAAGGAATAGCGCTCGCGGGACACGGAACGGGAGGCCACGTCTTACTCCTCAATCTCAATCGACCCACAGGAAATGGGCCAGCAAACAACGGACACGGGTGCGCGAAAGGTCACCGGTACAAAGGAGTAGCGGAAAACGAGACGCACGGCAACGTTTGATGCTACCGGCCGTGCACGGCGTAGTCAACCGCTTGCGGGCAATCTGCCCGGCGGTCGAATCCGTCCGCGAACGGTAAGCCCAAGCGGCGGGTGATGTCAAGGGTATGCACCCCCGACATCACCCAACCGGGCTGCTTACTTGACTTCGACCGAGGCGCCAGCCTCGACCAGCTTGGCCTTGGCGGCTTCAGCTGCTTCCTTGGTGGCCTTCTCGAGCACCGGCTTCGGGGCTCCGTCGACCAGATCCTTGGCTTCCTTGAGGCCCAGGCTGGTCAGCTCGCGCACGACCTTGATGACCTGGATCTTCTGGGCACCAGCGTCGGTGAGAACGACATCGAATTCGTCCTTCTCTTCCTCGGCCGGGGCGGCGGCGGCGCCACCTGCGGCAGCGGCCACGGCCACTGGGGCAGCGGCGGTGACGCCGAACTTCTCTTCGAATGCGTCGAGGAGTTCTTTGAGTTCAATGACAGTCAGCTTGCTGATGTCGTCGAGGATGCTTGCGATTGACATTTGGTGTTCTCCTGTTTGAGTTTGTTTGCTTTATGCGGCTTCTTTTTGATCGATGAGTGCTTTCAGGCCGTAGGCGAAGTTGCGCGGCAGTGCCTGCAACAAACCAGCGGTCTTGACGAGCGGGGCTTGCAGTGCGCCGGCGAACTGAGCCAGCAACACTTCCCGACTCGGCAAATCGGCGAGGGCTTCGACGTCTTTCGCTGACAATGTCTTGCCAGCGAGTACGCCGCCCTTGATCACCAGGAACGGGTTGGTCTTAGCGACATTGCGCACTGCTTTGGCAGCACCAGCGATGTCACCCTTGACGAACGTGATGCCGGAAGGACCCAACAGCAACTCGTCGAGACCGGCAACACCTGCGTTCTTGGCACCGAAGCGAGCCAACGTGTTCTTGTACACCTTGTACTCACCACCGACGTCGCGCAACTGGCGACGCAGCGCGGCCAATTGGCCAACGGACATGCCGCGATATTCGGTGATGATCACGGCGTCGGCAGCTTTCAGCTTGGCAGTGACCTCTTCGACGACCGCAACCTTTTCTGCACGGGGATTATCTGAAGTCATGTACACCTCCTTTCGCTTCGACTCGGGGTGCTCGCATTGCAGCGAACACCGCGAGGAGCGAGGAGCTCCGGGCGAGATTCACCTCGGCTGGTGGGAGATTCCCATTAATCCCGGTTTGAAGCGGGGGCCAACGGTCTACGGCGAGCGACCGGTTTAGTTGTTGCAGCAAGGCTAACAGCGAGGTACCCGGGCTCCACCGACCACCTGGTCACACCAAAGTGACCCTCCGGAGTCAGTTTCGGGGGACCAGGTCGCCCCGGCGACACCTCAGATTGGTCTCGGGTATCTCTGTAACACCCATCTAAGATATTGCGTACATGAGTTCTCAAGTGCCAACTACCGGCGAGATTGCGGCGATGTTGCCGGCTGAGTTGCAGGGGTTGGCGCGCAAGCTCGATGGCGAGCGGCGCCGGGTCGAGGCGGCGTTGGCGACGTTGGTCCACCGGGTCGAGGTTGCAGGCGCTTTCACTGGCGATGGCCATCGTTCGGTCAAGGCGTGGGGACGCGCGACGTGCAATTGGTCCGGTGGCGAGGCAGCCCGGTTCGTGAAGACCGGTCGGATGTTGGCCAAGTTCGAGTCGGCGGACACGGCTGCGGCGGCGGGTGAGATCGGTGTCGCGCAGATGCACGCACTCGCGCAAGTCGTCGGTAACCCGCGGGTGGGCGAGCACCTCGCCGCGTCGGAGGAGTTACTGGTGTCGCAAGCGTCGGTTCTCGACTACGACGATTACGTCACGCTGCTCGCGCATTGGGAAGCGCTCGCCGATTCCGAGGGCGCGCACGGTGATCACGAGCGTGCGCACCGCGACCGGAGCGCGCACCTGTCGATTGTTGGCGAGCGGTTCTATCTCGACGCCAACGGTGGCGCGGCAGCGGGTGTCGAGCTGATGGAAGTGTTCGAACAGTTCTGTCGCAGCGAATGGCTTGCCGACTGGGACGCGGGCGTCAGCGTGCACGGCGAGGCGATGGTCCCCAGCTTGATGGAACGCACCGACGCACAACGCCGCTTCGACGCGTTAAAAGCGATCTTCGGCGCCGCCGCCGTCTCCGGCCAATCACCCACCGGGGAACCCGTCGTCAACCTCATCGTCGGCCAAGAACTCTTCGAGCACCACCTACGCCGCGCGCTGGGCGAACACCCCGAACCACTCGACCCGAACAATCCCGCACACCGCTGCGAAACCGCCGACGGAGTCGTGATCGACCCCAACGACATGCTCGTCGCGGCAGCACTCGGCCACGTCCGACGCATCGTCATGGACTCCGCCGGAGTGGTCGTCGACGTCGGCCGCAAACAACGCCTCTTCACCGGTGCCCTACGCGACGCCGTGATGCTGATCAGTCACCGATGTATCTGGCCAGGTTGCTATCGCCCGGCATCCCAATGCGAAGCCGACCACACGCTGCCCTACGCGCACGCCGGTCCGACCGCGGCTGACAACGGCAACCCCGCATGTGGACACCACAACCGATGGAAAACACGCGGCTACACAACCTGGCGCGACCCCAACGGCCAATGGCACCACTACCGACCCGACCACACCGAGATCGGCTGGCGCGCCGCCGCCTAGCTCAGCTTCCTTGCCAATCGGTGCGGAGGATGCCGAACACCATGGTGTCGAACCACTGCCCTTCGCCGCGCCATGCGTTGCGCAGGCGACCCTCGAGGGCGAAACCAGAATTCGCTAGCACTCGCTGCATCGCGTCGTTGTCGTGACGCGTGTTCGCCTCAATACGGTGCAACTCCGGATAGGTGCTGAACAGGTGATCCACGGTCCATTTCGTGGCTCGCGTACCGAGCCCACGCCCTCGATGCCGGCCCGCGATCCGAAGATCGAACAGTGGCGCCCCTTCACCGATGTCGCCAAGATCCATTACGCGGAGAAGGCCAACGGTTTCGCCCTGATCGGAAATCCAGAAGCTGGCGACGTCGGCCGTCGCAAACTCCATCTCGACGATGTCGTTTGCGGTTAACAATCGTCGCCCATGGAATGGCCACTCGTCCCCAACCAGAAAGTCGACGAGGGCCTCGTGGTCGCGCGGAACGGCGACCGGCGCGAACTCGACGTGCGTCAGGCCTCGACCTTGAGGCGGTTGGTGTCGATCTTGACGCCTGGTCCCATCGTGCTGCTGACGGTGATCTTCTTCAGGAAGCGACCCTTCGCTGCCGCCGGCTTGGCGCGCTGCAGTTCGTCGAGTACGGCACGGAAGTTGGCCTCCAGCGCGGGCAGTTCGAAGCTGGCCTTGCCGAGTTGCACGTGCACGTTGCCGTAGCGATCGGTGCGGTACTCGACCTTGCCACCCTTGAACTCGCCGACAGCCTTGGCGACGTCGTTAGTGACGGTGCCGGTCTTCGGGTTCGGCATCAGACCACGCGGACCGAGTGCACGACCGAGACGACCGACGAGCGGCATCATGTCGGGGGTTGCGATCGCGAGATCGAAGTCGAAGTTGCCCTTCTCGATTTCAGCGGCGAGGTCGTCGGCGCCGACGATGTCGGCACCTGCGTCGCGAGCGGCCTGCGCGGCCTCGCCGGAAGCGAACACCGCGATGCGCAGGTTCTTACCGGTGCCGCTGGGCAGCGCGACGGTGCCGCGCACCATCTGCTCGGCCTTACGCGGATCGACGCCGAGGCGAACCGCAAGGTCGACGGTCTCGTCGAACTTGGCAGTGGCGGTCTTCTTGACCAAGTCGAGCGCCTCGGTGGGCGTGAACAGTTGGTCGCCGTCGAACTTCTTGACTGCATCAGTGAATTTCTTACCGGACATGATTGTCTCCCTCGGGTTGAGCACCGCCGGGCGAGGTCGTCCCGGTCGAGTGTGACTTGCGAATTGGTTAAGCGTTGACCTTCAGGCCCATCGAGCGGGCCGTGCCACGGATCTGCTGCTTGGCAGCTTCCAGATCGTTGGCGTTGAGGTCGGGCATCTTGATCTTGGCGACTTCTTCGATGTCGGCCTCGGTGACAGTGCCGGCAACGGTCTTGCCTGGTGTTGTCGAACCTTTGGCGAGACCAGCCTTCTGACGCAGCAGCACGGGTGCCGGCGGCGTCTTCAGGATGAACGTGAACGAGCGATCTTCGAAGACCGTGATCTCGACCGGGATGATGGTGCCGACCTGCGACTCGGTGGCAGCGTTGTACTGCTTGACGAAGTCCATGATGCCGATGCCGTGTGGACCGAGCGCGGTACCAACAGGCGGGGCCGGTGTGGCCTTGCCCGCGGGAATCTGGATCTTGATGATCGCTGCGACCTTTTTCTTTGCCATGACTGACTACTTTCCTATTCGGCTTTGTTAGAGCTTGCTGACTTGGCTGAAGTCCATCTCCACCGAGGTCTCGCGACCGAAGATGTTGACCAGCACTTTGAGCTTCATGTGGTCGGCGTTGATCTCGGCGATCGTGCCGTTGAAGTCGGCGAACGGCCCTTCGCGCACCCGAACGCCTTCGCCAACGTCGTAATCGAGCTTCGGCTTCTTGCGTGCGGGCAGGCCACCAGTGCCATCGCCCTTGGCGGCCAGGAAGGTTTGCACCTCGCGGCGCGATAGCGGTGTCGGCTTCTGGCCCTGCTTGCTCTGGCCAACGAAACCGGTGACACCGGGGGTGTTGCGAATGCAATACCAGCTGTCGTCGTCCATCTGGCAACGAACGAGTAGATACCCCGGAAAGACCTTCTTCTGCACGGTCTGCTTGCGACCGTTCTTGAACTCGTCGACCTCTTCCATGGGGATGACGATCTCGTAGATCTTCTCCTCCATGTTCATGCTCTGGATGCGAGCGGTCAGGTTGGCCGTGACCTTCTTCTCGTAACCCGACTGCGTGTGCACCACGTACCACTGACCCGGACGAGTCCACGGATCGTCGACCGCAGCGGCATCGTCGGCGACTTCAGCGTCGGCATCGGTGTCGGGCTCGGCGTCGGTGAGGTCGAAGGTGGCATCGACAACGTCGTCGACGGCTACCTCGTCGACGGCTACCTCGTCGACGGCTACCTCGTCAACGGCTAGATCGCCCGCAGGGGCGTTGATGCCAGCCAGGAAATTGAAATCGTTACTCATGTCAGTCATACATCCAACCGGACAAAACGCCGAACAGTGAGTCGAGCCCGAACACGTACGCGGTGAGGATTACGACGGTGATCAGCACGATGATGGAGAAGCGGCGAATCTCTGGCCACTTCGGCCATGCGACCTTGCGCATCTCGTCGCGGACCTCTCGGACGTACTGCAGCGGAGTGACCCGCTTGTCCTTCCGACGCGTGGGCGGCGCCGTGCGCGTTGGATTGCCCTCTTCATTGAGGGCTCCCATGCGCTTCAGCGATCGCTTCTGCTCTCGGTTGAGGTCATCTAGTGACATTCGGACTCATTTTCATCTTGAAATATGGGCAGGGCAGGAGGGATTCGAACCCCCGACCGACGGTGTTGGAGACCGTTGCTCTACCAGCTGAGCTACTGCCCTCGGCGGGCGGGCCATCACGCTATCAGCGGGTTTCCTTGTGCATCGTGTGGCGCCGATCGTGGTTGCAATACTTCTTCATCTCGAGTCGCTCGCGATCGTTGATCTTGGACTTCATCGTGATGTAGTTGCGGTGCTTGCACTCAGTGCATTCCAGGGTGATTTTCACCCTTTTGTCGTTCCTAGCCATCTGATTTCTCCGGTTCTCGAATTCTGCAGCCTATTTGGTGATCTTGGTGACGCGGCCGGCGCCGACGGTGCGGCCACCCTCACGGATAGCGAACCGTAGACCCTCGTCCATCGCGATCGCCTTGCCCAACTCGACGGTGATCGCCACGTTGTCACCC